>CDYH01011211.1_pt1 | contig 209337 bp, 161 predicted proteins | sample 557561 | NCBI WGS metagenome assembly CDYH01 (sample SAMEA3182056, study PRJEB8094) | gut metagenome | biome: human; feature: gut; material: Stool; isolation source: human stools | place: Canada | collected 2012-10-31 | reverse complement strand
GCCCGAAGTGGCGGGCAAAGGCCCAGTCGCGCGAGTCGTGCGCCGGAACGGCCATGATGGCGCCCGTTCCGTAGCCCGCCAGCACGTAGTCGGAGATATAGATCGGAATGGCTTTTTTCGTGAAGGGATTGATGGCGTACGAGCCTGTCGCCACGCCGCTTACGCGCTTCGTGTCGGCGATGCGCTCGCGTTCCGAACGCTTCCGGGTCTGGCGGATGTACTCCTCGACGGCGGCCTTGTTCTCGGGCGTCGTCAGTTCGCCGACCCACTCGTGTTCGGGGGCGATGACCATGAACGTCACGCCGAAGATCGTGTCGGGACGGGTGGTGAAGATTTCGAGTTTCTTCGCCGAACCTTCGATGTCGAAGAAGACCTGGGCGCCCTCGGAACGTCCGATCCAGTTGCGCTGGATCTCCTTGAGCGAGTCGCTCCATTCGAGTTTGTCCAGTCCGTCGAGCATCCGCTGGGCATAGGCCGTCACGCGCAGAAGCCACTGCTTCATGCGCTTCTGCTCGACCGGATAGCCGCCGCGGACCGAAAGTCCGTCGTGCACTTCGTCGTTGGCCAGCACGGTCCCCAGCTTCGGACACCAGTTGACCATCGTGTCGGCGCGGAACGCCAGCCGGTAGTTCTGGAGAATCTGCTCCTTTTCGGGTTCGCTCTTGGCCTTCCATTCGGCGGCCGTGAAGCGCATTTCGGTCGTGCAGGCCGCATCGACGCCCTCGGTGCCGCTCTTCTCGAACGCCGCGACGAGCTCCGCGACGGGGCGCGCCTGCTGCTTCGAACGGTCGTACCAATGGGAGAACATTTCGAGGAACGCCCACTGCGTCCACTTGTAGTAGCCGGGGTCGCACGTACGCACCTCGCGGTCCCAGTCGAACGAGAAACCGATCTTGTCCAGCTGCTCGCGGTAGCGGGCGATGTTCTGCTCGGTCGTCACGGCCGGGTGCTGGCCCGTCTGGATGGCGTATTGCTCGGCGGGCAGGCCGAAGGCGTCGTATCCCATCGGGTGCAGGACGTTGAAGCCCTTGAGCCGCTTGTAGCGCGAGTAGATGTCCGAGGCGATGTAGCCCAGCGGGTGTCCGACGTGCAGGCCCGCTCCCGACGGATAGGGGAACATGTCCAGCACATAGAATTTGGGCCGCGAGGGGTCCGTTTCCACCTTGTAGGTCTTGTCCGTCCGCCAGCGGCTTTGCCATTTGGCCTCGATCTCCTTGAAATTGTACTCCATATCTCCTCTAAGGATTTTGTTTTGTCGTTGTTTGACCGTTTTTGGTTCTGTCTCTTTCTAAACCCGGCTCTTGGGCGGGCTTGCAAAAATAACAAAAGTTTTCCGATTTGTCATTCTTCGGGTCGCGGAATGGCGCATAAAAAGGAACACGGCCCCGAAAGACCGTGTCCCTTTCCGTTTCCGATGCGGCGCGTCAGTCGTAGAGCGGTACGACGAACATCGAGTAGACTTCGCCGTGTCCCGTGCCGTCGGTGAGCGTGTGGAGGATCTTCTCGCCGTGCCACACCGCGGCGGTGCGCGACGTTCCGAAGAGGGTCCCGGCACTGAAAACGTCGTCGCCGTAAACGGCTATGGCATAGGGCATCGAGCCTTCGCCTGAACCGTCCGAAAGGTCGTAAAGTTCCCGGCCGTTCTTCCAGACGACACCCTCGTTCTCGAAGCCGTCGATGACGTATCCCGCGGCGTAGAGCGCGCTCCCGGAACGGCAGACGGCGGTGGCCTGGGCCGAGGAGTTGCCGTCGGTCAGCGTGTAAAGCACGCTGCCGTCCTTCCAGACGACGGCCTGTGTGCCGGCGTAGCCCGCCGTGTAGAGCGTGCGGCCGTCGAAGCAGAGGGCCGTCGCGCCGGCGTCGGTCTGTCCGTCGGAGAGCGTGAAATGCGCCTTGTCGTTTTTCCAGACCACGGCGAGCTGCTTCCCGAGTCCGCTTCGAAGGCTGCCTGCGGCGTAAACGTCGCTCCCCGAGACGGCCACGGCTTTGGCCTGCGACACGGCGGGGCTCACCGAATAGGCGTAAGCCTCCGCGCCGTCCTTCCAGATTTTGGCCGTCAGGGCGCCGTTCACGTCCTCGCTGCCGGCGACGTAGAGACTGCCGTCCGCGGCCGAAATCGAATAGAGATAGGCGCTGCCCGAAGCCGGTGCGACGGTGTATTTCAGGGCGCCGTTCACCCAGATTTTGCCGACGATCGCGTCGCCCTGCTGCTCGTAGCCCGCGGCGTAGACCGTGCCGTTGTCCACGAAGACGGAGTAGGCCCAGGCGTCGTTCGTGCCGTCGGTCAGGGCGTAGAGCTCGCTGCCGTTTTTCCAGACCGTCGCCACGGACTTTCCGGACGGGGTTTTGTAGCCGGCCGTGTAGATGTCGTAGCCCGAGGGTCTCGGCCGGCTGTCGTTGTCATCGTCGCTGCATGCTCCCGAGCAGAGGACCGCTGCGAACAGCGGCAGGAAGAGGTTGTGTAAGAGTTGTTTCATGGCGGTATGCGTTGTTTTCGGTGCGGGTTCGTTCGTCGCCGGGGCGTTCGGTGCTCCGGCGGCCCGTACCGCCGTTCCGGGGGCAAAGTCCGTGCCGCGCCGGACGTTGCCGCGAGGCGGCGTAGGATGTTGAGGATAAACCGTTTGACGGTTTATATATAAGTGGAATGATATATCGCTGCGAAAACTATAAGTAAAAAGAATGAAAAACGGCGCGAAATCCCGTAAAATCACGAAAAAAGATGCCCTTATATATTGTATTTCCGAAAAAATGCGTACCTTTGCAGTCCATTTTGGACAATGGAGATAGATTTTTTTAACAATTAAAGGACAGTTTAAGCAATGCCAACTATTCAACAGTTAGTGAGAAACGGCCGCGTGACGCTGGAGGACAAGTCGAAGTCTCCCGCACTGGCCGCGTGTCCGCAGCGCCGGGGCGTATGTACGCGTGTGTACACCACGACCCCGAAAAAGCCGAACTCGGCCATGCGTAAGGTGGCGCGTGTGAGATTGACCAACGGCAAGGAGGTCAACGCCTACATCCCCGGAGAAGGCCACAACTTGCAGGAGCACTCCATCGTGCTCGTCCGCGGCGGTCGTGTGAAGGACCTCCCCGGTGTACGTTATCACCTGGTGCGCGGTGCGCTCGACTCGGCAGGCGTCGATGGGCGTCGTCAGCGTCGTTCGAAGTACGGTGCCAAACGCCCCAAGGCAGGCAAGTAGTCAAGAGAAATTTTTAACGAAGAACATTTAATAGCAATGAGAAAAGCTAAGCCAAAGAAGCGAATTCTACTTCCGGATCCGAAGTTCGGAGACGTGGCTGTGACCCGTTTCGTGAACAACCTTATGCTGGATGGTAAGAAGAGTATTGCCTACACGATTTTCTACGATGCGTTGGATATCGTCGGCAAGAAGATGAAGGATGCTGATAAATCTCCCCTGGAAATCTGGAAACAGGCCCTGGAGAACATCACACCCCAAGTCGAAGTGAAATCGAAGCGTATCGGCGGTGCGACGTTCCAGGTTCCTATGGAGGTTCGTCCGGAGCGCAAGATTTCTATTTCCATGAAAAACCTTGTCCTCTATTCCCGCAAGCGCGCCGGCAAGACGATGGCAGACAAGCTTTCGGCAGAGATACTGGATGCCTTCAACCAGCAGGGTGCCGCCTTCAAACGCAAGGAGGAGATGCACCGCATGGCCGAGGCAAACAAGGCATTCGCACACTTCAGATTCTAAAAGAGAGGATTGACAGATGGCAACCAGAGACTTAAAGTATACTCGCAACATCGGCATCATGGCCCACATCGACGCCGGTAAGACCACTACATCCGAGCGAATCCTTTTCTACACGGGCAAGACCCACAAGATCGGCGAGGTGCACGACGGCGGCGCCACGATGGACTGGATGGTTCAGGAGCAGGAGCGCGGCATCACGATCACCTCGGCCGCTACGACCGCATTCTGGAACTACAAGGGCAACCAGTACCAGATCAACCTGATCGACACCCCGGGACACGTTGACTTCACGGTCGAGGTGGAGCGTTCGCTGCGCGTGCTGGACGGCGCTATCGCCACGTTCTGCGCCGTGGGCGGCGTCGAGCCCCAGTCGGAGACGGTATGGCGTCAGGCCGACAAATACAACGTTCCCCGCCTCGGTTACGTCAACAAGATGGACCGCACGGGCGCCGACTTCCTGTCGGTGTGCGCACAGATCAAGGAGCACTTCGGGGCTACGGCCCTGCCGGTAGTCCTGCCCATCGGTGCCGAGGACAAGTTCGAAGGTCTGGTAGACCTTATATATAATAATGCTATCTATTACTACGACGACAAGACCGTCCGCGACAACTTCGAGTTGAAGGAGATTCCCGAGTCGATGAAGGCCGAGGCTGCCGAATGGCGCGCCAAGCTCATCGAGGAGGTGGCCTCCACCGACGATGCGCTGATGGAGAAGTTCTTCGAGGACCCCGATTCGATCACGGCCGACGAGCTGCTCGCCGCAATCCGCAAGGCCACGATCTCGATGCAGATCGTGCCGATGCTCTGCGGTTCGTCCTTCCACAACAAGGGCGTGCAGAAGCTGCTCGACTACGTGATGGCATTCCTCCCCTCGCCGCTGGATCTGCCCCCCGTCAAGGGCCTGAACCCCAAGACCGAGCAGGAAGAGGTGCGCCACGCTTCGGAGGACGAGCCCTTCTGCGGACTGGCCTTCAAGATCGCTACCGACCCGTTCGTAGGCCGTCTGGCTTTCGTGCGCGTCTACTCGGGCAAACTCGATGCAGGTTCCTACGTCCTCGATTCGCGCAGTGGCAAACGCGAGCGTATCAGCCGTATCTACCAGATGCACGCCAACAAGCAGAACCCGATGGAGACCGTCGGCGCCGGCGACATCTGCGCAGCCGTAGGTTTCAAGGAGATCCGCACGGGCGACACGCTCTGCGCCGAGAACGCACCTATCATGCTGGAGCAGATGACCTTCCCCGAGCCGGTGATCGGTCTGGCCGTAGAGCCCAAGACCCAGAAGGACCTCGACAAGCTCGGCATCGCCCTGGGCAAGCTGGCTGAGGAGGACCCCACCTTCACGGTTCACACCGACGAGGATTCGGGTCAGACGGTTATCAGCGGTATGGGTGAGCTCCACCTCGACATCATCGTAGACCGTCTGCGCCGCGAGTTCGGCGTGGAGATCAACCAGGGTGCCCCGCAGGTGAACTACAAGGAGTCGCTCACCAAGACGGTTCAGCACCGCGAGGTCTTCAAGAAGCAGACCGGCGGCCGCGGTAAGTTCGCCGACATCATCTTCGAGATCGGTCCCGCCGAGGACGGCAAGATGGGCCTTACGTTCGTCGATCAGGTGAAGGGCGGCAACATTCCCAAGGAGTTCATTCCTTCGGTTCAGAAGGGCTTCGAGTCGGCTATGGCCAACGGTGCGCTGGCCGGTTATCCGATGGACTCGATGAAGATCACGCTGATCGACGGTTCGTTCCACCCGGTGGACTCCGACCAGCTGTCGTTCGAGATCGCAGCCCGCAACGGTTACCGCAACGCCGCTCCCAAGGCCGGTTCGGTGATCTTGGAACCCGTGATGTCCGTGGAGGTCGTTACCCCCGAGGAGAACATGGGCGACATCATCGGCGACTTGAACAAGCGCCGCGGCCAGATCACCGGCATGGAGACGAAAGGCACCGCCCGCGTGGTGAAGGCCAAGGTTCCCCTGTCGGAAATGTTCGGTTATGTGACCGTGCTGCGTACGATCTCGTCGGGCCGCGCCACTTCGTCCATGGAGTTCTCGCACTTCGAGGAGGTTCCTGCCAACCTGGCCAAGGAGATCATCGAGAAGTCGAGTGGTAAACGTAAGGAAATAGAATAAGCAAACAATATGAACCAGAAGATTAGAATCAAGTTAAAGTCATTCGATCACAATCTCGTGGACAAGTCGGCCGAGAAGATTGTGAAGACCGTGAAGAGCACGGGCGCCGTCGTGAGCGGCCCGGTGCCCCTTCCCACGCACAAGCAGATTTTTACGGTCAACCGCTCGACTTTCGTCAACAAGAAAGCCCGCGAACAGTTCCAGCTCTGCACCTTCAAGCGCATCCTCGACATCTACTCATCGACGCCCAAGACGATCGACGCGCTGATGAAGCTCGAACTTCCTTCGGGAGTCGAGGTCGAGATCAAGGTGTGATAGACCGAACGACGTTCCGCCGGCTCCCGAAATGCCGTTTACGGCGTTTCGGACCGGGAACCGGCGGGAGATGAACGCAACATCACTTTACACTATTTTATAACGAACAATTGACAACAAATGTCAGGACTTATTGGAAAGAAAATCGGAATGACTTCCGTTTACAGTGCCGAGGGTAAGAACATACCATGCACTGTCATTGAGGCTGGTCCGTGCGTTGTTACGCAAATCAAAACCGTCGAGAAGGATGCTTACGAGGCGGTTCAGGTTGCCTATGACGAAAAAAGTGAAAAGCACACCAGCAGCAGCTTGTTAGGTCACTTCAAGAAAGCCGGCACCACCCCCAAACGCAAGATGGCGGAGTTCAAGGGGATGCCCGAAGTGGCACTCGGCGACACGCTGACCGTAGAGCTCTTCTCGGAGGAGGACTGGGTTGACGTGACCGGGATCTCGAAAGGAAAAGGCTTCCAGGGCGTCGTGAAACGCCACGGCTTCGGCGGCGTAGGCGGCCAGACCCACGGCCAGCACAACCGTGCGCGCAAGCCGGGTTCGCTGGGTGCGTCGTCCTATCCCTCGCGCGTCTTCAAGGGCAAGCGTCTGCCCGGCCGGATGGGCGGCGAGCAGGTCAAGGTTCTGAACCTGCGTGTATTGAAAGTAATTCCCGAGAACAACCTCATCCTCGTGAAGGGTTCGATTCCGGGAGCCAAAGGTGCTTATTTAACGATTGAAAAGTAGTATGGAATTAGCTGTATTGAACACACAAGGAAAAGAGACGGGTCGCAAGGTAGTCCTTTCGGATGCCGTTTTCGGAGTAGAGGCTAATGACCACGCTATCTACCTCGACGTGAAGCAGTACCTCGCCGACCAGCGTCAGGGCACGCACAAGTCGAAGCAGCGCAACGAAGTCGCCGGCTCGACCCGCAAGCTCAAACGTCAGAAAGGCACCGGAGGTGCACGTGCGGGCAGCATCAAGTCGCCCCTGTTCCCGGGCGGCGGCCGCGTATTCGGTCCCCAGCCCCGCGATTACAGTTTCAAGCTCAACAAGAAGCTCAAGCAGCTGGCCCGCCGCAGCGCCCTGACCTACAAGGCTCAGGCCGGTGCCATCAGCATCGTCGAGGCCATCTCGATGGAGGCTCCCAAGACCAAGTCGGTTGCGGCTCTGGCCGAGGCGCTGAAAGTCGATGACAAGAAGGTCCTGCTCGTTCTTCCGGAATCGAACGTGAACCTGCAGCTGTCGTGCCGCAACCTCACCTACGTGAAGCCCGTGCTGGCTCAGAACGTCTGCACCTACGACGTGATGAACGCATCGGCCATCGTGATGGTGGAGGGCGCCGAGAATGTATTGAATACGATGTTAGCTTAAAAACGCAAGTTACAATGAACATTATTATTAAGCCGGTTTTGACCGAGAAAATGACGATTCAGGGCGATAAGTTGAATCGCTACGGTTTTATCGTTGACGTAAGGGCTAACAAGCTGCAAATTCGCAATGCCGTAGAGCAGATGTACAACGTCGTCGTTACGGACGTGAACACCGTGAACTACATGGGCAAACTCAAAAGCCGCTACACCAAAGCGGGTCTTTTGGAGGGTCGCGCCAATAACTTCAAGAAGGCTATCGTCACCTTGAAGGATGGAGACAAGATCGATTTTTACAGTAATATCTAACGAAGATGGCAGTAAGAAAATTTAAGCCTGTAACCGCAGGTACGAGACATAAGATTATCGGCACGTTCGACGAGATCACGACGAACAAGCCGGAGAAGTCGTTGCTGAGCCCCAAGAAGAGCTCGGGCGGCCGCAACAACGCCGGTAAGATGACGGTTCGCTATATCGGCGGCGGTCACAAGCAGATGTATCGTAATGTCGATTTCAAACGTACGAAAGACGGCATCGCTGCAACCGTAAAAACGATCGAGTACGACCCCAATCGTACCGCCCGCATCGCACTGCTGGTTTACGCCGACGGTGAGAAGAGCTACATCATCGCACCCAACGGACTCCAGGTCGGCCAGACCGTCATGAGCGGCGCAGGTGTCGCTCCCGAGGTCGGAAACACGCTCTTCCTGAGCGAAATCCCCCTGGGTACGGTCGTGCACAACATTGAACTCTACCCCGGTCAGGGTGCCGCCATGGCACGTTCGGCCGGTTCCTACGCCCAGCTGCTGGCTCGTGAGGGCAAATTCGCCATCATCAAGCTGCCTTCGGGCGAGACTCGTATGGTACTCGTAACTTGCCGCGCTACGGTGGGCGTCGTGTCGAACATCGACCACAGCCTCGAACAGTCCGGCAAGGCAGGACGCGAGCGCTGGCTCGGCCGTCGTCCCCGCAACCGCGGTGTCGTCATGAACCCGGTGGATCACCCGATGGGTGGTGGCGAAGGACGTGCGTCGGGTGGTCACCCGCGTTCGCGCAAGGGTCTGCTTGCCAAGGGTTATAAGACTCGCAACCCGAAGAAGACGACCTCGAAGTTTATTATTTCCAAGAAGAAAAAATAATTAAATAAGAGTACATAATGAGCCGTTCATTAAAAAAAGGACCGTTTATCGACCCCAAGCTCGAAGCGAAAGTCATCGCCCAGGCCGAAGGGAATAAAAAGTCGGTAATCAAAACATGGTCGCGTGCAAGTATGATCTCGCCTGACTTCGTAGGTCAGACGGTCGCCGTACACAACGGAAACAAATTCATTCCGGTGTACGTAACTGAGAACATGGTAGGACACAAACTCGGCGAGTTCGCCCCTACCCGCAACTTCCGCGGTCACGCAGGTAACAAGAAAAAATAGGTAGAAAATGGGTGCAAGAAAAGCAAATATGGCCGAGAAGATGAAGGCCGAAAAGAAGCAGAAGGCAATCGCCATCATGCGTGATTGCCCGACCTCTCCCCGCAAGATGCGCCTGGTGGCCGACATCATCCGCGGCGTGGAGATCAACAAGGCACTGGGCATCCTCCGTTACTCGAAGAAGGAGGCGTCGATCCGTATGGAGAAGCTCCTCAAATCGGCGATCGCCAACTGGGAGGCCAAGAACGAATCGGAGCGTCTGGAAGACACGAAGCTCTGCGTGAAAGAGGTGTTCGTAGACTGCGGCCGCATGCTGAAGCGTATTCAGGCTGCGCCCCAGGGCCGCGCACACCGTATCCGCAAGCGTTCGAACCACGTAACGATCGTAGTTGACAAAATGGTAACCGTAGAAAACAAGTAATCAGATGGGACAGAAAGTTAATCCGATAGCAAATCGTCTTGGCATCATCCGCGGTTGGGACTCCAACTGGTTCGGAGGCAAGGATTTCTCCGACAAACTCGTCGAGGACGCCAAGATCCGCAAGTATCTGAATGTCCGTCTGGCCAAGGCGAGCATCTCGAAGATCATCATCGAGCGCACGCTGAAACTCGTGACCGTTACGATTTCGACGGCCCGTCCGGGCATCATCATCGGCAAGGGCGGCCAGGAGGTCGATAAGCTGAAAGAGGAGCTGAAGAAGCTCACCGGCAAGGAGATCCAGATCAACATCTTCGAGGTGAAGCGTCCCGAGGTGGATGCCGTGATCGTCGGTCAGAACATCGCCCGTCAGCTGGAAGGCCGCGTGTCGTTCCGCCGTGCGGTGAAGACCGCCGTGGCTTCGACCATGCGCATGGGCGCCGAGGGTATCAAGATTCAGGTCGCCGGCCGTGTGGGCGGCGCCGAGATGGCCCGCACCGAAACGGTCAAGGAAGGACGCATTCCGCTGCATACGTTCCGCGCAGACATCGACTACTGCCTGACGGAGGCGCTTACCAAGGTGGGCATCCTGGGCGTGAAGGTCTGGATCTGCCAGGGTATCGTCTACGGCCAGCGCGATCTGTTCGAAATCGCAGGCGCTTCGGCACAGGCTCCTTCGGGCGACCGCGGTGAGCGCGGAGACCGTCGCGGAGGACGCGGTGACCGTGGCGACCGTCGCGGGGGACGCGGCGATCGTGGCGACCGTCGCGGAGGACGCGGAGACCGTCGCAACAACAATCAGTAGTAAGTAGGACCTTTTTATAGCAGAACTAACATGTTACAGCCGAAAAAGACCAAATTTAGAAGAATGCAGAAAGGCCGTATGAAAGGTATCGCTCAGAGAGGAAACCAGCTTGCATACGGATCGTTCGCAATCAAGGCACTTGAATCGACCTGGATCACGGGTCGTCAGATAGAGGCGGCCCGTCAGGCCATTACGCGTTACATGAAGCGTGAAGGTCAGCTATGGATCCGCATCTTCCCCGACAAACCCATCACGAAGAAGCCCGCCGAGGTGCGTATGGGTAAGGGTAAGGGTAATCCCGAAGGCTTCGTGGCGCCCGTTACCCCCGGACGCATTCTCTTCGAGGCCGAAGGCGTGCCCCTGGAAGTGGCTCAGGAGGCGCTGCGCCTGGGAGCCCAGAAGCTGCCCATCACCACCAAGTTTATCGTAAGACGTGACTACGTCGAAACCACAATTTAAGGGAACGCAAAATGAAAAGTGCAGAAATCAAGGATATTTCGATCAAGGACCTGCAGGAACGCATCGAGACCGAAAAGGCCCAGCTCGGGAAGTTGAAGGTGCAGCACGCAGTGTCCCCTGTCGAGAACCCGTCGATCATCAAGAAGAACCGCAGAGATATAGCTCGCATGCTGACCATTCTGCGTCAAAAAAACGCCAAATAAGCAACAACTATGGAAAGAAATCTTAGAAAAGAGCGTATCGGTGTGGTTGTCAGCAACAAGATGGAGAAGACCATTGTGGTTGCAGTAGCACGTAAGGTGAAGCATCCTATCTACGGCAAGTTCGTGAACAAGACGACGAAATTCGTCGCCGAGTCGCTCGACGAGACCTGCAAGGAGGGCGATACCGTGCGCATCATGGAAACCCGCCCGCTGAGCAAGACCAAGCGTTGGAGATTAGTACAAATCATTGAAAGAGCTAAGTAGTTATGATACAACAGGAAAGTAGACTCGTAGTAGCTGATAACAGCGGTGCTAAGGAGGTCCTCTGCATCCGGGTGCTCGGCGGCACGAAGCGTCGCTACGCATCCATCGGCGACAAGATCGTGGTGGCCGTGAAGAGCGCGACCCCCTCGGGCGATGTCAAGAAGGGCGCCGTATCGAAGGCGGTCGTCGTGAGAACCACGAAGGAAATCAGGCGTGCAAACGGTTCGTACATTCGTTTCGACGACAACGCCGTGGTGCTGCTTAACAACCAGGGTGAAATGCGCGGTACTCGTATATTCGGCCCCGTAGCTCGCGAGCTGCGCGACCAGTATATGAAGATTATCTCCCTCGCACCCGAAGTATTGTAATCATAAAAACGATTTCGGATATGTCAGTGAAATTACATATTAAGAAAGGGGACCAGGTTCAGGTCATCGCCGGCGACGGCAAGGGCCAGACGGGCAAAGTCCTGAAGGTCGAGGTTTCGAAGCAGCGTGCCATCGTCGAGGGCGTGAATCTCTGCAAGAAGGCCACCAAGCCCAATGCTCAGAACCCCCAGGGCGGCATCATCGAGAAAGAGGCTCCGATCCACGTCTCGAACCTGATGCTCATCGACCCCAAGTCGGGAAAACCCACCAAGGTCGGCCGCAAGCTCAATGCAAAAGGTAAATTAGTTCGTTTCGCTAAAAAGTCAGGGGAGGAGATCAAATAATGGGATACGTACCTACACTCAAAACACGCTATAAGGAGCAGATCAAGCCTGCCCTTATGAAGGAGTTCGGATACTCGAGCGTAATGCAGTGCCCGAAGCTCGAAAAGATCGTCATCAACCAGGGTATGGGCCAGGCTGTCGCCGACAAGAAACTGATCGACGTGGCCGAAGCCGAACTGACGACGATCACCGGCCAGAAGGCCGTTCAGACCCGTTCGCGCAAGGACATCTCCAACTTCAAGCTGCGCAAGGGCATGCCTATCGGCGTGCGCGTGACGCTGCGCGATACGAAGATGTACGAGTTCCTGGAGCGTCTGATCGCCGTGGCGCTTCCCCGAATCCGCGACTTCAAGGGAATCAACGAGAAGTTCGACGGCCAGGGCAACTACACCCTGGGCATCACCGAGCAGATCATCTTCCCGGAGATCGACATCGACAAGATCACCAAGATCTTCGGCATGGAGATCACGTTCGTAACGACGGCCAAGACCGACGAAGAGGCTTATGCCCTGCTCCGCGAGTTCGGCCTTCCTTTCAAAAACGCTAAAAAGAACAACTAAGCTATGGCAAAAGAATCTATGAAGGCCCGCGAGGTGAAGCGTGCGAAACTTGCAAACCGCTATGCTCACAAACGCGAGGAGATCGCTGCCAAGGTGAAGAGCGGTGAGATGGACCACGAGGAGGCATGGCAGGCTCTGTCGAAGCTGCCCCGCAACTCGAATCCGATCCGTCAGCACAACCGCTGCAAGATCACCGGCCGTCCCAAAGGCTACATCCGCCTGTTCGGCATCAGCCGTATCCAGTTCCGCGAGATGGCCTCGAAGGGACTGATCCCGGGCGTTACGAAGGCCAGCTGGTAATTTTCCGGGGAGTTTATCCCCGGAAAATCAATTAAAAACCGGGAATGGAGAATTAAGAATTATTTTCCATTCTTCAGAGAGGTCTCTGCGTCCGAGAGTGCATAGCTCGTGGCAGTAAAATGAAATTTTTAATGCTGAATTTTTCATTTTTCATTGCCGAAGGAACTGAGGCAGATAGGGGTGTGCAGCCCGTGTAGATACGTCACAGTATCGGGGAAAGTGCCGCTGCAAGCGGTAACTTCCCGATATGTGGGGCGTAGCGAGGGGTTGGACATTTGGTTACGAATTTCTCGGACCGAGAGGCCGGAGGAGGTGACCGGGGCGAACTGCGGAAGCGGGGCGTCCGGGTAATTTCCGGAGGCGTTGCCGGTTGCTGAACGGGAGTTTTGTGCGGATATATGTTAGCAACATAGTGGGTGCTAACATTGTCCGTATTCCGGGAGCAGCGGTAAAATCGCTAAAAATCAGGCGGTAATCTTGGCCGTTTGGGAAATAATGCGTATATTTGCGCGCTTTGGGCCCTCGCGTGCGTATGCGAGCGGGGGCGGAAGATAAGGGGCTGTAAAGCGGCGGACGACAGTCAACCGACTGAAAGCCAGAATATTAGTTTAATCAATTTTTTAATTTTTAATTTCTATTCGTTATGACTGATCCTATTGCGGACTTTCTGACCAGAATTAGAAACGCGGTGAAAGCCAACCACAAAGTGGTTGAAGCTCCCGGTTCAAAAATTAAGCAGGAGATAACCAAGATCCTCTACGAGCAGGGTTACATTCTCGCTTACAAATTCGACAAGGACGAGAAGGGACACCCGTCGATCAAAATCGCTCTGAAGTGGGATGCCGCCACCAAGACCAACGCCATCAAGGACCTCAAGCGCGTCAGCCGCCCGGGTCTGCGCCGCTATGCGTCGGTTTCGGACATGCCCCGCGTGCTGAACGGTCTGGGTATCGCCATCGTTTCGACCTCGAAAGGCATCATGACCGACGCCCAGGCCCGCAAGGAGAACGTGGGCGGCGAGGTGCTGTGCTACATCTACTAATCGCAAATCATTAAAGAACAACACAATGTCAAGAATTGGTAAATTACCTGTAAACCTGCCTGCCGGCGTTACCGTAGAGGTATCGGCCGACAATACGGTAAGCGTGAAAGGGCCACTCGGGACGCTGAGCCAGAAAGTTGACTCGGACATCAAGGTAGAGGTCGGCACGCACACGGACGTTCACACGGGCAAGGAGATCCCCGCCGTTCTGGTGAGCCGTCCCACCAACCAACCCCGCCACCGCTCGATGCACGGTCTGTACCGTGCGCTAATCAACAACATGGTCATCGGCGTGTCGAAGGGTTATGAGATCAAACAGGAGCTCGTGGGCGTCGGCTTCAAGGCCGAAGTCAAAGGCCAGGTGCTCGAAATGAGCCTCGGCTATTCGCACGATACGCATTTCCTGCTGCCCAAGGAGGTGACCGCTACGGCCGTTACCGAGAAGAAGGGCAACCCCATCGTAACGTTCAAGTCGATCGACAAGCAGCTTATCGGCCAGGTCGCCGCCAAGCTCCGTTCGCTGCGCAAGCCGGAGCCGTACAAGGGCAAGGGTATCAAGTTCGTAGGCGAGCAGATCCGTCGCAAGGCCGGTAAATCGGCAGGTGCTAAATAGTAAATAGTCTGAAGTTATGTCACTGAACAAGATAGAAAGAAGAGAGAGGATCAAGATGCGTATCCGCAAGATCGTGAGCGGAACGCCCGCACAGCCTCGCATGACTGTATATCGTAGCAACAAGCAGATCTACGTGCAGTTCATAGATGATCTCGCCGGTGTAACCCTCGCTACGGCTTCCTCGCTGGACAAGGAGGTCGCCGAAGCCGCCGCCGGAAAGAACAAGTGCGAAGTAGCCGCCCTGGTGGGCAAGCTGGCCGCCGAGCGCGCCGTCGCCAAAGGCATCTCGGCCGTCGCTTTCGACCGTAACGGTTACCTGTATCACGGAAGAGTTAAACAGCTGGCCGAAGCAGCACGCGAAGGCGGACTTAAATTCTAAGCGATTATGTCAAATACCAACATAAAGAAAGTACGCACGAGCGACCTCGAACTCAAGGACCGTCTCGTCAGCATCCAGCGTGTTACCAAGGTTACGAAGGGTGGTCGCACGTTCAGTTTTTCGGCCATCGTCGTCGTAGGTAACGAGGACGGCGTGGTAGGCTACGGCCTGGGCAAGGCTTCGGAGGTGCAGTCGGCCATCGCCAAGGGCGTGGAGGATGCCAAGAAGAACCTCGTCAAGATCCCGGTGATCAACGGCACGATCCCCCACAAGCAGGAGTCGCGTTTCAGCGGTTCGCTCGTGATGATTCGTCCGGCCGCTCCCGGTACGGGCGTCATCGCCGGCGGCGCCATGCGTGCCGTGCTGGAGTCGGTGGGCGTGAAGAACGTGCTTGCCAAGAGCAAGGGTTCGTCGAACCCCCACAACCTGGTGAAGGCGACCATCAAGGCGCTTTGCGAGCTGCGCGACGCCCACAGCGTCGCCCGCCTGCGCGGCATCTCGATGGACAAGGTGTTTAACGGTTAATTCAGAAGAACATGGCAAGATTGAAAATCACCCAGGTCAAAAGCCGCATCGGCTCCACGACGCGCCAGTGCCGGAATCTCGATGCGCTGGGTTTGAAGCGGATCAATGCGAGCGTCGAGCACGACGACTCGGCTATCATCAAGGGTATGATCGAGCGCGTGAAACACCTCGTCAAGGTCGAGGAGGTCGCTGCGCCCGCGAAGAAGGCAGCCCCCAAGGCCAAGAAGGCCGAGGTGAAGGAGGAGGCCGCTCAGCCCGCAGAATAAGTTTAACTGCTAACGGATTATTTTAAGCATGGAACTCAATAATCTCAAACCCGCAAAGGGTTCAACGCACCACGACAAACGAATCGGCCGCGGTGCAGGTTCGGGTCACGGTGGCACCGCCACCCGTGGACACAAGGGTGCACAGTCGCGTTCGGGTTACTCGCGCAAGCTCGGCTTCGAGGGTGGCCAGATGCCGTTGCAGCGTCGCGTTCCCAAGTTCGGGTTCACCAACTTGAAGCGAGTGGAATTCAAGGCGATCAACCTCTCGACGCTCGAGGAGCTGGCCGCCAAGAAGTCGCTCACGGAGGTTACGGTGGATACGCTCGTGGCCGCAGGTTTCATCTCGTCGAACGACAAGGTGAAGATTCTGGGCAACGGCTCGATCTCGAAGGCGCTCGCTGTCAAGGCTCACGCGTTCTCGAAGAGCGCCGAGGCGGCCATCACGGCAGCCGGCGGCAGCGTCGAAAAACTGTAAGCAACCTTAGAACCCAAAAATTATGAATCAGTATCTCGTTGTTGGTATCGTCTTTTTGGTGGTAATCGCTCTTTTGGCGACCAACAAGAAATTGGTAGAAACGCTCAAGAACATCTACAAGATCGAGGAGCTGCGCAAACGTGTGATCTACACGATCGGGCTGCTGCTGGTCTTCCGCTTGGGCAGTTTCGTCGTGATTCCGGGCATCAACCCCAACGCCCTGGGCGAGGGGTCGGCGTATGCCAGCCAGCTGGAGGGCAACGGACTTCTGGGTCTGTTGAACGTCTTCTCGGGCGGCGCCTTCGGCAACGCCTCGATCCTGGCGCTCGGAGTCATGCCGTATATCACCGCCTCGATCATCATCCAGCTGATGGGTATGATGATTCCGTATTTCCAGAAAATGCAGAAGGAGGGTGAGAGCGGCCGCCGCAAGATGAATCAGTGGACGCGCTTCCTGACGATCGGCGTCCTGCTCCTGCAGGGCCCGGCGTACATGGCCAACCTGTACCATCAGGTGCCTTCCGCTTTCGTCTACGGCAATTCGTTCGGCTTCATTGCCTATGCGACGACGATTCTGATCGCCGGCACCATGTTCATCATGTGGCTGGGCGAGAAGATCACCGACAAGGGTATCGGTAACGGTATCTCGCTGATCATCATGATCGGTATCGTGGCACGTCTTCCCCACGCGCTGTTGGCCGAGGTCAACGCCCGTTTCCAGACGGCCACCGGCAGCGCCATCATGCTGATCCTCGAGCTGATCCTGCTGTTCCTTGTCTTCATGGCAACGATCGCCCTGGTACAGGCGGTCCGCAAGGTGCCTGTGCAGTATGCAAAGCGTATCGTCGGAAACAAACAGTACGGGGGCGTGCGTCAGTACATCCCGTTGAAGATGAATGCCGCGAATGTGATGCCCATCATCTTCGCGCAGGCTCTGATGTTCATTCCGGCGCTGTTCTCCGGTACGGCCTTCGCGGCTGCCTTCAGCTCGATGACCGGTTTCTGGTACAACTTCACGCTTGCAGTGCTGGTAATCGCTTTCACCTACTTCTACACGGCGATTATCATCAATCCTCAAATGATGGCCGATGACATGAAGCGAAACGGCGGCTTCATCCCGGGAGTGAAACCGGGTAAGCAGACCGTGAACTACATCGACACCATCATGACGCGCATCACGCTTCCGGGTTCGATCTTCCTGGCGATCGTGGCGATTCTGCCCGCGCTGGCGATGAAGTTCCTGGGCATCCAGCAGGCGTTCGCCTACTTCTACGGAGGTACGTCGCTGCTGATCATGGTCGGCGTGGTGCTCGACACTCTGAAGCAGATCGAGAGCTACCTGCTGATGCGCCACTATGACGGTCTGATGAAGACCGGACGTATCCAAGGTCGTCATTAGGAGTTTTTCCGAAGAGTTTTAAGCGAAGAGAATGATATATCTGAAGACAGACGAGGAGATAGAGCTGCTCCGCGAGAACAACATCCTGGTGTCGAAGACACTGGCGGAGGTGGGTCGCCACATCCGTCCGGGTGTCACCACCAAGGAGTTGGATTCGATTGCCGAGGATTTCATCCGCGCGCACGGAGCAGTTCCTGCCTTCCTCGGGTATCAGGGATTTCCCGCTTCGTTGTGCATATCGGTAAACGAACAGGTAGTTCACGGTATCCCATCTTCGAAATGCGTCCTCAAAGAGGGCGACATCGTTTCGGTCGATTGCGGTACGTTTATGAAGGGGTTTGTTGGTGATTCGGCATATACGTTTGCCGTGGGAGAGGTTGCCGCGGAAGTAAGGCAGCTGATGGAGGTCACCAAAGAGGCTCTTTATAAAGGTACGGCGCAGGCCAAGGCCGGCAACCGCGTAGGCGACGTGTCGGCGGCCGTGCAGGAACACGCCGAGAGCTTCGGCTACGGCGTGGTGCGCGAATTGGAGGGACACGGATTGGGTCGCAGAATGCACGAAGACCCCGGCGTTCCCAATTACGGCGCACGCGGCAGGGGACCATTGCTCAGGGAGGGCATGGTCATCTGCATCGAACCCATGATCAACATGGGGACCAAAGCGGTGGTTTTCGAACAGGATGGCTGGACGGTCCGCACGCGGGACCGCAAACCGGCGGCGCACTATGAGTTCGCCGTTGCGGTTCGCAAATCGGGTCCCGACGTATTGACGGATTTCAGTATCATCGAACAGGCAATAAACAACTGAGACTCTATGGCAAAACAAGCTGCTATCGAACGGGACGGGACGATCATCGAGGCACTGTCCAACGCGATGTTCCGCGTCGAGCTGGACAACGGCCACGTGCTCACGGCCCATATCTCGGGGAAGATGCGTATGCACTACATCAAGATCCTTCCCGGAGATAAAGTAAAAGTGGAGATGACGCCCTACGATCTTACGAAGGGACGTATATCTTTCCGGTACAAATAATTAGATTGCTTGAAAATCATGAAAGTAAAAGCATCCATCAAGAAGAGAAGCGAGGATTGCAAGATTGTGAAGCGCAAAGGCAAACTTTACGTCATTTGCAAGAAGAATCCCAAGTTCAAAATGCGCCAGGGTTAATGTTTTTTAGACAAGTCAAAAAAGAAAAAGTATTTATATGGCACGTATAGTCGGTGTAGATTTACCGAAAAACAAAAGAGGCGAGATCGGCCTGACCTATATCTACGGCATCGGTCGCTCGACGGCTCGCAAAATTCTCGAGACGGCTGGCATCAGCTACGATCTCAAAGTACAGGACTGGTCGGACGACCAGGTCGGAGCGATCCGTTCGACGATCGCCGACATGGGCATCAAGGTCGAGGGCGAATGCCGCTCGATGGTCCAGATGAACATCAAGCGCCTGATGGATATCGGCTGCTACCGCGGCATCCGTCACCGTCTGGGTCTTCCGGTCCGCGGTCAGTCAACCAAGAACAATGCGCGCACCCGCAAGGGCCGCAAGAAGACCGTCGCAAACAAGAAAAAGGCAACGAAGTAATCTTTAGAGAATTATGGCAAAGAAAACTGGAACAGTTAAGAAAAAGGTTGTCAAGGTCGGAGCCGTGGGTAACGCTTATGTGCACTCCACTTTCAACAACGTGATCATCACCATCACCAACGAGGTGGGTGACGTTATCAGCTGGTCGTCGGCCGGTAAGATGGGTTTCCGTGGTTCGAAGAAGAATACTCCGTATGCAGCACAGACCGCTTCGCAGGATTGCGCGAAGGTGGCTTACGACATGGGCCTGCGCAAGGTGAAAGTCTATGTCAAGGGTCCGGGCGCCGGCCGCGAGTCGGCGGTGCGCACCATCCACGGCGCAGGTATCGAGGTGATGGAGATCATCGACGTTACTCCGCTGCCGCACAACGGTTGCCGTGCTCCTAACCGCCGCCGCGTCTAATTTTCGGTGCGAGGTAAGGAATATTCAACGTTTTTTTAATAAGTTAAGACAATGGGAAAATACATAGGACCTAAATCGAAAATCGCCCGCAAGTTCGGCGAAGCTATCTATGGTGCGGATAAGGTGCTCGAAAAGCGCAATTATCCTCCCGGACAGCACGGTCTGGCGCGCAAGCGCAAAAAGGTGTCGGAGTACGGCACGCAGTTGAGCGAGAAGCAGAAGGCCAAATATACCTACGGTCTGCTGGAGAAGCAGTTCTCGCGCACCTACGAGCAGGCTGCCCGCATGGGCGGCATCACGGGCGAGAACCTGTTGAAGCTGCTGGAATGCCGTCTGGACAATGTCGTTTACCGCTTGGGTATCGCCCCGACGCGTGCCGCTGCCCGCCAGCTCGTTTCGCACTGCCATATCTGTGTGAACGGCAACGTCGTGAACATTCCCTCGTACTCGCTGCGTGCGGGTGACGTGGTGTCGGTTCGCGAGAAGTCGAAGAGCCTGGAAGTGATCACGGTATCTCTGTCCGGCTCGTCGAAGAGCCGCTACGCCTGGTTGGAGTGGGACAACGCTTCGATGAGCGGAAAGTTCCTCCAGCGCCCGGAGCGTGAGGAGATTCCCGAGAACATCAAGGAGCAGCTCATCGTCGAGTTGTACTCGAAGTAGTAATCAAACAAATTCACTATTATGGCAATATTAGCATTCCAGAAACCTGAGAAGGTTATTATGCTTGAATCCACTTCATCGTTCGGAAAGTTCGAGTTCCGGCCGTTGGAGCCCGGATTCGGCCGGACTGTCGGTAACGCTTTACGTCGTATTCTGCTCTCCTCGCTCGAGGGTTATGCGATCACGACTGTCAAGGTAGCCGGTGTCGATCACGAGTTTGCCGCTATCCCCGGTGTGATGGAGGATATGTTGAACATCATCCTCAATCTGAAGCAGGTTCGTTTTATCCGCACAGTCGATAATCAGGATGCAGAAAAAGTATCCATTAACGTTGCGGGTGTGACGGAGCTGACTGCCGGATATATCTCGAATTACCTGTCGTTCTTCAAGGTGCTCAACCCCGACCTGGTGATCTGCCACCTGGCCCCGGGCACCAAGATGCAGATGACGCTCACGATCGGCAAGGGCCGCGGCTACGTGCCCGCGGAGGAGAACGCCCCCGCCGAGAGCGAGTTCGGAACGCTTCCGATCGACTCGATCTTCACGCCCATCAAGAACGTGAAGTACTCGATCGAGGACTACCGCGTCGAGCAGAGGACCGACTACGAGAAGTTGAATTTGGAAATTACTACCGACGGGTCGATTCACCCCAAAGAGGCTCTGAAAGAGGCCGCCAAGATTCTCATCCAGCACTTCATGCTCTTCTCCGACGAGAAGATCACCGTCAACATGGAAGATACGAACGGTGCCGAGGAGTTCGATGAGGATGTTCTCCACATGCGTCAGCTGTTGAAGACGAAGCTCTCGGACCAGGATCTTTCGGTCCGCGCCCTGAACTGTCTGAAAGCCGCCGACGTGGATACCGTGGGGGATCTCGTGAAGCTGAACCGCAACGACCTGCTGAAGTTCCGCAACTTCGGCAAGAAGTCGCTGACGGAGCTCGACGAGCTGCTGACCTCGCTCAACTTGAAGTTCGGTATGGACGTATCAATCTACAAACTTGACAAAGATTAATTAAATGAGACACAATAAGAATTTCAACCACCTCGGCCGTCAGGCGGGACACCGCAAGGCGATGCTTTCGAACATGGCATCGTCGCTGATCATGCACAAGCGCATCGAGACCACCGTTGCGAAGGCAAAGGCCGTACGGCAGTTCGTGGAGCCCCTGGTAACCAAGTCGAAGGAGGACACGACCCACTCGCGCCGTGTAGTATTCTCGTACCTGAAACAGAAGGAGGCCGTCACGGAACTGTTCCGCACGATCGCTCCGAAGATCGCCGAGCGTCCGGGCGGTTACACCCGCATTCTGAAGACCGGTTTCCGTCTGGGCGACGCTGCCGACATGTGCATCATCGAGTTCGTCGATTTCAACGAGGCTTACACGCTGGGCATCGCTCCGGCTGCCGCTTCGGAGGCGAAACCCAAGACGCGCCGTTCGCGCAAGCCCGCAGCGAAGAAAACCGACGCCGTGGAGGAGGCCACCGTCGTCGAGGGCGGCGAGGCCAAGAAGGCCGCAGCACCCAAGAAGGCTGCCGCCCCGAAGAAGCCCGCAGCCCCGAAGGCCGCTTCGGCCAAGGCTGCCGCTCCGAAGGTTGCCAAGAAGACCAACGTGGGCAAGAAAATGTAATTCGTGACAGCGGTGCATTTGCGCCGTTTCCGTTGAAATCCGCGGATGGGACTGACGCCCCATTCGCGGATTTTTCGGATTGTATCATGGCCGGAAGATCGCTTCGCTGTTTCGCAGGGGGCTTTCGTCCGGCCTTGCCGTTCTTTCCGCTTTCCGGACGGCAACGGCGAAATGAAAAAATCCCCTTTTTTAGGGATGCGTCCTGTTTTGCTATTCCGAATTAATATTATACCTTTGCACATTCTCTCCGGTGTCGGATAACCTGCCTCCGGAGCGTGCGAAAAGTCAAATGAATTCCGATCGGCCGGAGTCGCTTTTTCCCGGCAGGCGGAAATACTCCGAATCTATGAAACTGCGACTTCTGCTGCTTCTGTTGTCTGCATTGATCTCCCCCCCCCTGCTCGTTCATGCACAGAGTAGCGCTTCCAAACCCAGCCGGACGATAACCGGCAATGTCAAAAACGAGAAAGGCGAATTCATTGTCGGTGCCTCGGTCTATGTGAAATCGACGCCCCGCATCGGCACCGCGACCGACGCCAAGGGCGAATTTCGCCTGCAAGGCATTCCGTCGGGCAAGCAGACCATCGTTTTCACCTTCATAGGCATGGTCCCCTTCGAGGTGGAGTATGCCAACCAGCGCGATCTGGAAGTCGTGCTCAAAGAGGACGCCACGCAGGTCAACGAAGTGGTGGTGACGGGTATTTACAGCCGCGACAAGAACAGCTTCGCCGGTTCGGCGACGACCTACACGGGCAAGGAGTTGCGGGCCATCGGCACGAAGAACGTCTTTCAGAGTCTCAAAACGCTCGAACCGGCCTTGACGCTCGTCGAGAACCGCGCTTTCGGTTCCGACCCCAACCGGCTGCCCGATCTGGAGATTCGCGGCAAGACCAGTCTGGTGGGCGACCTCACCACCGAGTACGACAATACGGCCAATCAGCCGCTCTTCATCCTCGACGGCATCGAGGTGGAGATCGCCCAGATTCAGAACCTGAGCATGGACCGTATCGCCAGCGTCACGGTGCTCAAAGATGCCGCTTCGGCGGCCATCTATGGTTCGAAGGCTTCCAACGGTGTGATCGTCGTCGAGACGGTCAAGCCCGAGCCGGGACAGCTGCGGGTCTCCTATTCGGCCGACCTGCGGTTCGAGTTCCCCGACCTCTCCGACTACAACCTGATGAATGCCGAAGAGAAGCTCCGCTACGAGGTGCTGGCCGGACGCTATGTCGGCGAGGACCAGGATCAGTTGGATGCGCTCTACAATTCGCGGCTGGCCGAGGTGATGCGCGGCGTGGACACCTATTGGTTGTCGGTTCCCCTGCGTTCGGTGCTGAACCACACGCACAGCGTTTATATCGACGGCGGCAGCGAGGCCATGCTCTACGGCGTGGGGTTGAATTACAGCAATCAGAAGGGCATCATGAAGGGCTCTGAAAAGGGGATTACGGGCGGTAATATCAACCTCGTCTACCGCACCGACAAGCTGATCTTTTCGAACGATTTCAGCTTCGATTCCGTGAAGAGCGAGCGCGAGCCGGTCTCCTTCTCGACCTTCGCCCAGGCCAATCCCTATTACCGCAAATACAGCGAGGACGGGGAGATTCCGGAGTTTCTGGAGCCTTATTCCGTGGCGCAGGAATTCATCTACAACCCGCTCTACCAGCTCCGCCGCGTGGTCAACACCGACGTGACGAAGGACCTCGGACTGCGCAACAATTTCACGGTCATCTGGCGTCCCGTGACCTCGTTGCAGGTCCGCGGGCGTCTCGCCCTGAATAAGAGCATCTCCGAGCGCGAGGCGTTCAAGTCGCCCGCGCACTCTGATTTCAACGGTTCGACCTCCAAGGGCTCCTACACGACGGAAAAGACCGACCTGATGAGCTACAACGGCGATGTCACCGTCACCTACGGCCGGCTTTTCGGCCATCATCAGATCAATGCCGTCGGCGGCTGGAATTTCAGTTCGCGCACGCAGAAGAACACCGGCTACGAGATCTTCGGATTCACGAGCGACCTGCACCAGAACCCCTCGTTCTCCGAAGGTTTCCAGCAGGGCGACAAGCCGAGCTATACGGACCGGATCAGCCGCAGCACGAGCTTCTATCTCAACGGCAACTACTCCTACCGCAACCGTTATCTGTTCGACGCCAGCCTGCGTATGGACGGATCGTCGGTTTTCGGCTCGGAGAACCTCTTCACGACGACGTGGGCCGTGGGCGTGGGATGGAACATCCACAACGAGGCGTGGTGCAAGGCCGAATGGCTCGACCTGCTGAAGCTGCGTTTCTCGATCGGTAATCCCGGAAACCAGAATTTCGACGCCTACACGGCTTCGGGAACCTACATCTACAACTCCACCTACCAGAATCTTTTCGGGACCAGCGCGATCCTCGAAAAGTTCGGCAACCCGAATCTCAAATGGCAGAAAACCATCGACAAGAACCTCGGTCTCGACATCGACATCTTCGACCGCGTGAAGTTCTCGGTGGATTTCTACCACAAGAACACCGACCCGCTGCTGGCCCAGATTCCCGTGCCCCCGTCGCTGGGCACGACGCGCATCTACACCAATTTCGGCGGTCAGATCTCGAAGGGCTTTTCGGGCAGTCTCAACGTGGTGGTCATGAAACGGCAGTACCTGCGCTGGAGCGTGAACGCCTCTTTCAGCCAGAACAACTCGGAGTACCGCAACATCGGCGACAAACTCGACTTCATGAACCAGAAGGGCAGCGCCACGACCTTCAAGCGTTATTACGACGGCGCCAGCCCCGACGACATCTGGGCCGTGCGGTCGCACGGCATCGACCCCTCCTCGGGACGCGAGGTCTTCATCCGCAAGGACGGCAGCTATACGTTCAAGTACGACGCCAACGACGAGGTGGTGGTGGGCTCCTCGGCTCCCGCCCTGGAGGGCATCATCGGAACCTCGATCTTCTACAAGGGCTTTTCGGCCAGCGTCAACCTGCGTTACAGCTTCGGGGCCGACGTATTCGCTTCGGCGCTCTACAACAAGGTGGAGAACATCTCCGAAACGGCGCTCTACTACAACCTCGACCGGCGCGCGCTGCACGACCGCTGGCAGAAACCCGGCGACAAGGCCCGTTTCAAGGCCATCAGCATCGACGACACTACGCCCATGTCCTCGCGCTTCGTGCTCCGGGAGAACTACATCGCCGGGGAGTCGATCTCCGTCGGTTACGAAACCTCGGCCCGCTGGCTGCATGTCGTCGGCGTCCAGGGCGCTTCGTTCCGCTTCTATATGAACGACATCTTCCGCCTGGCATCCTTCAAGGAGGAGCGCGGTACGGACTATCCTTTTTCGAAAAGTTTCTCGCTGTCGATCAGCCTGCGTTTCTGATCCGAAAACCGTATGCTTATGAAAATCATCAAACTATATTTCCTGATGGCGCTGGCACTGTTGTCGGGCGGCTGCAAGGGCTGGCTGACGATCGACTCGTCGGACCGTATCATGGAGAACACCCTGTTCGAGACCGAGGAGGGGTTCTTCACGGCGCTCAACGGCGTCTATGCCGAGTTGCCGCAGGCGAGCTTATACGGCAAGTCGCTCGCGGCCGTCACGTTCGACGTGCAGGCCCAGTATTTCGATACCACGCAGCCTTCGACCCATACCTTCAACACGCTGGGCGCCTACTCCGCGGAGGCCCGCAAGACGGCCGTCGCCGATACGTGGGACAAAGCCTATTTCGTCATCGCCAACGTCAACAAGATTCTCGAACATTGCGAGAACGACCGCGATGTGCTCTCCGACCGCGCCTACCACATCATCCGCGGCGAGATGCTGGGCATGCGGGCGTTGCTGCACTTCGAGATGCTGCGCATCTTCGGGCCCGTCTTCGCGGAGGCTCCCGCCCGGGTTTCGATTCCCTACCGCACGAGCAGCGAACTGACCGTCACGCCGCTGCTGCCCGCGAACGAGGTGGCCGAAAAGATCGCCGGGGATTTCACCGACGCGCTCTCCGAACTCGCTGACTGGGACCCCGTGCGCACCGAGGGGCGGTTGAACGGCGAAACGACCGGTTCGGTGCGTTACCGGAGCCGTCACCTGCGGCTCAATTACTTTGCGGTGAAGGCGTTGCAGGCGCGGCTGGCCATCTATACCGGCGACCGGACGCTGGCCGGGCGGCTGGCCGGGGAGGTGATCGACGAGGCCGGGCCGTTCTTTCCCTTCGCGTCGCGCGAGGATGTGACCGGGCAGACCGCCGTCGGCGTGGCCACGCAGAACTCCGAGGACCGCATCTTCTCGTCGGAGGCGCTCTTCTCGGCGGTCAACTCGAAACGCACGAGCGACATCCACGACAAATTCTTTTCCAACAAACTCGAACAGGTCAACCTGCTCACGATGGGTGAACTGGCCGTGCACAACCTCTACGATTCGGAAAGCGACCTGCGCACCTACCAGTGGCAGACGCTCAAGAATACCGAGGGCGTGGACCAGCGTTTCTTCGTCAAATACGGGCAGGTGCAGGACATGGATCTGGGTTACGCCTCGATGGTCCCCGTCGTCCGGATGGCGGAGATGTACCTGATCGCCGCCGAGTGCGAGGACTCCAAGGCGACGGCCTACGGGTGGCTCAACGCGCTGCGTTCGGCCCGCAAGGCGACCTCGCTGCCCGCGACGGGAACGCTGAGCAACGATCTCACGGAGGAGTACATCCGCGAATTCGTCGGCGAGGGGCAGCTCTTCTGGTACTACAAGCGTCTGCGCAAGACCTCGATCCGGAAAGTGTACAGCAACAACGGCGGCTATTTGGAGTTCGACCCGGCGAATTACCTCTTCGCGCTGCCCGAGAAGGAACAGGAGCACCATAAATAGCGTTCGACATGAAAAATTACAACCGATACGGACTGATTCCGGCGCTCGCTGCCGCGGCCCTCGCGTTGGGGTCCTGCAACGAATCCATCCGGACCTACGACGGGCAGACGGGAATCTATTTCGCCATGCTGCAATCGGGCAGCGACGAGGAGAACCCGCGCTACACCGCCGATTCGAGCCTCCCGTTCGCGCTGCTGCCCAGCGGAACCGACGAACAGACCCTGCAACTGCGGGTCAAGGTCATCGGTTCGGTGGCCGACTATCCGCGCGCCTTTGCCTTCCGCACCGTCGCCGACCGGACCACGGCGCAGGAGGGACACGACTACGAACTGCCCGAGGGCGACTGCGTCGTCGCGGCGGGCGAGGTTTACGGTTACATTCCGATCCGGTTTTTCCGCCGGGCCTCGCTCGACGGGAAGGAGCTGACGCTCACGCTCGAACTGCTTCCCAACGAGCAGTTCGACCTGCCGCTGAGCGCCTGGCTTCCGGTGAACGGGACCGAGACCGTGGGTACGGACGTGCTGCGCCACACCGTCACGGTGAGCGACAAGTACGTGCGGCTCGACGGGTGGTCGGACCAGTTCTACGGACCCTATTCGGACAAGAAGATCAAACTCATGTGCAGCGTCTTCGACCTGACGCTCGCCGATTTCCAGCCGGACGCCCTGTCGTACGTCGAACGCAAGGTGCTGGGACAGAATTTCCGCCGCTACCTCGACGGGGAGGAGCGCGCCGGGCGGACCGTCTATGAGGACTATCTCGACGGGGAGGGCAATCCCGTCAAAATGGAATCCGGACCGGATTCGGCCGAATAATGATTCAGAGCCTATGAAAAAGAGCTGTTTGTTCGCGGTTTCCGCACTCCTTCTGCTGCTGGGCGGCTGCTACGGCGACAAGGGGAATTACGATTACCGCGAGATCAACGAAATCGTCATCGGGGCCCGGGGCTTCGAGGGCGTGGAATACAAATTGCGTTCGGGCATCGACGAACTGAAAATCAGCCCCTACATCACCGCGTCGCAGGACCCCGGGCTGACCGGGAGTTACGAATACGAATGGGTGGTCGTCGGTCAGGTCCGCAATCCGGGCGAGCGCACCACGATCGCCCGGACGCGCGATCTGGACTACGCCGTGAACCTGCCCAGCGACGACTATTCGCTGCTGCTGCGCATCACCGACCCCGCGACGGGACTGATGTTCAGCCGCAGCACCACGATCTCGGTCAGCACGGCCTATACGCGCGGCTGGCTGGTCGCCGCCGAGGACGAGGAGGGCGCCGCCGTCGTGGACATGGTGTCGATCAGCCGCGACACGCTGCTTCAACGCGACGTGGTCAGGGACGACACCCGCCACCGCAATCCCCTGCGCATCTGGTGCGACAATAACGAGTACACTTCGCTGGTGCACGGTCGCATCTACCTTTCGACCGGAGAGGGGAGTTTCCTCTACGACCGCGAATCTTTCGGGACGGACGACTATACCGTCATGCGCAACTACTTCGCCAATCCGCAGTACCTGACGGAGACCGCCGCTTCGGACATGATCCAGATCGACGACAAGTTCCGCATCTTTCTGGTGGACGGTTACGCGTACGTATACAGTATTTCTTCGGTCAACACGGGCTATTTCGGCAATCCGGTCAACCGTTATGCCGAGAGCTACGATTACGTGCGCATCGGCGACCGGATCGCCTACAACCTGAGCGGCGGAAGCGGCGCCGGGTCCATCACCACCGTCATGCTCTACAACGACGACGACAAGCGCTTCTGCTACCTGATGCGCAACGACGAAACCCTGCGGAATGCCGCCGACACCGAATCGGACCTCGCCCTGTTCCCCTGGCGGACGGGGCTGGATTATGTGACGACCGTCAATTCGCGCTTCCTTTCGGGGCAGTCGGCTACGATCCTGCACGACGCCCCGGCGGGGAAATACTGGATCTACACCTACGCCTGCCTGCGGTCGGGTCCCAGCAAGGGGGCGCGTTACGAGATCGACGCTTCGGTTCCCGTGGCGGAGGCCGCGAACTGGTGCATGACCTCGCAGCACGGCTATATGCTCTACTCGGTGGGCGGCGTGCTCTACGGCTACGATTTCCGCAATGGCCGGAAGCCCGTGCAGCTGCTGGATTTCTCGCCCGCGGAGATCACGCAGATCCACGGCGACATCCACACCGTGGCCGAAGGCAACAGCGATTGCGTTTATGTCTGCACCTACGAGGCGGGCACTCCGGACAGCGGCCGCATCCGCAAGTATGCGGTGGCGGACACCGCCGACCGGATCGAACTCCAGGCCGACGAAAATACCGATTGGACGGGATTCCAGCGCATCCGTTCGCTGTGGTTCAAGGAACTGTAACACACACAACATCCGATGAATATGAATAAACAACTGATTCTGGCTGCAACCGCCGTGCTCTTGGCTTGCAGCCCGTTGCACGCGGAGCAGATGTGGCCCTTCTCCAGTAAGAAAAAGAAGGCCGCGAAGGTCGAGAAGACGGACTCCGTGAAGAAAGAGGACAAATTCGACAAGGCCGTCAAGGGCGCCCGGAAAGGCAGCGGCCTGTTCGACTACTATCTGACGAAGACGGGCGAACTGCTGCTGGCCGTCACGCCCCGCAACCTCAAAGCCAGCTATCTGCTGGCCAACCGGATTTCGGAGATCAGCCAGAATTCCAATTTCGTGGCCGGGCAGATGCTGGGCGATCCGTTCATGATCCGCTTCTCGGCCGATACCTCCAACGTCTATCTCCACAAGGTCAACCACTGGGAGCGCGTGGCGCCGAACGACCCCATCGAGAAGTCGTTCCGCCGCAACGTGCAGGACCCCATCACCCGGACCTTCAAGATCAAGGCTTCGCGCAACGACACGCTGCTGATCGACGTGACCTCGTTCTTCGTGTCGAACGACAAGCTGCTCACGCCGATCCGCCAGAGCCCGCTGGTTCCGGGCGAGATGAGTGCGACGTACGATGCCGCCGGATCGAAGCTCAAGGAGGTCAAGGTCTTCGAAAAGAACCTCGAAATCACCAGCATCCTCAATTACAACTCCGAGCCGGACGGCTACACGGTGACCGTGCGGCGGTCGATTCTCGAACTGCCCGAGGAGCCGATGAAGGTCCGCTGGCAGGACAACCGCGTGGGTTATTTCAGCTCGAAATATTACACCTACACCTCGTCGAAGGACAAGTTGCTGACGCATGAGATGATCCACCGCTGGCGCATCGAGCCGAAGGAGGGCGAATGGGAGAAATACTTCCGCGGCGAACTGGTCGAGCCCGAGCGCAAAATCGTCTTCTACGTTGACGACGCTTTCCCCGACAAGTGGCGCGAGGTGGTGAAGCTGGGCATCGAAGACTGGAACAAGGCTTTCGAGGCCGCCGGTTTCAAGAATGTGATGGAGGCCCGCGACTATCCCGACGATCCGTCGTTCGACCCCGACGACATCCGCTACAACTGCATCCGCTACGCCGTTACCGACGTGGCCAACGCCATGGGCCCGAGCTACACCGACCCCCGCACGGGCGAGATTCTGGTGGCCGACGTTATCTGGTACCACAATGTCATTTCGCTGGTGCACAACTGGCGTTTCGCTCAGACGGGAGCCGTCGATCCGCGCGTGCGCAAGCAGGTCTTCGACGACGACGTGATGCGCGAGTCGCTGCGCTACGTGGCCGCTCACGAGGTGGGCCACACGCTGGGACTGATGCACAACATGGGTGCGAGCTACTCCTTCCCGGTGGATTCGCTGCGCAGCCCGTCGTTCACGCAGAAATACGGTACGACTCCTTCGATCATGGATTACGCGCGCAACAACTATATCGCCCAGCGCGGCGATTTCGAGCGCGGCGTGCGGATGGTGCCGCCCCTGGTCGGCGTCTACGACATCCACGCCATCAACTGGGGATACCGCATCTTCGAGAAGACGCGCGACGCCGAAGAGGAGCTGCCGCTGCTCAACGAGCTGCTGGCCGCCAAGCGCGACGACCCCATGTACGAGTTCGGCGCACAGCAGATTTTCCTGACGCTCGATCCCACCGACCAGTCGGAGGACCTGGGCAACGACCATATCAAGGCGGGCAATTACGGTATCGAGAACTGCAAGTACATGATCGCCAACCTCTGCGACTGGTTCGCCGAGGAGAACCGCGACTATAAGAATATCCAGTCGATGTATGCCGCCGTGATCGGCCAGTACACGCGTTATCTGATGCACGTGATGCCTTATCTGGGCGGTGTGGAGTACAAGGACCTCGTGCAGGACGGACGCCCGCTGCGCGCCCTGAGCTACATTCCCGCCGAACGGCAGAAGCAGGCTATGAAATGGCTGGTCGATCAGGTGCTTACGGCGCGTGCGTGGCTGCTGCCCCAGGAGCTGATGGACAAACTGGGCCAGCCCTCCACGATCCTCGACAACGCGGCTTCGGGTGTCGCCGGCAAGATTTTCAGCCCTGCGACCCTGGGCAGCATCTATCAGGGCGAGCGTTCGGGCCAGAAAGGGATCTATCGCGTGGACACCTATCTGAACGACGCCTACAATACGGTCTTCGCTTCGGCCGTCAGGGGTGGTTCGCTGACTGTCGAGGAGATGAATTTGCAAGGTGCCGCCGTGGCCGCGCTGCTCAAAAACAGCGGATTGACAGGCCCTTCGGGTACGGCGCTCCAACTGGGCAAGGGACTGGCCGACGACGGAAGCGCTCTGCTGGCGCAGCTGGCCGACGAGGCGCTGCCTCCGTTCGTCTGCAACCATCCCGAATGCCGCCACGACCACGCCTCGGCCGGGGAGATCTCCTATTATCGTCACGACATGAAAGGTCCGTCGCTTTCGGCGCAGGTGGGACAGCCGCTCTACGCGGCGACGCTTCGCCGGGTGCTGAGCCTCTACAAACAGCGCCGTGGTTCGGGCGACGCCCGCACGCGGGATTTCTACGAATTCCAGATCCTGAAGATCGAATCGGCGTTCAAAAATGCAAAATTATAGTCCAATTTTAATATTCGTTAGGTTATGAAAAAGATGAAATTTCTGATTCCGGCGTTCGCTTTGGTTGCGTTGACATTCGCTGGGTGTTCCGACGACGGCGACGATCAGCCCGTCGTGACCAAACTCGCGCTGGCCGATCCGGCGCAGGCTGCGCTGACGTTCGTGGCGACCTCTCCCGAGGCGCAGGTCATTGCGCTCGACACCGATGCTTCGACGGTCACGGTCGAGCAGGTGTTGGCCGAAGGCGAGGAGAAAGCCGAGTGGTGCGTGGTGACGGTCCAGAGCGCCACTCAGATCAAGGTGGCTCCTGCAAGCAACCTGACCACCGAGGAGCGTACGGCCAAATACCGTATTTCGGCCGGAACGGTAACTCCCGTGGAGTTCACCGTGACGCAGGACTTCCCCGAGCCGGTAGATGCGACCCTGTCGATTGATCTGGAGGGAGAATACGGTTATTTCTTCACGGCGCCTGCATCGGGCGGGGAGATTAGCGTTACCACGGTGACCACCAATGCGCACCTTTGGACTGCCGAACTCGATCCCGGTTTTGGCGACGAGCCCTATTGCTCGCTCAAGACCGCGTCGGGGGCCAGCGGCGACGCCCTGATAGTCACGTTCCAGCCCAATACACAGGGCATGATGCAGAGCGGCGCTTCCGTGACGATCTCGGCCGGCAATGCGGAGCCTATTACGATCTACCTCAATCAAAACGTGCCTATGGCGACATCGGCTACGGTCTATGACGCAGACTGGGAGAATGAGTTGACATCGCCTTATGCAGTCAGCTTTGCCAAGGATAAGTTCGGTGCCGCAAATAAGCAGGAATTCGGTGTCGATGCGAACGGAGAGTGCTCGGTGAAGGTGGTTGCCGCAGAAACTGAGACCGAGGTGACAGACGCCTGGATAGAATCTTACTATGGTACGGGATCATGGGTGATCTATGCTACCTCGGAGAACACTACCGGCGCAGAACGCAAACTGGATGTAATCCTGGTGGGAGAGAATAATAAGGAGCTTTTCCGCATGAAAGTAACGCAGGCCGGAGCGTAAGCGGTTCGGTCCTGAAAACAGCGGGGCGGTCGTATCGAACGACCGCCCCGTTTCGTGTCTTGTTCTGGTGTGCTTTACAGGAAGAGCAGGAAGAGGATCGGCACGGCGATGCCCGCCGCGAGTTCGATGCCTCCCCGGCCCCGCAGTCCGTTGCGCCCCGGAACCATCACCAGCCCCGTGAGCGTGATGACGAGCAGCGATGCGGCGAAAATGTCGGAAAAACGGGTCCACCACCGGTTGGGGTTGTAGTGCAGACGGTTCATCGAACTGATGACGGGCCTTTTGGTCAGCTTTTCGTAGACCGCCCGGCCGTTCTGCATGTCCACTTCGAGTACGGAGCCCCCTGCGACGAAAACCTTTACCCGCTGTTCGCCGCTGGCGTAGTGCTTCACGTAGCGCGCTTCGGGATCGGCTGCGCGGAGCAGCTCTTCGGCCTGCTCTCGGCTGGTTTCGGCCGGGGCGGGATAGGTGCCCGGCATCTGCAATTCCGTGCGGCGGACCGAATAGTTGCTGTTGAAGTCGCGTTTGTGGTTCAGCACGATGCCCGATACGGCGTAAACCACCACCACGCCTGCGAAAAAGTAGGAAAGGTCGCGGTGGATGATCCGCGCCCACCGGCGAATCTGCGAGCCTCGTTTAGCGCCCGGCTTCGTCGTCGATTGCATGGCAGGCGAACGTTTCGATGCGGTAAATGCTCCAATACTCCTTGCCTTCGCGTGCACGGCGGGCGGCGATCGAGTCGCGGAGTTCGCGGATCTGCCCTTTGAGCACCGCTACGGCTTCGGGATTGCCTTTGCCGCCCTCGATGCTGGCATCGAGGCGCATCTCCCAGTCGTCGAGGAACGGCAGTTCGACGCGCTGTTCCGCCACGACGCCTTCGACGGCTACCGTGCGGTTGGAGATCAGCGGATCGAACGACTGCATGCGTTCGTCGGCCAGCGCTTCGATCACTTGCGTCGTGTCGCTGCCCATAAGGGTGATGTGGGTGCTGCCGTGGCCGCAGGTGCTGACGCAGAGCCCTTCCACACGTACGGTGTCGCCCACCAGGGCATCGGCATCGGCGAGCAGTTCATCGACCGTCAGGGTTTCGCCGCCGGCGTTGGCGGTGCGGTTGCAGGCCGTTATGGAGATCGCGGCCAGCAGGAGGATGAAGATGTGTTTCATTTTCATGGAATCGGTTTTCGGCCGGGCAGGTCCGGGGTTCGGAGACCGTCTGCCCGAGCGCGGGTTTATGATACAAAGATAGCGATTTGCGGCCGAATGCACAAGCCGGAGATGCAGTTTCCGACTATTACGGCTTCACTTCGATCCGGGGATGTTCCGTCTCGGAGTGCCACATGTTTTCTACAATGAAACAAAGCGGTTTGTCCCGGCCCGTGGTCGCCGTCATGGTCGAGAAAGGTTTGAGTACGACGGGGTTCTGCCCCGGGAAACGGAGGATATATTGCACCGAGCTGTTGTTCGTGAGACTCAGCGTGCGCAGGCCGCTTTTCGGGTCGGTGTGGAGCATCTTCGTGCGGACCGATGCCGTGAAGAGATCTTTCAACAGCTCCTCGTCGCCGGCTATCGTGCCGAACGAGTAGGCCAGCGTGCGACGCGCCTCGATCGCCTCGCGCAATGCCTCGGGGGAGTTGTCCCGGGCGAAGATCAGCGTCATGTTGCGGCGGTGGCCCTGCATGCGGTAGGTTTCGGCCGCCGAATCGTGCATGTCGGTGTTCGCCGAGACGAACAGCTTCCGGTTCCGGGCGCGTGCGATGGCCTTGGGGTAGAACTCCGCGCCGTTCATGATCTCGATGCCGTCGATCAGTCCTTCGCCGTAGGCCCGGACCTCGAATTCCGGATGTTCGAGGCTCTTGCGCCGCCAGCCCGGGTGGTTGTGCATCACCAGCGCTCCCTGCGCCTTGGCGTTGCGGAGCGATTGCAGGGCATCGGTGTCGTAAAGGGCGTTGTTGTCGGTGGTGAAAAGGGCGTTGTAGTGGCCGTAAGCGATCGGTTCGCGGGTGATTTCAGCGCCGGGAATGATCGTGATGCCGTATTTCGGGGCCGCCTCCTGCGCCAGCTTCACCGGGAGGTTCAGGTCGGTCTGGATGCCCTGTTCGTCGGCGGCTTTCCGGATGATGTTGTTGTTGAAGGCTTCGGTGCCTTCGGGGACATAGCCTTTCAGGAAATGCAGCATCTTGCCTTCGTGGCGGCGGTACTCCACGTGGTCGGTGATCGCCAGCACGTCCAGACCGTCGTACCAGGCTTCGCGCACGCGGAATTCGGGCGTGCAGTCGCCGTCCGAATAGATCGTGTGGGTGTGCAGGTCGGCCTTGTAGACCGTGTAGCCGTTCACCTCGGGCAGTATGAATTCCGTGCGCTGAGCCGTCATGCGCCCGGTGTGGCGCGTGATGTCGGGATTGTGGGCGTCGGTGTAGTAATGTTGTGCGGTTGCGGCGCAGGCAGCCGAGAGAGCGGCGAAGAGAAGCAATGTTTTTTTCATGGTATGGGTAGTTGGGGTTGGATTCGAAAATGAAAAAGAGAGAGACCCCGGCGAAGGGTCTCTCTTCGTAATCGGTCGTTGCGGATTACTTCGAGAATCCTTTGCCGATGGCGAGGAAATCCTCGGCTTTGAGGGCTGCGCCGCCGATCAGACCGCCGTCAACATCCTCTTTGGCGAAGATCTCGGCTGCGTTCGAAGGCTTGCACGAACCGCCGTAAAGAATCGCCGTCTCCTGGGCTGCGGCGCCGAATTTGGCAGCCAGCACCTCGCGGATGTAGGCGTGGATCTCCTGTGCCTGCTCGGCCGTTGCGGTCTTGCCGGTACCGATGGCCCACACGGGCTCGTAAGCGATCACCAGCTCCTTGTACTGCTCTGCGGTGAGGTTGTAAACCACCTCCTCGATCTGGGCTTTCACCACGTCGAAGTGCTTGCCGGCCTCGCGCTCTTCGAGGTTCTCGCCTACGCAGTAGATGGGAACCAGTCCGTTGGCATAAGCCTGCGCCATCTTCTTGTTGAGCGTTTCGGAGGTCTCGCCGTAGTACTGGCGGCGCTCCGAGTGGCCGAGGATCACGTACTTGCAGCCCAGCGCGGCGATCATCGACGCGGCGATTTCGCCCGTGTAGGCGCCTTTGGCCTCCGTTGCGCAGTCCTGTGCGCCGAGTGCGATGTCCGAACCCTTCAGGGCCTCGGCCACCATCGACAGATGGGTGAACGGCGGGCATACGATGAAGTTCACGCACGAACAAACCTCTCCGCGGCCTGCTACGACGCCTTTGGCCAGTTCGACACCTTCGGCGGGAAGCGTGTTCATCTTCCAGTTGCCGGCAACAATTTTCTTTCTCATTTTCCTAAATATTTTATAGTGAATTAGTTCTCTTCAGCACACCATTTCTTTACCTCGTCGATCGAGGGGGCTTTCAGCCCGAGCTTGTTCTTCTTGTTGAATCCGCACAGGTCGTTGAAGAATTTCCCGGGGGCGAGTTTTTTCAGCGACTCGACCGTCAGGTAGCCCATCTTCTGAATCACCGGAACCCACTCCTCGGGGACCCCGATGGCGGTGTAGGCCTCCACGGGATCGCTCACGACCTTCTTCTCGGGGCGCATCTGGGGGAAGAACAGCACGTCCTGAATCGACGGCTGGTTCGTCATGAACATCGTCAGACGGTCGATGCCGATGCCCATTCCCGAGCAGGTCGGCATGCCGTATTCCAGCGCGCGCACGAAATCCATGTCGATGAACATGGCTTCGTCGTCGCCCTTCTCCGAGAGCCGCAGCTGCTCCTGGAAACGCTCCAGCTGGTCGATCGGGTCGTTCAGCTCGGAGTAGGCGTTGCAGAGCTCCTTGCCGTTGACGAACAGTTCGAAACGCTCCGTCAGGTCGGGATTCGAGCGGTGGCGCTTGCACAGCGGCGACATCTCGCGCGGATAGTCCGTGATGAAGGTGGGCTGGATGAGCTCCTCCTCGCAGTACTGTCCGAAGATGGCGTCGATCAGCTTGCCTTTGCCGTAGGTTTCGTCCACCTCGACGTTGAGTCGCTTGCAGGCTTCGCGCAGCTCCTCTTCCGTGCGGCCCGTGATGTCGTAGCCGGTCTTCTCGCGGATGGCGTCGGTCATCGTCAGGCGGCGGAACGGGGCCTTGAACGAGATCGCCTTGCCGTCGATCGTCAGCTCCGTGGTGCCGTTCACGGCCACGGCCACCCGTTCGAGCATCTGCTCGGTGAACTCCATCATCCAGAGGTAGTCCTTGTAGGCCACGTAGATCTCCATGCACGTGAACTCGGGGTTGTGCGTGCGGTCCATGCCCTCGTTGCGGAAGTTCTTGCCGAACTCGTACACGCCGTCGAATCCGCCGACGATCAGCTTTTTGAGGTAGAGCTCCGTGGCGATGCGCAGGTAGAGGTCTATGTCGAGCGAGTTGTGGTGCGTGATGAACGGACGCGCCGATGCGCCGCCCGGAATGGGTTGCAGGATCGGGGTCTCGACTTCGATGTAGCCCTTCGAATTGAAGAATTCGCGCATCGTGGCCATGATCTTGGCGCGGCGGACGAAGGTTTCCTTCACCTGCGGGTTGACGATCAGGTCCAGATACCGCTGGCGGTAGCGCACCTCCGGGTCGGTGAAGGCGTCGAACGTCTTGCCGTCCTTCTCCTTGACGACGGGCAGCGGGCGGATCGATTTCGACAGCACGGTGAACCGGCGGCAGTGCACCGACAGCTCGCCGGTGTTGGTGCGGAACGCGAAGCCCTCGACGCCCACGAAGTCACCGATGTCGAGCAGTTTCTTGAAGACCGTGTTGTAGAGCGTCGGATCGCCTTCGGGGCATACGTCGTCACGGCGGATGTAGACCTGAATGCGGCCCGTGTGGTCTTGCAGTTCGAAGAACGAGGCGCTGCCCATGATGCGGCGCGACATGATGCGGCCGGCGATGCGCACCTCCTGGAAATTCTTTTCGGTGTCGTCGTAGTTGTCGGCGATCTCGCGCGCCGTGGCCGTCACCTCGTAGCGGGCGGCGGGGTAGGGCTCGATGCCCAATTCACGGAGCGCCGTGAGCGACTGTCTGCGAAGCTGTTCCTGTTCGCTGAGTTCGAGTGCCATATCGTATGTTTTTGATGTTTTCTCGTGCAACCCCGCAAAATTAGTGAAAAATGGGCAAAATAGCAACTGTTTCGCCATTCCTCTGCCCTCCCTGTCCCGAAACCGTTTTTTTGTTTGTTTATTTTCCCGGAATGATTAAATTTGTCTGTTGTGTCTAATTAAATGCCAGTCTATGAAACAACTCGACTCCTTTTTTCGCAATCGGCTGAATTACCCCCCCCCGCGGGTTATGGGGATTCTTTTGGGCTGTCTGCTGTTTTTCGCCTCCTGCGGCGGTGACGACTCTTCGGACGACTCCTATGCCGCCGTCGAATCCGAATCTTTCACCTTCGACGAAACCGACGCCGCCAACAATGCCGTCCGCGTGATGGCCAACGGCGCGTGGCAGGTCTATTGGGAGCCTGCCTCGGCGGCCGTGACGGTCGATCCTTCGGCGGGCGTCGGCAACGGGACCTTCCGGGTGCTGGACATGCCCCGGGGAACGTCCGTCGAAGTCGGGGTGCGCACCGCTGCGGGCAAGGCTTCCGGCAAAACCATCACCGTGACCCGCGCCGCGGCTTCTGCCGAAGTGACGCTTTCGCTCGCTCCCGCCGACCTGCGCTTCGACCCTGCGGGCACCAACCGCATCACGGTGACCTCCAACGCTTCGTGGAGTGCTTCGTGTTCCGATCCGGCGCTCGTGTTTTCGCCCGCTTCGGGTACGGGCGACGGCACGATCACCGTTACGGCCGCTCCCGAAGGGGTGCGCTGCACGCTGACCGTCACGGCCGGCGAAGGCCCCGGGGCCAAGACGCAGAGCGTGGAGATACTCTACATGGCCTACCGTTTCCCGGAGTTGGCCTCCAACTGGGTGCAGCCTTCGAAGGACGCGGCGGCCGTTTCGGGCGACTATGCGTTCTATACGCATTGGACCACGACGGTCAGTTCGCGCAAAACCGTGCGCAACTACTCCTATTGTTACGACACGCGGCGCCACAATCCGATTTGGGTGGCCTATCCGCTGGCCGACTGCTACGGCGAGGGCGGTTACGGACGGACGACCCCCGATCCCTGGGCTCCCGATCCCCGGCTCGATGCGGCGTATCAGTCGAAAATCTACCAGAGCGACGGAGCGGGCGGGACGGACCCGTATCAGTATTGGTCGAACAATACCATCCGGACGACGCTCGGTCTGAGCGGCAGTTGGACGAAAGGCCATCTCTGCATGTCGCGCGAGCGCGGAGGCAGGGACTCCGAAATCAACAGGCAGACCTTCTATCCGACCAATATCGCCCCGCAGCCCAATAAAACGGCATCGACCTTCGGGACGGTCTGGGGGTGTATCGAGGCCGTGATTTCGGGCAGCAGCAATCGGAATAACGACATCACAGCCGATGATAACTCGACGAATATCAACCGCGTGGCCGACACGCTCTTCGTGGTGGCGGGATGTTATTATGAGCACGACAACTGGAAGGATTTCGACTCTTCGAATTACAGCGAGGCGACGACCGATCCGAAGCAGAAAGAGTGCATCATGCCGACGCATCAGTGGAAGATCATGCTGCGCACGAAGGCCGGCAACACGAAAAAGCGGATCGCCGACTGCACGGCCGACGAATTGCAGGCCGTGGGTTTCTGGGTCGAGACCTTTACGCACAGCGATTTGGCCGATTCCGAAACGGGAGCGGGTACGAAAGCGCAGCTGCGGGCGATCGCCGTTCCGGTCTCCTTTATCGAGGAGAAGATGGACATGAAGTTCTTCCCGGACGTTCCGGACGAAGTGAAGAGCCGGACGCCGGTTCCTGCCGATTGGGGATTCTGATCCGGACGGCGGAAACGGAAAGGAGCTGCTATTGCAGCTCCTTTTTTTGGCAGGACAATGTCCGGTAGGCCAGGTATGCGGCCCATCCGAGTGCCGCCCCGACGAGCGTGCCCCACACGAGGTCCATCGGGAAGTGTTTGCCCAGGTAGATGCGCGAATAGCAGATCAGTACGGTGCAGAAGAGCATCAGCGCCGTGAACCACCGCCGGCGAATCGCCGCCGCCGACAGCACGGTCAGCGCGACGATCGTCGCCGCATGGGCCGAGACCGTTCCGTAGCGGCCGCTCACGGCTTCGACCGGAACGTGGACCGTCCAGTCGCCGGGTGTGCCGGCCATGCGCAGCGCCCGCAGCGAGTCGGGAGCGATCTCCAGCCCTTCGAGCGAGGGGGTGAACATCGGCCGCCAGCGCGGCTCGAAGCCCGGCAGCAGGCCGCCCAGCACTCCGTTGCTCTTGAATATGCCCGAAACCATGTCCGCGAGGGCCAGCGCCGCGATCATCAGCACCGTGAAGACGATGACGCCGCGCCATCCGCTGCGCCGCCAGACGAGCCACAGAATCAGCGCATAGAGCGGAAGCCACATCGCCGTACCCGAGACGGTCAGCATCAGGCGGTCCATGCAGGGGCCGCCGTCGAAATTCAGGTCGAGAAACAGTTGATGGTCGAAGTCGTACATCGGTCACTTAGAATTGGAAATAGATAAACGGCTGTATGTCGCTGGATTTGATTTGCATGACGCACCAAATCATCGCCGCGGCCATCACCACTTGCAGCACCAGCGGCGCGTGGACCACGATCCGCTGCGCCAGGGCGTCCACCCGGCCCGGAAGCAGGTGGAGGACGTAGCCCGCGGCGATCAGCGCGAAAACGGCGGCATAGCCCGCCAGCACCTGCGGAATCATCGGGGCGTTGAAGTTCTCGAAAATCTGGTGCAGCATCAGCTGAACGGTCTGCATCGACTCGGCGCGGAACATCAGCCACCCGAAGCAGACGATGTTGAACGTGAGGAAGATGCCCGCCGCACGGCTCCACCAGTGCATCTGGGCCCCGGTGGCCTTGGCGCCCGGAACGACCGACATCCACAGTTTGTGCAGGGCCAGCGCCGCGCCGTGAAGCCCGCCCCAGAGGATGAAGCGCACGGCCGCGCCGTGCCACAGTCCGCCTAACAGCATCGTCAGCAGCAGGTTGCCGTAGGTCCGGATGCGGCCCTTGCGGTTGCCGCCCAGCGAGATGTAGAGGTAGTCGCGCAGCCACGACGAGAGCGAGATGTGCCACCGCCGCCAGAATTCGGTGATCGTCGCCGACTTGTAGGGGGCGTCGAAATTCTTCGGGAAGCGGAATCCCAGCAGCAGGGCGATGCCGATGGCCATGTCCGAATAGCCCGAGAAGTCGCAGTAGATTTGCAGCGCGTAGCCGTAAATGCCCATCAGGCACTCGAATCCGGAGTAGAGCAGGGGCTCGTCGAAGATGCGGTCAACGAAATTGAGCGAGATGTAGTCCGAGATGATCGCCTTCTTGAACAGACCCGTGAGGATCAGAAAGACGCCCGTGCCGAACATCTCGCGGGTGACGACGATCGGATTCTGCCGGATCTGGGGAATGAAGTCCCGGGCCCGGACGATCGGGCCGGCCACTAACTGCGGAAAGAACGACAGATAGAAGAGATAGTCGAGCCAGTTCGACAGGGGTTTCAGCTGGCCGCGGTAGATGTCTATGGTGTAGCTCATCGACTGGAAGACGAAGAACGAGATGCCGACCGGCAGGAAGATGTTCCGGAATTGCAGGAACCCCTGCCCGAACAGCTGGTTGGAGATGTCGATGAAGAAGTTGGTGTACTTGAAGTAGCCGAGCATGCCGAGGTTGACGGCCACGCTCAGCACCATCAGCCAGCGTTTCAGGCTTTTGGAGCGGGTGCGGAAGATGCCGCGCGCGATCAGGAAATCGCTCGCCGCGGCGAAGACCAGCAGCAGGAAATAGATGCCGCTCGACTTGTAGTAGAAGTAGAGCGAGAAGGCGATGACATAGACGATGCGGGCCATCGGCGCGCGGCGGAAGGCGCTGTAAACGAGCAGGAACCCCGCGAACAGGAAGAGAAACAGCCCGCTGCTGAAGATCAGCGGCGACGAGGCGTCGTAGGTCAGCAGAGCCAGCACTTTGTCCCAGAATCCGTCTGTCGCGGGAAGCGTCATCGTATCGGCGGTTTAAGCGGTTCGGGGGCTGCGGCGGGCAGCAGGCTGCGTTCGATGCGCGCCTTTTGCAGGGAGTCGAGCACGGCGGCTTCGGCCTGCCGGCGCAGTTCGGCGGCCCGTTGTTCGGCATGGAGCGCACAGGCTTCGGCGTTGAGGGCGTCGAACAGCGCCCACGCCACGCGGCGTCCTCCGGCGTAGTTGATGTGGGTGTAGTCCTTGCCGGCCCAGCCGTTCTTCACGAACTGCTCCATGCCCCCTTGTGCGCGCATGGCGTCGCACGTGGGCCAGAAGGCCGCGCCCGTGTTCCGGGCCGCCTGGCGCTGAACGTCGAGCATGTAGGGAATGGCGTCCATCGGTTCGAAGCCCGCGTCGGTCTTCGTCGAACGGTCGCTGACGCCCAGCACCAGCACCGCGGCGCGGGGGAAACAGCTCCGGACGAAGGCGACCATCTTCTCGATCTGCGCCGCGTAGTTGGTGTAGCTCTTCACGCCCGACTGCATGATGTTGAGCCCGTATTGGAGGATCACCAGATCGTAGCCCGTGAGGGCGTTGATCCGGGCGTTGACCGAGGGGTTGGTCCAGAACATCGCCTGACCGTTGTTGCTGCGCACCGAGTAGTTATCGACCACCACGCCGCCGCCTTCGAAGATCGCGCCGTAGCCGATGAAGCCCTCCGTGCCGGAGAGCACCTTGAAGGCGAGCGAGCGGACGTGCGGGGCCGAAACCTCGATCTGACGCACGGCGGCGTCGCCCGTGATGTCGAACGCGCGGCGCAGGGTGTCGTTGAGCGTCACCTCGACACGGCTGTCGCGGGGCGAGAGGAAGAAGATGCGCGCTCCGTCGCACGAGTCGAGCAGTTTGCGGTAGTCGGTGTTCTCCCAGCGGGTCGATGCCCCCGCCGCGGGCTGGCTGACCCATCCCGAGATGTAGAAATGGTTGCGCAGGTTCTCCGGGGCGGCCTTGCGCTGCATGATGTTGTAGGTCGTCCAGCCTTTCGACTGGGTTTTGATCGTGCGCCGGAAGGCCGTCAGCGGCGAGGCCATCGGGGCGAATCCCGCGCCGCCGCCGGGCCGCTCCCCGAAGGCCGTCTGGAGTTGTTCGCGCAGGTCCGCGGTGAGGATGTCGCCCTCGACGAACGAGTCGCCGAGGAAGGCGATGCGCACCGGGCGCCGGGCGTTGAGCAGCGTGTCGCAGAAGGCGCGGATGCGGCCGCTGTCGCTGTAATCCTCGATCGGAACGGGCGTCGCGGTGAGGCGCGCCGGGTCGGGTTCGGGCCGCGGGCCGCGGAGGCTGTCCCGCGGGATGATCCACCGATAGGTGGCCTGCGTTTCACGCGGGGCGGTGTCGGCCTCGATGCGTTCGGCGACGGCTTCGAGGTCGATGTGGAAATCCTCCTCGTCGAAAAGTACGGGCTCGGCGGCGGGTTCGGCCGCCGCCGCATCGTCGAAGACGAGGACATCCGAGAGGATGTTGGCGCGGCGCAGTTTGACGCTCCCGATGCTCTGCGGGGGAATGAAGCTGACGGCTGCGAGCACTGCGATAAGCGCCGCGGTCGCCAGCCAGCTGCGGTGGGTGAAGTCTTTTTCGGGGGAGTTCATCGCCGGGTCAGTCGCGCCGTCCGAGGATCAGGAAGACGTAGTAGAGGACCGAGGCGATGGCGCTCAGCGCCGCCACGAGGTAGGTGCGGGCCGCCCATGAGAGGGCCTCCTTGGCCTGTGCGAGCTGTGCGCCCTGCATCGTGCGGCTGACCTGGAGCCACTCCAGGGCGCGGGCCGAGGCGTTGTACTCCACGGGCAGCGTGACGAGCGAGAAGACCGCCGACATGGCGATCATGCCCACGCCGATCCAGCAGAGGAGTTCGTTCTGCGTCGAGGCCAGGATCACGAGGCCCAGGATGATGACCCACGTGGCGGCCGACGAGGCGAACTGCACGACGGGAACCAGCTGCGAACGCAGCACCAGCGGCGCATAGCCCTGCGCGTGCTGCACGGCGTGGCCGCACTCGTGGGCTGCGACGGCCGCCGCTGCGACGCTCGTCGAAGAGTAGACCGAGTCGCTCAGGTTGACGGTCATCGTCTGCGGATTGAAATGGTCGGTGAGGTGGCCGCTCACGTGCGTCACTTTCACGTTGTGGATGTTGTTGTCGCGCAGCATCTTTTCGGCGACCTCGGCGCCGGTCAGGCCGCCCGGGAACTGCACCTTCGAATATTTCTTGAACACCGATTGCAGGCGCGCCTGCACGATGAAGCCGACGATGCCGATGGCGATGATCAGCACGAACATGCCCATCGTCGCGGCGTCGTAGCGCGCGGCGTGGGGCTCTGCGTAATAGCCTGCCTGGAGCAGTGTAATCATAGGAAATGTCATAACGTTCTCTATTTTGTTTTGCGGTACGTGTAATAGGCTCCGGCCTGTCGGGCGGGCATCAGTACCATATCATTAACGTTCATATGCGCGGGTAATTGTGCGGCCCATGCGATCGCTTCGGCGATGTCGTCGCCGGTGAGGGGCTCGACGCCCGCGTAGACCGCATCGGCGCGTTTCTTGTCGCCGTGGAAGCGGACTTCGGAAAACTCCGTCTCGACCATCCCCGGGCGGATCTCCGTGACCTTGATCCCGGCCGACAGCAGGTCGGCGCGCATCGACTGCGAAATGGCGTGCACGGCGTGCTTCGAGGCGCAGTAGACCGCACCGTTCTCGTAGGCTTCGGTTCCGGCGATCGAGCCGATGTTGAAGATGTGGCCGCCGCCCGCGGCTACCATCTTCGGGGCGATGACGCGCGTGACGTAGAGCAGCCCCTTGACATTGGTGTCGATCATGGCGTCCCAGTCGCGGGTGTCTCCCAGGTCGATGTGTTCCAGCCCGGCGGCCAGTCCCGCGTTGTTGACCAGCAGATCGACCCTTTCGAGCGGTTCGAGATTCCGGCGCACCTCCTCTTCGGAGCGCACGTCGAACGCGAGCGTCGTGCAGCGGCCTCCCGCGGCTTCGATCTCGGCTTTCAGCGCCGCGAGGCGTTCGGCACGCCGTCCGGTGGCCGTGACGGCATACCCCTCTTTCGCAAGCCGCAGCGCCGTGGCGCGTCCGATGCCCGATGTCGCACCCGTAATAAGAGCTTCCTTTTTCATATCGAACCCTTTGTTTGCCGCAAAGATAGGAAAAAACGAGCGGTTTCGAAATACTTCCCGGATGATAAGTGTCGTTACGATGTTAATCGGTACAAAAAAGCCGGGCTGTTCCAAAACCGGATTGCGGGGGCTTTGTAAAACAAAAGTGTCGTTACGACACCCGAAATACGAAATTTATGTGTTTCTTTGCATAAATTTTCTGCAAAACCGTTGCCATGAATCTCGCCTTTTTCATCGCACGCCGCATGGCGAAGCCCTCCCCGGAGAACAAACCCGGGGTGATGGAGCGTATCGCCGTGGTGTCGGTGGCTGTGGGCGCGGCGGTGATGATCCTTGCGATGGCCGTCATCATGGGGTTCAAACGCGAGGTGGCGCACAAGATGACGGGCTTCGCCGCCCACGTCTCGGTGACCGACGTGCGGGGTGTCAACGCCCTCGATTCGGAGCCCGTGCACCGCAGCGCACACCTCGAAGAGCTGATCCGCGCGACCGAAGGGTTCGAGGCGATGGCCCCCTACGCCGTGAAGGGCGGCATCGTGCGCACGGCCGACGCCGTAGGCGAGGTGATGCTCAAAGGCGTCGAGGGGGATTACGACTGGTCTTATTTCCGCGAGTGGCTCGTCGAAGGCGAGCTGCCCCGCGTGGGCGATTCGGTGCGTACGAAAGACATCCTGCTGTCGCGTTCGCTGGCCGACAGACTGCTGTTAGGGGTGGGCGACAAGGTCGAGATGCTCTTCGTCGAGCCGGGCGAGATGCCCCGCCGCGACCGGTTCAAAGTGGCGGGCGTCTACGCCTCGGGGATGGAGGAGATGGACGGCATGGTGGTCGTCACGGACATCCGCAACGTGCAGCGGCTTTCGGACTGGGGGCCGGACGAGATCTCCGGTTACGAGATCCGGACCCGCGACCTGCGCGACGCCGGCGCCTTCGCCCGCACGTTGGGCCGCACGCTGCTCTACGACGAGGCGGAGGGAACGGAGAACCTCGCGGTGACGAGCGTCACGGAGCGTTATGCCAACATCTTCGACTGGCTGAAAGCCCACGACGTGAACGCCGCGGTGATCATCGTCATCATGCTGGTCGTGGCCTTCTTCAACATGGCCTCGGCGTTGCTGATTCTGGTGCTCGAACGCACGCGCATGATCGGTCTGCTGAAGGCTCTCGGGATGCGCAGCGGCGAACTGCGGCGCATCTTCCTCTGGCGGGCGGGCTTCGTCACACTGCGGGGACTGGCGTGGGGCAACGCCGTCGGGCTGGGGCTGTGTCTGGTGCAGAAGTGGACCCATTTGATAAAACTCAGTTCGGAGGGCTACCTGCTCTCGGAGGTGCCCGTGTCGCTGGGATGGGGATGGTGGCTGGCGTTGAACGCCGGGTTCGTCGCCGCGATCGTCGCTCTGCTGGTGATCCCGACGGCCGTGGTGTCCGGCGTGAAACCCGAAGAAACGATAAGATACGAATGAAACCCTACAACACAGATCAGACCAAGAAGGAGGAGGTCCGCGAGATGTTCGACAACATCGCGCCGCGGTACGACCTGCTGAACCATACGCTTTCGGTGAACATCGACCGCATCTGGCGCCGCCGTGCGGTGAACGAGGTGCGGCGTGCGAATCCCCGCCGCATACTCGACGTGGCGACCGGCACGGGCGACCTGGCGATCGCCCTGGCGCGGCGCATCCGCGACGTGCAGGTGATGGGCGTGGACCTTTCGGAGGAGATGCTCGCCGTGGCGCGCCGCAAGGTCGAGGCCCGGGGGCTGGACAGCCGCATCGTTCTCGAACGGGGCGATGCCGAACATCTGGAGGTGGCCGACGCCTCGGTCGATGCGGCGACCGTCGCATTCGGGGTGCGCAATTTCGGCGACCTCGCGGCCGGGCTCTGCGAACTGGCCCGCACGATAAGGCCCGGGGGCAAAGTCGTTATCCTGGAGTTCTCGCGGCCCCGCAACCGGGTGTTCCGGGCGCTGTACGAGTTCTACTCCTACAAGATACTGCCCCGCATCGGCGGACTGGTGTCGCGCGACAAAAGGGCCTACGAGTATCTGCCGGCTTCGGTGGGGGAGTTCCCCGCTCCGGCGGAGTTTCTGGGGATGATGGAAAAGGCGGGGTTCCGGAACTGCCGGGCGAAGAGCCAGAGTTGCGGGATCGCGCAGATATATATAGGAGAGCGATGAGAAAGTTTCTGTTATACCTGTTGCTGCTGGCTGTGGCTGCGTCGGCGGCTTCATGCCGTAAGGCCGTCGAGAAGGCGCAGCGCAACATCCGCTTCGAGGGGATCGAGAAGATCGAACGCCAGGGGCTGACCGGCGCTGAGATCGTCGTGCGGGTGATGAACAACACGGGCTACAAGTTGCAGCTCGAAACGGCCGAAATCGACGTTTACTACGCCGACGGGCGTGTGGGGACGGTCGTGCTGCGCGAGTCGGTCGAGGTGCCCCGGCGCACGACGGGCAGTTTCCGGACGCTGTGGCGGGTGAAAATCTCCGATCCGCTGGCGCTCTACGTGCTGCTCCGGAAAGTCGAGGCGGGAGACCTTTCGCAGGTCGGCATCGCCTATGCCCTGGAGGGACGCGGAGGCCCGGCGCCCGTAAAAATTTCGCGCGACAGGATGCCATTGTCGGATTTTTTGAATACCTTTGGCCTGACGTTGCAGGACGTTAAAAACAAATTGAAGTGATGCGCAGATTGTCGATCCTTACCCTGATGCTCCTGTGTGCGGCCGTTTCGCTCCGCGCACAGTCGCTCGACGCTTTCAAACAGCGTCTGGCCGAACCCGTCGCCGGCACCGCCTTTTTCGGACGGGCGCAGGTGACCGTCGCGGAGCACGGCGACGCCGCGCGCGCCGTGGCCGAGGCCGTGCGCGCCGGACAGCAGCTGCGGGTGCGCGGCTTCCGCGTCTGCATCTTCTCGGACAACGGACCCGAGGCCCGCAACGGGGCTTTCGCCGCCCAGAAACTCTTCGAAGAGACCTATCCGGGCGTGAAGGTCTACATGGATTACAAGATCCCCTATTTCGTCGTTTCGGTCGGGGACTGCCTGAGCAACGAGGAGGCCGTGATCCTGAAAGGCCGCGTGACGGGGACTTTTCCGAAGGCGTTCCTGAAAAACGAGGAGTTCCCGATTTCGAACCTTTTGGACTGAAAAAGCCCGTTTTTGAAAAATATGCGTTTTTTCTTTGCTTATTTCGGGCGAATATCTATCTTTGCGGCGTTACAGAACAACTAATTTCTAAACATTTAGCGCTATGAAAAAGATTTTCTCTTTTGTTGTCGTCATGGCTGCCGTCGCTATGGTAAGCTGCTGTGGCAATTCGAACAAGAAGGCCGCTGACAATGCCGCCGCCGAGGCTGCCGCCACGACCGAAGCTGCTGCCTGCTGCGCCGAGAAATGCGACTCGACGAAGGCTTGCTGCGCCGAGAAGTGCGATTCGACGAAAACCTGCGCCGAGAAACCCTGCTGCGAGAAGGCCGAGTAATTTCCGGTTAGGTTTGAGAGTGAGGGAGGTTCGAAAGAATCCCCCTTTTTCATTAATAGATGAAATGCCGTGTCTCCGGCGCGGTAAGTGCAGGGAGTGTCTTTATTAAAAATAGCTGTCATGAAAGTACTGCTTATCAACGGAAGCCCCCGGCGCGAGGGGAACACCTTCATCGCGCTTTCGGAAGTGGCCCGCACGCTCCGCGACGAGGGCATCGGGGCCGAGATCGTGTCGATCGGCACACGGGCCGTGCAGGGGTGCATCGCCTGCGGGAAATGCGCGGAGCTGGGCCGCTGCGTCTTCAAAGACGCGCTTTACAACGAAGTGCGTGAAAAACTCGCCGGGGCCGACGCCCTCGTGGTCGGGTCGCCGGTCTACTACGCCGGGCCGAACGGATCGCTGTGCGCGCTGCTCGACCGGCTGTTCTACTCCTGCGGGGAGCTGCTGGCCTACAAGCCCGCGGCTGCGGTCGCCGTCTGCCGCCGGGGCGGGGCGAGTGCGACGTTCGACCGGCTGAACAAGTATTTCACGATCTCGAACATGCTTGTCGTCTCGTCGCAGTATTGGAACAGCGTCCACGGACGGCTGCCCGGCGAGGCGGCGCAGGATGCCGAAGGATTGCAGACGATGCGGGTGCTGGCGCGCAACATGACGCGCGTGCTTCGCGCGGGGCTGCTGGCCGGGGAGGGGCGTCCGGAGCCCGAAGAGCGGGTGGCGACGAGTTTCATCCGGTAGGTGTTGCCGACGGAAGAAGATTGGTCGGATAGTTGCGAATTGTGGGATTATTTTTTCATTCGTCGCCGCACGGGATGCTTATCTTTGCCGTATCTGAAAATCTGTACGCATGAAGAACCTCCTTTTCCTTTTATCGCTTCTGGCCGCAGGTTGCGGCGGGCATTACACCAATCCGCTGGATGTCGCTTTCGGCGATCCGTTCGTGCTGGCTGCCTCCGACGGACGTTTCTATATGTACGGTACGAGCGAGGGCGCAGCCGGATTCCGGGTCTGCGTCTCGGACGATCTCGTTACCTGGAGCGAGGCCGGCATCGCCTACCGGTGCGGCGAGAAGAGCTGGGGCGCCAACTGCTTCTGGGCTCCCGAGGTGTATGAGCGCGACGGCCGTTATTATCTCTTTTACAGTGCCAACTGGCGGGAAAATCCCGACGGGGATGCCGAAAGATTCCGGATCGGGGTCGCCGTGTCCGATTCGCCGGCCGGACCGTTCGCCGATCTGTACGACCGGCCGATTTTCGACCCCGGTTATCCGGTGATCGACGCCAATGTGTTTTGGGACAGCGACGGAAGCGTCTATCTCTACTATTCCCGCTGTTGCTACCGGCACAGCGTGGAGAGCGAAGTCTCGGAATGGGCGCGCCGCGAAGGGCTGTACGACGGGATCGAGGAGAGTTGGGTGTACGGGGTCCGGATGAAGCCCGATTTCAGCGGAGTCATCGGCGAACCGGTGGCGCTGCTGATGCCGCCGGCGACGATGGACGATCCCCAGTCGGAATGGGAGAGCCGCTCGGTGACCTCCCGGGAGGTGAACCGCCGCTGGACCGAAGGGTCTTTCCTCCTGAAGGACAACGGTCGGTATTACATGATGTATTCGGCCAATTACTACGGCGGGCAATATTATGCCGTGGGATACGCCACCTCCGGTTCCCCGCTGGGGCCTTTTGTGAAATCGCCGGACAATCCCGTGCTGGAGAAGAATACGGACCGCGGCGGGGATGTGACCGGGACCGGGCACAACATGGTGCTCACGCTCGGCAACGGAGACCGCTACTGCGTGTACCACGGACGGACATCGGCGACCGGGGACCGGCGCGTAGTCTTCATCGATCCGATGGAGATAACTCCTGAGGGAAAACTGGTCGTTCACGGTCCCTCAACGGACGCCCGGCCCAAACCTGCGCTCTGACACTTCTGCGGATTGAATGCGAAAACGGATTGCAAATTCGATTTGCAATCCGTTTTCGTTTGCGGAAAGAAGGGGATTCGAACCCCTGAAACCCTTTAGGGGTTTACTCGCTTTCCAGGCGGGCCAGTTCAACCACTCCTGCATCTTTCCGAAAGGTGCCCCAAAAATACGCAATATTTCCTGATTCTGCAAATGGAGACCCGATTTTCTGCGGAAAGCCCTGTGCCGGACCGGTTTTGCATCGGAACGGGCAGGGGCGGAGCGGCCGTCGGCCTGTCGGGATCAGTAGATGCGGAGCTTCCGGACCGGCTTCCCCTCTTCGGCCTCCTTGTGCAGGACGGCGAGAACCTCGGCGGCGATCTCGGGAAGCGTCCATAAGGCGTTCGGGCGTCGGGCGTAGAGCCGTTCGCAGGCCGTCCTGATCGGTTCGAGCAGCGCCGTCGTCGCCACGATATGCGGTGCGAGTTTTATTCCCGAAAGGTCGTATTTCCCTTCCTTGAGGTAGTTGAGAAAGGTGTCGTAGGTCGTTCCGAGGTATTTGCCGTATGCCCTGTAAATCCGTTTGCGGTTGCGGCTGGAGTTTCCGTCTTCGTAATAGAAGGCTTTGAGCTGTCGTGCGAGTGCGATGCGTAGTTTCAGGTGATCGGGTACGTACATGGTTCTCCGTTTTTTAGGGTTTGAAATTCTTGGCCGGCAAAAACCACGTATGTACGAAGAGGGCGGCAGCGACTATGGGTCGGTTAGGTTCGGATCGGCACGGTCGGAGCCCCCGACGGATGCCGTGGTTGTGCTGGTCCTGTTGTGTTCATGTTCATAAAACAAAAATCCGGTTTAGATACTGTATGGGCAATTCTAATCCCAAGGCTTGGTATTAATTTATAAAATTTAATTGTAAATTGAGATGGAATATTGCAAAATGCGATGCTCCGGCCCTGTGAAAAAGAGCCCGGACCGGGCGCTGGCGGGCGTCCGGTCCGGGTGGAATTCCGGCCTTGGGCCGGGGCGGGGGAGGGTCAGAAAGGATAACCGATGGCCAAGTGGAAGCCCAGGCCGTCCTTGAAGCTGGAGATGTTGTAATAACCCTTTTTGTCCGGATTCGGATAGGGCGTGTGCAGGCCGATGCCGAGGTCGGCGCGGATGACCAGAACGCTGATGTCATAACGCAGTCCGAAGCCCGTGCCCAAGGCGATCTCGTTCAGGAAGCCCTTCCATTTCAGCTCCGCGCCGGGGCGTTTGGGGTCGTTCTTCAGCAGCCAGATGTTGCCGGCGTCGAGGAATACGGCTCCGCCGAGCTTCCCGAGGAGCCCGAAGCGGTATTCGACGTTGGCTTCCAGTTTGAAATCGCCCGTCTGGTCGAGGTATCCGTTGCGGTCGTCGCGGGGCGGGCGGTAGCTGCCGGGGCCCAGCGAACGCACCGTGAAGGCCCGGATGCTGTTGGCGCCGCCGATGTAGAACTGTTCGCTGTAAGGCATCACCTCCGAGTTGCCGTAGGCGTAGCCCACGCCGACGAGCAGGCGCGTTGCCAGCCAGTTGTTGCGGCGGCCGATGCGGTGGTAGAACTTCAATTCGCTCACCTCCTTGGCGAACTGCGAGAATCGGTTGCCGAAGAGGTGCTGGGGCTGCCGCTCGCCGAAGGCCCGCAGAATGCCCGAGAGGAGATTGCCCGCCGAAGTGACGCTGTTCTGCCAGTAGAGCCGGCGGTTGCCCGTGGCGCCGTAGCTCTTGTCGAAGGTGTAGGTGTAGCCGATCGACGGCACGAACTGGTTGCGGAAGCTCATGGCGATGGCCGGGTTCTCGTCCATCGTCTGATCGAAGGATTCGGTCGTGTGCAGCAGTTTGTTATAGGTGAGCTTGAAGACCGTCAGCGCGTGGCGGCTGTAAGGCGAGGTTTGGAAATTGTAGCCCGCCGAGCCGCTGAAGGCGATCAGCCGGAAGAAGCTGGGGCGGTTCATCAGGTCCACGCCCAGCTGGAACGAGGTGCTTCCCGGATAGCGCATGCGTCGCGTCATGGAGTGCGGCAGCAGCAGTCGCGGGATGTTGAGATTGGCGTTCAGCCCCAGTTCGTAGGAGTTCAGCCGCGAGGAGCGGCCTCCGGAGTTCCGGTTGCCCGTCTGCCATTCGTAGGAGCCGTTGAGCTTCAGGGCGAGGACCTCGCCGCCCCGGAAGAGGTTGTTGTTGCTGACCTTGAAGGTGATGCCCGGGCCGATGAAGCTGTTCGACTTGGTGGTCACGTCGGTCTCGAGGGCCGCTTCGAGCGGGTAGTCGAACTGCGCATCGAGCGTGACGTCGAGCGTGTCGGCGCCCCGCAGGGAGTCGAGCGGCGTGACGCCCAGGTTGACTGAGCGGAAAATCCCCAGTTTGTTGAGGCTGGTTTGCGTGCGGCTCTGGGCATCGACGGTGAAGAGCTGGCCGGGTTCGAGGGCGAGCGCCCGGGCGAGGACTCCGGGCCGTATCTTCATCGGACGCTGGGCGATGACCGTGGCGTTGCGCAGCCGGAGGGTGTCGGCCGGACCGGGGCGGATGTTGGTCAGACGGACGGTGATGTCGCCCACGCGATAGGGTTTGAGGGCCACCTCGGGGGTGTTCGGCTTGAGGTTCAGCCGCACGGCGACCCGTTGCGGCGAGATCGTCGTGTCGGCGAGGTATTCCAGATACTCCGGACGGAAATAGTAGTAGCCCCGGTTGCGCAGGAGCCGCGCGATGCGCTGCCGTTCGAGCGTGAGGGTGTCGAGGTTGTATTGCGCGCCCGTGCGGAGCAGCGAGGTGGCGTGCAGACTGTCGATCAGGGGTTTCAGCCCGCCTTCGACCGCCGGGTAGGTGATCTCCGAGTAGCGGAACGGCGGCGCGATCCGGAGCGTATAGTTCACCTTGGCCTTGCGGCCGTGCTTGCGGTGGAGCAGGGAGTCCGAGGCCCGGGAGCCGAAATAGCCGTAGTTTTCGAGAACCTGCTCGGCGACCCGGGTGCGCAGTTCGGGCTGCACCTTGGAGATCAGCACGGGCTGTTTGGCCAGCCGCTTGTAGAACCAGTATTTGAATCCCTTTTCTTTCGGCGTGTAGAAATAGTTCCACGCCCAGAGGCCGATCGGCAGCGGCGTGCGCAGATAGGGGCTGTAAAGCGGGTTGTTCGGGGCCACGGAGAGGGGCTCCTTCACGGCCGATTCGGCGGCCGAGGAGAGCACGACGCCCGAGTCGGGCTCGATGCGGATTTTCTTCACGCCCGTGTACAGGACCTCGCCCGCCCCCAGACGCCGGGTGGTGGAGCAGGCTGCGAGCAGCGCGGCGGCCGCAAGCAGGAGGACGCTATTTCGGAAGCTCTTCGGACTCATTGCGTTGTCGTTTTTCGGTGCTGCGCTTCGTCAGCCGGAACAGGTCGCCCAGGCGCAGCAGTTTCTTGCGGATGACGAAGCCCACGCCCGTCTCGGTGATCTCGCCTTCGAGGATGCTTTCGTAGCCCGTGTGGCGGAACAGGCGCAGGTACATGTTGTCCCGTTTGGTGAGCATGTATTCCAGCGAGATGTCGTCGATCAGGTTCTCCTTGAGGTTCTGCGACGGATCGGCGTCGGTGCTGATCTTGCCTCCGATGACCGCCCGCACGCGGTTGCTGAACAGGCTCTTCGAAAGGCGGTAGGAGTAGTCGGTGCGCTGGCCGTTGGGGTCGTCCTCGCCGTAGGAGTTGATGCCGAACGAGAGATCGACGCCTTTCAGGTTGTTCTGCGCCCACTGGTTGAGCTCCTTCTGGATGAACGAGTTGAGCGGGTTCTCCGAGGAGGCTTTGCCCGTCGATCCGGGACCCGTGTAGGTGTTGTAGATCAGGAGGTTCATCGCCTGCGTGGCGCGCTGTTCGGCCGTGAGCGAGTTCAGTTCGTTTTGCAGCGTGAGGTCCTCGGGGGCCGCGAGGTCGAAGCTCACCGCGAGGTCGTTGAGCGTGTTGCGGATGTTGATCGAGATGTCGAAGTTCACCGGGCGCGCATCCTGGTCGTTCGAGGAGACGTTGGTCCGGACGGTTTCGACGGCCGTGATGTTGAAGGCCGGGTCGGCGATGTTCCCCACCCACTCGACGTAGCCGTCGGGGGTGATCTTGAAGATCTTCTGCGAGATGACCGGCGGATTGTAGCGCACGGTGCCGCCCGAGAGGACGTATTTGCCCGAAAGGCTCACGTCGCCCAGCGGATTCATCGTGTAGGTCAGGTTGCCGCCGCCCTGGAGGTCGATGCGGTTATCGCCGCTGGCCGAGAGGTCCACGCCGGCCTTCACGTCGCTGTTGATATCGACGTTCAGCAGCACGTCCATACCGCCGATCCGGACCGCCGGGGCCGCTTCGGAGGGCTCCTGCGCGTCGAGGTCGCGGAACGACACGAACGACACGACGTTCTGCGGCCGCTCTTTCACCTCCATCGGCGAGTCCTGCATGACGTAGCTGATGTCCGTGCCGCCCAGCAGGGCGAGGCTGCCGCGGACGACGAGTTCGTCGAGCGGCCCCCGGGCCGTGGCGTCGAGATCGAGGTAGGCTTTTCCGTAGACCGGGGCTCCCTCCTTGCGGGCGACGTTCACGAACTGGAAGTCGGAGGCGCGCAGCGCGAGGTCGGCCTTCATCCGGGCGAAGTCCGAGAGATCGACGCTGCCCCGGATCGTCAGCGGATTTTTGTTCGGGGCCGTGATCGCGTAGTCGTCGAACCGCACGCGGCTGTCGGCGATGCGGATGGTGTCGGACGAGAGCCGGAACGAGGTGCCGATCATCGGCACGCGGACTTCGGTCTGCGCGAACCGCACGCCGCCGTCGAGTATCAGCCGGTCGGAGGTGCCCCGCACGTGCACTTTCGCCCCGAGGTCGCCCGAGAGGCGGAGCAGATCTTCGGGCAGGAAGATGTTGACCGGACGCAGGGGAAGTCCCGGAACCGAGATCGTCAGGTCGAGCGGGCTTTCGCGGTCGGGGCGGTAGTCGCCCGCGACGGTCAGCGCCTCGGCGCCGTCCAGCAGAAGCCGTGCATCGGCCCGGTGTCCCCGGCCCTGACCGTAGAAGAGCCCGAAATCGAGATTCCCGAAACGCTGTTTTGCGTAGGAGAGCTCCGACACCGACACGTCGCCCCGGAGGCACAGGCTGTCCGGAGCGAGGTGCAGCGTCACGTCGGCGCCCAGCACGCCGTCGATGGGCGGCGCCGAGGGGAGCAGTTCGAGCATCGAACCGATGTTCAGTCCGGCGATGTCGAGCCGGATGCCGTCGGGCGCGCCGGGGGCGGAGACGCTCCGCAGCGCGAACCGCTGGGTGCCGTGGGTCAGGTCGAGGTCGGCTTCCAGCCGTTTGTCGAAGCGGTAGACGAGGTAGTTGCCGGGATTGACCTCCCAAGGTTCGAAGCCGAAGAGCGGGTTGCGGGGCGTGACGCTCGCGCGGATCAGGCTGTCGGTCCACGCCACGTCGAACCCGAAGCGGAACCCTTCGCGGCCCGCACGGTTCTTCTGCCAGAGGTTCACCGTGCCGGTGTTGCCCGCCAGACTGCCGTACAGGGCGGCTTGCGCCACATGGTCGAGATTGCCGGGGGTGTTCGCCGCGCGGAGGTAGTAGGCCAGCCGTTCCGCCTCCTGCGCGATGCCGAGCTTCACGGTGTCCAGCACGATGCCTCCCGAGGCGAGCCCTTCGACGCGCATCCGGAGCGAAACGGGCTGCGAACCGTGGTTGCCGCCCCGGATTTCCAGCGCTTTGAACGAGGCTTTCCGGGTTTTCAGCAGGTTGTTCAGGATATTGTTCCGTCCGGCTGCGGCTTGCAGGTCGAAGTCGGGAAGCACGGGTTGCAGCTGCTCCATATCGACCTTCTGGAGGCGGATTTGGCGCGCCAGCGTGTCGGCGCTCCGGGTCAGGGCTGCGATCAGCGAGTCCAGCGGACTGCGCGACGAGAACCGCAGCGACAGGTCGCCGGACGACGCCTCGATCCGCGTCGAGGCCGTGTCGGCCGCGAACGAGAGGCTGGTGGCGCGGATGCGGTCGGTGCGGTAGCCGCTTCGGATCACGATGCTGTCCAGCCCCACGCGGGCGGCATAGCTGCCGGAGCGGGTCGCCGATGCCTCGGCGTTGAGCAGGAACGAACCGCCGAGCCGCTCCGGGGCGAAGCCCATCTGTGCGAGGTCGAAATCGGCGATTCTGCCTGCGAGGCGCACCTCCTGCCGCTCCTCGGTCAGCGCACCGGAGAGCGTCAGCGACATCCGCAGGGCCGAATCCCGGTCGGAGAGGGCGCCCGAAAGACGGTGGTCTTCCAAATCCGCCTCCAGCCCGATGCCGCCGAAGTCGTGACCGCGGTACTCCGCATGGTCGATCTGCGCCCGGAGGCTCGCCCGGGTCCGGGCTTTGAACGGGTCGAATCCGGCGCCCCGGGCGGTCAGCGCGAGGTCGAGCATCCCCAGCGAGTCGGACGGCAGGAAGCGGCCGGCCGGGAAGCTGTCGCACCGGAATTCGGCATCGTAGCTCTCCTGCCGGGGATCGAGACGCCCGTCCAGAACGATGCGGCCGTCGCCGACGGAGAGCGTCGAGGCGACCGAGAGCGCACCTCTGTCCGCCGCGGCCGAGCCGCGAAGTCCGATCCGGTCGGGGATCGCCACCCGGCGGCGCAGGGCCGAATCGGGCAGCAGCTCCACGAGGAAGGCCATGTCGCGGAAGTCGCCTTCGAAACGGGCCGAAGCGTTCAGCGATTCGGGGTCGAGGAGGTTTTGCGCCCGGCCGTCGGCGGTGAAGTCGAGGTGCCCGGGCGACGATATGTCGAGACCGATCCGGCCGATGTCGGCCAGGGTTCCCGCTGCGGTCAGTTTCACCCGGACCGTGCGGTCGTTCAGCGCCGGAGGGATCGCCGCCGGGTAGAGATCGGCGATCTCCCGGGTGTTCAGGTCGGCGGAAAGCGCGGCGGAGAGCGGCGTGCGGGGCTCCGCGCGCAGGATGCCGGGTCCGGCCGAAACGTCGGCCCGGAGCCGGGACCGGGTGGTTCCGAGTTCGAATCCGGAGAGCGAAACGCCTGCCGGGCCCATTTCGAACCGTCCGCTCGCGTCGCGCACCGAAAGTCCGCTACGTTCGGTGAACGTCAGCTGCCGGAGTTGCAGGGCGATGTCGGCGCCCCGGTTGTAGACCGAGTCGATCCGCAGGTCGAATGCCGAGAGGGCGATGAACGCCGGGTCGAATCCCGCGGCAGGGCGGTGGCCCAGCGTGCCGTACTCCACCCGGTTGTCGGTCAGCGCGACACTTCCCACCCGCACGGTCCACGGCAGGGAGGGCGTCGTGTCGGCGGGTTCGGGCGGCGTTTCGGCCCCGGGACCGGACGGGGCGGTCAGGTAGGAGCAGACGCCGCGGTCGAGCAGCACGCTCCCGACGCTGACCTGCTGGCTGTCGAGCCGGACGCGGCACTCCTCGACCGTGCCGTCGGCAAGGCGTACCGCGAGTTCGGTCACCGCGGGTGCGGTCCGCATCCCGAAGGAGGTGTTCAGGACCGAGATTTTCCGGATGTCGAGCGACCAGGCCGGCGGAGCCGTGCTGTCGCTCTTTTCCGCAGGGGCCGATGCCTTCAGACCGAGGAAGATGTCGCCGTCGGAGAGTGTGATCCGGGCGATGCCGGCCCTCTGGGTCCGGAGGTCGGCCCGGGTCTCCCCGAGCGAGAGCAGTCCGGCGGAGAGGCGCATATCCAAACCTCCCGTGGTGTCTTTGTAGCGGGCCGCGATCTGGTCCAGTTCGAAACTGCGGACGACGACCTCTTTCCGGATCAGCGGCCACAGGGCCACGTCCAGCGAGAGCCGGCCGCAATCGACGAGCGTGTCGGCCCGGTCGATCAGCAGCGTCTCTTCGACCGTCAGCCGGAGCGGGAAGGCGAGGCGGATGCGGCCGACCGAAAGGTCCATGCCGAGCGCCTCGGAGGCGTAGCCGACCGCCTTGCCCCGGATGAAATCCTGAACGGCCGGAACGTAGAGCAGCGCGGGGGCGAGCAGCACCGCCAGCAGGATGACGAGCAGTGTCCGAAGCGTATATTTTACGATTTTTCTCAGCATGTGCACAACGAACGATTCCGCCTGCCGCAAAATTCAAGCCGTTGAATGCCAGTCGTTTCTGTCCGCAGCTGCGGGAAGCGGATTTGTCCGGCTGCAAGTTACTAAAGCCCTGCCGATTGCGCAAGCGGAGGACTTCGGATAAACGGTCTTATTCTGGACATTTACGGTCTTTTCCGCTCGCATCTTACGGGCGCAAAGAGAACGCCGGCGCAAGCCGGCGTTCTCTCTTTCTCATCCCTTGATCATGGTCAGCAGCATCTTGAACCGTCCGACGGCTTGCAGGGCGTGAGGGACCCCGGCGGGCATGATGACGGCGTCGCCGGTTTTCAGCCGGAGCGGTTCGCCGCCGATCCGGATTTCGGCCTCGCCGTCCAACACCTGCACCAGGGCGTCGAACGGTGCGGTGTGCTCTGCGAGCCCCTGCTCCTCGTCGAATGCGAAGAGGGTGATGTTGCCGGCGTCGTTTTTCAGCACCTGTTTGCTTACGACGCCTCCGTCGGCATATTCGATTTTATCCGCGAACCGCATCACCGATGCCTTCGGGAACGTGTTTTCCGTCGTTGTTTTCATAAATCAGGTTTTTCATGTCTTCTTCCGCGGTCGAAATGGTCCCGAGGCCGAATTTGTCGGTCAGCACTTTCAGTACGTTCGGCGACAGGAACGCCGGGAGCGTGGGCCCGACGTGGATGTTCTTGATGCCGAGGCTCAGCAGCGACAGCAGCACGATGACGGCCTTCTGCTCGTACCACGCGATGTTGTAGACGATCGGCAGGTCGTTGACGCTCCCGAGCCCGAAAGCCTCCTTCAGCGCCAGCGCGATGCGCACCAGCGAATAGCTGTCGTTGCATTGTCCGGCGTCGAGTACGCGCGGAATGCCTCCGATGTCGCCCAGCGGCAGTTTGTTGTAGCGGTATTTGGCGCATCCGGCCGTCAGGATGACCGTATCTTCGGGCAGCGCCGAAGCGAAATCGGTGTAATACTCCCGCGAGCGCATGCGGCCGTCGCATCCGGCCATCACGACGAACTTCCTGATCGCTCCCGACTTCACGGCATCGACCACCTTGTCGGCCAGCGCCAGCACCTGATGGTGGGCGAAGCCGCCGACGATCTCCCCGTGTTCGATCTCCGTCGGAGGCGGGCACTTCTTGGCGTGCTCGATCAGTTGCGAGAAATCCTTCGGCCTGCCCTCCTTGCGGTCCGGGATATGCGTTGCGCCGGGCAGCCCGGCCGAGCCCGTCGTATAGATCCGGTCGGCGTAGGCCGCGTTCGGCCGCGGGGGTACGATGCAGTTGGTCGTGAAGAGGATCACGCCGTTGAAAGTCTCGAACTCGTCGCGTTGTTTCCACCAGGCGTTGCCGTAGTTGCCGACGAAGTGGCTGTACTTCTTGAAAGCCGGATAATAGTGCGCCGGAAGCATTTCGCTGTGGGTGTAGATGTCCACGCCGGCATCTTTGGTCTGTTCGAGCAGCTCCCCGAAGTCTTTCAGGTCGTGACCGCTCACGAGGATGCCGGGGCGTTTGCCGACGCCGATGTTGACTTTCGTGATCTCCGGGTCGCCATAGGCCGAGGTGTTGGCCTTGTCGAGCAGCGCCATTGCCTTGACGCCCGCTTCGCCGACGTTCAGGACCAGCGCCGTGAGCTCGTCGGCGCCGATGTCTTCGCGGCTGACCTCGGCCAGGGCGTTTTCCAGCATCTCGTAGAGCGACGGGTCTTCGTGGCCGAGGTTCAGGGCGTGTTCGGCGTAGGCGGCGGCTCCCTTCACGCCGTAGATGATCAGTTGTTTGAGCGACCGTATGTCCTCGTCGCGCATGCTCAGCACACCCACTTTTGCGGCTTCGGCTTCGTATTCCGACGGGGCGGGGTGAAATTTCACTTCGGGCATGTCGGGCAGCGCGATGCCGCGTTTCTCGGCCGTTCCGATCAGGCGGTTTTTCGTCGCCAGCGCTTCGGCGATGCGCATCTTCAGCGCCTCGTCGTCGAAATTGGCGTTGGTGATGGTGCTGAACAGCGCGTCGAGTATCCGGCGGCTGGCGGCGGTGTCGGCGGCGCCTTTTGCGCGCAGCGCCCGGTTGACGATCGCCTCGCCCCGGACGGCATAGATCAGCACGTCCATCAATCCGGCGGTCGCGGGTTCTTTTCCGCAGACGCCCTTGATCGTACAGCCCTTGTTCATGGCCGTCTCCTGACATTGAAAGCAAAACATTCCCATAGTCGTATGTGTTTGTGTGTTTATGTCAGGAGGCCGTCAATTACCTTGCCAGCGACCGGGAACACGCACTTTCCGACCGGAATGTTTCGCTTTGCATGCAGATTTTCAGCCCTCGGCAGCCGTTGCCGGGCCGCTGCGGTTTCCTCTTTCCGACCGGATCGGCTATTGCTGATGCAGGTTCACCGTATAGCAGGTGCGGTTCGTCGCGGGCCGAGTAGAGACTGTTCTGATTTTAACGGTGTTTGACCATGTGTTCCAATGCCTCCATCTCCGTTTGCTGGCCTTTGTCTCCCTGGCTCTCCATCCATTGCAGGAGCTTGGCGCGCATCCGGGCCTTTTCGCCGGCGTATTGCGGGTCGTCGGCGAGGTTCCGGGTCTGGAACGGGTCGTTTACGATGTCGTAGAGCTCTTCGGCCGGCCGTTTCTGATAGCGTTCGACCTGTCGCCGGGCGAATTCGTCGGTGGCGGCCTTCTCCTTCCACGACATCCACCAGCCTTTCTTGGGATTCGTGGACATACATTTGAATGTGGCCTCGGGCGTGAGGTTCATAATGTAGGCGTAGCGTTCGTTGCGAATCGAACGGATGGCGTAATACTCCGGTCCGAAGAAGATTCCGCGGCTGGTCTGGATGCCGTATACCTCGTTTTTGAACGAATCGGTTTCGCCCTTGATGACGGGCAGAAAACTCCTGCCGTCGAGTCCTTCGGGGATCTTTCCGCCGGCGATGTCCACCAGCGTCGGGGTCACATCGACATATTCGCACATGGCGTCCGTGACCCTTCCGGGCTTCACCGTCCCGGGCCATCGGATGACGAACCCCGTATGCAGACCTTCGTCGTAGCAGGTCCACTTGCCGAACGGAAACGAATAGCCTTGTTCGCTGGTGAAGATGAAGATCGTGTTTTCGTCGAGACCGTACTTGTGCAGCAACGCATCGACCGCACCGACCTGGTTGTCCAGTTCGTTGATCTCCGCAAGGTAGTTGCGGAACTGCTTGCGCGTGGCGGGCGTATCCACCAGATTGCAGGGCAGCGTGAGGTCGTCGGGGTTCCAAAGGCTCTGGTCGCCTTTGTTCCAGGGGTCGTGGGGCTCGGTCGAACCGACGTAGAGGAAGAACGGCTCGCCCGAACGGGCCACGTCTGCCAGAAACGGTTCGATCAGCTCGGGATAGACGGTGCGCTGCTGTTCGTTCGAGAGGTATTCGAACGGAAAGGCTTCGATGGGAGCGATGTGCCGTTTTCCTTCCAGCGCGACGCGGTAGCCCGCTTGCTTGAGGTACTGAGGGAGCGTGCCGATACCGTCGTTGAGCCGGGTGTGGTTGGGGTATGCGCCTGAACGAACGGGGTAAAGTCCGGTGAGCAGGCAGTGGCGCGTCGCCGAACTCATGGCTGTGGCCTGGAAGAACCGGGTGAAACGCACTCCTTCGGCGGCCAGCCGGTCGATGTTGGGGGTGATGGCATCGGGGCTGCCGTAGCAGCCTAAATCGAGGAACCGGCAGTCATCGGCGATGACCAGTACGATATTCGGTTTTTTCGGGGTTGTGCCGGTTGCGGGTTTTGCGGCTTGTGCGATGCCGCCCGAGAGCAGGGCCAGCGAGGTCCCGAGCCCGATTTTTCCTGTGGGTGTCATTTCACTTCTTTTTGAATGTTGATGCGGGGGCGGCGCTCCCACCAGGCGAGGAGGCTCTTCGAAAGCTCTTCCGTAAGGCCGGGATGCTCTGCGGCGAGGTTTTGCGTCTCGTTGGCGTCTTTCGACAGGTCGTACAGCTCCGCATTCGTTCCGTCGGGGTTGACGAGCAGTTTCCAGTCGCCGCGGCGGATCGCCAGCGAAGGGCTGCGGTGATAGGCGTCCCGCGGGAAGTTGAACGATGCGTTGCGGCCGAAATCCCACATCAGATCACCCTTGCGGGCCGAAGCTGTCCCCAACAGGGCCTTGCTCATATCCTCTCCGCTCGATCGGTAGTCTTTCGGCAGGGGAGCCCGGGCGATGGCGCAAAGCGAGGGCAGCAGATCCACGGCGCAGACGACGGTCTCGTCGTCCACCTTGCCCGGCGTGATGACGCCCGGCCAGCGGATGATGAAGGGCATGCGGATGCCGCCTTCGTAGAGGCTGTTTTTGATGCCGCGCAGACCGTTGGTGCGGAGCTGGCGGAAACTCGGCGCCGGACCGTTGTCCGACGTGAAAATGACGATGGTGTTGTCGCTCAGCCCCAGTTCGTCCAGGCGGGTGAGAAAACGTCCGATCTGACGGTCGTATTCCGCCAGCACCTCCGTGAAGTTGGGGCGCGATCCCCACGTGTTGTTGTGGTCCTGCGACTCTTCGTCGGGAACCCAGGGCGTGTGCATGTCGTCGGGCCAGAGGTTCACGAAGCAGGGCGTTCCCTGATGGCGCACCAGAAAGTCGAGCGTCTTGTCGATGAAGTAACCGGTTCGTTCCCATCGTTTTACGTCGTCTTTTTTGCACCATATCCAGTTCGAGGCGGTCAGTTCAGGTGCGGGATCGGGGCTCTCCCAGGTCGAGCAATATTCGTCGAATCCGTAGCGGGTGATCTGCGGTGCATCCGTCACGTCGCGTCCGCCTCCCATGTGCCATTTGCCGAAGTGTCCGGTGGCGTATCCTGCGTCGTGGAGGATGCGGGCCATTGAAGGCGCGTCGGCTGAGAGATAGTCGGCCTGCTCGCAGGCGGCATTGCCCTTGCGGGCCTGAAGGTATGTGTTGATGCCCCATTCCATCGGGAACATTCCCGTTGTGAGACCCACGCGCGACGGCGAACTGACCGGCGCCGCCGAATAATAATTGTTCATCACCAGCCCCTGGGATGCCAGACGGTCGATGGCCGGCGTTTCGATCCATCCCGTGTTGGTGCATGAGAGGTCGCCGATGCCCATGTCATCGGTGTAGATGATTATGATGTTGGGGCGCGTTTGGGGCGCTTTGACTTTGGCGGGCGTTTGGGCTGCGGCTGATGCAGCGGTGCTGACGCCCAGCAGTCCGGTGAGCAGTGTGCGGTTATTCATGTTCGGATATTTTGAGTGTTTGTTTTTTAGCGGGTGTTTTACTCGTGGTCGGCCACGGTTTCACTTGACAGCGCTCTGCGAATGCTTCCCATTTGCGGGCGAGTTCCAGAACCAGTCGGGGACGTTCGGCTGCGATGTCCCGACATTCGGTCCGATCGGCTTTCAGGTCGTAGAGCTCCCATGCCGAAAGCGGAATGTCCTGTTTGCGACCCTTCGATGCCTTGTAGACCAGTTTCCAGCGGCCCGATCTGACGGCCCGGTTTCCCTCGTGTTCCCAGAACAGATCCCGTTCCGGCATCGTATCGTCCTCGAACGATCCGGCGAGACTCGTGCCTTCGCAAGGCGTTATCGCTTTGTCCCTGTAACTTTCGGGATAATGCGCCCCGGCGAGATCGACGCAGGTGGCCATGATGTCCGGGAGCTGTCCCGGCGTTTTGCGCAGTTCGCCCCGGGCCGTAATGCCGGCGGGCCAGTGGACGATCAGGGGCGTGGCGATGCCTCCCTCGTGCACCCAGTGTTTGTATTCGCGGAACGGGGTGTCGCTCAGGTGCGCCCAGCCTTTGCCGTAGGCTACGTAGGTGTCGACGCCGCCGGCCTCGACCTGTCCGCGGCGCATCGGACGCCCGTCGCGGGTTTTGAAGGGGATCAGGAGGGTTTGGAGTTCGTCGGGAGCCATCGGGGCGAGGGTTTCGCCCTGGGGGACGCGGACCTTGAACGGGGGACGCTGCCGCTCCATGCCCTCGGCGCAGCCGCCGTTGTCTTGAAGGAAGAGGATGATCGTATTGTCCAGCATCCCCTGCCGGCGGAGCCATTCGACCACGCGGCCGATATTGCGGTCCATGCGCGATACGATTCCGGCATAAACTTCCATGCAGCGGATTTCGAAATCCTTGTTCTGCACCGTGCGCCACGGAACCACCGTTTCGTCGGTTGAAAGCGCCCAGGACGGGTCGAGCAGCCCTGACTGCCGCATCCGGTGGTATTTCTCGCGTCTGAGTTCATCCCAGCCCTTGTCGAAGACGCCGTGATAAGAGGCGGCCTCTTCTTCCGGAACCTGCATCGGCCAATGGGCTGCCGTGAAGGCCATATACATGAAAAACGGCTTTCCGGCCTGCCGGTCGTGGTGCGTGGCGAGAAATTGCAGGGCGTTGTCGGCAATGGCGTCGGTGTAATAGAACGTTTCGGGACGGTAGGCCGGATCGTTTTCCGGAGTGATGTAGTCGTTGCCTCGGCAGAGTGTCGCCGGATCGTAATAGCTGCCGCCGCCCATGATGGTTCCGTAAAAGTGGTCGAATCCGCGCTGCAACGGCCAGTTGTCCTTCGCACCGGAGGGCGAAAGCTGGTTGGTTACATGCCATTTGCCCACGGCGTAGGTCGCATACCCGGCCGTGCGCAGAACCTCGGCTATCGTCACGCAGCGGTCGTTCAGGTCTCCGCGGTACCCCTCTTCGCCGTGTTGTTTTTTGGCCATGTGCCCGATGCCGGTCTGGTGGGGATGCAGGCCGGTCAGCAGGCTTGCCCGGGAGGGGCAGCTCCGGGCCGTGTTATAGAACTGGGTGTAGCGCAGCCCGTGTGCTGCGAGGCTGTCGAGATTGGGCGTATGTATCAGACCTCCGTAGCAGCCGATGTCGGAATACCCCATGTCATCGGCGAGAATGACCAGGATGTTGGGTTGTTCCCGGGCTGCCGCGGGCGCCGCACAGGCCGCCGCTCCGAGGGCGGTCAATAGGATCGGTTTTTTCATAGGCGGTGTTTCGGTCGTTTTGCGATTGCAAGATAGCTATTCTCCGATTGTGCGGATTTCAAAAATTGCCCAAAAGAGGTGGACGAAATGTTCAAAATGCGCCGAAGGGCCGGATATTCGATTTTTCGGAGGAATTTTCCGGAGGTGAGTCCTTTTATTTCCGCCCGTTTTTTCGTATCTTGTACCGAATCTGCCGGTGACGGACGATCCGGCGGAAACCTCGGGAAAAAACCGTGCGGACGTGCGGAAACCGACCCGGGAACAGAACTTAAAAACAGATTTCATGAAAAGACTATTCAGAATGTTGCTGACGGCCTCCGGGCTTCTTGTTTTCGTTGGCGGCGGTGCGGGCCGCGCTTCGGCCGCGGAGCCCGGGGCGACTGAAAACCGGCTGCCGGAATGGGCGCTGGGCGGCTTCGTCCGGCCTGCGGGCGTCAATCCCGTCATTCGGCCCGATTCGCAGGTCCGGTTCTATTGCCCGATGCGCAGGGATTCGGTCGGATGGATGGAGAGCGACACGTTCAATCCGGCCGCGACCGTCCGGGACGGGGAGATCTGCGTGCTCTTCCGCGCCGAGGACAATTCGGCCACCGGTATCGGCAAGCGCACGTCGCGGATCGGGCTGGCCCGGAGCGCGGACGGCGTGACGATGCGCCTCGGGGATGCTCCGGTGCTCTTTCCGGCCGAGGACGCGATGAAGGAGTGCGACTGGCCGGGCGGTTGCGAAGACCCCCGCGTGGCCGTCACCGAAGACGGAACCTATGTGATGCTCTACACCTCGTGGAACCGCCGCATTCCGCGGCTCAGCGTGGCCACGTCGCGCGATCTGGTGACATGGACGAAGCACGGCCCGGCATTCGCCAAGGCTTACGGAGGGCGTTTCCGCGACCTGAAGAGCAAATCGGGGTCGATCGTGACGAAGCTCGACGGCGGCCGGCTGGTCATCGCGCGCGTGAACGGAAAGTATATGATGTACTGGGGCGAACGGATGGTCAACATCGCCACGTCGGACAACCTGATCGACTGGACTCCGGAACTGGATGCGGACGGGAATCTGAAAGGGGTGGTCTATCCGCGCGAGGGTTATTTCGACAGCGCCCTGACCGAGTGCGGCCCTCCGGCGCTGCTGACCGACAAGGGCATTCTGCTGCTTTACAACGGCCAGAACCGGCTCGGCGAGGGGCGGGACAAACGTTATCCGGCGCGCACCTATTCCGCCGGGCAGATCCTGTTCGACGCGAAAGAGCCCGGGAAAGTGATCGGACGCCTCGACGTGCCGTTCTTCCGTCCGGTGGACGACTTCGAGAAGAGCGGACAGTACAAGGACGGGACGGTCTTCATCGAGGGGCTGGTCTATTTCAAGTCCCGGTGGTATCTCTATTACGGCTGTGCCGATTCGCGGGTCGGGGTCGCCGTTTACGATCCGGCCGTTACGACGCCCGGGGACCCTGTTCCCGGATGTCCGGAGTGACGTTTCCTGCCGTCCTGAAAAAAAGGAACGATCCGAAAATCCGGATCGTTCCTTTTTTCATTGCACCTCGGCGCGGGTGGGCGGCGGCCCCTGGTAGGAGCGCTGCATGCCGCCGAAATCCAGCACGATCTTTTGAAGCACCGTGCCGGCGTCGCCGCACAGGATTTTCAGCGTGTGTCTGCCGGGCTTGCCGATGTGGAGCGTCGTTTTGTTCACGCGGCAGTTCCGCAGCACGCTTTCGTACCAGGTCTGCGCGTATTCGATCGACGAGGTCGAGGGGTTCATCACCGGACCTTCGTCGATGCAGACTCCGTACTGGGTTTCCAGATTCGTCGCCTCGTGTCCGGCGTATCCCCGGTCGGCGCTGATCACGAAGGTCGGCAGCACGTAGGTGTAAACGTCTACGGAACCCTGTTCGAACGTGTAGAAATCGTATTCCACGCAGGGCACTTCGCGCCGCCGGGTGTTCTGCTTCGGCATCGTCGGATCGCCCAGCTGGAGCGACGCATTCTCGACGCCGAGGTTCGGAACCGGGCGGATGCGGATCGCGTCGTTCTCGCGCTTGCGGTGGAAATCCGCCGCCGGGATCGAAATGTATCCGTTGTGCTGTACATACACCCCTTGCAACTCTTCGTGGGCGGGGGAGGCCGGGTTGAACACCGAAACCAGCACGCGGCGGCTCTCCCCGTTCGCGGCGGCGATCGTCAGACAGCCCGAAACCTCGTCTCCGACGGGAACTTTCGTCCAGTCCACCGACACTTCGATCCGCTCTTCGGTGCGCGTCGTGCCGGCCGTGCGGCTCAGCACGATCCACTCGTCGCTGGCGGAGGCGCTCCATTGCAGCGGCTCGCGGCCCTTGTTGTAAACGTCCACGAAATGGGAACGGCGCAGGAACGTGTCGAACGTCGGGAGCATGTGGAAACTGCGCAGCCCTTTCATCACATCCTCGTTTTCGGCCTCGACCTCCAGCACGGCGCCGGGTGCGAGCTGTGCGCTCCGCAGTTCGGGCAGCTGGAAATAGGAGGCGGCGAATCCCTGGTTCATCGTCATCACGTGGTTCCACTTGCCGCCGAGCAGGGCGTTGTAGCCCGCCGTGATGATCCGCAGGCTGTCGTGGCACATGCGGCTTTCGGCGGCCAGCGCGTCGGTCGCGGCACGCTGCTGCGTGGCGTAGCGGCGGTTCTGCTGTCCGCGGAGCACCATCCGGTTCAGCAGTTCGCACGCCTTCACCGGGTAGTAGAGCACCTGATAGAAGCACGCCCGGTTCGCTTCGGGCATCCGGTCCATCAGCGCTTCGGCCTGCCCGGCGATCCGGGCGTAGGCTTCGAGACGGCGGTCGGCCTCGCGGTAATTGGCGAACGAGAAGTCGGTGTCCGTGTTCCGCTCCTTGCCGTGCTTGTCCGTGGCCCATTGGTAGCCCCAGCCCATGAACTCGGGCTTGCGGACGAATGCGAGGTGGTAGAAGGTGTCGGAAATCTCCCGGAAACGGTCGAAATACTCCCGGCCCAGCAGGCCGCTCATCCACTCGGCGCGGTAGTCCGCGGCGCGCCGGAAGTCGAACGAGTCGATGTCCCAGGCCATCGCCAGGAAGAAATCGACCGCGAATTCGCACGACTTGATGTCGCCGGCGTTCAGCAGCCATATGCGGTCGGCCGTCGAATCGTAGGCTTTGCGCAGCTCCTCGTACATCAGCGTCGGCGAGGTGGTGTTCATCCACAGGTAGTCGTGCGGACGGCCCAGGTAGGACGAGTGGTAGTAGACGCCCGAACGTCCGGAGCGTTTCTGCTCCGCGGGGCTGCTCAGGCGTTTCATGTAGCCGTAGTTGTCGTCGGGCCAGATGATCGTCACGTCGTCGGGGAGCTCCAGCCCCCGGTTGTAAACGTCGAGCACCTCCTTGTAGGGCGTGAACGCCTGCGGAATCTCCTCCGCGGGTTTGCCCAGCACCTCTGTCAGGATCTGCCGCTGTGACAGCAGGGCCTCCTGCATGGTGGCCTTCCGTGCGTCGAGGTCCTCGCTGCCGGCCATCGCCCGGTCGTGCAGACCCCGCAGGGCCAGCGTGTAGACGTTCTCATAGGGAGCCGAGGTCTCGACGCGCTCTTTCAGCACCCGGTCCACTCCGGCGCGGTTGTTCACGTAGTCCCATTCGCCCATCGTCTTCGAATCCCATTCGCTGGCGGTGTTCAGCCCCAGCGGCTCGCAGTGCGACGAGCCGACGGCGATGGCGTAGCGGTCGGCGATCCGCATGTTTTCGGGAATCTTGTAGAAGGCCGTCGTCGCGTCGTGCATCGCCGGGGCCAGGTAGTTCGCTTGCAGGCGGAGCAGCAGCTCGCACACCTTCTCGTAGGTCTTCGGGCCGATGTTGCCCAGCTCCTTTTCGAAGTTCTCCTTCGCCCAGCGGTAGAGGCCCCAGTCCTCGTCGTTGATGAAGATGCCGCGGTATTTCACCGAGGGGCTTTCCGACGTGAAATCCCCGACGCGCAGCGTCAGCCGGTCGCGGTGCCGCACGGGGGCGTCGGCCCACCAGTACCACGGGCTTACGCCGATGGCGCGCGACACCGAAAGCAATCCGTAGGCCGTGCCGCGGCGGTCGCTGCCGGCGATGACCAGCGCTTTGCGCACGCCGTGGCCCGGACGCTCGACCAGCCGGATCGCATAGCGTTCCCAGCCGCCTTCGATGGCCGAAACGTCGATTTTTTTCGCCGCGATCAGTTCGTCGATCCAGCGGCTCTGACCGATCGTTCCGACGATCACGGCGCAGCGCGTCTTCGCAGGAAGCTCCTGCCCGGCGACGACCGGGATTTCGCGGCCCGTCACGCGGGCGACATCCGCGGCGAACAATCCGGCGGCGGTTTCCACGACCGCGGCGTCCCCGGCGTCGTAGCAGACGGCCGCACCGGAATCCGCGGCGACCAGTTCGAAGTCCGTGCGTGCGGAGGCCCGTTCGGTCAGCGCGACCTGCGCTTGCAGCGCCGCGGCCTGCATCCACAGCAGGGTTAAGGTCAAGAGGGTTTTTCGTATCATCGTTGTCTGAATTTTGAAAGTGGGAAAAGGCCCGAAGATTTCTCCTTCGGGCCTTTTCGATTACGCTACCCGACGGCCTATTCCTGTGCGCGTCCGAGATAGATTTCGTTGATCTGGATGGTATTGCCCGGGTTGATGCCTCCGTATTCCACTCCGCGGGCGCAGTAGAAGCCCAGATTCGGAGACGCCTGCTTGACATCGTTCCAACCGCTGAACCGCAGATAACGGTAGTCGTTCTCCGGGATCGGAACGTTGTCCGTTTGCAGGTTCTCGTAGACGTTCGGATCGGGAGTCAGCTCGACCCGTTCGGCGATGACCTCGAAGTTCGTGCCGTCGTTGCTGCCCTCGATGCGGTTGAAGCCGAACCAGCGGACCAGAATGTTCTTGTTGCCGCCTCCCTCCGGACGGTGGTGGATACGCAGGTAGTTGACCTTGCCCGGATTCTCGCCGCGGTCGATCTGGAACCAGATCACGTCGTCGGCGGAAAGGCCGTTTCTGCCCGGACGGTCCATCGACAGCGTCGTGCTCGCATTGCCGTCGATGGCGGCCGTCGCGCTGCTTCCGATGGCGTTGTCGGCTTTCCAGCCGTGCGAGAAGCTCATCGACCATTTGCTGCGGTCCCAGTCGCCGTAGAACTCGGTGACCGTGACCTCGATCGACGCCTTGACCTCGGGGTGGTTTCTGGCGGCGGCCGTGATGGTGACGCTGCCGCTTCGGTGGCAGATCATGCGGCCCGTTTCGGCGTTCACCGATGCGATTTCCGGATCGGAGGATGAGAAGACCACGCCTTCGTTTTGGTCGAACGGCTCGACCGAGACCAGCAGGTTGTAACCGACTCCGGCGTAGGCATTCATGGTCGGGGCGGAGAATACGATCGACTCGATGTCGATCGGGATCTGATCGACGACCGTCACCGCGAAATAGGTTTCGATGCCGCTCACGTAGATCGAAATCATGGTGATGCCGGCTTTCTGGGCCGTAATGACGCCCTTGGGGCTGACCGTCGCCACTTCGACGTTCGAGGAATAGAAGAGCTCCGCCAGATCGGTGGCGTTTTCGGGCAGCACTTTCACTTTCAGCGCAACGTCCCTCGTTTCGCCGACCTCCATGATGAGGCCGCCGCTCAGCTCCTCGTCGAGCACGACGCTCTCTGCGGGAACCTCCATCGTTCCCGGTTCGGGTATGCCGTCTTCACAGCCGGCGCACAGCAGGGCCGCCGCGGCAAACAGACAAATGCTTATTTTTTTCATAATTTGAAAATCGTTTTTTCGGTTGAAGATTCCGGACTCCGGCGGCGGACCGTGCTGCCGCCGGAGCCGGAAAGTTTATTCGTCGAGGCCGAGGTAAAGTTCCGCGATCTGACAGGTCTTGGCAGTTCCCGTGAAGCAGTCTTTTTTCCCGACGAATTTCAGGTAGCGGTATTTCACCGTGTTCGGGAGTTTGACATTCGAACACGTGTGGAATTTGTCGATATTGCGCGACCCTCCGTCGTTGGGGTCGATGCCCGGTTCGTTGTCGAGGTTCGGGACATCGACATCGGCAGCTATCTGCGTGAAACTTTCGCCGTCGTTGCTGCCCAGGATCGCCGAGAACTTTTTCCACCTGCAACTCCGGTCGGTGTTGCGGCAGGACTGGTGCATCAGGCGGAAATAGTTCAACGACTGTTCCTGCTGCATGTCCACGACGAACCATACCTCGCCGTCGTCAGTGGTCGGTTTGGTCAGACCGAAATTCGATCCTTTCACATCTTTGAAAACGCCGGGGTCGAAAACATTGTCGAACGCGGCCGTCTTGCTTCCTGCCGTACCGCTGATCGCACCCGAATTTGCGGAAACTTCCCATCCCGTGCGGTCGAGATCGCGGGGATCGGTGATGTTGACGGCGAAATAGGCTTTCTTGTCTCCCGCATTCTTGAAGTCATTCCCCTCGTTGCTCTTGGCGAGGATGACGAACGTGACCGTGCCGACGCCTTTGCAGGCGACGATGCCGTTTTCGTCGATCGTGGCGACCTCCTCCGGACCGTAGGCGACGTATTTCACCCCTTCGGTCTGGTTGGCGGGGGTAAGCTGGAGATGCGAATGGAGGTCGAACGTCGTGTTCTCCCCGAGAACGACCGATGCCGAGCCCTGAATGGCCGTGGCTCCGTTCTTGATCTCGATCTTTTCGAGCGCTACCGGAACGCCTTCGGCGACGGTCAGTTCGAATGAGGCCGAAACCCCGTCGATCGTGACGGAAATCGTCGTCGTGCCGACTGCGAGCGCCGTTACGAGACCTTCGGCGCTGACCGTGGCGACGGCCTTATCCGATGAATCGTAGCTTTCGGTGCGGTCCGAGGCATTCTCGGGTTTGACGGTCGCCTTGCCTGCGATGTCGAGCGTTTCGCCTTTGTTCAGCGTGACGCCCTTGGCCAGCTCTTCGGGCAGCGTCACCGACTCCACGGCGATCTTCTCGACCGTGAGGGTGAACTGGGCCGATTGGCCATCGACGGAGATCGTGATCGTCGCTTCGCCGACGGCGATCGCCGATACGATGCCCTCTTCGGTGACCGACGCGATCATCGGGTTCGACGAATTGTAGCTTTCGGTCTTGTCCGTGGCGTTCGAAGGGGTGATCGTCGCCTTGCCGGCGATGTCGAGCGTCGCGCCGAGTTTCAGCGTTACGCCGTCGGCCAGTTCGGCAGGCAGCGTGACCGATTCGACGGAAATCCGCTGCTCCCGGACCTCCACTTCGAAGTGCGAGTGCTTGCCGCCCACGCTGATCGTGACCATCGCCAGGCCCGGCTTCACGGCCTTCACGACGCCGGCGTCATCGACCGAAACGGTCTCCGGGTCCGACGACTCGTAGGTCTCGGTCTTATCCGTGGCGTTTTCGGGGCGTACCGTCACTTTGCCGGCGATGTCGGCCGTCTGGCCGACGACCAGCGAGATGCCGCCGCTCAGCGACGTGTCGAGTGCGATCGCCGAAACGGGAATCACCTTGTCCGTGTCGGAGCTGTCGTCGCAGCCGGCACCCAGCAGGGCCGCCGCTGCGAACAGGAATATGCTGATTTTTTTCATCATCGTAAGTTTATCGGTTTATACGGCTCTACCAACCGGGATTCTGCACCAGCACGTCGCTGCGCTTGATCTCGTCCAGCGGAATGGGATAGAGGTAGTTTTTGTTCTTGAAGGAGCGGGTCTGCAACTTCGTGCGGGTGTAGAACGCGGGCTGCGCCTGATCGACGTTCATGCCGTGGAAATCGCCTCCCTGACCGCCTTCGCCGGGTGCTTTGTTGGCGATCATCCAGCGGCGCACGTCGAAGTAGCGCTGTCCCTCGGTGGCCAGTTCGATGCGGCTTTCGCGGCGGATCGCCTCGCGCTGCAAGGTCTGGTTGCCCTCGATGGCGGGATTCAGCGCCTCCAGGTCGTCCAGCCCGGCGCGCCGGCGCACCAGATTGACGTATTTCAGTACGTCCGCGTTGCCCGGGTCCACCTCGTTGAGCATCTCGGCGTAGAGCAGGTAGAACTCCGCCAGGCGGAAGATGATCACCGGACGGTATTTCGACGTTACGGCGCCGGAGATGTTGCCTCCGTAGACCGTGCGGTTCATGCGCTTGTAGAGCAGGTAGCCTGTGAGCGGGGCGCCGTCGGCCACCGAGTTGTCGTCCCGGCCGCCGCGGTAGAACTGGATCTCCTGATTGCTCATGTGCCACTTCATGCCCGAGAACGTGACGGTGTTGTAGAAACGGGGCTCGCGGTTGATGTACATCTTCGACACCTGAACGCCGTTGTAGGTCCCCATCTCGGCTTCGTTGGCGGGGTAGAGCTCCGACTTGGGGAGGAACGAGGTGGCCTTGATCGGCTTGCCGTCCTTCATGTAGAAGTCATCGACCAGCTCTTGCAGGACGTGGAATCCGCCCTGACCCTGAGGCTGCGAGCGCGGGGTTGCGAAGGTGTCGAATTTCTGTTCGCCCAGCTTGCCCCACGAATTGGTCGAGGTGGCCCAGATGATCTCCCTGTTGTATTCCTGGAACAGTTTGTAGAGGTCGTCGTCCGGGTTGCCCGTGTTGAGCAGTTCGTAGCGGCTGCCCTGCTCGGCGTAGTCGAGGAAGTCGCGCAGACGGTCCACCGCCGTTTGCAGCTTCGAATCGTTCCGGTCGGGGAAGAGCCGTTTTCCGTCCTTGTTCGTCAGCGCCAGAGCCTCGGGCCATCCGCCGTTGAAGAGCGGGCTGGCGGCATAGACCCACAGTTTGGCGCGCAGCGCCAGCGCGGCGCCCTTGGTGGGCACGGCGCGCAGGTTCTCGTTGTCGTGGTAGGGTTCCTGCGCCATCTCCTCCATGCACTCCTTCAGCTCCCGGTCGATGAATTCGATCACCTCGTCGAGCGAGTTGCGCGGGAGGTCGAGGTCGTCTTCCAGCGTCATCGAATGATCGACGATGGGAATCGGGCCGTACAGCTCCATCAGGTAGTAGTGGTAGGCCGCACGCATGAAGCGGACGTTGGCCTTGTAGAGCTTGATCTCCTCTTCGGTCAGACGGTCGGCGTCGGGACCTCCTTCGTCCACGATCGGGTGAGCCTGCTCGAGGAAGATATTGGCCTGCCGGATGCTCCCGTAGAGCGTGTTCCAGCGCTGCGAATTGCTGTTGGACGAGTTCCACTCGGTGTATTTGCCGGCGTTGTTGGCCAGTCGCGTGTAGATTTCGTCGGAGTAGGCGGTCCAGGGATTTCCCATCGGGCTGTCCGTGACCCAGACGGCCGAATAGTCGGGACGGTTGTTGAAGACCTGCGAATACCACTTTTTGGTGCGATCGACATTGCTGAACACCTGCGAGATGTCGGAGATGCCGCCGGCCAGTTCGTCGGACACGTCGAGGAAACTGCACGACCAGACCGTGCAGGCCAGCAGTCCGGTGGAAAGTATTTTTACAAAATTCTGTTTCATAGTTCGTTCTCCTTGATTAGAAGTTGACTTCGAGTCCCAGCGTGAAGGTGCGCGACATGGGATAGCTCATGCCGTTGTTGCGGTTGCCCTGCTCGGGGTCCCAGTATTTGATGTCGTCCCAGACGCAGAGGTTGTTGCCCAGCATGTAGACGCGCGCCGCGTCGAGGCGGATCTTGCGGAGGAAGGTCTTGGGCAGGTTGTAGCCGATTTCGAGGTTCTTGAAGCGCAGGAAGTTGCCGCTCCGGAGCCACCACGTGCTGGCCTCCTTGTTGACGTTGTGGCTGTAATGGCTGTGCAGACGCGGCATCGTGACATCCTGGCGCGGGTTGTCGGCCGTCCAGCGGTCGAGGAACAGCGTGCGGTAGTTGGACTTGTCCTCGTACCAGTTGAAGGGCCAGAAGTGGTTGTTGCCCGACGCCAGCAGCACCGACGAGTTGCCCGTGCCCTGGAAGAACGCGCTCACGTAGAAGCCTTTGTACTCGACGTTGAGGCCGAAACCGTAGTTGATTTCGGGATTGTAGGGGTGTCCCACGCCGCGCTTCTTGTCGTTGCTGTCGATCACGCCGTCGTGGTTCAGGTCGGCGTACTTGATGTCGCCCGGGCCGAGGGTTCCTTGCAGCGCGACGGTCGGAAGTCCCGGACGCAGCTCGTAGGAGTAGGTTCCGTTGGGATTCTGCGTGCGGATGAAGTCGTCCTCGGTGTAGAGGCGCTCGGCGATGTAGAGCGTGTTCTCGTTCACGCGCGTGCCGGTGATCCGCTGGTAGTCGTAGAGCTGGTTCAGCTCGTCGTATTCGACGATCTTGTTGCGCGCGAACGTGAACGTACCGCGGGCGCTGATGCGGACTTTGCCGAAGTCGTGGCGGGCGTTCAGGCTGGCATCGACGCCCCAGTTGTCCACGATGCCGTAGTTCTGCCACGGCTTCGCGTGGAATCCGGCGACTCCGGGGACCGTGTTGCGCTCCAGCAGGATGTCCTTGCGGCGGTTGTTGAAATAGTCGGCCGTGAGTTCGATTTCGTTGTCGAAGAAGCCGAGGTCGAGTCCGACGTTGCGCTTGGTCTCGATCTCCCAGTGGATGTCGTTGTTGACGAAGCGCAGGTCGTAGATGCCGGCTCCCATGCCGTTCGAGGCCGAGGTGCCGATACCCTGGTTGAAGGTGTGGCCCTCGGTGTTGAACGTCGCACGGTAGAGGAAGCGGTCGGTTCCCGTGTCGTCGTTACCCGTGCGGCCCATCGAGAGGCGGATTTTCAGGTTGTTCATCACCTTTTTCAGCCCTTCGGGATAGAATTTCTCGTTGGAGACGAAGTAGCTGACGCCGACGGCCGGGAAGAAGCCGAAACGGTTCTTCTTGGCGAAGGTTTCGCTGCCGGTGTAGCCGAAGCTGCCCTCGATGAAGTAGCGGTTGTCGTACGAGTAGGTCACGCGGCCCACGACGCTCTGCTTGCGGTAGGGAAGCACCGGATCGTTCTTCTGCTGCTCCTTCTGCATGTAGAGGAGCATGGCGCTCACGTTGTGGACATAGTTGAACGTGCGCTGGTAGTTGACGGCGCCTTCGATGTAGATCTTGCGCAGGTAACTCGTCGAGGTGAATTTCGGGTCCGAGATCTCGGGCGATCCCGACGAGGTGGTGGTGAAGACCAGGTTGCCTTCGGCGTCGCGGCCGCTGGCGTGGTAGAGGCTCGGCCAGTAGTCGCGCAGCGTCGCCGAACTGCCGTCGTAGTCGAAGCTGACGCTTCCGCGGACGCTCAGACCCGGGGTGATGAATTTCAGGTCCTGTTCCAGTTTGATGTTCGACTGGATCTTCACGCCCCACTCCTGGCGGTAGCCCTGGTTGTAGAGCATGTTGTAGGGGTTGCGGTTGTTCGAGTCGGCCTGCTTTTCGTAGCTGGCGAGCGTGCCGTCGCTGTAAATGGCCGGGAAGAGGTACGACGGCGTGTGCAGCATGAAGCTGAAGATGTCGTCGGCCGAACGGTTGGCCGTGCGGCGGTGTACGTACTGGCCCGAGAGATCGACGCTCAGGCGCGTGGTTTTGCTCACTTTCAGGTCGATGTTGCTGCGCAGGTTGTAGCGCTCGAATCCGAAGTTGCTGTCGTATTTGCCGTTGGGGTTCTCCTTGAAGACGCCGTCCGACTGGTAGTAAGCCATCGAGACGAAATATTTGGCATTTTCGGCACCGCCGCGGAAGTTGAGCGTGTAGCGCTGGCTGTGCACGGCTTTGCGGACCAGTTCGTCGATCCACTGCGTGTTCGGATAGAGGTCGTTGTCCGCGCGGTCGCGGTAGAGCTGGATTTGCGCGGCGCTGAAGCTGGGCGTGAGTCCGTCGTTGGACCGGGCCTCGTTGGCCAGTTCGAGGTAGTCCCACGAATCGACGAACTCGGGCAGACGCTGCGGCGAGGCGATCGACTGTTCGATGCGGAACGAGATTTTGGGACGGGAGATCGTACCGCGCTTGGTGGTTACGAGGATGACGCCGTTGGCACCCTCGGCGCCGTAGACGGCCGTCGCCGCGGCATCTTTCAGGATGCTGAACGTCTCGATTTCGTCGGCTTCGATGTTGTTGATGTCGCGGGGGATTCCATCGACGAGCACCAGCGGGTTGGTTCCGCCCTTGAAGGTGCTGATGCCGCGAATCCAGAACTCGGCGTCGTCGCGTCCCGGTTCGGCGCTGCGCTGGATGCTGATCAGACCGGCGAGCTGTCCGGCGAGGTTGCTCGTCAGGTTGCTCGACGACGACTGCATCAGGTCGCGCGACCCGACGGTGGCGATCGAGCTGACCATCGCCTGACGCTTCTGCTTGCCGTAGCCGACGATGACGACCTCTTCGAGCTGATCGGTGTCGGATTGCAGCTTGATGTTGAACACCTCGCGGCCGTCGGTCGGAAGCGTCTGCGACAGGTAGCCGATGTAGCTGATCGTGATCTGCTGTTTGGGCAGTACGTCGATGACGAAGAGACCTTCGGTGTTGGTCGTCGTTCCGACGTTGGTGTCCTTGATGTAGACGGTGGCGCCGACCAGCGGCGACCCGTCGGCGTCGGTGATGGTTCCGGTGATGCGTCGTTTCCCCGTCTGTGCGGAGGCGCCCTGTGCATGGACTGCATCGACGCTCACCGACAGGAACATCACGAGAAGCAGGGCGATGCCCGCGCTTTTCAGCGCTCTGGCGTACCCGATGCTTGTTTTATAAAATTTTTCCATACGGTTTTGGTTGATTGATGATGATGATTCGGAATGGTTCGGACCTCGAAAGCCCGTAGTCCGGAAGGCGGGTCGCGCCCCGGACCGAATGTTTCTTCATTCGGTCTGCTGTGTGTGTTTCATAGGCTTGCAGGTAGGTTTAGGGTTGTTCTGTCGTTTATTGTTTCTGTTCGTTGGCCAGTTCGGTCAGCGCGTAGGCGCACCACATCACGGCCGCCTGTCCGTGCAGGTCGCCGGTGTATTTGTCCCGGTCGCGGTAGTATGCGTAGCTCGTGCCGGCTCCGGTTCCGCAGCAGACGTTCCGGATTTCGAAGTTGGTGTTCAGGTAGTTCTGGATTCCCAGCCACCCTTTGCGGGCGACCGTGCCGTAGGTCTTCTCGTCGAGCCAGCCGTTCTTCACGCCGAGGATCATCGCGTAGGTGAACATCGCCGACCCGGAGGTCTCCTCCCACATGTCGCCCTGATTGGGATGGATCAGCTGTCCCCACAGTCCGCTGTCGTACTGATAGGCGCTCAGCGTGGCCATCATCTTCTTGTATTCGGCGAGAATCCGGTCGCGGTAAACGTCGTATTTCGACGATTTGGGAAGCATCCGCAGCATTTCGGGCATTCCGACGGCCATCCAGCCGTTGCCGCGCGCCCAGAAGAATTTGGCGGTGGGGGCGTGGTAGAAGATTCCGTTCTCGCCCGGAAGTTCGTCGAGGTAGAGAATCATCTCTTTGGCGGCCCGTTCGATGTACTTCTCGTCGCCCGTGGCCAGGTAGGCTTGCGACTGGAGCGCCGTGATCATGAACATGTCGTCGATCCACAGGCGCGTCTGGTACGAATAGCCCAGGTTGTGATAATACTCGGGGTTCTTCATCTTCTCCAGGTATTTCTGCTCCGTCGGCAGCTCCCACTGCTGGTCGGCGTAGCGAAGCCCCAGGTCGAGGTACTTTTTGATCTCCGACTCGGCTGCGCCGCGCTGTTTCTTGACATGGTAGATGTGGAGCGGCACGGCGCCGAAGATGTTGTAGTCCACGGCGTTGTTTTCCGTGCGGGGGATCTGCGTCACCAGACTCTTGTTCGGCTCGACGCTCTTGTCGTCCACTTCGAGGAACTGGTCGAACTTGGCCACCAGCCGGTTGAACAGGTCGTTGTTGCCCGCCGCTTCGGCATACCAGAAGGCTCCCAGCCAGGCGCAGACATCGGGGTAGGAGGTCAGCGTGCTCTTCCTGGAGGAGTGCATGTCGCCCCAGTTGGAGTTGCCCGAGCGGATGAAGAGATCGACGACCCCTTCGCCGACCGTTTTGGGGTCTTTCCGGTCGGGGAAGCTGACCAGATCGTAATCTTCGACTTCGGGCGTCGGGTCGGGCTTGGGTTTGGGCTTTACGCCCGATCCGGAGGTCGCTTTCTCGCTGCATGCCGTCAGGCACAGTCCGGCCGCGGCGAATCCGAGAAGGAGGGTTTTCAGAATCTTGTGCATGATAGGGATCGGTTTACCGTTTCGGGGTCAGTTTGTAAGGTTTCACGTCGCAGGAGAGCGCATAGGCGCACCACAGCATGGCGGCCTGTCCGTGGAGGTCGCCGGTCAGACGGCGGCGGTTCTGATACCAGTCGAAGCTGTTTTTGGCGCCGGTGCCTTCGCAGACGTTGCGGAGATTGTCTTTCTCGTCGAGGTAGGAGAGCAGCGCCAGCCAAGCCTTGCGGGCGGCCGTGCCGTAGATTTTCTTGTCGAGCCAGCCGTTCTTCACGCCGAGGATCATCGCATAGGTGAACATGGCCGTCGAGGAGGTTTCCTTCCACGAGTTGGGGTTGTCGATGATCTGACGCCACATGCCGTCGTAGCCCTGATAGCGCAGCAGCGTCTCCATCATCTGCATGTAGGCCGCCCGGATGCGCGGCAGGTAGGGGTTGTCCTTCGGGAGCATGCGGAGCATCTCGGCCATGCCGACGGCCATCCAGCCGTCGCCGCGGCCCCAGAAGTAGGGCGTGCCGGTGTGGTGGTAGAAGAGTCCGTTGGGACGCTGGATGCGGTCGAGGTAGAGCGCCATCTCACGGGCGGCGCGGTCGATATACTTCTTGTCGCCGGTTACCAGATAAGCCTGGGCTTGCAGGTCGGTGATCATGAACATGTCGTCTACCCAGAGCCGGGTTTGCCACGAGTAGCCCTCGTCGGCGTATTTTTTCGCTTCGGGCAGCTGCTTGTAGTGCTGCGGATTCGCGGGCAGCTCCCACTGTCCGTCGGCGTACTTCATGCCCAGTTCGAGGTATTTCGGATCGTGGTTGCGCTTGTAGATCTCCAGGGGCACGGCGCCGAAGACGTAGAAATCGACGACGTTGTGATCCTTGGGGAAGAGGTTGGGTTGCAGATTCTTCTGCGTGGTGAACAGCGGTTCGAAGCGCTCCACGAGCCGGGTGTAGAGGCTGTCGTTGCCGGTTCCGGCGGTGAACCACAGCGCCCCCAGCCAGGCGCAGACATCGGGATAGGTCACGAGGGTCACCTTGTGCTTCGAGTTGATGTCGCCCCAGTGCGAGTGCGGGGTTTGGAGGTAGCGTTCGGTGAGCCTTACGCCGATCTCTTCGGGACGGCATCCCTTCGGGAATTTTTTCAGGTCGTAGCTTTTCTGTGCCTGAACGTTCGGGGCCGCCGCGAACAGCAGCAGGGTTTGTGCGGCTAACAGGAATTTTTTCATCGGTTTGCGGTACTGTTATTCGGTTAGATTAACGATGCGAACGGGTTTTCAGAGGGTTTCGCCCGAGGGCAGCAGCAGCGGTTCGCCCCATCCGGCTCCCTCCCCGAAATCGGGGGTTCCGTCGGCGTTCCACGTGAATTTCTGGACGAAGGGGTAACGCTGGCCCCAGCCGCCGTCGGAGTAGCGCATGGCGTGGTAGACGATCCAGTCCTCGGTTCCGTCGGGCGACTTGGTGAAGGTGCAGTGGCCCAGTCCGTTGACGCCCGATACCGGCTCCTTCGTGTTGTCGCAGCGCCAGAAGGCGTAGTTGCTTGACTTCTGCCAGTCGGCCGGATTCATCGGATCGCCGTCGTTCATGTCGAGCATCAGCCAGGCCAGCCGGTAGTTCTTGGTCCACGAGGGGTTGCAGGAGTAGACGATGAAGAGCTTGCCCTTCTCTTCGTTGACGAGTATGGCGGGACCCTCGTTGATCTTGCGTCCGTCCATCGTCTCCCACGACTGCGTGGGGGTCGAGAGGATGACCATCGACGAGGAGATCGTGCAGGGGTCCGACATCGTGGCGATGCGGATCTGCTGAACGGCGTCGGTTCCGTTGCCCGACCAGACGGCGTAGCGCTGTCCTTTGAGCTCGAAGGTCGTCAGGTCGATGGCGTATTCCGTGTTCGCCGCGGTGGGCTTGATGCCCGGCTGGTAGTCATAGCCCGTGTAGAGCATGCCCATGTCCTCCCATTCGCCCAGCGGGTCGTCGGTCTTCGAACGGAGCACGCCGCTGCGCTGGGTGCCGTAACCGGTTATTCCGTCCTGTCCGCGGCGTCCGGCGGCGTAGTAGACGTACCAGCGGTCGCCGATGTGGAACAGCTCGGGAGCCCAGAGGTCGGCGATGTTCCACGGTTTCGAGGGGCCTTCGTAGGGAAGGCTCCATTTCTTGGTGGTGGCGTTGACCACTGTGAGCCGCATGGAGCGCGAGATGGCGATGCCGTTGCCGCTCGCCTTGCAGGTGTAGTAATAGTCGCCATCCTTGACGATGTAGGGGTCGGGCATCGTGGCGATGTTGCCTCCGATGGTGATGGGGTTGGTGAAGGTCAGCGCCGACTGCGTGATGATGATTTCGACCGGATTGACGCCGTCGGCCGTGAAGCGTACGATGCCCGTGCGCTTCTCCGTGCCGTTCTCCTCGAAGGAGATGCGCACCGCGAGGTCGCCTTTGCCGCCGCTGCGGTCCACGCTGAGCCATTTGCTCCGCGGCTCGGAGGTCCATTCGGTGTTCGACGACACGAACACTTCGAGCGATCCGGCGGAGTTGGAAACCATCTTTTCGCTGAAATTGAGCCGGATGTACGGCTTTCCGGAATTGCCGCTGCCTGAGTCGTCCTTGCTGCAATGGCTGCAACACAGCATCATCGTGACAATGGCCAGGGAAGCGGTCAGAAAGGAGAGAATTCGTTTCATATTCATTTGTGTTTTAGAAGTTAGTCATTGCGATCCGGCGAATCCACTCCCGCCGGGTGGCCGTGCCGTCGGCCGTTATTCCGCGCCCTGCGAGCGAGCTCCACAGGCGCGCCGTGGAGGCGTCGAGCGGACGGTCGAGCCCCGCCTCCCATTCGGGGAAGAAGCCCCGCAGCGCCAGCCGCTGCACGGCGGCGTAGTCGGGATCGCCGGGGCGCAGGTCCCGCAGGTAGACCAGCACCGCTCCGTGGCGGAGCAGGCGCTCCTGCAACGAGTCCACGGGGATTTCGCGGACGTTCCGGCGGCTGTCGGCCGCCAGTGCGGCCGCCGTTCCGGCGGCTTCGCCCAGGGCCATCCAGCAGGGCTCCATGCGCAGCGTGGAGAATCCGACGTGGCTGCCCGAAACGGCTGTCGGGAAGAGCAGGTTTTCGACCCGCCGGGGAACCATCACGCCGTAGGGAACCGTGTAGACCGCCGTGGGGTGGCTGAAAAAGCCGTCGAGGTGTATGCGTCCCGGCTCGCGTTTGCGCACGGCGTGCGAGTCGAGGGCGTAGTGGCTCGCGGTGACCGAACTGCGGTGGAGCGGCGGGCGCTTCCCTTCGGCTTCGGGCAGGGCGTCCTGCGCGGTGAAGAAATGGCAGCCTTCCAGCCGCCGGCCCTCGCGGACGTAGACCTGACGCGGGAATCCGCCGTTGTCGCGGTATTCGTCGGCGGCGAGACCCCACCGCAGGCAGGCTTCGCGGAAGTGCGCGGGCAGCGCCTCGTCGTGCTGGGCGAACCACAGCAGGCCCAGCGTGTAGTCGCGCAGGCGTTTGGCGAAGCGGTCGCGCCACGCCCAGCCGGCCGTCGGCCACGCTTGGTTCTCTTCGGGCAGGTCCGTGGAGATAAGCGCGAGGTGCTGGTTGTTGGCGTCCGTTTTGGCGTTCGGCAGGCGGGTCATGCTCGTCACCTTGGCCATGCCCCAGACATCGCCGGGGGCCGAGGTCCGCTCTCCGGCCTCGATGCGCCGGCGGTTCCGGGCGATGGCCGCCGAATCCGCCGTGCGGTAACGTGCGTCGGTGTTGCGGCCGTCCAGCACGTCGCCGACCAGCGAAACGTACTCTTCGCGGTCGTAGTTTTCGGGCCGGGGAATCGCCAGCCGGTTCTGCGGGTCGTCCGTCAGGCAGAGGCGGTAGTTGTAGGCTTGGATGGCGTCGTCGCCCTCGTAGGTCGTGCCTTCGGCGTCGGGGCCGTGCTTCCACCAGCGGTAGATCTTTCCGGCGCACGGTTCGCCGTATTCGGCGGCTCCTTCGCGCCCGGTCCGGAACGGAACTCCGGCGGCGGCGCCCAAGTCGCCTTCGTAGGTGGCGTCGATGAATACCGCGCCGCGGTAGTGCTCTTCGCGGCCCGTCGCACGGTCGAGGATGCGGATCGAGACGATCCGGTCGCCCCGCTTCTCGACGTAGCGCGCTTCGGCGTCGAACTGGCGGCCCGTCAGGACCGTAATGCGTCCGGGGCCGGCTTCGGCGAGCATCCGTGCGAAGGTCTCCGCCGCCACCGACGGTTCGAAATGGTATCCGTCGCTGCAATCGCGCGCCTGCTGCGAACCGGCTCCGTATTTTTCCGTGTAGTGGGCCTTGTTCAGCGCGACGAAGCGGGCGAACAGCCCCGCCGTGGCGCCCCGCGTGGCGATGTCCGTGGCGCCCAGTCCGTTGACCGGGAGTCCGCCGACGTGGTCCGAGCGTTCGAGGATGACGCTGTTTTTCCCTTCGCGCGCGGCGGCGACGGCGGCGGTGATCCCCGCAGGGGTTCCGCCCACGATCACCACGTCGTAGGTGTGCGGCCGCGCTCCGGCCGTGAAGGCCAGCAGCAGGAACAGGATGTGCAGCAGGGGTTTCACGGACGCCGGATTTTGACCTTGAATTCGCGTGTGTCGAGGTTGAAGCCCCGCACGACGAGCGTGTATGTCTCTTCGGGGAGTTTGTCGAGCGCCGTTTCGATGCGCACCGTCCGGCTCTCGCCCGGCATCAGGCAGAGGAAATTGTCGGTGTAGAACGAGGGCCGCACGGGCTTGCGCCGCCCGTCGAGCCACTGCACCTGCGTGAAGAACGCCACCGTGCGGCCGGTGTTTTTCAGCCGAAGGTCGATGTAGTGGCATCCGTCGTCCACCGAGGTTTCGTACGACGCGGCGACGCGGGTCCGGGCCAGTTCGCCGAGCGACTGGAATCCCGCCGTCGCCGGACCGGTGAGCGTGTTGGCGCCCTTGTATTCGTTGTCCGAGCGCCAGTAGAAGTTGCTGCCTGCCTGCTTGCCGCGTTCGTCGAAGAGTCGCAGCTTGATGAACTGCACGGGGGTCTTCGACGCCGAGAAGTCCAGCGTCAGCACGTCGTTCGCAACGCCGTCTTCGGGAAGATCGACCGCCGCCGACTGTGAGTCGATGCGCCGCATGTCGAGGTCGTAGACCTCGGCCGTGACCCGGTAGCCGCGGTATGCGCGGTAGTGGTCATTGACCACCGACACCGTATTTTTCAGGTAGTCGAACTGCGGATGGAGGGGTTCGCAGGCGTTCTGCGCGGCGTAGAGCGCCGCGGTGGGTTCGAGCGACCAGTCCCACATGCGTCCGGCGACCTGGCGCACGGCCGAATTGTGGTACCAGTAGAGGAATCCCGACGTGTAGCGGTCGCCGTAGCCGAACTTGTTGTAGTTCCAGACCTCCCAGATGCTCTTGTAGTTCATGGCGCCGAGGAACTGCGCCTTTTCGGCGAACTCCTCGATGCTTTGCGAAGGTCCGTATTCGTTGGTCATGTCGGTGTAGAGCGTTGACATGAGGTGGAAGCCGTTGCCGTCGGAGTAGTCCCAGACCGCCTTGTTGACGGGCCACAGGTCCTTTTCGTCCATCATTTCGCGCAGACACTCGACCGTCGGCAGGCACGGGGCGCCGTATTCGGGGTTGAATCCGTAGACGCGGCTGCCGCGCGGGGAGGCTTTGTCCTCGTAGTGGCTCATGATGTTGACCTGCTTGTAGGGGCTGCCGTCGTGGATGCCGCCGCACTCCGACTGCATCTGATAGCCGCGCGTGCCGTCGAGCCTTTCGAGCAGACGTTCCATCTGCGGCATCTCGGTGCTCTCGTTCGAGGAGACGTAGTAGGCCAGCGAGGGGTGGTTGCGGATGCGCTTCACCGTGGAGACCACGTTCGAATAGTAGACGCCCGGATCGTTGGGGTGGTTGGTGTCGCCCGTCATCCAGAACTCCTGCCAGACGAGGATGCCCAGCGAGTCGCAGAGCTGGAAGAAGTAGTCCGATTCGGTGATGCCGCCGCCCCAGAAGCGGATGAGGTTCACGCCCGACTGGGCCGTGTAGCGCAGTTCGGCCCGGGTGCGTTCGTCCGACGTGCGGAGCATGGCTTCCGGCAGCCAGTTGGTGCCCCGGACGAAGAGCGGCCGGCCGTTGACGCTGAACGTGCGCGACTTGTCCGGCGTGTCGGTCGTCGAGGCGATCTCACGGATGCCGAAGCGCGTCGAGATCGAATCGCTGACCCGGCCGTCGAACTCGACTTTCAGCGTCAGGTCGTAGAGCTCCTGTTTCCCCTTGTTCAGCGGCCACCACAGGCGCGGGTTGCGGATCACTAACTGCGGAAACTCCTCGGGGGTGAAGACCACCTCCTTCACCTCGCCGCGGTAGAGCGACACCTCCTTTTCGAAGCGGATGCCTTCGCCACGGATCTCGCCGCTGACTTTGGCTTTCCGCCAGGTGTTCTGCGGAATATAGTCGGGATAGGTCACCTCGACCGAAACGGTCTGGCGCGCCACGTCGTAGCCGGGTTTCGACAACTCGGATTTCACGAACGGGTGGGCCAGCCGCACGCGTCCGGTGGTGAAGAGCGAGATGTCGCGCCAGATGCCGGTGTTGCGGTCGCGGATGCCGTCGAGGTAGAAGAAGTCCCACCCGACGGTCATCAGCTGGGTGACGTTGCGGCCGATCTCGCCGTTGCCGCCGTTCTGGAACTCCCCGTTGGCGCCGAACGACTTGCCGCCCTTGGGGCGTATCGTGCCGGGCATGTCCACGGGGTAGACCTTCACGGCCAGGACGTTCTCCCGGTCGAACGTGACCTTGTCGGTGATGTCGATCACACGTTGCAGGAACATGCCGGCCGTGCTGCCCACCATGCTGCCGTTGAGCCAGATTTCCGCGCGGTAGTTGATGCCGTCGGCTTGCAGCCAGACCTTCCTGCCGCCGCACTCCTTCCGGTCGAGCCGGAACTCCGTCCGGAACCAGTAGGTGTAGAAATCCCGTCCGGCGCGGTAGAGGTCGGGAATGAGGTTCGATTCCAGTTTGTTGTTGAGTCCGTAGTACGGTTCGGGGTATACGCCGTCGTGCACCAGCGAGTTGAGCACCGTTCCCGGGACCACCGCCGGCAGCCACCCTTCGGTCGGGAGCTCGGCGGAGGAGACCTCCTCGGAGCGTACGCCCACTTCGTCGGCACGTTTCATTTTCCAGTCGAACTGCCCGCCGTGGCCCTCCTTCGAGGTCAGGGTGCAGATCGTCTCGCGTTCTTTCAGGGCGCTCTGCGCCGGTGCGGCGAGCGGTGCGAGAAGAATGAGAAGCAGTAGAATTCGTGTCATTTGCCCGTGGTTTATCGGTTGGCGAAAAATTTCGTGACGCGGTCGGGGGTGAGCATCTGCCAGAGCGACGCCACGGTCCATCCCGGCGCGAAGATGTCGTTGTAGAAGCCTTTGCCGTTTTTGCCGTAGTCCCAGGCGGTGTGCTGCACGACCTCGGGGTAGTAGCCCGTGCGGGCGATCCCGAACATCGACCCCTCGGCGGGCATCAGCTGGAGCATCGAACTCCGGATCACGGCGCTCATGCGGGCGAAACGGGGCTCGCCGCACGTGTCGGCCAGGAAATCGAGCACCGTGGCGAATTCGAAGATGAAGACATCGATATGGTTGTTCTCCACCGACACGTTGCCCCAGCCGCGCGAGCGGAAGCCTACGTCGCCGAGCATCTGCCCTTGCGCGAAAGGCACGTCCCAGAGGTAGTACCACGAGAGGGCGAAATAGGCCGCCTCGCGGCACAGATCGACGTAGCGCTGCCGTTCGGCGCCCTCGGAAATGAATGTCAGGTAGTACATCGCCGTTGCGGCGTAGAGCGAAGCCTCTTTGTCCTCGCAGTTGGCGTCGAGCGTCGAGGAGAAGTAGTCGGCCTTGGAGATGAGGTTCTTTTCGAGATAGTCGGCCGTGCGTACGGCGCTCCGGCGGTACTCCTCGTCCCCGAAATAGACGCAGGCCATCGTCAGGGGCAGCGTGGCCGAAGGCGTGCTGCCGCCGGAGGCGTCCACGACGGTCAGGTTGTCGCGGAATTTGCGGGGGAAACTGCCGTCGGGATTCTGGAGCGTGCGGAATTTCTCCAGCAGGGTCCGGATGCGGGCCTCCCACCGGGGATGGCTGCGGCCGTGCCGTTTTTCGTAGTCGAGGTAATTCAGCAGGGCGTAGAGGCCCTCCGACTGGCGGCGGATGCTGTACACGTCGGCTTCGCGCTCGCGTTTGAAATCGACCACCTCGCGGATCAGGCCGCCCGGCGTGAATCCGTATCGCAGGTAGCTGTCGAAGATCGACCGGGCCTCTGCCGCGAGCTGTTCGCGGCCGTTCGCCTCGGCGTATTCCAGCGCGTTGAAGGCGTTGAGCAGCACGCGGCCCACGAATCCCACTTCGGCGATGTCCGTGCTTTCGCAGTCGGCCGTGCGGAGCTCCACGCCGGAGGTGAATTTCAGCGGGTATTTCCCGACGTAGCTGCGGGAGAAGTATTCGGACAGAATGGCCTTGGCTTCGTCGGAGGTGTGGCGCGGGCTGACGGGCCGGGGATCGAGCGTGTCGAAGGAGTCGTTCCACACCTCGGCCACGAACGACGAGTAGGAGGGGCTGGCGCCCTTGCGGATGGTCCATGTCAGGCGGCGTGTCTCGCCCTTTTCCAACTTTTCGAATGCCCGGACGGCCGGGGCGAGGGTCAGTTTGCGGACGTAGGATTTCGGGGCTTCGCAGTAGGGGAAGCCGAAGACCAGCGCGGCGTGCGCGTCCGCATTGCGGAATCCCGTGAAGCCCAGCGACGTTTTGCCCGAGAGGATCACCTCGCCGTAGTTGTGGCAGGCGAGCGCCTCGCAGTCGGGCGTGTCGGTGCGGAGCACCGTGTAGTAGGTGCCCGATCGTTCGTCGTAAATACCCGTGAGGGGCGTGCTCAGACGGTCTTCGCGCACCTGCCAGCTGTCGCCGATGTGGAACGAAGGGGCCGATTCGGGCGACCGCAGGTTCTTGCGGTACCAGAACCCGGGCATGTAGAAGAGGCAGTTCTCGTGGGCGAGGCCCGTATGGAAAGACTGCTCTACATTATAATATAGGAGATCCTCCGCTGTCAGCGTGAGGACGATTCTGATTTCGTCGTCGGTTTCGGTTTTTTGCCGTCGGACGGTCAGCGGCAGCCGTCGGTCGGCTTCTAAAATTCCCCCCCCCCTCAGCGGTTTCGCGGAGGTTGTAGGTCACGGCGCGGTTGCCCGGGGTTTTCAGCGTGATCCGCTGCGAAAGGCTGCCCTCCATGGCAGCCGTCTCACCGGCGATCGCACAGCAGGCGAACAGAATGGGAATGCACTTTTTCATCGGTTGCTTTCGGTCCGGCAGCCATCCGGGGCGTGCCGTTTTAAGTCGGGTTTTTTAGCTGAAACAAAGATATGAAAGGGAAAACGGGCGCAAGAAAATATAGTCGCTATTAACGCAAGAATTATCTCAATTTTGTCTCTTGTTCGGTGTGGACGGATTGTTTTGTTTTTGCAAAACGTTGTTCGTCAGCGTGTTGTGAAAACGGGCTTTTTTGTCGCAGGGTCTGCGGGGTGTTTTTCGGTGATATAAATTTAATTATATTTGTTCTGCTAACCTGAACTTCGTATGGGAAAATTTTATCCGCTTGTCCTGGCGTTTTGTTGCGGCGTTTTTCCGCTCCGTGCGCAGTCGATCCATTTCGACCGGCTGGACATCAACGACGGATTGTCGCAGAATACGGTCACCTCGATCATTCAGGATGACAAAGGCTTCATGTGGTTCGGCACGAAGGACGGCCTGTGCCGTTACGACGGGAAATCGTTCAAGACCTTCATGCACGATCCCCGTCTCACGGCCGGACTGGGGAACAGCCTGATCAAACGTCTCGTCCAGGATCACGGACACAGAATCTGGGTCGGCACCGATTCGGGGCTTTATATCTACGATCCCGAGACGGAGCATTTCTCCGGCGTGCCGCTCTACGCTGCCGACGGGAAGCCGGTCACCAAGCCCGTTTCGATTCTCGACTGCGACCGGGAGGGCCGCGTCTGGATCGTCGTGGAGAACGGCGACGTTTTCTGCTACGATCCGCAGACCCGTGAGGTCGAACGCCGCTACAAGCCGCGGAAGCCGCTGCGCAGCCTCGCTTCCGATAAGAACGGGGTCATCTGGTTCGCCGGCTACGGCGGCGGGCTTTACTGCACCGAGGACCTGTTCCGGACCGTGAAACCGTTCCTCGACGCCGACGGGCGGGAGATTTATCCCCAGGACATCATCTCCTTCATCTGTCTGAGCGACTACAACGAGATGTACCTCGGGCTGGAGGAGCGCGGCGTGGCGAAGGTGGACCTCGTCTCCGGAACGGTTACCCGCCTGCGGCTGTCGGACAACCCCGATGCGCCGCTGTTCGTGCGCCATATCCTGCCGTATTCGCCCGAGGAACTGTGGATCGGAACCGAGTCGGGCATCGTCGTCTACAACGTCCGCACCCGGCGTTACCAGCATCTGAAAAGCTCCCCGTACGATCCCTATTCGCTCTCTGACAACGCCGTGTATTCGCTTTGCAAGGACCGCGAGGGCGGGTTGTGGATCGGTTCGTTCTTCGGGGGCATCAATTACCTGCCCCAGCGGAACTCCGATTTCGAAAAATATTACCACACCGACGATCCGCACAGCCTTCGGGGCCGCCGCGTGCGGGAAATCTGCCCCGGCAGCGACGGGCGGCTCTGGATCGGCACGGAGGATGCCGGGCTCTACACGTTCGATCCGGCGACGGGTTCGTTCGGCTTCTTCGCCCCGAGCCGGGAGTTCTCCAACGTCCACGGACTGCTGATGGACGGGGACGACCTCTGGGTGAGCACCTTCTCGAAAGGCATCCGGGTGATCGACACCCGGACGGGCCGCATCCGCAAATACGACAACGACAACAAGCCGGGGCGGCTGTTCAGCAACTATGTTTTCGCCCTCTACAAGACCAACGGCGGGCGCATCTACGTGGGAACCATGCACGGACTCCAGTATTACAACCGCGAGACGGACCGTTTCCTTTACGTCCCGGAGATCAACGGCGGCAAGATGGTCCGCGACATCCGGGAGGATTCGAACGGGAATCTGTGGGTGGGGACCTCCTCCAACGGCGTCTACCGTTACGACGCGCGCAACGACATTTGGACGCAGTTCCTGCACGATGACGACGATCCCGACTCGCTTCCCTACGACAACATCACGGGCATTTTCGAGGACAGCGGCCGCCGGATATGGCTCACCACCGAGGGTTCGGGCTTCTGCCGCTTCGACCCCGCCGGGAACACCTTCGTCCGCTACACCTCCTCCGACGGAATGCCCAGCGATGTCGTTTTCCAGATCATCGAGGACGACCGCGGCTATTTCTGGATCACGACCGACCGGGGGCTGGCGCTGTTCGATCCCCGGGCGGGCCATGTCCGGCAGGTCTACACCGTGACCGACCGTCTGCTGAGCAATCAGTTCAACTACAAGTCGGGGTACAAATCCCCGGACGGGACCATCTATTTCGGCTGTATCGAGGGGCTGATCTCCTTCAACCCCGAGACGCTCCTCGGCCGCAAGACCGACTATGTGCCGCCCATCTACATCACCGATTTCTCGCTGCTCGACGAGAAAGTCGCCGTCGGGGGCCGCAACTCTCCGCTGCGCAAGAGCATCATCTGTTCGGATTCGATCCGCCTGAAACACGACCAGAACTCCCTGTCGTTGCAGATCGCCGCCCTGAGCTACCGCGAGCCGCAGACCAGCCGCCTGCTCTATAAGCTCGAAGGCTTCGACGACCAGTGGCGGCAGTGCACGCCCGGGAGCGCCACGATCACCTATTCGAAAATCCCCTACGGCAAATACAGCTTCCGGGTGCGTCTCCCGGCGGGGTCGGACCATGCCGGCCCGGAGGCGGAGAAGCGTCTTTTCATCGAGGTTTCGCCGCCGTTCTACCTCTCTGCGGCGGCCTATGTCGTCTACGGGCTGCTTGCCCTGGGGGCGCTCGTGCTGATCCGGATTTACTATACGCGCCGCAACGTCCGCCGCCAGCAGCAGCACATCCAGGCTTTCGAGCGCGAAAAGGAACGCGAGCTGTACAATGCCAAGATCAGCTTCTTCACCAACATCGCCCACGAGATCCGCACGCCGCTGACGCTCATCAAAGGGCCGTTGGAGAACATCCTCGGCCACCAGATGACGGACCGGAGCATGGCCGAGGACCTGATCGTCATGGACCGCAACACCAACCGTCTGCTGGACCTCACGAATCAGCTGCTGGATTTCCAGAAGATCGAGAAAGAGCGTCTGTCGCTCAACCTGACGCGGCAGAACGTGACGGATATCGTCGAAGAGACGTTCTACCGTTTCAGCTCCTCGGCCAAGCAGCAGCACAAGACCTTCGAACTGGACCCGGGCGAGGGGGCGATTCATGCGCAGGTCGATCGGGAGGCTTTCACCAAGATTCTGAGCAACCTGATGAACAACGCCCTGAAATATTCCGAGACGATGATCCGCGTCGGGCTGTCGGTGGCGGGCGATGCGTTCCGGGTCACGGTGACCAACGACGGCGAGGTCGTGCCTCCGGAGATGCGCGAGGCCATTTTCGCCCCGTTCTTCCGCCATACCCGCAAGGAGGAATCGACCGGAACGGGAATCGGGCTGGCGCTGTCGCGCTCGCTGGCCGAACTGCACCACGGCACGCTGGCGATGGAGGCCGACACGGAACTGAACGTATTCGTGCTGACCGTTCCGCTCTGCCGGCAGGAGGCGGAGGCGGTCGTGGAAACCGTATCGGCGGAGGATGCCGAGAGCATCTCCGACGAGCGCGGCGACCCCGGCTGGGAGGCTTACAGCGTGCTGGTCGTCGAGGACAACCCCGAGATGTGCGCCTTCATCCGGCGGCAGGTGTCGGAAAGCTACTCGGTGCTCACGGCCGGGAACGGCGTCGAAGCGCTGGAGCTGCTGGAGAAGAACTACGTCAATGTGATCATCAGCGATATCATGATGCCCAAGATGGACGGCATCGAGTTTTGCCGGCAGGTGAAAACCGACCTGCGTTACAGCCATATCCCCCTGATCCTGCTGTCGGCGAAGACGAACCTCCGTTCGAAGATCTCGGGCATGGACGCCGGGGCCGACGCCTATGTCGAGAAGCCTTTTTCGTCGGATTACCTGCTGTCGGTGATCGCCAACCTCATCAAGAGCCGGCAGATGCTGAGCGAGGCTTTCTCGAAAAATCCGCTGGTGCTGGCCAATACCGTGGCGACCTCCTCGGTGGACACCGATTTCATCGTCCGGCTGCAAGAGATCATCCAGGCCAACCTCAGCGATCCTGAGTTCAAGATCAACGACATCGCCGAGATGGTGCACATGAGCCGTGCGAGCTTCTACCGCAAGATCAAAGGCGTGCTGAACATGACCCCGAACGACTATCTGCGGCTCGAACGGCTGAAAACCGCGGCCCGGCTGCTCCGGGACAAGCGTTACCACATCAACGAGGTCTGCTATATGGTGGGATTCAGTTCCACGTCCTATTTCGCCAAATGCTTTCAGAAGCAGTTCGGCGTGCTTCCGAAGAAGTATGCGTCCGAGTGACGCGCGGGACTGCGGCCCTTGCCGCAGCGGCCGTCGGAAAGCGATCCCCGGCCGCCGTCATATTGCGTGTCTTGGGACTTTCGAATTGCGGCCGGGATCGCAGACGGTTCGACCGGGTTTCGTCCGGACGCCGCACCGGATCGTGCGGCGGAGGACCCGTTGAAATTACGAGATCGAAAAAAACGGGTGCGGGACAAAGGTAAAAATGCATTGTGACGCTTTTAACCTGCAAACATGAAGAATTCGAATATCCCGCACCCAATTCGCCCGATGTCCGGTTCTGCGTTCCGGTCCGGGCATAAAAAAGCACGGAACGCAGGTATAGCCCCACTAACAGACCTTGCGAGCCTTCAAATGGTGGCTGCCCTTACGCCCGTGCATGCCGCCTGCACCGAAATGCAGGGGCAAAACACAGGTTTCAGACAAATTTTACACCATTTGAAAAACCTATTGCATCGCTGCAATAGTCGCAAGTTTGTTAGTGGCATAAAGGTTTGCCTTAACCTTTAATTATTTATTGCAAATATAGCATAATTTTTTAATTCGGGCCGTTCAATCCCGAAATTTTGCGACACCGGAAACAAAAAAGAGTTGCAAGCCACGCTTGCAACTCGGCGATCTTCGCTTCTGCGGAGAGAGAGGGAAATGAACCTAACTCTCCGAAATATCCTGTAATCAGAACTTGCTATATTCTTTCTCGTGCCAGGTAACGATTTGGATACTAACCTTATGATCTACTGTCCGGAATCGTCTTTTAAGAACCTGCTAACGGCACAAATGTACGTAGTTTGCTATAGATATGCAAGTTCAGAAAACTTGTTTTTCAAAGGTTATGTTTCCTTGTCGTGTAATTGATTGTATTTGGCTGGTAAAGTCCTTTTATTCGTTAACCGGAGAATATATTCATATAGGGTAATAGTACGCTGTATTATAATTAATTGATTATTCATTACGTATTAGTCGTTTTATTTCTTTTATAAAAGCGTCTTGTTCTTCAGGTTTGCCGGTACGTATGCCTTCAGTCAAACGTGCTAATACGGATTGTCGTTCCGCATTGAATTTTTTTATATTGTCTTCGACTTTATTAAGTCTGAATAATTCACAAATGGTAATTGTTTCACTTCCTTTAGAAGAGAGTGCTATATAAACGGATTTATTATCAATTTGTATGTGTTGTGGATATGAATCATAGTGAGCATGGATTATTTTAAATGCGTTACCTGAACGCGGATAATTTTTAATAGGCTTATTAAGTACATTTCTTGTTCCTTTCTTTGTATTGCATCCAGGACAGCTTAATGCAAGATTTTTACAATAGAATGCAAATTTTGAAAATGTAGATTTCGGAACAATATGTTCAATCTCTACATCTTTAATGTCAAATCCCAATTCACGTTTACAATAGCAACATGTATTGTCTTGCTCTTTTCTCAAATGTAGCACAATATTCTTTTTCAGCTGATCAAATATTCTTTTATTCCAATCCGTATGGGTTGAAAATTCCTTTTTTATTAAAGAAGTTTCTTTTGAAGTTAACTGATATGCATTGTTTATATGATCGCTCATCGTAAGGTTGCATTTATAATAATTTCGGCAATACTTTTTAAAGGATCGTTATCTTTCATTAACGGGAAATATTCTTCAATTTGGCGTCTGACCGCATTTAATTCAGAATTTGGTCTATCGTGATCAGCCAACAATTCCAGCCCTTTTGATAAAACTTGGGATAGATAATAATTTCTTGAAGTAGGAAGCCTAAATACATTCAGTAAGATATCTTCTGCGCTCCAACCGAATGTAGACTCATGAATAACTTCTGACATGATATTCTTCTTCCTATTTTGTAATGTAATCACTGTAGATCGGTCGGGAGGGAGATCTGTGACCAACAGATGGGAATGGGAGGCTATAATGATATGACAGCCATGAAAATGTTCAAAAATGTTGTTTAATAATTCAATGTATTTAGCTTGCCAGATTGGATGCAAACTAATTTCCGGTTCGTCGATTAAAACCATACAATTATCCTCTAATAGCGGGAGTAATGCTAATAAAGTTGATAAAATGTTGGCTTCTCCGGAACTTGCTTCTTCAAAACTGAACTCGAATCCACCTTTCTTATATACTTTAACTTCGTAAGATCTGACAATATTTAACTTACGTAAGATATTTAATATCCTATACTCAGTTATATTATTGCTATATTGTCTTTTATCATCTGAGTGTCTTTCGATATTCTTTGCAGAAAAGTTGATTAAAATTTCTCTGTACCCATCATGGGAAAATTCTGTATTATTGAAAAAATTGGCCAATTCCTGTCCGTAAAGGTCTATGAGTTGTGTCTTTGTTTTATCAACCCTATTAATTTGACCCGTTATAGACATTGTTGGAGTGTTTGCGAAAAGAAACTCTTTATTAATGCGTTTGCCTTGTTTAAATAAATCGGGGATTCGATATCTAAGTTTTAAAATCGGTTCAAAATCCAGATAATCGAATACATGCCTGTAATAACCTGAAATTTCCAATTCTGAGTAATGTTCGAAAAAAATATCCAATGCTCTGTTTATGGTGGTCTTATTCGAGAAAAAATTATTCCTGCTTCTGGGACCTAAATAAATGTATTTTGAATCTTTATATAAATTTTTAATAAAATCATCCGTCTTGTTGTAGCGTTCGTATACAGACCGATATTTTTTAAAACTGTTATCTAATGGGAAACGATCAGATAAGCTATTGGTTAAGGCAATTACTTTGTTGGGAACAGTGTTAAAATTAGCTTTACTGCCAAAGAATTTTGCTGGACTTTTGTCATTATAAATTTGTTTAAACAGTTTCGCTATGCTACAAAGCAGTCGACTCTTCCCCGTTCCATTATTGCCGATAATTAATGAGAAATAATTTGAATATTCATTTTGCTGACCGACACTGTGTCTGGGAGAGATCAGGGTTACGTTATCTGTTGTAATGTTGTTTTCTTCGATACGTACAGAATATAGTCGAAAAGGAGCCATGTTACTTAATTAAATATAGTGAAATAAATGTAGAATAATTTTGCGAAATTACAAAATAAACATACATGTCTTTCTTGTATTGTAATAGTTACAACTTTTGTTATATGTTGTATAATTAATCTAACCTACCACCTCTATTCACAGATTAAAAGAATTATCTTTGTAGAGTGAAAATTGACTTATTACATAATCAAGACAATGAATCTCCCACATCTTTTGCTCAAAGACTGGGAGACCAATATATGTCTATGATTTCGAATGGATCAAAAAAAGAAAAAGGTCAGTTTTTCACACCGATTGAAATAGCTCGCTTTATGAGCGAGCAGCTATCCACCAAGAAAGAGGATATATCAATATTAGATCCGGGTTGTGGCACTTGTGTGTTGTCTTGTGCTTTAATCGAAAGATTGGTGCAACAGCGTACCGTGCGTAGCATTCGGCTGGTCGTATATGAAACGGATTCAGGCGTTGTTGCATATACGAAGCGAGCATTAATTTATTTAGCAGAGACACTAAAGAATCAAGGAATTGATTTTGACTATGTCGTATGCGAAGATGATTTTATTCTACAAAATTATCAAGCACTGAATTCTGCTCCATCACTACTTCAGAAGGACGCAGATAAATTCGACTTCATCATATCGAATCCGCCGTATTTCAAACTGCCAAAAAGCGATAGCCGAGTCAAGGTTACACAACAAATAGTTGATGGGCAACCGAACATATATTCGTTGTTTATGGCTATCTCTGCGGGTTTGTTGAATAAAAGTGGAGAATTGATTTTCATTGTTCCTCGTAGCTTTGCATCCGGTCGGTACTTTCGGCTGTTCAGAGAATATTTTTTAGGGGCAATAGAAATTTCGTTCATTCATTTATTCAATACTCGGAAAGATACGTTTGCAAAGGATAATGTATTACAAGAAACGATTATAGTCAAAGGATTCCGGCAGGACGGAATGGCAGATGATCGTAGAATCTGCATTTCATATAGCGAAGGGATAAAGGATTTGAATGCCTCGCGGCAAAAGGTATATCCATATGCTGATATAGTTGATACGACATCGAAAGATAAGATCATTCATTTGCCGGTCAATGCACGTGAAGAGGCTATTATTAGACTGTTTAAGTCATGGAGCGGTAGTCTCAATAAATACAACATCCAAATATCCACAGGGCCGGTTGTGGCGTTTCGCATGGAAGATAGCCTGTGTGATAAACCTGTCGCTTCTGATGATGCACCGTTATTTTGGTTGCATAATGTCGTAAAAATGCTGGTGGATCACCCTGTTGAATATAAAGGGAAAAAGCAATACATCAAGATTTCGGCACAGACACAACGAGTGCTTATACCTAATCGTAATTATGTCTTTTTAAGAAGATTCAGCGCAAAAGACGATAAAAGCAGATTGATTGCAGCACCCTATTTTTGCAATAAGACCAATGCCCGCTATATCGGTGTAGAAAATAAATTGAATTATATTTATAGGCCCAATGGCCATTTGGATCGGACAGAAGTGATCGGAATATCCGCTTTATTGGATAGCGATTTATTCGATGACTATTTCAGAACATTCAACGGCAACGTGAATGTGAGTGCTACTGAGTTGCGAAGTATGTCTTTACCGGATTTGGAAATAATCAGATCTATCGGCGAAAAATTGATATTGAAAAATAACTTCTCAATAGAGAATGTAAATGAGATTGTAAATAATTATTTTCAAATAAACTGATATGGGCAAAATCAAAGAAGCACAAGTCATATTGAAGGCATTGGGATTGCCGGATGCTCAACAAAACGAAATGTCCGCTTTGACTCTTCTTGCCTTATGTAATATGACCGAGCAGAAAAACTGGAGCGAAGCAACTCATGAAAGTATGGGGGTAAGTAAAGGTATCATGTCGTTTGTAAACGAGTATTACAAACAAGATCAACCATACGCTCCCAATACGAGAGAGACATTTCGCAGACAGGTTTTACACCAGTTTGTACAGGCAGGAGTCGTGTATTATAATCCGGACATTCCGGATCTGCCTGTCAATAGTCCGCGAGCCCATTATGCCGTGAGTACCGAGGCGTTGGAGGTAATCCGAGCATATGGACAAAAAGAGTGGGATGACAAGCTGTCGGCTTTCATAAAGTTGTTGGGTAAATTGAAAGACAGGTATGACAAAGAGCGTGATTTAGCGAAAATACCTGTTGTTATTGAAGGTGAAGAATATAAGTTGTCGGCAGGAAAACATAATCTTGTTCAAGCAGCAGTCATAGAGGAATTTGCCCCTCGATTTGCCCCCGGAGCAAAAGTATTATATATCGGAGATGCAGAGAATAAAGATTTATATGTAGACAAGGTCGCGTTGGAAAAAATCGGCATTCCTATTACAGAGCATAGTAAGCTTCCTGATATCATTATCTATGATGAATGTAAGGAATGGTTATTCTTGATAGAAGTGGTTACATCTCACGGTCCCGTATCACCCAAGCGAATGCTTGAATTGGAGGATTTTTTGAAAGAGTCAGAAGTCGGTAAAATATATGTTACGGCATTCCCGGATCGGGCGGAATTCAGAAAACATATTGCGGATATCGCATGGGAGACTGAGGTTTGGATTGCCGATAATCCGGATCACATGATACATTTCAATGGAGACCGATTTATCGGTCCTCGTTAGTATTATTTGCTTTATTATAGTATGGTGCTGCATTGTATAGTGTTATAATTAGGAAACTATTTCACTTTTTTTGATAACATCAAAAAGGTGTGATTTTGTTCTGATGAAAAAGAACATGATTGCTTGCTTGGTGTAGGTATGTGTCCAAGTAATGGATAAGAATTTCGACTGGAAGTATAATGGTCCAGTAGAAATCATAAACGTATTAGGGCTAACGGAAGGGACGATAGTAGCCATGGATCAGAGGGACCGGTTTGAGAAGACCGGAAAGGTTCTCCGAATAATTCCTACTCATGAATAGCTGGTAGAATCATAATCTCATCGCTTACTTCACGATAACAGCGGGACGTTGCCATATCGGTCTTCGTTGTTGCTGGAACCTGTATGAGAAAGGTATTTGGGAGTAATCTGTAAAATAAATCTGCATAATGCTAATTATTTTGAGCGATAATGCTTTTTTTGCACAAAATCGTTAATGTTATTGTATGAAGCGGGCATTGTTGCCGAGCCAGCGGAAGACGCTTACGGCTCTAGGCGAAAATATAAAGCTGGCACGCCTGCGCCGGGAGTTATCCTCGGAGCAGGTGGCCGAGCGCGCCGGAATCTCCCGCAATACCCTGACCAAGATCGAGCGGGGCGAAGAGGGGGTTGCGATGGGATACTATTTCCGGGTGCTGGCTATCCTCGGACTGGAAAAAGATTTGCTGCTCGTAGCTAAAGACGACGAGCTGGGGCGTGCCCTTCAGGATGCCAAACTCGTGGTTGGGGAAAGGGTTTCCAGAAAACGATAAATTATGGTAACGCAGCGCGATATATACGTATATATGGACTGGCCCGAGGATGCGGAGCCGGTCTATATGGGTGTACTCCACAGCGAAATGATCCGGGGCAAAGAGGTCTTTTCCTATGAAAATGATCCCGCATGGTTGGCCCATCCCCGTTTTCGTGCGTTGGATCCCGACCTGTCGGCATTTACCGGGAAGCAATACCAACCTTCGGATAAGAGCAATTTCGGATTGTTCCTCGATTCCGCACCAGACCGCTGGGGACGTACGCTTATGCGCAGATGGGAAGCCATCAACGCCCGGTTGCAGGATCGAGAACCGCGAACGCTTAACGAGGCGGATTACCTGATGGGCGTGTACGACGGCAACCGCATAGGGGCCCTGCGCTTCAAGTTCTCGAAAGAGGGGGACTTCATGGATAACGAGCGGTCGCTGGCTACGCCACCCTGGGCATCGATCCGGGAACTGGAACATGCCAGCCTGCAAATAGAGCGGGAAGATATTGTCGATATCCCGGAGCATACGCGATGGATTGATATGCTCGTCGCACCTGGTTCGTCATTGGGCGGGGCAAGGCCCAAAGCCAATGTGGTAGATGAGAACGGACGCTTATGGATCGTCAAGTTCCTGAGTGCCGGAGATACGAAAGATTCCGGGGCATGGGAGATGGTTACGGCCGAGATGGCCCGCTCGTGCGGTATCGAGGTGTCCGAATGCCGGGCGCAGCGCTTCGGAAGTCGGCACCATAGCTTTATGACCGAGCGTTTCGACCGGACCGATAGGGGGGCGACGGATGCACTTTGCTTCGGCCATGACGTTGCTCGGTTATACGGACGGTACGAGCCATACGGAGGGAGCCAGCTACCTCGAACTGGCCGAATGGATCATCGCCAACTGCGATGATACGGACCGGAACCTGGAACAGCTCTGGCGCAGGATCGTGTTCAATATCGTGGTTTCGAACTGCGACGACCACCTGCGGAACCACGGGTTTATACTTATGCCACAGGGCTGGCGATTATCACCGGCCTATGATCTGAACTCTGACGAGTACGGCATTGGACTGAAGCTCAATATCTCGGAGAATGACAATTCACTGGATTTCGATCTGGCTATGAGTATCACGCCGTATTTCGGGTTGGAGCCCGCCCGTGCGGAATCAATATTCGCGGAGGTCAAACATGCCGTTTCGGGTTGGAGAAAACTCGCTACTAAATACGGTATTTCCAAGTCCGAGCAGGAGGCTATGGAGAGCGTTCAGATATTGAAAATCATAAAAACATCAGCCTATTAAATACGCAATTGTACTTGAGACCTTATGGTGATTTTCTATTAGTTGAAATTTTATATCTTAAACTATCGTATTTCTTTTGTGTTTAACCAATAGTAATTGCTCGTTATTTTAATTGACGTTAAATCCATATGAAATTGAGGCATTCCCTTATTTGAAATATTACGCCTAATCAGCGATAGGTGGTAACCCCAATTCTTTAAGGAACTCATTGTGACGAGCTAACGCTTCTTTTGATCTCTTTGCAATATCTTTCAGTTCATCATTAACCTTTTGTAAATCGATTGGCTCCTCTTCTTGTGCTGTGCTGACGTAACGGGTAATATTCAGATTGAAATCCTCTTGTTCGATTCGTTCTAACGAAACCCGCTTGGAATAGCGCGGTTCTTCTTTGCGAAATTGGTAAGTTTCCACAATTTTTTGAATATCGTTAGGCTCTCCGTTTTCACCCTCACGCAATCGGTTTTGACGTTTGTCTTTCTTATATCCTTCGCAGGCATTGATAAACAACACATCTTCGGATTTTTTACATTTTTTCAGTACCAAAATACACACCGGAATTCCCGTGGAGAAAAAGAGGTTGGCTGGTAATCCGATAACAGCATCGAGATTGCCGTCTTTCAGAAGTTTGGTTCTGATCTGCTTCTCTACTCCTCCGCGGAACAATACGCCGTGAGGCAGAATAATAGCCATTGTCCCATCTTCGCGGAGGAAATGGAAACCATGCAGCAAGAATGCGAAATCGGCTGCCGATTTGGGCGCAACACCGTATTTTTGGAATCGAAAATCGGTCGCGAACTCTTCTTTAGGCTCCCAACGGTAACTAAACGGAGGATTAGCGACGATCGCATCGAATTCGATTTTTTTCGCCGGATTCATTTCGTTCAGTATATCCCAGTCATTGAGTAGCGTATCTCCGTGAAAAATCTCGAATTCAGAATCCTTCACCCCATGCAATAACATATTCATACGAGCAAGGTTGTAGGTCGTAATGTTCTTTTCCTGCCCGTAAATTTTGCCGATACCTCGTCCGCCGTTACGTTTCATCTGGTGGCGGACATTCAGAAGCAACGATCCCGAACCGCAAGCGAAATCGAGAACCTTGTCTATTCTCTGCTTCGGGCCCGTTGTCGGATCTTGGCTATCTAATGTTACGATCATTGAAAGAATGGTCGAAACTTGCTGCGGAGTATAGAATTCACCGGCTTTTTTCCCCGAACCCGCTGCGAATTGGCCGATCAGATATTCGTAAGCATCACCCAATGTGTCAGAGTCACTGGAAAATTCAGAGATACCTTCTGCAATCTTCTTGATGATTTCGCATAACTTTTTGTTGCGCTCGGTATAGTTTTTCCCTAATTTCTCCGAACTAAGATTGATTTCCGAAAACAGTCCTTGAAAAGTGCTTTCGAAAGATTCATTTTCAATATACCTGAAACCGTCTTGAAGGGTTTTCAACAAATCGTTACTTTGCGTTCGGGCCAACTCGTACATGTTCTTCCACAGATATTTCGGCTCGATCACATAGTGGATCTTTCGTCGCATCTGCTTCTCGAATTCCACAATATCGTCAGGATTTCGATCGTACCAAATCTGCAATGGGATCAAAGCTCGATTTTCGTCCGAATCGACATCGGACACTACGGGATAATCCGAACCAAGCTCTTTTTTTACGGCATCTTCGTAATTGTCGGAAAGATAGCGCAAAAACAAAAATGAAAGCATATAATCACGGAAATCGTCCGCGTTCATCGCTCCTCGCAGTTTATCTGCAATTCCCCAAAGGGCTTTACCTAATTTTTGTTGTTCTATTGCGGTCATTCTGATTCAGTCTTAGTTTCTTTGGTGATAATTTCAGGTAAATCGAATTCGTATTTCGCCAGAAAAGCTTTCAATATATCGACAAATAGACTTTTCGTGTCGCGTCCCATTTCGACGGGCTCGTAAATCGAATATTTACCGTGGCTCAACAGGTTCAGGGCTCGGGCATACAATACTTCGTCTTCTACGCCGTGTACGCACATAGAAAAATCGTTGTAACCGAAGAAGGTTGCGGTCTTCTCCAAAATGCTCCTTAACATGTTGAAATGATAGGTTTTTATGCTGACGTCATCCACCGTTTGCCCTTCTTTCGGTATAAGTTTTTTTAATTCGCTCAACAAAGCGACATGATGAAAAAATGGGGTGTCATTCGTTGCTTGTAACGAATATCCATTGTCTCCGTTTTTGTGAAGAAAATAGCGTTTGCATTTTTTCTTTTTCAATTCATTGCACATCACGTTGAAGAAGAGATGATGATGCGACGAAATAACGACATTGAGTTTACCAGTTCCTCTTTGCAAAAGACTTGACAAATCGCTTGCCACGGCAATTGCATTGTTGTCATCGAGCGACGATATGGGATCGTCGATATAGATGTATTTTACCCAGTCGTATGACTCGGCTCCGTCGATCGTTAATTCGCAGATTGCGAGAAATATACACCAGATAAAGATGTTTTCTTCTCCGCGCGAGACTTTGATATTGGTCTGTACGACGGTTTCAGGCTCATCGTTATCGGGTTGATATGCGGGATTGGGAACATCTTTGCTGAACGATATTTCCCATTTTTCATAGTCTATTTTAAAATTGAATGTCGCATAGCGTTGCAGATACTCGAATATTTTCTCTTCGAGTGCCAATTCCCTGAATCCATTGAAGAAATTCGAATCGGCGTTGATCTTCAATACGCGATCCGCATCGGACTCGAGATCGTTGTCCCAGTGGAATAGATCTTCGGTGAAGGCGTTGAAATAAAGGGTATCCCGTTTGTTTCCCCGACCTTTCTTGCCCCGATCTTTGAATTCCATCGAAAGCCGGGTTTTCCCGGTTCCGTTATAAGCATACAATAACACGAAATCCAAATCTTTCAGATCGGAACGAAGCCGGACGGCAATGTCGGATAACGACTTGAATGGTATGATTTTAGGCGGGTTGTTCATGCCTCGGTGTCATTTATATTCGGGAATAGTTGTTGCATCAAGCCTTTTTTGTGGATTTTCAGGGCTTCGAGCCGTTTTGTTTGGGAGACAATTAAATCGTCGATAGAGGATAAACAATCGGCGATTTTTTGTTGTTCTTTTGGTTTAACCGGTGTGAATTGAATAAAATTCTCTAAGTCGGAATTTTTGAGGTTATTAATATTGCCTCCTCCAATAGCAAGAGAAATAAACTTTGTATAACTATCTGTTTGTAATAAATATTTGGCAAAAATATTTTTAGGTCTAAAAATGGAACAAAAAGCCCCTATCGTTAAATCATACGAAATATCCTGATCAAATTCTGCATTTTTGCCAACCAATGTTTTGCTGCCATTGGACATGCAGATTACGACATCTCCTTTTTTCAATCGTTGTTCAGCGGTGCAAGTTTTATTGACAAACACTAAATCTCTATCCAAAATCAGTCGATTATCTTGGATATTAGTAGATCGTAACACGCCTATTCCTTCGTTATCGTTAGAAACATCAGTTGTGCTATACGTTAACCCCCTGAAAAATGAGCCGAAATCGTTAAGTTTATAAGGTTTCCATTCTCCTGCATTTTGAAATTCAGGAAAACGAAGCTCCGGAACCGTTTTTCCTTTGGCAGGAAACAGATGCTGCATCAAGCCTTTTTTATGGGCTTTCAGCTCGTCTATTTTATTTTCCGTAGCTTTTATTAAAGCGTCAATTGAAGAAAGACAATCTGCAATTTTTTGCTGTTCGTCTTCATTGTCGGGCAATAGAATTTCTTTGGAAATAAATGTGTCGTTAGATATTTGAATAGTATTCTTTGCCCCTTTTTGAATAAGAGTCGATAAATAATTATTCAATCGAATTGCAGATTCAAAAATGGAATGGATAATATAACCGATATATTGATTATTGGGTGTAAATACTCCATATAAAGGAGATACGATAACATTATATGAGTTAAAATTTTGTTTTACAATGCCATATGGAAAATCTCCGGTAGGACTTTTGGTATAAACTACATCATATGGTTTAACCAATTTATAATGCGACGTATCGTCTGCTGAAAAAGATCGTCCCAAATATTCTATTTGATTGACAATTCCTTTTGACAGAGAAACGGAGTGCACTTTACTCCTTCCGTCGCTCTTCTGCCGATATTCCGTTAAATAATCGGATAATGGTTTTAAGTCCCAGCCTTTGCTCCCATGAAACTTCGGAAACCGCAAAGTAGGAACAACCTCTTGTTTTGTATCTTTTTCGTTAGTTTTCATAAGCCGAAAGTCCTGATATTTCGTGGCCGTCGGCCAGTCGTTTCAACATGGGGACGAGATCGTCCATCAACGCCAACTCCTTTTTGGTACGCTCTCTCCAACCCAAGCCGAGCGGGGCGAGCAGGTCGCCGAGTTTCTCGCCGTCGAAGATTTCGCGTTCGACAATCTCTTTGACGAATGCATCCAATGCCGGAAACTCCAGTCCGTATTTGGTCGCTATGGAGGTTATCTCATTTTTATATTTTTCCTCCTTGAAAAACTCGTACCCATCTTTGATCTCTTGCTCGGTTTTACCATTGATCTCATCGAGACTGTTGATATAGGCGACGATATCTTCTTTCTCTTCCATCAGATTCGCGCTCGATGCGACAAGTGTGATAAGCTGCTCTTTGGTAATCCGCTTTTTGGCAGTACCCCGATTCGTATATCGGGCAATAAGCCCCATGATATAGTCGTAATCGATAATCGCCGATGCGAACAATATGAATTCGAAATCGAGGTCTTCGATTTGTTGGCTGACCTGTTCTCCTCCTCTCTTTTCGCGCTTCTTTTTCAACCGACGAGCGGTATCGATATATATACCCTTGAATGCCCGAAGCGTATCTTCCTGCATCAAGGTGTCGATCTTTGCTTTATCATCCGACTGTATATCCGTATATTGTTCCAGTTGCATTCTGAAACGTTGTACTTCCTTGAAGCAGTTGATAAAACCGGCACGGGCCTCATCTCCGCGAAGATTGTTGACCTCTTCGGGTTTACACTCCAGGCCGTGTGACTGCATGAACTTCTCCAATTGAGAGATAGCCTCTTCATATTTCTCGATTACCTTCGGAGCGGGATCAACCAGCCAAATCTGTTTCGGGTCGTTGGTATGTTTCTCTGAAAACATCACGATTGCCTCATCGACGGCATCCTCCAGTCCTCGGAAATCCAGAATATTGCCATAAGGCTTCGTGTCGTTTAGGATTCGATTCGTACGTGAAAAAGCTTGGATCAAATTGTGCCATTTCAGGTCCTTGTCGGTATATAACGTATTCAGGTACTTGGAATCGAATCCGGTAAGCAGCATATCTACTACAATGGTAATATCTATCTTGTCTTTATGCGGAACGTCTTTATTGCCGTATTTCTGTGACTTTATCCGCCCTTGAACATCCTGATAGTAGGTGTCGAACTCTGCAATTGTATGATTTGTTCCGTATTGTTTATTGTAATCAGCAATGATCATTTTTAGAGCCGCTTTCTTTTTGTCGGGCTCCTGCTGGTTATCGAAACGTTCTTGAGGCAGGTCTTCCTGTATTTGTTGTATGTCTTTATTCCCTTCAGCCGGCGGAGAAAAGATGCAAGCGATATTCAACGATTCGTATTCGGGGTTTTGAGTTTTCCGTTCCTGCTGGATTGTCTTGAACAAGTTGTAGTATTCAATGGCATCGTCGATGCGTCCGGTAGCCATGATCGCATTGAACCGGCGGGAGTCGGTTGCTGCATTGTGCCTTTGCAGGATCGAGTTTATGATGGCCGTTTTTGATATCTCATTGCTTTTTGTTTGATTTTTCTCCTTTGGCTTGAAATAGTCTACGTGAAAACGCAACACGTTATTATCTTCAATGGCATTCGTAATGGTGTAGGCGTGTAACAACTTTTCGAAGATGTCTTCAGTTGTTTTATACGTTTTTTGTTCCCCGTCCACTTGTGTCTGCACCGAATTCTTTTCAAATATTGGCGTGCCCGTAAAACCAAATAGTTGTGAGTTCGGAAAAAACTCTTTAATCGCCTTATGATTATTGCCGAATTGAGAACGGTGGCATTCGTCGAAAATAAATACGACGCGTTTATTCTTCAATGGTTTTAATCGTGCTTGGTAATTTTTTTTGTGTTTTGGATCGAGAGCAATACCCAGCTTTTGGATGGTGGTTACAATTACTTTATCTGCATAATCGTCTGACAACATTCTCCGAACAAGCATTTCTGTGTTCGTATTCTCCTCGACGCAATTTTCCTGAAACTTATTAAATTCCTCCCGAGTTTGACGATCCAGGTCTTTTCGATCCACGACGAACAAGCATTTGTCGATATCTGGATTGTCTTTCATCAGAGTGGAAGCTTTGAATGAGGTCAGCGTTTTACCGCTACCCGTTGTGTGCCAGATATAGCCGTTCCCGCGATTCTGGTGCACGCAATTCATAATCGCCTTTACAGCATATATTTGATAAGGACGCATGATCAACAATTTCTGCTCGCTTGCGACCAGCACCATATAGAGGCTAATCATCTTACCCAGTTCGCATTTGGTAAGTACGGCGCTCGAAAAAGCATCGAGATTACTTACCGGTGTGTTTTGTTCCGTCGCATATTGATACACCGGAAGGAACTGTTCATCTGCGTTGAAAGAAAAATGCTGGTTGTTATTATTTGTAAAATAATAAGTATTAGTTTGATTGCTAACGACAAACAACTGAATAAAACAGAGCAAGGTCTTCATGTAGCCATTGCCTGGATCATTTTTGTAATCCACGATTTGCTGCATGGCTCGCCGCGGACTGACATCATAGGTTTTCAGTTCGATCTGAACAACCGGAATACCGTTGATAAGCAGAATAACATCGTAACGATGGTAGCTGTTATCGGTATTCATCCGTAATTGATTGATTACTTCATAGTCGTTCTTACACCAATCTTTTATATTGACCAGTGTATACTGCAATGGCGTTCCGTCCTCACGGGTAAATGTATTTCGCTCGCGCAACCTTTTCGACGATACGAAAACATCGGGATTGATAATCTCCTCCAGCAACCGATCAAATTCGGAATCGGATAATTTTACTTTGTTCAGGGTCTCGAATTTCTGCCTGAAATTTGCTTCAAGAGAGGTCCTATCGTGAATGTCATCACGATAGACATATTTTAGTTGCTCCGTCAGTTTCCGAATAAAACTTTCTTCTATCTGTTTTTCCCGATTCATAGCAGTTTTAAAAGTGTGTATTTTACACTTAAATGTTACAAATATAGCGATTAATTCGGGTTTCTACGATTTTTAAAGTATAAGAAAGAGTAGTATCGGACTATTTTCTTTATTTGATATAATAGTCACATTCGTATTGTTAAATGATTATACTATCCCCAAAAATAAATCTTCAATACCGCATAAAGCATTATCGCTTTCCGACTGAAACAGATCGTGCGGCGGGTCAGACGCTTGATATGTGTACGGATGGTCAGGTTATGACGTTCGATGTGGTTGGTGCCGCGGTGAGCAGTCCTATGGATTTCCGGTGAGATGAGAGTCTTATATTGCCGGAGTTTATCCGTATAGATCAATCTGGCATTGGCCAGTTTGTCGGTAATTCTACTTAGCGTCTCATTGGTACGAGGACCGACAGAGAAACATACCACCGAGCTGTCTGTACGATTTAGGGCGTATGCCACCCAGATATGATCTTTTTTACGGCCGACAAAAGTTTTGATTTCATCGACTTCATACTCTGTATTGGCTGTTACATGCGGAGCTGTTATATTTTTGGAGATGGAGATAATTCTTTTAATGAGAGTAGTCGTCGATATTTCCAGTAACCTTGCGATACCTCTGATCCCGACGCCCTCTTTGATATATTCCGAGATCGTCCGGTTCAATTCCGGGATATAGGCTTGGTAAGAATAATCCGTCTGTTGTTTCCTATGGCAGTGTTTGCATTTATAGCGTTGCTTTCCGTTCTCTTGATAGCCTTTTTGATACAAGTTCCTCCGCAAAATTTGCAAGCCATTTTTTCGTGCCCTAATCGATACATAAAGGTTCCTATCCGAAACCCTCGACCGATTTTCAGCCGATTTGCGGGCGCAAAAATACAAAAGACGGCCCGAAAGTCGTCTTCTTTTTATGTTTTTAAGTCCTTGTAATGATTTTCAGTTAGTTGCAATCCTATGCCCTAATCTGATACATTATCCTTCCAACTTGGCGGAGAGAGAGGGAAATGAACCTAACTCTCCGAAATGCCCTGTAATCAGATACTTGCTATATCCTTTCTCGTGTCAGGTAACGATTTGGATACTAACCTTATGATCTACTGTCCGGAATCGTCTTTTAAGAACCTGCTAACGGCACAAATATACGTATTTTGCTGTGGATATGCAAGTTCAGAAAACTTGTTTTTCAAAGGTTATGCTTTCTTGTCGTGTAATTGGTTGTATTTGGTTGATAAAGCCCTTTTTATTTGTTAATTAAAATTTAAATGCATGATGGAAGCAATACCCAGTGAGTTAATAAGCTTTGCTGCGGCAGACGGGTTGTATTGTAGTAATGCATCGGATATTATAGGTAGAATCAGCCTTTTCACATTACAATACTTGCAGAAAGGTCTGTATCCCATTGATGGACACATTTATCTATTTTGAATACTCCACACTATACGATAAATTCGTTCAATTGATCTTTCAAATGTCTCCAATTCGGGAGCAAAGCCCCTATTTCAGAGGTAAATGCTTCGTTATGTAATCGTATTTTCAGATGCAATAACTCATGCACCACGATATACTCAATACACGAAAGTGGTTTTTTAGCCAGTTCGAGATTAAAAATAATATTCCCCGTTCGGTGGTTGCAACTTCCCCAAAGCGTTTTCATCTGCTTCACCTCCCACTTGGTAGCTTGCACGCCGATTACCCGTTCCCATTTGACGATAAGAGGGAATAAGATTTCTTTCAATTGTTTTCTATACCATTCTCGCATTGCTTCCGCTCGTTTTTCAGTCGGGCTATTGCTACGAACGTATAACACGAGGTATTCGCTACCTTGCAGTTCCACTTTTGGCGGGGCGTCGTGATAAATAACCTTCAATCGATACCTATTCCCTTTGAAATAGTGATTTTCTCCCGACACATATTCGCGTCCTGTCTGCCTCGCCTGTTCACATATTTGCGTAATACGTTGCTTGATCCACGGTAACTTGGTTATCAGGAACAGGCGCACCGCATCCTCCGGCATCCCTATTGGTGCAGATACATGAATCCGCGCATTGGGCGGATAAATCGTCAAATGGATATGCTTTATCTCTTTCCACTCGATTTCAGCAGAAATATCCGATACGTTTACAACTGTCATCAATATTCGGATTGTGCTATGATGATTTGCATAATTTCGTCCAACTTATCTACTGACACATCCGGCAAAACCCGTTTAACGGCTTGTCGAAGAGCTTTCATCTTCATTCCGCCGCCGCTCGTATCCCGGAAACCGTCCCGGGCATTTTGCTTGACCGCATTATGCACCATTACGGCCAATGCCTCATCCCGTCCTAAATTATCGTACAAAGCTCGTTTCCCTTTTGTATCGATTGCTTTTGGGTATTTCAATTTCGTATCTGACCGTACTTCTCGAATTTTCTCGATCAATTGCTCGATTAACTCCTTGTATTGCATCTTCCCCTCCTTCTGTGCTTGCAACAGTTGATTCAGCAGGTCGGATATTTTGTCGAAATAGGCGGGATTATTCGGACGCTCACTGATGATCATCTTGCGCATATTGGCGACAAGTAATTCTGCAACTGAACGTTCGTTCTGCTTAATCGTTTGCGGTAACTTATCGATAGCCTCTTCCCCTTCCAAATCGATCAGTTCGAGGAAGGACATATCGCCCAGCTCGATAATCTTTTCGCTATCTTCGGCTCGGACATAGTTATCGATTAATTGCCGCATCGCCGGGTCATAACTTTTCAGATCAAGCGCATCACCGCTTTTCAACTTTATCTCATCTTTCAGATTGTTATAGAACTCAACCTCGGCTTTTATTTTCTCCGTCTCTTCCTGTGTATAGCCAGCCGGGATCATTTCATTCGCCAGATCAATGTATCGACGCACCAAATTACCGACGAGCTTATACAGCGTCTCGCGCTTGGCCGTATTCGCCTCGCTCTCGGCCTGCTGTTCATCGACAGGTGTCGTTTCATCGTATACGAAATATGCGAAAAAATCCTCCTGCGTTTGCGGCGTAACAACCTCACAAAGTGTTACGACAGCTTGCAAAGCATCCTCCAGCCCCTGTCGTCCCATGGCCAGACGGTTGGTCAACAAACCATCGACATCTTCCTTACTGCAGAGTTCAAACGCTCCATTCGTATAATCCTTAATCGCGTCTTTTATCGCTCCGAACAAATCTTGATAGTCGACGATATATCCGTAATCTTTTTCATCGCTGTCTACACGATTGACGCGGCAGACCGCCTGAAACAGATTGTGGTCGTGCATCCGCTTGTCGATATAGAGATAGGTCGCGGCAGGTGCATCGAACCCCGTAAGCAGTTTATCGACGACAATCAATAGCTTCATGTCTTTCGGATGATCGATGAACTCCGTTTTTGCCCAAGCCTCGAATTGCTCGGGCGTTTTGTCGCCAATCATTCTTTTGTATATTTCATACTTGGCCAGAGTCTCGGTCTCTCCTTCGCCGACATATTCATCCTTTACGGTAGAGCTATCGGCATCATAACTCGTAACGACTGCGCAATGTCCTTTCAGATCGGTACTTTGAAAAACTTCCCAATAGCGGCATGCCTGATAGATACTGTCGGCGACCAACATTGCATTTCCGCAACCCGTAGACAACATCCGCTTCGTATCCATATCCTGACAGATGTCTGCAACGATACGCTGGATACGCTCTTTGCTACTGAAAAGTTTTTCCATCTTGGCCCAACGAGACTTCAATTGAGCACGTGCGACACGGCTCAATCCCGCCGTCTTCGTATCGAACCATTCGTCGATTTTCTCTCGCTTGCCTAAATACTGCTCTACATTTCGTGCTTCGTACCGCAAATCGAGAATCACACCATCGGCTACCGCCTCATTGAAACGGTAGCTATGTATATATGTACCGAAAGTCTCGACCGATCGTTTTTTATCCTCTCGTAAAAGAGGAGTACCGGTAAAACCTACCAACATAACACTGTCTCCCATGACGGCCCGCATTGCCCCGTGCAACAGCCCTCCTTGCGTGCGATGGCACTCATCCACGAAAACGAACAGGTTCCCTTTTGCTCTGAAGCCAGCCGGAAGTTTCTTGGCTACTTCCTGCAAATAAGCTTCGAGCGATTTGTTCGCTTTTTTACCGCCGACACGAATCGCCTCCTTGTCATTCTTGTTGCCGAATTTATGGATCAGCGTACAGATCAGCCACGGATTTGCCGCATTCAGCATCTCGATCAACCGTTCACCGCTTTTGGTCCGCTCGATTTTCGCCTCCGCATCTTTGAAGCCATTCTCGATCTGCTTATCCAGCTCATCGCGGTCGGTGATAATAACGACCCGCGCATTCTCCACATTCTCCCGAATCCACTGCGCAAGCCATATCATCGTCAGACTTTTGCCCGCTCCTTGCGAATGCCAGATGATTCCGCCCTCCTTTGACTTGATACGAGGTTGCGCCGCTTTTACGGCAAAATATTGATTGGGGCGAGCCGCTTTCTTGATGCCGCCGTCGAAAACAATAAAATCGTGAATATATTCCAGCAGTCGCTTCGGATCGAAGAATTGAAGTACACTCCGATCCAATTCATTCGGATAATCCGCCACAGTAACGGGCGAGGGCTCACATGGCTCGCCGCACGGTTCTTTCCACCGCAACCAAAATTTTTCGGGCGTTCTGATAACGCCGTAATACAGACCTTCGGTATCGTTTCCTGCGAACACGAACTGCACGGTCGTAAAGAATCGGGGGATATAATCGTCTTGCTGGTTGCGGATATTCTGCCGAATCCCTTCATGAACAGATACGCGACTACGTTTCAACTCAATAACGGCCAAGGCGATTCCGTTGATATAAACGACCAGATCGGGGCGGCGGTCGCTTTTGCCATGAACGGTAACCTCTTCGGCTATCTGAAAATCGTTCTGCGCGGGATTATTCCAGTCGATCAACTGCACATAACGCTTGTTATCGGAGCATTCGGCATTTACATTCACGCCATAGCGCAACAGTCTATACACCTCTTTATTGGCATTGTATAAGCCAATCCCGATATTCCCGGCAGCTTGTTTGAATTTTGTGACGGCACTACCGATTTCCTTGTCGGTGTACCGACGACCCCCGTCGGGATCCTTGCGCCCGGTCAGGTAACCGCGGAGCAATTCCTCTTCGACATTGCTGTTATTTTCCCGCTTTTCCCAATTGCCCAGATAGGTATATTTCAGCACATTTTCGAACAGCCCGATCAGTCTGTTCTGCGTTACACGCTCGATCGCCCCGATGTTTGTGTTCATAGTCACTACTTTTTATCAATATACTGTCCCCAGCCTGTCGGAATAATTCCTTCTTGCCGCATATAGTCCAACCCTCTCAACACCAGATCTCGACTGAAATCAGCCTTATGGTCACTCCATGCATAAAAATCCGCCAACAACAAATCGTCGGAAATCGGTTCATGTTTGATTAATCGATTATTCCAAACAGCATAGAGCGTCGAAATGATCTCGGCACGTCCCAAATCCATCCGCTCGATTTTTGCTAACAATCCATTAATCCGATTCCGGATATCGGCGGGATATTGCTCGAAGGCGAACTCAATCTCATCGATCTTTGCGGTCGGCAGATAATTATAATGCTTTCGCCCAGCACTATCGCGGAATTCGACTTTCCGGACTTGACCATAATTCAGAAATTTCTGATCGATATAACTCATTAATTTCTGGTCGTCCGGTCCTGCGGTATTCCGAATATATTCATTCCCGAGATCGAGCTGGCAATGATATCCGATTAAATGCAAAGACTTCTGCAATTTCGTTCGCCCCCAACCTCTCGATTCATGAAGTTTGTTCACAATATGCCCCGCAACGATATGCGCATCCAGAGGAATAATCCGAGCTTGTCGCTTGTGAATTAATCGAATCTGTCCAGTCAGCAGTTTCTGCATCATGCCGCTTTTTATCTGCGTATATTTATCGCGGCGAGCCTCCAAATCGGCAATCTCTTTGTCCATATCGGAAAGGATAGAGGCGATGGCGTACTGCTCAGCGTAATCGGAAGGTATTTTGATACTGTATTCAGACAATACCTTACGAACAATTTGAGGCTGACCTGAGCCAGTTATTAATTCCGATAAATCGTTATTTGATAATAAATAATAAATAAACTGTTTGTTTACATCTTTATTACCATCCATATTGATAACCATAGCATTCCCTGTAATCCAACAATATCCTTTGGAATAATTAACTGTTCCACAACTTGAACCCCGACACGTTATTAATACCTGGTCTGTGCTATGATTATAATGTGAATATTTACCTATAATACCATTGGCACCATAAACATTGTAGCCTTGCATTGTAAATTGGTCTTGAGCAATTGTTATAGGTTGGTATAATATTGCAATATCCCCTATTTGTTTTGTAATCCATGGTTCAGAAAAACCTGCAAGTCGTTTTTTACCAGCAAGTAATTGCTGCATTGCTCCCTGCTTGATAAGTCGCTTTTTCTCGATTTTTTTATCGAGACCTGCAATTAACGCATCTACATCGCTCAACGCTTCCGCAATAGCAGTTTGTTCACTTTTAGAGTGAGGAAAGCGAATATATAAAGCGTTAAGTAATTTTTTATTTAATCCGCCTCGACCGCCATCTCCTGAAGAAAGAAGCCTTAAATAATCGTAGAGGCTGTCTATAACGTAATATAAATATAGTGAATTATACGTATCATTGGGCAATATTGCTGCTATTGATTGATTTGTACATAAAGATACATAATTATAAGCCGCAGTCCCTCTGGTTTTACCTTGACCAGCAAGCCCGATTAGCACACATTGTGCAGGAAGAATATGAGTACTTGAATTTTGAAGCCCCAAACAGGTAACTCTACCTACTACGTTGTAAATAAACTTATAATTCAATTCTCCTGAATTCATCCATAGAATATCTCCGCCCCAATATTCTGCATGGAGCGTATTAGGTGTTCCACCTGTGACAATAGAGGTAAACTCAGATATCTGTTTCACCTCCCACTCCTCCGGAATAACTCCCAATTCGGTCCACTTATATCCCTGCGGTATTTCCATCGCTTATACTCCGTTACAGATCCGTGCGGACAGCCGCAAATCCCATCTGTTTCAAATGTCCGGCAACCTTCGCCTCCAGATCCGCAAGCGCAAGATCGATTTGCGGAAGCGTCTCGGCATAGCGTTCGGCCAAAGCGATTACTTTGGTCGTCAGCTGTTGGACGATACGCTGCATCTCGCCGTCCAGACGCGTCGAAAGCGCAGCGAACCATTTCTTTTCGATGACCAGTCGTTTGATTTCGTCTTCCGTAAAGTCGGCATAACGAACGAGCAGAGCGGACAGTAACTTATATTTCAACTCCCTGATCAGCCGTTTCGTAACCGTAATGTCTTCTTTATATTTCAGATATTGGTTCAGCGTATCCAGTTCTTCTGCATCCTTTACCTTATCGAGCGTCTTGATCCGCTTCTTGACATTGGTATCGTTCAGCTTTTTGTCAGCGAAATTGTCCGTATCGAAATAATCCTCGTGCTCGTCCAATAGTTCCGACAGTTTCGTCTCGTTGTCGTTCAACACCTCTTCTGCTGCAAGAATACACGATTTCATTTCCGGGAAATATTCGTCGATAACGATCGGAACGGGCAACAAATCACAAACGACATCTTCGGGTGTCGCGGCTTTCTTTGCCTTCTTCACTTTGTTGTCCTTACTTTTTGTCATCGGTTGCGGCGTATAAAGTTCGGCCTTCCATCCATCGGATGCAATCAGATAGCAGTCATCCTGCATGGTCTCGCTCCAATAATTCATCAGACAATCGTATACATCATAGGCATCTACGAGCGAACGATCCTGCTTGAAGATCTCCAGTAACGACGAACTCAACTCTTCAATCAGCCGTTTGGGGGCATGACCGGGCTTCAATTCATAAAGTCGAGACCGATGCTGGTTGCACCACGCTACAAAACTTTCGGTAAAAAGTGCCGCCTGATGCCGGAAATCCTTGTTCGCATTCACCGTCTCCCGAATCGCATCCTGTGCACAAGCCAATGCAAAATAGCCCGAACGAGTCGCGTGCGGAACAAATAAATCGGATTTCAACGAAGGGCAAATTTTCCAATACGTTTCCAATTGCTCGACGTCATGCGCAGGCAATCCGCCGTTCAGATGAGCATCGATATCCTGCAAAATTTCGGTGTCTTCGGCTTCGATATAACGAGGAATATTCAGGTTATAATCATTCCTTGCAATCTCTTCTATCGGAACAAACCTTGCGAAATGAGGAACGTCGCGCTGTGCCTGCCATACATCGACAATGCGTCGAATGTCCTGTTCGCGTAACCGGTTCTTCGCACCGTCTTTGACGAATCCGGCCTTCGCATCGATCATGAACACTCCTTTACGGTTGGCTGCTTCCGCCTTTTCGACAACTATAATGCAGGCCGGAATACCCGTGCCAAAGAACAGATTGGACGGAAGTCCGATAATGCCTTTGATGTAACGTTTCTCCGCCACCAAATATTTGCGAATCTGCGCCTCGGCATTGCCTCGAAACAGTACGCCATGCGGCAGGATACATGCTCCGCATCCCGTGCGTGCAATCGAGCGAACGATGTGCAGGAGAAAAGCATAGTCTCCATTTTTCTCGGGCGGTATGCCGATATTATTCCTTGGTCCCCATCGCCCATACTCATCTTCTTCCTTTGCGCTCTTCAGCCATGATTTCGTCGAGAACGGAGGGTTGGCTACCACATAATCGAATGTTCGCAAATGACCGTCCCCGTCTTTATATTGCGGATCATTGATTGTATCGCCTTGTTTGATCTCTGCATACATTTCGCCATGCAGAATCATATTCATTTTGGCCAAACCTACCGTAGCATTATCCTTTTCCTGTCCATAGAGCGTCGCACCCTTCGGCGTCTCGGCCAATGCCCGCAACAGCAACGAACCCGAACCGCAGGTCGGGTCGTAAATCGTCGTAGAAATTCCCTTTCGAGCTTTATCTAATTCCAATACTTTAGCAATCACGCGGCTGACCTCTGCCGGAGTATAGAATTGCCCTTTGCTTTTTCCGCTCTCTGTGGCAAAGTTCTTCATCAGATACTCATAAGCGTCCCCCATCAAATCGTCGTCCGATGCACGGTTGCGACCGAAATCGAGATCCGAATTTTCGAACACGCCTATCAGCCCGCTCAACGTCTCAACCAAATCCTTTCCTTTACCGAGTTTCTGTTCGTCACAGAAATCCGCCACATTGATTACATTATCCAGTCCGTTCGCTTCGGCGAGAGAAGCCATTTTCTTATTCATCTCTTCACCGATATTGCTATGGCCTTTCAATGCGACGAAATCGTCGAAAGAACAACCGTCCGGAATTTCAATCATAAAGTCCGAATCAGTTTTGTGTTTATCGCTAATGTATTTCACGAAGAGAATAACCAATACATAATCTTTGTATTGGCCGGCATCCATACCTCCGCGCAATTCATCGCAACATTTCCAAAGGGTGCTATATAATTCCGATTTTTTAATCGCCATCGTCGTCTTTACTATTAATCAAATTTTTCGGGTTAACCTAAAGAATTTTTGCTATTGCGAACAGCAATTCCAGATTCGGCTGTCGCCGATTGCAGGCATAGGTATTTACTATATTGAAGCTCTTGCCAAATTCCTCGGCGAACCGCGTCTGTTTAATGCCGTTTTCTTCAGGCACTTCTTTTATTCTGTTTATATGTCGTCGTTCAATCTGAAACATGTTTTGCATAAGATTAACAATTTTGAGAATCGGCGCCATATGCGTTTTTACCAACTCAATAATTACTTCTTTCTTATTGGTAAAGTATTAAAAACCAGTCAATTTTGCAGTTTTTTTACAGATATCCTAAACGGAACTTTAGTCGTATGATCCATATCGTATTGATATAGAAACATTATTCTGTCATACCAGTTACTTCATATCTGAGAATCGACTTCCACTTTTGGAGACAAGCAGCCACAGCCTTACATACTTGGGGAAGCTATTAACTTGGTTTAAATATAGCTCAAGTAATTATTCTTATTTACCGCGTCAAACGTCGCATTAGGATACGCCTCCTTAAAAACACCAGGTACATTCGTTTTTTTGTTCCCCCACTTAAACTCCAATGCTGTCAGCGATTCAGAGCTTTCTTCAACAAGATCTATTTCTTGACGGTCATAGGTCCGCCAAAAATAGAATTCCTTGCCCAAACCTTCATTATAATTGGCTTTAATGCGTTCGCTGATCAAGTAATTTTCCCATAATGCACCTACATCTTGTCGGATAGACAAAGGATTGAAATTACCGATTATAGCATTCCGTATTCCGTTATCATAAAAATACCACTTACCAACTTTTGTCACCTCTTTGCGTAAGTTACGCGCATAGGCTCCGAGACGGTAAACAACGAAAACGTTGGAAAGCAGATCGAGGTATTTTTCAACTGTATTTTTACTCATGCCAAGTTGTTTGCCGAGTTCGTCATATGACACCTCACTACCAAGTTGAAAGGCTATCAGACGTAGCAGATCCTTCATCTTACCGGAGTTTTTCAATCCGTCTATAGCTAAAATATCTTTCAAAAGATAAGCGCCCACAATATCCCGTAAATAATCGGTCTTACGTTCGAAACTATCCAAGGTTACTACTTCGGGATAAGAGCCGTATATCAACCGTGATTCGAGATTTTGACGGGTTTCCAGAGCTGTTTCGGTTGGTGCGATTTCTTTTTGGGAAAAAGGAGCGAGATGAAATAGCGTACTTCGCCCTACCAACGGTTCTCCGGCTTTGTTTAATAAATCGAAGGAGGACGATCCACTCGCAATCACCCGTATGCCTTCGATTTCGTCGACGATCAGTTTTAGTTTAGTACCAATTTCAGGAATATTCTGTGCCTCATCTATCGCCAGTAAATCCACCCCTTCCAACAGATGCCTGTAATTAGAGACAGACCGTTCTTCCAACAACGCCAATGTATCATAATCTTCGCCATTAAGAAGCATTGTTTTCCCTTCAAAACCATTTATCAACTGGCGCATCAATACGGTTTTTCCGACTCTTCGTGCACCGAAGATAAGAATCGCTTTATTCGGTTCTATTCTGGCTGCTATCCTGTCCTGCAATAATCGTTTTATCGGCTCCATTGTATTTCTTCAGTTTTTACAAATATAGTATTTTTAATTGAATTGACATTTTTGATGTAAAAAAAGTCATTGAATTGACATTTTTCACAGATAGAGGGGACTATTTCGCAATTATGATTTTTGCAGGTGAAAACATCCTAATTATCGAGACGTCTATGCCACTCCTGACCGTACACTGTTTCCTCTTTAAATGTTTGCAATTAGCCGATCAACCCGATTTATCTTCTTATGGATTAATACAATGAAAATGTCTGTCGTCACCTTATTGGCAATCGGGACTTTTGAAAGATAATCACTAATACAATGTGTGTATGATTCAATAAAAAATGAATTATTTCAGCATGTATCTGCAATCTTATCCCCAGAAATAAATCTTTAACACCGCATAAAGCATTATCGCTTTCCGGCTGAAGCAGATCGTACGTCGGGTCAGACGCTTGATATGTGTACGGATGGTCAGGTTATGACGTTCGATGTGGTTGGTGCCGCGGTGAGCAGTCCTATGGATTTCCGGGGAGATGAGTGTTTTATATTGCCGGAGTTTATCCGTATAGATCAATCTGGCATTGGTCAGTTTATCGGTAACCTTACTTAGCGTTTCATTGGTACGAGGTCCAACAGAGAAACAGACGACGGATTTGTCAGCGCAGTTCAGAGCATAGGCCACCCAGATATGATCTTTCTTACGGCCGACAAAGGTTTTGATTTCATCGACTTCATATTCTATATTGGCTGTTACATGCGGAGCAGTTATATCTTTGGAGATGGAGATGATTCTTCTAATGAGAGTAGTCGTCGATATTTCCAGTAACCTTGCGATGCCTCTGATCCCGACGCCCTCTTTGATATATTCCGAGATCGTCCGGTTCAATTCCGGTATATAGGCTTGGTAAGAATAATCCGCCTGTTGTTTCCTGTGGCAGTGTTTGCATTTATAGCGTTGCTTACCGTTTGCTTGATAACCATTTTTTATACAAGTTCCTCCGCAAAATTTGCAAGTCATTTTTTCGTGCCCTAATCTGATACATAAAGGTTCCTATCCGGAAACCCTGGCCGATTTTCAGCCGATTTGCGGGCACAAAAATACAAAAGACGACCCGAAAGTCGTCTTCTTTTTATGTTTTTCTTTAAATCCTTGTAATGATTTTCAGTTAGTTGCACTCCTATGCCCTAATCTGATACATTACCCGCGGCTTCCAACTTGGCGGAGAGAGAGGGATTCGAACCCCCGGTACAGTTGCCCGTACACCGCATTTCGAGTGCGGCCCGATCGACCACTCCGGCATCTCTCCTTGATCCCAAAACCGCTGTTTTGGGACTGCAAATATAGACATATTTTTTATTTCCGCCTATTTTCATGCGGAAAAAATTGCGATCTGTTGAAAAAAAGCTCCGGAGGCCCCGCCGAGGCGCGCTTTTCCGGATATAATTCCTATCTTTGATGGCGGGAATCCCCCTCGCGTGCGCAGTATTTCCCGCGCGGGGCCGTTTATAAGAATGAAATGATACTAAAAACGGTATGGTTTTCGTTTTTAGATCAGAGACTAACGCAAACAATACCCTTGTGCGCTATGAAAAAGTTGAGAATTTTGATCGGAACCGTCTTGCTCTCCGCCGGCCTGGCCGGCTGCACGTCGGCATATTACGCCTCGGCGGGGTATGCCTCCGACGACCTCTACGCCGTGCATGACAAGACGCAGATCGCCCGCAGGAAGCAGGCCGAGGCCGAGGCGCAGCGTGCTGCCGCCGAAGCCCGCAGGGCCGAATGGGAGGCGAAGATCGCCGAGGCGGAGGCCGCGGCTGCCGAGAACAACTATTACGAATATCAGGCTGCGGATGCGAATCCCTATCAAAGCGTGCTGGCCGACGACTACGAAAGCGCCTATGCGCGCCGTCTGCGCGGCTTCGAGTCGCCGAGCTACAAGATGCCGTCGAGCTACCTCGACGCGCGTTACAGCAGCGCGTTCAACTATGCTTCGGCCTATGATCCGGCGTTCTACAACATCGTGATCTCGGGCGATCAGGTGTGGGTCGAACCCAAATACATTACGTCGATGTTCGGATCGTGGGGAACGGTGATCTACGGCGATCCGTGGTACTGGGGCTGGAACCGTCCGTGGGGGCCCAGCTTCTCGATCGGCAGCTGGGGCTGGAGCTTCGGATGGAATTCGTGGTACAATCCCTGGTACGGCCCGTGGGGACCGTGGTACAGCTCGTGGTACGATCCCTGGTACCATCCCGGATGGGGCTGGGGGCCCGGATGGCACGGCGGACACCACTATTATCCCGGTCCGGGATGGGGAGGACACGGACGCCCCTATCATTCGAATATCGTGCGGCGGCCCAATCCCTACACCTCGCCTTCGGGAACCCGCTACGGCGTGGGATCGCGTTTCGGAAGCCCGTCGTCGGGATCGCTGCGGGGCAGCGGCAGCAACCGCCGGAACAATTTCGGCGTGCGCTCCAACAACAGCGGCGGTTCGTCGAGGAGCCGCTACGATTCGGGCAGCCCGTCGCGCGGAAGCCGTTACGACGATACCTACCGCAATTCCGGCGGCAGCACCTACAACCGCGGCGGCAGCTATAACAGCGGCAGTTCGTCGCCTTTCAGCCGGGGCGGTTCGTCGTCGGGAAGTTCCGGAGGCGGCTCGCGCGGCGGTTCGGGAACGACCTCTTCGGGCGGCAGCTATCGTAACTCCGGCGGACGGTAACGTTCGGACGCCGATAAATGTGAAAACACGATGAAGAGAGTGATTCTATTGCTTGCGGCCGTCGCAGCGGCGGCCGCGGCTTCGGCCCAGAGCTCCGGCAGAGGCTGGGGCGGCCTGCTGATGGATAAGGATGTGCTGATGCCGGGGGATATGGTCGAATTGTCGCAGACCCAGTTCAATTTCGGGACTGCGCGGGCTATGGCCATGGCCGGGGCTTTCACGTCGCTGGGAGCTGACCTTTCGTCGATGTCGATCAATCCGGCGGGCCTGGGCATGTACCGGCACAGCGACATTTCGATCACGCCGATGATGTCTTTCGCCCGGAGCAAGACCAATGCCCCGGAGTACGGACGCAATTCGCGCGACCGTTTCTCGATGGCCAACATCGGCGTGGCGATCAACGCCTATGAGGGCTCCGGTTCGCTGGTAAGCCTCAATATTGGCTTCGGATACAACCGTCTCGCCGATCTGAATTACGACTATTCGTTCCAGAGGGGCGGACAGCGGGCGACCGTCGGCGATGTCTATTCGCGCCAGCTCTATTGGAGCAATGTTTCGAAGAACGATTTTTACAACGCGGGCGGTTCGGGCAACTGGAACTGGGACAATATCGCCCCCGAGTTCTGGAATGCCGCGCTGGCTTACCGCGGATTTCTGGTCGATCAGGTGGACCCGGATGATCCCAAAAGCTGGAAGCCGACCTGGGTCGGGAACGATGCCGAGATGGGCCATTTCACCGAGTTCCGGAGCCGCGGTTCGATCGGGGAGTACACGCTGTCGCTCGGCGCCAACATCAACAACAAGATCTATATCGGCGCGTCGCTCGGCATTCAGAGCGTCTACCAGCGCAAATACATAGATTACGGCGAAGAGTACTACTATCCCGGCACGGGGCCCGACGGATACGGCAATTCCGGACTGGATTATCAGCTCCTCTGGTGGAAGCTCAACCAGAGCGTGATCGTGGAGGGTACGGGCGTCAATTTCAAGGCGGGCATCGTCTACCGTCCGACGACCAATCTGCGTCTGGGTGCGGCGATCCACACCCCGACCTATTATTCGCTCGACCGGAAATTCCAGAGCGCGGCGGCCGGACTGGCCTACGCCAACAACGATACCGATCCGAACGTGAAGCCCGACGAAGACGGATACATCTCGACGGCCGGCGACCCGAACATGACCTCGCCGGTGCTGCTCGACGACGGTCCCAACAACTGGTCGTTCGTCTCTCCGACGCGGCTGATGTTCGGCGCTTCGTACACTTTCGGGCAGCGGGGCGTGATCTCGGTGGATTACGAGCGCGACTGGTACAACGGCATTCGCATCAAGGACAACCCGTCGGGACTCGACTCGCAGTCGTGGTACAACGATTCGTTCCGCGACAACTGCAAGGGGTCCAACATCGTGCGTGTGGGCGCCGAGTTCAAGCCCCTGCCGGTGCTGGCACTGCGGGCCGGCTTCGGGTACAGCGGTTCGATGTACAAGGACGACGTGTCGCCTTCTTCGCCGCTGTTCACGAAGACCACCTATTACGGGGCCGGCGTGGGGTTCGTGCTGGGCCGGGGCGTGCTGCTCGACATCGCTTATCAGTATGTTTCGTCCAAGACGCCGGACTATTACCTGTTCTACGTCTGGGACGAGGAGGGATCGGCCGACAGCGCGGTCTATTCGACCGAGGTGAAGCGTCACAACGTGGCGCTGACGCTGGGATTCCGTTTCTGAAAGCATATATATTCAATATAAAGGTCCGTCTTTGCTGCGGACCTTTATTTTTTTGTATATTTGCAGTCCGGAATAAAAGTAAAAATTAGAAAGATATGGCAAAGGAACTGAAAGACCTTACGAAGTCCGACGAGAACTATTCGCAATGGTACAACGATCTGGTCGTGAAGGCCGGGCTGGCCGAAAACTCGGCCGTCCGCGGATGTATGGTCATCAAACCCTACGGCTACGCCATCTGGGAGAAGATGCAGGCCGCGCTGGACCGGATGTTCAAGGAGACGGGGCATCAGAACGCCTATTTCCCGCTCTTCATCCCCAAGTCGTTCTTCTCGAAGGAGGCCGATCATGTCGAGGGATTCGCCAAGGAGTGCGCCGTGGTGACGCACTACCGCCTGAAAAACGATCCCCACGGCAAGGGCGTCGTGGTCGATCCCGATGCCAAGCTCGAAGAGGAGCTGATCGTGCGTCCGACTTCGGAGACGATCATCTGGAACACTTATAAGAACTGGATTCAGTCCTACCGCGACCTGCCGATCCTCTGCAACCAGTGGGCCAACGTGGTGCGCTGGGAGATGCGCACGCGCCTGTTCCTGCGCACGGCCGAATTCCTGTGGCAGGAGGGCCACACGGCGCACGCCACGCGCGAGGAGGCGATAGCCGAAGTGGTAAAAATGATTCATGTCTACGAACGGTTCGCCCAGGAGTGGATGGCTTTGCCGGTGGTGGTGGGTCATAAGTCGCCTAACGAACGCTTTGCCGGTGCGGAGGATACGATGACCATCGAGGCGCTGATGCAGGACGGCAAGGCGCTGCAAAGCGGTACGTCGCACTTCCTGGGGCAGAATTTCGCCAAGGCGTTCGACGTGCAGTATGTCAACAAGGAGGGCAAGCTCGAATACGTGTGGGCGACCTCGTGGGGCGTTTCGACCCGTCTGATGGGCGCGCTCATCATGGCCCACTCGGACAACAACGGTCTGGTGCTGCCTCCGAAACTCGCGCCGATCCAGGTGGTGATGGTCCCGATCTACAAGGGCGAAGAGCAGCTGACGGAGATCCGGGCCCGCTTCGAGGCTATCGCCGCGCAGCTCCGGGAGAAGGGTATTTCGGTGAAAATCGACGACCGCGACAACGTGCGTTCGGGCTTCAAGTTCGCCGAATACGAATTGAAGGGCGTGCCCGTGCGTCTGGCGATGGGCCCCCGCGATCTGGAGAACGGCACGATCGAACTGGTGCGCCGCGATACGCTCGAAAAGGAGACTGTTCCGCAGGAGGGGCTCGTGGAGCGCATCGAGGGGCTGATGACCGGGATTCAGGAGAATATCTACAAGAAGGCTCTGGCTTTCCGCGAGTCGATGATCACGAAGGTCGATACGTGGGAGGAGTTCAAGCGGGTGCTCGACGAGAAGGGCGGCTTTATCCTCGCCCATTGGGACGGCACGGTGGAGACCGAGGTGGCGATCAAGGATGCCACGAAGGCCACGATCCGCTGCATCCCGGTGGATGCTCCGGACGAGGAGGGCGTCTGCGTCTTCTCGGGCAAGCCGTCGCACCGCCGCGTATTGTTCGCCCGCAGCTATTAGTTTCCGATTTCAGGCGGATATTTCCGCACATCCCTCGAACGGGACGAATGGAATGTACCTGAGTACTATCCATCCGTCCCGTTCTTCACGATACCCGAAACTATCTCACCTGAAATCAAAAACACGCCGGGCTACACTTCATAAATATACTCCTCCGAGAGCAAAAACAACGCATTTTGAGGGAGTGATGCTATGGACTTTTTTCGTATTTTTAACCGCTAACTTTTATCCATGTCAGACGCCGCAAAAATCCGGAAACGACGCATTTACCGCGTGACCCTCGTCGGTTTCGCGGTCAATCTCGTGCTGTCGCTCGCTAAACTCACCGCCGGCGTCTTCGGGCGAAGCGGAGCAATGGTCGCCGATGCCGTGCATTCGTTCTCCGACCTGGCGACCGATGTCGTCGTGATCGTCTTCGCACGGATCTCGGCCAAGCCCCGGGACGACGGGCACGACTACGGCCACGGCAAGTACGAAACCTTGGCCACGATCCTCATCAGCATGGCGCTGGGAGTCGTGGGCGTCGGAATCCTCGTCAACAGCATCGGGGCCGTCCGGTCGGTGCTCGACGGCGGAGTGTTGCCCCGGCCCGGGCTGGTCGCCCTCGTGGCGGCAGTCCTTTCGATCGCGGCCAAGGAGATTCTCTACCGCTATACCGTGCGCGAAGGGCGCGCCATCGACAGTCCCAGCGTCGTGGCCAACGCCTGGCACCACCGCAGCGACGCCCTTTCGTCGCTCGGAACGCTCGTCGGCATCGGATGTGCCTATTTTCTGGGCGACAAGTGGCGCATCGCCGACCCGATCGCCGCGCTGATCGTGGCGGTGTTCATCTTCAAGGTGGCTTTCGACCTGATCCGCACGGGGGTGGGCGAGCTGCTCGAAAAGTCGCTCCCCGAAGAGACGGAGCGGGAGATTCTGCGCATCGTGACGCTCGATCCCGCCGTCCGGGAGCCGCACAACCTCCGTACGCGGCGTATCGGCGCCGCTATCGCCATCGAGATTCATATCCGCGTCGATGGGGCGATGACCGTCGCGCGCTCCCATGCCCTGACGGTCGGAATCGAACGCCGCCTGCGGGAGCGTTTCGGCGAGGGAACGATGATCGCCGTTCATGTAGAGCCGCTGAAATGAGCGGCGGTTTGTGGCACGGAATTTGCGTGTCTCGGGCTGAAAATTGTGCCGGCAATTTCCGGCAGAGTAGAAAAATTTGGATTTTTCGGAAAATGTGCTTACCTTGCCAGCGTAAAGCCTCCGGAAACTCCGATGTTTCACAAGGCCCGAACAATGATTATCGACGACAACTGTAACTCTAAAAGGATTGCCTATCGGGAAAGAAATCTACTCTTAGTAACTAATTAGGAGACGAGAGTATGAACGTGCAAGTATTAAGTGACCAGGTATTGCTTAATCACTACCTTTCAGGTGACCGGAGTGCCATATCCCAACTTATCGAACGCCACAGCCGCAGGGTGAAGGACTATATCCACATGATGGTCAAGGACCGTGATGTGGCGGACGATATTTTCCAGGAGACATTCATCAAAGCCGTCCGCGTGATCGACGAAGGCCGTTATACCGATAACGGCAAGTTTCTTTCGTGGATACTGCGCATCGCCCACAACCAGGTGATCGACCACTTCCGCGCACAGCGTCAGAACAAGTCGGTCAGCGAGTCCGAGGCCGGCTACGACGTGCTGGGCACGCTGAAACTGGCCGAACGCACCGTCGAGGACGCTATGGTCTGCGAACAGATCGAACGCGACGTGCGCGCATTGGTCGAACTGCTGCCCGCCGAACAGCGCGAAGTGGTGATGATGCGCTATTTCTCGGGTCTGAGTTTCAAGGATATAGCCGAGCAGACCAACGTGAGTATCAACACCGCGCTGGGGCGCATGCGCTATGCGCTCATCAACCTGCGGAGAATGATCAAAGAAAAAAATCTGATTCTGAGCTGACATTGCACAATAATCTCCCGGCTGGCCGCGTTATATGAACAAAGCAAGTTAATGACAGGGCCTATGGAGGATATTGACAAAAATGAGGTTTCAGACAACGGCATCTCTGAGGACGAGGATTTGATGATGCGGGAGGTGATTCAAGGCGATGCGGATTTGTGTTATTTGCATCATTACCTCTCGGAGGTCTTCCGAAACGGGGATAATTTTTAAGGGTTAATTTTTGATGGGGAAGGGCGCCGGGAGGCGCCCTTCATTTTGGAGTTCTCAGGTCCGTTTTTTGCATCTCTCCCTTCGAAACGAACAACCATGACACGGATACGGATCAAACGGGTTTACGAAGCGCCGGCGCCGGACGACGGCTGCCGGGTGCTGGTGGACAAACTTTGGCCGCGGGGCGTTCGCAAGGCGGCCTTGCAATACGATGTGTGGGCCCGGGAGATTGCGCCCTCGGCCGAGCTGCGCACGTGGTATCACGCCGATCCTGCGGCGCGGTGGCAGGAGTTCCGCCGCCGTTATACGGAGGAGCTGCGCAACTCGCAGGCCGTGCGGGATTTCGTCCGCGAAATCGCGGATGCCGGGACCGTGACGCTGCTCTACGCCTCGAAGAACGCTGCCGAGAATCATGCGCTCGTTTTGCAGGAGTATTTGCAGCGTGCCGCGGAAGAGGCGGCCGATAAACGGACAAGCGGGGCGTCACCGAAGTGACGCCCCGCTTGTCATAGGAAGCGAACTCTAACAGTCGCCGCTGAGGCAGCGGTGGGCGTTGCGGAGCTGGAGGGCCAGCGAGCAGGCCGCGATACCCGCGAAAAGCAGGGTGATGCCGACCCAGACGATGACGGCTGCGGTGCCGAACACCAGCGGCTGAAACAGAATCCACAGCGAGCACAGCAGGAGCAGGACGCCTGTGAAGACGGTCCATCCGGCGCCGGGAATCTCCAGGGCGCTCATGTCCCCGCCCAGTCCGATGGAGCTGAATCCGCGCAGCATCAGCCAGAAGCCCAGGAAGATGGGCAGCGTGGCGGCCGAGAGCGCGACGTTGAAGATCAGGATGATGCCGAGGATGATCTCGATGATGCCTCCGGCCATCATCCAGCCGCGGCCGGTGATGAAATGGCGGTTGGCCGACGAGAGCACCACTTCGAGGATGCCCGAGACCAGCATCAGCCAGCCGAAGATGAGCGACATGCCCAGATAGCTCTGGGCCGGGTAGACGAAGGTCAGCACGCCGACTGCGAACAGCGCGATGCCGACGATCAGCAGCAGCCACCAGTAGCGGACGGCTTGCTTCGAGTTTTCGATCAGTGTGGTGAAATTCTTCATGGTATATGGATTTGCCGGTTCCCGAGCAAATTGCGTACCAAACCGGACGGTTCGCCGCGGCTTTCGCCGGCCGGACCGCGGTTGAAATCCGGCGGTTAGCGCTCTGCGGCGCTCTTTTTCCGGCAGATGCAGCCGGTCAGATGATCGTTGACGAACCCTGTGGCTTGCAGATGGGCGTAGCAGATCGTGGACCCGAAGAATTTGAATCCCCGTTTTTTCATGTCCCTGCTCATGGCGTCGGACTCGGGCGACGACACCGGGATTTCGCTCAGCGACCGGAACGAGTTGACGATCGGCTTCCGGTCGGGAAAGAACGACAGCGTGTAGTCGTAGAAACTCCCGAACTCCTTTTGCAGAAGGAGGAACAGCCGTGCATTCGTGATCGTAGCTTTGATTTTCAGCCGGTTTCTCACGATGCCGTCCGTGTGCATCAGCCGTTCGACATCTTCGTCGGTCATTCGGGCCACCCGTTCGGCGTCGAAATCGCAGAAAGCCTTGCGATACCCTTCGCGCTTGCGGAGGATCGTTATCCAACTCAATCCGGCCTGGGCGCTCTCCAGCACCAGAAATTCGAACAGCGTCCTGTCGTCGGTGACGGGTTCGCCCCACTCTTCGTCGTGGTATTTCACATACAGTTCGTCGGTTCCGCACCAACCGCAGCGGCCGTTTGTCAGATCCTGCATAATCGGAATGATTTCAATGCGGCGTAAAGATAACGGATTCTCGGCGTTGCGCCAAATATCGGCGGCCCTTACTGTGCCGCAGCACGGATTTCGTCGGCCGGGGTGCCGTTCCAGACGCTGAACCTCCGGATACAGGCCCTCCGCGCGGCTTCCCGGCAGAGTTCGGCTTCGCGTTCCGTCAGGGCGTGGGGCGTACCCTCCAAGCGGCATTCGTTTTCCGCGACGCTCGTCCCGAAAGCCGGGGCCACGAGCGACTGGAACCAGGTGCAGGCTGCCGTGTAGCGTCCCGCTTTCAGGCTCAGGTGGTAGCCGTCGCGCGTCAGGTCCAGCGAGTCGCACAGTTCGGTGGCGCGCAGGTCCTGGATCGCCGTTCCCGAGGGGATGACCACCTCGACGGAGGTGTCCGCGAGAAGCTGCCCGACCGAGGCCGTGATCGCATCGTACATCAGCCGCTGGCTTTTCTCGTAGCGTCCGAAATCCCTGTGTTCCGAATTGCGGGCATAGGCCCAGGTCTGCTGCCAGGCGATGCAGGCCCCTGCGTTGGGGCAGTGCCACCGCACGATCTCCGCCAGCCGGTCGAACCAGGGCCGGTAGGTCTGGTACATGCCCGACTTGCCCGACGCCTGTTGAAGCACCACGACATCCCACCGCTCGTCGGTGAGTCCGTCCAGCAGGGTGGCTTTCTTCGAGATGGTTTCCCAGCGGTTGTCCGTCGATTTGGAATAGGTGTACGAAGTGTTGCCGGCGGCGTACTCTTTGCAATGGCGTTCGAGCGAACAGCCTCCGATGTAGAGGCGCCCCAATACGACGTTCCGGATTCCGGCGGCCTCCAGCAGTTCGGGCAGGTACATCATGCCGTCGTCGGTGAAGCTGTTGCCGATGCCGAGGATGCGCAGCGTGTCGGGCCGTTGCGGGATCGGGTAGTTGGGGCGTTTTTGGGCGTACAGGCTGACGCAGACCAGAGACAGTCCTACGGTCAGCAAAAGGCGCAGTGTGTGTTTCATAATCGTATGGTCGGGATGATCTTCTGTTGTATTATTTTCATGTCCGGTAAGATTCCGGTTCCGATACAAAATTAGGAATAATTCGGCAAGTTTCGTGAATAATTCGAAAAAGTGTGCTGTCCGACCTATTCGAATCCGGGGGCGTATGCCCGGTTTTCCGGCCGGATATACGAACGAAAAAGAGGACGGATTCGAAAATCCGTCCCCGGAGGTCGCCTTGTGCTTTCGCACATTTGCAGGTTTTATTAATGAATTTTGCAAGAGACTGGAGTGATCGCGTATTATTCGAATGCGAGGTATTTCCAGCCGTTTTCGGTGAAGCAGCGCACCTTGTCAACGCTCCGGTCGTAGTAGAGCGTTCCGACCGGGATCGACTTGCCGCCTAACTGCGCATTTTCATACCACATGTCGGTCGGGGCGTCGTCCAGCGCGGCCAAAGAGAACGGCACGAACGACACGGCCCAGCGGCGTCCGAAATCCACGCCTTCGTTCCGGTCGTCGGAGCCGAGTTTGACCCATCCGAAATGCCGGACCGGGCGGTAGAGTCCTTTCGGGGAGTAGACCTGGATGCAGGCGATGTCGGGGGCCTGTTTGCCGATCAGCATGGTCAGACGGCAGGTTTCCGAGCCGTTCCACCCTTCGAAGAGGTGGCCTCCGTCGATGAACGAGGTTCGGGGCTTGGCCGCATTGCTGTGCCAGCGGCCCCGGCCGCCGCGCACCGAGAGCATCGAGGTGGATTCCAGAACACCTTCCACCGTATTGTAGACGGGTTGTTCTTCGGGGTCGAAGCCGTAGTTGTAGCGCACGTCCTGCCATTTTTCCCAGGCGGGGTCGATCTCTTTGCGGACCGGCACGCATTGCCGTTCCAGGGCATCGACGACGCCTCTCAGACTGTCGATTTTTGCAGTCAGGGCCGCGACCGTACGTACGAGCGCTTTCCGGTTCGTTTTCGGCTTCTGCCGGGCCGAAACGGGCAGGCAGATCGCAAGGGCCAGGAACAGCCCGATGATCTTTTTCATGTTCTCTTGTTTTACGGGAGGGATGAATTACAATGTTCCGATCTGTTCTCGCAGTCGTTTTTTGAAGTTTTCTCCGATGATTTCCAGTTTGTCGGTTGTCCGGAACAGCGCCGCCCGGTTGCCGTCGAAAGCGTCGATGAATTCGCGGATGCGGAAGGGCTCCTCCTGAATGAAGTTGGGGCATTGCGAAACGCCGAGATACTCCTTGGGCAGCATCAGGTAGGTCTCCCCGAAGCGACCCTGTTCGAGTTTGAATTCGACGGTGAGTTCCGTGCAGCGTTTGAAAATGCCGCTTTTGCCGTATAGCTCCGGTTGACGGGCCGCGTCGTCGTCGTCGAGGATGAGCTCCACAGCGAGGGGCTTGTCGCAGGGCGCAGCGCCTGTGTAGACGACCGGGGCGAGCGTGTAGGCGTCGTAGGTCCATTGGCCGGCCTTCGGGAAGCGGGCGTAGGGAATTTCGCGGCCGTCGATCTTCACCGTCCGGGGCGGGAAGGTCGCGGGGAATCGCAGTTCGTAGCTGCGGCTCTCGGGAGCTCCCGCATAGGAGCCTTCGCGGGGTGCGATGACGGCGCGGACGGTGTTGCCCTCCTGCTTCTTCGTGACCCGCGTGACCGCATAGTCGGTCGTGTAGTGCTGGCTGATGCCGTCGTCCTCGTAGTGGTTCAACTCGCCGTCGGCCCCCGGGATGAAGGTCAGCACGAGGGTGTCGCAGGGCTGCTGGAGGTTTTTGACCGTCGGGGGATTCATCGGGAGGATGGCTCCGGCCCGGGCGTACCAGGGATTTTCGGCGAGGGTGTAGTGCAGCTCCTCGGTGCGGCCGCCCTCGTACATGGCTCCCGTGGCGCAGTCGTACCATTGTCCCTCGGGGAACCAGATGCGGCGCGCGGCCAGCCCCGTGACGCTGTCGGCGGGTTCCGCGACGGCCGTGGCGAGGATGTCGTTGCCGAACATGAACTGCTCGGGGACTTCGTAGGCCGCGTCCTGCTCGGGGTGGTCGTAGTACATCGGGCGGCACATTCCGACGCCGGTGTCGTAGTTTTCGCGGGCGGCGGCGTAGATGTAGGGCGCCAGGGTGTAGCGCAGGCGGATGGCGTCGCGCAGGATGAAGAGCTGGTCGGGGAAACACCAGATGTAACGTTCGATGCGCGGGTCCTTCGTGGAGTGGGTTTTGAAGATCGGGGTGAAGACGCCGTACTGGAGCCAGCGGGTGTAGAGCTCCGGATCGGTGTGCGTCTGCTCCGCGCGGAACAAGTGGCCGCCGATGTCGTGTCCCCAGTAGCCGTAGTTTACGTTCGAGGAGGTGGCGGTGAATTGCGGCAGGTAGGCCAGCGTGCCCCACGTGGCGTAGGTGTCGCCCGAGAATGCCAGCGGATAGCGGTGCGATCCGAGTCCGCCCCAGCGGTGGTAGATGAAGGGCCGCAGTTCGGGATTCTGCCGCTCGGCATGGCGGAAGAAGGTGTGGTTGAGCCAGAAGGTGTTCGACAGCCCGGGGGTGAACTTCGATTCGGTCCACTGCTGCCAGTCGAGCCACCAGAAATCCACGCCGTCACGCTCCATCGGGCTCAGCACGGTTTTGAAATAGGCGTCGGCCCACTTCCGGTCGTCGATGCGGAACGGCACGCTCTTGCCCTTTTCGGTCCACCCGTATTCCCGGGTGAAAGCGTCGTAGACATCCTCGCAGGGCTGGATGCCCGAGGCGGGATGGAGGTTGAGCGCAACCTTCAGCTGCTCGTTTTCGGTCCATCGGAGGAAATTCGCGGGCGAGGGGAAGAGCTCTTTTTGCCAGGTGTAGCCGGTCCAGCCGATGCGTTGTCCGTATTCGTCCCTGGGAGGGTTCTTCTTGCGTAGCCCCCAGGTCTCGTGCCAGTCCATGTCGATGATCAGCACGTCGAGCGGCACGTCCATCGACTTGAGTTTCTGCACCAGATCTACGAACTCGTTGTCCGAATACTGCCAGTAGCGGCTCCACCAGTAGCCGAAGGTGTACTTCGGGGGCAGCGGCGCCCGGCCTGCGACGAGCTGGAAATCGGCCAGCGCCTGTTTGTAGTCGTGCCCGTAGGCGAAGAGATACAGGTCCTGCCGGTCGCCTGCGGGGCGCGCTTCGACCCACTCCTTCCACACGGAGCCGTCGGGCGTCAGCACGTGGCGCGGGCTGTCGTCCACGACGGCCCATCCCGAACGCGAAAGGAGCCCTTGCTCCATCGGTTCGCGCCCCAGCTTTTTGCCGTCGCATCTGTCGAGCGTGCGGGTCGTGCCCATGAGGTTCTGCGGGTCCTCCGTGCCGGGTGTCCATACGACCTCGCGGCCGTTGAGCCGGAAGACGGCTTTCAGGTTTTTGTCCGAAAACCTGCCGCCTTTGGTGTAGGTCAGCGTCAGGGCCGGGGTGGTGATGGTCAGCCGGGATTTCGTGTCGCGGACCTTGAAGTCCGGCACGGGCGTCCGGCGGTTGACGAAGGTCAGCGTGGCGCGGTCCTCGAACCGGCCGTCCTCGCTCCACTCCATGCGGATCAGCTGCGGGGTGAGCACCGTGAAGCGTGCGTTGCCCGCCTCGACGACGGCCCGCGGGTCGGCTTCGGGATTCCCGGCCGTTGCGCCCAGCGTCAGCCACAGGGCCGTAAGAAGAATTGTCGCTCTTTTCATAGATGAACTGTTTAGGGGAGAATGAACCGGGCCTTTACGGGGTAGTGGTCCGAGATGTAGGGCGCACCGTAATTCCCGGTCAGGGTTTTGAACAGGGAGGCCGTGCAGCCCGAATAGAAAATGTGGTCGAGCTTGTAGGCGGAGGTGGTTTTATAGCCGTTATACGTGGCTTCGCTGTCCGTGTCGGATGCCGTTCTGCGCGCGTCGCGCATGGTGCGGAACAACGGCGCGAAAATGTTGTCCGTCGTGTCCGAATTGAAATCCGCCGTGAGGAATACCGGGTATGACTCCGTGTTGAATTGTTTGATTTTCGAGGCGATGAGCTTGATGGACTCCTCGCGTGCTGTGGCGCCTTGATGATCGAGGTGCGTGTTTAGGTGGTAGAATCGCTTGCCGGAGGCTTTGTGTTCGAAAAGTCCCCACGTGCATGTCCGGTTATAGGCGGCATCCCAGCCTTTGGAGGGGATGTCGGGGGTCTGGGAGAGCCAGAAGGTCCCCTTGTCGAGCAGTTCGACTTCGGTCGTAAGGTAAAAAACGGCCATGCACTCCTCTGCCGCGTAGCTTTCGGTTTCGGGCGGAATAGCGCCCGTGTCGCGCCCCAGCCCGTACCAGGCGTAGTCCGGGCAGTTTTTGGCCAGATAGGTGATTTGATGGGGCTGCGCCTCTTGAAGTCCCATGACCGTAGGCCGTTCCTGTCTTATCATGGCGGCGGATGCCGGTTTGCGGTTGTCCCAGGCGTTGTCTCCGTCGGCAGCGTTGTCTACACGGATGTTGAACGATACGACCGTAACGAAAGTCAGGCCGCCGTCGTTGCCGCCGCTCCCGTCTTCGTTGTCGGAGGAGGTGCAGGCTCCGAGGGAGAGCAGCGCGAGGCCGGACAGAAGATAGCGGATCGTTTTTTTCATATTCGGATGGTTGGATGGTCGTTCATGCGTTTTTTTTATACGCCGCGGCGGGTGTCGGATTCCCGCCACGGCGTATGGTTTCGGTCAATAGCCGTAATTTTGTTTGAGGTTCTTGTTCACGAGCACGTCGGTTGCGGGCAGCGGCCAGAGATAGTGTATCTCCGGATTGAATACCCGGTTGTAAAGCGCGGTGATGTGGGGGCGGTTTTCCCGGCTGAAAGTGGCGTCCATCTCCGGACATCCGCTCTCGTCGATCGCGGGCGTGGGGATGAACCACTGTCCGTCGGTCATCACCTTTTTCAGTACGTTGGCGCCTGCGTTGTACTTGATCGTCCAGTCGCTGTAATTGAGCACCTTCTCGGCGATCCGCCAGCGCAGGAGGTCATAGATGCGCAGCCGCTCGAACGCGAACTCCATCCGGCGTTCGGTGCGCAGAATGGTGCGCAGCTCGCTTTGGCTGCGGGTGACGATCGCCGGATACTTGTCCGTTTCGGTGTGCTGGACCCCGTAGGCGCGGGCGCGGACCCGGTTCATGGCTTCGAGGGTCGCATCGTCGATCTCGTTCAGCTCGATCTTCGCCTCGGCATACATGAGCAGCACGTCGGCGTAGCGCATGATGATCTTGTCGGGGTCGGCCTGATAGTCGTCCGTCCAGTCCTTGTCGATGCCTTTGCGCTGCACCAGCCCGGTGCGCGACGGAAGACGCGATTCGCTGGCCGTCACGATGTTGTCGGGGTTGGTGATGTTGCGTCCGACGTTCGAGTCCCAGACCTGTTCGACATCGAAGCGCGGGTCGTAGACCACGCCGCAGAAATCCGTGCCGAACTCCACGATGCTCTCCGCCAGGCGCGGGTCGCGGTTCTTGAACGGATCGGCCGGGTCGTAGAGCGGCGATTCGTCGATGGGCTTGCCGTCGGTGCAGAGGAATGCGCAGAAGAGGTCCCAGGTCGGGAACTCCGAAATGGTGCCGCCCAGTCCGATGGGGATGTTGGCCGTGATGCTCGTCCCCTGGAGGTACTGCCGTTTGTTGTCGGCGGCGTAGGCCAGCGAACGGGGGATGCAGAAGACCGACTCTTCGGCGTTGTGCGTCTTGTTCAGGAACAGTTCGCCGAAGTCGGCGTGGAGCTGGTAAACGTTCAGGTCCATGCACGCCTTGGCGGCGTCGCGGGCGATGCCGTAATGATAGGCGGCTTTGTCGGCGTCGCGCATGGCGGCGTCATAGGTGTAGAGCGAGGCGAAATAGAGCGCCACGCGGGCCTTCATGGCGTAGGCTGCGCCCCGGGTCGCACGCACCACGGCTCCCTGATAGGTCTCCGGGCAGTGGGCGGCGGCATAGTTGAAATCGTCGTAGACGTGTTCGAGAACCTCCTCGCAGGGGGTGCGGCCGATGTCGTAGGCTTCTTCGAGCGGAATGTCGCGGGTGAAATAGACCGGATCGCCGAAGAGCATCATGATCCGCGAGTAGAAGCAGGCCCGGTAGAAGCGCGCGCAGCCTTCGTAGCGTTCGTACAGTTCGGGATCGAGGCTGGCCTTGGCTTTGGGCATGTTTTCGAGGATGGCGTTGCAGCGCGTGATTCCCTTGTAGGTCAGGCTCCACATGTTCGTCGTGGCGGCATGGGTGGCGGTGAGGGTTCCGGCCTTGAAGGCGACCAGCGCGTTGCGCCGCATCAGGTCGTCGGTGATCTCGTCCATGTCCATGACTCCCGATCCGGTGAACTCGTAGCGTTCCTGGGGCCAGAACTGCTGGAGCAGCAGGGTGTTGAGCGACATCTCGATCTTCGGGCCGTCGTCGTACCACGTTTCGGCCGAGGGATTGTCGAGCGGGTTGAGATCCAGATTCGTGCAGGCCGTGCCGAGCAGTGCGGCGGCCGTACAGAGCGCGATGTATTTCGTTGATGTTTTCATGAACGCGGGAGATTAGAATTTGATGGAAGCCGTGAAGATGACGGATTTGGTGATGGGGTAGCCCGTCGAGCTGACCTCCGGGTCCCAGCCCTTGGGGAAGTGGCTGAACGTGAAGAAGTCGGACAGCGTGGCCGAGAGGCGCAGGTCCTTGACGAAGATTTTCCGCAGCCATCTCTGCGGCAGGGTGTAGCCCAGCGTGATGTCCTTGATGCGGAAATAGGAGCCGTCGATGAGCCAGTAGTCCGACACGGCGTAGTTGGCCGTCGTGGTGCCGCTGTTCTGCGAGTAGCGGGGATAGCGCACGCGGCGGTTCTGTTCGATGGTGTTGAAGACGCTCCAATGGTCGTTGACCACGAATTTCGGCACGTTGTACCAGCCCGTGCGCAGCGGCTGGACCATTTCGTCGGTCAGCAGCGCGTCGCGTTTGGCTACGCCCTGGAACGTGCACCCCAGGTCGAAGCCCTTGTAGGCGAGGTTGATGCTGCCGCCGAAGTTGTAGCGCGGCATCGAGCTGCCGATCACCGTGCGGTCGTACGTCGCCGAGATCGTGCCGTCGGGAACGCCGTCCTTGCCGCTCAGATCGACGTAGCGCACGTCGCCCGGCTGGTTCGACGACGAGACCGTCGGATTGCCGGCCACCTCTTCGGCGGTCTGGAACAGTCCGTTGCTCCGGTAGCCGTACCAGGCTTTATATTCCGTGTTCGACTGGATGATTGTGCCGCCGCTGAGCTGGTAGTCGTTGCCGATGTAGCCCATCATCGACTTGTAATCCGAGAGATTCACGGCGACCGAGTAGCTGAAATCGTCGCCGATATGGTCGCTCCACGCGACGGAGAGGTCCCAGCCTTTGGTGTTCATGTCGCCCGAGTTCTTATAGGGGGCCGTGTAGCCCAGATAGGAGGGGATGTCCACCAGAATGAGCATGTCGCGCGTGGTCTTTTTATAGTAGTCGGCCGTGATCCGCAGGCGGTCGTTGAGGAAATTGACGTCGATGCCCACGTCATAGGTTTCGGTGGTCTCCCAGGTGATGTCGTCGAGAACCATCTGATAGGCCGAGAACCCTTGCAGGGCCTGTACCAGACTTGAGGAGCCGACGAAACCCACCGGGTCGTTCGACGAAAGGGTCGATTGGTAGGGATAGTTGCCGATGCGGTCGTTGCCCAGCTGTCCGTAGGATGCGCGCAGCTTGAGGAACGAGAGTACGTTGCGCGCCCCCTCCATGAATTTCTCCTGCGTGAGGACCCAGCCGGCCGACACCGAGGGGAAGAATCCCCAGCGGTTGCCTTTCTTGAAGCGTCCCGAGCCGTCGTAGCGGAAGTTCGCCTGGGCGTAATATTTCGATTTGTAGTTGTAGTTCACGCGGCCGAACACCGAGACGTAGGCGTTTTCGTAGGGCGAGTTGTTCACGCCGGCCCCCATCAGCTCGGTGGAGCCCATCGACAGATAGGGGTAGTAGCTGATCTTGAACTGGTCGCGGGAGGCGTAGATGTCCTCGTAGTGTTTGTAATAGTCCTCGACGCCGGCCATGACGCTCAGGTGATGGTCGCCGTTGCGTCCCAGGTCGATGTCGTAGTTGGCGAAGAGCTGGGTGGTGTGCGTATAGGTGTCCGTGCGGCTCTCCTTGAGGTCTGTGGTCGTGGCGCCGGAGAGGTACGAGGGCGTGACCGTGGGATCGTTCCAGGGCGTGTAGGGCACGGCGATGTTGAAATCCTTGTCCTTTTCGAATACGTATTTGGGTACGAACGCACCCGTGATTTTCAGCCCTTTGACGGGCGTGATCTCGACCTGGAACTTACCGCCTCCGAGCCACGTCTCGTTGCGCTTCGTACCTCCCTCCATCATCTTGCCGTAGGGGTTGATGCCCTCTTTTCCCGAGGCGGTACGGCCGTCGCTCCACTCGGCGGCGAACGTCGGCGGCATGTAGCGCATCGTACTCGACGGGCTGTAATAGGGATTCACCGACTTGGTTTTGCGCATGTTCAGGTCGAGCGACACGTTGAGCCATTTGGCCAGCCGGATGTCGTTGTTGGCCCGCACGGTGAAGCGTTTCCACGAAAGGTTCTTCCGGAAAAGACCGTCCACGTCGTCGTAGCCCAGGCTGATTTTCGTGCGCGTGGTCTTGCCGGCGGAGGTGATGCTCAGGGCGTGCGACTGGCGCAGGGCGTTCTTTTTGAGGATCATGCCGAGCCAGTCGGTGTCCGGATAGAGATCGGGATTCTGCGCGTGGAATTTCCGGTAGTCGGCGATCTCCTCCTGCGTGTAGACGCTGTACAGACCGCCCGACGGCGTGTCGTTGTACATCTGTTCGTTCTGGGCCTTCATGTAGCCCACGGCGTCTTCGTATTCGGGCATGCGGGTCGGATAGTCGAGCGAGATCGAATAGGTGTAGTCCACCGAGGTCGGTTCGCCGCTCTTGGCGCGTTTGGTGGTGATGAGGATCACGCCGGCAGCGGCGCGGGCTCCGTAGATGGCGGCCGAGGCGGCGTCTTTCAGCACGGAGATATTCTCCACATCGGCCGGATTGACATCGCCGATCGCTCCGGGAGCGCCGTCGATGATGACCAGCGGCGAGCTGTCCTTCATCGAGGTGATGCCGCGGATGCGGATGGTGGCGTTGGCGCCGGGGGCCGAATTGGTCCTCGTCACGGTGACTCCGGGCAAAGCCCCTTGAAGGGCGTTCGAAATCTGGCTGGTTTTGCGGGCGGTGAGTGCCGTGCCGTCAACGCTGGCGATGGCGCCCGTAAGATCCTTTTTGCGCATCGTGCCGTAGCCGACTACCACCACGTCGTCCATCTCGTTGACGGCTTCGCGCAGAATTACCTCCACCTGCGTTTTGCCGGCGGCGGGGACTGTCTGGGTTTCGTAACCGATAAATGAGATTTGCAGGACGGGCTGGGTGCCTGCGTCGAGTTTGATGGAGAATTTTCCGTCTGCGTCGGTCGTGGTGCCGAGCGTGGTGTTCTGAACGATGACGGTGGCTCCGTAGATGGGTTTACCTTGCTCTGTTTGCACGGTCCCTTGAATTGTTCTTCCCTGGGAGAAGGCGGAAGTGGAGAAAAAGAGGGTTTCGATGAGAAATAAAAGAGATGCTAAAATGAAATTACCTAAATTCCCCCCCCCGCATTAGAAAAAAATGTCGGAAGTTTTTTCATAATAATTAAATTAGTAGTATATTTGTGATGCCTACTTGCCCACACGGAACAGAGTTGGAAGGCTGAAAACCGTGTGGTAGACAATGCGAATATACGTGGATATTTTGTAAAAACAAAGAAATAGCCGCGTTTTTTGCAGATTTCATCTTTTGTATTTCAGTGTGCCTCGCTTGACGATTTCCGGTTCCGGCCGGATTCTTCGGTAACGGGCATCGCGGTTCACAACGGGGATCGGCTCCCTGTCGGATGGGTGTCCGCGGTCGAAACAGGCGTGTTTCGTTGTCTTTCGGTGTCGGTTATGTATTGTGATCCGAAAGTTTGAAACGGAACGGAGCCTTCGGCTGCAACGGCGCTCCGGCTGACGGCCGCTCCGCGCAACTTATTAATTAAAAAACAGATTCTCATGAAACGTTATTTTATAGGTATCTTTCCGGCAGCAGCGATGGTCGCCGCTGTGCTGTTGCCCGGATGTGAAAATGAAAACAATGTGACCGGGGGCAAGGCGAATGTCTCGGTTCCCTCGCAGGTGGTGCTGGACGACATCGCCGGGGACGGCGACATCCGCACGTTCGATGTCGAGAGCGACGGCTACTGGTCGGTGATTGCCACGGGGGCCGATGGCGATACGGCTCCCTGGATCTCGGTCGAGCCCGCGCAAGGTATCGGCAACGGGAGCGTGACCCTTTCGTTCGCCAAGAATCCCAGCAACAGCGTTTCGCGGTCGGGGCAGGTGTGCGTGCAGCTGCGGGACGAGTCGAAGAGCGTGCAGCTGCCCGTCGTGCAGGGAGCCGCCTCCTATCTGACCGGATTCCAGCCTTTCGTACACCTGATCGAATTCGTCAAGGGCGACATCGACAACTGTGTCAGCGGCAAGGTCAACGAGGCGAAGAACGCTTTCCTGTTCAATGACGGGGCGAGCATCACGCTGACCGGAGCCGGCGATATGACGGCGGCCGGCCTGACCGCGGACCGTTATTACACCGGTGTGCTGAGGGCTTCGGGCTGGGATGCGGAAAATGCCGCGTGGACCGTGGCGGTTCCCGTGACCAGCGAATTGTCGGGGACGCTTTCGTTCGGCTTCGGCATGCTGACCAACTCCTCTTCGCTCTGCGCCGTCCCCCGCGATTGGAAAGTGGAGTGGAGCGGCGACAATGCGACCTGGAACGACATCGACGCGTTCTATGCCTGGAACGGCGAGAACGCCTGCCCGACGGAAAGTTCCGTCAATGAGGACAAATCGGTGTCGTTCGCGCTGCTGCCCAACATCAACAAGGACGCCTACAACCATCGGCAGGCGGTCTTCACCATTCCGACTTCCGCTCCTCTGGCCAAGGGAAGCACGCTCTACGTGCGTGTGGCCAAGGCCGGTGACACGCCTGTCAAGGGCACTGCGATCGACCCGTCGCACATCGTCCGTTTCACGTTCGGATGCTGCATCTCCCAGTTTGAAAAGAAAGCCTACCACACGACGACGATGTCCGTAGGCGAGCAGGTCGTACTGGCTCAGGGATTCGACGAATGCCTTTCGGGACTGGATTACATGTCGGACATCGGCCACCTGGCCTATGTGACCGGGGCGGCCTATGACGCTCCGGAGGGCTGGAGCGTTTCGGGAACCGTGACCGCCTCCATCGGATATGTCCGCCTGGCGGCCAAGGGCGTGCTGACCACGCCGGCGCTCGCATCGCTCGGTTCGACGCCGACCGACATCGTCGTTTCGTTCAAAGCCGTGGTCCGGTGCAGCTCCACGGATGCCATCGATAAGAAGGAGATCACGGTGCAGGTGGCCGAGGGCGACGGTACGGTCGAGGCGCAGCCCGATATGACCGGAGAGTTCACGAAGCGCGACGACTGTTTCACGTGGCGTACCTTCACGGTGCGCGTGGCCGGAGCGACGGCTTCGACCAGACTGGCGTTCAGCAACACGGGACAATGGTTCCTGGATGACATTGTCGTAACCAAATAACCGGCAGGCTATGGACAGACGGGATTTTTTGAAAAAGGCGGGAGCCGCGACTTTGCTGCTCTCTGCGGGAAAGGTGCTTTCCGCCGCGGAAACGGTGGAGGACTCCGTGACTCCGGACGGGAACGTTGCGGAGAAGAAACGCCGCGTGCCGGTAAGCCGTACGGCCGATGTCGTGGTTTGCGGCGGAGGTCCTGCCGGTATCGGCGCCGCCGTCGAGGCGGCCCGTTCGGGGGCCCGGGTCGTGCTCGTCGAGCATGCCGGGTTTCTGGGCGGCACCTGGACGGCCGGGCTGCTGGGCGTCATGCTCGACCACGAGAACAAGACGGGTCTGATGCAGGAACTGAAGCAGACGCTCACCGAACGCAAGTGGCGCAATACGAAGGTCTGGACCGACGAACTTTTTACGTTCGATGTCGAGCGGATGAAACTGCTGCTCGACGAACTGTGCGCCGAGCATAAGATCGAAGTGCTGCTTTATACGTCGGTCGTGGCGGCCGTCGTGGACCGGGGGCGCATCACGCATGTCGTCACCGAATCCAAGTCGGGCCGCGAGGCGATCGCCGGGGAGATCTTCATCGACGCGACGGGCGACGGCGACGTTGCTGCGTTGAGCGGCTGCGGATTCGACTGGGGCGATGCCGACGGGCATGTGCAGCCGATGTCGATGCTGGGGCTGGTGACGGGAGCCCGTTTCGAGGAGATCGAGGACTGCGTGCTGTGGAACGGCCGGAAGACCCGGAGGGCGTCCAAGCGGAATCTGATTGCCGAAATCCGCCGGGGCGGTTTCGAGGCGAGCTACAAGATGCCGTGTCTGTTCCTGCTCCACGACGATCTCTATGCGCTGATGGCGACGCACCAGTACGGCGCTAAGAGCATCAGCCGTGACGACCTGACGAGGGCGAGCATCGAAGGCCGCCGCGAGGTGCACCGGATCGTCGATTCGCTCCGCTCGCTGGGCGGCCGCTGGGAGGGGCTGAAGCTCGTGGCCACGGCGTCGCAGATCGGATGCCGCGAAGGCCGGCGCATTCACGGGCTTTACACGGTTACGGAGCAGGATCTGGTCGAAGGACGCCGCCACGAAGACGCTGTCTGCGAGGTGCGTTACGGAGTCGATGTCCATTCGGTGCATCTCGAAAGCGAGGGCAAGGGAGGCTCCTATACGCGCGGCATCAAGTCGAAGCCCTACGACATTCCGCTGCGGGCCCTGATCGCCCGGGATGTCAAGGGGCTGATGATGGTGGGCCGTTGCATCAGCGGCGATTTCATCGCCCATTCCAGCTACCGGGTCAATTCCAATTCCGTCATACTGGGCCAGTCGGCCGGACGGGTGGCTGCGACGGCCGTGCGCGAGTACAAGGCGCCGCAGGAGATACGCTTCCATTACAGTCAGTTGTGAATGGACGGTCGAACGAATACGAATTGTTAAATACGAACGAAAATGAAAAAATTGCAATATCTGTTTTATGCTGCGGCATTTTTCGCCCTGGGATGTTCCTCGGGCAAATCGGAAGGCGAGGAGCCGGCTCCGGCTCCCGAAGGACCCTCTTCCGAAGTGTTTTCCCTGAAAGTGATGTCTTTCAACATCCGTTACAGCAATACGACGGATCAGGGTGAAAAGTCTTGGTCGCAGCGCCGGAAGCCTTGTGTCGATATGATCAAGGATGTGAATCCCGGAGTGATCGGCATGCAGGAGTCGCGCACCGAGCAGCGCAATTACCTGAAAACGATGCTCACGAAATACGAACTGCTCGAAGTGCCGAACACCGGAACGGGTTCCGGCGGAAATTCGACGGTGCTTTACCGTACCGATCTCTTCACGCGTGTCGATTGGGGGTATTTCTACCTGAGCGAGACTCCCGAGACGCCCTCCGCACCGTGGGATGCGACCAATTCGGCTCGCCGCTCCTCCGTGTGGGTGCATCTGAAAGACAATGCTTCGGGGCGGGAGTTTGTCTTCCTTTCGACGCACTTCCCCGAATCGAACACCTCGGCTGCGGACAACGAGGCGCGCTTGAAGTGTGCGCAGCTCAATGTGAATAAAATGAAGGAGATCGCCGGGAGCCTGCCCGTCTTTATCGTGGGCGACATGAACTGCTCCTACGCTGCCGACGATACACGCCGGTCGGCGCTGGCGCCTTACTATGCGTGGATGCAGTCGGGCCGGGAGAAGGCTCCCGACCGCGACAGCGCTTACAGTTATAACAATTTCGGCGGCGGAACGCCGTCGGCACGCTGGAACCTCGACCATATATTTTACAAGGGCGTTAAGCCGGTCCGTTTTCAGACGGTCACTTCGCCGAATTACGGTGTGACTTATCTTTCGGATCACTATCCGATCACGCTCACGGTCGAATAACCGCCGACTGCCGGAAAAAAGAATCCGCTCCTGTTGCAATATGCGGCAGGAGCGGATTTCATTCTTGATATACGGACGAAAAAGAGGACGGATTCGAAAATCCGTCCCCGAAAGTCGCTTTGTGCGGATAAAGGTGCTCCGCTTATCTTTTCAGTACTTTGAATATCAGTCGAATAATCTAAATATCAATCTTCTGCACACACTTTGGCGTTGCATGAAAAGCGTTGATTTGCACAAGCCTTTTCAAGTATTTCGGTGTATCAAAGATAATAATATTTTAGAGATTTATTACTAAATAATGTAGCTTTTTATGGCATTATAAATTATTTATTGTATCTTTAACACAAGATTAATTTCCAGTAATTGAATAATCCTGTTTGAGATGAAGAATAAAATAGAATTGTATTTTATATCCCTAGGATTACTATTTTTTCTTTTTGTATTAACAACAGTAAATTTTCCTATTTATTTTGGAGAAGATTGGACGTTTGTTGGTATTAAAAACGTATTGAAATTGAATATTGTTCCTATTGTTTGTATAATACTAATTATTATTGTTTGTTACTTATATTCAAGGTTTTCATATAAATTGAAAGGAGCATTAGACATACCTTATAAGGTTGAAGAAATTAAAAATATTAATTATGAATATCTTACTTTTTTGACAACCTATATTATTCCATTAATATGTTTTGATTTATCAAATATTAGAGATATTATTGTTTTAAGTGTATTGTTGATTATTTTGGGTTGTTTGTTTACTAAAACAAATTTGTATTATGCAAATCCATCTTTAGCATTATTAGGTTATCATATTTATAGAGCTAAATTGGAAACAAGATATGGTGCTAAGGACGATGTAATTTTAATTGCACGTGAAAAAGTTAAAAAAGGTGATACCGTACTGCCAAAAAAATTGGAAGAGAATGTCTATTTCATAAAAGTTCAACATAATGAATAAAGAATTATTAGATCAAGAAATTCAATTATGCATAGATGGCGCAGGAATTGAAATTTATTTTCTTTTAAGAAATGACAACCTTTTTAAGGCAAATATTAGGCCGGAAGAACAAGGACAACTGAGAGAACTCTTCACTGAAGAACTTACTCATGCTGTTATTTCGAATGACGAGTTACAAATCATTAATATTTCGACTGCAGATGAACGACGAAATGCTATCTATCTTTATGACTTAGATATTCCAGAAGATTTATCAGTAGTTGATGATGTATTTCGACAGGAGGATATTCCTTTCTTTTCTTTTGCCGACAATGCTCTCTCAGAGGTAAAGGCAATTATTGTGATGATTGGTAATGTTGGACATCAGCTTGTTATTTATAAACAAAATAGTCCTGTAAGCGTTTTGAAAAAGGATAGTTCATTTTCATTATGGGGAAATGAAGAAAATCAATTAGTACGATTAGATAAAGATATTCTAAAAATAAATTCGAAGTTTGATTTTTTTAAAATTGGTGATAATTTATTCATCTTAAATCTCAAAACTCTAGAACGTTTTTTTGGTTTCCATAATGTGATAAAGACAGAGGCGGAAAAAGGTATTGATGCTATTGCTAGATATGATTTAGTCGAGAATATTGATAGTTTAAAAGAGCAATTAGATGAAATTGGTTTTGCAAGAAAATTGACAAAAATAGGCGAAACTAGTCCTGTATTGGGGCATGTTCCTAATAATAGAATTATTGAATTTGTCAATCACCACCCTGCATTAAAAAATAGAGTGAAGACAAATCCGGATGGGACAAAATTGAGTCTTGATACAAAGAAATCTAAACAATTGTTCATTAAATTATTAAATGATGATTATTTGACTTCAGACCTAACTAGTTTATACTATGATAGTTTAGCAAAAGATAATATTGAGGAGTAAGCTAATATTTATAACTAAGTTTATAATAATTCCTCTCCATCATTGTTTTGATTTTTGTTTCTGGGTATAGGATGTTCCCACCTACCGAGACAAAGGGTATTATCCCCTTATCCCGATAGTTTTGTAATGCCCGTCGGCTGATATGGAACAGGTCCATCACCTGCTCGGTTGTGAAATACCGCTCGTTAAGCAGGCAGGGCCGGACCTCTTTTACAAGTTTGTCGGCAACCTGTACGGTGTTACGCATCGTTGCGATCAATTCTTTGTATTCTGGCGCGTCGCGGGTAATCACGCTGTTGTCGCATAAAATCTTATCTTCTGCCATCGCTATTTCTGTTTGGACGTGCTTCGGTCGAATACCGCTTTCACATCTTCGGGTTTATAATAGCATTTGTTCCTTATTGTGGTATAGGGCAAAATTCCGCTGTTGCGGTAGTATTGCAGGGTTCGTTTGGAAATATTCAGTCACAGGCAGACTGCGGCATTGTCGATTCATCCCGAATCTCCTGCCGGAAAAAAATATTGTTCCGTTTTTTTCATTCGTTCGTTTAACCGTTTAGCTTCTGCCTGCATTTCCAGCCATGCCCTTTTTTCGATTAACAGATATTCCATAATTTAAACTATTAGTGGTGATTGTTAGTTTTTTCTTTTCCATCGTGACCCCGCGGCCCGTCTGACTCCACACCGGAATCCTCGAATCGGTTGCGTCGCAGAATCATCCGATTTTCGTTCTGAACGCGGTACAAATTAAAGCGTGAAACCCGCTGAAAGATACCCTGACAACGCAGCCAAGAAGCAGCCAGAATCGTAAGGGTCGATTTGCCAATACCGCCTTTTTGGTTGGCGAATGAAATAGAAATAGGTTTCTTGTCCATAATTTTATTTTGGTTAAATTCTGTTTGTTTCACGTTTTAGCCGCTTCTGAATCTTCCCGCCCCGGCATCTTTTCGGCTCTTACGTCTTGCCCGACCCTGCGTCTTACAAAACCCGGCGTCTTTCCGGCTCTTATATCTTGCCCAACCCCGCGTCTTGCAGAACCCGGCGTCTTTTCGGCTCTTGCGTCTTGCCCAACCCTGCGTCTTGCAATTTCTTCATGCTGTTACTGCCAGAACCCGGCACAAATAAAAGGGGGAAACCCGCCAAAAGATACCAGTGGGTCCCTCGATCTACCTCAATCGCCCTAATTGGCCCGTATCAGGAGGGGAAAAAGTCCTTACCTTTGCAGCGGGAGGATTACCAATTCGGTATATAGGTTTTAGGATGGAAAGTCGTTGCCCGCGGCAACTCCTTTTCGTCCCGTGGGGACGAATTTTATTTGCGTAGAGCAAATAGCAAGGTGTGTTATTGTGGCACAAAACGTAGTTTGTGCCACAATAACGAAAGGCCGAAAAACCGTGCTGGTCAATCTCCCAAGTCGATTAACCTTAAAATATCAGTTTATGGAGAACAAAAAGCGGGTCGCCGACCCAAAGACGTACTACCACAATTTCCGGCTGAACCATCAGCAGGAAACCCAGCTTCGGAACATGATGCTCAAAGCCGGAGTGAGAAGCAGATCGCAGTTTATCATCAGCCGTATTTTCGGCTGACCGTTCCGGGTCGTTCAGACCAATAAAGACGCGCACGACTATTACGTGCGCCTGACGAATCTTTACGCCCAAATCCGGGCCGTCGGGGTCAATTACAACCAGACCGTCAAAGCCATCCACACCAATTTCAACGACCGCCGGGCCGTGGCTTTGTTGTCACGGCTGGAAAAGCATACCCAAGAACTGACCGTGCTTTTCGGGCAAGTCATTCGTCTGACCGAAGAATTCAATCGCAGATGGTCGGTCGAATAACCAAAGGCGCGTCGATACGCGGCGTATTGGAGTACAACGCCGAGAAAGTCCGTCAGGGCGAAGCGTCTGTTCTGTACGGGAATCTGGTTTTAGGAGACTGCGAACAGTCCGACACATTCGACATGCGGCGCGCTCTGTTGAGTTTTCAGCCCTACCTCGACACGCGAAAGATCAAAGACCCGGTATTTCATGTATCGCTGAATCCCGACATTACCGACTGTCTGACCGATGCCCAGCTTACGGAGATTGCCCGCGAGTACATGGAGCGCATGGGCTTCGGGGATCAGCCCTATTACGTATTCAAGCACCGCGACATCGACCGCGAACACATACATATCGTATCGGTACGTCTGCGCGACGATGGGTCGATCATTTCCGACAGCAACGAACGATACAGGACCGGGGCTATCATGCGCGACATCGAACAGCGGTACAGTCTGCGACCCGCCGTCAAAGGTGAGGAGCAGCAGGAGTTCGACACCGCCCGCCGGGTCAAATACGGCCGCGATAACCTCAAACAACAAATGAAGTCCACCGTACGGCTTCTGGCCGAGCAATATAGGTTCGGCTCGATCACCGAGTTCCGAACCCTGCTGAACCTTTATAATGTCGATCTGGAGGAACGCAAAGGCGAAGCCGACGGCAAGCGGTGGAACGGCATCGTCTACACCGCGACCGACGAGCGGGGCAAGTGGGTCGGCACGCCGATCAAATCCTCGGCCCTGACCCCCAAAGGCGGCTACAAGTTTCTGCAAAAGCAGATCGCCAAGAACGACGCCGACATCAAATCCGAGCAAATTAAGGGTCCCATTCGTGGAACCGTGGCCCGCGCCATGCACCGCGCCCGGACGCAGGACGAGTTCGTGCGCCTGCTCAAAGCCGACGGCATCGACGCCGTTTTCCGGCAAAACGCCGCAGGCCGCATCACGGGCGCGACGTTCGTAGATCACCGGACGAAAACCGTATTGAATGGCTCCCGGCTCGGTAAAAGTTATTCAGCGAATGTCTTTCAGGAGTTGTTCAACAATCCCCATGCGGACAGGGCGTCGCTGCTGCCGAAACTCTCGGCCCCGGCCCCAGCTTCGGCAACGCTTCGCCAGCAGACGCCGCAGAAGCCCGAAGCGACCGCACGGCCGCATGTCGTGCCGCCCGCAGCTCCGGCAGCGAAACAGCCGCCCAAGCCCGCCCCGACACCTCTGCGGCAGACGGAGAAGAGCCGCACGGAACCGCGCGGATTATCCCCGCAGCCGCACCCGGCGCAGCCCGCACCTCGCGGCATCGGCGAAAGCCTGTTCCGGGCCGCGGGCGACCTGCTGGGACAGATCACCGAGGACGGTCCCATGTCGCAAGAGGAGTTCGAAGCCATGCGCCGAAATCTTTCGCGCAAGTATAAACGTCGCCGGAAGCAGAGCCTTTCACGCTAACGCAAAAAGCCGGACGCAACTCGCGTCCGGCCTTTTATTCGTCAGCCCTTTGCCTTACGGCCTGTTTGGCAGTTGTACGGTGTCAATACTATGCGGTCGGAGGGTTCGGGTTTGTTTCCTGCGCTTCGATTCGTTCGATGATTGCGTCGTAATTCTCCACGTCGAAAATATCGAACTCGATCAGGGGCCGCCCCGCTTCCCTCATTCCGAAAATGTAATTCAGCAGCAGGATATATACCCTTAAATCCCTGCCCGCGATTTCCATTTCGGCGGCGTCGAATGTCGATATATCCCGGTTGAAGCGTTTTTGTAGAACATGGTCGAATACGAACACGGGCAGTTGAGTTTGGGACAACGTATCGTTTTGGCGGGCGAAATTGCGTTTGTATTCCTCCGCCTGCTTCTCGCCCGGCATCGGCATCAGCCACTTTTTAAGCAGGTCGTCCGGCAGTTCGGTAGACAGAACCCGGTAACGATGCTTCCGCAGATAGGCATAACTCTTTTGAAGCAGTATCAGAAACTCCCCCAGAGGGATTACGCCGCCCGAAGAAAAGGGGCCGAAAAGTCTGTTCAGCAATTTTCGCAGCATGCAGCGTTCTTGTTATTTCAACTCCTGATATTGGAAAATCCGGCGGCGTTTCAGCTTACCGGCATTTCGGCATCCTCCTCCCTGTTTTGCATTGCGACGATCCGGTCCAATGCTTCTGCCATGTGCTCACTCATGGCAGCCATCATCCGCTCGTCGTAATAGGTGGACAAATCCGTCTCCGGCAGCACGTCCGACATAGCCATCGCCATCAGTTTGGAACTTAATACCGTCAGGTAGATAAGCGGAATATACGGGGGCCTGCTTATCCCGTCGGTCCGCACCGTGATCCGCTGCTGCGGAGCCGCCAGACGCCCCGGTTTCTGGCCTTTTTTCTCGATGTTTCACAGCACGTTCTCTTCGGCCTGCGTGACATAAAGGTTGAATGACAGATCATTGACATACTCCGCCCGGTCAACCCAAAAATCGACGCCGTAATCTTCGGCCGTGGGGTCGGCGCAGATGCCGCAGTCGGGCATGTCGCACATAATGGCCCGCAGGATGATGTTCTTGTCGGCAAGCTCCGCAGACCGCATTCTGCCCAATGCCGCGATGCAGATACTAACCTGCGTCGTGTAAAAGTGGTCGATGGGCCGCAGAACTTTTTCGGAATCGAGGTCGTTTTCGTTCATCATGGAGTTTTACCTTGTTCATCAATGCGTGCGCCGTTTTGCGGATTCGCATGCGGGGGTATCGCTTTGAAAAAAGGGGCGGTTCCGGTTGAACACAGTGACGCAACTTCACTTAATGAAGAATTCAATGCGGAGACCGCCCCCGGCACAGGCTGGAGAACCCGTCCCGTAGATGCCGCGCAAACATGCGTCTCCTTTCCATACGGAGCAGGAGCGCAAGACCAGATTTTAGAGGTGCGACCTTGCAGGCAGGATTTATTAGCTGCGACTGAAAGGCGGGGTTTGCTTTTTTGCGCGGCATGGCTGCATCCCCGAAGTCCGGTCACATACCGCAAACTCCGCCGCACCGGATTGTGCGGCGGAGGACCCATTAGGTCTTGGTCGAGTTGTTCAGCTAAATCCGTCGCTGGTATGCTATTGAAATTACAGATGTTTAGTCGAAGTGCCGGATAAGGGAACGATCCCGGTTGCTTTTCCGCAAAACTCCGCCGCACCGGATTGTGCGGCGGGGCAGCGTTCCGTTGATCCTCGGCTGAGCCTGCATATAATAGTTTTCGACAAACTATAATCCGTATATACCGATTCCGCCCGGCCCCAAGCTGGGAACGGGTGCAACCCCAATTAATATAATGGTGTTGTAGCATTAATCCGGGCCTTAAAAATGTGCCAGTACCCGGTCCGTGTAAAAAAGCAAGGGCGCAGGTGCAACTTTGATGGAAAGGCCATAGGATTGCCCGGAACCAAAAGTTGCCCTTACGCCCAAGCCAGCCTACGGCTTTACGCCGTAGGCAAGACATTGGGTTTCAGACAAATTTTATACTGGTTCCAACCTGTTTAAGTTTTACTTCAACAGTTCCTATGTTTTCCCATCAGCATAAAGGTTTGTCTTAACCTCTATTGATATGTCACTTTGCCGTAATGCTATGACAAAGTTAGCACTATTTCTGTATTGTGTAAATAGTTTATTCGCAAATATAGATAAAAATATCAAAACCGGAGTAAAGTCTCCGATTAAAAATGCAAGATATGTCATTTTTTTGCTAAAAAATTATTGGACTGGCACAGACGGACGATATATTAGTTAATTTGGTTGCTCAACGAATGCGATTCATTCGGGAACAGCATAATCATACGCAGGAGTTTTTGATAGAAAATACTCACCTGCACATCACGCATTACGAGGGTGGGATACATCTTCCGTCATTACGATCAATAAGAACATTTTGCAAATTTTATAATATCTCATTGGAAGAGTTTTTTGCAGGTGTGACTTATCCAAAAGAACCAAAGAAATAAACTAATCAAATAAATACCGGGCATCAGAGCAGTTTAGAACTCCGATGCCTGGTTCTTTATTTTGTTACTGTCGTTCAGTTTGCCGCGGCGAACACTTGGCCGATCTTCTGCATCTCACGGCCGATAAGCTGTTCGGAGAATTTCGCGTAATGGCGCGTCATATTCGTATTGGAGTGTCCCAGAATCTTCGCCAGCACGTCTATCGGCATCCCATATTCCACCGCAAGGCAGGTAAATGTATGCCGTGCGCAGTGGGTGGTCAATTTTTTGTTCAGCCCGCAGATCGTGGCGATCTCGGACATATAAGCGTTCATTTTCTGATTGCTCGGTACGGGCAGGAGTTTGCCGGATTCTATGCAATGCAGGTCGAACGCATATTTTTGTAAAATAGCTTTGGGTTGTTTTAGTAGTGGGATTGTACTCATTATCGCCGTTTTTTCGCGGGGCTTGCGAATCCACATATTGTTTTGTTCGTCAGTCGTAAGGTGTTCGCGTTTCAACTCTTTAACATCGGCGAACGCCAACCCAGTCAGACAACAGAACACGAAAATATCCCGCACGTTTTCCAGTCGCAGGTTCGGCATCGGTTTTTCCATCAGTAGTTCGATTTCTTTTTTGGAAAGATGTTCTTTGGGTGGTGGGGCAACTTCTTTCAATTTGTAGTTTTTAAACGGGTTTTTCTCAATCCACTCGTTTCGCAGGCAGTAGAGCATGAAATTCCGCAGGCAGTCCAAAATATTGACTGCGCCGTTATGGTGGCAACGATGAGCTGTCTGTAAATAAGTATTGAAACCGTCGAGATAACCGTATGATACCGCCGACAATCGAATATCGTCTTTTTTATACTCTTGTTTGGTGTACTCTCGTAGATAGCGGCAAAGTCGGTAATATTTGTTTGAGGTTAATTGTGTGATACGCACGCCAACCTCTTTCTGCCGTTTTTCGCAGTAGAGCGTCAGTTCTTCCAGAAACATTTTAGCCTGTTTGCCTGGACTTTGCAGGCGTTCCTTGATTTCGAGGGTATTACCCTCGAAACCCTCGGCTTGCAGGGTGCGGTAGATTTCGACAACCTTCGCACGGAAATCGGCGATATAGGCATTTACCTCGTAGGCGAGTTTGTCGCGTCCGGTCGCCCGGCCTTTGGCCGTATCCCATTTATCGACTGGGGTGCGGCATTGGGTGTAAACCTCTTTTGAAATACCGTTTACGGTTATCCGCGCCAAAATCGGCGCCATCCCTTTGACGGTGCGTACTCGTCGCAAAAAGAACGAGATACAAAATGTTTTCCTGTTCATTTCAACCTGTTTTAATTGTTTATACTACGATTGAAAAGCCTGAAAGGTTTGCAGCAAAACAATGCTTATCAGTGCATTATCTTCTAAATCGTGTGCCGGGAATCGGCAAAAATTCTTCTGCACACGGTTTGGCACACGCTAAATATGCTTTTATCGGAACAGCTTTGCTCCGGCAGTAGATTGTAAACTCGATTGTATAGTGCTGATATACAGACTAAAATTCTCTTGTTTGCGCAGATTTGCTCACAAAAAAAGTCTCCTAGAGGAGACTGAAAAGTGCGGATAAAGGGACTCGAACCCCCACGCCGTAAGGCATCAGATCCTAAGTCTGACGTGGCTACCAATTACACCATATCCGCATCGGTAAGACAAAGGTAGGCAAAAATTCACAAATAGCAATCGGTGAAGGGGATTATCCGGGTTTTTTGGTTATTTTTGTAGACAAAATTCCGTAATATGCCGCAGCAGATAACCCTCACGCTCACACCCCGGCAGGCCGCCGATGCGAAGTTCTACACCGCGCAGGCAGTCCGTCGCATGGGCATCCGCGAGGCGGACATCGCGCTGGTGAGGGTCGTGAAACGGTCGATCGACGCCCGTCAGCGGCAGGTGAAGGTGAACCTCACGCTGGAGATCTATGCCGACCGCGAACCGCAGCCCGGGCCGGTGCATTTCGACTATCCCTCGGTCGAGGGTCGTACGGAGGTGGTGATCGTGGGCTCGGGGCCCGCGGGGTTGTTCGCCGCCCTGCGGCTGATCGAACTGGGGCTGCGGCCCGTGATTCTGGAGCGCGGCCGCGATGTTTCGGCCCGCAAGCGCGACATCGCGCAGATCAACCGCAACGGTGCTGTCGATCCCGATTCGAACTACGCTTTCGGCGAGGGCGGGGCCGGGACCTTCTCCGACGGCAAGCTCTTCACGCGCAGCAAGAAGCGCGGCGACTACAACAAGGCGCTGCAAACGCTCGTGTTCCACGGCGCGACACCCGAAATACTCTACGAGGCGCATCCGCATATCGGCACCGACCGCCTGCCGCGCATCATGCAGAACATCCGGCAGACGATCGTCGATGCGGGCGGCGTGTTCCGCTTCGAAAGCCGCGTCACGGACCTGAAGATCGAAAAGGGCCGCATCCGCGGCGTGTGGTGCGGCGACAGCCTGATCGAAGGCGCCGCCGTGGTGCTCGCCACAGGCCATTCGGCGCGCGATATTTACGAACTGCTCCACTGCCGCGGTGTGCGCATCGAGGCCAAACCCTTCGCTATGGGGGTGCGCATCGAGCATCCGCAGGCGTTGATCGACTCGATCCAGTATCATTGCGAGACGCGCGGCGAATACCTCCCGGCGGCCTCCTATTCGCTGGTGAGCCAGGAGAACGGCCGCGGGGTCTACTCGTTCTGCATGTGTCCCGGGGGATTCATCGTCCCGGCCATGACCGATGCCGCGCAGTCGGTGGTCAACGGCATGTCGCCCAGCGGCCGCACGTCGCCCTATGCCAATTCCGGACTGGTGACCGAGGTGCGTCTGGCGGATTTCGAACACTTGCGGGGCGAGTGGGGCGAGCTGGCGGGGCTGCGGTTCCAGCAGCAGTTCGAGGAGCTGGCCCGCCGCGAGGGCGGGGAGCACCAGATCGCTCCGGCACAGCGGGTTACCGACTTCGTGGCGGGACGTGCGAGCGGATCGCTTCCCGCGACCTCCTACATTCCCGGTGTCACTCCCTCGCGGCTCGACCGCTGGATGCCCGGCTTCATCGTGCAGGGACTGCGGCAGGGGCTCACGACCTTCGGCCGCCGGATGCGGGGCTATGTGACTGCCGAGGCGCTGGTCGTGGGCGTGGAGTCGCGGACTTCGACCCCCGTGCGCGTGCCGCGCGACCCCGGGACGCTGATGCACCCCGAGACGGAGGGGTTGTTCCCCGCAGGCGAAGGGGCGGGGTATGCCGGCGGCATCATCTCCGCGGCGCTCGACGGCGAACGAATCGCCGAAGCGGTGAAAAATTATATCCGATAACCGATGGAACCGAAAGTAAGCGTTATCATTCCGGTCTACAACGTCGAGCCGTTCCTGGCCCGATGCCTGGACAGCGTGGTGGGACAGACCCTGCGCGACATCGAGATCATCTGTGTCGATGACGGAAGTCCCGACCGCTCGATCGACATTCTGAACCGCTATGCGGCCGAAGATGCGCGCATCCGCGTGATCTCGCAGGAGAACCGCGGGTTGGGCGGCGCCCGCAACCGCGGTTTCGATGCTGCGACGGGGGAGTTCGTCCTCTATGTCGATTCCGACGACTGGATCGACCCGGCCTACTGCGAACGGCTCTACGAGGCGGCCCGGGAGACGGGGGCCGACGTGGCGTGCGCCTCGATGCTGAAGATACGCCCCTCGTATTCGAAATGGACGATCCGCTATACCGAACGGCAGGTGGTGGCCGACGTGCAGGAGAAGTTCCGCGTTTGCCGCTGTCCGCCCGACTTCTACGTGATGAACAAGCTCCTGCGCCGGGAAATGCTGCTGCGGCTGGGGCTGCGCTTCCGCGAAAGGGTCTGCTACGAGGATGTCGAATACACGATGCACGTGCTGTGCGAGGGCGGTGACGCGGTGACGGTGCCCGACGTGGTTTACCGCTACGTGGTGAATGCGACTTCGATCACCAAGAGCCGCCAGACGCCGAAGAAACAACAGGATAAATATATGGCCCACAAAGCGTTCGCCGGCTATATGGCGGCGCACGGACTGCATCTCGACGCACGCTTCCGGCGCATCACCCGCCGCACGTACGATCGTTGGGGCATCACGTGGCTGAAAATCAAGGAGTGCGGCGACCGGCAGACCTTCCGGCTGTTCGACCTGATCCTGGTCTGGCGCCGCCACGCCGCCGACAAATGAGTACGACTATGGAAATTGATCTGGTGTACCTCTGGGTCGATGGCAACGACCCCGCGTGGCTGGCGAAGAAAAACGCTTATCTGCCTGCCGACAAGCGGGTGGACCCCGAGGCGGCGGGGGAGTGCCGTTTCGTCGAGAACGACGAACTGCGCTATTCGCTGCGTTCGGCCGAGCGTTATGCGCCGTGGATTCGCCGCATCTACATCCTGACCGACGACCAAACGCCTGCGTGGCTCGACACGTCGAATCCGCGTGTGCGGGTGGTTTCCCACCGCGAAGTTATGCCCTCCGAGATCCTTCCGGTTTTCAATTCCAGCGTGATTGAGTTTTTCTTGCCCCGGATTCCCGGTTTGGCCGAACATTTTCTCTACGCCAACGACGATATGTTTTTTAGCCGCCCCGTCGATCCCGGTTTCTTCTTCGACGGAGAAGGACGCCCTATCGTGCGTCTCAAAAAGCAGTCGCTGAAAAAGCACGATGAAGACCTTTATTGCCATATGCTTCTTCGGATGCAAAAACTCACGCGTGAACGTTACGGAAAGAGTTCTTTGCTGGCTCCGCATCACAATATAGATGCTTATCGACGCAGTGATTTTTTCAGGACATTCGAAGAGTTCGGCGATGAGCTCTCCTCTAAGGAGGTCCATCGCTTCCGCTCGTGCGATGACTGGCAGCGTTCGCTGGTGCTCTATCACGCTCTCGCCCGCGGGGAGGCTTCGTTGCGTAAGGTCACACGGTATAACAAGTCGGAAAATGCCTTGCAGCGGCTTCGCGCTTTTTTCGGCATCGGTTGCGGGAGCGACTCGCGTTGCATCCCTGCCTATACGCCGGATTTGGAAGCTGTGATGGAGAAATACGATCCGTCGCTGTTCTGCCTGAACGACGACGCCCGGATGACGGACGAAGACCGCCTCCGGGTACGGCAATTCCTCGGGAAGCTGTTTCCCGAAAAATCATCGTTTGAAAAGTAGTCGGTAGGGGGCCTCGTCCGGATGGATCAGCCGCCGATGCCGGCCGCCACGCCTTTTCCGGTATAGGTGATGCGCGGCGTCAGGTGTCGGTCGAGGCCCTTTTCGCAGCGGGTGCGGTGCTCGCGGATGCTTTCCAGATAACGTTGCTCGTTTTTCTCTTTGTTGTCGCGGGAAGATATTTTGTGATGAAGGTGAAAAACGATTCCTCGGAATTTCATGCAACGCTGATGCACTCCGTTGTTGTTCAGACGCAGCCCCAGTTCCGTGTCTTCATATCCCCAGCCCTCGAATCCTTCGTCGAATCCGTTGACGCGGACCAGGTCCCGGCGCCACACCCCCAGGTTGCAGCTTCTCGGTGACCGGGTGGGACCGAGCACCCGATAGAGGATCGATATGATCGGGATTCGCATGGCGTTGTTGCTGTTGCGCACGCCTTTGGTCAGCGCCGACAGCGAGGTGATCTCTCCGCTGAGGACCTTTTGGGTCAGCATTTCGGTGATGATGCCGCGGGAGCCCGAAACATAACACCCCTCCCGGGCGAAGAGGATATGGTCCTGAATGAAATTGCGTTGCAGGATCAGGTCGCCATCGACATGGATAACATAGTCGCCGGAACTGGCGGCGATGGCCTTGTTGCGGATGGCTGCGACGCGGAATCCGCGGTCCTCGTGCCAGATGTGGTGCACGGGAACCGGCGAGATGTTCTGAAAATGCCTCACGACATCGCGGGTGCTGATACCCGATCCGTCGTCCGCAACCAATATCTCGGAGGGCATGACGGTCTGCTGCATCACGCTGTCGAGACACAGATAGAGCGCACGCGGCCAGTTGTAAGTGGTAATGATCAACGAAACAGTCATCGTACTGTAAAACTATTGGTTAGGTTAGGAGTTCGAGGATAGGCAATAGCGAATGTGCAAAATCTCTGCCGGGGTTTTGCTGGAAATCGTGTATGCAACAGAGGCTGTCGGAATCATTCGGCAAAAATAGCAATTTTATCTGTTACGAGCAGTACATAACAATTATATTCTCTAAATGCGGTATTTCCGAAATACTGCACGCTTTCCGCCGGAAAATCTTACGGATCGTCGCCCGGTCGGCTGTTTGTATTGATTGACAGTTACTTGCGTTTTGTTGAGATAGGGTAATATTAAAAAATATCAATAAATTCGAAAAATTTTTTAATAAAAACTTGCAAGGTATCTTTTTTCGGCTTATCTTTGCAACGAAGTTTTAAGGTTTATTTAGGTTAGTAGTTTTAGGTTGGTGAGGAAACTGTGGAAGAGGAACTCCGGTTCTGATTCCGGGTTTCCTTTTTTTTGTCTTTGCCTTTCGTTGTCCGCATGTTTTGTCCGGTGCGGTTTTCTTTTTCAGAGTTTTTCAGTTTTACCCGAAGTTTACCCGAAGTGAAGTGGCTCATGTTGAATTGCTTGCGGGAATGGCGCCTTAATCGGGTAAGCGGTTTTCGGGAGCACGCTATGTTACCAAATTGTTAAATATATTTAAGATATTCGTAAAATATTTGCATAATTGAAAAATGCCCCTTATCTTTGCAGTGAAGTTTTAAGGTTCATTTAGGTTAGTAGTTTTAGGTTGGTTGAGGAAATCGGCAGGTTGCAGCGGAACGATCCGTTGCTAAGACCTGGGAACGGTACTCGTTCGATGGGTCGAATACCTCCGATTGAACCTCATTTTCGGAGGGGGTGGTTCCCCGCCGAAAAAGAAGGTCCTAGTCGTGAGACTCGGACCTTTTTTCTTTTCCGGCCGGCGCCTTCAGAGCCCGGCCAGCTCTTCGCGGGTCACCTCCACCTCGACGCTCCCGAGCGCATAGCACCCTATTTCATACGGATTGTAACAGAAAACGATGCTTTCGGGCGTGACGAGGAAATTCTCCGTCGGGGCGATGTATTCGGGGCAGAACCCGGCGGCAACGAGCCCTTCGTCGTCCCGAACGTCGTATTGTTCGTAGAGTTTCCGGCGGATCAGCCGGCCGAGGCTCTCCAGCTGCGCTTCGGTGAAGAGATCGGCCAGGGTGATTTCGTAGCCTCCGTCGAGCGAGTAGACGTAGTTCTCGCGGCTGTACATGCCGTGCGCACCGCCGGTGTAACTCGACTGCGTGATGGTGTAGACGACCAGGGTGTCCACGACGGCGCCTTCGGATTCGGCGGAGATTTCGTATTCCGCATTGCCGGAGCCTGTCGGCAGGCTGTCGGCGAGGTAGATGTCGGCGAACTGGCCGATGGCGGCGGCAGCGGCCTCCCGCACCGTGCCGGAGAAGGCTTCCAGATCGAAGAAATAGCCGATGTTCGCCTGCTCGATCGCCGTGAGGGCGGGGGATTTCCCGGCGTTGAGGATCGACGCGAATCGGTATTCGATCTTGCAGGCGATTCCGTTGCGGCTGACGAGCGTGTCGGTGGCCGCGATGCCGAAGCGGGGTTGTACGGGGCGTTTCGTGCAGGAACCGGCGGCAAGGAGCGCGGCGGCGAGAAGCAGGGAGATGCGGGTTTTCATGGCTGAGAGTCTTTTAGCTGTTATAAAGATAATTAAAAAGTGGGTTTGGAGGTCTTTTTACGAAAAAAATCACAGTTTTCGGCGGAAAATTTTGGAGATTCGAAAGAAGGCGTTATCTTTGCACCACAAAACCGGTGGATTCATCTAAGGGTTAGGATACATGCCTCTCACGCATGACATAGGGGTTCGAATCCCCTATCCACTACGAATGCGACGGCCGCCTTTTCGAAAAGGCGGCCGTCGCGGCGTTAGTTAGTTAAGGTTAAAGGTTGGTGGGGTTTATTTTTCGGTTTTCGCCTTGAATTTCTCCAGCTGACGTTTCAGGGCGTCGATGGCTTCATCGACCGACTCTTCGAAGGCTTTCGACTGGTGGCAGGCCACCAGGTCCTCGCCCGGCATGTGCAGCGTGATGGTTGCGAATTTGTTTCCTTTTTCGTGGTCCTTATCGAGTTTGAGAATGACCTCGGCTCCGGTCGAGCGTTCCGCAAAGCGGTCCAACTTCGCCATCTTGGCATTCACGAATTCGATCAGCCGCTTGTCGGCGTCGAATTTCACGGATTGAATCTGTACGTTCATAGCCTTATATTATAAAAGTTAATCACTCGCCACCCTTTTCACGGGGATGGGCTTTCGTATAAATCTCCCGGAGCTTGGCAATGCTGTTGTGCGTGTAGACCTGCGTGGCCTGCAACGAGGCGTGCCCCAGGAGCTCCTGTATTTCGCGCATATCGGCTCCGCCGTTCAGCAGGTGCGTTGCGAAGGTGTGACGCAGCACGTGAGGGCTTTTCTTTCCTTGTACGCCCGCCTTTTCCAGCTCGTTCCGCACCGTCCGGTAAACCTCCGTCCGGGATATGCGTTTTCCTTTGTGTGTTAAAAATAACGCTTTTTCCGGTGAAATGCAAATATTTTGCCTTTCAATTAACCCGATGTAGTGCAAAATCTTTTCGCGGACGAACTCCAGGATCGGCACGATGCGCTCCTTGTCGCCTTTGCCCCGGATGCGCAGCGAGGTGTAGTCCTCCGAAAAATCCCTGCGGTTGATGCCGACCAGTTCGGCCAGCCGCAGGCCGCAGGCGTAGAAAAGCAGCACGATGAGCGAATTGCGTTCGCGGGTGAAATCGTCGCTGTCCTGTTCGCAGTCGCTGACGATGCCGCTCATGCGGCTCTCGGGGACGAAGGCCGGCAGGCGGCGCGAGGTTTTCAGCGACGCCACGGGTGCCGCCACGTCGCGGCTGACGACTCCCGTGCGCAGCAGCCAGCGGAACAGCGACCGCAGCGACGATATTTCGCGGTTTATCGAGGCGGCGCTCAGGCGTCCCTCCTCGGTGCGGAAGATGATCCACTCGCGGATGTCCTCCGTGGTCACCCGGCGCAGATCGGAATCCGTGTCGCTGATCCCCAGCCATGCGAGGAACAGTTCGATGTCGTGGCGGTAGTTGCGCACGGTGAGCGGCGAGTAGCGGCGTTCCGCTTCGAGGTATCGGATGAAATCGGCGAGCATATGAAACAAAGGTATATAAAAACCGGACGCGCTGCAAAACCGGAGGGCATTCGTGCCGTTGCGATGTCAAATATACGCAAAAACCGTTACCTTTGTCCCGAAAAACGAATCGAGATGAAACAGAACTGGAAACCCGGAACCGTGTTGTATCCTCTGCCGGCGGTGCTGGTGAGCTGCGGTGCGACGCCCGACGAGTACAACTTGCTGACCGTGGCGTGGACCGGCACGGTCTGCTCCGATCCGCCGATGTGCTATATTTCGGTGCGGCCCGAACGCCACTCCTACGCCATCATCCGCCGCACGGGCGAGTTCGTCATTAACCTCACGACGCGCCGGCTGGCACGTGCCGCTGACTGGTGCGGCGTGCGCTCGGGCCGCGACTACGACAAGTTCCGCGAGATGGGTCTCACGGCCGTCGCGTCCGAAAAGGTCGCCGCGCCGGTCGTCGCCGAATCGCCCGTGAACATCGAGTGCCGCGTGCGTCAGGTGCTGCCGCTCGGGACCCACGACATGTTTCTGGCCGAGGTGGTCGGGGTGCAGGCCGACGAAGCCTACATCGACCCTCAGACGGGGCGTTTCTGCCTCGAACGCGCCGACCCGATCGTCTATTCCCACGGGGAGTATTTTGCGCTGGGCGAGGCGCTGGGGCATTTCGGCTGGTCGGTCCGCAAAAAGAAAACGGGCCGGAGGTAGTTATGCCGTCTTCCAAAGGCGGCAGGCCGCTGCTGCATGACGGCTGCGGGAGATCGGACGACCGGGGCGGAATTCTGCGGAATTTTTCGTATCTTGCATTCCGGAACAACCAACACTTTCCGACAATGAAAAAACTCCTTTTTGCGCTTTCCGGGCTGCTCTTTTCGCTGGCTGCCGCGGCACAGGATTTCAAGATCACGCACGGCCCCTATCTCTGCGACATGACCCGGGACGGCGTCACGGTCGTCTGGACCACCAGCAAGCCGGCCCTTTCGTGGGTCGAGGTCGCGCCCGACGACGGGCGGAGTTTCTACGCGCAGGAGCATACGCGCTACTACCAGACCGTCGCGGGCCGCAAACTGGCCGACAGAACCCTTCATGCCGTGCGCATCAAGGGACTGAAACCCGGCACGGATTACTGTTACCGCATCTTTTCGCAGGAGGTCACGGCGTGGCCGCAGCGCGGCAAAGCCTCCTACGGGCGTGTCGCCGCGAGCGACGTTTTCCGTCGCAAACCCTATCCGTTCCGGACTTTCCCCGACTCGGGCGCCGACTGTTCGTTCATTGTCTTCAACGACATTCACGGCCGTGCCGACTACATGGCGGAGCTTTGTAAGAAGATAGATTTCAGTGAATTGGGATTCGTCGTCTTCAACGGCGACATGTCGAGCAGCGTCGAGAGCGAAGAACAGCTCTTTGCGGACTATGTCGATACCTCGGCTGCGTTGTTTGCCTCCGGAACGCCGATCCTCTTCAACCGCGGCAACCACGAGACGCGAGGCGTCTGGTCGGACCGTCTGATCGACTGTTTTCCGACCCGCAGCGGGGAGTTTTACGGGATTTACCGTTACGGCGATGTCTGCTTGCTGGTGCTCGACTGCGGGGAGGACAAGCCCGACAGCGATGTCGAGTACTACGGGCTGGCCGATTACGATGCCTACCGCGCCGAGGAGTGCGAATGGCTGAAAAGAGCCGTGCAGTCGGAGGAGTTCCTCTCGGCATCGGCGCGGATCGTCCTGCTGCATGTGCCTCCGACGACGGGCACCTGGCACGGAAACCTCCATCTCAACGAGCTCTTCATGCCGGTGCTGAACGAGGCGGGCATCGACCTGATGCTTTGCGGCCACGAACATCGTTATTCGTTCCATCCCGCCGGGGAGCGGGGCGCACAGTTCCCGATCGTGATCAACGACAACAAGAGTTACGCTCGTTGCGACGTTTCGGACAGTCTGATCCGGGTGCGGATCATCGGTCCCAAGGGCAAGGCCGCCCACACGCACGAATTTCCGTTGAACACTCCGGCGGTTGATCCCGAATAGGATTCGGTCGATATGAAAAAACGCCTGCAATAAGCAGGCGCTTTTTCGTTATCGGCGGATGAAGCGGGCGACGGCCCCTCCGTTTCGGGGCAGGTCGAGCGGGACCGATTCCCCGGCTGCGACGGGGCGTTCCGTGCGGCGGAATCCCTCTTCGCCGTCCTCTTCGAGCAGGACCATCGTATAAGTCCCTTCGGCGAGAAAATCCAGCTTGAATGTCTCCTGAACGGCTTCTGCGGTTGCGATGGCCAAATACCACGTCTTTCCGCTGCGGCGGGCGAACGCGGCCAGGCTGCCGATACGGCTTTGCGGCAGTACGACGGTTTCGTTCCAGCAGACAGGGAGTTCGCGCAAAAATTCCAATGCCGGGCGGAGGCGCTCCTCGCGGAAGAGGTAGAAGGGATTTTCGGCCAGCGTCATCAGCGGCGAGGTGATCAGGTAGGCGCAGGCCAGCTGTTGGACCGGAAGAACGTCGCCGGGCATCGAGAAGCCTGCGGGCGTGTAGTCGGCGGGACCCGCCACGCAGCGGGTGAAAGGCAGCGCGGTATTGTGAGAGGCCGGGATGTTCTGGTTTTCGTCGCCCGGGACATGGGGACGATCGGCGACGGGTGTTCCTGCGGCCCGCATGCGTGCGAGGTAATTGGCCGTGATCCGGTTGAGTTCCATGCCCCGGACTCCTTCGCGGGAGAGTTCGTTGGGATAGGTGCGGATCTCTCCCGAGGGCTTCTGACATCCGTGGAAATTGATCAACAGACGGCGGCGGGCGGCATTTTCGAGCACGGCCGTCGTAAAGCGTATCTGGCGGAGTCCTTCGCCGTTCATGAAGTCGATCTTCAAACCCTTTACGCCGCAGTCGGCGACGCTGTCCATGAACGAACGCAGCTGGAAATAATCTTCCGCCGGGTCGTTCAGCTTCTCCCAATGCCGCCATACGAAGAGCCCGACGCCCTTTCCGGTTGCGTAATCCGCAATTTCCCGAAGCGTCGTCCATTTGTCCGCAAGGTTCTCCCACCCTTCGTCGAGCGTCGAATATTCATATCCCATTTCAGCAGCGAGGTCGATAACGGCACGTTCGCCCTCGATGGTCATGTAACGGCCGTCGATGCCGCTCCACCAGCTCCAGAGCGACCGCCCGGGGCGTATCCACGACGTATCGCCGAAAAGCTCAGGATCGGGTGTCGGGTTGAGGTCGATGACGATGTCCGTATTGACCAGCCGGTCGAGGTCTTCGGTTACGATCAGTACTCGCCACGGCGTCGTGACGGTGTCGCGGAGGTCGAATCCCTCTTTTTCGGTAAAATCGGCGTGCAGGCTGCCGTCTTTACTGGCGCACAGCCGCATGCCGCTGTATTCGTAAAGTGCGGCTTCGGTGACCATCAGATGCAATCCGTCCGCGGTTTCATAGAGCAGCGGCATGGTCTGTACGGGCCCTTGCGAGGATACCGTGCTCAGTTCCGATGCCGGGGCCGAGGTCCACTCGCCGGCATAGGTCAGCAGTTTCCACGCCGAGTTCCGTTCGGCGAACCAGACCCGGCTGTCGGCAGGCAGGCGCCATTCGGCCGCTTCGCCGCCGACGTGGCGGACACCCCGGCCCGGGAGGATGAAGCGATAGGCGAATCCATCGTCGTAGAGGCGTGTTTCGAGGGTGTAGACGTATCTTGTGGGGCGGTGCGTCACTTCCCAGACGTATTCGCGTGCATGGTCGCGGGCGAGGTCGTGCACGCCGCGTACGGGATAACTTTCGTCGCGTTCGCGGCTTGCGGCGAGCCGGAGCGATACCTCTTCGAAAGTGTCGGTCCCGTCGATCGTGACGCCCATGGAGGAAGTGTCGCAGACGATTCTGCCGTCGTACGACACGGTATAGGCTAGGGAGCCGTTCGGTGCGGTAAAAACCTCGGCGGATAGTTTTCCCGCCGGGGCGGTCATTATCCCTGTGGAGCATCCTGCCAGCAGCAGGCAACTTGGTATCCAGTGCTTCATTTTTCGGTCGTGCTTATCGGGTTACACAAAGGAAATTGCGTCCGGCGCGGAAGCGTCCGAAAGAGGAGAGTTCTCCGGTTGTCGAGGAGAAAGCGACGCGGCGGATGATTTCGTCCGAATAGCCTTTCTGGTTGATGTACCAGCCTTGCGTGGCGGAGGTGCTGCCGTTCTCGTCCAGATTGGGGTAAAAATAGGGCTCCGGCGCTTCGGAGGCATCGGCTGCCGGGGCGCACCATACGCTGATGGCGTCCTTGTCGTATTTGCCGCGGGCGGCTTTGGCCGTAATGCGGCAGACGAGCAGCGTCTTTTCGTTGTCCCGGACCAACTTTTTCCCCTGCACGACCGAGGCGGCCACTTTGCTCGATGTAAGGCGTGTGATGCCGGTCAGCAGCGATCCTTCGGCATCGACGATCACCTTGCCCACAGGGGCATTGTCCGTGTCGGTGAAGGTCAGCGTCAGTTCTTCGCCCGGTTTTTTGGTGATTTCCGTGCTGAAATAGATGCAGCCGTCTTCGGCGAGGCTGTAAGTCTTATCGAGGGCGATTTCGGCGCAGGGGGCTTTGAGGTCGGTGTCGGGCATCGGGTCGAGCAGCGCCTCGGGTTTGTAGATGCGCACGTAATCCACGGCCATCCACGTTCCGTCGGCCTCTTCGTCCACGAGCGGCGACCAGGCCGAACCCCACGGGATATTGGCCAGGATGATGTGCATCCTGTCGCCGTTGTAGCCGCCGAGGTAGTTCCAGTCCTCCTGCCCGTATTTGCCGTAGGCGCGCTGTTCTTCGAGCGGATTCCATACGGGGGCTTTGCCGACGCCCGTGTAGTATTGGTCGGGATAGGTCTTGCTGGTCGTGCCGCGCCAGAGTTCTTCGCCGTCGAGGTAATAGATCATCTCGTTCTCGCCGTACCACAGTCCCCAGACATGGTATTCGTCGAAATCGTGTTCGACGGCGATCCCGGCGGCGATGTCGCACTTGTTGCCGTTCTTGTCGAGAGCGTAGGGATAGGTTTTCCAGTCGTGATAGGCCAGATGGCCGTTGCCTTTTCCGGTGCGGACATTCTTGCGGGCCTCCACGATGTCGATCTCGTATTTGTTGCACCAGGTGTTGTTGGGCGGTGTCTTGCAGGCGAGCCAGAAGGCGTTGTTCACGCCCGACGAAGCCCCCGAACGGAACCGGCATTCGATGTAGACGTTGTGTTCCAGCGGCTCTTTGAGATAGACATAGCCTGCGATCCATTTGACCTTCTCGCTGCGGTTGACCTTGCGGACGTTGAGACGCAGCTCTCCGTCGCGCACCTCCACGGCCTCGGGGCCGCGGCTGGTCTCGTGTTTGATGTTGTCGGGATTTTCGGCGGCCCAGATGTTCCAGTTCATCTTTTTGCCGTCGAACTCGTCCGAGAAGATCAGGCGGTAGCCGCTCAGGTCGATGGTCTTGTAACCCTCTTCCCCCGATTGGGGCGGGACGGGCGTTTCCGGCGTCTCTCCGGCACAGGAGGCCAGCACTGCGAAATGCAGCATTGCGATCAGCAGGACTGCTTTCAGTTTCATAGGGCGGTCGTTTTAGTCTTTCGATAGTTTGAATGTTCCGCTGCGCACGAGTTGTCCGTCGGTGGTGATGCCCGAAAGCTCGATGACGATCTGCCGGGCTTCGGCCGGAACGGGAGCAGTGAATTCGAAGGGATAGGAGGCGTCGGTCAGGGCCTGAGGCCGTCCGCCGTCGATGCTGTAAGTCATCGACACGTTGCGGAAGCGGCTGTCGTCGTCCTGCAGGTAGATGTAGCAGGTTTTCAGTTCCCGCCCCAGATTGAGGAGCATGGCCCGGGCGCGTCCGAATTCCAGTTCGCCGTAGTCGTGGTGCCATCCTTCGGTGTCACGGTCGGTCAGTTGCTGCTGGAAGCGGGGGCGAATATCGACTCCGCGGATGATGAGGGCCGTGATGCCTTCGGGCGATACCTCGATGCCGGTTTTGCCGTCGGTGACGGTCACTTCGCCCGTCCGGCGGTTGTCGCGCCATACCTCGGCCGTAAGACTTTTTCCGGTGAGCATCGGCAGCAGCTCCGGATTGAACGTGACCACGGAGGAGACCGTGCGGGCGCTCTGGTTCGTGAAAGCCACCAGCAGTTCCCCGTCGCCGCGGGCCGCGAGGTAGTTCAGCTCCACGTCGGAGGTGGCGAGCAGGCGGCGGGGCATCCAGAGCCAGACATTCTCCCGGCCGTAGAAGCGCCCCGGGCGGCTGCCGTAGAACTTGGCCTGCAAATAGCCGTAGCCTTCGATGTAGTCGCCGCGGAAAGCGATGGCGCCTCGGGACTTGTTCGTCGCGTCGGTCACCAGATAGTCGTACAGGACGGACAGCAGCGGGAACTGGTGGTTGTAGTGGAACGAGTTGACGCTGATGCTGTCGTGCGGACGCAGCGGAAAGTCGGGTTTCTCGTAAGCTGTCGTGCGTTCGGTGTTGATGTGGTAACCCGGGAAATTGGCGTAGCGTCCCACGATGGCGCTGCGGGCGATGTCATGGAGAAACTCGTCGCCCGTGAGGCCGGCGATGCGCAGCATGTAGGGGGCGTGGTGCGCCATGAATACCGCGCGGTGGCCGATGCAGGTGGTGGAACTCTCCGGCACGAGACCGATCTCCGAGAGCCGCCATGCGGGAACGCTCTCCTCGGGGCAGTGCTGTCGGGGAATACCGCGGCTTTTGAGATACCAGTACCACGGAGCCAGACCTCCCTTGTTGACCGTGACATCCTCCTGCGGGATGGAGGGGACCATCCAGACGAACATGGCATATTCGCGGGCCCCTTCGTGGGCGGCTTCGAGGTAACGCCGCTCGCCGGTCTCTTCGTAGAGTTCCAGCAGGTTGATGTAGAACGGGGCGTAGCGGTTCCAGAAAAAGGCGTTCTGGAACTTTTCGGGCTGCGTGCGGATGAACTTTTCGATATAGATGTCGGCCTGTCTTTTCGCATGGTCGAGGTAGGCCGTCTCTCCCGTTGCGCGGTACATTTCCAGCGCATCGTACCAGCTGCCGCCAGCGCCTGGGATGCATTTTTCGACGGGTTTGTGCTTGTAGTATTTCTCCTCGGCGAAATAACGCAGCACGGGACTTTTGCCGCCCGAGAGGCGGTAGAGCCCGGCCAGTTCGCTGACAGGCGCGCAGGGGCCCGCCAGTTCGCGCGAGGGCGACTGCACCTTCTGCGTCGTGTCGAGGCAGAAGAGCGTGTTCTTGCGCGAGAGCATATACTCGACGATCGGGTAGGCCCGGCGGCGGTAGAGCTCCCCGTCGTCGGCGACGAGGGCTACCGAAAGTGGGTTGAGTGAGCTGACGTTCTTCGTCGAACCCGGCACGTCGGTCGAGTAGGAGCAGCCTTTCAGACTGTCGATGAAGTTGCTGTAAGGGCTCAGCGTGTAGTCGATGATGTTGTCGATGGTGTTGTTGAGCGTCGAAATGGCGTTGCTGCGGTAGTCGTGGAAATCGTAGAGGTTGCGGGCCATGGTCTGGAAGGCGATGTTCAGCGGTTTTTCCTCGACCCACAGCCGCATGCGGAAGACGAAGGCTTTGCCGGGCTCCATCTTCGAACCGGCGTGTCCCAGCACCGGGGCGAAGAGCATCGGCTGGACCTTGCCTTCGGGATTGTGCAGGGCCACGCCGAAGCGGTTGTTATCGAGTGTAGGCAGGGGTTGGAAGGGCATTTCACGGCTGTCGGCTGCAACGCCCACCGTTGCGCCGCCGACATGGACGAGCGTGGCGGGGATCGGGCAGGTGAAGGCCAGCGACATGTAGGGCTGCGAAGGGAAAATCCGCCGCTGCCAGACCATCGGTTGCCACAGCGCATCGACCCGGCTCAGGTCGAAGGACGGGGCTCCGAGGTATCCCACCGAGTAGTAGCCTTCGCGTGCCGGGGTGAATCGGAACTCCATGCCCGGCGCTGAGCCGTCGATGGCCCAGACGCGGCATTCGAGCGTTCCCCACGCCGTGGCGGGGTAGCTGAAACGGATGGTATCGCCCGCCATTTCCGCTTTCGAGGGGGTGAGGTCGGTGAACGGGGCCGCGGCGAAAAGGTCGAACGTGCGGCCTTTGACCGATCCGTTCACCGAGTCGTCGATGCCGTCGCCGCCCATGCTTTTGCTCTGTTTGATCTGCGCGATAGCTTTCTCCGGTGCGAGGTTGTCGGCTATCCACGAAGGGGCGAAAAAGCGGCAGTCGGGCAGGGTGCGGAGTTCCATCTTCGGGTTTTTGTCGGTCCGGAACAGGCGGAAGTCAGCGCGGAATGTGAACCGGGCCTTGCCGTTCGTGACTACGACGGCGCCTTTTTGCAAGGTGGCCGTCATCTGCTGCGGCTCGCGGGGGGCGGCTTGCAGGGTCATCGCTCCGGCGATCAGGCCGGTCAAGAGGGTGATTCGTTTCATCGTTGTAGGGTGTTAACGGGATATACGGGGCTCCAGTCGCTGGCGTAGCCGTAACGAAGCCGTTTGCGGATGCGCAGGTAGTGTCGTGCGCCCGGTTCGACGACGGGCAGGTTGCAGGCACCCGTCACGGTCGTCAGGATGTGCCGGTCGAGTTTGTCGGGGGCTGTCCCGTATTCGAATTCATAGCAGAAGTCCCCGAAATCGCAGGCGTAGCCGACCTGGATATTCCCGCCCTCCTGAGCCAGGTGACGGATGACGGGCGGCAGTTCGGCGGCGCGGGTCCGGACCCGGACGATCTCGGCGGAGGGAGTCTCTCCGGTGTCGTTCACGGCGACCAGCTGGATCTGATATTCCCGGCCGTATTCCAGTTTCGGCAGTTCGATGAATCCGTCGATGGTCGGGGCGCTTCGGTTTTCGAGCCGGTCGGTGCCGTAGCGGACATGCCATTCGTCGGCCGTGAAATCGCGGTTGAACCGGATGCGGATGATCTCCTGCCCGCTTTCGGTTTGGGTGATGATCGGTACGGCGGGCGCAGCGAGGCTCATCACGGCGTCATGTACGGCATAGCCCGTCGGGGTGATGAGTTCGGCACAGACCTTTGCCGCCCCGACGGTCGGGAGGGGCAGTTGCAGGCTGAACGGCTTGTCACCGGGTCGGATGACGGGCAGCGTCCGCACGGTGCGTCGCAGCGTGTCGCCGTCTGCGCCGAGTGCGCTGAGCCGTACGGTGTACCCCTCCATCCGGAAAGCTGGCAGGTCGAGCCGCCCGCGCGGGGTCAGGGCGATTTCGACACCGTTTTCGGTGAACGTCAGACCGAATCCGGCGAGCGGGGAGTTCTGGCGCTGGAGTTCGCGGAAACCCCGTTTCGGTGTGCCGTATACGTCCACGACACCCCAGGGGCGGTTGCCCGTGGCCGCCGTACCGCTGTCGCGGTAGTTGGTGCGGTAGTCGTTGAAGGTCCAGACCGAAGCGCCGATCAGGTGCTCGCGTCCCCGCATCGAGGAGAGCATGGCGGCATAGTCCGAGAGCGTGTTATTGGGGTCTTCGCTGTTGGCTTTGGTGCCGTATTCGCTGTAAAAGATCGGTTTGCCCGGGTAGCGGCGGTGCACCTCGTCGGCCCGTTCGCCGTGAGCGCCGTATTGGTTGAAAAGGATCATGTCCGACAACAGCACCGGTTCGTCGTATTGCTTGGCCGCGGTGTGCGTGACATAAACCGCCAGGCGCGTGGAATCGAGCTCGCGGATGCGGCGGAAGGCCGAGGTGAGATAGCCTTCGATGCCGGGATTGTCGCTCAGGCGGCCGATCTCGTTGCCTGCGCTCCAGCCGATGATGCAGGGATGGTTGTAGCGCTGGGTGATAAGTTCCGTGAGCCAGCGCATCGGCACGGGGTGGTCGGCTTCGACATAGTGGTTCTTGTTCCAGAGCGGAATCTCCTCGAAGATGAGCATTCCCTTTTCGTCGAGGTAGTCCAATACCTCTTCGGGCAGGGCCAGGTGGCTCAGGCGCGCCATGTTGACGCCGCAGCTCTTCATCCGGTCGATGTCGCGGCGGTAGATTTCGGGAGGCAGCGTATTGCCGTGGAACGGATCGTAGGGAACCCAGTTCGCGCCGTTCAGCCGCACGCTCTCGCCGTTGAGCAACAAGCGGTAGCCGTCGATCTCGATTTTGCGGATGCCGAAGCGTTCGGTAACAGGCTCTCCGTTGCCGTAGGCAGCCGTGGCTGTGTAGAGATGCGGGTGGTCGAAGTCCCAAAGCCGGGCCTTGCGGATGCGAAGCGGGATGAGTACCTCACCGCGTCTGGCGGCACGGGCTTCGCTCCGGGCCACGATGCGGCCCTCGGGGTCTGAGATCGAAACCCGGACGGTGCCTTGTTTTGCGCCGTTGAGGAGGAGCTTCACGCCGATTTCGGCGCTGCCTTTTTCGAGGTCGGGTTCGGCGCTGATGAATACACTTTCGATGCGTTCGCGGGGTACCGTGCGCAAGGTGACCGGACGACGGATGCCGCCCCAGTTCCAGGTAGCGCCCAGCTTGAAGCTGTTTTCAGCGCGGACGACGAGCCGGTTCACGGCGCCCGGCGCGATGCGGTCGGTGATGTCGAATCCGAAGGAGGTGAATCCGAAATCGTGACTGCCCAGGTGTTCGCCGTTCAGCCAAATGTCTGCGTCGGCGTAAACTGCCTCGAAGTCGAGCAGAATGTCGCATCCCGCGGGTTTCTGCGGCAGGACGAAAGAGGTGGCGTACCACGCCGCACCCGTATAGTCGGCGTATTCGAGGCGGGTGTTCCAGCATCCCGGGACCTCCGTTTCATCCCATCCGCTGCGGTCAAGCGTGGGTGCGTACCATGCCTCCCGAATACCTGCGTTCAGCGGGTCGGTGCGAAAACTCCATTTTCCGCCGAGCGGCGTTTCCGCGGCTGCGGCACAGCAGCAGAGCACAAGCGGTATGAGCAGTCGTTTCATGGCCGTTTAGTATCTGAGCAGGGTTTTTACGGGATAGAAGATGATGTCGCCCGATTCGAAGGATTTGTCCAGACGAACCCGGTTTCCCTGTTTGTCGATAAGGTATACTTTGCCTTTCTTGACCGTAACGGTCAGCGGGTGGCTTGGGAAAAGGGTGTAGAGCGTCTGCCCGTCCTTGAACGCTCCGGGGACTAATTTCCCTTTGATGATATTGTATTTGAGTGTGTTGCGCAGGCGCGGAGGATTGCCGTTGGCTGAGCCTTCGGTACGGTAGTAGACCTCGATACCGGTGTTGTCGGGAACGATCACCGTATATTTTTTGCCGTCGGTCAGATAGTCGGCGAACGTGCCGTCGCCGGTGTACATCGCATACATGCGTTTGTATTCGGTGACATAACGGTCGTATTTTCCGTTGTCGGTCCGGGAGAGCAGTTGCAGCGCTTCGCCGCCGATTTCCCCGGTTTGCTGGGCATGGACCGGCGTGAATAAGCAGAATAATGCCAGCAGGGCTGTGATCGTGAAGGTTTTCATCGTTCGGTGGTTTTAGGTTCTATATCGAAAGTGAAAGGCGGCAGCGGAAGGCCGCTCTTGTGGTAGACCGTGAGGGTATTGACGTTGCCCCAGGCATAACGGACTCCGGTCGGAACCGGTGCTTCCGCAGAGGTCAGTTCCAGCAGGTTGCCCCGAATGTGCAGGTCGGCCGGATGCCAGTTCCCCGCCATGTCGCGCAGTTCGAATCCGGATTCTTCGCTGCGTGAGGCGAGACCGTTGCGGATGCCGCCGACAGGAACTGTTACTTTGCAGCCTTCGACTGTGACGGGGCCGGGCAGCGTCAGCGTTCCGGGTTCCTTGCCGCCGTAAACGAGTTCTTCGGCCGCGGCGGCGAACCGCATACCCACGGGATATTTGTTTTTGGGGTGGATATTCTCCGCATCACCGCAGTCGGCCGTTACGACCAGGGCTGTGCGGGGGACGGTGCGGGCCGTGCAGAGCTGCGACTGGCGGAGGCGGGCCCAGCGGTCGCCGCTCTTGTCGCCCGGAACCCGGTAGGAGGGGAGTTGGGCGAAGATGAAGGGCAGGTTGTCGTTGCCGAAGAAGCGGCGCCAGTCGGCGATCAGTCCCGGGAACAGGGTGGCGTACTGTTCCGGAAAATAGCCGTTGCTCTCGCCCTGGTACCAGATGACGCCGCGAACGGTCAGGCCGCGGAAACGGGCGAGCATCTTTTCGTAGAGCACCGACGGATTTTTGTAATGGCTTCCGATGCCGTCGTAGATCTTGCCGACGGCGGCTTTCAGCGCCGGATCGGACGCGAATGCTTCGGGACTGATCCACGCTTCGGCTGTCGAACCGCCGTGCGAACAGTTGACGATGCCTACCGGAACGCCCAGTTCGCGGTGCAGCTCCCGGGCGAAAAGGTAGGCTACGGCGCTCCAATCATAGATGCGGCGTCCGTAGGCTCCTGACCAGGGACGGTCGGAGGTGTCGAGCAGTTTGCCGCCGCTGACGACGTTGGCCCGGTAGTAGCAGCGGACGTTGGGGTAGTCGGCGTCGCGGATCAGTGCGAGGCGGTCGTCGAACTCCATGCCGCGGACTTTGAAGGCCATGTTCGACTGTCCTCCAGCCAGCCAGACTTCACCCACCACGATGTCGCGGATCGTCACGGTATCGCCGCCGCAGCGGATCTCCATCGTGCGGTTCCGGTTGCTGGCTTCCAGAGCCGGAAGCGTGGCCTGCCATACTCCCTGTGCGTCGGTTTCCGCCGTGACGGTATGGCCGGCGAACGATATTTCGACGGAGCTTCCGGGGGCTGCCGTGCCTTCCAACGGAAGCGGCATGTCCCGTTGGAGCACCATGCTGTCGCAGAGGTAGGGTGCCGGAGCGAGTTTCTGAGCCTGTACGCTGGCGGCGGCGGAGAGCAGGACGCCCAGAATGAGAAGGCGGATCGGTTTCATGGTCGTCTATTTTTCGAGCGTGAGGGTTTCCCATTCGGTCACGGTGCCGTCCTTTTTCCGGGCCGAGGTCCGGATTTCGAGATGTCCGGCGTCGGCCGGGAAAGTGAATTCGTAAGGATAAGTCGCCGAACCGAGGCGTTTGCCGTTGACCTCTGCTGTTGCCGAAGCGTATTCCGTGTCGCTGATGTTGAAATAGACATAGGCGTGGCAGTCGCCTTTGCCCGTGTTGAGCACCATGCAGCGTACTCGGTCGTCGCTGCTGGCCGCATAATCCTTGTTCCATGCCTTGGGAACTGCCAGCAGACGCTGCTGGACGGCGACTTTCGGCCGGACGCCTTCGATCTTCACAGCAGTCAGGGAGTTGGGTTTGACGGTGACTTCGAATGCACCTCCGTGCACGTCCTGGCATGACCCCTCGGGACTCAGCAGGCGGACTTTGCAGGTCGTGTTCCGGTCGATGCCCAGCCGTTCGGTGTCGAGCCGGACCGTGGAGACGACCTCGCGGCCGCATTGGTTCGAGAAGGCGAGGTAGAGGGCATCTTCGCCGCGCGCGGCGACGTAATTGAGTTCGATGTCGGAACTTTCGGCCAGTCCGTCGGGCATCCATAGCCACGCTTGCTCGCCGTAGAACTCGCCCGGACGGTGCCCGTAGAATTTGCTTTGCAGATAGGCGTAGGCTTCGATGAATTCGCCGGGAAACCGGATTGCGCCCCGGCTGCGGTACAGTGCGTCGGTGACGAGATAGTCATAGAGCAGCGATACATGCGGCATGATGTGGTTGTAATGGAACGAGTTGACCCCTAATTCCTTGTGGCCGCGCAGCGGATAATCCTCCTTTTCGTAGACCGTCGTGCGGGCTGTGTTGATGTGGTAGCCCGGGAAATTGCGGTAACGTCCGACGATGGCGTTCTTGGCGATCACGGCCAGAAAATCGTCTCCGGTGTAGTGCGCCAGCCTTACGAACCATGCGGCGTAATTGGCCATGAAGATGGCGCGGTGTCCGGTGCAGGTTCCCGACGATTCGGGGGTGAGCCCGATTTCGGAGAGCCGCCAGGCGGGAGCATCTTCCCGCGGGGCATCCATCCGGGCGTGCCCTTTCTGTTTCAAATAGGCGTAATGCGGGGCTTTGCCGTCGGGGTTCACGGTGATGTTCGCATCGGGAACTTCCGGACAATACCAAATATATTGGGTATAGAGCCGTGCGCCGCGGTGCGCCGCTTCGAGATAGCGCTTTTCGCCCGTCGTTTCGTAGAGTTCCAGCAGGTCGATCCACTTGGGGGCGAAACCTGTCCAGAAGAAGAAGCCTCCGGCCGCAGGGTCCGAGAAGTCGGAGGCCGGGGTGTCGATGCGCGCTGCGATATAGGCGTCGGCGCCGCGCATGGCTTCGTTCAGGCAGGCCGTGTCGAGCGTGGCCCGGTAGAGGTGCAGGGCGTTTTTCCAAGTGCGTCCCTCTTCCCGGACATCGAGGTTGCGGACGCGGCTCTTGCCGTATTCCTGTCCGGCGAGGCGCACGAGGAACGGGTCTTTGCGCTGGAAGACGTTGTAAAGTGTCGTCAGCTCCGAAATGGGTGCGCAGGGGCCGTCGAGCTTGCGCGACGGGTACTGGATGCGCTGCGTCGAGTCGGCAGAAAAGAGGAATTTTTCGCGTGAAAGCATGTATTCCAGAATGGGGTAGGCGCGTTTTTCGTAAACGGCTTCGTTGTCGTTCAGCAGGGCGATCTCCAGTGGGTTGAGTGCCGAAACGTTTTTCACGGCGCCCGGCACGTCGGTCGAATAGGCGCATCCCTTTTGTTCGTCGATGAACCAGCTGTAACGGCTCATCGTGTAGCCGATGATGTTGGCGATGGTGCTGTTGAGCGTCGAAATGTCATTGCGGCGCAGGTCGCGGAAGGCGTAGATGCGCTCGGCGGTACGCTGTACGGCGTCGGTCGTGTTTCCCTTGCAGGCGAATAACAGAGCGCTGAAACGATAGGTGTCCCCTGCCGCCATCTTTGACTCCGCACCGCCCGGAACGGGGGCGAAGAGCATCGGTGCGGCTTTGCCGTCGGTGGTGCGGAGTGCAACGCAGAAGCGGCTGTTCTCTGCCGTGGGCAGCGGATCGAAGGGAAATTCTGCGGGATGGGCCACGATGCCGCGGCTTACGCCGTCGGTAGTGACGAAGGTCGAGGGTACCGGGCAGCGGAAAGCCAGTGTGGCATAGCTGCGGTCGGGAAAGCGGCGTTCCTGCCAGATCATCGGCTGCCACAGCTCCGTGACATGCGCCGTGTCGGCCGCTTCGTAGCCGGTGAAGCCTACCGAGTACCAGCCGTCGGCCTTGGGCCGCAATGTGCAGGAGAGCATCGGGCAGCCCGAAGCGGAGTCGATGCTCAATTCGGCTTCGAGAGCGAAAAGTGCGTGCTCGGGGTAGGTGAAGCGGATTTTCGTTCCGTTGGCGACGGCTCCGGATGGGCGTATTTCGATATTCTCGCCGACATTGAAGAGCGAAAAGGTCCGGGATTCGACGGCTCCTTCGAGGATGCTCGCGTCGAATCCGTCGCCGACCTGATCGTCGGTGCGCTCGACGCGCCGGGCGTCACCGTTCTCCGAACGCCAGGTGGCGGCGTTGTAAAGCACGTTCCCGATTCCTGCCGGGCGCATTTTCAGCTCCGGGTCGCGGGGCGTGCGGATGATCGTGAAGACCGGAGCATAGCTGTTTTTCGCGCCCTCCGTCCGGAACGTGATCGTGCCGTTCTGTGCGACGCTGACATCGCCGTCCGGCGACGGAAGGTGTATCGAAGAGCCGCAGCCGGCGAGCGATAAGATTGCGGCGAGCGCCGCTGTCGTCAATCCGTATTTCATCTTATTTGCGTGTTATTTCCCATATTTTAAGTCCGAATCCGTCGATCGTGCAGTCGGTTGCTTCCGTGCCCGGGAGCCGTTCGGTTTTCGCTGTCAGGGCTCGGGTCCGGCCGATGCCCTGCCAGCCGAGTTTCGAGACGTTGAGCGTGATCCGGCCCCGGTTTTCGTGCGCCGAACTGCCCAGCAGAACGACGTAAAGCCGTCTGCCATCGGTCGAGAGCGCCGTTAGGCAGTCGAGATCGGGACACCCCGTCCGGACGAGCCCCGGGCGTAGGATCAGGTTCGCTTCGTCATCTCCGATGCGTCCGGGTGCGAATCCTGTGATGCGCTGCGGTCCGACCTTGGGCGTCACGAAGCCCCGTGGGAAGGCGATCAGCCCGTCGCTGCGGCATTCGGCTTCGCAAAGCAGGTAATCGACGATCCATCCCAGCTGCCACCAGGCATGATGCGGGAAAGGTCCCGGGCCGCGGTCGAACTGCGACCAGTAGTAGGTGGCGATCTTCGTGTCGGGATGAAGGAACTCCTCCCGGGCGATGGCCGCCGTGCGAGCCAGATCGACGAAGAGGCTGTCGCCGGTCATTGCCGCCAGCCGGGTGTAGAGCCCGCAATGGCTCGTCAGCAGGATGGGACCGCTCTTGGTCGCCGATCCCGTGCTTCCGCCGTGTTCGAAGCAAAGCCCCGTCTGGCTCAGCTGCCAGTCGCGCAGTTCCCGGCCCTTCCGCCGGACGGGTGCATTCTCCGACCGCGGGTGGGTGTATACGGAGCAGGCATAGAGCCGCGCCGCGCGGACGGCTGCGTCGAGATAACGTTCGTTTCCGCTCGCTTCGTATGTTTCGAGCAGTGCCTGGGCACTTTGCACGGTGGCGAAGTCGTTGATGAAACGGGCGTCGCCGCAGACGCCCAGGAACCGTCCCCGATCTACGGCGTGTTCGACATACCAGTCGGCGCCGCGGAGTGCTGCGTCGAGATATTTCCGTTCGCCCAGGATACGGTGGGCGACCAGCAGCCCGTAAAACGTGGGGCGCAGGTCCTCGAGGTCGGTGAAGAGCGCCTTGCTCGTGAGTTTGTCGTAGGCCACGTCGAAACCGCCGTCCGGATGCTGGAGTGAGAGCAGCAGATCGGCACCTTCGCGCAGTTTCTCGCGCAGCAGCGTGTCCTGAGGCTCGAAGAGCAGGATGTTGCCGATGTCGATCAGCGTGTAATAGGTGATGCCGATCGGTTCGATGTGGTTGCCCCACTCCTCGACGAACGTTCCCTTTTTCGAAAGGTAGTACTGCCCGAGCGCCGCGCCGCGGTTGCGGTCGCCGTGTCCGCCCTGCTGCATGAGTTTGAAGTTGCGGATATAGGGCAGGCGGCCGTGCCGGAGCAGGCTGTCGCTGGTCATCGCCGCGAGCATCCACACCGCACCGGCGTCGGCGTTCTTCATGGCGTCTTTCTCCGAGCCGACGACACTGCCCAGATAGGCCTGTGCTCCGATTTCGATCCCTTCGCAGCATTCCGTGCGCCAGAGCGAGAGCGAGTCGTCGCAGACATAGCGGCAGATTGCTTCGAGCCGGTCGGTGAGCGAGATTCTGGAACGTCGCAGGGCGAGTTCCTCTTTCAGCCCGTAGATGTCGTAAACGGCGTGTTTGAAAACTTCGTACCAGTCGGTGCGGCGCAGCGTGTAACGAAATGCAAAATGGGTTTGGCTGCCTGCTTCGAGCCATGAACCCTCTTCGCCGAGTACTGGGTGCCAGGCCGTAGGGCAGAGCCGTCCGTCGCGTGTCATGTGCGAAAGTCCTGTGCGCCAGCATTCGCCGTGCGTGCGCCGGTCGCCCACGTAAGGTTTTCGGTCATAGCCCGGTTCGGGAATGACGGCCAGCGTGAGTCCCTGCGTGTCGGTCAGGAGCGAAGCCATCGTGGTTACGGTGTTTTCGTTGCAGATCACCGGCAGATGCGGCAGTCCTTGACCGTACATGTAGGCCAGGTGGAAATCGGGCTCGATGGCGGCGCCCTGAAAGAATCCCGGGACGTAGCCCCAGGCCAGCTGCTTTTCGGGAAGCGTGGCCGTTGCCGGCGTCGAAAGCGAATAGTAGCCTGCACGCGCTGCGGTGAAGGTCATCCGCACGCACAGATCGCCCGGATGGATCGTGTCGGCCCACCATTCGGCGGTGAGCTGTCCGGGTTCGCCCGAGGCTTCGAAACGGAGGGTGTCGCCGTTGCGGTGCATTTCCTGCGGTACGAGCCGGAAGGCTTCGCCCGCGCGGTTCAGCGGCACGGAGGAGGTGGCTTTGCGGTAGCTCGGGACGATGCAGTGGAAACGGTCGATGTCAAAGCGCAGCGTGTCGCCGCCCCGGTTGACGATGGTTTCTCCCTCTGTCGGCGGCGTTTCCGGTGTGTAGAGCACGGTGTATCCGCCGTCGGGAGTGCCCCAGACGAACGTTTGCCCTTCGTCGCGGAGCTCTATTCTCCGGGGCTGCCAGCCTTCGCGGCTTTTCTGCCACGAAATATTGATCCGGGAATCGCCGATTCGCGGACCGCTTCCGAAAACGGTCAGCGGGCCGAGGAGAGCGAATATGCAGAGTGCTTTTTTCATCGTTGCGGCTGTTCGGGTTTATGGCAGACAAGCAGCCGGGTCGGGACTGCTTGTCTGCGCATTCGGTGAACCTGCGTTTAGTAGCCGGGGTTCTGGTCCGGGGCGTTGATGAAGGGATTGGTGTTGATCTCGTTCTGCGGAATAGGCCACAGGTAATCCCGGTTGGGGTTGAACGATCGCGTGTCAACCTTGTAGGGAATGTATTTCGGCGGGTTGAGACGCACGTCCTGATATTTGTAGCCGTAGGCGTCGGTCATCACTTCGGGACCGATCCGCCAACGGCGGATGTCCGAGATGCGGGTGCCTTCGAAGGCGAATTCGACGCGGCGTTCATGGCGGATGATGGCCCGCAGTGCATTGGCGTCGAGTTCCGTGCCTTCGATGTCCTCGACCTTCGGCATCATCACCGAGGGGCGCTGGCGTACGCGGTCGATCAGCCCGCGGACTTCGGCCTCGTCGAACGTCCCCGATTCCACGAGCGCTTCGGCGCGCATCAGCAGAACGTCGGCGAAACGGATCAGGATGATGTTGTGTTCCGAGTTGTTCTTCTCGGTTTCGGTATAGTCGTTCCACTTGCGGATCTTCATGCCCGTATGGTTCGAAGAACTCGGGAGGAAGATCGCTCCGCGGCCATTGTCCGTGCCCGGCATGATGATCGACTGGTCGAGACGCGGGTCGCGGTCCTTGTAGGGATAGGTCGGGTCGAAAGCCGGGTCGGCACTCTCGTAGAGTTGCGTCTCGGCGTTCCAGCTTACGGGGTAGCCGTTCTTGGTGTAGTAACTCTCGGCGAGCGCGGATGTCGGACAGTAGGAGTTCCACTCGTAGGTGAAGGTGTAGAGCTGGTGCGTAAGTCCCTGCGAATAGGCGTTCTTCATATACTGGATGTCGAAGATCACCTCGCAGTTATTCTCGTTCTGAGGCAGGAACAGCTCCCGGTAGAGGGGATAGAGATCGTAACGGAGTGCGCCGTTTTCATCTTTGAGGTCGATCACCTCTTTGAGGGTCTCGGCTGCCTGGGCGTACATCCCGTTGTAGAGTTCGATTTTGCCTTTGAGGGCCAGTGCGGCGCCGCGTGTGGCGCGGCCGGTATCCTCTGCGGCATAAGTTACGGGCAGATATTTGGCCGCTTCTTCCAGATCGCCGAGAATCTGCTCCACGACCTGCGCCTTGGGTGTGCGGGGTTTGCTGTCGGCCAGGTCTACCTGTTCGAGGTACATCGGCACGTCTCCGAAAAAGTCGATGAGCTCCGAGTAGAAATACGCGCGCAGGAAGAGCGCTTCGCTGCGCAGCCGGTCCTTGATGTTGGTGGCCGGAACGGTTATTTCGTAACAGTGGTCGAGCCAGGCCAGCAGGGTGTTGGCGCGCGAGATCCCGCGGTAGCCGCGGCTCCAGAAATTCAGTGCATAGACACTCGACGAGCCGTGGGTGCCCTGTCCGAATTCCTGCGTGTTCTGGTTGCGCGAGTAGTTGTACATGTTGTCCGACATGCAGTCGAAGTCGATGGCGTAGGTGCGGCCCTTGACCGGCTCGAGGGCGGCGTTGTAGATGCCGTTGACGGCGATGACGGCATTCTCCTGCGAAGAGAAGAAGGTGGCGGGATCGAGTGCGTCCTGCGGCTCGCGTACCAGGTAATCCGCGCAGGAACCCAGCATGAGCGCCGAACCGACGAGTGCGACTATTTTATGATAAGTTTTCATCTTTGTCCGTATTATGTGTTAGAAACCGATGTTGAGGCCGAAATTGTAGATGCGTATCTGGGGATAGACCTCCGACGCGATGTTGGTCGAGGGGCGTTCGGGGTCCCATCCCGGGAAATTCGTGAGCGTCCAGGCGTTCTGGATGCCGGCATAGATGCGCACTTTCGACATGTGCAGTTTGGCAGTCCAGCGCACGGGCAGCGTATAGCCCAGTTCGATGTTTTTCAGACGCAGGAACGAGGCGTCGTAGATGTAGTAGCTCGAACGGGTGTTGGCTGTCTTCGAGTCGTAGTTCATGCGCGGATGGCGGTTGGTCGGGTTGTCGGCGGTCCAACGTTTGTCAACCATGTCTTTCCAGACGTTGCCGTTGTCGTTGAAGAACGGCACGACCATCGGTCCCTGATTGTACATGTCGCGGCCCAGCACCGTCTGCCAGAACATGTTGAAGTCGATACCTTTCCAGCCCCAGTTGAGGTTCAGCGACATCGAAACGTCGGGGAACGGGTCGCCGATGATGGTCCGGTCGTAGTCGAGATCGATCTTGCCGTCGGGTTTGCCGTCGGGGCCCGAGAGGTCGGCGAATTTCAGGTCGCCGGGACGCGGACTGCCTTCGCTCGGCACGGGGCGTCCTTCTTTGAGCGTGTAGACGCGGTCCTGCAAGGGCACCGAGGGGTCGCTGTCGTTCTGCCACGTGAAGTCGTCGAACTGATAGACACCGGCCATTCGGTAGCCGTAGTAGGCTCCCACGGGGTGCCCCTCCATCTGGACGATGGGCAGCGAGGCGTGGATCACGGGGCTGACACCTTTCAGGTCGAGGATCTTGTTGCGCAGGAAAGTGGTCGTGAACGTGGCATCCACGTACATTTTGTTGCGGTAGGTCTGACGGTAGTTGAGCGTCAGTTCGAGACCTTTGTTCTCCATGCTGCCGGCGTTCTGGTAGGGGCCGCCGTTCACGTTGCCGATCAGCGACGGCGGGATGGGCAGCTTCATCAGAATATCGGTGGTCTTCTTGTAGAAGATGTCGGCCGTCAGCGAGAAGCGGTTCCAGATGCCGATGTCGAGACCGATATTGGTCTGTTCGGAAGTCTCCCACGAGGTGTCCTTGTTCGAGAGTTCGGTGATGGCCGCGCCGGCTACCTGCGTGCCGTTGAAGTCGTAGTAGCTGTCGGTCGAGAGGGTCGGGTATCCGGTGTAGTTCGAGGTGATGTACTCGTTGCCGAGGCGTCCCCACGACACGCGCAGCTTGAGGTTGTTGATATACTCGGTCACGCCGGAGTTCTTGAAGAAACTCTCCTGGGAGATGCGCCAACCGGCGGCCACCGATGGGAAAAGGCCCCACTTTTTGTTGTAGAAACGCGACGAACCGTCGTAGCGGACGTTGACCTCGAAAAGATAGCGGTCGTCGTAGGAGTAGTTCACGCGGCCGAAGAGCGAACGGGTCGCACGTTCGTTGATGGCGTTGTCGTTGACCTGCGTGGCGGGATCGCCCATGTTCAGCGACGGGGTGAACGAAGACATGTTGTCGCGGCGCGCCATCTCCCATTCGTTGCGCCACCAGTATTGCGAAGCGCCGACGAGCACCGAGAGGTCATGCCGGTCGAAACGTTTTTTGTAGCTGGCCGTAAGTTCGGTGGTCGTCGAAAGCGTCGTCGAGTTCTTGATCTCGATGAAGCTGGCCACCTTGTTCTGTACGTCGCCGTAAAGGTCGCCCACGGTGTAGATCGGGGCGACGAACTGGTCGTTGCGCGAATTGAAGTAGACCGTGGCGAACGAACCTTGTATTTTCAGTCCTTTGACGGGTTCGACCCCGGCGCTGATCTTTGCGGTCAGTTGGTTGGAAATGTTCTTCGTGCGGCCGCCGGCTTCGAGCTGTCCCATGTGGCGTCCGTAGAAGCCGTAGAGTCCGTTATAGGCTTTGAAGATGCTGGTGGGGCCTGCGCGGTGGATGTCCTGAATGGTCTGGTTGGTTCCCATAGCCGTCGAGGTCATGTCCTTGCGGTAGCCCGAGAGGTTGAGCGTCGTGAAGAACTTACGGTTGGTGGAGTACATGCTGACGTTTGAGCGGAACGAGATCTTTTCGTTGTCGGTGCCTTTCAGCACGCCTTCCTGATTGCCGTAGCCCAACGAGACGCTGCCGTTGTAGTTTTTGCCGCCCATCGACATGCTCAGGTAGTGGTCGTGCATCGGGGCGATACGGAAATGACGGAGGTAGTAGTTCACGGACACCTTCTCGCCCGAGATGTATTTTTCACGATCGCTGTCGTAATTCTTGATCTCACCGTTGTAAAGGAACATCTCCTCTTTCAGGTCGAGCCATTCGAGCACTTTCACCGGTTCGGGCAGCGCCGTGGTCTCCTGCAACGAGAAGCTGCCATTGTAGCTTACTTTGAGCTCGCCCGAGCCTTCGCCCGACTTGGTCGTGATGAGCACGACGCCGGCCGCCGCACGGTTGCCGTAAATGGCTGCCGACGAGGCGTCTTTCAATACCGACATCGACTCGATGTCCTTGGGGTTGATCTGGTTGATGTCGCCCTCGACACCGTCGATCAGCACCAGCGGCTCGTTGTTGTTGGCGATGGACGACACGCCGCGGATGCGGATCGAACCCTGGTCCTGTCCTGGCTGTCCCGAGTTCTGGACCACGTCGATACCCGAGATCATGCCTTGCAGGGCCATCGAGGCTTGGGTGATGGGGCGGTTTTCGAGGTCCTTGACCGATACGTTCTCGGCCGATCCCAGCAGGTTGACTTTCTTTTGCGTGCCGTAACCCACCTGTACGACCTCGACGGCGTCGAGCATCTGCTGGTCGGGCATCAGTTTGATGATGTCGAATTTGGCCTTCGGATCGTCTGCTTTCAGTTTGAGCGTTTTGTAGCCCATGAACGAGAACGTGATCTCGCTCTTGGGCCCCGGAATCTTGATCGAATAAGTGCCTTTGCTGCCGGTGATCGTTCCAGCACCCGTTTCCTGCACGTACACGGTGACGCCCGACATGGGTTTGTCGTTCTCGTCGTGCACTACACCCTTGATCTCCCTGGGCTGTGCCATGGATGCCGCGATCGCGAAAAGCATCACCAGGGTCATGTAGACTTTTTTCATAGGTTCTGAAGTTGGTTGGTTTATTTCATTGTTTTCGATTCGATGATAATGCCCATCAGCGCCGGGCAGACATCGCCTTCCGGGCGCATGAGGCGGAGTCGGAGTCCCCGGGCCGTTACCGGCTCCGGGAAAGTCAGCGTGTTGACGGTCTGGTGGTTGCTTTCGGTGCGTGCCAGCTCGCGCCCCGTGTCGTCCGAAAGGATGTAGCCGCGGATACAGCAGGGCATCACGGAGTCGTAGTGTCCCATCTGCACGTTTTCCATCGCGTGATCGGCGTCGGTGTCGAAGAAGAGCCGGATCTGCGAGAAAGTCCGGGGCTCTTTCCAGGCGATTTCCAGTTCGGGGGCGGTGTCGCCGATGTCGGCGGCCCAGCCGTTGGGAGCGAGGTAGGGACGGAAATAACTGTTCCGCAACTGCTCCGCGCCGAAGGCAGCGAGGGCCGGGGTGAAACGCAGGGCGAAGTTCTTCCCTTCGGGACGGCGCTTCGGACACCAGAACTCGAATGCTTCGACGCCGATGCCTTCGGGCGGCGTCTGGCGTCCGAAGTTCGAGACGGCGGGATTGATGTGATTGAAAACCGACGTGAGACCCGTCACGAAGCGTCCGCTCTGCGGCAGACGCACTTTGTCGTTGGCCATGAAGCAGACGAAGACATAGCGGGGCATGTCGTATTCGATGCCGAAGTCCAGCGCGATGCGGTTTTCTCCTTGGACGAGCCGCACGACCTCGACGGCGTCGGTGCGGTCGGGTGTGTAGTTCTCCCGACGCAGGGAGCTGCGCAGTTCGACGCGGAGTTCGGTGGCATCGTCAGCTTCGGCGACGATCTCGATACGGGGCATGCGGCCGCTGACGGGCAGCAGCTGAGCGGCCGGGTATTCGAGCCGGAACCAGGTGCCGTCGTGCGGCAGTTCATTCAGATGGAGTTCGCTCGATACGCGCAGCGAAGCCTTGTCCAGCAGATTTTTGCCGTCGGAGATGTCGAGACCGGGGATGAACTGTCCCAGTTTGACGAGCTCGGATTGCAGGCGTACGATCTTGTCGGGGGCTGCATAATCGGCGGGTTTGCATTTCTCTTCGAGACAGAGCGCTGCGGCCATGCCGATAGCCTGTCCGCCGAGTGCCGCCGTGCACATGACGCGGGTCGAGCCGTTGGCCACGTGGCTCGACGACATGATGCGGCCGCCGATGAAGAGGTTGTCCAGATCGGGGGTTACATAACAGCGGTAGGGTATCTGATAGACGCCTTTGCTGTGCCATTGGTTGCAGCCGTTCCTGGGGCTGAATACTCCGTCCGACGGGTGCAGGTCGATGGACCAGCCGCCGTAAGCCACGGCGTCGTAGTGGGTATGTTGTTCGATGATGTCCTGCTGGGTGATGGTGTAGAGCCCCGTGAAGCGGCGGCTTTCGCGCTTGCCGGGGAAGAGTCCCGCCCACTCCAGCGTGAGGTTCTCGGCCTGCGGGAATTTGCCCGAGTTTTTGATATAGTCCCAGACGCCGTAGACCACGCGCCAGAGTTCGAATTTGATCCGTTCGGTGTCGGTCACCGTGTCCAGACGGCCGCCGTATTCCAGCCACCAGTATTTGCAGCCGTGCTGGGCGGGGTTGAAATAGTTGGGATTCTGCAATTTGGGGATGTGGCGCTCCGCATCTTTGATGGCGAAGTCCGGCGCCGTGTATTTCACCGGGCGGCCCGTGTCCTTCATGTAGAAGAGGATGCTGTGGCCCAGCAGCTCGCCGTATTCCCGCTTGTCGGGGGCGAACCCTTCGCCGTATTCCTCTTTCTCCTCGGCGCCCATGCGGAACGAAGCACCGGCGAGGTAGCCCAGCGTGCCGTCGCCCGTGCAGTCGGCGAACAGACGCCCTTCGAGCGTGTATTCCGTGCCGTTCTGCGGATTGATGGCCGTGAGACGGCCGATCGTGCGGTCGTCGTCCTTTTCGACTTTGTAGACCACTGTGTTGAGCAGCAGCGTGATATTGGGCTCGGCGAGCACTTTGTCCATCAGCACCATATCGAACAACACGGGGTTGCCCTCCTTGTTGCGGAAGGTGTTTTCGACGAGGATCTCGTCCAGTACGCCGCCTTCGCGCGACCAGCGGTTGTTGTTGCCCATATGGGAGGTGGCGCCCAGCACCCACAGGCGCACCTCGCTCGAAGCATTGCCTCCGAGCACGGGCCGGTCCTGGACCAGGATGACCTTGACGCCGGCCCTCGCCGCGGTGATGGCGCTGCATACGCCCGTCATGCCCCCTCCGGCGATTACGTAGTCGGCTCGTAGCGAGATGCGTCGGAATGCTCTTTGTTTTTCGAAATTGCAGGTAAACATAGTTGGATCAGGATTTCTTTTTGCTGTATGAATAAGCCGAGACGCCGATCGCCAGCAGCAGCAGTCCCATGCCCAGCGGGATCATCTTGTGTTCGTCGGCCAATGCTCCCAATGCGGCGATGAACACTCCGGCGAGGATGGCGCCGATGCCGATGACCATCACGCTGAAGCGGTTGTTGTCGGCACCCTCTTCTTCGGCGGTTGCGGCGGCGGGGGCCTTTTCGATCATCGGGATCTGTTCGCCGGGACGGCATATGCGGTGGTAGATTTCGTAGCCTGTCAGCAGCAGAGCCGGGACCAGTACGCCTACGAGCATCTCTTCGGCGCGGTCGAACGAGAAGCCCATGAGCGGCGTGACGAACTTGAACAGCGCGTTGATCGCAAGGCTCACTACGGTCGTCGTGAGGATGACCCGCCCGTTGAGATTGCGCGAGAAGAGCGACCAGATAAGCGGCAGGTAGAGCGGTACGCCCGTGAGGGCCGCTACGCTGATGACGACGTTCACAATACCGCCCATCAGGGGAATCAGCAGCGCCACGACGATGGCCAGCACGCCGAAACCGATGGTGGACCAGCGTGCGATCCGCATCAGCCCTTTCTCCGAAGTGGAGGGGGAGAGGCGTTTGAAAATGTCATTGGTGAAGACGCCCGCCGAGATATTGAGCGTGGCGTTGAGCGAGCTGGCCGTGGCGAAGATCATGCCGCCGAGCATCAGGCCCAGCAGCCCCGAGGGCATCGCCTCCTTGCACATCAGCAGGTAGGCATTCTCGGCTTCCAGCCCTTCGAGACCGGGGTTGTAGACGCGGTAGATCATCGGCGGCAGCATCCAGAGGATGGGGCTGACAAGGTAGAGGATGCCGAACAGCCATCCCACCTTGCGGGCGTTGCGGGGTGTGCTGACGCTGGTGTAGCGCTGTACGTAGGCCCAGTTGCCGCCCAGGAAAAAGAGATTGTAGAACATGAAGGCGATGATGAACACCCAGGTGTAGTCGCCCGATACGGTTTGGAAAAATCCCTCCGGAACCTTTGCGAGGAAAGCCTCGGCTCCGCCGACTTTTATCAGCGAGAGCGGAATGACGATGATGACGGCGGCGAACAGAATGAGAAACTGCAACACGTCGGTCACCACGACGGCGCGCAGGCCGCCGATCGTGACGTAAAGGATGCTGAAAGCCCCCAGCAGCAGGATGCTCGTGTTGAGCGGAATGTCGGCCGTGACTTCGATGATCTTGGCGATGGGGTAGAGGAATGCACCGGTCGTAAAGAGCGAGATGAAGAGGAACAGATAGGTGTACATCTTCTGCGTCGATACGCCGAAGCGGCGGGGGATGTATTCGGCGGCCGTGAGACAGCCGGTGCGGTTCCAGCGCGGGGCGATGAGGAATCCGACGGCGAGGCCCGCGGCGGCCATCGTGAGCTGGATGGTTACCGACACCCATCCGTGGGAATAGGCGATCGAGCCCCAGACGACGAATGTGCCGGCCGAGAAGAAGCCCATGAACAGCGAAAGGCCGCTGATCCACCAGGGAACGTTACCCCCCCCCGCGAAGAAACTCTTCATATTCTTACCCGTAGAGGAAAAGGAGACGCCGGCGAGCATCACGCCCGCGGCAAACAGCAGAATGGTTACGTAATCTAAAGTGCCCATGAATCGGTTCTCATTTAGGTCGTTTTCGGATTAGCCCAGAACAAATATATTCCATTCGGACCGTTTCCGCCCCAGGCGGAGTTCATAAAATCGTCGGGAACGTTTTCGGGAACGCTCCCATTTTATGCAACCGCTCCCATAGGCCTTCCGGTTCGTTTTTGCGCTCCGGGGAAATGCGGAAATTCCCAGGCATGGAATTTGATTTTTGACATAAACTGCGTATCTTGCTTCAAATTTTTTCGTATTCATGGCACAAAACACCACGATAAAAGACATCGCACGGGCGCTCGGAATCTCCAAATCGACCGTGTCGCGTGCGCTTGCCGACCGTTTCGATGTCAAACCCGAGACCAAGAAGGCGGTGATGGAGATGGCGGAGAAAATGCACTACCGCCCCAATCCGTTCGCCCAGAACCTGATCAAGCGGCGCACGAAGATTATCGGCGTCGTAGTTCCGGAGTTCATCAACTCGTTTTTTGCCCGGATCATCATCCAGATCCAGACGGTTTTCGAACGCGAAGGCTTTCATGTGCTCATCACCCAGTGCAATGAGTCCGCCGAGGCCGAACGGCGCAACCTGCAACTGCTGGAAGAGAGCATGGTCGAAGGCATCCTGATCTCGGTTACAGAGAAAGGACGCAATACCGATTATTATAAGGAATTGATCGGCAGCGGCATTCCGCTGGTCTTTTTCAACCGTGCCGCCACGGACGTTGCGGCCAGCCGCGTTGTCATCGACGACTATAAATGGGCGTTTTTCGCTGTGGAACATCTGATAAACGTCCGTCGCGAGATGGGCCAGCCGATGCCGCGCATCATGCATTTCCAGGGCCCTTCGGAGATCGACCTCTCGGGGTTGCGTTACCGGGGCTATGCCGACGCCTTACGCAAACACGGCCTCCCGGTCGATTCGTCGCTGGTCATTCGCTGCGAATCCATTACCCGTGAAGAGGGCTTCCGGATGATGAACCGCTGCATCGTGCAGGGAACGGTCCCCGACGCCCTGTTCGGGTTCAACGACCAACTGGCCATCGGTGCTATGAAAGCGCTCAAACGCAAAGGATTCCATGTCCCGCAGCAGGTTTCGGTGATGGGTTTCACCGAATCGCAGTCGGCGCTGGTCACCGAACCTATGCTGAGTTCCGTGGCGCAGCCGCTGGACCGGATGGGGGAGACCGCAGCACGGCTTTTGCTGGAGAAGATTCAGAACCCTGCGTCGGAAAACCGAACCGTCGTACTCGAAGGACTGCTCAACATTCGTGGTTCGAGCGACCCCAAAATGCTCGATGCCGAGTAGTTCCGTCCTTTCCTTCCTCCTTCGGACGCTCCTTTTTCGGGAACGATTCCGAAAGATTAAACCGTTCCCGAAACCGTTCCCGCTGATTTATTGCCGCCGTCGGTCCCCGAAAAAGGTTTATTCCGAATATATTTGTTTCTGCAAGGCTCTTTCAGGGCCTTCCGATTCGGAATATTAACCTAAACCAACCGATATGAAAAGATTTTTCTGTCTATTCACGGCATTGACGGCGGTCTTGTCGCTCTCATCCTGCATGGAGAAAGAGGATACGCCCCCGCATTTCGTGCATGTGGAGAGCGTAAGTTTCGACGTTCCGACGCTCAGTCTCCCCGAAACCAAAACGTACAGTTTGCAGATTATCTTCACTCCCGAAGACTGCGGCAACAAGAAAATCACTTGGTACAACACCAATCCCGAAGTTGCGACGGTCAGTTCCGAAGGTCTCATCACGGCCAAGGCCGAAGGTGTGACCACCATCGGCATTCAGACCAGCGACATGCGCCGCACGGCGGAGGTGGAGGTGACGGTTACGCCGTTCATCGCCGATGTGCCGATCACTTCGATCACGCTCAGTTCGACCTCTCACGATTTCTTCGTGACCGACGATCCGATTGCTTTGACTGCGGCCGTCACACCCGAGAATCCGTCGATCCCCACGTTGGAGTGGCTTTCGTCCGATGAAGGAGTGGCCTGCGTATCGCAGGAGGGTGTCATTACGCCTGTCGGACACGGCCGCGCCACCATTACGGCCAAGGCCAATGACGGCAGCAAGCAGAAGGCCGAATGCAAGGTGACGGTATCCGGAGTCAAGGACCGTAATTATGACGGTGCGGACGAGTATTATAAGCTGATCTACTACCCTGTGAATATCGAAGTGACGCTTTCCGACGGTACGAAAGCGACGCAGACCTGGCTTGACCGCAACCTGGGAGCCAGAAAGGTCGCCGAATCGAAAGGTGATTACGAGGCTTACGGTTCGCTGTTCCAATGGTCGCGCAAGGCCGACGGACATGAAAAAACCTCATGGTCTGATGCTGCTGCGGGGGCATTGGTGAATGGCATTGCTTCGATTAATGAACGTGTCCCCGATCGGGCGAATGCCGGGCATGATAAATTTATTCCGACGAATGCAGAACCCAATGACTGGGCTTCGCAGTCTTCGACGCAGGAAACGGGTCTTTGGGGCGGAAAATACACCGACTATGAATGGCATGCGCCTTTGACCGATGAAACGAACATTAACAATCCCTGTCCGGAGGGTTATCGGGTGCCGACTGTCAACGAATTCTTGTACATGGCCGGAGCGATTCTGAATACGACGTTGAGTTATAATAAGAAATATTCGATCAGCGATCCGAATACCGTATTCGCAGAATCCGATTTGCACTTGCCTTCATCCGGCGATATGCTTTACTCGTCATCGTCGGCAAATACGGAAAATGGAAATTCACGAGGTGTTTATTGGACGAATTCCTCCGCTGCGAAAAAGGGCGATAACTACAATAATGCGAACCGTTTGCTTTTCATGAGCGGACAGGTGATCGTGAATCCTTACCAGCGTACCAATGCGTACAGCATCCGTTGCATTCGCGATACGCCTCTTGAAACAACCTCTCTGGAGGATTGACCTTAAAATGTAACTTCAAAAAGGGGAGGGTAGGTTGAGAAAAAACCTACCCTCCCCTTTTGTAAATATGCGTCCGTTATTTGATCACGCGGAAGCTGTTGAGCCAAAACTGCTGAGTCACGCTGCCGACCTTCACGCAGGCCAGGCGGATCTGTGTGGTCTGATCGGCGCCGTAGACCGTCAATGTCTTGGTCTCCCAACCCTCGAATCCTTCGCCGGTCGCTCCCGAACTGGCGTTGGGTATGAACCCGTCGAGCTGGACGGTGGCTTCCGTCACGCTTTCTGTCGCTGAGAAGGAACCGGCACCCGTGATTTTGAAATAGGCGCTTTGCTTGTTGGCGGCGTTGCCCGTGAGTTGAGCCTCGATGGTGATGTCGGTCGGCGTTGCGCCCAGCTCCGTCAAAGCTTGCGTCGTGATGCCTGCCTCGTAGGAGCCCGTGCCGAATTGGAGGCAGAAGTACTTGGCATAGACGCGGCCATCGAATACGGCCCAGTTGTCCTTGTAGGCTTCCAGTTTGTTGGCCCAGTCTACCGAAGTGTTGACCCACGAGAACGTATCCTCGAAGACGACCGTGACGGGTTTCACGCTGCTCGGGACGACCTCGATGTCGTCCACCTCGTAGCGGGCCTTGCCCTCTTTTTCCGTGCCGTCAACCGTGGCGTAGATGATCAGACGGTCGGTCGGTTTCACGTCAGGCACTTCGAGCGATACCTCGGTCCATGTCTGCGGAGTCGCCGATACGGGAACTTCGTCGGCCGTGAAAACGAGATTCTGCGTCAGCGTATAGGCGTTCGCATAGCTTTTCAGGTCGGCGTCGGTGACGTTCTCCGGCACGATGCCGACCCGGATGACCGCCTTGTCAACGGTGAAGACGGAGCCGTCGGCATTGGGCTCGTTCCAGTTGCCGAGGCGGAATGAGATGCGCACATCCGTGGGCTGGCTCAGTCCGCTCAGTTTCGGCGTCACGAGGAACCCTGCTTGTTTAGCGCTCCCCAGTTTGATGTAACCCGGATATTCGTAGGCGCGCAGTCCGTACCAGCCGTTCACCCCGCGGTCGGCCCGGAAGGCATCGCTGTGGGTGTTGAAGACATCGGACGAACCGCCCGTGTTGGCATTGGTCAGGGTGTTCGCTGCGGCATCGGGAGCGACCGTGCCGCCGACGCTCGCCGGGCGCAGGCCGTAAGCCTTGAACATATGGTCGCCGCACCATTTCAGCCGGTCGAAGCGCATCGAAACCAATGCGCCCGGCGTGGCGGTCTGCGCGGCGGTCGTGCGGCTTTCGAGAAAGACGTAGGGCGAATCCTCCACACCGTCGGTCGTGCTGATCGTCTGCATGGCCAGCTGGTAGGTCGTCGAGGGTTCGAGACCGCCGAAAGTGAAGATCGGGGTCGGGAATCTCGCATCCAGCGTGAATTCCGGCGACTGCTGGACGGGTTCGCCCTCCTTGTCGGTGAACAGCGCCGTCCGGTATTTGTGTGTCGCTTCGGCGGGTTCGTCCCACCCGAAGGTCAGCACCGTGGCCGATGCGTCGATCAGCGTGAGGCCGACGGGCGACGGGGCGTACTGAATCTCCTCGCCGCTCTGCGTCACGCCGAGCGTTGCGATCACCTCGCCGTCGATGAGGAATTCGACCGTCGCGGGGCGTTCGGCTCCCGTCTGGTTGCGTTCGGCGGTGATCGTCACCGTCGAGGTTCCCGCATCGCCGCCTTCGGGCGCGAACGACAGCCAGCCGGCTTCGCTGCGGACGCTCCATGCGGCGTTGGCCGTCACTTTCACCGGCTTGTCTTCGCCTGCGGTGATGAATTCGAGCGATTCGGGGTCGGTCGTGAGCTCGGGTTCGAAGTCGCCGGGCTTCTCGGTGACGTGGATCAGCCGGAAGCGGTCGATGAACCAGCGGTTGTTGGCCTCGATCGTCGAACCGATGTAGATCTGCGTTGCGGCGGTGGCCCCGAAAATCTCGAATTCGTGGACGGTCCATTCGTTCCAGCTGCCGATGCTGAAGACCTGTTCGGTGTTCGATGCGTTGCCGATGGTGCCGCCTCCGACGACGCGGATGCACAGTTGGTCGTTGTCGGGTTTGTTGTTCAGCGTCCAGCCGGCCAGCGTCAGTTCGACGGTGATGTCCTTGGCTTCGCTGCCGATGGCTTCGAGTTTGGGCGAGAAGAGCCCCGCGCCGCCGTCGGCCCAGCCGCTCTTGAGGTATCCGGTGCTGCTGGCCGAACCCGCCGAGCGCGGATAGGAGGTCGCACGGCCCGATTCGATCGTCCAGCCGTTGGTCGTGCCGGGGTAGCCCGTCCAGCGGTCGATGCGCGTGCCGTCGGAGCCCGTCCAGGCGTCGCTTTTCACATAGGCGGCGTTATTGGCCCACGAGAAGTCGTCCTCCCAGAGCACCGTCTTGATGTAGTTGACGACATCTTCGAGGAACGTGATCGTCTCGCCCGTTCCGTCGCCCTCTTCGAGCGCGGGATCGTCGATGCGGTAGCCTGCCGAGGCGCTTTCGAAGCGGAAGAAGACCGCCGGGCACCCCTCCTTGATGAAGAACGGGATGCGCACCGTGCTCCATTTGCCGGCCTCCGCCGAGGCGGGCAGCGTGTATTCCACGGGGGTCCATTGTACGCGGTCCTGGCTGATGCAGAGTTTGAGATCGCCGGCGGAAGGCGCTTTCGTGTCGTTGCTTACGCCGAACGAGAAGATGAAGTTGTAGTCGCCCTTGGTGGCGATGCCGCCCAGCGTGAGCCAGCCGCCCTCGCCGAAGAGGACGTTGTTGCCGCCCGACGCTCCGTCGTAGGTCGCCGAGGGCGATCCGGCGTCGAGGGTGGCGTTCTGACCGTCGTAGTAGGTCTCGTCGATGCCCATGCCGCGCAGGTTCCAGCCGTCGAACTCTGCGACGGAAGAGCCTGCGCCCCCGTCGCCGAAGTCGTCGCCGTAGAAGTAGACCCGTTCGCCGATGCCGGCCTGCGAGAGCGTCACGGTCGTCGTGACGTTGCGGTTGGTGACGAGTTTCAGTTCGGCCGAGCGGGCGTTGCCGTCGTTGCGCTGCACCGTCACCGCGAGGTCCGCGCTGCCGTTGCCGCCCTCCCGAGCAAGGGTGAACCAGGGCTCTTCGAGCCCGGTTCCCTTGTCGTAAGTGACCATCCAGTAGGTGTTCGACTTGATGCGGATGACCACCTCCTCGCCGTTGTAGGTCAGACCGCGCGCGTTGGCGCTGTAATAGGAGGCGTCGGTTTCCAGATAGACATCGTTGAGCGTCTTGTCGTCGTCGGTGCAGGCGCCGAGTGCCGCCAGCAGCAGCACGGCGGCGATGCCCGACAGGTATGTTTGCAGTTTTTTCATCGTTTACTCGCTTTTACAGGTTCTCGATCTGCGCGGCGAACTCCTTGGGACGCGACATCGTTTCGGTGTACTTGTTGCCGAAACGGTCGGTCACCTCGATCGTGAGCGTCGAGGTGGCGCTCGAAGCGTTCGCTGCGAAGAGGTGATAGTTGTTGCTCGAAGTCAGCACCTCGGTGTAGGTGTTGTTCGAGTTTTTGTAGACGCGCGTGGCGTCGTAGGCGTAGGTGTGCAGCGGGTCTTTCATGTAGACGCGCGTGGGGTTGAGCTCCACGCCGTTCTCCTTCACCGAGACCTTCCATTCGGGGTCCCAGCCCCAGACGTTGATGTAGACCACGTTGTTGCCCACGTTGGCGTAGTCGTTGCGGTCGGGGTAGTAGCGGATCATGTTGCGGATGACCGAGTTGTTGGCGAAGAAGGTCTTGACGTTGTTCATGTCGTAGGTCCGCAGCTGGAAATCGCGCGGTTCGCCGTAGCCCTTGTAGTACCATTCGAGGTCGGTGTCCCGGAACTCGTAGACCCCCATGCCGCCCGGCGCGCCGTCCTTGCAGATGTGGCCGTTGCTGTAATAGCCCGTCCACCACCACGTCGCGCACGAACCGCCCGTGTTGTGCTCCATCAGGCCGTTGCGGATCTTCATCGTCGTGTTGTTGTGGGTGTGTCCCGAGATGATGTGCACGTCCGTGAAGTCGGCGAGCAGCTGGTCGAGCACCGTCGAGTGTCCGTAGGCCATCGACGGAGTGATGTCGAGCGACGAATTGTAGTAGAACACTTGGCAGTGGGTGCCGATCACCAGCGGGGCGTTCTTGTCCTTGACGGTCGCCAGGTCGGCTTTCAGCCACGCGAGCTCCATCTCCGTGAAGGCGGAGTTGTAGGAGTGGTCGCCCGGAGTCCGGGTCGAGGCGTCGGCCCCGGCGTTGAGGTAGACCGTGTTGTCGAGCATGATGAAGTGCGCCTTGCCGATGTTGAACGAATAGTAGGTCGGCCCGAGGTTGTCCTTGTAGGGCTGTTCGGCCGTGTAGTCGTCGTTGGCGTATTCGTCGTTGTCGTGGTTGCCCGGGACGTGGTAGATCAGGGCCGGGATGGCCGAGTCCTTGAGCGTGTTGGTGTAGTCGCCCAGGTTGTACTTGTTCGAATTCCAGTAGAGGTCGAAGGTCATGTCGCCGACGTTCATGATGTAGACCTTTCTCGGCGAAGCGGCGATGTAGTTCTTCACCTCGGGAAGCATCAGCTCCTTGTACTGGGCGATGTCGCCCAGACGGTTGGCCAGGTGGATGTCGGCCAGCACCAGCAGGTCGAAATCATCCTGTCCCGGGGCCTCGACCAGCTCGAAATCGACCTGTTCGCACGCCTCCTCGCCGGGGGTCACCGGACCCCAGATCAGGGGCACGGAGTTTTCCGACTGGGGTTCGTAGCCCGAAGGCACGCTCATGAAGACGTAGCCGTGGTGTTTCTTCGAGGCGAGGTAGTAGCAGCCCGCGTCGTCGGTCGTGGTGACGACCTCGCCGTCGGAGACGACCACGCCCGCGACGGGCAGCGAGCCGCAGAAGACCACGCCCTTGACGTTCATGCCCTCCTTGTCGGGGATTTCGATGTCGAGGCTGCGGCGGAATTTGAGGATGCCCAGCACCTGGCTCTCCCGCCCGCGGTGCACGACGAGGCGGTAGGAGCCCGTCGGGATCTCCTGCGGCACGGCGAAGGTGACGTAGGCGTGGTCGATCGCTTTGAGCGTGAGCGGAATCTCCGCTCCCGTGGCAACGTCGGCCAGCGCGAGCGCATCCCCTTCGGCGAAGCCCTTGCCCTGAATGGTCAGCTCCTTGGTGGTCGAGGTGTAGAAGGTCGATCCGGGGACCAGCAGATCGGTGACGAGCCGGTCCCTTTGGGCGGTGTTCTCCGTCGTGTCGTCGCTGCATCCGGCCGTCAGGAGCGCCAGCACGGAGAGGAGCGTTGCGATCCGGTATCTGAATTTACGGTTGTTCATGGTTCATTGCGTTTTTTTGAGGTTCTTATATCTCGGCGATCTGCCAGAAGCTGATGCGCGGGGCGCCGCCCTTGGCGACGGTCGTGCTCTCCGTCGAACTGCCGTTCACCATGCCGTTGCCGGCGTTCCAGTTGCGGGTGACGCGGAAGCGGATCGTGAACTTCTGCTTGCTCTTCATCTCGTCGGGGAGTTTGAGGATGAACTGCTGCAACTGGTGGCACGAGTACCAGTCGGGCGAGATGATTTCGCCGATCTTGGTGTACGCCGACAGCGGGCCGTTCTCCTCCTCGCCCCACTCGATGTCGAAATACATCGGGCCGGTCTGCGAGCTGGCCAGGGCGAAGGTGAGGTAGAGGTCTTTCGACGCGTTGGGCGTGAAGTCGTTCACGTGGAAGACCCAGCACTCGCCCTTGTAGCCCTCGGGGGCGTCGGTGCGGTTCATCGTCGAGGCGGTGCAGTCCCAGAAATACTGGCATGAGACGCAGGCGAGGACGTTGAAGTTCGTGTAGCTGTTCGACAGCGCCGGGGAGATGCTCTGCGAACCGTCGCTCTTGACCGTCACCGTGGCCGGGGCCATGCGGGCGTAGCTCCAGCCCCAGTCCATCGAGATGCCGCCGGCGCCGGCCTGCACGGCCGACCACATGGTCGTCGTGAGCTGGCCGCTGCCCACGCGCGGCGTCAGTTTGTCGTAGGTGTTCGTGTCGTCGAAGGGCCCGAACTGGATCAGCGTCTTCGACATGCGCGTCGAAGCGTCGGACGACACCCGGTTGTCTTCGTGCCGGCGCAGGCGGATGATGTAGACCTCGCCCGTCGATTGCTTGTAATACTTGGTGACGATGCCCGTCAGCGATCCCGAGCCCTCGGGAACGAGCGCGGCGAAACGGTCGAGGAACCACGTCGTCGTGTAGAGCTTGCAGGTGTTGCCCTCCTCGTCGCGCAGCAGGTGGCCGTAGAAGTCGTTGCCGTCGCAGAAGGGCATCGCCGTGGCGTTGTAGGCGATCGTCGCGTAGGAGGGAGTCGATTGCGTGTAGCGTTCGTCGATGTTGCAGTAGGTGCCGGCGGGCTGGACGAACTCGACCTTTTTGAGCGTCACGAGCGTGTTCTCGTAGTTCGGAAGCTCGGCGATGCTCTCCAGTTCGACGGGGGCGATGCCCGTTCCCGCCTCGTCGCGTTCGAAGACCGAATTCGAGGTGAAGGCCGCCACCTTCAATGAACGGGTCGTCGCGTCGGTGACCAGCTGCTGGCCCAGCAGATGAACTTTCAGACGCTCGTTCATGCGGAACGTGTTGTCGTTCGTCGAGGCGAACTCGAAGAGCAGGCCGCGGCGGCTGTCGTCCTGAAGCGTCATGACGTTGAGGTCGAAGTTGCGTTTCTCGCGGTCGCTCGTCACATAGCCCTCGACCCATACGTTGTCGGTGATCTTGCCTGCGTCGGCGTAGCGGGCCACGGCCTCGGCGACGGTCAGCTTCTCGCCGTTGTTGGGGTCCTGCGCCGTGTCGAACTGCACGATCGTCAGGTCGGCGTAGAGCTTCTCCATGTTGGTGCCGATGGCCTGGAAGCGCACGACGCCCGTGCGTTCGCCGCCCGTGTTCGGAGCGACGATCAGCTCCTGGGCAGCATCGGCCGATTCGCCGAAGGAGATCCATCCGGCGGCGCTCTCCAGCGCCACGGGTTTCCAGCCGACGTTGGTTTTCAGCGGAACGGTGATCGTGCCGCCTTTCGAGGCGGTCATGATATGGTCGGAGCCCATGTCGAGGGCGATCGACGGATCGACGCCCGACTGCATGACCTCGAAGGACTTGACGACCCGGCCGCCGATGACGACGTTGACCGTGCTGTAACGTGTGTAGGCTCCGTCGTTGGCCGCGACGGTGACCGTGAAGCGGCCGCTGTCGTCGCCCTCGTCGGGCCAGATGTCGATCCACTCCTCGTCGCCCGTGTAGGCGGGTTCGATGACCCACGGGCCCATGTTCGAATACATCTCGACGGTCAGCGAACCTCCGTTGACCGTGTAGGAGAGCGATTCGATCTCCTCGCCGAAGTAGAGGTACGGGGCGTCGGTGTCCTCGTCCGCGGTGCATCCCGCGGCCAGCAGCGCAACGGCCGCCAGAAGCCCGGCAAGACGGTATTTCGTATGCGATATGATTCGTTCGGTATTCATTGTTCGGTGTTTTTCGGGATTACTGCTTGCGCGCCCACCAGAGTCGGGTCTTCATGTTGTCGGGACCCTGGTTGGCGATCGCCTTGAGGTAGTTTTCGTGGTTGGTGTCCACCGTGGTCACCGGGTAGATGAAGCGCGTGGGAAGCACGCCGTCGTTGGCCGTGCCCTTGCCGATCTTGAAGTTGGGATAACCCGTCCGGCGGTACTCGTGCCACGCCTCGTAGCCCTCCCAGAAAAGGGCGATGTACTTCTGGTTGAGAATCTGTTCCAGCGTGTTGTCGAAAGCGACGATCTGCATGAAGGCGTTCTTCTGCGCCTGCGTGATCTCGTAGGTGGGCGAGGGGTTGATCTCGTCCCAGTAGTCGATCGACGCCAGCACCGCCTGCTCGTAATACTGCTGCGCCGCGGCGCTGCCGCCCGGGATCATGCCGCGGAACGCCGCCTCGGAGAGGATGAACAGCACCTCGTCGTAGCGCATGAACGTGTAGGGCGAGGTGTAGTCGCCCAGCACGTCCTTGTTCAGGTAGGCGCAGTTGGTGGCGTTGGTCTCCGTGGTGGGGTAGCCGCTGACCAGCCCCGTCCATTCGTTGTTCTGCTGCACGGCGTAGATGCCCAGCCGCGGGTCGTTGGTGTTGTTCATCAGGTTGACCAGGTGTTCGGCCATGCGGTGCGAGTTCGAGGTGAAACTTTGCAGCGTCGTGGTGCCGAAATGCCCGATGAAGGGATCGACGTTGGTGTAGAAGAGCGCCGCGTTGTCGGCGTTCGACACCATGACCGGGTAGCGCGCGGGGTTCGAGACGATCTCGCGGAGCTTCTCGCTCACGCCCATCTCCTCGTCGCGGTTCTGCAACCGCATCAGCAGCCGCATGTGGAGCGAGTTGGTGAACTTGCGCCATTTGGCGATGTCGCCCTTGTACATCAGGTCCTTGTTCGGGTAGCGCAACGCCCGCGACGGATCGTAAAGCGAGTTGGCGCGTTCGAGGTCGGCGAAAAGCTGCGTGTAGACCTCCTTCTGGGTGTCGAACTTGGGTTTGAGGACGTTGTTGCGCCCCTGGAAAGCCTCGCTGAAGGGGATGTCGCCGTAGATGTCCGTCCAGTTCGAGACGAACAGCGCCCGCATCGTCAGGGCGATGGCCTCCGAGTTGGCGTCCCCGTTCTTCACGGCCTGCTCGATCATGTGGTCGGAGTTGGCCGCCCAACGGGCGAGGTGGTTCCACGTGCCGCTGTTGTAGCTGTCGCGGATCATGTAGCGGTGGACGTTCTCGGTGTACATCTGCACGGTGTACTGGATCAGCTCGTTGTTGAGCAGCCACGTGCGGTAGACCATGCCGTCGGCGCCCGTGAAGAGAATGTGCTCCAGCAGGTTCAGCGGGTGTACGTCGCCCATCTCCATCTGGTTCTGGTTGGTGTTGTACTCGTCGAAATTCGAGGTGCAGGCGACCGGGAGAAGGCCCGCCGTGCAGATCGCCAGCGTGTATCGTAGTATGTTTTTCATAGTGCGGAGTCGGTTTTTAGAAGTCCAGTTTCAGGTTTATGCCGTAGGTCCGGGTCATCGGGTAGGCACCGGCTTCGATACCGCGCGAAATGGACGATCCCACGGCGTAGCCCGCCTCGGGGTCGTAGAGCGGGAAGTTCGTCCAGCAGAAGAGGTTGGTGGCGTAGACGCCGACGGTGATGCCCTGGAAAACCCGCGTTTTGGAGCAGAGGTGCCGCGGCAGCGAATATTCCAGACGCAGCTCCTTGAGCTTGAGGAACGAGGTGTCGAAGACGTTCTCTTCGGCGTTCTCGCGGGCGTAGACGTAGTTGGTGTAGTGATCGACGATGTCGGTCGTGATGGTGGTGTTCTTCGAGTAGGTGCCGTTCTCGTTGAGGTTCACGCCCGGGACGATCATGCCGGCGTAACGCCCTTTGAGCGAGTTCTTCAGCTTGCCCTGATAGGCCAGCGCGAAGTGGGTCATCGAATAGGTCTTGCCGCCCCACTGGGCGCTGAACGACAACCCCAGCCGGAACCCCTTGTACGACAGCGAGTGGCTCATGCCGGCCGTCCAGTCGGGGTAGATGCTCCCCAGGTCGAGCAGTTCGTCTTCGGTCGAGGTGAGCCGGGCGCTGCCGGTCTCGGCATCCACGACGATCTGGTTCGAGCAATCGACGTAGGAGCCGTCGGCATCGACGTAGAACGCCCCTTCGGGAGCCCGTTCGTAGCCGCGGCCGTAGAGGCGTCCCAGCTCGGTGCCGGGGTAGGCGCGGATGTAGATATTGCCGCCGACGGTGATGTTGGGGTTGAGGTTCCACATCGCCACGCCGTCGGCCAGCTCGACCAGCTTGTTCCAGTTTTTGGACCAGTTGGCGCTGATCGTCCATTCGAACTCCTTGGTCTTGACGGGCTGGAAGCGCGCCGAGACCTCGACGCCGCGGTTGCGCACGCAGCCGGCGTTGACGACGACCGACGTGGCGCCGACGGCCTGGTCGATCGGCACGGTGATGATCTGGTCGGTGGTTTCGCTGTGGTAGTAGGCCACGTCGAAATTGAGGCGGCTCTTGAAGAGCTTGCCTTCGAGGCCCACCTCCCAGCTCTCGACGTTCTCGGGTTTGAGGTAGTAGTTCTGGATCTCGCTGCTCAGGTAGTACGAGCTGGGGAAACCGCCGTTGGAGTAGACCGACACCAGTTTGTTGGGCGAGGTGTCGTTACCCACGTTGGCCCACGAGCCGCGGACTTTCAGCAGATCGACCCACGGAGCGTGTTCTTTGAAGTTGAACACCTGGTCGAGCAGCACGCTGGCCGAGACCGAGGGGTAGAAATAGGAGTTGTTGCCCGGGGCGAGCGTCGATGACCAGTCGTTGCGGCCCGTGATGTCGAGGTAGACCATGTCGCGCCACCCCAGCGACAGGAAGCCGTAGAACGAGTTGATCGACTTGGTGTAGCGGTAGGAGCGGTAGACGGGCGAACTGATTGAGTTGGCCATCTTGTAGACGTTCTTTTCCAGCAGTCCGTCGGCCGTCTGGGAGTAGATGTTGCGGCGTTTCCAGAGCATGTTGTTGCCGCCGAACGAGGCCCGCATGTCGAAGTCGCCCATTTTGCGCGTGTAGGAGAGCAGGAAATCGCTGTTGACTTCGAGCGACGTGACCGTCTGCTCCTTGTAGTAGCCGTAGGGGTAGCCGTTCGAATACCACGGCTTGCGCTGCGTGCGGAATTCGTTGTTGAAGTCCATGCCGGTCCGCAGGTCGAGCGTCAGCCCCTTCGCAAGGTTGATGTTCAGGGCCATGTTGCCGAACACGCGGTCGCGGTCGAGGGTGTTGAGCTGCTCGTAGACCTGCATGTAGACGTTGTCCGCATAGGTCGAGTTGATGAGCAGCTGGGGCGTGCCCTCCTCGTACATCCGGTCGATGCGGCCGTAGGCGTATTCGCGGTAGTAGGACGAGACATCCACCACGTTGGGGTTCCAGATCAGGGTGTAGAGCGGCGATGCGGCGCTGTAACCCGACATGGGCATGTTGTCCGAATTCTTGCGGTAGTAGGTCACCTTGCCCGTCATGCGCAGCCACTTGTTGAGCTGGCTGGTGATCGACATGTTGAAATTCTGGCTGTCGTAGCCCGTGTTGGGGACGATCCAGTCGTTGCGCGAGTCCTTCACCGAGAAGCGCGCCGAGGTGCCTTTGCCGTTGTTGTAGGAGAAAGCGATGCTGTTGTTCCAGGTCACGCCCGTGTCGAAGAAGCCTTTGTACCAGTCGCGGTAGACCCACGGCAGGCGCCGGTACATGTCGGTGTCCCAGTTGCGCGACTCGTACTGGTAGAACTGCTGTCCGTCGAATTTGGCGCCGAAGGCCACGCGCGAATAGATGCGCCCGGTGCTGGCGATGCCATCCTCGGCATTGGCCGCCGGAACGCTCCAGTAGTTGTAGTTGCGCTGCTGGTCGAGGTTCGAGCTGTTGCCGTTGCCGGCGCCGTATTCGCTCTGGAAGTCGGGCCAGAAGCCGGCCTTTTCGAAGGTCACTGACGAGTTGAACGAGATGCCCAGTCCCGGGGTCTGGCGTCCCGACTTGGTGGTGATGACGATGGCGCCGTTGGCCGCGCGCGAGCCGTAGAGGGCCGTCGCCGCGGGGCCTTTGAGCACCGAAACCGACTCGATGTCCTCGGGGTTGAGGTCGCTGGCGCCGTTGCCGTAGTCGATCGGGGCCGTGGTGTTGAAGGCTTGCGAACCCGAGTTCGACGACTCCATGTCGCTCGAAATGGGCACGCCGTCGATGACGAACAGCGCCGTGTTGTTGTCGTGCGTGAGCGACGACTCGCCGCGCAGCGTCACGCGGATCGAACCGCCGGGACCCTGTCCCGCCTGGTCGAAATTCAGTCCGGCGACCTTGCCCGCCATGCCGTTGAGCCAGTTGCTCGAAACGGTGTTGTTCAGGGCGTCGCTGCCGAGCTTGGTGACGGCGTAGCCCAGCGACTTTTCCTTGCGGGTGAGGCCGAGGGCCGTGACGACAACCTCGTCGATCTGCTCGGCGGATTCGCGGAGCGTGATGTCGAAGGTCGTCCGCGAACCGATCTTGACGGAGGCCGGTTCGTAGCCGATGAAGTTGACGAGCAGTTCGTCCGTCTCGGCGGGCGCGGGGATTTGCAGCGAGAAGGCGCCGTCGATGCCCGTGCTGGTGCCGAGCGTCGTGCCCCGGACGACCACCGAAGCCCCGACGACGGGTTCGCCCCGCGCGTCGATCACCTTGCCGCTGATCCGCACCGGTTTGGAGGCGTCGCGTTTGACGACCGAAAGGTAGATGTTCTGCTGATAGACCCTGTAACGGGTGTCCGTCCCGGCGACCAGTTGGTCTAGCACCGCGGTCAGCGGTTTGTCGGTGACATCGATCGTGAGGGTGCGTTTGATATCGACCCCTTTGTCTACGATGAAATAGTAATTGATCTGTTTCTCGATCTCATTCATAATCTGCTCCATGCCGGCATCGCGGAACTTCAGCGTCAGCTTGGGGTTCTGGGCGTGCAGTTCCCCCCCCCAGGTGGAAAGACAGAAGCAGCTTATGAATAAAATTATAAACAGGCATTTAATTTGCTGAATAAAATTTTTATTCATAAATTTGTCAGTTAGTGGTTGTTAGGATTGGTTCGAATTCTATTGGCCGCGGTGCCTGCGGGTGGTTGCAACGCCTGCGGGCTTTTTTATGCGGCATACCGTGGGTCAGCTGTCGTTCATGGGCTATCTTGTTTTAAGGTTTTGTTCGGGATCGTTTCGGTTCACCGGATGGTGATCGTGCCGTTGTCCGCCGATTCGTATTCGAACGGAGTGATCTTTTGGAGCGCCCGCAGGGCGTAGTCCAGCCCCATGGCGACGGGAATCTTGCCTCGGATGATGTTCAGCTCGGGACTCGCCGTCTTTTCGATGGCGATCGTCACGCCGTAGAGGCTTTCGAGCCGCGCGATGATCTCTCCGAAGTTATGCCCCGCCAGGTTGAATATGCCCTCCGGCCAGAGGTAGTCGTCGGTGTTCTCGATGCTCCGCAGGGCGAGGCGGTCGCCGCTGAGGCTGACGAAATCGTTCGTGTTCATCACGATCTCGTCGTCCCGGGTGAGCTTGTTCGTTACGCGGAGCCGGCCCCGCAGCAGGGCCGTGGAGAATTCGCGGGCGGCTTCGTCGGCCGTGACGTTGAATTTCGTTCCCAGCACCTCGACGTTGCAGGCGAAGGTTTCCACGACGAACGGGTGCGCCGCGTCGTGGTCCACGTCGAACATCGCTTCGCCGGAGAGTTTCACCCGCCGGGTCTTGCCGAACCGCAACGGGTATTCCAGCCGTGCCCCGGCGTTCAAGCAGACGGTCGTGCCGTCCTGCAACGTGATGTCCACGCGCTGTCCCGCGGGGGCGGCGATCGAAAGATACTGGTTGGCCGTCTTCTCGATGACGACGCTCCGGGAGGCGTACCACGTTCCCGCGAGCAGCAGCAGGGCGGCAGCGGCCTGCATGCAGCGGCGCACGGCTGGCAGGCGGAGCCATTGCGGACGTGCGGCGGGCATCGGCCGGCCGGCGGGACGGGGTGCGTTGACGAGGGTGGTATTGTGGACGAACCACAGGGCGTTCAGCTCCTGCTGGTGTTCGGGATCGGCCCGCAGCCAATCCACGACGGCCTGCTCCTCCGCTTCCGAGGTCCGGCCGTCGATGTATTTGTACAACAATTCTTTTTCCATACATCCATAAGGTGCGTGGGCGCGGCGGATGGACACGGAAAAAGGGCGGATCGGGCTAAATAAATTTTATTAAAAACGCATCTCGCTGAGCAGCAGCGAAATCAGCCAGGCCGGAAGATAGTCTTTCAGTGCTTCGCGCATGATGCCCAGCGCCCGCTGGATGGCGGCTTTCACGTTGCGGACGCTGATACCCGTCGTGTCGGCGATCTCCTGATAGGTCTTGCCGTCGAAGCGGCTGGCGACGAATATGCTCCGCATCGGCTCGGGCATGCGGGCGATCTCCTCCTGCACGATCGCGGCGACCTCCGAGGCGAAGAGCTGGCCGGGGTCGCAGGCTTCCAACGCCGTGATGCGGGCCTGAATGCTGTGATAGGCCGTGGTGTGGATTTGCTGCCGGATATTCAGCCGGTTCTTCTCGTTGCGCAGCCATTCCAGACAGCCGTGTTTCACGGCGCCCAGCACGTAGGCGGGGAGGCTCGCGGTGATCGTCAGCTCCGCGCGGTGCTCCCAGAGGTAGAGGAAACTGTCGGTCACGATGTCCTCGGCGACCATGCCGTTGCGGACGTACGACTGTGCGATCCGGACGAAACGCGGTTTGTAATCGGCGTACAAGGCGTCGAAAGATTCGCGGGAGATATGTCCGTTCGGGCGGTTCATGGAGAGGTATGATTATCCAAAGATATAATTTTTATCCGCATGAAAAAAATCATTTTGCAAAGTGCGAAGATAAAAACCCTCTGTTACGGAACCTTTACGGAACGATGAATCCGGATGTTACGATTGCAGCGGCAGGATGCCCGACCGGCGTGCCGCCCGGCGGATCAGGCCGTGCGGGATCAGCCCGATGAGCGGCAATGCCAGGCGGTTCAGCAGACCGGGAACCAGCACGGCTTTGCCGCGGAACAACGCACGCACCGCCTTGCGGGCGAGTTTCCCGGGCGGCAGCATAATGCCCGACCGCACCAGGCGCCGCCGCAGTTTTTCGTTCAGATTGTAGAGGTCGGTATCTACCGCACCCGGACAGACCGCCGTCACGTACACACCGTAGTCGCGCAGTTCCGTGTGCAGGCCCCGCGAGAAATTTTTCAGATAGCGTTTCGTCGCCCCGTAGACATTGATTCCCGGATAGGCCAGCCATGCCGTCACGGAGGACATGTTCAGGATATATCCGTGCCGCTGCCGGCGCATATCCTGCCCGAAAAGGAGGCAGAGACGCGTCGGAGTGAGGACGTGCAGGGCGAGCATCTTAGTCGTGAAGCCGTTGTCGATGTCGAGCGTTTCGCCGAAACGATACATGCCGGCGTTGTTGACCAGCACGTCGATCCGGATGTTCCGTTCACGGCATGCCTCATAAAGCCTGTCGGCGGCATCTGCCGTTGCCAGATCCATCGGAATCGGACATATTTCCACGCCGTATTGCCGGGCCAGTCTGTCGGCGGCTTTGCACAGCGCCGCCTCTTCGTTGCTGACGACGACCAGCGGATAGCCGCGCGAAGCCAGTTCTTCGGCGTAGCAGTATCCGATGCCGGAACTGGCTCCGGTAATCAATGCCCACATGCGTTCCATGTCTGAAAAAGAAAAAAATCCCCGTAATCAACCGATCACGAGGATTAACCAGTGCCCAGGACAGGAATCGAACCTGCACGCCTTGCGGCACACGCACCTGAAACGTGCGCGTCTACCTATTCCGCCACCTGGGCATTTCTGGAATTGCGGTGTGCAAAAGTAATACTTTTTTCTGAATCGACAACTCTTTTTTCGAAAAAAATCTACTTGCTGAAGAATTTGTACTGAAACAGAAGCAGATAGACTACGGCTACGGAGATGTAGGCGTCGGCCAGATTGAAGATGGCGCCGAAAAAGTAGTTGTTGCTGTCTACCAGGAAGCGCAGCAGGCGCGGCACGCCATTCCACTGGAACAGCGGAAAATAGAACATGTCAACCACCTTGCCCATCATGAATCCGGCGTAATGGCCCCCGAACTGCGCCACGGTGTAGGGCGTCGATTCGGAGAAGATCACTCCGTAGAAGGCGCTGTCGAGGATGTTGCCCATGGCTCCGGCGAAGATCAGCGCGAGACCCGCGATCACCCCCTTGGGCGTATCCTTGCGCTTGCAGGCGAGGTGGTACATCAGCCAGCCGATGAATCCGACCATCACGATCCGGAAGATGCCCAACAGCAGCTTGCCCCAGTCGAAGCCGCCGCGCGAGGCGATGTGCATGCCGAAGGCCGCGCCGTTGTTTTCGATGAACCGCAGCTGGAACCAGTCGGGCACGACCATGATCGATTCGTCGAGGTGCATGTGGGTCTTGACCCAGATTTTGAGAGCCTGGTCTGCGACGAGCAGCAACAGGATGAACAGCGATATTTTCTTGAAATTCATAATTACGTGGTATTCCGCGCCGTATGGATCGTTTATGCCGCCTCCGTGACCGAACGCTGACCGGGTTTTGCCGGGAACCGCCTTCCGGAGCCGGGGTTTGTCGTGGACAAAAGTAGTAAAAAATCTTATTTTTAACGGCTCCGGCTCGATTTTATCATCCGCGGGACTCGCTTTTGGCAGAAAAATTATACCTTTGAAATCTAAATATTTTGATGGATCATGAAGAGATTGCTACTCATCGGATGTCTGTTTGCGGCGTTTGCATGTACGAAAGAACCGGCGGAACTCTCCGGCGGCTCCGGCCCGAACCCTCCCCGGATCGTCGGGACCCCTACCTCCGAACTGGCCCTGAAAGGGGAGATCTCCATAAAGCTCACGCCCGAAATGGCGCAGGCCGTTGCGGTTGCGCAGGCGCAGCTGCCCGCCACCCGCAGCGGAGCCGTGACGCGATCGGGCGTCGGCACGATCGACGAGCTACTGAATGAGATCGGCGCCGGGCGTTTCGAGCGCATCGTCGCCTACAATCCCGATTGGGAGGAGATTTACGACGAAACCGGCATGAACCGTTGGTACAGCGTTTCGTTCGACGAAAGCGTCGATCTCGGACAAATCGGCAGTCGTTTTGCCGCGCTGCCCGGCGTCGCTGTCGTGGAGTACCAGATCAATCCGAGATACATTCGCCCGATGAGCGTCGGCCCGGCCATTCCGGCTTCCGGGGACAATCTTTGCAAAATGGGCGGAACACGTGCCGCGGCGGCGATGAACGATCCTTTGCTGGAGTATCAGTGGCATTACGACAATCCGGGCCCGAATCGGCATTTCGATCAGCCGAAGGCGGGAGCCGACATCAATCTGCTCGATGCCTGGCAGCTCTGCACCGGCAGTGAGGATATTATCGTGGCGGTGATCGACGAGCCCGTGCAGACCGACCATCCCGACTTGAAGGCCAACATCTGGAGCAATCCGAAAAATTCGCAGGAACACGGCTTCAATTTTTGGGACAACTCCTCGGTGCTCGACTGGAAGACGCCCGCCAAGGAGGAGGACGGCACGGAGAGCTATGCCGATCACGGGACGCATGTGGCCGGTGTGATCGCCGCCGTGAACAACAACGGACGGGGCGTCTGCGGCATTGCCGGCGGCCGGAGCAATCAGGGCGGCGTGAAGATCATGTCCTGTCAGATCATGGGGAACAGCGAGGGGGCCAAAACCTCCAACAAGAACGTCAAGGCGTTCGAATATGCCTGGACCAACGGTGCGGTTATCGCCCAGAACAGCTGGGGGTATCTGCTGGAAGATAGCGACGGCAATCCGATACCTCCGGAGCAATTCGAAAAGGAGTGGAATCAGGGCTTCGGGTCGATGCGCGATGCGATCGACACGTTTATCCGGGGCGCGGCGGCCAAGAATCCGGATTCTCCGTTGCAGGGCGGACTGGTGATCTTTGCGGCCGGCAACGACGGCGATGTTTACGGGGACGCTGCGGTCTATCCGGCGGCTTACGGTCCGGTCATTGCCGTCGGTTCGATGGATTGGGGCTTCCGGCCCGCTTACTATACCGATTACGGTTCGTGGGTCGATATTACGGCTCCCGGCGGGGATGCCTATACAGCCCAAAGCGTTATCGACAAGAAATATTATACGAACGGGATGGTGATGAGCACCATTCTTTGCGACGATACGATGGATTATCAGGACGGCCGTAAAGACGACGATTATTGGTATGGATACGGCTTTATGCAGGGCACCTCGATGGCCTGCCCGCATGTCTCGGGCGTGGCGGCGCTGGGGCTTGCCTATGCGGCCCAGAACGGAAAGAAATACACGCCTTCCGAGTTCAAAGCGCTGTTGCTGAGTTCCGTTTACGGGATTGACGACTATTTTACGGGTTCAAAAAGGGGGGACGGTGTGATTGTTCCCGATCTCTCTGTTTATAAAAACAAGATGGGCGGCGGCTGTATCGACGCTCTGAAGCTGCTGCTTGCGATCAAAGGCACACCGGCCATTTATGTGAAGACGGGCGAGGCTGCTACGGTCGATTTTGCCCGCTATTTCGGCGGTGACAGTGTCGTGGCGCTGGAGTCGGCGAAATTCGCATCGCCCTCCAACCTGGGGATCGGCTCCTCGTCGGCTGTTTTCAACGGAACGAAGATCACGTTCGAGTGCTCCAAGACGGGAACTTCGCTGCTTACGATCACCGCCAAAGCCGGCGATACGACGATCGAGCGGGAGTTCGCCATCGTTTCGCGGCCCAGTCTGGCCGGGAACGGCGGTTGGCTCTGAGAAGGGGCGCACGTGCGGCATACTTGCGGCGGGTCTTTCGGGGCCTGCCGTTTTTGTTTATTAATATATAGGTATAGAGGGCGTTTTCGGATAAAATGAACGATTTTCCAAAAAAATATGCGGATTTATTTGCAGGTTCGAAAAAAGTCGCTACCTTTGCATCCGCGTTTGAGAAATAACGGTTCTTACAAAGGTTGAAAGTTTACAATAAAGGAGCTGAAAGCCGCGTAGAATCAGGAAATTTCAAAAGATGCAAAAGTTCTTGAAAAAAGATTTGCAGGATTAAAAAAGATAACTTATCTTTGCAGTCCTTTCGCACTACAAAATGCGAGACTTTTTCCAAAAGGTTCTTTGAATTACTGATTTTATTTTGAGAGAAAAATTGTAGTATTTATCTGTCGATTTCCTTTTAAGGATAAACGAATAGTCAGGACTCTAACAATACATTAATTTTCATACAATGGAGAGTTTGATCCTGGCTCAGGATGAACGC
>CDYH01006142.1_pt1 | contig 220433 bp, 154 predicted proteins | sample 557561 | NCBI WGS metagenome assembly CDYH01 (sample SAMEA3182056, study PRJEB8094) | gut metagenome | biome: human; feature: gut; material: Stool; isolation source: human stools | place: Canada | collected 2012-10-31 | reverse complement strand
GTCATTGCGAGGAGCGCAGCGACGCGGCAATCTGAATAGAAGTCGAACCCTTACGGCGCATTCATCGGATTCCCGCGCTCACTTCGTTCGCTCGGAATGACGCCCGGCTAAGAGCCGGGATTTAGCGGCTGCTGTGGCATCTTGCAGATCGGAGCCTGATTTCCGCTTCGACTGTGGTATGGATATAACATCATAACGCCATAACATGGGAGGGTATCTCATGTTATGGCGTTATGCGGATCGGAAGCGCAGGACTGGATGGAGAGCGTCCTGAAGCAACCGCCGCCCCTAAAATCCGCGTCTTACGCGGATTATTTCTTTTGGGCCGGAGCTGCTGCCGGGGCGGCAGGGACCGTTTCGGTGATGTCCACCTCGGTCACCACCCAGCTGAAAAGGTCGTTGGCACACTGGCTTTCCATTTGACGGATTTGCGACTGGTCGGTCGTGTCGGCCAGAATGGCGTTGAAGAACTGCTCCGTCGTGGCGTAGGCCGCGTTGACCTTCCCGGCGAAGCACGTGTAGAAAGCCTTTTGCTGGGAGTGGTCCAGACCCGCCGGAAGCACGCCTTGCGCGACGAGGGCCCTGTACGGATAGATGTGGCGCATGTTGTGGGCGTCGGCGTCGAGTTCATCGACGATGGTCGATACGACGACCATATCGACCGTGTCGTCCACGCCCTGCATCTCGACGAATTCCACATAGACGGGATAGCTGTTTTCGAGCTGGCCGGCCACGTCGTCGGTGAACAATACGAATTCGGCGTCGGTCAGGTCGTCGAGATAAACCATCTGGCGGTAGCTTCGCAGCGCTTCGCGCATGGCTTTGCGCTGTTCGTGATTCCATTGGCGTTGCTGCGAGCAGCCGATCAGACCTGCGGCGAACAGGGCCAGCAGGGGGACACAGAGGAGAATTTTTTTCATTTTTTACCTTGATTTTGGTTTTACTTCCGAAGGAACGCAATCCGTGTGCCAAAAAAATCGCTATATTCGCACAAAATAGCTTGTTATGGATGTTCTGAGTTTCCGCGACTACTGTCTGTCGCTGCCGCTGACCGAGGAGACGACCCCTTTCGACGAAACGACGCTGGTCTACAAGATCGGCGGCAAGATGTATGCCTGCGCCGATATGGAGACTTTCGAGTGGATCGCCGTGAAGTGCGACCCCGACGAGGCGATCGCGCTGCGCGAGCGGTATGAGGAGGTGAACCCGGCGTTCCATTTCAACAAGGTGCATTGGAACGGCATCGGCACCACGGGCGACCTGCCCGATGCCTTCATCCGCGAACAGATCCGCAACTCCTACCTGTTAGTCCTGCGGCAGAGCGTCACGCCCCGGGCCCGCCGCGAGGAGATTTTGCGCTATATCGAGGAACACGGTCTGCCCGAATAACACAGAAACACGGGACGAACTCCCGTGTTTCTTGTGTTTTTGGATTTCTAAATCCTGCTTCTTAGGCGGGCGGGTGCAGATGAGGTCGGAGAGTGTTCCGATATACCATCTCTCCTAAAACCAGCGTCTTACGCGGGCCGAGCGAGCAAAGTAAGCACGGGAATCCGATGGAGGCATTGTGAGACTATGACTTCCGATCAGATTGCCGCGTCGCTGCGCTCCTCGCAATGACAGGGAAAGCGCAGAACTGGACGGAAAATGCCCCGAAGCAACCGTCGCCCCTAAACCCCGCCTCTTAGGCGGGCGGGGCGGGCCTGCCTCCGCCAGCGGAGGTAACCCGCGACGGCCAGCGCCGAGTAGAGGGCGTACAACCCTGCGGTGAGCGGAATCTCCTTATACAGATAGAGCCCTGCCGTCACGACATCCACGGCCAGCCATACGAGCCATTGTTCGACCTGCCGCCGCGAGAGCATCCACATCGCCACGATGCTCGCGGCCGTGGTCGCAGCGTCCCAGAAGGGCACGGTGCTGTTGGTGAAGTGTACGAGCAACAGGTAGATGGCCGCGTGTGCCGCGAGGTAGACCCCCACGAGCCCCGGAACCTGTCTGAGGGGCGTGTGGACGATAGCCGCAGGGGCCTTTTTCGGCGTTTCCGGGGTCGTGCGCCGGGTGCGGTGCCATACGGCCCAGCCGTACAGCCCTGCCAGCACGTAGTATACCTGCATCGAGCAGTCGGCGTAGAGCCCCGCCTTGAAGTAGAGCGTGCCGTGCACCACGGGCATCACGAGGCCCACGATCCACAGCCGGATGTCGGCGCGGTATTCGAGCCAGAGGTAGGTGAGTCCCAGCAGGACCCCTGCGATTTGCAGGATGAGTTTTAAGTCCAATTTTTAATTCTTAATTTTTCATTTTTAATTGTGAAATTCGTCAGAATTTCACCGTCACGTTCGCCAGCACGTTCAGCGGAGCCTGCGGGAAGTAGAACGCGTTGTCGATCTGCTTTCCTCCGGTATACTCCGAATAGCCGTATCCGTTGCTTTCGTACTCGGTGTTGAAGAGGTTGTTGACCATCAGTCCCAGCCGTACGCTGCGCGCCGTGCGGGTGCGGAACGTGTAGGCGAGGTTGAGGTTGGTCACGCAATAGGCGTCGAGCATCATATTCGGATTCTCGTAGTTAGTGAAATACTGCTTGGACACATACTGCGTGTGGAATACGGCTTCGAAGCCCTTGTGGTGGAAATCCAGGAACAGCGCGGCGATGGTCTTGGGCGAGTAGGAGAGGCGCGTGGTCCCCATCTCGACGGTGTGGTAGCCGTAATACCCGGCCACGTCGCCCGAAGTGTCGTAATCTACCACCCGGTGCGTGTAGTTTTCGATGCGGTTCTGCGAGAAGGTGGCGTTGGCTCCCACGGTGAACCATCCCGTTGCACGCCACGAGGCCGACAACTCCACACCCCGGCGGTAGCTGTCCGGAACGTTGTCGTTCAGCGCGTCGTAACCGTCGTTGATGCGTCCCGTGGGCACCAGCTGGTCCTTATACTTCATGTAGTAGAAATTCACACCCAGCGAGAGGCGCGGAGCCGTGTATTGGTAGCCCAGCTCCCAGTCGTAGAGCTTCTCCGACGAAGGGTAGGTGCTCGCCTCGGCGAACATATAGCGGTTGGTGAAGTCGTCGCGTGTGGGCTCCTTCTGGGCCACGGCGAACGAGAAGTAGAAGTTGTTGCGCTCGGCGAGCGTGTAGCTTACGCCTGCACGGGGATTGAAGAAGTGATACTGTTTGTCCACGTCGATGGGCTGCATGCCGACCTCTTCCGAAATGAAGTTGTCGTTGACGCCCCACGCCTGATAGCTGACGTAGCGGTATTGCAGGTCACCGAAAAGGCGCAGCCCCCGGGCTACGGTCCACGACGCGCGGGCGAAGAGGTTGGCGTCGTGCTTGTCTACGTCGTTGTCGTACCAGCGGCCGCCGATCTGGCTGCTTTCCAGTCCGTCCACCCAGTCGAGCGTACCCCAGTGGGGGCAGGAGTAGTAGCTGTACGAACCGCCGAAGGCGAGGTCGAGGTTGCGCACCGAGTAGGCCGCCGAGGCGTTCAGACCTCCGAGGTGGTTGCGCATGATCTTCTCGCGGATCAGATCGGCTTCTTTTCCGGCGGCAACGTCGGTCGGGATATTGAGGTATTCGGAGAGCGTGCGCCCGTCCTTATACTGCTTGTAGAAGCCGTAGCCGTAGGTGTAGAATCCCGTGGCGTTGAGGGTCCACTTTTCGTTGAAACGGTGGGAGAGCACCAGTTGGTTGTTGATTTGCAGATAGTTGTCCGTCTGGTCGTCGTAATAGCCGACTGTGGCGCGCTCCACCTTGTCGTCGTCCATATAGTAATAGGAGTGGGGGCCGTTCGAGGTGTAGTACATGCCCTCGGTCTGGAACCGCCGGCCGTTGAGACGCATCTCCTCCTTCGTTACTCCGGTGTAGGTGAGGCCGGTCTTGGCCTTGCCGCCGAATGAAATCAGCTTGAGCATCGTGTTGCCGTTGTAGTATCCCGCCTGGAACATGTAGGATTTGAGGTCCGTGGCTCCGCGGTCGATGTAGCCCTCCGACCCGATGTGCGTCAGCCGTGCGTCGAGGGTCCAGTGGCCGCCCAGCAGGCCCGACGAGAGGTGCACGGCCTGCTTGTTGGTGTTGTACGAACCGTAGGAGAGCGATGCGTCGCCTCCGAATTCGGTTTGCAGGGCGTCGGTTGACATCGTGATCGCGCCTCCGAACGCTCCCGTGCCGTTGGTCGAGATGCCCGCGCCGCGCTGCACCTGCACGGTGCCCACCGACGAAATCAGGTCGGGGGTGTCGTACCAGTACATCGAGTGCGAGTCGGGGTTGTTCATCGAGACGCCGTTGATGGTGACGTTGATGCGCGTGGCGTCGGTTCCGCGCAGGCGGATGGCCGTGCCGCCGATGCCGATGCCGGTCTCGTTCGTCGCCACGACCGAGGGGGTGAGGGCGATCAGCGAGGGAATGTCGAATCCGTAGCTGTTGCGGGCGATGGCCTCGCGCTGAATGTCCGAATAGGCCACGGGCGTGTTCCGCGTGGCGCGCGTGGCGGTCACCTCGACCTCTTGCAAACGGTACATCCGCACCGAGTCGTCGGCGTCGGAAGCCGCTTTTCGGGGCTGCGGAGCCATGTCGGCATTCGGAGCCGCATTTCCGCGTCCGCTCTGTTCGGAGTTCGCTTCGGCGTGCAGTTGTGCGGCCGGGCAGAGCGCGGCAGCCGCAAGAAACAGAAAAATCCTTTTCATCGTTAAACTTTTTGAGTTAATAGACTGAAAAGGGGTATGAGTTGTTGATTACGCTTCGTCCCGGTCTCGGCATTACCCGTCTCCGGTTCAATGGGTATAATCTCAGCCTGACAGTAAGGCACCCCTTTGAAATATCGGGTGCAAAGGTAGAAAATAAATTAAGAATTAGGAATTATAAATTAAAAATATCCCGTGTCGGGTTTCGATTTTTACTTCTCGCCTTTTTTGCTTAATTTTGCGGCTTCATTGAAAATTACCCGTTGCAAATGAAAGTCATGTCATTCAGACCCAAGCTCTTCGATACGCTGAAGAACTATTCCCGCGCGGATTTCCTGCGCGACCTGATGGCCGGCGTCATTGTCGGCATCGTCGCCCTGCCGTTGGCCATCGCCTTCGGCATCGCCTCGGGCGTGTCGCCCGAAAAGGGCATCATCACCGCCGTTATCGCCGGATTCGTCGTCTCGTTGCTGGGCGGCAGCCGCGTGCAGATCGGAGGCCCCACGGGCGCCTTCATCATCATCGTCTACGGCATCGTCCAGCAATACGGCGAAGCGGGATTGCTCGTCGCTACGCTCATGGGCGGCGTCCTGTTGCTGGTCATGGGGCTTTGCCGGCTGGGCACGGTCATCAAGTTCATCCCCTATCCGATCATCGTGGGCTTTACGAGCGGTATCGCCGTGACGATCTTCACCACGCAGGTCGCCGACCTCCTCGGGCTCGACTTCGGGGGTGAGGCCGTTCCGGGCGATTTCGCCGGGAAATGGATGCTCTATTTCCGCCATTTCGGTTCGGTGAACGGCTGGGAGGTGGCGGTGAGCGTTGCGAGCATCTTGTTGATCGCCCTCACGCCGCGCGTCATGCGCCGCATTCCCGGGTCGCTCGTGGCGATCGTGGTGATGACCCTCGCCGTGTGGCTCCTGCGCACCTATGCCGGGATCGAGGGCATCGACACCATCGGCGACCGCTTCACCATCCATGCCGAACTGCCTGCCGCCGCCCTTCCGGCCATCGACTGGGAGGCGATCCGCAACCTCTTCCCCGTGGCCGTCACCATCGCCATCCTGGGTGCCATCGAATCGCTTCTGTCGGCGACGGTGGCCGACGGCGTGATCGACGACCGCCACGACTCCAACACCGAGCTCATCGCGCAGGGCGCCGCCAACCTGCTGACGCCGCTCTTCGGCGGCATCCCGGCCACGGGCGCCATCGCCCGCACGATGACCAACATCAACAACGGCGGCCGCACGCCTGTTGCGGGCATCGTTCATGCCGTCGTGCTGTTGCTGATCCTGCTGTTGTTCATGCCTTTGGCGCAGTATATCCCGATGGCCTGCCTGGCGGGTGTGCTGGCCGTCGTGGCCTACAACATGAGCGGCTGGCGGACTTTCCGGGCCCTGCTGCGCAATCCCCGCTCGGATGTCGCGGTGCTCTTGCTGACCTTCTTCCTGACGGTGGTCTTCGACCTGACGATCGCCATCGAGGTGGGCCTGCTGATCGCCTGCGTGCTCTTTATGAAGCGTGTGATGGAGACCACCGAGATCTCGGTGATCCGCGATGAGATCGACCCCTCGGCCGGCCTCGACATGCACCTGCACGAAGAGCCCCTCGCGGTGCCCAAGGGCGTGGAGGTCTACGAAATCAACGGTCCCTATTTCTTCGGCATCGCCACCCGTTTCGAGGAGCTGATGGCCCAGATCGGCGACCGTCCCCGCGTGCGGATCATCCGCATGCGCAAGGTGCCGTTCATCGACTCCACGGGTATCCACAACCTCACGACGCTCTGCGAGATGTCCCACCGGAGCAAGATTACGGTGGTGCTATCGGGCGTCAAGGACGATGTCCGCGCGGCGCTCGAACGCTCGGGCATCTACTCCCTGCTGGGCGGGGAGAATGTCTGTCCCGACATTCACGCCGCATTGGCACGGGCCGCGGAGCTCGTTGCGGAGCCGGAAAAATAAAAGCGAAGCGGCGGTCCCTCGGGGCCGCCGCTTTTTTTCAGAACGTTCCGAAGCGGAACACGATCTTCTGACAGTAGAGTTCGCCGGGCTTCAGCAGCGGCGAGGGGAATTCGGGGTGGTTTACGGCGTCGGGGTAGTTCTGACACTCGATCGCTACGCCGTCGTAGTCGGCGTAACGGCCTCCCGTCTTGGTTTCGGGACATCCGCCCGCGAGCCAGTTGCCAGTGTAGATCATCACGCTGGGCTGCGACGAAAGCACCTTCACCGAGCGTCCCGACGCGGCCTCGCGCAGTTCGCCGACCTCGCCCAGGATGTTGGGCTTCCAGTTGTCGATCACGAAGGGGTGGTCGTACCCCTTGAAGTCGCGGATGTGGTTGAACTCCGACGAGATGCCGGGGCGGAACGTCCGGAACTCCCGAAAATCCTGCGGCGTGCCGGCTGCGTCGAGCAGCTTGCCCGTGGGAATCTGTTTGTCGTTCATCTCCAGCACTTTCGAGCTGTTGAGCCGCAGTTCGTGGTCGAGGACCGATCCGCTGCCGTCGCCCGCGAGGTTGAAATAGACGTGGTTGGTGAGGTTCACCACCGTCGTCTTGTCGGTTTTGGCCAGATAGGTGATCTCCAGCGCATTATCGTCGTCGAAGTCGAAGACGGCCTCGACGCACAGCTCTCCGGGATAGCCCTGGTCGCCGTCCTCCGAGACGAGCGACATCACCACGCGGTTGGTCTCCACGCGGCTCTCCCAGATGCGGTTGGCGAATCCTTTCGTGCCGCCGTGCAGGTGATTCACGCCGTTGTTGACTTCCAGCCGGTATTCCTTTCCCTCGACGGTCATCTGCCCGAAAGCGATGCGGTTGGCGCAGCGGCCCACGCTCTTGCCCGAGGCGGCGCCGTCGAAGAAATAGCCTTCAGGATGCTTGTAGCCCAGCACTACGTCGGCCATGCGGCCCTCGCGGTCGGGCATCGTCGCCGAGACGATCGCGGCGCCGTAGTTCGAAAGCCGGACCTCGGCTCCCGAGGCGTTGCGCAGCGTGTAGAGGATGATCGCCTCGCCTTCCGGGGTCATGCCCCAGACGTTCTGTTCGATTTCTACCATTTTATTCAGCGGGTTTTAGGTTGTTCAGCAGGTTGTCGATACGCTTCAGGCACTCGGCTTTGCCGATGAACGACGTTACGTCGTACATGCCCGGGCCTTTTCCGGCCCCCACGAGCGCCAGACGCAGCGTGTTCATCACCTGTCCCATGCCGTAGCCCTTCTCCTCGATCCAGGCGTGGACGATGCGTTCGGTGTTTTCCAGCGAGAAGTCGTCGATCCCCTCCAATACGCCGCGCAGTTCGCGCAGGATGGCGGGATTCTGGCCTTTCCAGTACTTTTTGGCCTGCTTCTCCTCGTACTCCGCGGGAGCCACGAAGAAGAACGACGTGAGGTCCCACAGGTCGGTCGTGAACGTCGCGCGCTCCTTCATGATGCCTGCGGCCCGGCCGGCCGTTTCGTCCGACACCTCGATGCCGTGTTCGCGCAGAATCGGCTGGTAGAGGGCCGCCAGTTCGGCGTCCGTCTTGCGGTGCATGTACTGGGCGTTGAACCACTTGGCCTTGTCGGGCTGGAAGCGGGCGCCCGATTTCGAAACCCGTTCGAGCGAGAAGCTGTCGATCAGCTCCTGCATCGAGAAGATCTCCTGCTCCGTGCCGGGGTTCCATCCCAGCAGCGCCAGCATGTTGATGAACGCCTCGGGGAAATAGCCGTCCTCGCGGTATCCGCGGGCGGTTTCGCCCGTTGCGGGCGATTTCCAGAAGAGCGGAAACACCGGAAATCCCATCTTGTCGCCGTCGCGCTTCGAGAGCTTGCCGCCTCCCGTGGGTTTCAGCAGCAGGGGAAGATGGGCGAATGCGGGCTGCACGTCCGTCCATCCGAAAGCCCGGTACAGCAGGTAGTGCAGAGGCAGCGACGGAAGCCACTCCTCGCCGCGGATGACGTGCGACACCTCCATCAGACGGTCGTCTACGATGTTCGCCAGGTGGTAGGTGGGCAGCGCGTCGGCCGACTTGTAGAGCACCTTGTCGTCCAGCGTCGAGGTGTTGACCTCCACGTGGCCGCGGATCAGGTCGTCCATCCCGACCACCTCGTTTTCGGGCATCTTGAAGCGGATGACCCATTGGTCCCCGCGGTCGATGCGGGCCTTGACCTCCTCGGCGGGCAGGGCCAGCGATGTCGCCAGCTTTTCGCGCACCGCATAGTTGTAGGCGAAAGCCTCGCCGCGGGCCTCGGCTTCCTTGCGCAGGGCGTCGAGCTCCTCGGCGGTGTCGAAGGCGTAGTAGGCCCACCCGGCCTCCACGAGTTGCAGGGCGTATTTGAGGTATATTTCGCGGCGTTCGCTCTGGCGGTAGGGGGCATGGGGGCCTCCGACGCCGACGCCCTCGTCGATCTCGATGCCGCACCATTTGAGCGATTCGAGGATGTAGTCCTCGGCGCCCGGCACGAACCGCTGCGAGTCGGTGTCCTCGATGCGGAGGATCATCGTGCCCTTGTGCCGGCGGGCGAACAGGTAGTTATACAGTGCCGTGCGGACGCCCCCGATGTGCAGGGGCCCGGTGGGGCTGGGTGCGAAACGCACCCGAACGGGTCTTTCCATGATGTATATTGTTTGCTTTTGACAGTTTGTTCCCGTTTTGTTTTTGCCGTGTTTCCGCCATTGCGGGCGTTGAAACGACGTGGCAATCCGATGGTTATGTGTAACGTCACAGCGTTCCGGCCGGATTGCCGCGGCATCTGCGATGCCTCGCAATGACGACTGCGATCATCGTATCCGGTATTCGATCCGCATGGTGATGCGGGCCTTCTTGTTGCGGTTGGCGGTGTTGAACGATCCTCCGGCCGAGAACTCCTCGTTGGAGTTGGCTCCTGTGATCTGGAAGACGCCCATGCGCGCCGACGCGACGCTGCCGATCTTCGTCCCGGCGTTCACGGCGATCTTCTCGGCCCGCATACGGGCATCGGCCGAGGCCTTCTCGATCAGCCCCATCTTCACGTCGTCGAGTTTCGTATAGTAGTAGTCCGGGGCGTATGCCTCGATCGACACGCCCTGAGCGATCAGCGACGATATTTCGCGTGAGACGGTCTCCACCTTCTCCACGTCCGGCGACTCCACCGTGAAGCGCTGGCGCAGCTGGTACCCCGTGAAACGCTGTCCGGCCCAATTGCCCGAGGCGTTGTAGACCGGGGTGTACTGTTTATCGACGTTCACGAATTCGAAGACCACCGCTGCGGCGGGTATACCCTTGTCTTCGAGGTATTTCTGCACTTTCTGCTTGCTCTGTTCGATTTCGGCGTAGCCTGCGGCGACGTTCTGCGCCTCGGCGGTCAGGGTTCCGGACCAGACGATCAGGTCCGAAGAAAATTCGGTTTCGCCCAATCCGGTCACGACGATGGTGTCCTGCGACCGATATTTATAGGTGTAGGCGCGTGCGAGTACGACGGCGCAGACGACGGCTGCGATGCCCAGAAGAATGTACTTCGAATTTTTCATGACGGTATGTTTTTTTAGGTTCTCTCCCGTGTGTCAGACGTTGAACAGGAAGTGCATGATGTCGCCGTCCTGCACGACGTACTCTTTGCCCTCGATGCCGATCTTGCCCGCATCGCGGCACGCTTTCTCCGACCCCAGCGTCACGTAGTCGTCGTACTTGATGACCTCGGCGCGGATGAATCCCTTTTCGAAGTCGGTGTGGATGATTCCGGCCGTCTGCGGGGCTTTCATGCCGCGCGAGTAGGTCCACGCACGGGTTTCGTCGGCTCCGGTGGTGAAGAACGTTTCGAGATTAAGCAATTTGTAGGCCGATTTGATCAGGCGCGCCACGCCCGACTCCTCCAGCCCGAGGTCCTCGAGGAACATCTGGCGTTCTTCGTAGCTCTCCAGCTCGGCGATGTCGGCCTCCGTGGCGGCGGCGATGACGAGCATTTCGGCCTTCTCCCCGGCGATGGCGGCCCGGACGGCCTCGGTATAGACGTTGCCCGTCGCGGCGCTCTTCTCATCGACGTTGCAGACGTAGAGCACCGGTTTGTCGGTCAGCAGATTCAGGTCGGCGACCAGTTTGCGGTCCTCCTTTTCCAGTTCGACCGTGCGGGCCGAAAGGCCCTGTTCCAGCGCCGCCTTGTATTGCAGCAGCAGTTCCACGGCGCGTTTGGCGTTCTTGTCGCCGCCCGAGGTGGCCTGCTTCTGGATCTTGCCCAGGCGTCCTTCGACGGTTTCGAGGTCTTTCAGCTGCAATTCCGTGTCGATGATGCCCTTGTCGCGCACGGGGTCGATCGAGCCATCGACGTGGGTGATGTTGCCGTTGTCGAAACAGCGCAGGACATGGATGATCGCGTGGGTGTTGCGGATGTTGCCGAGGAATTTGTTGCCGAGTCCCTCGCCTTTCGACGCCCCTTTCACCAGTCCCGCGATATCGACGATTTCGATCGTCGTGGGGATCACGCGCTTGGGGTTGTCGATCTCGGCCAGCCGGATCAGCCGCTGGTCGGGGACCGTGATGACGCCCACGTTGGGCTCGATGGTGCAGAACGGGAAGTTGGCCGCCTGCGCCTTCGCGTTGGACAGGCAGTTGAAAAGGGTCGATTTACCTACGTTCGGCAAACCGACTATGCCGCATTGTAATGCCATTGGTTCGTTGTTCGTTTAATAAAAATCGTCTTGCTTGAAAACAGTCCACAAAGATAGGAATTTCTTTTCATTTCGGAGCGTGCGGGCGCCAGAAAAGTCCGCTCCGCATCCGTTTCGGACAAAAGGTTTCCGCGGACGCTGGACATTCCTGAATTTTTTTCTATCTTTGGCTTCGCCTCAGATACTCCGCCCCGGAAAAAATGCAGGCGAGCTTGCTTTTTTCTCTCAGCTTATTCGTATCTTTGGTTGCGCCTTAGATACTCCCGCTCGGCAATGTTCAAATAAATTTGACATTGCCCTCACTTATTCGTATCTTTGGAGGTCGAAATTGGATGGAACTATGGATTTGAAAACGATACAAGGCGAATTGCAGCAGCTTTCGGAACTCATCGAAGGGTGGGTGCAGGCCGACGACGTTCCGGCCCTCGAACGCGATCTGGCGCTCGAAAAGCTGCGTTCGGTCTACGATAAGGTGCGTTTCGGCGCTTCGGCGCCCGTTGCGGAGACTCCCTCCGGGGAGGAGGACACGGCCGTCGCGGAGGTCATCGACCTGGGCGACGTGCTTTCGCTCGATCCTTTCGCGGGGGAGGAGGAACCGGAGCCGGAACCGGAACCCGCGGAACCGGCCGCCGAAGAGGCGGTTCCAGAATCCGGGCCCGGGCCCGTTATGGACCCCGAACCCGTCGCAGAGCCCGAACCTGTTATGGAGCCGGAACCCGTCGTGGAGCCGGTTGCGGAATCCGAGGCAGAGCCTGAACCTGAACCCGAGTTTGTTGCCGGGCCTGCACCTGCCGAGCCCGCACCTATTGAGCCGGAACCTGCTGAGCCGGAACCGGTCGCAGAGCCGGCTGGGGAGTTCGTTCCGGAGCCCTTCTCTGCTGAGTTGGAGCCGGAGCCGGAATTGGAACAGCAGCCGCAGTCTGACCCGCAGCCGGTCGCAGCCGCAGAGCCGGCGTCTGAACCGGAGGAGGAATCCGAAAAATCTCATTATGTGGCGCCTACGCTGTTCGGCTTGGAGGAGGAGACCATCCGCCACCGCAACAAACAGCGTGTCATCATGTCGCTTTACGATCCGGCTGTCGAGACGCCTGCCCGCCCGGAACCGGCTCCGAAGCCCGCTCCGGCGCCTGCGGAAGCCCCGGCTCCCGCTCCCGTCGTGGAGACTCCAGCCCCCGAAGTTGCGGCTCCCGTTCCCGCGGAGGTTTCCGCTCCGGAACCCGAAGTCGCGGCCGGGAAGCCTGCCGCAGTTCCGGACGTTTCAGCCGCGGCACCCGAATTCCGCAAGCCCGTCTTCGGGACGGTGCCCGAATCGGAAGAGGAGGACGAACCCGGCTTCGAAGAGATCACGTTGGAACCTGCCGCTCCTGCCGGAACCGTGTTGGGCGACATCATCAATCACGACGTGCAGACGCTGGCCGACACGCTTGCCGCGCCGCGCGACCGGGCTTCGGAACTGCGCCGCAGCGAACCTGTCACCGATCTGCGCAGGGCCATCGGCATCAACGATAAATTCCTGCTGATCCGCGACCTGTTCGGGGGCGACGGCGAGGCTTACGAAAAGGCGATCGGGGTGCTCAACGACTGCGCCGATTTCGATGACTGCATGATCTATATCGCCGAGAACTATGCGTGGAACCCCAATTCCGACGGGGTGAAACTGCTGATGGACCTGCTCGAACGCAAATTTGCCTGACAGCGATGGCCAAACTCTATATCGTGCCTACGCCGATCGGCAATCTGGACGACATCACGCTGCGTGCGGTGAATGTCCTGCGCAGCGTGGATTTCATTTTGGCGGAGGATACGCGCACAACGTCGTTCCTTCTGAAGCATCTCGGCATCGAGCAAAAACTCCGTTCGCACCACAAGTTCAACGAGCACGCGACGGTGCGGCTGGTCGCCGAGTCGATCGCCGCCGGACGCGATGCGGCCTTGGTGTCGGACGCCGGGACGCCGGGCATTTCGGACCCGGGGTTCCTGCTCGTGCGCACGTGCGTCGAGGCGGGGATCGAAGTCGAGACGCTGCCCGGGGCCACGGCGCTGATCCCGGCGTTGGTGCAGAGCGGATTTCCCTGCGACCGTTTCTGCTTCGAAGGCTTCCTGCCCCAGAAGAAGGGCCGCAGCAAGCAGTTGCAGACGCTGGCCGACGAGGAGCGGACGATGGTTTTCTACGAGTCGCCCTACCGTGTGGTGAAGTGTCTGGAGCAGTTCGCCGAGGTTTTCGGTCCCGAACGCCGGGTTTCGGTGTCGCGGGAGCTGACCAAGAAATTCGAACAGACCGTGCGCGGCACCGTCGCCGAGGTGCTGGACCATTTCCGCACGACCGAGCCCAAGGGGGAGTTCGTGATCGTCGTGGCCGGAAAGCCCAAGGCACGCCGTGCGCAGGAGCCGCAGGAGGAGTAATTCAAACGGAAAAACCGGTTATGGAGAGTAATCGTACGGATAATACGCAACAGGTGCGCCGCTCGTTTTCGGCCTGGATCGGGGAGCTGCGCGAATTCATGAAGGGACGATTCAGTCTCGAAGAGGACCAGGCGCAGTGCGACGAGGTCGTGGCCGCCATTTCGAAGGGCGTCGAGTTTCGCGGCGTCAATCTCTGGGTGCTGATCTTCGCCACGATGATCGCATCGCTGGGGCTGAACGTCAATTCGGCCGCCGTCATCATCGGCGCGATGCTCATCTCGCCGATCATGGGACCGATCATGGGTGTCGGGCTGTCGCTGGGCATCAACGATTTCGACCTGCTGAAAAAGTCGCTGCGCAACCTGACGCTGATGTTCATCGTTGCGATCATCACCTCGACGATCTATTTCTTCATCTCGCCCCTCTCGTCGAACAGTAGCGAGCTGCTGGCGCGCACCGTTCCCACGACCTACGACGTGCTGATCGCCCTCTTCGGCGGTCTGGCGGGCATCGTGGCGCAGACGCGGCAGGACCGCACCTCGACGGTGATTCCCGGCGTGGCCATCGCCACGGCGCTGATTCCGCCCCTCTGTACGGCGGGTTTCGGACTGGCCACGGGGCAGTTCCGGTTCTTCTTCGGGGCGTTCTACCTCTTCTTCATCAACTCGGTCTTCATCGCCCTGGCGACCTACGCCATGGTGCGCTTCCTGAAATACGAGAAGAAAGTTTTCATCGACAAGGGCCGCGAACGCACGGTCAAGCGGCTGATGATGGTCATCACGCTGGTGACCTTCATCCCGAGCGTCGTCATCGGCTTCCACATGGTCCGGGTCTCGGTGTTCGAGGCCGTGGCCGACAAATACGTGTCGCAGGTCTTCAATTTCCCGCATACGCGCGTGATCGAGTGCAACAAACACTATGCGCAGGGTAAGAACCCGTCGCAGATCGAACTGCTGCTCGTGGGCGAGCCGCTGGGCGGGGAGGTGATCGAGAACGCCCGGACGCAGATGCGCAGCTTCGGGCTGGAGAATACCGAACTGGTCGTCCGGCAGGCCAACACCGAGGACAAGATCGACGTGGCGTCGTTGCAGCAGAGCTACAAGGAGCTGCTGGAGGAGAAAAACCGCCGCATCGGGGAGATGGCCTCGCAGCTGAAACGTTACCGGGTGACGAACGTCGAGGTGGACGACATTTCGCGCGAGGTGGGGGCCATGATGGAGAACATCGGGGCCATTTCGCTGACGAAGGGCATCACCTTCGACGTGAAGGGCACGCCCGGCGATACGACGCTCGTGTGCGTGGTGACGCCCAAGGACCCTGCGGTGCCGATCGACCGGGAGACGCTCTCCCGCTGGCTGAAGATCCGCACCAAGGTCGAGAACGTGAAACTTTTCGTGGAACCCTAACCGCACGGCAGGCATGAAAACGACGGAACTGACCCCCATGCAGCGAATCGGGCTGGAATCTCTCTGGCTGGGGGCGCGCGTATTCGCCGCAATGCCGTATTGGTTCAAGTATTACGTGGTCGAGAACCTGATCTTCGTGTTGCTCCGCTACTGTCTGCGCTACCGCATGAAGGTCGTGAAGACCAATCTTCGGAACTCGTTTCCCGAGAAGGACGAGCGCGAACTGGCCGTCATCCGGAGGCGGTTCTACCGCACGCTGGCCGAGATTTTCGTCGATACGATCAACCTGGCCGGACTGACGCCCGAAAAGGGGCGTTCCCTGCTGACCGTAAAGGGGCTGGAGGAGCAGAAGGAGCGGGTCGGCGGCCGCGACTGGATCGCCATGACGGCCCATTTCGGCTGCTGGGAGTATTGTTCGTTCTGGGGGTTGTACGACCCGACGCAGATCGTCGTCGCCGTTTACCATCCGCTGCGGAGCCGGATCGTGGAGGCGTTCTACCAGCGTCTCCGCAACGGGGATTACGCCACGACCGTTGCGATGAAAGAGAGCCTGCGCTTCTACCTGCGCAACCGGGCCGGGGGCATCGGGGGGCGGAATCTCGTGATGGGGCTTATCGCCGACCAGAATCCCCCGCGGCGTCCCGACAGCCGTTGGTTCCGCTTCCTCAATCAGGATACGATCTTCTTCGACGGGGGCGAGAAACTGGCCCTGCGTTGTCAGCTTCCGGTCTATTTCGTGAAGATGGAGCGCTTGCGGCGGGGCCGTTACGAGATGTCCTTCGAACTGATCTACGACGGAAAAGAGGAGGTCGCCGAATACGAAATCACGCAGCGTTACGTTCGTATGCTGGAAGCGGAGATCCGCCGGCGTCCCGAACTCTGGATGTGGTCGCACCGTCGCTGGAAACACAAACGAAATGCCGGTCGCTAAAATCGTCATACTGAATTGGAACGGCGCCGAACACCTGCGCCGTTTTCTGCCGTCGGTCGTGGCCGCGGCGCCCGAAGGCGTCGGGGTCGTGGTGGCCGACAACGGTTCCACGGACGATTCGGTGGCGATTCTCGCCACCGAATTCCCTACGGTCTCGGTGCTGCGCATGGACCGCAATTACGGCTTTGCGGGCGGTTACAACCGGGCGCTGGAGCGGATCGAGGCCGATTACTACCTGCTGCTCAATTCCGATGTCGAGACTCCCGCGGGGTGGCTCGGGCCGATTCTCGACTGCCTGGACGCGAATCCCGACGTGGCGGTCGCTGCGCCGAAGCTGATCTCCTGTACCGACCGGACGACGTTCGAGTACGCCGGGGCTTCGGGCGGATTCATCGACTTTCTGGGTTATCCTTTCTGCCGGGGCCGCATCCTGCGTTGCGTGGAGGAGGACCGGGGGCAGTACGACGACGCCCGCGATGTCTTTTGGGTGAGCGGCGCGGCTTTCTGCTGCCGGGCCGACGTGTTCCGGGCGCTGGGGGGCTTCGACGCCGATTTCTTCGCCCACATGGAGGAGATCGACCTCTGCTGGCGGATGCAGCTGGCGGGTTACCGCGTGCGGGTCGTTCCCCAAAGCACGGTCTACCACCTCGGCGGCGGCACGCTCCAGACGGATTCTCCGGCCAAGGTCTTTTACAATCACCGGAACAATCTGGCGATGCTCTACAAATGCACCTCTCCCGCGCAGCGGCTTTTCGTGGCCGTGGCACGTCCGGCGCTCGACCTGCTGGCGGCTTTCTCCTACCTGGCGCAGGGCCGCGGGGACAATTTCCGGGCGGTGTTCCGCGCCTACCGCGATTTTTTCCGCTGGCACAAGGAGCTGTCCCGCAAGCGGCGCGCGATCCGCGGGAACCGCAAAGGCTCCGCCGCCGGGCATATCTACCGCGGTTCGGTGGTTCTGCGTTACCTTTTCGGGCGGCGCACGTTCGGCGGCATGATGCGCTGACGCGGAGCCGATGTCATTGTCGCAGCGGGACTTGCACGATTCGCGGTTTTTGCTTATCTTTCCGAAAACACTTCACTTATGAAACGTGTGCTTGCTTTGTTCCTGGCGGTCGTATCGTTCCTGCTGCCTGCCGGCGCATCGGCGACCGGGCAGACTGCCGAGCGGCTGATCGTCGGGTGCGATACGATGTCTCTGTATGCCTTGCCGCTGATGAAGGCGGATTCCACTGTGCTCGTCCGGCTCGAAAAACGGTTGAAGGAGATCGACGCGCCGTGGAGTACGGCGTGCTGGCGTGCCTATATCGGCGTCTGGCGGCTGGATAAGGGGCGGTTGTGGCTCGAACGGGTGGAGACCACGAAGGGCGATCCGGTTTTTACGGGTGCCGAGCTGTTCCCGAAATCGGCTGAAGGATCGCGGGCCCGGGCCGACTGGTTCAGCGGCGAAATCCGCTATGGCACGGGTGCTTTGGTGTATTACCAACACGACGGATTCAAGCGGAATCTTGAGCGGGAGTGGGTTGCTGAGATATTCGAGGGGCGTGTGGGCAGAGGTACGAAAGCCTATCGGAACCGTCTGTATAAGTGCGGTGTGGAGATGATGGACAATGTCGTGCGCGTCGCTGCGGCGTTCGACAGCCTGTATGTCGGAACGTTGCCCGATCAGTTGGCGTTGTCTGTCGTTTTTGCCCCCGATTCCACGGGGCGGGTCGCGCAGATCGACCGGGCGAGGTTGTTGATGCCGGGAGGAGAGAAGATCGAGGACGCTGCCGATCCGCGTTTGCAGGCGGCCGTGCAGGCTTTCCGTTCGGCGACGCGCTGGGACGCCTACTGGATCGAAGGGATGTGGAAGAAGCAGAGCTGCATCCTTACTCTGCGCCGGAACGGAAAGGTCTGTACCCTCCCCCTCCGGCGAAGACGGCCGTAGCCGCCGATGCGTCTCGCAAGCGGCTCTTCGTGCCGCCGGGACAGACCGGTTTGCGGTCCGGAAAAGTGCGGCAGAGATATGATAAGAAGAGACCCGGCATTTGCCGGGTCTCTTCTCGTATGCCTGAGGGGCGTTATTTGTTGATCTTGGCCCACGAATCCTTGAGTGTCACCGTGCGGTTGAACACCAGCTTTTCGAGGGTCGAATCGGTGTCGGGGCAGAAGTAGCCCACACGTTCGAACTGCACGGCCTGACCGACGGGAACATCGCGCAGCGAGGGTTCCAGATAGCCCGTGACCTTGACCATCGACTCGGGGTTGAGGTTGTCCTCCCACGTCTGTCCCTCCTCCACGTCGTCGGGGTCCTCTTTCGTGAAGAGCGGATTGAACAGCCGGACTTCGGCCTCCACGGCGTCTTTCGCCGACACCCAGTGGATGACGCCCTTCACCCGGCGGCCGTCGCTCGACGAACCCCCGCCCGACATCGGGTCGTAGGAGCAGCGCAGTTCCGTGACGTTGCCCTCGGCGTCCTTCACGACCTCCTCGCACTTGATGAGGTAGGAGTAGCGCAGGCGCACTTCGCCGCCCGGCGAGAGGCGGTAGAACTTCTTGGGAGGCTCCTCCATGAAATCGTCGCGCTCGATGTAGATCACCTTCGAGAACGGAACCTGACGCGTTCCGGCGCTCTCGTCCTCGGGGTTGTTGATGGCCGTGAAGAGTTCGGTCTTATCGTCGTCGTAGTTGGTGATGACCACTTTCAGCGGATTCAGCACGGCCATGCGGCGCTGGGCGACCTTGTTCAGATCCTCGCGCACGCAGTATTCCAGCTTGCCGAGGTCGATCACGTTGTCGCGTTTGGCGACGCCTACCATCTCGGCGAAATTGCGCACCGAAGCCGGGGTGTAGCCCTTGCGGCGCAGGGCGCAGATGGTCGGCATGCGGGGATCGTCCCAGCCCATCACGGCGCCTTCCTGCACGAGTTTCAGCAACTTGCGCTTCGACATCATCGTGTAGGTGAGGTTCAGACGCGCGAACTCGTACTGGTGCGAGGGGAAAATGTCGAGCGCCTGAATGAACCAGTCGTACAACGGGCGGTGCACGTCGAATTCCAGCGTGCAGATCGAGTGGGTGACCTTCTCGATCGAGTCGCTCTGGCCGTGGGCGTAGTCGTACATCGGGTAGATGCACCATTTGTTGCCCGTGCGGTGGTGTTCGGTGTGGATGATGCGGTACATCAGCGGGTCGCGGAACAGCATGTTCGGATGGGCCATGTCGATCTTGGCGCGCAGCACCTTGGCGCCGTCGGGGAATTCGCCGTTCTTCATCCGCTCGAACAGGTCGAGGTTCTCCTCGACCGTCCGGTCGCGCCACGGCGACGGGGTTCCCGGCACGGACACCGTGCCGCGGTTCTCGCGGATCTGCTCCTGCGTCTGGTCATCGACATAGGCCAGCCCCTTCTTGATGAGCACGATGGCCCACTCGTAGAGCTGGTCGAAATAGTCCGACGCATAACGCTCCAGCTCCCACTGGAAGCCGAGCCACTGGATGTCGCGCTTGATCGAATCGACGTACTCCACGTCCTCCTTCACGGGGTTCGTGTCGTCGAACCGCAGGTTGCATTTGCCGCCGTATTTCTTGGCCAGTCCGAAATTGATGCAGATGCTCTTGGCGTGGCCGATGTGGAGATAGCCGTTCGGCTCGGGCGGGAAACGGGTCTGTATGTGCTTTTCGCCTTTGGCGATCGACTCTTCGATGATCTCTTCGAGGAAGTTCAGCGACTTCTCACGGGGTTCGCTTGTTTCGCTTGCCATATGATTCGGTTATTTTTTGTGATTCTTGCTGTTGTAGACCGTTTTGAGCAGTTTCACGCCCACGACCAGCATCTGCTGCGTGCCCAGGGCCGTGCCGTCGTGATGGGCGGCGAACTCGGCGCGCACCGACACCGTGTCGTCGAAGAACGACCGGCGGTAGGAGAGCGCCGTGCGGCTGTACACTTTCTGGTCGGTGCGGAAGAAGCTTTCGGCGGGGTAGAGTTCGCGGCCGTAGGGCAGCGGCGTGCCGTCTTCGAGCTCGTGTCCCATAAAGAACGGATGGATGTTGTCGCCGACGTAGAGGCGTTCGTCGAGCGAAAGTCCCCAGCGGCTGATGCGGAACGCGAATTCGCCCATGCAGGGCGTTTCCCACGAATGGCCGAAACTGCGGTCGCGCTGGGCCGTGAGCAGCGCCCCCAGCTTGATGTCGAAATCGAAGAAGGCGTTGAACCGGACGCCTACGCAGGGGTTCAGCAGTTGCAGGTCCACGACGTTTTCGATCGGCGCGTCCTGCTGTCCCGCGAAGTGGAACATCGAGTAGTTGAATCCGTAGTAAAAGCGGTCGAGATAGTGGCGTCCGGCGAGCAGGATGCGGAACTTTTCGCGCGAGAGGGTCGAATACATGCCCTCCCAGTCGCAGACGAACTCCACGTAGGAGCCCCCCCCCTGGCCGTTATACTGCGCCAGCACACCGTTCATGCGGTTGTGGTAGAAACGGTACGATTCGGAGAAGAACGCCGTCGAGTAATCGTCGTCGTGCATCATGTCGCGCGTGAAGATACCGGCCACGGCTGTGACGCGGGGCGTCCGGAACTGGTAGTAGAAGACGGGTTTCACCTCCGACAGATAGGCCGATTCCGCCGACCCGAAGTTCTTGATCATGTCCGCGGCGATGACGAGGGTGTTCTTCTCGTCCCACCGGATGCCGACGCGGGGCAGCAGGCGGGCGGCGAAATCCGTGCCCGACTCGATGTCCAGTCCGGGGACCGCGAATTTGTTGCTGCCGAACTCCTTGTTGTCGAAATACATCTTGAAGTCGGCGCCCACGAGGATTTCCTGAGCGTGTCCTGCGACGGCGAATCCGCCGAGTGCGAGCAGAAGCAGCAGTTTTTTCATCGGTTTCCTGATTGATAGAGTCACAAAAGTAGGGAAAAGATTTTAATTTTATTTACTTTTGACCCCGAAATCAACCATTCCGAAGCCATTATGCGCAAAATCACCAACGAAGAGCTCGGCAGGCCCTCGGCCGAAGAGTTCGCCGCGATGGAGAAAATGCCCGTCACGGTAGTGCTGGACAACGTACGTTCGGCCCAGAATGTCGGGGCTTTTTTCCGCACGGGCGACGCTTTCGCCGTGGAGCGGATCGCCCTGTGCGGCATTACCGCCGTGCCGCCCTCCCGCGACATTCACAAAACGGCCCTGGGAGCCGAACAGACCGTGCCCTGGTGCCATTATGCGACGACCCCGGAGTGCCTCGTGCAGCTGCGCGCCGAGGGGTATGAGATATACGCCGTGGAGCAGGTCGAAGGGGCCGTGATGCTCGACGCCTTCCGTGCCCGGCAGGGGGTGAAATATGCGCTGGTCTTCGGCAACGAGGTCGATGGCGTGGGGCAGGAGGCCGTCGATATGTGCGACGGGGCTGTCGAGATTCCGCAGGCCGGGACCAAACATTCGATCAACGTCTCGGTCGCCGGAGGCGTCGTTTTATGGGCCATTTTTTCCCAGCTGAGAGCTGGGTTTTAGAAGTTTTGGCGAGAGATGCCGGTTTCGGAGGTGATGGCAGATTGTGGCGCTGCCGCCCCGGATTTTGCACCTCTGTCCCCGGCAATGCCCGAATAAATTTGCCATTGCGCTCGCCTTGCGCACTTTACCGGGGATGAACCCCGGTTTAGATAGGCTGCGGCTCGGCAATGCCCAAATAAATTTGCCATTGCGCTCGCCTTGCGCTATCTTTGCCGCGTTGTAAAACCTAAAATCTGAAAAAATGTCAGTAGAAAGCACCGTCCGCGCGGTAACGACTTACCGCCTGACGGAAATGAAACAGCGGGGCGAGAAGATCGCCATGCTTACCTCTTACGACTATTCGATGGCGAAGATCGTCGATGCCGCGGGCGTTGATGTGATTCTCGTGGGCGACTCGGCGGCCAACGTCATGGCCGGTTACGAAACCACGCTCCCCATCACTCTCGATATGATGATCTACCACGCACGTTCGGTCGTGCGCGCCGTCAGTCGTGCGCTGGTCGTCGTCGATCTGCCGTTCGGCTCTTATCAGGGCAATTCGAAGGTGGCGCTCGATTCGGCCATCCGCATTATGAAGGAGACCGAGGCCGACGCCATCAAGATCGAGGGCGGCGAGGAGATTCTCGAATCGGTTCAGCGCATCCTTTCGGCCGGCATTCCCGTCATGGGACACCTCGGTCTGACACCCCAGTCGATCCACAAGTTCGGCACCTATGCGGTCCGCGCCAAGGAGGAGGCTGAGGCCGAGAAACTGATGCGCGACGCCCGTCTGCTGAGCGACGTGGGGTGCTTCGGCATCGTGCTGGAAAAGATTCCCGCGGCATTGGCCGACCGGGTGACGAAGGAGATTTCGGCTCCGACGATCGGCATCGGCGCCGGCGGAGGGTGCGACGGGCAGGTGCTCGTGATCCACGACATGCTGGGCATCAACAAGGGTTTTTCGCCCCGGTTCCTGCGCCGTTACGCCGATCTGCACAGCGTGATGACCGACGCCGTGGAACGGTATGTCCGCGACGTGAAGGAGTGCGATTTCCCCAACGAGAAGGAGCAGTACTAATCCTTCGTCCCGAAAACAAAAAGCTGCATTCTCCATCAGGGAATGCAGCTTTTTTCATCGTATACGGGCGTTTTACCGCCGGATGACTATGTCGTCCGTGTCGGTCGTGTAACCGTCGGCGGGCGCCTGGTCGAGTGCGTTGAAACTCTTGTTCTGGACCCGCTGAACGGCTCCCTGGCCGTTGCCCGACGTTCCGCCGTTGGTCCGGATCAGTTCGCCGCAGAGGGCGATGTCCCAGTCCGTGCGGGCTTTCCAGGCGGCGTCCTGCGCGGCGTCGCCGAGCGGGCTCTCTCCCACCTTGCTGCCGGTTTCGAGCGAGATGTAGACCCATCGGTCGTCGCTGAGACCCTCCACCGAGAGCGTTTTCACCTGCGCCGGTTCCGGTGCCGGGCCTTTGTCGCCGGAGCCGTCCGACGCGCATCCCGCCAGTACCGCACATCCCGTCATGGCGAGCAGCAATATGCTGTGTTTCATCGTTTTCATCGTCGTCAATCCGTTAAACTGTTCAGGTTGCGGCTGCCGTCGCCCTGATAGAGATACTTGATCGTCACCCGGCTTGCACCCCGGTCGTAGTCCGTGACTTCGAACTTGGCGTACTTGCCGCTTGCGGTACGCAGCACGTAAGGCGCCGTGTAGGGGGCCCAGAGGTTGTCGAGCCATTGTATGGCCGACGCCGAGGTGGTTTTGAGGGCGGTCGTGGCGGCCGCGAAGAGATTCGCGCCCTTTTCCAGCACGACTGGCTGCGGAAGGTCGCAGACATACTCCTTCGGGCCGTCGGCGTCCCGGTAGTCGATCACCGAAAAGGCATTGATCACGCCGCTGCCGGCCTTGCCGATCTCCGAGCGGGTGACCGTCAGGAAGTATTTCGGTTCGGTGTAGGAGGCGTATTTGGGCACCGCTTCCGTGAAATCGAACGCGAGTTCGATGCTGTTGTCGTCGCTGTACTCTCCCTGCATGGGGTGGTCGCCGCCCTGATTGGCCGCGATGGCCGATTTGAGCGTGACGGTCGGCGTCGTGGCATAGGGTTTGTCGGCCACGCCCATCGTGAAGGCGAGGTCGTTGCGCGAATCGTAGGTCACCTTAACGCGGAATACCACCTGCGGGGAGTGCACCGTGCAGCTGCATCCCGTAACGTCGTGGCTCAGGGTCTGCGACGGGCGGTCCTGCAAAAAGAAATAGTAGGGCAGGTAGTAGCGGCCGTCGTCGCCCCACCACGTTCCGTAGGAGTTCACCACGATGAAGGCTCCTTTGTGGATCTGGCCGTCTTTGGAGAACTCCACCGTGTCGTCGTATCCGACGATGGTCATGGCGTGTGCGCCGTCCGTGGCGAGTTTCGTCAGCATGTAGGTGTAGCCCGTTTCCGACGGCCCCGAATAGTTCGAGTCGAAGGTCCATCCGGTGGCCAGCGCCGAATAGGAGAGGATGCCGCCGTGGGCGCTGCCGTCGCCGGCGTCGTAGAGGTAGCGGCGGGCGAGGTCGATGCCCTCCTGCGAGATCACTTCGAACGAGATGATCTCCTTCACGCGGTTCTGCATCGCCCGGGTGTACTTGTCGTAGCCGCTCGCCCATTTGAACGAGAAGTAGCTCGAAGGGTCGGGGAAGTCTGCCAGCGACATGGCCCCCTGCTGCCTGGCGATGTTGAGCCCCTGCTCGGCGAATCCGCCCTGGTCGATGCCGTCGTTCAGGAAATTCCAGGTGTAGAAATAGCTGAATGTATTGGCGTCCGAGGCTTGGGCGTCGCGGTCCAGCAGCCGGTTCATCTCGTAGGTGAACAGGTAGCGGATGCCCGACGACTGGGCGCAGGAGCCGCCTTTTTGTTCGAATACCTTCGGGAAGTATTTGAGCTTCGAGTTGTCCACGCTCGCGGGCAGGGTGCCTTCGAGGGGTTTCGACGGCGTCCACGAGGCGGCTGCCGCGCGGATGGCCCGCACCTCGTCGGTCAGCTTCGGAACCTCGTAGGTCCGGGTGGGCTGCGCCGTCGCCGGAAGCCCCGCAGCAGCGAACAGAAGCAGGAATAAGATCCGTTTCATCATTTCAGACGGTTATAGGTTTTCAGCGCCTCGCTGCGCACCGCGGGGGCGAGCGATTCGTCGCGGCTCATGTCGAGGGCCGTTCGGGCGATCTCGTCGCGGCGCACCGAGAGCGTGAACCAGCCGAAAGCCTCCAGCATGGCCTGCTGAACCTCCGGATCGTCGCTTCGGCGCATGTAATCCAGCAGTTCGGGGACCATGAAATGCACGTGGTAGTTGCGCATCGCACGGATGTCCTGCATGCGGCCTTTTTTCGTCCGTTCGGGGTCCATGACCGACTTCATCGTGGCGGTCCAGCGCTTTGCATTGACTTCGATGGAGTGGCGGATCAGCCTGTGCACCGTTTCGGAGTCGATGTAGTTGGTTTCGGGGAACTGCCGTTCGAATTCGGCGATCAGTTTCTCGCCGTCGAACATCGGCATCGCCTGTTTGAGCGAGAACTCCACGCGTTCGGAGGTGTTGTTGCGGATCGCGGAGGCGATCATCGCCGGAATGAGCCGTTCGTCGCCGCTCTTGGCCAGCATGTTGGCTGCGAAACGCTCGACCATTTCATAGTTGTCGGACATGCCGAGTGCGATGGCTTCGATGAAGTTGTCGTCGCGGCACTCCGTGAGGTTGACGAACGCCTGCATGCGCAGCTGGTGGCTGTCGCTTTCGCGGAAGATGCGCAGCAGGTCCGCCGACGAGAGGTTGCCGCGGCGGAAGAGCTTTTCGACGGCCAGTGCTTGCAGGGCGGGGTAGCGGTTGTCCGAAAGGAGCCGTTTCCACGTCGCGGGGCTGTCCTGCCGGAGTAGTTCGTCCACGTCGATCCGCTTGTCTGCCGACGCGAAGCGGAAGGTCGGGTCGCCGATCAGGTGCTGTTCCAGATAGGGGGCGTATTTGGCCAGGTTGCCGACGCTCATGCCCAGTCCCGTGAGGCCCACGTAGCGGTCCACCCATTTGTCCTGTAATACGTTCACCGAGTTGGCCAGCACGGCGACGGTGCGTCCCGGACTGAAAATGTAGGCGTTGGCGATGCTGCTGTCGCGGTGGAACGAGCCGTTGAAGCAGGCGTCGAGCGACACGACGCGGCATTCGGGTGTGTAACGGCCGAAATCCGAGAGGTAGAGATCCAGATCCCAGAGGTAGAGGGAGTCCGCCGCCCGGGTCTCCGGATCGTCAGCGCCCTCGAACCATGCGTCGGGAAACTCTCCGTAGCGGCGCGTGATGCGCGCCCGGGCGCTGTCGGCCGGGATGTCGTGCGAGATGGCGTGACGCATCGACTCCCGCAGGTACATTTTGATCTGCGCGATCTGCTGCTTGGTGTCGTTGGTCATCGGCAGGTTGTTCAGATACTCCGTGTCCCAGTCGCCGTGGTGGTGCAGGACGGCGAAGTCGAGGTCGCGGCGCTGCATCTCGTTCATCAGCCGCGGCTTGATGTGCGCGTCGCGCTTGTGGTCGATGTAGCTGATGCCGTTGCGCTGCCGTTCGAGCCACGGGAAGTGTTCGAACAGCGTCGCTTTCTCGTCGATGCGGGCCACCATCGACTCCGAGATGAAGCCGTTGCCGCTGAAAAAGAGAATCTGATCGACCGGTTCGGGATTGCGTTTCGCCTCCACGACCTTTTCCAGATAGCCGCGCAGTTTCTCATAACGCGAGGTTCCGTTGCAATCGGTGGGGCGGATGCGTCCCGAATAGATGTCGGGACGGGTCCGCTGGGCCGATTCGGCGGTCAGCGAATAGTAGAAACATCCGGGATGGATGCTGTCGCGTCCCAGCGGGGCGAATTCGAGGCTGAAATCGTCGTAGAACCGGTCGGAGGGGACCGACGACTCCCAGCGGTCGAACGCCGTCTGGTCCATTTTGAATGCGCTCGTGAGGTGCTGGGCGTCGCGCACCATCACTACCGGGATGTCGCCGATGAGCACGGCGCCTTCGATCGGGGCTTTCGGCTGCACCCAGAGCTGGCGGAGCACCTGCCGGAGCGAGTCGGGCTGGCCCGTGCGGTCGATGACGAAGTGTACTTCCAGACCGCTTTTCCCGATTTCGGCGGCATAGTCATCGACCTGCCGGCGGGCTTCCTCGTAGCTTCGGGCGTCGATCACCACGGCGAAGCCGCGGCGGGGCGAGGCTGCGAAAAGTTGCGCGGAAGCGATTGTCGCCACTGCTGCCGCGAGGAGTATTTTCTTGAATGTTTGCATGTGTGGGAAGGCTGTTTTGTGTGTCAGAAAAGAATTTCGGCGCCGAACGTGAACCTGCGGCTGTCGGTGCCTTCGAGCAGGTCGGTGTAGTTCCCCTCGCCGATGTAGCGTTTCAGCGAAGCCTCGGCGTAGAGTCCGGCCCACAGTTTCCCGAAGAGGCGGCGGTAGCGTACTGCCGCGTTGCCGCCGATCCAGGTCGCGGTGATGTATTCGAATGCCGGGGCGGTGTAGGCTTGTTTGATGCGCTCCTGCACGTGCTGCGAGGAGGTGATCGGAGCGGCTCCCCGCACGCCGAGCGTCGCCGTGATCCGGTTGCGGCCGAACGAGAAGAATTTCGACGCCTCGACCGACCCGAGGATGCGGGTGTAGCTGCGGTTGTATCCGTCGCCCTCGTAGTGGATCGTTTCCGAATCCTCATACCGCCCTGCGGCGTGCAGCGCGAAGGTCGGAAGCCCGTCGCGGAGCTTGTCGAAACGGTATTCGGCCCGGAAGACCGAGACGGTCTCCTTGTTTTTCAGCCCCGAAGCCTGCACCTTGTACGAGATCTGGTTGTTCTTGTCGGGGTCGATGTAGGCCGTCTGTTCATACCAGATGCCCTCCACGCGCTTGTGGTCCCATCCGACGATGACGTTGTGCGTGCGCCGGGAGTTGCCGAAACGCAGGCGGTCGCTGACGCCGAAACCCGTGCGCGAATAGTCGCCGCCGAGGAACGTGAATACGGCGCCGCCGTCGCGGGCCTCCTGCGTGCTCGACGCATAGGTCGCTTCGAGCAGGTTGGCGACGCCCCGGCCGCCGTCCCAGGCGAATTGCAGGGCTCCGGTGTATTCCGTGCCGGTGTAGTTGCGCGGGTAGGAGAGCGACGTGCCGGTCGAAATCGTGCTGTAATCGCCCAGCCCGTTGAAACGGAAATAGACGTAGGATTCGCGCGGGTCGATGACCTCGTGCGAGATCGACTCGCTCATCAGGTCGAATCCGCCCGAGAGTCCCAGCGAGAATCCGCCGCCCATCAGGTACTGGACGCCGGGCGTGATGACGAAGTGCATGCCGTCGGTCTTGGGCCTCGGGTCGGTCTGGTTGGCCGAACTGCCGGTGTCGTAGTCGAGTCTCAGGGCGAGAATCAGCCGCTCCAGCGGCTTGTAGGCCACCGTTCCGCTCAGGTTGAAGCGCTGGGTGTTGAAATCCGACGGGATCGAATCGCCGAGGATGAAAGGATTGTCGTCGGCGACCTGAAGCGTCGAGTTCCAGCGCCGGGCATACTCCTTGCCGTCGTTGTAGGCGATGCTGCCGGAGCAGATCACCTTGTCGAACCGCTGCTGTCCGGAGATTCCGACTCCGAAGGCGTTGATTTTCGAGGATTCGTCCACATCGTGCAGGTCGCCCCGGCGGATGTCGTAGTCCGCATGGAAGTCGAGCAGGTTCCCGACGGGCGAGAACCACAGCGCCGAGGGGTTGTGGCTCCGGGAATAGAGGTTTCCGGAGCGCTCTACCTCCCGGTAGACGGGAAGCTGCGCTTTCTGCTGGGCACGAAGCGTTCCGCCGCCGAAGAGCAGCAATGCGCACAATGCGGTACCCGGGTATCTTTTCATCGTAAGAAATGCGTTAGGTGTGGTGTCGTAAGACCGAAACGGCGCTTTTCGACGGCACCGTTTCGGTCGTGATCTCGGAATCGGGCTCCGGTCTTAGTCCGCCTGCGTGGGGTGTACGCCGGGGGTGAGCGGCTGGCCCGTCAGGAAATCGTCCGTCGAGTTGTTGGTGTCCTGATAGTAGGCGCGGCCGTTCTCGACTTTGGTCACCTTGCGGCGGATGCTCTTGCCCGACCATCCGTTGACGAGGGCCGAACCGGCATCGTCCTGAGCCAGCAGTGTGTGGTAACGGTCGGAATCATCAGCATCGAACATTTCGACGGCGTCGAGCAGGTACTTGCTGGGAATCATGAAATGGAGTTGCGTCGCATCTACTTTGTTCGGCTCGGTCATGAAGTTTTCCGAGTCGGCGGCGAACTGCGACGGCGTCATGCCTTCGGGCAGCTTGGCCATTACCAGACCTCCTCCGAAGAAACCTGCTCCCAGACGACGCTGGTTTTCGAGGTTGTAGACGATTTCGAGGTTGGGTGCGTCGTAGTCGGCGTCAGCCTGGCCGGCATCGGGTACATAGCACTCCCAATCGGCATTGGTAAGGTTGGCGGCGCCGTCAGCCGACCAGTCTGTTGCGTCGTTGGCGATGACCACGCTTTCGCCCGGTTGCAGCGGATGTTCTTTACCGGTGCCGGGGAAAGCGGCTACGATGCCGTAAAGCGGGTATTTGTCGAGCTGTTTGCCGGAGGCGTCCACCCAGGGGTTCGGTTTCGATAAGGTGAGCATCGCTCCGATGATCACTTGGTCGAGATACTGCACCTCGTCCGAGTTGTTGACGATCTCCATATAGGTGTCGTTCAGTTTCCAGTTGACGGATGTCGAATACACCTCCTTGAATACGAGCGGTGATTTGTTGACTTCGGACAGTGCCACCGCAGCGGTTTTGTCTCCGAAAACGTCGGCTGTCACGGCTCCGGTGAAGGAGATCGTGTTGGAGTAGCGTCCTGTCGCGGTGATCTGGTACTGGCCCGACGACACCTCGAAGGTGACGGAGGTCGCTCCGGCGGCGGTGGTTTCGGTATAGGTCAGTTCCTTGTCGGAGTTCACGGCCGTTACGGTCATGGACGGGAGTTCCGACGCTTCGTATCCTGCGGGAGCGGTCAGGTTGACCGTCAGCTGGAGTTTTTTCGATCCGTTGTCGCCTCCATCGTCGTCATTGCCGTTGTCGCAGCCTGCGAACAGGAGGGTGGCGCCTGCTGCGAAGAGCAGCCCGGCCTTTGCCAATAAATTCATCCTTTTCATCGTTTCCTGATTTTTATGATACAAATGGTGATTTTTCGAATTATCTGTTGCCGATACGCAGTTTCAGTTCGGCGCCGAAATACATGTCGGGGTAAATCTGCTTGTAGCCCGTGCGGGTGTCGTAGTAGTGCCAGCGGGAGGTGCGCGTGAAGTTGTTGGCCGTGAACGAGAGTTCGGCGACGCGCCCGATCTCCTTCGTCAGGCGGAAGTTGAACATCACCCACGGGCGGAACGTCTCCCGGTCGTAAGCGGTCGCAAGGGATCTGCCGACCATCTGGGAGTACTCCGGGCGCTCCTCGAATCCCTTTTGCCAGACCGTGTAGTTGCCCTGCTTGTCGTAAAATCCGACGGGCATGACCTGCATGAACTTTCCGTCTTCGGAGAGGCTGAAGAGGTCGTTGCCGCTGCCGTCCTGCCAGATGTTCTGCTGGCTTTCGTACCAGACGACCTGCATGGTCGTCGAGAAGACCAGCTTCAGCTGCGGGATGTGGGTGATGAAGCGGAAATTGGTGTTCACGCGGTTTTGCAGCGTGCCGCTTCCGGCCGGCATGAGGCGGATATAGTCGTAGGTCTCGTTGATTTTCGAATAGTACTCCTGTTCGTCGGTCCGCCTGATGTGGAACCACGCTCCGTCGATGATCAGCGAAGTGCGCAGGGCGCGCCAGCTTCCGAGGTCGAAACTGTATTCGATACCTTGTTTCTCGGTGTGCGATTTGTTGGTGGGGCGGTAGTAGGTGGCGATGTAGTCCTCCTTATTCGTTGCGGCTTCGACGGTGCTGCCCGATGCGTCGGTGTAGGTCACCTTGCCGTCGGCGAACCGGAGATCGGTGGCCTCCGACGGTACGTCGTAGGTCTCGTAGTGCATGTAGTGGGGCGTCGTCGAGAACCCGAATTCATCGGTGTGTTTTTCGCGGAAATAGGTCACCATACCGCGCACGCGTCCCAGCCGGAACGAGAGTCCGGCCTCGTATTTGCGGCTGCGGGCGGGTTTGAGGTTGGGGTTCGCCAGGTCGGTCAGAATGTCGGTGGTCATGACTCCCAGCGTTCCCGTCGGGTCCGTGTTGGAGATTTTCGCCAGGCTGACGCGATCGAAATAGGCGTCGTCCGGATAGAGGTAGAGCAGCGTGGGCATCTTGTAGGAGAGTCCCCAGCCGCCCGTGACGGCGACAGCCGCCTTGGGTCCTTCGTATAGCGAATAGTTGAGGTTGACGCGCGGCTCGGCCACGAAGATGTCGTTCTGCTTGGCCTGCGGATCGAGGAACATGTTCGTCAGACGCACACCGGCTTGCAGGGCGAGCGACGTTCCCCCGATCTTGAGATTGAGCCTGTCTTCAAGGAAGAAGGCGAGGTTGTTCAGCGCCGGTACGTCCCGGAACGACCGGGGGCGCAGCGCCTGGCTGGATGTGTTCTGCGGCGGTCGCTGGATGTCGAAGATCAGCCCTCCGCCGTAATTGGCGTCATACCGCCAGTCGATTCCGGCCCGGAGATTGGTAAAATTCCCCCCCCCTCCGAGTTGGATGATCTTGTTGGCCTTTACTTGCAGGTAAACGCTGAACGGCTTGCCCTCTATTTCATAGTCGGAATAGTACGACGACGGGAGGAACGTACCCAGCCCGACACCGGGTTTGAGTGTATTGGTGACCACGCTGCTGGCCGAAGCGATGTAGTCGTGCAGCCGGTCGCTTTGGTAGGCTTGCGATACCATGAAGCCGTATTCGAGGGCCGTGAGGGCGGCTCCGTTGATCTTCCAGCTGCCCTCGGCGTTCAGACGTGCGCCGATATTCTTGTTTTCGAAGGTGCTGCTCGTGACCTGCATCTGCGGGTCGGTCTTGCTGTTGTTGACGTTCGAGTAGAACGAGCCGTTGAGGCGCAGGAGCATGGGGCGTCCCGCCACGTCGAAACTCTTCGAATAACCCAGCGTCGCGGAGATGCGGTCGTAGCCTAAGTAGCGCTTGCGCGTGTCGCCGAACGACTGCGTCCAGTCGATGCCCGCATTGATCGCGCTGCCGTTTTTGAGCGTGAATCCCTTGCCGGCGTACACCATTTTCGAATAGGGGTCGGCCTTGAATTTGGCCTCCCAGGGCGTCGAGCCCGTTTTGGTCTTCACGATGACGACTCCCGAGGTCAGGTTGCCGTATTCGACCGACGGAATGCCGCGGATCACCTCCATCGACTCCACGTTGTCGGGCGATACCGAGCGCAGATCGACGCCTTTTCCGGCCGTCGTCTGGTCGCTCATGCCGTTCTGCGACTGGTTCGAGGCGCTTCCCGCGAGCGACGGGGAGAGGGCCTGCAAGTTGCCGTCGTTCGAGAGCGGAGCTCCGTCAACGATCACCGCGGCGCCCAGGGCGTTGTTGGCGTTGGTGCCGATTTCGCGGATGGCGGCCTGGCCCACGCCGTTCAGATTGGGGTTGACCGACAGGTTGCCCGGGAGGAGCTGGAACATGTCGCCGATGCTCATGGGCTGGATGTGGCGGATGGCCTCTTCGCCGATCTTCGACGTGGAGCCCGCGCCGGTGGGCTGCGCCGTCACCACGACCTCTTCCAGTCCGAGGCTCAGCGGCGTGAGGGCGATTCGGAGGTCCTTGATGTCTGCCGAGAGGACCAGTTTCCGTTCGACGGGGCTGTATCCGAGGAACGACACATTATAGGTGATGGGGCCGCCTTTGAGCTTGTCGAGTTTGAATGCGCCCTTTTGGTCGGTCACTACGCCGATCGTATTGTTGACTACGAACGAGGCCAGCGCCACGGGTTCTCCCGTTTCGGCATTCACCACCTGTCCCGAAATGGAGTAGAGGGGCGTATTGCTTTTCTGGGCATGGGCATCGTATACGGCAAAGAGGAGCAGTGTGCTCAGGAGGCGGAAGGCGCGTATCATCGTTTGGATAGCTTTGTTTGTCGGCAAATCTATGCAGATTTTAATGATTTTGCAAATTTAAGCCCGCCGAACATATCCTGCAATCCCCATAAACAGGTATTTTTTTGCGCTTCCGGAGCCTCCGAACGGCTCTCGGGGCCCTTCCGGAGCATTGTCGGCCGGTTGCGGCGGGGCGTTTACATTTTGTTGATAAAAAAATCGGCGGATCGGTCCGGAAATTAGGCCGTTTCGAAAAAAATGATTACTTTTGCGAGCAACAAAAATCCACGTTCATTATGTCTTTTATCAATGAAAGGGTTCAGCCCGAAGGACTTACCTTCGACGATGTGCTGCTGATACCCGCCTATTCGGAAGTGTTGCCGCGAGAGGTCAATGTCCAGACCCGTTTTTCGCGTAATATCAAGCTCAACATCCCCATCGTGTCCGCCGCCATGGACACCGTCACCGAGGCGCCGCTGGCCATCGCTCTGGCCCGCGAAGGAGGTATCGGAGTGATCCATAAGAACATGTCCATCGCCGAGCAGGCCGCGCAGGTCCGCAAGGTGAAGCGTGCCGAGAACGGCATGATCTACGACCCGGTGACCATCTCCAAGGAGAACACCGTCGGTGACGCCCTGAATCTGATGAAGGAAAACAAGATCGGAGGCATTCCGGTCGTGGATTCCGACCGGAAGCTCATCGGCATCGTCACCAACCGCGACCTGCGTTTCCAGCGCGACATGTCGCGCCGCATCGAGGAGGTGATGACTCCCGGCGACCGCCTGATCACGACCCGGAATCCCGAACTCGAACATGCCTCGGAGATTCTGTTGAACAGCAAAATCGAGAAACTCCCCGTGGTGGACGACGCAGGCCGTCTGGTGGGGCTCATCACTTATAAGGACATCACCAAGGTCCAGGACCATCCCAACGCCTGCAAGGACGCCAAGGGGCGTCTGCGCGTGGCCGCCGGCGTGGGTATCACGCCCGATGCGCTGGACCGCGTGCGTGCGCTGGTCGCCGAGGATGTCGATGCCGTGGTGCTCGACTCCGCGCACGGCCATTCGGTCGCTATGGTCCGCAAGCTGCGCGAGATCAAGGCTGAGTTCCCGTCGCTGGATGTCGTCGCCGGCAACGTGGCTACGGCCGAGGCTGCGAAGTTCCTGATCGAGAACGGCGCCGACGGCGTGAAGGTCGGCATCGGCCCGGGGTCGATCTGCACGACGCGCATCATCGCCGGAGTGGGTGTTCCCCAGCTTTCGGCCATCTTCGACGCCGCGTCGGCCGCTGCCGGCACGGGCGTGCCCGTCATCGCCGACGGCGGTTTGCGCTATTCGGGCGATCTGGTGAAGGCGATGGCTGCGGGCGGCGACTGCGTGATGATCGGTTCGATGTTCGCAGGGACGGAGGAGGCTCCGGGCGAAACGATCATCTACAACGGCCGTAAGTTCAAGAGCTACCGCGGCATGGGTTCGATCGACGCCATGAAGGCCGGTTCGGCCGACCGCTATTTCCAGAAGGGCTGCGAAAACAATTTCAGCAAGCTCGTTCCCGAGGGCATCGCCGCCCGCGTGCCGTTCAAGGGTTCCCTCTCCGAGACGGTCTACCAGCTGATCGGCGGCGTCCGTGCCGGCATGTTCTACTGCGGGGCGAAGGACATCCCGACGTTGCAGCAGGCGCGGTTCGTCCGCATCACGGCTTCGGGCATGCACGAGAGCCATCCGCACGACGTGGCCATCACGAGCGAGGCGCCCAACTACTCGAGCGAACGCTGATGATGAATCCCGAAATCGCCGCCTGCGGACTTTTCTGCGGAACCTGCCGCAAATTTGCGAAAGGCTCCTGCCCGGGGTGCCATCCCAATGAGCGGGCTTCCTGGTGCAAGGTGCGGGCCTGCTGTATCGGACACGGCTGGCAGAGTTGCGCCGAATGCACGCTGATGCCGCTGGAAAGTTGCGGGAAGTTCAATAATTTCATCGCACGAATTTTCGGGTTCGTCTTCCGTTCCGACCGCAGGGGATGCGTCGAACGCATCCGCGAAGTCGGCTGCGAGGCTTTTGCCGCCGAAATGCGGCTGGCAGGGAGTTTCAACCGTCCGGTAAGAAAACAATAAACACGATATAGATGGAAAAAATCCTCATTCTCGACTTCGGGTCGCAGTACACGCAGCTGATCGCACGCCGTGTCCGCGAACTGAACGTCTATTGCGAAATCCACCCGTTCAACAAGATTCCGGCGCTCGATGCGTCGGTGCGGGGTGTGATTCTTTCGGGCAGCCCCTATTCCGTGCGGGACGCCCAGGCCCCGAACCCCGACCTTTCGGCCTTCAAGGGCAAACTGCCGCTGTTGGGCGTCTGCTACGGAGCCCAGTTCCTCGCTTCGGCTTTCGGCGGCGAGGTGCAGCCCGCGCCCAGCCGCGAATACGGCCGTGCGATGCTCTCCGTCGGCGATCCGTCGGATGCGCTGATGCGCGACCTGCCGGCCAGAACGCAGGTGTGGATGTCGCACGGCGACACCATCACGTGCGTGCCCGCCAACTATAAACTGATCGCCAGCACCGAGGATGTGCGTGTCGCCGCGTTCCGCATCGCGGGCGAGCAGACCTGGGGCATCCAGTTCCACCCGGAGGTCTACCACTCGACCGACGGCACGCAGCTGCTGAAGAACTTCGTCGTGGGCATCTGCGGCTGTTCGCAGTCGTGGACCTCGGAGAGTTTCGTGGAGTCCACCGTGCGCGAGCTGCGCGAGAAGGTGGGCGACGACAAGGTCGTGCTCGGACTTTCGGGCGGCGTCGATTCGTCGGTGGCCGCCGTGCTGCTGCACAAGGCCATCGGCAAGAACCTCTACTGCATCTTCGTCGATTCGGGACTGCTGCGCAAGAACGAGTTCGAAGACGTGCTGGAGTCGTACAAGAACATGGGTCTGAACGTCAAGGGCGTGAAGGCCGGCGCCAAGTTCCTGGGCGACCTGGCCGGCGTCTCCGACCCCGAGCGCAAGCGCAAGATCATCGGCCGCGACTTCGTGGAGGTGTTCAACGAGGAGGCGATCCAGATCAAGGACGTTCGCTGGCTGGCGCAGGGTACGATCTACCCGGACGTGATCGAGTCGTGCTCGGTCAACGGCCCTTCGGCCACGATCAAGTCGCACCACAACGTCGGCGGCCTTCCCGAGAAGATGAACCTGAAGATCGTCGAGCCGCTGCGCCTGCTGTTCAAGGACGAGGTGCGCCGCGTGGGGCGTTCGCTGGGGATTTCCGAACAGCTGATCGGCCGCCATCCCTTCCCGGGTCCGGGTCTTGCGATCCGCATTCTGGGCGACATCACTCCCGAGAAGGTCGAGATCCTGCAAAACGTGGACAAGATTTACATCGACTCGCTGCGCGCCGCCGGGCTGTACGACAAGGTATGGCAGGCCGGAGCGATCCTGCTCCCGGTGAAGAGCGTCGGCGTGATGGGCGACGAACGCACCTACGAGAGTTGCGTGGCCCTGCGTGCCGTGACCTCCACGGACGGCATGACGGCCGACTGGGTGCACCTTCCCTACGAGTTCCTGGCCAACGTTTCGAACGACATCATCAACAAGGTCAAGGGGGTCAACCGCGTAGTCTACGACATCTCCTCGAAACCGCCCGCAACGATCGAGTGGGAGTAGGGCCGCATATGATGAAGAGAGCCGCATCCGAACGGATGCGGCTCTTTCGTCGCAGGATTGTCACCGGCCTGTCACAGCGGTGAAACGTCGGGCGGGTAATTTTGCGGTGTGATCGGATGAAACCTCGCATACCTGATAACCATACCCTTGAAACTTCACCGGCCCCGCTTGTACCGAGCGGGGCTTTTTTTACGTTCGGAGCGTTCGCCGATCCGCCGAATTGCGTATATTTGCAGGTCGAACACTCCCCGGACGAATGAAAGATTTTGCAGCCATAGATTTCGAGACGGCCAACGGAAAGCGCACGAGCGTCTGCTCGGTGGGCGTCGTTGTCGTGCGCGGCGGCGAGGTGACCGATACGTTCTATCGGCTGATCCGCCCTCGTCCCAACTATTACAGCCGTTTCACCACGGCCATCCACGGCCTGACCTACGAGGATACGGCCGAGGCTCCCGATTTCGCCGCCGTGTGGCAGGAGATCGGGCCCCGTATCGAGGGCCTGCCGCTCGTGGCGCACAACTCGCCCTTCGACGAAGGGTGCCTGAAGGCGGTCTTCGACCTCTACGGCATGCCTTATCCCGGTTATACCTTCTATTGTACCTGCCGGGCCTCGCGGCGCATTTTCGGCCGCCGCCTGCCCAACCACCAGCTGCACACCGTCTCTGCGGCCTGCGGCTACGAGTTGGAAAACCATCACCACGCGCTGGCCGACGCCGAAGCCTGCGCGCGGATCGCACTCAAACTCCTTTGAATGAAACACCCGGAGCGAGAGCCCCGGGCGTTTCTCTGTCAGAGTCCCAGCTCCAGCTGGAACCGGATTTCCCAACGGTTGTAATTCGGGTCTGCGGACCGGCTGCGGGTGTTGTACGACATGTCGGCCTGCACTTTCAGACTGTGGCCGATGATGTAGCGCGTGACGCCCAACGTGGTCTGGTTCCAGTTCCGGTATCCGGCCAGCGGCTGCACCTTCTCCTCGGGGAAGAGCGTCGAGTTGCGCAGGGCCACTTCCCATTTGTTCCGGAACAGGTAGCTGGCCTGGATGTTGAGGCCCTGCCCGCTGTACACGAAGGCATTCCGGTCGCTGTCGAACAGCGGTTCGTCGCAGGTGCGCCCCATATAATCGGTGTAGAACGCGAATCCGCGGTATTTGAGGATGAAGTCGGCGAAGTAGGAGCCTATGTCGCGTGTGGCGTCGTCGGGCATGATTCCGCCGCGCTGGCCTTTCAGGCGCGAAGCCTTGTGGTTGTAGGAGTAGGCCCCGGCGATCAGGATGCGGGGGCGTTCCTCGAAGTCGAAATCCCCTTCCAGCAGGTCGCCCTTGGCCGAGAAGCGCCCCAGCGGGTAGAGTTCCAGACGCCCCGTGTAGGCCATCCCTCCGTTCGACGAGCTGCCCCAGTTGCGGCCTTCGCCGAGCGTCACGGAGCCTTTGGCCGAGAGGTCGAAGCCGCTTTTGCGGTCGAGGTTGTACTCGCCGAAGAACCCGAAGTCGCGGTCGAGGTTGAATTCGCTGTTGACGATGCTGCGATCGACGAATTGCAGGGCGCTCGACGAGTTGATCCGCGCGCGGTTGGCCTTGATCTTGGTCTGTCCGAACCCGATGTTCCATTTGGCGCTCGGGACGTAGTAGACGATGGCGTCGCGCACGATGTTCATGTTCCCGTTGGGCAGCACCTCGGTGTCGTAGCCGGTGAATCCCAGCTGGACCGAGTAGACCAGCTTGGGCGAATAGATGTAGCCGTCGAACCGCAGGCGGAGCCGTTTCACGCGGGCGTCGGTCTTGGTGAGGGTGAAATCGTCGTCGAACGACAGCGACAGCAGGTTCTGCATCCGGAAACGCATCGTCAGTTCGAACCAGTTGTTTTTGGGCCGGAAGGTGATGCCCTTGCCCACCTCGATGTTGGGCATGTTGCGCAGCTGCTCGATCAGTTCGTAGGTCGAGTCGGCCGTAATGATTTCGGTTTGCGGCTGGACGGTTCGGGGTTGCGGCTCCCGGGCTGCGGCCGGCGACCAGCAGGCGGCGAGCAGGAGGAGCAGGATCGGTAATTTTTTCATCATCGGATTTTCTGTTCGTTCTCTTTTCGGGGACACGCCGGACAAAAATACAAAAAATGTGCACGCGCCCGGGTTTCCGCTGCAAAATTGGGGCTGAAATCTGAAATAAACTTGAAATCGCGGCTTCCGCAATTCCGGATATGCGAGAAAAAACGTAAAAAATAGGATTTGTGGAATAAAATGTGTATGTTTGTACCGAAAACAATCGAGTTTCGTTTTGAATCTTCTTTGGTAAGTGTCTGACAACTGCGCGTATCGCAGTTTCCTCAATTCTCAAAATCGACCTCATTTCCTGCTCTTTTGTTGTTGGCGGCGCGTTTGCGGCGAGTCGCGGTTGTTTTCCGAATCCGCAAATAAACAAACAGATTGAATGGCCAAACGAATTACATCGGGAAAGCGAGAACGAGAAAAACTTAAACAGACAAAGCGTCAGGACAAGCAGAAGAAAAAGGAGGAGCGCATGAGCGCCGGCAGCCGCAGTTTCGAGGATATGCTGGCTTACGTCGATGAAAACGGCGTGCTTCATGCCTCGCCGCAGGACGTGGGGCCGAGGGCGGAGATCGACCTCTCCGAAATCGAGGTTTCGGTGCCCCGGCGGACGGAGACCGGGGCCGAAGAGCCCCTGAGCGGACGGGTGGAGTATTTCACTTCTTCGAAGGGGTACGGTTTCATCAAGGACGCCTCGGACGGCGAAAAATACTTTTTCCACGTCACCAACGCTCCGGCGGGGATCGCCGAGGGCGACCGGGTGGCCTTCGAGCTTGAGCGCGGCACACGCGGCATGAACGCAGTACGAATAGCCATAATCGACAAATAGGCACTTTTTTAACTTTTATTTTAATTTTTAGCAGAATGAACATTTATGTTTCGCATCTGAGCTGGGGCACGAGCAGTGAAGGCTTAGGGAATTTATTCGCACAGTTTGGCGAAGTCGCTTCGGCCAACGTCATCACTGACCGGGAAACGGGTCGTTCGCGCGGTTTCGGCTTTGTCGAAATGCCCGACGACGACCAGGCTCGGAAAGCGATGGAACAGCTCAACGGCGCCAGCTTCGAGGGGCAGACGATCACCGTGAACGAGGCTCGTCCCCGCGAGGAGCGGCCTTCGGGCGGTTTCGGCGGCAGCCGTGGCGGCGGTTACGGCGGCGGCAGCCGCGGACGGAGATTCTAAACGAGTCCGACAGAGAACGATCTTCGGGGAATTTTCCCCTCGACCCATACGAACGAGACGGTGCATACCGCCTCGTTTTTTTATTTGCCACGCACACAGCGACATCGGATCGACGGCGGAAAATTGCGGACCGGGGCTTCGGTGTTTTTCGAAAAAAAGCGATATCTTGCCGCCATGAAAGCGACCGTGCTGGAAAAACTCAAGGTGCTGGCCGAATCGGCCAAATACGACGTTTCGTGCGCGTCGAGCGGCGTCACGCGCCGCAGCCGTCCGGGCGATGTGGGCAGCACGGCGGGGTGGGGTATCTGCCACTCCTTCACGGCCGACGGACGCTGCGTCTCGCTGTTGAAGATCATGCTCACCAACGTCTGCATCTACGACTGCGCCTACTGCATCAACCGCCGCAGCAACGACATCCCGCGCGCCGCGTTCACCCCCGACGAACTGACCGAGCTGACGATCGAGTTTTTCCGCCGCAACTACATCGAGGGGCTGTTCCTCTCGTCGGGCGTCGTCCGCAATCCCGACTACACGATGGAGCGCATGGTCCGCGTGGTCCGCGACCTGCGCACGGTCCACCGCTTCAACGGCTATATCCACCTGAAAAGCATTCCCGGCGCCAGCCCCGAGTTGGTTGCCGAGGCGGGACGCTATGCCGACCGCATGAGCGTCAATATCGAAATCCCGACGGAGCGCAACCTGCTGCTGCTGGCTCCCGACAAGAACTACGAGAGCATCTACCGCCCGATGAGCTACATCCAGCAGGGGGTGCTGCAAAGTGCCGAGGAGCGTGCCCGCTTCCGCCATGCGCCCCGCTTTGTCCCTGCGGGGCAGAGTACGCAGATGATCGTCGGGGCCACCGACGAGAGCGACCGCGACATCCTGCTGCTGTCGTCGTCGCTCTATGCCCGGCCCACGATGAAGCGCGTCTACTATTCGGGCTTCATCCCGGTGAATCCCTACGACAAACGGCTGCCCGCGCTGGACAAGGCGCCCCTCGTGCGCGAAAACCGGCTCTATCAGGCCGACTGGCTGATGCGCTTCTACGGATTCCGGGCCGACGAGATCGCCGACGAGCGCACTCCGCGCCTCGATCTGGAGATCGACCCCAAGCTGGCCTGGGCCCTGCGGCATCCCGAATTTTTCCCGGTCGATGTCAACCGCGCCGACTACGAGATGTTGTTGCGCGTGCCGGGTATCGGGGTTAAGTCGGCCCGGCTGATCGTCACTTCGCGCCGCTACCGGACGCTGACGCAGCAGTCGCTGCGACAGATCGGCGTGGTGATGAAGAAGGCGCAGTATTTCATCCTCTGCCGCGAACTCACCTCGGGGCAGGGTGTCAACGAACTCCGCCCGGAGCAGGTGCGCCGCCTGCTCACCGCCCCGCAGCGGCGAAGGTCCGATAAAAACGAAGGGCAGCTGACCCTGTTCTGACGCCATGCTGGTCTTTCGTTACGATAAAACTTTCGACGGGCTGCTGTCGGCCGTGTTCGACGCCTATTCGCTGCACGTGTTTCCCGAGGCGCTGATCGGCCCCGGGGAGCCCGAGCCGCTCTTCACGGAGCGCGTCTACGATGTCGTGACCGACGAAGCCCACGCCGCCCGCGTGTGGCGGGGGCTCGAACGGCGGCTCATCGCCCGCGCCCGTTCGATGTTCGTCTATGCCTGGCACGGGGAGCAGGCCGGGGGCGACCTGCTGATGCTGCGCTGCCTGCGGCGTGTTTTCGACGAGGGCGGGGGAGTCGTCGCCGACCAGGCCGATCCCGACATGAAGGCCCTGCACCGGCTGGCGCTTCGGGTTTCCCACGAACGCGAACGCATGAAGCAGTTCGTGCGGCTGCAAAAGGCCGCCGACGGCACCTATTTCGCCGCCGTCACTCCCGAGCACGATGCCCTGCCGCTCGCCCTCGACTATTTCACCGACCGCTTCGCCGACCAACGGTGGCTTATCTACGACCGCAAACGCGATTACGGATATTATTACGACGGCGCCTCGGCGCGCCGCGTCACGCTGGAGGACGACCGGGGGATGATCGCCGACAAACTCGCCGACGAGTGGCTTGCCGAGGACGAGCGGCGGTTCCAGCTCTTGTGGAAGAGTTATTTCCGGGCGCTGGCCATTCCCCAGCGGACGAACGAACGCTTGCAGCGCCGCATGATGCCGCGCCGTTACTGGAAACACCTGACCGAAATGGAGTGAATGCCGGCAGGGAGGTTAATTCTGCGGCTTGTCCGGGGGACTGAAACGCCCGATCACGGGGAATCCGAAGAATCCGCGCCGCATGGTGACAGTTTTGGAGTGATTCTCCCGGCAGGAGTTGTAGACCGAGGACGGCACCTGTATCTTCCGGCGCATGCCGTCGGCGAACTCGATCCGCAGGTAGAAGACCTCGTAAGTCCGGCCCGGCACCGAACGGTGGCCGATCCGGTGGCGCTGATGACGCACTTTGCGGATTTTCTCCGTGACGGTGATCTGTTCGCCGTATTCCGACGCCGGGTCCGCCAGCAGGCAGTTGCCGCCCATGAAAAGGAAATAGAGGACGGCTCCGATTCCGAGCAGGTGGCACAGCCGGTTCATCCCCGGGTCGTCGAGGCCCGTCAGCCGGCTCCACAGCCGGGAGAGGAGGGGCATCGTGACCACGGCTCCGCCGGCGGCTGCGGCGACGGGCAGCCACCAGACGATCCGGGTTTTCTCGTAGCAGATATAACCGTAAACTCCTGCCACCAGCAGGAGCGCCATTGCGGAGAGACGCAGGATATTCGACAGTCGGTTGCCCATGAAGACGGTCTGAAAATGAAAATCCCGCAAACATCTATTTGCAGGATTCCTTGGCGGAGAGGACGAGATTCGAACTCGTGGTACGGGTTACCCCGTACGTCGGTTTAGCAAACCGGTGGTTTCAGCCACTCACCCACCTCTCCGGTCACGCCTTGCGGTCGTTAACTCCGAAAGGGTGTGCAAATATAGAATCTTTTTGGGGAAATACAAAGAATTGCGGCCAAAATTTATATATTTGCATGAATCTTCGGGTGCGTTTCGAACCCCTGTCGCCGCATATATTATAAATGGTGTGCCGCTGTGCCGGACCCGAACGAATCATTGAAAAACAGAAATGGCATGAAACGGATTTTCGCCCTTTTACTGGCTCTCGGCGCCCTCTGCACCCTGAGCGCCAGGACCTTGAAATGCAGTTACCGCGTGACGGTCGCGGGTTCGCGGCCCGAATGCCCGGTCGTGATCCGGGATGTGCCCGGGTGGGCCCGAAGTGCCGTCGTGTCGTCCGAAGGCTCGCGGCAAATCCCCTCCCAGCTGGACGAACGGCTGGGCGAGCTGGTCTTCGTCGCCGACATCTCCGGAGCGCGGGATTTCCGGGTCGTCTACTCCTCGGAGCCCGACAAGCGGGTGTTCAAAAGCCGCGTGCATGCTCAGATGTGGCTGAAAAATCCGGATAAGAGCCTGCGGGCGGCGGATACGCTCTCCTCGACGCAGAACGATATGTATCACAAGCTCCACCACCACGGTCCGGCTTTCGAATCGGAGTACGCCGCCTACCGCATCTACTTCGACAACAAGCAGACCATCGACACCTACGGCAAGAAACGGCCCCGGCTGGAGCTGGCCGAAACGATGTGGTACCCTTCGGACGAGCAACTGGCCGCCGGTTACGGGCACGACAATCTGCGGGTCTTCGGCTCGGTGGGCGTGGGGGCGCTCAAAGGCTGGGACGCCGGGAAGAAGAAGATGGTCCACATCGCCGATTTCAGCCGCCGCGAGGCCCGCATACTGGCCAAAGGCCCCGTCCGCACGATCGTCGAGATGCGGGTCGAAGGGTGGAGATACGGAGGCCGCGAGATCGACATGACTTCGCGCTACATCCTCTACGCCGGACACAGCGACGTGCAGGTCGAGAACCGCATCGAGGGCGATTCCGAGGGGCTCGTTTTCACGACGGGCGTGATGAAGATGGCCGAAAACCGGGTTTGCAGGCAGGACGGCATCATCGTCGCTTTCGGGCAGGATTACCCCGAGAACGACACCCTGAAATGGGAGAAAGAGCGCGTCGGGCTGGCTGTCGCCGTGCCGCAGGAGCAGGCGGTTTCGCAGATCGACGACAAGACCAGCTATCTTTTCCAGCTCGTGCCCGACGCCCGCGGACACATCGACTACGTGTTCGACACGCGCTGGCGCAAGAGCGAATGGCTCGAAGGCCGCAGCGACGCGGAGTGCGCCGAGGAGCTTGCGGAGTCGGTCCGTGCGGCCTGCACGGCGGCCGTGGTTTCGCGGATTCGGTAGTTTTGAAGAAAAGTACATCGTTTGCGTCAAAAAATCCCGGTCCGATAGACTGAGGCAGTTTACTTTTGTATACCTGAAATTCCGGAAATTTTAAGTATACGATAAAACTGCCTTTTTTATGAACCTGAAATTTGTGACGATCTGTGCGGCGGCGATCCTGGTTACGGCCGCGGATTGCCGGGCCCGCACCCCGCAGCCGGATTCCTCCTTCGGCGACCGGCCGTTCGAAATGCCGCATGTTCCGCGGCCTGCGATTCCCGACCGTACGGTCTGCATCGCCGACTTCGGCGGCGTGGGCGACGGCCATGCGCTCAATACGGCGGCCTTCGCCGATGCCATCGACGCCCTTGCGGCCCTCGGAGGCGGTCGTGTGGATGTCCCCGAGGGCGTCTGGCTCACGGGGCCCATCGTGTTGAAAGACAATATCGAACTCCATGTCGGGCAGAATGCCGTGATCGTTTTCAGCGACGACAAGTCGCTCTATCCGCTGGTCGAGACCACCTTCGAGGGGCTCAACACCCTGCGCTGCCAGTCGCCGCTGTCGGCCCGCGGCGTCCGGAACGTGGCCGTCACGGGCTGCGGCGTGATCGACGGGAACGGCGATGCGTGGCGTGCCGTGAAGAGGGACAAGCTCAATCCCCGTCAGTGGAAGGAGCTGGTGCAGAGCGGCGGCGTGCTCTCCGACGACGGAAAGACGTGGTATCCCTCGGAAAGTTACCGTTTCGGGGCCACCTCGGGCGCCGATCAGAACGTCTCGACGTGGGCCGCGACGCGCGCCGATTTCGAACGCATGCGCGATTTCCTGCGTCCGGTCCTGGTCGCCATCCACAACTGCGAAAACGTCCTGCTGGAGGGCGTCACCTTCCAGAACTCCCCCTGCTGGAACATCCATCCGGCGATGTGCACCAATCTGATCGTCAACGATATTACGGTCCGCTGTCCCGACTACGCGCAGAACAGCGACGGCATTGACATCGAGTCGTGCCGCAACGTCGTGCTGACCGGTTCGCGCTTCGACGTGGGCGACGACGGCATCTGCATCAAGAGCGGCAAGGACAAGGTGGGCCGCGACCGGGGCATTCCGTGCGAGAACATCCTCGTCGATAACTGCATCGTCTTTCACGGCCACGGCGGCTTCGTCGTCGGCAGCGAGATGTCGGGCGGCGTGCGCAACGTCCGGGTTTCGAACTGCGTCTTTTCGGGTACCGACGTGGGGCTGCGCTTTAAGTCCACGCGCGGCCGCGGCGGGGTGGTGGAGCGCATCTGGATCGAGGATATTTCCATGAACGACATCTTGCAGGAACCGCTGCTGTTCGACCTTTTCTACGGCGGCAAATCGGCCTCCGAGGTGCTTGCGGAGGGGCCGGAGGCCGAGCCCACCGACCTGGCGCCCAAGGCTGTTGACGAGACCACGCCTGCGTTCCGCAACATCCGTATCCGCGATGTCCGGTGCCGCGGAGCCCGCCGCGCGATGTATTTCAACGGTCTGCCGGAGATGAACGTCGAGCACGTGACCGTCGAGAATACCTTTATTTATGCCGAGACCGGGGCCCGGATCAACGAATCCTCGGACGTTGTGCTGCGCAACGTGCAGATCATCCCCGAGCGGGGGCCTGCGCTGATGCTCAACAACGTCAAGAACCTCCGTGCCGAAGGTTTCGTGACCTCCGAGGGTATGGAGCGTGCCCTGGTCGTGACGGGCAGCCGCAACCGCGGCATCGCCGTCGCCTCGGCACAGATCACCGGGGAAAATGCGGACCTTTCCGGAAGCGCGGCCCGTTATGTCGTTATCAAATAGCTGATCCCATGATACGCAATCTGTTTTTATATATGTTGCCCGCTTTTCTGGCGTTTGCTGCCGGATGCGGCGGCGATTCCGCCGAGGCGGACCCCGAACGGAAAACCCTGCCCGTTCCCGACGTTACGTATTCGGTTTCCGGCCGGACGGCCACCGTGCGCTGGTCGCTCTCCGCACAGGTCGAAGCCGTGCGCTTCGCTTTCGAACTCTATGCCGGCGATGCCGCCGCGCCTGTCAAATCGGCCACGACGAGCCTCACCTCCCAGCGCTTCGAGCTGGAGCAGGGGGTGACCTACCGTTTCCGGGTGCGCGCCGTGGCGCCGCTCGGTTCGGCCGAATGGCAGGATTCCGCCTTCTGCGACGAGGTCGTCTTCTCGGACGGCGGTTCGCCCGTCGATCCGGATACGGAGCTGGGGCTTCCCCTGGCCAACGAGAACGACGGGGTGCTGCGCGCCTTCCCGGGTGCCGAGGGCGGCGGCATGTACACGACGGGCGGCCGCGGCGGCAAGGTCTGGCACGTCTCCAATCTCAATGATTCGGGCGCCGGGTCGCTGCGCGAGGCCGTCGAGGCTTCGGGCAAACGCATCGTCGTCTTCGACGTGGCGGGAACGATCGAATTGCTGAGCGATCTGCGCATTCAAAACGGAGACCTGACCATCGCCGGCCAGACCGCCCCGGGCGACGGCGTCTGCCTGCGCGACTACACCGTGCGGGTCGATGCCGACAACGTGATTATCCGCTATGTCCGTTTCCGTCTGGGCGATACGACCAAGGATGCCGCCAAACCGCAGGAGGACTGTATCTGGGGGCGTTACCACGAGAATATCATCCTCGACCATTGTTCGATGTCGTGGTCGATGGACGAATGCGCGTCGTTTTACGCCAACCGTAATTTCACGATGCAGTGGTGCCTGCTTTCCGAGAGTCTCAACAATTCGGGGCATCCCAAGGGCAGCCACGGCTATGGCGGCATCTGGGGTGGCAAAAATGCCTCGTTCCACCATAACCTGCTGGCTCACAACAAGAGCCGCAACGCCCGCATCGACCATCCCGAGATTTACGACAGCTATCTTTCGACTCACCGCGGAAATGTGGATTACCGCAACAACGTGATTTACAACTGGAACGATAATTCGACCTATGGCGGCGAGGGCGGTTGGTTCAATATCGTGAACAACTACTACAAGCCCGGCCCGGCTTCGAAGCAGCGCAACTATTTCCTCGATGCCAACTCGCTTTATGCCACCACGGATACGCAGTACGATTATCCCCGGCTCTACGTTCTGGGCAACTATCACGCGGGGGCGTATGCTTCGGCCATCAATGCCGACAATTGGGACGGAATCTATCTGCATGACGGAAGCGGCGTGGGCAATGCTTCGACCATGCGGCAGGCGAATCTGCTTCCGGTCAGGTTCGACGATACGCAGGTCTGCCACACCACGACCCACAGCGCCGCCGATGCTTTCGATGTCGTGCTGAAATATGCCGGAGCTTCGCTCAGCCGCGATGCCGTGGACAAGCGCGCCGAGACCGATGCCCGCAGCGGCACGGCCACCTTCCCCGACGGCGGCAACGGTTCGACGGGCGGCATTATCGACTCGCAGTCGGCGGTCGGCGGCTGGCCCGAACTCACGGCCACCGACGAGGAGAAGCGGCGCGCTGCGACCGACAGCGACGGCGACGGCATCCCCGACTATTACGAAACGCTGCTGGGGCTCGACCCGAACGACGCCTCCGACGCCGACGCCACGACGCTCGACCCGCAGGGTATCTATCCCAATATCGAGGTCTATTTCCATTTCCTCGTCCGGGAGATTTCCGCCGCGCAGACCGTCAGCGGCAGCTATACCGCCTTGGAATAGAAACAGCCTGAATCGCAACCTGAGATGAAACGTGCTTTTCTGCTGACGATCTGTCTGTTGCTTGCGTTTGCCGCCTGCGGAGGGAACCTGCGCGTCCACCTGATCGGCGATTCGACCTGCGCCACGAAGGAGCTCTCGAAACAGAATCCCGAGCGGGGGTGGGGACAGTTGTTCCAGCCCTTGTTCGACGGCTCGGTCACGATCCGCAACCATGCGGTCAACGGCCGTTCCACCAAGTCGTTCCGCGACGAGGGGCGGTGGCAGCGCGTTTGCGACGAATTGCGGCCGGGCGACTACGTTTTCATCCAGTTCGGGCACAACGACCAGAAACAGGCCGATTCGGCCCGCTACGCCTCTCCGGAACAGTATGCCGCGAACCTGCGCCGCTATGCGGACGAGACGCGCGCGAGGGGAGCCGTGCCGGTTCTGCTGACGCCCGTCGTGCGCCGCCGCTTCACCGACGGTGTGCCGGATGACACCCATGCGCCCTATGCCGCCGTCGTGCGGCGTGTGGCCGCCGAAGCCGATGCAGTTCTGATCGACGCCGAGCGGCTGACCCGCAAATGGGTGTCGCAGCTCGGGGACGAAGCGTCGAAAGCCTGCTATATGTGGGTCGCGCCGGGAACCAATCCCCGCTGGCCCGACGGGCGGCAGGACGATACCCATTTCAACGCCCGCGGCGCCCGCGCCGTGGCGCGGATGATCGCCGCACAGCTTCCGGAGCTGATTCCCGAACTGGGCCGCCGGCTGAAAGCCTCCGATTTCGTGGTGGCGCAGGACGGCTCGGGGGATTTTCTCTCGCTGGCGGAGGCCGTGGCCGCCGTTCCCGACTTCTGCCGCGACACGACCCGCATTCTGGTCTGCGAAGGCACTTACCGCGAGAAGATCGTCGTCCCTGTCACCAAGCGCCATGTCGTGCTGGAGGGCCGAGGCGAGGTGAAACTCACATGGGACGATTACGCCGCGAAAACCGGACCCACCGGGCGGCCGCTGGGCACTTCGGGCTCCTCGACCGTCTATTTCGGCGGCGACGGCTGGACGGTGCGGAACATTGCGTTCGAAAACGCCGCCGGAAGAGTGGGGCAGGCGGTCGCCGTGCAATGCCTCGGCACCGGTCTGCACTTCATCGGCTGCCGTTTTCTGGGCAATCAGGACACGCTCTACCTCTACGGCGTCGGCAACCGCGACGAGAGCGTCGCGGAGAATGCCCGCATCCGTTTCGACGACTGCTACGTCGAGGGGACGACCGATTTCATCTTCGGCTCGGCTGCGGCGTTGTTCCGCCGCTGCGAGATCCGTTCGAAGGCCGATTCCTACATCACGGCGGCCTCGACCTGCCGGGGACAGGCTTGCGGGCTGATCTTCGAGGGGTGCCGCCTGACCGCCGCCGGGGGCGTCACGCGCTGCTGGCTGGGGCGTCCGTGGCGCGATCATGCGCAGACGGTCTTCATCGGCTGCGAAATGGGTGCGCATATCCTGCCCGAAGGGTGGCACGACTGGTCGAAACCGCATGCGCGAAAAACGGTCTTTTATGCCGAATATGCCTCCGAAGGTCCCGGCGCCGCACCCCGCAGCCGCGTCGGATGGTCGCGGCAGCTCACCGAAAAAGAGGCCCGGCAGGTGCTTGCAGCCTTTGAAAAATAGTTTGGAATCCGATTTTTTTCGTATATTGTGAAAGACCGGATTCGCTGAATGACCATGAAACGACTATTGCTGACCCTTTTGCTGACCGCCGCCGTCCCGTTCGCCCGGGCGACGCCTCCGCAATGCCTTTTCCAGACCTATTCCACGCTGGACGGAATGACGCACGACCGTATCGCCGACATCTACACCGATTCGCGCGGCTTCGTGTGGGTCTGCACATGGTACGGCGTCAGCCGCTTCGACGGATACACATTCAAGAATTTCAGCACCACGCCGGGCGATTTTTCGCCTCTGTCGCACCACCGCTTTATCTCCGTGAGCGAGGATTCGAACGGACATCTCTGGTTCACGACCTATAATTTCCACGTCTACCGCCTGAACCGTTATACCGAGCAGTTCGAGGACGTGGTGTCGCTCGTCGGGGGCGTCGATTCGCAGCACTACCGCATGACGCACTGCCTGCACGATGGCCGCGGCAATACGTGGGTGGCCATCGCCGGGTTGGGCGTGGCGCGTTTCAGCGACGCCGACGACGCCTCGCCCGTGCGTATCGACGCCTTTTTCGATGCCCCGGCGCTGGGCGGCGACGTGACGGCGATGTATGTCGATGACGGGGGCGATGCGTGGATCGCCGCTGCCGACGGCCGGCTGAACCGCGTCGATGCGGGGGAGCGGACGGCCCGCACGCTCTGCGAAACGGCCTCTCCGGCCTTCTCTTTCACGGCCGATGCCGAATACGTCTACTGCGCTACGGCGGACGAAGTGGTCCGCACCGGGCGCAGGGACGGCACGCTCACCCGTCTGCCGGGCGGCGGCGCTCCGCTCACGGCCATCGTCGCCGATTCGGTGCGCCGGACGGTCTATGCCGGCAGCCGTTCGGGGGAGCTCTACCGTGTATCGGGCGACCGGCTGGCGCGGCTGAATCCCAAAGGCGCCCGTCCGCGCCGCATCCGCGATCTCGCCGCCGACTCGCACGGCATCGTGTGGGTGACCTCCGCCGAGACGGGAATCACGCGCTACAACCCCGCGACGGACGACTACAAGCATTTCGAACAGCAGCCCTACACCGTTTCCTACAACATCGACACCCTGACCAAGATCGCCGAGGGCGGCGGACTGCTGTGGATCAAGATGAACAACTGGGGATTCGGCTACTACGACCGCGAGCGCGACGAGGTCGAACCCTTCTACAACGATCCCCGGCAGCCCAACTGCCAGATGACCAACGCCGTCGTGCGCTTCGACGTGCACGACGACGTGCTGTGGCTCTCGACCTACCACGAACGCGGGCTGCGCAAGGCGGTGATCCTGCGCCAGCCCGCCGAGGTCTTCACCCTCGACTCGAAATCCCCGAATCCGCTTTCGGGCGAGATCCGCGCGCTGATGACCGACAGCCGGGGCCGGATGTGGGTCGGCACGCGCGACGGCGAGCTGATCGCTTTCGACGCCGCGAACAAACCCGTCTACACGCTGCCTGCGCAGGGCCGCCGGGGTACGGGCATGATCTACGCCCTGAAGGAGGACTCCTCGGGCAACATCTGGGTCGGTACCAAGGGCGAGGGGCTCTACCGCATGACGCCCGGGGACGGCGGCTTCGAGGTCACGCATTTCACCCACTCCGACACGGATGTCTGGTCGCTCAGCGACGATCAGGTCTACTGCGTCGAAGAGGACGGCGCGGGCCGTATCTGGGTGGCGACCTACGGCGGAGGCATCAACCTGCTGGAAGACCCTGCCGGGCATTGCTTCGTCCACGCCGGCAACCTGATGACGCACTATCCGCTGGACGAGGCGGGGCGTGTGCGGTGGCTGCTTTACGACCGTCCCGACCGGATGTTCGCCGCCACGGTCGATGGGCTGCTGGTCTTCGATCCGGGAGCCAGCGCCAAGCTGATGCGTTTCCGGCTGGTGCAGAAGATTCCGGGCGATGCGGAGTCGCTGGGCAACAACGACATCATCCAGATACTCCGCGATTCGGAGGGGCGCATCTGGCTGGCGACCTTCGGCGGCGGGCTGAACCTGATTTCGGGCTATGACGGCGAGGGGATGCCCCGCTTCCGCTGTTACGACAAGACGGCCGGCCTGGCCGGCAACATCTGCATGGCCCTGACCGAGGACCGGCAGGGCGACCTGTGGGTCTCGACCCACAACGCCGTGTCGCGCTTCGATCCGCGGCGCGGGATTTTCTCGAACTACTACCTCTACGACAACATGCGCAATGCGGTTTTCAGCGAGGCCACGGCGCTCACCGCACCGCAGGGCGACGTGCTCTTCGGCAGCGGCCGCCACCTCTACCGCTTCGATCCCGATGAGGTTCGCGCCGCGAAAATCGACTACGAGCTGCGTTTCACGGGGCTCGACGTGCGCAACAAACCCGTCGCCGCGGGACGCCGCTCGCCGCTTGCGGAGTCGGTGACCGAGGCCGACCGCATCGTTCTGCCCTACAATTTCTCGAATTTCCGCATGGAGTTCGCCTCGCTGAATTTCGCCATCCAGCACATCGTGGGCTATATGTACAAGCTGGAGGGCTACGACCAGGACTGGAATATCTCGGGAAACACCAACCGGGCGACCTATTCCAACGTCCCGATCGGCCGTTACACGCTCCACGTCAAGGCTTTCGTCGGCAATGCCGATGCGGCCGGCGAGGGGATCACGATCGGGGTCGAGGTGCTCCCCCCCCCTTGGCTCACCTGGTGGGCCAAGACGCTCTACGTGCTGCTGGCGCTGGCCGTCGCCGCCGTGGCCTTCCGCATCGCCGGTTCGGTCATCCGCATCCGCCGCGAGGCGAGCGTCGAGCAGAACATGACCGACCTGAAGCTGCGCTTCTTCACCAACATCTCCCATGAACTGCGCACGCCGCTGACGCTCATTCTGGGCGGCATCGAGGATGCTCGGAAGCACGACGAGCTTTCGCCCCGCGGCGAGAGCAGCCTCACGCTGGCCCACCGCAACGCCAAGCGCATGCTGACGCTCATCAACCAGCTGCTCGATTTCCGCAAGATCGTCAAGGACAAGATGGAGCTGAAAATCTCGCGCGTGGACCTCGTGCCGCTGGTCGAGGATGCCATCGACGATTTCCGCGAACTGGCCGCCGAGCGCCGGATCGAACTGCTGTTCACCGTCTCGCGCCGTTCCGTGCTGGTGTGGGTCGATATCGAGCGCATGGAGAGCGTGGTCTATAATCTGTTGTCCAACGCTCTGAAATTCACGCCCAACGGCGGACGGATCGAAGCGATACTTTCGCTGCGCGAAGAGGAGGAGTGCGTGCTGCTCACGGTCCGCGACACGGGCATCGGCATCCCGAAAGACAAGCAGGGGATGATCTTCGAACGCTTCGCGCAGGCTTCGCGCGCCGTGGACAGCAACATGAAGGGGTCGGGCATCGGGCTCTCGCTGTGCCGCGACATCGTGGCCCTGCACCACGGCGAAATCTCGGTCGAGAGCCGTCCGGGCGAGGGCTCCGCCTTCACCGTGAAGCTCTGCCTCGGCAACGCCCATTTCGGCATGGAGCAGATCGACTTCTCGGGAGCCGGGACGGGCGACCGCCGCAACGACTACATGGTCAGCGACTTCACGCCCGCCGACAGCCAGCGCCGCAACGACGTGCAGCCGCCGAAGGATGCCCAGAAGATTCTGCTCGTGGAGGACAACCGCGAACTGCGCATCTTCATGTACAACAGTCTGATCGACACCTACCATGTCGTCGAGGCCGACGACGGGGTCGAGGCGCTCGAAAAGATCCGCAGCGAGATGCCCGACATTGTCGTCACCGACCTGATGATGCCCCGCATGGACGGCATCGAACTGATCGACAAGGTGCGCCACGACTTCACGATGAGCCACATCCCGATCGTGATGCTCACGGCCCGCCATTCGCCCGACGACCGGGTGAAGGCTATGGAGTTCGGCGCCGACGGCTACATCACCAAGCCGTTCAGCATCGAACTGCTGCTGGCCCGCATCGACAATCTGCTGACCCAGCGGCGCAAGCTCTTCGAGAAGTTCTCGTCGCAGTCGGCGCGCAACAAGATCGCGGAGCTGGTCGTCGAAGATGTCGTCGTCACGGACCGCGACGAGGAGTTTATGAAGAACGTGATGGCATGGCTGGGCGAGAACGTCGAGAATTCGGAGCTCACGATCGACCAGCTGGCCTCGCACCTCGGGCTGGGCCGCACGACGATGTACAACAAGCTCAAGAGCCTCACCGGAAAATCGCCCGTTGAACTGATCAAGGAGTACCGCATCACCAAGTCGAAACTTTTGCTGCGCACGGGGCAGTTCTCCGTGTCGGAGGTGGCCTACAAGGTGGGTTTCTCCGATCCGGGCTATTTCAGCCGCTGTTTCCGCGAGCAGTACCACATGTCGCCCGCTGAATACCTCAAAACCCATAACCTGAAAGAAAACCAAGAGACCAAAACCGCATGAAACGATTGCTGATACCTGCCCTGTGCGTGCTGGCCGCCGCCTGCACCTCGCGCGGACACCTCTACGATTCCGCCACGCCGCTCGCCGTCCGCATGGTCGAGAGCGAGATCGCCCGCAACCCCTCGCCCATGACGCTCGACGGCATCCCCGCCGGCAAAATCAAGTGGAACTACACCACGGGACTCGAACTGCTGGCCATGATGGACGCGGGCGAGGCGTACGACCGTCCCGATTTCTTCGACTATGCGCTGCGCTATTACGACTCCATCGTGCAGCCCGACGGGAGCGTGCTGACCTACAAGAAGTCGAAATACAATCTCGACCACGTCTGTCCGGGGCGTGCGCTGTTCGCGCTGTACAACCGCACGGGCGACGTGCGCTATAAAACAGCGCTCGACACGCTCTTCGCGCAGCTGCGGGAGCAGCCCCGCAACGACGACGGCGGATTCTGGCACAAGGAGGTCTATCCGCATCAGATGTGGCTCGACGGGCTTTACATGGCCGAGCCGTTTTATGCCGAATATGCCGCGAGGAACCTCTCCGGAGTCGAATACGAAAAGGCCGTCGATGACATCGTGAACCAGTTCGTTGCGGCGGCCGCGCATACCTTTGATCCGGCGACGAAGCTCTACCGCCACGCCTGCGACGTGTCGCGCGAGATGTTCTGGTGCGACAAGACCACGGGCCAGTCCGCGCACGCCTGGGGCCGGGCGATGGGGTGGTACGTCATGGCCATCGTCGAGACGCTGCAATACCTCGGGGTGAACGACACGACGCTCCCGATGATCGACATACTGAACTATATCTGCGAGGTGCTGCCCGAGTATGCCGATCCCGCGACCGGGATGTGGTATCAGGTGCTCGACCAGCCGGGCCGCGAAGGCAACTACCTCGAATCGACCGCCTCGGCGATGTTCGTCTATGCCATGCTCAAAGGCGTGCGGCTGGGTTACCTGCCTGCGGAGATGGGCGCCGAGGCACGACGGCTGTATGAAAAATTCGTGGACCGTTTCGTGAAGGAGAATCCCGACGGTACGATCTCGCTGATCGACTGCTGCTCGGTGGCTGGGCTGGGCGGCAAAGGGATGCGCAGCGGGACGTTCGAATATTACATCTCCGAACCGGTGATCGACAACGACTGCAAGGGTGTGGGGCCCTTCATCTGGGCATCTCTGGAATACTCCCTCCCGGCTAAGAGCCGGGATTCAGGGGCAGCCGTTCGTTGATGCGTTTCCGGTCCGGTTCTGCGCCCGGCTAAGAGCCGGGTTTTAGAGGCGGCCGTTCGTTGATGCATTCCCGATCCGGTTCTGCGCCCGGCTAAGAGCCGGGTTTTAGAGGCGGCCGTTCGTTGATGCGTTCCCGGTCCGGTTCTGCACCCGGCTGAAAGCCGGGATTCAGGGCCGTTCTGAAAATTTCTTCCGGAAAAAATCCTCCCGACAAGGAGGATTTTTTGCCCCGTTTTCCCTTTCCCGCGACTTCGGAGGGCCGTTCGGCAGGGGTTGACAAATTATCCATGAGAAGTGATAAAAATTACCAATCGAATCCTTCGGGGCAATTTACTTTTGTATAGGGAAATGTCCTTTTTACGGAAGACGAAACCTAATTATTAACCAAAACCTTTTATATGAAAAGCTTTACTCTAAAGTTCGCCCTGACGTTCCTGCTGGGAGTGGGTCTGGCTTCCGCGGCCGTGGCCCAGAAAATCGGAGGAACCGTCAAGGATTCGGCGGGCAAACCGGTTGTCGGAGCTTCGGTGATCGTCGAGGGTTCGACTCTGGGAGCGAGCTCGGGTGTCGATGGCCAGTGGTCGCTCAATGTGCCCGACGCCTCGAAGAAGACGCTGGTGATCTCCTATATCGGCATGAAGACGCAGCGCATCGCCATCGGCAGCAAGACGCAGATCGACGTGACGCTCGAAGACGAATCGACGGCCATGGACGACGTGGTGGTCGTGGGCTATGCCACCGTGAAGCGCCGCGACGTGGTCGGATCGGTCGCTTCGGTCAACGCCGAGACGCTCCAGCAGATGCCCGTGGCCTCGGTGGCCGAGGCGATGACGGGACGCATGGCCGGCGTGCAGATCACTGCCACGGAGGGCGACCCCGACGCTGAGATCCGCATCCGCGTCCGCGGTGCGGGCACGTTCTCGTCCGACGGAGCGCCGCTTTACATCGTCGATGGCTTCCCGGTGGAGAGCATCAGCGACATTTCTTCGTCGGAGATCCAGTCGATCGACATTCTGAAAGACGCCTTCTCGACGGCCATCTACGGTTCGCGCGGTGCCAACGGCGTCGTGCTCATCACCACCAAGAGCGGCGAGAAAGGCAAGGTCAACGTCAATTACAATGTATACTGGGGTTTCAAGGACATCGCCCGCAAGAACCAGGTGCAGGCGCTCAATCCCTCGGAGTTCGCCAAATGGCAGTACGAACTGGCCGCCATCCAGAACAAGGTGGCGGACAACTACGAGCCCTATTTCGGGGCGTTTTCCGATATCGACCTCTACGACAACGTGAAGGGCAACGACTGGATGGACCAGCTCTTCGGTCGCACGGGCGAGCAGTTCAACCACAATCTCACGGTTTCGGGCGGCGGCGACAAGTTCAAGTGGAACGCCACTTATGCGCGTCTCTATGACAAGGCGATCATGGTCGGTTCGAATTACAGCCGCGACAACCTCGGCCTGAAGACGCAGTTCAAGCCCAACAAGCGCGTCACGCTCGATTTCAACATCCGCTATTCGCGTATGAAGGTGCGCGGTGCGGGCGCCAACTCGCTCAACGACTCGGGCACCCAGAGCACGGGCCGTCTGAAAAACGCCATGCTCTACACGCCCATTCCGCTGAAAGCCCAGATCGAGGGCGGCGACGATTTGGAGGAGAACTCCTCGGACGCCGTGATGCCGACGGTCGCCGTTTCGGACTCGGACCGCAAGCGCGAGCGCACCAACTGGACCGCCAACGGCGGTTTCACGTGGGAGATCGTCGATGACCTCAGTCTGAAAGTCGAGGCCGGCATGGAGGAGTACCGTCAGGAGACCAACTCCTTCTACGGCGTCACCACCTACTATTCGAAGGTCGGCGGTTCGGGCTCGACCGTTCCGGGAACCCCGTCCACGAACTACAACGACGTGACGCGCCGCCGCGTGCGCAACACCAATACGCTGAGCTACGACTTCCGGAAGCTGATCTCGAACGACAACCACCATCTCAACGTGCTGCTGGGCCAGGAGTACATCATCACCGAGCAGCGGACGTTCAACACGTGGGTCGATGGTCTGCCCGACTTCTACACCGCCGAGCAGGCGTGGGCCTTCATGGGTGCGGGCTCCAACGCCAGCTCTTCGAACATGAACTATGCGGCCGACGACATCCTGCTCTCCTATTTCGGACGCATCAACTACGATTTCAAGGGCAAGTACATGCTTTCGGCCACGATGCGCGGCGACGGTTCGTCGAAGTTCTCCAAGGGTCAGAAATGGGGTTACTTCCCCTCGGTGGCCGCTTCGTGGCGCCTTTCGGACGAGTGGGGGATGAAAGACCTCCGGTGGCTCGACAACCTCAAGCTGCGTTACAGCTTCGGTACTGCGGGCAACAACAACATCCCGACCGGCATGGGCGGCCTGACGCAGCTCTACGAGGTCGGCACGGGCAGCAGTTTCATCTACGGCGATCCGACCTACTGGACGCCCAACGGCAACGGCGCCAGCGAGAGTTTCATGGCCAATGCCAATCTGACGTGGGAGACCACCTATTCGCATAACCTGGGCCTCGATTTCGGCTTCTGGCGCAACCGCCTCTCGGGCTCGGTCGAGGTCTACCAGAACACCACCGAGGATATTCTCATGCGCTATCCCGTCTCCGGTTCGGGTTACAGCTTCCAGTACCGCAATGCCGGTACGATCCGCAACCGCGGTCTGGAGGTTTCGGTTTCGGCCGTGCTCCTCGAGAAGGCCAAATACGGGCTGAACTTCAATGCCAACATCGCCTTCAACCGCAGCCGCATCATGGATCTGGCCGGACTGGACACCTATTCGCAGTCGTCGGGCTGGAACAACAACGTCACGGACTACTACGCCGTGCTGGGCGGCGCCATCGGCGATGTCCACGGCTACACGACGCTGGGACGTTACGAGGTCGGGGATTTCGATCTGGACTACTACGCCGAGACGGGCAAATGGAAGACGCTCGACGGCTCGAACTGCGCCGGCGTGGTCGGCGACATGCGTCCGGGATCGCTCAAGCTGCTCTGCGACGCCGACGGCAATCCGATTCAGGGCAGGATCGGCAACGTGCAGCCCAAATTTACGGGCGGTTTCTCGCTCTCGGGCTATGCCTACGGGTTCGACATCGCCGCCAACTTCACCTATTCCTACGGCAACAAGGTCTTCAACGCCAACAACGTGGAGTTCACCTCCTCGCAGAAATACACCGGCAAGGGCGTGATCCGCAACCTCTCGGATGCGATGGCCCTGGGCAAGCGCTGGACCAATATCGACTGGACGACGGGCGACGTGATCACCGATCCCGAGGCGCTGGCCGCCGCCAACCGCACGACGACCATGTGGTCGCCCTACATGCCCCAGACGGTCGTGCACAGCTGGCTGTTGGAGGACGCTTCGTTCCTGCGCCTCTCGTCGCTGACGATCGGCTATACGCTGCCTTCGAGCTGGACGCGCAAGGTTCGCCTCAGCAAGGTGCGTTTCTACGCCACCGGCACCAACCTCTTCTGCTGGACGCCTTACAGCGGTTTCGACCCCGAGGTCGATACGCGCCGCGCGACGCCCATGACCCCCAACGTCGATTACTCGGCCTATCCGAAGAGCCGTTCGTGGGTGTTCGGTGCGAACATCAGCTTCTAACCTCTAACCGACAGAAAACAACTCAACGATGAAAAAGTCAATCTATATCCTTGCCTGCGCCGGCCTCATGGCCGTTTCGTGCGGCGAAGAGCTGCTGGAGACCCGTTCCTCGTCGTCGTCCGATTCGGAGACCATGTTCTCGAACGAGACCTATGCCGAGGCGGCCGTCATGAACATCTACCGCCAGTTCGGTGTGGACAAGTCCTACCGCAACCGCTGGCTGGTCTACTACGGCGCCAATACGGATTCGGAGTGGTACGTTTCGGCGTCGCCCGACAAACCCACCGACACCAAGACGCTGATCTACACCTATAACCCCACCTACGACGACGCGGGCAGCCAGCTCAACGAGAGCAGCGGCCAGTTCGCGCTGATGTACACGGCCATCGAGAACGCCAACCTCGCCATTGCGGGGCTCCGCAAGTACGGCAGCGTCGAGACCGACGCCGGGATGCGCTACCTGCTGGGCGAGTCGCTCGTGCTGCGCGCATTCTTCTATTTCGACCTGATCAAGGCTTGGGGCGACGTTCCCATGCGCTTCCAGCCCATCGGCGAGACGGGCGACGTGAACAAGCCCCGGAGTGACCGCGACGAAATCTACAAGCAGATCATCGCCGATCTCGAAGAGGCCGTCGATTATGTTGACTGGCCCGGCGAGGGTGTCCGCACGGGCACCGTGACCCGCGTCAACAAAGCCTTCGCCTACGGTCTGCTGGCTCGTGTGTGCCTCTCGGCCGCCGGTTATGCGCAGCGTCCCGACGAGGGGCGGATCGGGACGGGCGACATCGGCTCGAACCGTCGCAGCAAGCTGGTCGAAGCAGGGCAGGAGTGGGGCGACAACATCCTCTACACCAAGGCTCTCGATGCCTGCAAGGCGGTGATCGCCAAGGAGAACGTTTGTGTGAAGCTGGAAGGTTCGTTCGAGGAGATCTGGCGCGACATGATGAAGCGCCAGGTATCGGCCGGGGGCGAAACCCTCTTCGTGATTCCCTTCGCCGACAACCGCGGCCAGTGGATGAACAACTACGCCATCCGGCACGCCACGGCCGACAAGTACTGCGGCAAGGCCGGCGCCGGCGGCACCATCGGGCCGGTTCCCACGCTCTTCTACGAGTATGACAAGGCCGACCGCCGCCGCGATGTCACCTGCATTCCCTATCGCTGGAACGGCGGCAAGCAGGAGTTGGAGAACGTGCAGAAATGGTATTGCGGCAAATACCGCTACGAGTGGATGAACGACGTGATTTCGGGCAACGACTGCGGCATCAAGCCGATTCTGATGCGTTATGCCGACGTGCTGCTGATGGCCGCCGAGGCCGCCAACGAGCTCAACGACCTGCCCTATGCCAAAGAGCAGCTGCGCAAGGTTCGTTACCGCGCCTTCAAGTCCAACGAGGCGGTAGATAAATACCTTGAGGGCATCGGGTCGAAGGGCGCCATGTTCAAGGCCATATACAGGGAGCGCATGCTCGAATTCAGCTGCGAGCAGATCCGCAAGCAGGACCTGATCCGCTGGGGACTGCTGAAAAAGTCGCTCGACGATGTGAAGGGCAAGATGAAGGCCATGCTCGACCACACGACCTACACGTCGGAGCTGACGGACAAGACCTACGATTTCAGCCTTGTCGGCACGAAGGTCTACTACAAATACGACGCCGACGGCGAGACGATCCAGCTCCACGGCCTCGACTTCGGCGAGGCGGGCGAACCCGACGGCGAGGGCTGGACGCTCTACACGTCGAAGAAGACCGACGGCACGCTCGAAGAGGAGTATATCAAGAGCGGCACGACCTCCACGGGGCGTATCGACATGATCTACCAGTACGATCCCGACGTGCACATGTTCTGGCCGATCTTCAAGCAGTCGATCACCACCAACAGCCTGCTGGCCAACGACTACGGTTATCCGGTGCGATAGCGATCTGAAAAAAGGAAAAACAAGCAACGTATGAAAACGACTATCAATAAAATCCTGCTGTTCGTGATGCTTTTCGCCGGCGCGGCGTCGCTTCACGGCTGTTCGGACCCCGACGGGATCATCGAGGATATCGCCTACGACCGCGAATTCTCCCCGCTGAATTTCACCTATACGCTGACCAACAACGTGAACGTCGCCTTTTCGTGGACGGTCATGACCGGAGTCTCCGACTACACGCTGACGCTCTCCTACACCGACGGCGACGGCGGCGTTTACGATCAGGTGGACCTGATCGCCCCGCTCGGCGGCGACGGTGCGACGGCCACGACGATGGATTACACCTTCATGGAGCTTCCCGGCAACCGCGCCTGGAAAGCCGAACTGGTCGCCGTTTCGCAGCGCGCGGGCGTCGCCGATTCGAAACCCGCGGTGTGCACCTTCGCCACGGGCGTCGAGAATCTTTTCCTGAACGACGGCAAGGTCTCCGACGACGATATTACGGCCACTACCGCTCTCCTGCGCTGGGTCGCCGGATCGAACGTCACCGCTCTGAACGTGACGCCGGGCGTGGGCACTGTCTCGTTGTCGGCCGAGCAGATCGCCGCCGGCGAATGCGAGCTCACCGGCCTCACGACCGGTACGGCCTACACCGTCGAGCTGCTGCGCGACGATGCCGTGCGCGGAATCGTCACGTTCGTCGCATCGGACAAGATCGACGTCGATGTGATCGACAAGAGCGCTTCGACGATCACCCTTTCGTGGGGCGCCGACCGACAGGTCACGGGCCTCGTGCTGAAAGGCGGCGACGATGAACGCAACATCACGCTGACCCAGGAGCAGATCGCTGCGCATACCTACACCTTTGAGGGGTTGAAAGAGCGTACCGAATATTCGATTTCGGTTTACATCGACGGTGTCGAGTCGGGCAATCTGGTCGTCACGACGCTGGGACAGTCCAATTTCTGGGATTTCACCGATGCGTCGAAATGGCCGATCGCCAACTGGGATTCGAACCAGACCATCGACGGCCTCACGATCCTGGCCGCCTCGGGCAAAAACGTCCAGATTCAGGCCGATGCCGACTACGGCTGCAACTACCTCGACCTGCGCGGTAAATCGACCGTCAAGGAGGGCGAAGCCCCCACGCAGCGTGCCGTGCAGTTCTCGGTGGTGGGCGAGGGCGTGATCGCCATCGACTGCTATGCCAACGGGACCGGCCGGAACTTCTACGCCTATGTCGATGCGCTGGGCAAGGCTTTCGGGCCTTTCGAGGCTCCGACAGCGGCCAACCGCGGCAAGGTCTACATTCCCTGCCCGGGCATCCCGGCTTCGGCGGTGGTTTCGATCTGGACCGACGCTACCATCAACCACATTTACAGCATCGGCTGGTACGAGGGCACCGAGGCTCCGGGGCAGAACGCCACGCCGCTCGCCGCTCCCGCGGTTACGGCCTCACCCGCCGAGGTGACCAAGGGCGACAGCACTCCCGTGACCTTCTCGTGGGCTGCCGTTCCCAATGCCGCGACCTATACCTACCGCCTCGCTCTGACGAAGCTCGTCGGCGAGACCGAAGAGGTCGTCCGCCTCTCGGAGACCGTTTCCGCGACCGAAATGACCGTTCCGGCCGAGACCGTCGCTGAACTCAAACCGGGAACCTATACGATTTCGGTGACCGCTGCGGCCGCCTCCGACTTCCTCTACAAGCCGTCGCCCGCCGGCAGCGCCGTGCTGACGGTCAACGACACCAAGCTGGCGACTCCCGTCGTGAAACTCGATCCTGCGAAAGTCACCGTAGGCGAACAGAAGGAGGTTGTGGCATCGTGGGATGCCGTCGAGGGAGCTGCATCGTATGCCGTTACTTTCAACAACGGAACTTCCGAGACCGTAAGCACGACCTCTCACACGATTGCCGCCGCTGAGGTTGCCGCGCTTGCCGTGGGTGAATACACGATTTCGGTGGTCGCCACCCCCGCCGACGCTTCGTCGCAGGCTTCCGATCCCGGTACGGCCAAACTGACCGTCGCTAACGGTACGCAGACCGATTACACGATGACACTTTCGGCTAAGGCGGGCGTTTTGTCGTCCAACATCACGGGGTTGCCGACCAGTTGGGGTGCCAACGACAGTACGTGGACGGCTACCGACGATACGGGTGCCAGCACGATCACTTTCACGGGTAATATTTATTACAGTACCGATGCGGCCAAAAATGTCGTGTGGTATTTCAATAAAGGTAAAACGGAAACGCATGTTTCGGCTTCTGATTTGGGAAAAATCCGTAAAATCACGATCATGCCCAATTCGACCCGCGAACCCGACTATTTGAAATGTACTTATAACGGAGGTACGGTGCTTGCTGCTACGGAGCCTCTCGGAGTTAAGACTGCAACTATCACATTTGATTTTGCTGACGTTTCGGCGGATGATTTCCGTATCGACTACGTACTCGATTGGACATCGTCAGTAAGTAATGTCGAGATTGGTAAAGTCGTTATCGAATACACCAAATAAGCCTCAGGCTTTGCATACGGGAGGGCGCTCAGAAATTGAGCGCCCTTTTTTGCCGTTTGACCGCTTCGGAACCGGATTTGCTGGGGAGATGGTAAAAATGTAAACGGATTTTCGTATCTTTGGCTTCGCCGAAGATACTCCCGCCCGGCAATGTTCAAATAAATTTGAAATTGCGCCCGCTTATTTGTATCTTCGCAGGATATTTCGCTTGTGATGGCAGAAAAAGAGAAAGACATACTGGAAAATATCGGAGAGCAGGAATACAAGTACGGCTTCACTTCGGACATCGAGACCGAGACCATCGGCAAAGGGCTTTCGGAGGAGGTCGTGCGGCTGATCTCCGCCAAAAAGGGCGAGCCGGAGTGGATGACCGAACGCCGTGTGGCGGCCTACCGCCATTGGCTGACGCTGGAGGCTCCGACGTGGGCCCACCTGACGATCCCGCCGATCGACTTTCAGGAGATCATCTACTATGCGGCTCCCAAGCCCAAGAAACAGCTCGGCTCGATGGACGAAGTCGATCCCGAGCTGAAACGCACGTTCGACAAACTGGGCATTCCGCTCGAAGAGCAGATGGCCCTGGCGGGCGTCGCGGTCGATGCCGTGATGGACTCCGTGTCGGTGAAGACCACCTTCAAGGAGACGCTGGCCGAAAAGGGTATCATCTTCTGTTCGATCTCCGAGGCGTTGCGCGACTTCCCCGAGCTGGTGAAAAAATACCTCGGGAGCGTCGTGCCCTATACCGACAACTTCTACGCCGCGCTGAACGCCGCGGTCTTTTCCGACGGTTCGTTCTGCTACATCCCCAAGGGGGTGCGTTGCCCGATGGAGCTTTCGACCTATTTCCGCATCAACGCCGCCGGCACGGGGCAGTTCGAACGCACGTTGATCGTGGCCGACGAGGGGGCCTACGTGAGCTACCTCGAAGGGTGCACCGCGCCCCAGCGCGACGAGAACCAGCTGCACGCCGCGGTGGTGGAGATCGTTGTCGAGCGGGACGCCGAGGTGAAATACTCCACCGTTCAGAACTGGTATCCCGGCGACCGGCAGGGTCGCGGCGGCGTCTATAATTTCGTGACCAAGCGCGGCATCTGCCGCGAGAACGCTCGGCTGTCGTGGACGCAGGTCGAGACGGGTTCGGCGATCACGTGGAAATACCCGAGCTGCATCCTCGCGGGCGACAACTCCGTCGGGGAGTTTTACTCGGTGGCCATGACCAACAATTTCCAGCAGGCCGACACGGGCACGAAGATGATCCATATCGGCCGCAACACCCGCAGCCGCATCGTCTCGAAGGGCATCTCCGCAGGCCGGAGCGAGAACTCCTACCGCGGCATGGTCCGCGTGGCGAAGGGGGCCGAGAACGCCCGCAACTACTCGCAGTGCGATTCGCTGCTGATCGGCGACAAGTGCGGGGCGCACACTTTCCCGGTGATCGACGTGCGCAACCGCACGGGCGTCGTGGAGCACGAGGCCACGACCTCGAAGATTTCCGACGACCAGCTCTTCTACTGCAACCAGCGCGGGCTTTCGACGGAGGACGCCGTGGGGCTGATCGTCAACGGCTATGCCCGCGAGGTGTTGTCGAAACTGCCGATGGAATTCGCCGTCGAGGCGCAGAAACTGCTGGCCTTGCAGCTGGAGGGATCGGTGGGATAGACTGAAGGATGAAAGTCGTCGTCATAAACGGAAGTCCCCGCCGCGACGGGCTGGTTTCGCAGATGCTCGGCCATGTGGCCGGCGCTCTGCCCGAAGGGTGCGAAGTCGAGACGCTGTTCGTCCGCGACATGCAGGTCCGGCCCTGCACCGGGTGTATGAAATGCCGTTCGCTGGGGCGCTGCGTGCTGCCGGAGGACGACGCCCACCGCGCGGCGGAGACGATTCGCGGGGCCGACGCCCTGATCGTCGGGTCGCCCTGCTATTGGGGCAACATGAGCGGGACGTTGAAGGTGCTGTTCGACCGGATGGTCTATGCGATGATGGGCGAGCGGGAGAACGGTATGCCGATTCCGCTGCACAAGGGCAAGCGGGCCGTGCTGGTCGCCACGTGCAATACGGTCTATCCGTTCAGCGTGTGGTTCCGCCAGACGACCGGCGTGTTCCGCGCATTGCGCGAGATATTGAAATGGAGCGGTTTCCGGATCGCCGGGACTTTAGGCCGGGGCGGATGCCGCAAACACGGGGAGCTGACGCCCCGGGAGATTGGGAAATGTAAAAAACTGGCAAAAAGGATATGTTAAAGGTAAAAAATCTGCACGCCTCGGTCGATGGCAAGGAGATTCTCCGGGGCATCGACCTGGAGGTGAAGGCCGGCGAGGTGCACGCCATCATGGGGCCCAACGGCTCGGGCAAATCGACGCTGGCGTCGGTGCTCGCGGGCAACGAGAAATTCACCGTTACGGAGGGTTCGGCCGAGTTTCTGGGCCGCGATCTGCTGTCGATGTCCATCGAGGACCGCGCGCGACTGGGGCTGTTCCTGGGGTTCCAGTATCCGGTGGAGATTCCGGGCGTCACGATGGCCAATTTCATGAAACTTGCTGTCAACGAACAGCGTAAGTTCCGCGGCGAAGAGCCGCTGACGGCCGCCGAGTTCCTGCGCCTGATGCGCGAGAAGAGCGCCGTGGTGGAGCTTTCGTCGAAACTCACCTCGCGGGCCGTGAACGAGGGTTTCTCGGGCGGTGAGAAGAAGAAGAACGAGATTTTCCAGATGGCGATGCTCGACCCGAAGCTGGCGATCCTCGACGAGACCGATTCGGGGCTCGACATCGACGCCCTGCGGATCGTCGCCACGGGCGTCACCAAGCTCCACCGGGCGGATAACGCCACGGTGGTCATCACCCACTACCAGCGTCTGCTGGATTATATCGTCCCCGACGTGGTGCACGTGCTCTACAAGGGGCGCATCATCTACTCCGGGGACAAGTCGCTGGCGCTCAAGCTCGAAAAGGAGGGTTACGACTGGCTCATCAACGAATACGACAAGTGATGGAGACGATTCTCGACATAATCCGCGGGTTCCGTCCGGCGGACGGCGGGGTGCTCCGGATCGACAGCACCGCGGGCGAACCGTTCGCGGCGGTCGATCCCCGAAGCCTGCGCGTCGAGGTGTCTGCGGGGGCTTCGGCGCATCTGGTCGTGCTGCACACCGCCCCCGACCTCTCGTTGCTGACGCTGGAGCTGGCCGAAGGGGCGCAGTTAGTGCTGACCGAACTGTTCGTCGCGGAGGCTTTCGCCGAGGTCGCGGTGAAGCAGGCCGCCCGCAGCCGCTGTCGCCTGACGACGGTGCAGCTGTCGAGCGCCAACGCCTCGTACCGCATCGACCTCGACGGTGCGGATGCCGAAAACGAGTTGGGCGGGGTGTTTCTCGCCGCCGACAGCGAACATTGCGTCGTGAAACTCCGCACGGCGCACAATGCCGCCGACTGCCGCAGCGACTCCTATGTCAAGGGCGTTGCCGGGGGGCAGGCCGTCGGGGAGTTCTGCGGACTGGTCTACGTCGCTCCCGGCGCCCAGCGCACTGACGCCCGCCAGCAGAGCCGCAACATCCTGCTCAGCGAGACGGCGCGCATCACTACCCAGCCGCAGCTGGAGATCTATGCCGACGACGTGAAGTGTTCGCACGGCGCGACGGTGGGGCAGATGGATGCCGATGCGGTTCTGTACATGCGCCAGCGGGGGCTGAGCGAGGCGCAGGCCCGGCGATTGCAGATCGAGGGATTCGTCGGCGACGTTGTGACCCGCTGCGGCATCGAGCCGCTGTGCGGGGCTGTCATGGAGCTGGCTTCGGCGAAAATGGAAAAACTGTGAATATGCTCGACATCGAAAAAATACGGGAGGAGTTCCCGATCCTGCACCGCGAGGTCTACGGCCGGCCGCTGGTTTACCTCGACAGCGGAGCCACGGCGCAAAAGCCTCGTCAGGTGATAGATACGATCGACGACCTCTACCGGGGCCTGAACTCGAACATCCATCGCGGGGTGCATTATCTCTCGGAGCAGGCCACGGAGTTGTACGAGGTGGCCCGGGAGCGGATCGCCGCGTTCGTCGGGGCGGCCGAGAAGGAGGAGATCGTCTTCACGGCGGGCGCCACGGCGTCGCTCAACACGGTGGCCTATGCCTGGGGCGACGCCTTCGTCGGGGCCGGGGACAACATCCTCGTCAGCGAGATGGAACACCACTCGAACATCGTGCCGTGGCAGCTGCTGGCCCGGCGCAAGGGGGCCGAGATCCGCGTGCTGCCGTTCGACGATGCGGGAGCGCTGCGCACGGAGCTGCTGCCGGAACTCGTGGACGAACGGACCCGTGTGGTGGCCGTGACGCAGGCGTCGAACACGCTCGGCACGCGGCCCGACTTGCGGCCCGTTATCGAAGCGGCGCATGCCGTCGGGGCCGTCGTCGTCGTGGACGGCTGTCAGGGCGTGGTCCACGGCGGGGTGAACGTCCGGGAGATGGACTGCGATTTCTACGCCTTTTCGGGCCACAAGCTCTACGGTCCGACGGGCATCGGCGTGCTGTACGGCAAGCGGGAGCTGTTGGAGCGGATGCCGCCGTTCCTCGGGGGCGGCGATATGGTCGATACGGTGACTTTCGAGGAGACCACCTATGCCCCCGTGCCGCTGAAATTCGAGGCCGGAACGGCCAATTTCGTGGGCGCCATCGGATTGGGCGAGGCGGTGAAGTTCGTGCAGCGGTTCGATCCGGCGGAGATCGAGGCGCACGAAGAGTCGCTGCTGCGCCGCGCCACGGAGCGACTGTCGGCCATCGACGGACTGCGGATCTACGGCACGGCGCCCGGCAAGTGCGCCATCGTGTCGTTCAACGTCGAGGGGGTGCATCCCTACGATATGGGGATGATCCTCGACAAACTGGGCATTGCGGTCCGCACGGGCCAGCACTGCGCCGAACCCGTGATGGACCACTACGTCACGACGGGCATGTGCCGGGCCTCGTTCGCGCTGTACAATACGCTTGCGGAGGCCGATGCGCTGGCCGCCGGGGTCGAACGGGCCGTGCGGATGCTGCGCAACTGAATATTGGCAATTGAAAATGAAAAATTGAGAATTGAAAATTGGGATTCATATCGAAAATCCGTGTCGTAGGATGTCGGACGGGAAAATGGAATTTTTAATTTTTCATTCTTAATTTTTAATTATAAACAAGACTACTACCTATGTTCATCGTACTCGAAGGCTTGGACGGGGCGGGCAAATCGACCCAGGTCCGCATGTTGCGACAACTCCTCTCGGAACGGGGCGTGGAGAGCGAGTATGTGCATTTTCCGCGCTTCGACGCTCCGGTCTACGGCGAGTTGATCGCCCGTTTTCTCCGGGGGGAGTTCGGCGGCGTGAACGAGGTCGATCCCTATCTCGTGGCCCTGCTCTTCGCGGGCGACCGCGCCGCGGCGGCTTCGCAGATCCGGACGTGGATCGCCGCGGGCAAAGCCGTGATCCTCGACCGCTATGTCTACTCGAACGTAGGCTTCCAGTGTGCGAAACTTCCCGCCGGGGAGCCGCGCGACCGACTCGCACAATGGATTCTCGACCTCGAATTCGGTTACAACGGACTGCCGCGCCCCGATATGTCGCTCTTCCTCGACGTGCCCTTCGCCTTCACCGAGCGCAAGCTCTCGGAGGCGCGCGAGGGCGACGACCGCACCTATCTGCAAGGCGGGCAGGACATCCATGAGGGGGCTCTCGACTTGCAGCGGCGTGTCCGCGAAGTCTATCTGGCCGCCGCCGCGAAGGACGATTCGCTGCGCGTGGTCGATTGCTGCGATGCGAACGGGGCGATGGAGAGCCCCGGGCGGATTTTCGATAAGATACGGGCCGTGCTGGCCCCGATACTCGACGCACGATGAGGAGGACCCGGGCTTTCAAGATTCTGGCGAACGTCTGCCGGCTGATCCTCGCCTGCACGTTCATCCTTTCGGGCTTCTCGAAGGTGATCGACCCGTGGGGCACGGCGTTGAAGGTCAACGAATACCTCTCGATCTACGGCATGGAGTACCTGCAACCTGCGTCGATGACCTTCTCGATCTGGCTGTGCGGCGCCGAGTTGATGATGGGGTGCATGCTGCTGTTCAAGGTCCGCATCCGTCTGATTTCGATCTTCGCGCTGGTTTCGATGATCTTCTTCACGCTGCTGACGCTGCTCAGCGCCACGCTGATCCCCGTCGAGGATTGCGGATGCTTCGGCGAGGCGCTGAAACTCACCCCCTGGGAGACCTTCGCCAAGAACGTCGCCCTGCTGCCGATGGCATTCGTGGTGTGGTGGCGCTACCGTCCCGACAAGATTTTCGCGTTCAAACCTCTGGAGATCGTGCTCACCTGCACGTTCTTCTTCCTCTCGATGTATCTGGGCTACTACTGCTATATCCACCTGCCGCTGATCGACTTCCTGCCTTATAAGGTCGGGGTCAACATCCACGAGGCGATGCAGGAGCCTGCCGTCGAGTCCGGCGAGTCGGAAACCGTGCTGGTCTACCGCAACCGGAAGACAGGCCGCGAGCGGGAGTTTTCGTTGGACGACACCGAGTGGCAGGACGCCGAGAAGTGGGAATGGGTGGACACCCGCACCGTGAGCGAGTTGCCGTCGGTGCGGCCGCTGGTGAGCGAATTCGCCCTGCGCGACGCCGAGGGCGACGCTACGGAGGAGGTGTTGACCATGCCCGGACGGGTTTACATGCTCTGCGTCACGGAGTTCGACCGCCTGCCGCGTCCCTGCGCCCGGCGTATGGCCCGGCTGGTGGAACACGCCCGGGAGGAGGGCGCCCATGTGGTCTGCCTGACGCCCGATCCGCTGTACGGGGTTACGTGGCACGATTTCGGTTCGGGGGAGGTGCGCTGCTACAACATCGACGCCTCGACGATGAAAACCATGCTTCGGGCCGACAACGGACTGGTGGTGCTGGACGACGGAACCATCACGGCTAAAAAGAACTGTCGTGATATTCGTCCGTAGGGGCGTTCGGCGGGATGTGGTATAAAAGTTGACACGGTTTTCTCCGTGTCAACTTTTTCGTTTAGCGAGGGAGAGCCGAAACTCGGTTTCGGACTATGCCGAGCATAGAAAAAGAAGAGTGTCAACTTTTTTCATATGCGTATTTTACCTCTTTTGACGATCGCCCTGCTTGCCGGGGCGTGCGGCCGCAAAACCCCGGCTCCCGAGACGGTGCGTCCCGTGAAGGTCACGACGGCCGCGGGCGCAGGCATCATCGACAAGGATTTTGCCGGTATGGCCACCCCCGACGATGCCGTGAACCTCGCTTTCAAGGTGGCGGGGCAGGTCCTCGACGTTCCTGTCGCGCAGGGGCAGAGCGTGAAGAAAGGGGCGCTGCTCGCCGAACTGGACCCCCGGGACATCGAGTTGCAGGTGGCGGCGACACGCTCGGCCTTCGAGGAGGCCCGCTCGCAGCAGCAGCGCATGCAGCGTCTCGTGGAGCACGAGGCCGTGTCGCGGCAGGAGGCCGAGGCCGCCTCGACGCGCTATGCGCAGGCGCGCTCCACCTATGAAAACACCCTCGATCTGCTGAAAGACACGCGCCTGAGGGCTCCGTTCGCCGGGGTCGTCGAGCGCAAATACGTCGATAATTTCGAACGGGTGCAGGCCGGACAGTCGATTCTCCGGCTGGTCAACCCCGTCACCACCACTGTCCAGTTCACCCTTCCCGAAACCGGGCTGTCGCTGCTGCGGGACAGTTCGACGCGTTTCACCGTCGAGTTCGACAATTACCGGGGCGCGGCGATTCCGGCCCGCCTGAAGGAGTATGTCGAAACCTCGTCCGACGCTTCGGGATTCCCCGTGTCGCTGACTCTCGAAAATCCCGATCCGGCGCGTTACCGCATTTCGCCCGGTATGTCGTGCACGATCACCATGCAGAGCGCCGATCCGGTTCCCGACGCCGTGTCGCTGCCCGTGTCGGCCGTCTACGCTCCGGCCGAGGGCGGTACCTATGTCTGGATCGTGGGCACCGACGACCGCGTCACGCGCCGCGAGGTGAAGCCCGGGGAGTTGTTCGGCCGCGACCGCGTGGTCATCGACAGCGGCGTCGCTCCGGGCGACAGGGTCGTCACGGCCGGCGTCTACCAGTTGCGCGAAGGGGAGCGGGTCCGGATTTTAAGATGACGCTGCGATGAACCTGCCCGAATATTCCCTGCGAAACGCCAAAGTGATTTGGTTTTTCCTCTTCGTCCTGCTGGTCGGCGGGGCGCTGGGCTTCTCGACGCTGGGCAAGAAAGAGGATTCGGTCTTCGTCATCAAATCGGCGTCGCTCGTCTGCTCCTACCCGGGAGCCACGCCCCCGGAGGTCGAGGAGCTCATTACCGAGCCCATCGAACGCGAGGTGCAGTCGATGCGCCTCGTGCACAAGATCACTTCCGAATCCTATTACGGCGTTTCGAAGATCCAGGTCGAACTGGACCCCGCCACGCCTGCCCGCGAGATTCCCCAGCTGTGGGACGAACTGCGCCGCAAGGTGCTCAACGTCCAGCCGAAACTGCCCGCCGGGGCGTCGCAGATCACCGTCGCCGACGATTTCGGCGATGTTTACGGCATCTATTACGGTCTCTCCGTCGACGGGGGATTCTCGTGGTCGGAGCTGCGCGACTGGGCCCAGCGGCTGAAAACGGCCCTCGTGACGATCGACGGCGTGCAGAAAGTGACCCTCTACGGCGAACAGACGCCCGTGGTCAACGTCTACGTCAGCCTCGCGGCGCTGGCCAACTTCTCCATCCGCCCCGAAACCATCGTCTCGACCATCGGCCAGCAGAACTCCATCGTCGATAGCGGGGAGAAGCAGGCCGGGAAGCTCCGCATACAGATTCTCGAAGACGGGACCTACAAGACGCTCGACGACCTGGCGGACCAGCTGCTGTTCGCCACCTCGGGCAAGCAGTACCGCTTGGGCGACATTGCCCGCGTCGAGCGGGGGTACGCCGAGCCGCCGCAGGCGATGATGCGCGTCGATGGCCGCCGGGCCGTGGGCATCGGCATCTCGACCGAAGCGGGCGTCGATGTGGTGAAGGCCGGGGCGAAGATCGACGGCGTGCTGGCCTCGCTCACGCGCCAGATGCCCGTGGGCATGGAGCTGACGGTGCTCTATCCCGAAAACCGCATCGCCCGCGAGGCCAACTCCACGTTCGTCCTCAATCTGGCCGAGTCGGTGGCGATCGTCATCCTGATCATCATGCTCGTCATGGGTTTCCGCGCAGGGGTGCTGATCGGCAGTTCGCTGTTGTTCTCGATCGGCGGCACGCTGCTGCTGATGCAGTTTCTGGGCGAGGGGCTGAACCGCACTTCGCTGGCGGGATTCATCATCGCTATGGGCATGCTCGTCGATAACGCCATCGTCGTCACCGACAATGCGCAGCAGGCCATGCTGCGGGGCGCGGGGCGAAGCAAGGCCGTCGTCGATGGAGCCAACGCCCCGCGGTGGAGCCTGCTGGGCGCCACGCTGATCGCCATATTCTCGTTCCTGCCGCTGTATCTGGCCCCTTCGTCGGTGGCCGAGATCGTGAAGCCGCTGTTCGTCGTGCTGGCCCTCTCGCTGCTGCTGAGCTGGGTGCTGGCCCTGACGCAGACGCCGTTGTTCGGGAATTTCATGCTGCGGGTGAAACCCCTCGGCCGCGATCCCTACGACACGAAATTCTACCGCGCTTTCGACCGCTTTCTGGCCGTCCTGCTGCGCCGGCGATGGGCGGTCGTGGCCGTCGTCGTCGGACTGTTCGCCCTTTCGCTGGTCGTCATGGGGCTGATGCCTCAGAACTTCTTCCCGTCGCTCGACAAACCCTATTTCCGCGCCGACGTGCTGCTGCCCGAGGGGTACGACATCCGCGATACGGAGCGCAACCTGCTTTCGATGGAGGAGTGGCTCCGCGAACAGCCCGAGGTGAAGACCGTTTCGATGACGCTCGGCTCCACGCCGCCGCGCTACTATCTGGCCAGCAGCAGCGTTTCGATGCGTCCCAATTTCGGCAACGTCCTCGTCGAACTGCACGACAAACGGCAGACCGAATCCGTCGAGGCGCGGTTCAACGCCTGGGTCACCGCGAATCTCCCCGACGTATGGCTGCGCTCGTCGCTCTTCAAGCTCTCGCCCGTGCCCGACGCGGCCATCGAATTCGGTTTCATCGGCGAGAACGCCGACACGCTGCGCCGCCTGACGGCCGCCGCCGAGGAGGTGATGTGGCGCACGCCGGGGGCGGTGAACATCCGCAACGGCTGGGGCAACCGCGTGCCGATGTGGCAGCCGGTCTACTCGCAGATGAAGGGACAGCGCATCGGCATCACCCGCAGCCAGATGGCCCGGGGCATCACCATCGCCACGCAGGGGTACGCGCTGGGCGAATACCGCGAGGGCGACCAGTTCATGCCGATCCTGCTGAAAGACGAGAACATCGGCTCCTACAACCTCACCAACTTGCAGGCCCTGCCTATCTTCAGCCCTTCGGGCAAGGTGTTTTCGATCGAGCAGGCCACCGACGGCTTCCGCTTCGACTTCCGGCCGGGCGTCATCAAGCGCTTCAACCGCCAGCGGGTGATGAAGGCGCAGTGCGATCCCGCCCGCGGGGTCAACACCATGCAGCTGTTCGCCGCGCTGCGCGACTCGATCGACCGCGCCGTGGTGCTTCCCGAGGGCTATTCGATGAAGATCTTCGGCGAGCAGGAGAGTCAGCAGGAGTCCAACGAGGCGCTGGCCGAATACATGCCGCTGACGCTGGTGCTGATCCTGATCGTCCTGCTGCTGCTGTTCCGCAACTACCGCGAACCGGTCGTCATCCTGCTGATGATACCGCTCATCTTCATCGGCGTGGTGCTCGGACTGGCCGTCACGGGCAAGGTGTTCAACTTTTTCTCGCTGCTGGGGCTGCTGGGACTGGTCGGCATGAACATCAAGAACGCCGTGGTGCTCGTCGAGCAGATCGGCGTGCTCCGGGCCGCCGGCAAGGACCCCTACGAGGCGTTGACATCGGCTACGCGCAGCCGCATCGTCCCCGTGGCGATGGCTTCGGGAACGACCATTCTGGGCATGCTGCCGCTGTTGTTCGACTCGATGTTCGGGGCTATGGCCGCCACGATCATGGGCGGACTGCTCGTGGCTACGCTGCTGACGGTCTGCGTGCTCCCGGTGGTCTACGCCCTGTTCTATAACATTCGCAAACCATGAAAAACGCAGTTTCGATACTCTTTTTGTGCCTCTCCCTGCCGGCGTTCGGACAAACCTCGCTCGACGGCTACCGGGCGGCGGTCGCCGATTACAGCTGGCAGCTGAAGATCGCCGCCTCGCAGAGCGACGCTGCGGCCGAAACGCTGGGGCAGGCCCGCACGGGCTACCTTCCGCGGCTGGCGATGGACGGGAGTTTCACCAAGACCTTCCACCGTTACGAAGGCATCGAGCCGTGGACCTTCGGCGTTTTGCCGCAGGTGGTTCAGACCGTTTACGGAGGCGGTGCGGTGCGGGCTTCGGCCCGGCAGGCTGAACTGGGCTACGACATCGCCCTGTGCGACGAGGAGTTTTCGCGCCTCGACGTGCGTTATGCCGCCGACTATGCCTATTGGAACCTCTCGGCCGTGGAGCTCTATGCCGCGTCCATGCGCCAGTACGTTTCGATCATCCGTTCGCTCAAAGAGGTCGTGGACCGCCGTTTCGCCGAGGGGTATATCGCCAAGGGCGACGTGCTGATGATCGACGCCCGGCTGAGCGAGGCCGAATATTCGCTCGTGAGCGCCGAACAGAGTTACGAAGTGGCCCTGCACAACTTCAACATCCTGCGCGGAACCGACGCTGCGCTCGACGTGCGGCTGGCGCAGAGCATCCGCGATTCGCTTCCGATGCCCGGGCGGGTCGTGGCCGCCGAGGCCCTGGCGCGCCGTCCCGACTATGCCGCCGCACGGCTGCGTGCGGAGCAGGCCGATTGGGGCGTCCGTTCGGCCCGGGCGCCCTTCAATCCGCAGCTGAGCGTCGGGGTAGGGGGATCGTGGCAGCCTTTCTCGCCCAACCGGACCGGGGCCACGACGGTGGACGGATCGGTTTTCGTGAAGCTCTCGGTGCCGATCTTCCATTGGGGCGAACGCCGCCGGGCCGTGGGGATCGCGCGCGCCGTGCAGCGGCAGCAGGAGTGGACCGCCGCGCTGCGCCACGACGACATCGTGCGCGAGGAGATGAACGGCTGGACGGCGCTGGTGCAGAGCCGGGCGCAGATCGATGCCACGGAGGAGAGCCTCCGCATCGCGGCCGAAAACCTCTCGATCAGCACCTATTCCTACGGCGAGGGGCTTGCGACGATCCTCGATGTCCTGCAAGCCCAGCTGAGCTGGATTCAGCTCTATTCCAACGCCATCCGGGCGCACTACAACTATGCCGTGGCGGTCTCCGACTACCAGCGCATCACGGCGCAGTAAAAAACGGCGGAGAATATTCTCCGCCGTTTTTTATTACCGCCGGGTGTTTCACGCTTTCGCAGGTTCGGTACTCACTACCGCGACCTCGTGCGAAACGGGAGCGATCATCCGCAGCATCCGCACCAGACCGCAGTGTTTCTCGTGCGTGAGGCCGATGGCGCGGCTGACCTTCGCCTGGTCGTCCTCGGAACCGCACTCGACGTTGTAAACGACATGGAATGAGGTGAATACGCTCTCCGATCGGAGTTCCTGGGTGGACAGCTCTCCCGAGAAGCCGATTTCGAACCGCTTGGGCGCGATGCGCTCTTTCCGCATGATCATCAGCGCCGTCTGTGCGGCGCATTGCGCGGCGGCGTAGAGCAGCAGGGCCTTGGGGTTCATTGTGTCGCATCCGGCGCCGTCTGCGGCCCGGAATTTTCCGTTTTCGGACATCTGTAAAGTTACTTTCTCAATCATGGTTTTCGGTTTTTTCGTTCAACGATCATCCGAGGGCAAATTCCGTTCCTCAGGTAGTGTGCGGATGGGTAAAAATTCGTATATTTGCCCGTATTTAGTGAAAATATGCGTATGCGAAAATTCCGGATATTGTTGCTGATCCTTGCCTCGGCGGCGTGCACCTTCGGTGCGCAGGCCGCCGGGCCCGAAATAGGGACGCTCATGGAGCGCGCCCGCGACCTGTTCGACTACGGCCGCTGGAGCGACGCGCGGCATGAGTTCCTGCGTGCGAAGGCCGCCCTGACCCCTTCGGACCGCCTGCTGGCCCAGGAGGTCGAGTTCTATTTGGCCGCCTGCGCCGTGGAGCTGGGCAGCGCCGATGCCGAAGGGGCCCTGCGTGAATTCGACGAGCGTTATCCCGGGTCGGTCTACGCCAACGACGTGCGTTTCGCCCTCGGGTCGTTCTACTGCTCGGCCGGGAACATGAAGAAGGCCCGCGAAGCCTTCGAAAAGACCGATTACAGGGCCCTGAGCGCGCCGCGCCGCGAGCAGTACGACATCCGCATGGGATACGTCGAGTTCGGCGACGGCAATTATGCGAAGGCATACGGCTATTTCGACCGCATCGGCAGCCGCAGTGAGTATGTCGATCACGCCCGTTATTACAAAGCCTATATCGACTATGCCGAGGGACGCTACGGCCGGGCGAAGCAGGGCTTCGAGACGCTCGCGCGCAGCGACGCCTACGGCGACGTGGTGCCGTACTACCTGTTGCAGATCGAGTTCCGCGAGGGCAACTACCGCTATGTGGTCGAGAACGGCGAGGCGCTGGCCCGCCGGGCGGTTCCCGAACGCCGCGCCGAACTGGAGCGCGTGATGGCCGAATCGTGGTTCCGGCTGGAGGATTTCAACAAGACGCTGGAGCACCTCGCGGCTTTCCGGAGCGCCGGCGGCGAGATGGACCGCGACGCCGCCTATCTCGAAGGCTTCTCGCTCTACCGCACGGCCCGCTATCCCGAGGCCGCGGAGTGGCTGCGCAAGGCGTGCGGCGCCGAGGATGCCCTGACGCAGAACGCCTCCTACCACCTGGCCGACTGCTACCTGCGCGCCGGGGACAAGGAGTCGGCGATGCAGGCTTTTGCGATGGCTTCGGACGAGTCGCTGGATGCCGCGATCGCCGAAGACGCGCTGTTCAACTATGCCAAACTGCAATACGAGCTGGGCGGCGGAGCCTTCAACGGGGCGATCAACGTGCTGACGCGCTATGTCGAACGCTATCCCTCGTCGCCGCGCGCGGAGGAGGCCCGGACGCTGCTGATCGCCGCCTACTACAACTCCCGCGACTACGACGCCGCCTACCGCGCCATCAAGGCGATGCCTTCGGGCGATGCCGACATCCGCGCGGCGTTGCAGAAAATAGCCTATTTCCGCGGGCTGGAGGCTTATTCCTCCGGCGATCTGAAAGCAGCGCAAAGCTACCTCGCGGAGTCCGCGGCGGTGAACGTCAGTCCGAAATACTCGGCTCTGACCTCTTTCTGGCAGGGCGAGATCGCCTTTGCGCAGGGCGATTACGCCGTTGCCGCCGCCAAATACAACGCCTACCTGAAACGGGCGCCCCGCACCGAGCGCGAATATGCCCTGGCGTGGTACAACTTAGGTTACTGCGCTTTCGACCGCAACGATCTCCGGCAGGCGCAGGAGGCTTTCGGCAAGTTCCTCGCCGCATGGTCGCCGCGCGACAGCTACCGCGCCGACGCGCTGAACCGATTGGGCGACGCGGCCTATTCCGACCGGCGGTTCGAAGCGGCCGTGGGGGAGTATGACAAGGCCATCGCGCTGGGAACGCCCGAAAAGCGATATGCTCAGTACAAACGGGCCATCACGCTCGGCATTCTGGGCCATACGGACCAAAAGCAGCAGGCCCTGCGGCAGATCGCCGCTGCGGGCGGGGACTATGCCGACGAAGCCTCCTATGAGCTGGGGCGCAGCTACATCGCGCAGGAGAAATATGCCGAGGGCGCCGCGCAGCTCGAAAAGTTCGTCGCGGCCTATCCCGCTTCGCCGCGCTGTATGCAGGCTTATTCCGATCTGGGGCTGGCTTACCTGAATCTCGGCGACAAGCAGAAGTCGCTGGCCTGCTACGACCGGGTGGTCGGGGCGTCGCCCCAGTCGGCCGAGGCCAAGGGCGCGATGCAGTCGATCCGCGAGATCTACGTTTCGGAGGGCGATGTGGACGCCTATTTCGACTATGCTGCCAAGGCGGGCGTGGAAAGCGACTTGACGGCTCTGTCGCGCGATTCGCTGTCGTTCGCCGCGGCGCAGAAGCTCTACCTCGGCGGGCAGCGGGATGCCGCCGCCAAGTCGCTGCGCAGCTATGTGGCGAGCTATCCCAAGGGCTATTACCTGACCGATGCGCTCTACTACCTGAGCGACTGCTATCTGCTTGCGGGTGACCGCGAGAACGCTATCGGGACGCTGACCCGGCTGGCCGGGCAGGGTACGAACCAGTATACCGTGGCCGTGCTGGAGAAACTCTCCGGGATGACGTTCGAGGACAAGCGCTGGGACGAGGCCGCGTCGGCCTACCGGAGGCTTTACGACGTGGCGCCGACCAAGACGGGCCGCGAGGACGCCATGACAGGTTATGTGCGCGCCACCGTTGCCGGGGGCGACGGGGCTAAAATCGCCGAAATGGCCGCTGATGTCTGCGGGCACGACGACGCGGGGGCCGTGGCGCTGCGCGAAGCGAAATATGCCTGGGCCGGGCAGCTGCGGGCCGAGGGCCGGAGCGCCGAGGCGGTGAAGCTCTACAAGGAGCTTGCGAAGGAGGTGCGCACGAAGGAGGGCTCCGAAGCCGCCTATTACGTGATCGAATCGACGTTCGAAAGCGGCGACATGGACAAGACCGAAGCCGCCGTGTTCGCCTTCTCGGAGCGGGAGCCGCAGGCTTACTGGCTGGCGCGGGCTTTCATCCTGCTGGGCGACGTTTACGTCCGCAAGGGGGACACGTTCCAGGCCCGGGCGACGTGGCAGAGTGTCGCCGACGGTTATTCGCCCGCCGACGACGGCATTGTGGAGGAGGCGAAGGCACGAATCGCAAAATTGAATTGACGATGAAGAGAGTCTTAATAGCCGCGGTGTTCGCGGCGGTTCTGCCGCAGCTGGCTGCGGCGCAGGTCGAGAAACAGGTCGAGGTGACCAAGGCGTATGTCCCGAAGGTGGAGAGCGCTTCGAAGCTGGCCGTCCGGCCCGATATGACCGACACGACGCGCCTGCGTCCCGAAATCGACTACACCATCACGCCGCTGTCGCTGCGCACGACGCTCTCGACGCGCCCGATACGCCCGGCGACGGTGACCTATTGGGAGTTCAACCGCCCGCTGCCCTTTTACGTGAAGGCCGGAGCGGGGTATCCGCTCAATTCGGTGCTGGATTTCTACGCCTCGTCGCAGAATCCTTCGACGGGTTATGTCATAGGCTACGTCAACCACGAGGGGCAGTATGCCAAGATCCGGAACGATTTCGGCGTGAAGAACCCCTCGACGCGGATGTTCAACCGTATCGGGGCAGCTGCGGGCAAATATTTCGGGAAGCATATCCTTGAAGGCGATCTTTACTATGACAACCGGATGTACCACCGCTACGGGGCTTATGCCCCTGCCGGGCTCGAACAGGAATTCGGGGCGGGCGACAGAAACGACTACGGCGATGCGCATGTCGCCGTGCGTTTCGGGGACGATTTCCAGGACCTCGGCCGCACGAACTTCGAAATCGCGCTGGGCGGCGGCATGTTCTTCGACCACTCCGACTGGCCCGGTTACGGCGAGAAGGCCCGCCAGACATCGCTGGAGGCCCGGGCGAAGATCGCCCGCGGGTTCGGCCGCAGCAGCTTTTCGCTCGAAGCGGGCTACGAGCGGCTGGCCGGGCAGAAATCCATCTCGGAGAACACCCAGCAGCTGATCCATGCCGCCCTGCGCTACGGCTTCGCGGGCGGGGTGGTGCGCCTCGATGTCGGGGCCGACTACTACCACGACAAGATCGAGGGGGCGGATGCCGAAAATTACGTGATTCCCTATGCCCGGCTCGATTTCAACCTCGGGACGCCGGGGCTGCGGCCCTTCTTCGAGGCCGACGGCGCCGTGAAACCGAACGATTTCCGGTCGCTGACGCTCCAAAATCCCTATGTAACGGCTTCGACGTGGCTCGATAAGAGCTCAGTCGATTACGATTTCCGCCTCGGGGTGGGCGGCAGCCTGTGGCGCAGCCGCTTCAGTTACCGCCTCTATGCGGGCGTCTCGATTCACGACAACCGGCTCTTTTGGACGGCCCTCTGGTCCGACGATCCCGAAAACGCCGGGTTCTTCGGTGCTTTCGTTCCCGTGACGGCGCGCCAGACCGTGACATCGTTCAACGGCGAGATCGAATACCGGCCCGTGAGCGTGCTGAAATTCGACCTGGCGGTGCACGGCTGTCTCTACAACGACGAAACGGACTTGAAAAACGGAGCGCCTTCGATTGCCGGAAACGTCGGTGTCGCCTACGAGGGCCGCAAGATCTCGTTCGGGGTGAAGGCGCTGATGCAGGGCGTCCGCCGCTGGTCCGCCTATGCGTATGATCCCGCCGGCATCCGCGCGCTGCCCGTCGTGCTGAATTCCTTCAAGGCGCCTTTTGCCGTCGATCTGCGGGTGAATTTCGACTGGAAGGTTTCGGGGCGCGTGACGCTCTTCGCCGAGGGGCGCAACCTCGCCGACCGCGACCTTTACGAGTATCCGTGGTATCCCGAGCAGGGAGCCGGTTTCACGGTCGGCATCAAGGCCAACTTCTGAGGGCTGAATTCGTTTTAATGATGATCATTTTCGGCTCGGCGTGACGGGCCGACGGAAATTATTGCTAACTTCGGACAAGTTTAATTCATTAACGCACACGACTATGAAACACACGATGCCTGAGCTTCCCTACGCATTGGAAGCGCTTGCTCCGAAGATGAGCAAAGAGACGCTCGACTACCACTACGGCAAGCACCTGCAAACCTATGTGGACAACCTGAACAAGCTGATCCCCGGTACGCCTTACGAGGAGATGCCGCTCGACGAGATCGTCCGCAAGGCCGACGGCGGTATATTCAACAACGCCGCCCAGACCTGGAACCATACTTTCTTTTTCCGGATGCTGACCCCCGCCCAGAAGCCCATGCCTGCGAAGCTGGCCGCAAAGCTCGCCGAGGCGTTCGGTTCGGTGGAGGCTTTCAAGGAGGAGTTCACCAAGGCTGCCGTGGGGCTTTTCGGTTCGGGATGGGCCTGGCTGGCGATGGACAAGGCCGGCAAGCTGTCGATCGTCGCCAAGTCGAACGCCGGCAATCCGATGACCGACGGCCTGCGTCCGGTGATGACGGCCGACGTTTGGGAGCACGCCTACTATATCGACTACCGCAACCGCCGGGCCGAGTTCATGGCCGCTTTCTGGGAGCTGATCGACTGGCAGAAGGTCGCCGACCGCTGCATCCCGAAGCGGTACAAGTGTACGGCCTGCGATTACGTCTACGACCCCGCCAAGGGCGATCCCGAGACCGGCATCGCTCCCGGAACGCCGTTCGACGAGATTCCCGACGACTGGACCTGCCCGATCTGCGGGCTCTACAAGTCCGATTTCGAGGCGATCGAGGAGTAAACGAAAAACCTCCGCAACCGAAGTTGCGGAGGTTTTTTCATGCCCGGAGGAGCGGATCAGAAGACGAATTTTTCGAGCTTCATCTCGCCCAGCTGCTGCATGCGCGGCACGAGGGTCGTGAAATGCGATGCCTGTTCATGGGCCGCAAGGGCCTTGGCATCGCTCCAGGTCTCGCAGATCATCAGAACGTCGCTGCGCGTGGCGCTTTCGAACAGGTCGTAAGCCACGCATCCTTCGTCTTTGAGCGAGGCGGCTGCCAGCTCCTTGGCCGTGCGCACCAGTTCCTCGCGGTTGCTCTCCGTCGTGCGGATAAATACATTGAGTCGTATCATTGCTTTCTCGTTTTTGATTTTGGCTGTCTACAAATATACGGAATTTTTTTCGGATATTGAAACCCGCGGCTGCAACTTCATGCTCCGTTCGGGCCGTTTTTTCGGCGCGGATGTTCCGCGGGCGGAAATAATTCGTTAATTTTGCGAAAAACGCAAGCAGACAGACTATGAAACGCATTTTCAATCCGTGGGAGGGCATGGAGGGCTACCATTGCTACGGCTGCGATCCGCACAGTCCGCAGGGGCTGCGGATGGAGTTTTACGAGGACGGGGACGACATCGTGAGCGTGTGGAACCCCCGCCCGGAGTTTCAGGGATGGGTGGACACGCTGCACGGCGGCATCCAGGCGACGCTGGCCGACGAGATCAGCAGCTGGGTCGTTTTCCGGAAATTCCAGACCAGCGGGGTGACTTCCCGGATGGAGGTCCGCTACCACAAGCCGATCCGTACGACCGGCGCGCGCATCGTCCTGCGGGCCCGCGTCGAGGAGCAGCGGCGCAATATCGTCCGTATCGCCGTGGAAATCCGCGACGTGCGCGGCGAGTTGTGCACCGAGGCGGTCTGCGTCTATTTCCTGTTTCCTAAGGAGAAGGCCCGCCGGGAGTTTCATTTCTGCGATTGCAGCGTCGGGGAGGACGACCGGAACCCGTTGGAAGAGGCGGAAAGTTGATCCTTCCGGGATTTTTTCGTATCTTACACCATTAATTGAACCTGTATGGAACTGAACGACAAAAAATTCGCCGTGCTGATCGACGCCGACAACATCTCGCACCGCAAGATAAAGGATATTCTGGATGAGATCGCCAACTACGGCACGCCGACGATAAAACGGATTTACGGGGATTTCACCAATCCGAAATTCGCCGCCTGGAAAGAGGTGCTGTTGGAGAACTCCATCACGCCGATCCAGCAGTACGCCTATACGACGGGCAAGAACGCCACGGATTCGGCGCTGATCATCGACGCCATGGACATCCTGCACAAGGAGGGCGTGAACGGATTCTGCATCGTGTCGAGCGACAGCGACTACACGCGTCTGGCCAGCCGCATCCGCGAATCGGGCAAGGAGGTGCTGGGGTTCGGCGAGAAGAAGACGCCGAAGCCGTTCATCAAATCGTGCGACAAATTCATCTACGTCGAGATTCTCGGGCTGACGCCTCCGCCGGAGAAGGCGGCCCCTGCGAAGAAGAGGGTAGGGACGAAGAAGCCCGCCGAAACCGAGACGCCGGCCGGACCCGCTGCGGAGTCGGCCGGGGAGAAAAGACCGGCACAGGATGCGGGGCACGCCTCGACGATCATCCGGCCGTTCGACGACGAGTTCCGCACGCTGCTGGAGAACACCATCGACGACGCTGCCGACGACAGCGGCTGGGCTTCGCTGGGCGACGTGGGCAGCGTGCTGTCGAAGAAGATGCCCGATTTCGACCCCCGCAACTACGGTTACAAGAAACTGTCGCTGCTGATCCGGGCGCTCTCCGACGCGGTGGACATGAAGACCGAGCAGCAGCGGATTTACGTCCGCAACCGGCTGGGATAGCGGTCAGAGCGGACGGAGGTTTCCGCGCGCGGTTTCATATTCGGCGACGAGACGGCGGAGTATGTCGCCGGCCGAAGGCAGGTCGTCGATAAGCGCGGCGATCTGTCCGATTTCCAGCTCCCCTTCGTCGAGGTCTCCCTCGAAAATACCCCGTTTCGGGCGTCCGCGGCCTACCAGCGCGAGCAGTTCCTCCGCCGTGGCGCCGCGGCTCTCGGCCTCCTCGACCGTGCGGCAGAAGCCGTTGCGGACGAGGCGTGTCGGTATGGCCTTTTTGAGCGTCAGGATCGTGTCGCCCTCCTGCACCTCCATGCACCGCCGTTTGAACGCCTCGCAGGCCGAGCTCTCCTGCGACAGTGCGAAGCGGGTTCCCAGCTGGCACCCTTCGGCGCCCAGGGCGAAGGCGGCCAGCATGCCGGCCCCCGTGGCGATGCCTCCCGCGGCGATGAGCGGCAGATCGACGGCTTGCCGCACCTGCGGAACGAGCGCCATCGTCGTCGTCTCCTCACGGCCGTTGTGGCCTCCCGCCTCGAACCCTTCGGCCACCACGGCATCGACCCCCGCATCGCGGCTTTTGAGTGCGAATTTCGAACTCGACACCACGTGCGCCACGCGGCAGCCCGCGTCGTGCAGGCGTCCGGTCCAGGTCGCGGGACTGCCCGCCGAGGTGAAGACCGCCGGAACGCGCTCTTCCGCGATGACCTCCATCAGCTGAGGCGTATAGCGATAGGCCAGCGGCACGTTGACTCCGAAGGGGCGGGAGGTGGCCGCGCGGCATTTGCGGATGTGTTCGCGCAGCAGTTCGGGGGTCATTGAGCCGGAGCCGATCAGCCCCAGTCCGCCGGCTTCGCTGACGGCGGCGGCCAGCCGCCAGCCGCTGCACCACACCATCCCGCCCGCGATGACGGGGTAGCGGATGCCGAAAAGGGTCGTGATTCTGTTTTCCATCGTTTGTTCGGTTTTCTGCGGGGCAAGATACAATTATTTTTCCAAAGCGGGGATATTCAAAGAAAAGCGGTGCCCCGACCCGTCGGATCAAGGCACCGTTATAGAAAAAAGGGTGAGCTACTTACATCGCACCGCTACGACCACATACCCTTGCTCGATTCCTCGCCTGGGGGATTCTGTGGGAGCTGGTCGTATAAGACTCACCCGGGCACAAAAGTAGGAATTTTTTATATCTTTGCAAAAAAATTTGCGGAATGTCTAAAAAAACATTGCTCCGGATCTCTCTGGGGGTGTTCGTCGTCGTCGTTGCGGCCGGTGTCGCCGTGCGGCAGCAGTTTTATGGAAATGCCGTGGCCGCGGAGCACGACCTTTACGTGAGCGGCCGGGCCGAATACGGAGAGGCGCTGGATTCGCTGCTGCCCCATATCCGGCATCGCCGCGCTTTCGGAGCCTATGCCCGGCGGATCGGTCTGGAACGGACGTTCAAGCCCGGGCACTATGTGCTGAAACCCGGCATGAGCGTCATCGAGGTGGCGCGCATGCTCAAACTGGGGATGCAGACGCCCGTGCGGGTGACGATCAACAACGTGCGCATCCCCGCGCAGCTGGCGCAGAAGCTCGCCCGGCAGATCGACGCCGATTCCGTGGCGATCATGCGGGCGCTGACCTCGAAGGAGCTGGCCGCCGAGGTCGGGTTCGACAGCGTGACGCTCTTTTCGATGTTCATTCCCGACAGCTACGAGTTTTACTGGACGGTGACGCCCGAGGAGTTCGTGAAGCGTATGAAGCGCGAATACGACCGTTTCTGGACCCCGGAGCGCGACGCCGAACGCAAGCGCAGCGGATTGAGCCGGCTGGAGGTGATGACGCTGGCGTCGATCGTCTACGAGGAGACCCGCAAGACCGACGAGATGCCCCGCATCGCCGGCGTCTATGTCAACCGCCTGCGCAAAGGCATTCCCTTGCAGGCCGATCCCACGGTGAAGTACGCCATGCAGGATTTCGGCCTGCGGCGCATCCTCTACAAGCATCTGAAATATCCGTCGCCCTACAATACATATATTAATAGGGGCCTGCCTCCCTCGCCGATCTGCATGCCCGGGAAGAACGCCATCGACGCCGTGCTCGGGTTCGAGCAGCACGACTACATCTTCTTCTGCGCGCGGCCCACGTTCGACGGCTACCACAACTTCGCACGAACTCTGCGCGAGCACAATGCCAACGCCCGGGCGTACAGCGCCGAGCTGAACCGGCGCAAGATCAAATAAATTTGACATTGCGCTCGCTTATTCGTATCTTTGTCATCCCATGCTGGTCAAGATTTACGAACAGAATCCTTCGGAGAAGGAGTTGCGCCGGGTCGTGGACCTTTTGGAGCGGGATGAGATCGTCATCTATCCCACCGACAGTGTCTATGCCTTCGGCTGTTCGCTGCGTTCGGCGAAGGCTATCGACAAACTGCGCCGCATCAAGGGCAAAGGTTCGGCGGCATTCACCGTGGTCTTCGAGAATATCGCCCAGGTCGCGGAGTACTGCCGGGTGGACAACGCCGTGTTCCGGATTCTGAAGCGGAATCTTCCCGGACCGTTCACCTTCGTGCTGGCGGCTTCGGCGCGGATTCCGGACAAGGCGCTCGAACGGCGCCGCACGATCGGCGTCCGCATTCCGGCCAACGGAGTGGCGCGCGCGGTGGTCGGGGCGCTGGGGTGCCCGATGATCACGGCCTCGGTGAAGGACGACGACGAGGTGGTGGAGTACACGACCGATCCCGAGCTGATCCACGAACGCTACGGCAGCGACGTGGCGCTGGTCATCGACGGCGGAATCGGCGACAATGTGCCCACGACCGTGGTGGACCTCACGGGCGACGAACCCGAAATCCTGCGCGAGGGCAAGGGGGATTTGCAATAGACGGATCAAATTGACGATATAAATGGATAAGAACAATTTCTGGAATGAAGCCGCGAAATGCGGCGCCGTCATCGGACTGATACTCGCCGTGTCGAGCGTCTTGGAGAACAGCGTGTTTTTCACGAGCGGCACGGGGTTTCTCTATCTGATGCTCCTCGAATTTTTCGCCGTGGCGGCCGTGCACTACTACCTGCTGCACCGTTACACGCGCCGGCGTTCGCAGCTCTACACCGCCGACGAGGGTTTCTCTTTCGGGCAGGGCTACGGCTTTCTGCTGGCCGTGTCGGGTTTCGCGGGCATCATCGTAGGCGTCGTGCAGGCGGTTTACCTGCACCTGATCGTGGGTTATGCGAACTACATCGACCATTACGTTTCGTGGATGACGGGGCTCTTCTCGCAGATGGGCGGCGCCTCCTCGTCGATGGAGGGAATGCTTTCTCAGATCGTCAACGAGTTGCAGAACTCGCCGGCGCCCTCGATGTTGAAAACGGTCTGGGGCGGCGTGTGGAGCTGTCTGCTCTTCGGCGTTGTTTTCGGCCTCATCATTGCGGGGGTGATCGCACGTGCTCCGAAACCCTTCGGCAAGGACTCCAACGAGTAGTCGCATCGTATGGATAAACTGGACATATCGGTCGTAGTGCCGCTCTACAACGAAGCGGAATCCCTGCCCGAACTGGCGGAGTGGGTCGATCGGGTGATGCGCGAAAACGGCTTCTCCTACGAAATGATTCTGATCGACGACGGTTCGTCGGACGGTTCGTGGGAGGTCGTCGAGGGGCTCAAAGAGCGCTATCCGGCCGTCCGCGGCATCGGCTTCGCCCGCAACTACGGCAAGTCTGCGGCCCTCTACTGCGGATTCGCGGCGGCGGAGGGCGAGGTGGTCATCACGATGGACGCCGATTTGCAGGATTCGCCCGACGAAATTCCCGAACTGCGCCGCATGATCCTCGAAGAGGGTTACGATCTGGTCTCGGGGTGGAAGAAACGGCGTCACGATCCCGTGGGCAAGCGCTGGCCCAGCAAATTCTTCAACTGGACAGCCCGGAGCGTGTCGGGCATCCGGCTCCACGATTTCAACTGCGGGCTGAAAGCCTACCGCCGCAAGGTGGTGAAGGCCATCGAGGTCTACGGCGAGATGCACCGCTTCATTCCGATCCTGGCCAAGCAGGCCGGGTTCCGCCGCATCGGCGAAAAGGTCGTCGATCACCACGCCCGCAAGTACGGGCATTCCAAATTCGGCGTCGAACGGATGGTGAAGGGCTATCTCGACCTGATCTCGGTGCTGTTCATGTCGCATTTCGGGCGTTCGCCGATGTATTTCTTCGGCAGCCTCGGGACGCTGATGTTCCTTCTGGGCGGCGGAACGACGGTGTGGATCATCGCCGAAAAACTCTGGAAACAGTTCCACGACCTGCCTTTGCGCGCCGTGACCGACCAGCCGCTGTTTTATCTGGCGATTCTGGCCGTTATTCTCGGCGTCCAGCTCTTTTTGGCGGGGTTTTTGGGGGAACTTATCAACAGAAACTCTTCCGAGCGGAACAAATATCTGATCGACAAAACTTTATAAATGATGATACAACGAATCCAAACGCTTTATCTGCTGATTGTCACGGCTTTGATGGCCGTCACGCTCTTTGCGCCTCTGGCATGGTTCGCGGGTGACGCCGGGGAGTTCGGACTCTATGCCTTTGCGTTGAAGACGGCCGAAGGCGAGGCCGTACAGCCTGCGGTCTACATGGGAACGGTGCTGGCGTTGGCCTGCGCGCTGCCGTTGGTCACGATTTTCCTGTTCCGCCGCCGGCTGCTGCAAATCCGACTCTGTGTGGTCGAGATCGTGTTGCTGCTGGGCTGCGTGGCTATGGAGGGCGTTTATTATTTTCTGAGTTGGCGGGTCTTTTCCGACCTGGCGTTCCACACGCAGGGATTCAAGCCCGCCATTGCATTGCCGCTGGTCTGCCTGTTGTTCGCATACCTGGCGGCCCGGGCTATTTTCCGCGACGAATTGCTGGTGCGCGCGGCCGACAGAATCCGTTGATCTGTCCGCATCCGACTGGACCCGGGGTGTGCCGAAAGGTGCGTTCCGGGTCTTTTTATCCCCGGCGAATGAGGCGCGCGGAGAAAAACGAGATAAAATGGACCGATATGGTTATTAAAAGAATGTTACAAACTTTGCAGGTCCGGAAATAAATTTTATCTTTGAGACATAATATTGGCATTATGTAATGAATTGAAATTTATATTGGCTACATACAATTATTTTTTAATTAACACTAAACTCTATGAAAGCAGTAAACTTATGGAAAACATTGTTCTGCGCGGCGTTGGCGGTCACTACCTTCGGTGCCTGCTCGGACGATGACAAGGACGATGAAGGCGGGCTTCCGTCGATCACCGTGAACGGCGAGGCTTCGGCTACTGTCGCCGTGAAACTCGACGGTGGGACTACCGATGCCATCGAGGTCGTTTCGACCGGCAGTTGGGCATTGACTTTCGATGACGAGACGGCTTCCGCCTGGTGCCATCCCAGCAGGGAGACGGGCGGCAAGGGTAAAACGACGCTGACTTTCACCGTAGATCCGTGGGAGGGTGCCGCAAGCAACGCCGAGCGTCAGGTTACCGCTAAACTGCTTACGAACGGCAGTTTCGAGGGTATTCCCATTCCCAAGACGGCCACGATCACCGTTAAGCAGAACGGTGCCGGTTCGACGGAGGTTACCACCAATGTAAAAGAGATTCGCGCTCTGCTGAAAGCGATGAACCCGGGGCAGTCTAAAGTGGACGTTACTGCCGAGATCGCAGCGATGACGATTACCGGTATCGTAGTTTCGGAGTTCGAAGGCCATAATTTTGGTAACGATTACAATATTGCAGTGCAGGATTCGGAAGCGGCTGAGGATTCGGGTCTTACGCTCAATGCTAATAAATTCCAGGAATTGGCTCTCTCTGCCGGTACGACCGTTACGATTCCGTTGACGGGTGCTAAAGTAAGCACTTATGGTGGCGTGATTCAGTTGGCCATCAGCAACGATGTCGCAATCGAGACTTCGACCGGTACGGCTCCCGAGCCGGTAGTCGTAACGCCGGATCAGCTGTTGAGTTATGAATCGATGCTGGTTAAGATTGAGGATTGTATGCCTGCGACGGGTACTGCCGGAACGGCCTGGAATAATTCAACGAATAAGGGCAATGCTAACTTTACTACGACCGCAGGTCAGACTTTCGTAGTCCGTACCGGCAACAGCGCTGCATTCAAAAGTGAACTTATTCCGGACAAGAGCGGTTTCTTGATCGGTATCGGAGGCCAGTTCAACGGCGACAAGCAGATTTCGCCTCGTACTGCATCCGATTTAAGCGGACTTGATCAGCCGATTCCTGAGCCTGAATACCAGGAGGTTACTATTAACAATCTTGGTGAAGGCAACTACCTCGTGAAGAATGCGACGATCGTCGGAGTTCACCAGAAAGGAGTTATGTTCGGGCAGGAAGTGTCCGGGACTGTGTATTATGTGCTTGGTTTCAATAACGGTTGGACCACTCAAACTGCCAATCCTTATATTGCGAATGTTGATAAATTAGCGGAGTTAAAGGGTACCAGCGCTCTCCGTTACGGTCTTTATCAGTTCTCTGATTTCGATGTTACGGTAGGTGCTGCTTCGACGCTGCAACTGCCTGCACCGGTCAATTTCGATGCGGCTGCTATTGATGCATATGTTGCTGATCCTGTTTACAAATATGTCAAGGTAGTAGGAGTTCTTGATATTGATACCTCGAATCCGGATTACAAAACCTACACGATCACGATTGCCGGCGTTACGGGTAAAACCGTTGCATTCGCATACGGTCTGGATTCGTATTACGCGGGTCTGGTTTCCGGAGATGTCGTTGAGGCTACCGGTTTTGCGTTGGGTTACGATACCTCTAACTCGAAACTGAATATCATGCTTCGTGACATTCAGAAGAATACCACGGTACCTGCGGTTACGATTACGACTGAACCTGAAACCTTTGCAGCAACTGATCCTCAGCAGCAGACGCTGGCCTATACGTTCGCCAATACGACTGCCGCAGAGATATCGTTTGCAATCGAGGGTACGAATGCCGATAAGTTTACGATTGTCAGCACGACGGACGCCAATGTAGTGGTGAAGGCTAACGGCAACAACGAGTCGGATGCCGCCTATACGGCAAATCTCGTTGCCAAGGTTGCCGGTGCGACGCTGGCTTCGGTAGAGTTGAAGCAGGAGGTTAAACAGCTTGAAGGTACGAATACGGCGACGTTTGATTTCTCTACGATAACTGAAACTGGTACGGCTGCCGAGATGATTGTTGATGGGATCAAATTAACACCTGACAAAGCAGCTGGTTCTACTTCTCCGGGTGTGAATAAAGCTGGCGAATGGAGATTGTATAGAGCGAATAGCATGACGATTTCCGGTGCTACGATTATTAACATTGAAATAACATTCTCTTCGACCAGTTATATGGGTGCGGATTTTTCTGCAGACCTTGGGACATATGCTACTACTGATAAAATTGGTACTTGGACGGGCAGTGCAACGAGTGTTGTGTTTACGAATGGCACTACGAGTAGTGAAAATGTTCAAGCTCGCATAAAGAAAATTGTAGTTACCTACAAGAAGTAGTCAAGGAAACTGACTTTGAAAACAAACCACTCTTGGCGGGGATAAAACCCCGTCAAGAGTTTGGTTTCTAAACAGGTCCGAGGACCGTGGCCTTTTTTAGCTATTTTTGCATGGTGAAATTCATGAAACAGACGGGCTTGCTATACATTGCATGGTCGGCAATGCTTGTCCTTTTCGCGGGATGCAGCGACGATGACGACGGAGGTGTGAAACCCCTGGCGCAACTCGAAGCAAAAACCGTGAATTGTATAACCAAAACGGACAGGCTCCTTACCCAGGGCCCGAAGGGGCAGACCTTCCGGGCGAAGATCGTACTGGCGGCGGGCGAGGAGTGGTGTTCGTTCGATCCGGCGTCACGGCTTGCGACGGCTGCGGGCGGTGCGGTGGGAGAGGCGCTGCCTCTCTACCTGGAGGAAAACAGCACCGAAGAGTACCGCGCGGCGGAAATATCCGTCACCTATTCCGGCGGTTATTCCGTGACCCTGCGGTTGTGGCAGATGCCCTATTCCGCAACTCCGGAGTACGACCGGGCATGGGGTGAATTGCCCGGATACCGCGAGGACGCCAACTATATTTATAAGACCTACAACACGACGCTGGTCGGCAATAAATATTTCGCAGGAGGATATGTCCGCAATTTCACGGTCTGCTACGACAAAAAGACGCGGGTTTCGCAATGGGTGGCCTATCCGGTCTTTTATGCCCTTTACGAGGCGCCCCAGTTGTCGCGGGTCAATGCTTTCGGTTACGATCCGAACGACCAGCTGCCGGTAATTCCGACGGCCGATCAGCAGAACATCAGCTCGGGTTACGGACAGCGGGGGTACGACCGCGGGCACATGCTGCCCCAGGCCACACGTTACAACAACTATGCGGCCAACCGGATGACCTATTATGCGACTAACATGATGCCCCAGAACAGCGCGTTCAACCAAGGCGTTTGGGCGCGGCTCGAAGGGCAGGTGCGTCAGTGGGGACCGCTGCCGAGCGGAGTGCGTTACGACACGCTCTATGTGGTGACGGGCGCCAGCTTCAAGAAATCGACGACGATTCCCAACGCCAACGGCCCGATCACCGTGCCGTCGCATTGCTGGAAGGTGCTGCTCAAGCAGACGGGCAACCTGCATAAGGAGCTTTGGGAGCTTGCGGCCGACGAGGTGAAGACCATCGGTTTCATCTTCACCAACGATGCGGCCGGAGCCGCGACGGGCACGGCCGCGGCGGCCTGCACGGTGGAATATATTGAGGAGCAGACGGGTTTCAAGTTCTTCCAGAACCTCGATCCCGACGTTGCCGATGCGGTCAAAAAACAGAAAAATATTGCCGACTGGCCGGGAATTTATTGATAAGGACCTTAATTGCATATCGTTATGAAGAAAATCCTTTTGACAGGACTGTTTGCCTCCCTCATCGTGGCGGCATGCTTTGCGCAGAAGCCCTATAAAGTGGTCTTCTACAACTTCGAGAACCTGTTCGACACCATCAACGAACCGGGGGTGCTGGACGAGGAGTTCACGCCCGAAGGACCCAAGAAGTGGAACACGGCCAAGTACACCAAGAAGATCGGAAACCTCGAACGGGTGTTGTTCGACATCGCCGCCGAGGACAAGGATTTTCCCGTCGTGATCGGCGTCTCGGAGATCGAGAACCGCTCGGTGATGGAGGATGTGATCGCACAGCCGAAACTCGCGCACGGCAACTATCGCATCGTGCATTACGACTCGCCCGATGCCCGCGGCGTGGACGTTGGGTTCTACTACCGTCCCGACGTTTTCAAACTCGAAGGCAGCGCGGCCATTCCGTTCAAAATGCCCGAAATGCCGAACTTCAAGACGCGCGATTTCGTCACGATGTGGGGCACGATCGAGAACGAGCCGTTCTTCTTCCTCGTGAGCCACTGGCCCTCGCGGCTGGGCGGCAAGGAGGCTTCGGACCCCAAGCGTCTGGCTGCGGCCAGCCAGGTGAAGCACATCGTCGATTCGGTGATGGCGGCCAATCCGGCTACGAAGGTGGTCGTGATGGGTGACCTGAACGACGACGCCACGGACGCCAGCGTCGTGGAGGGGCTGAGCGCCAAGGGCAAGATCAAGGACGTGAAAGAGGGCGACATGTTCAATCCCTTCATCGCCCTGCTGAAAGCCGGTTACGGCACGCTGGCCTACCGCGATGCGTGGAATCTGTTCGACAACATCGTCGTTTCGGAGAACCTGGCGACGGGCTCCACCGGCGAACTGAAAATCCAGCCCGTCGGCAAGTCGAAATTCTACGGGGGCATTTTCCGCCGCCCCTACATGATCCAGAAGGAGGGCCAGTACAAGGGTTATCCGCTGCGCACGTTCGTCGGCAACGACTTTCAGGGCGGTTTCAGCGACCACTTCCCGGTCTATATCTACATTGCCAAATAAACACGCTAAAATATTTGTATGAAACTCAAAATTTTACTTATTCTGATGCTCGCCGCCGTGACCTTCACGTCCTATGCGCAGGACGGAGGCATCCGCGGCAAGGTGGTCTCGCGCAACGGCCGCGTGGCACTGAGCAACGTACGGGTGAAGATCGAAAGTCTGGGACTGACGGTCATGACCGACAAAGACGGCAATTTCGTTATCGAGAACCTCCCCAAGGGTGACTACACGCTGTCGTTCGCAACTCCCGAGTTCGAGCCGCTCGACCTGATGGTCCGCGTGGACAACCGGAACGTGAAGGATCTCCGGCAGGTCATCATCGTTCCGACGGGCCCTGCCGGCGGTGTGCTGGACGACGCGATCTTCGCCGAGTTCGACAACGACTCCTCGTCGTCGGACACGCAGGCGCTGCCCTCGTCGCTCTCGTCGTCGAAGGACCTGTTCAGCAACATTGCGTCGTATCGTTTCAGCGAAATGCGCTTCAACGTCCGCGGCTACGATTCGCAGTATTCGGACATCTACCTGAACGGCATCCGCTTCAACGATGCCATGACCGGCTACGGCCCCTGGTCGTTGTGGAGCGGTCTGAACGACGCCACGCGCAATCAGGAGAATTATACGGGCCTCGAAGCTGCTGACTTCGGCATCGGCGGCATCGGCGGCATGACCAACGTCAACGCCCGCGCTTCGCAGATGCGCAAGGGCTTCCGGGTCAGCGTGTCGAACGGCAACCAGATGTACCGTTTCCGGGCGATGGTCTCCTACGGTTCGGGACAGCTGGACAACGGCTGGTCGTATGCCTTCTCGGTGGGTACCCGTCAGGGCGGCAACGGCTATGTGGACGGCGTTTATTACAACTCCTATTCCTACTTCGCTTCGGCCGAGAAGCTCTTCGGCGACAACCACCGTCTGGGCCTTACGCTGATGGCGTCGCCTTCGGAGCGCGGAGCCCAGCAGGCATCGACCGACGAGGCCTACCGCCTGTTCGGCAACAACTACTACAATCCCAACGTGGGTTATCAGGCCGGCAAGCTCCGCAACTCGCGCGTGCGCAACACCCACGAACCGATCGTGATGCTGAACTACACGTGGGACATGTCGGAGAACACGCGCCTGAACGCCGCCACGGCGCTGCGTTTCGGTAAGAACGGCTATTCGGCGCTGACGTGGAACGGCGGCGCGGACCCCCGCGGCGATTACTACCGCTACATGCCTTCATCGGACGGCACGCAGATCGTGCCGGGCATCACCACCGATCAGACGATCTATTTCTATTTGCAGGATGCCATCATGGCGGCCGGCGTATGGGACGGTATGCTCGACTACGACGATTTCTTCCACAAGAACCAATACATAGATACGGACCCCGTACTGTCCAAACTGATGGGCAACCAGTACCGTTCGAACTACATGATCGAGGAGCGTCACACCGACCAGCTGGATTACAACCTGGCGGTCAACGTGCAGCATAACATGCGCAACAACATGCGCATCGTCGGCGGCGCCAACCTGCGCGTCAACCGCACGAATTACTATTCGGAGGTCAAGGACCTGCTGGGCGGCGACTACTGGTACGACATCGACAAGTTCGCCGAGCGCGACATGGCCAGCACCGAGGCTTACCAGAACGATCTGGATTATTACTGGGCTACGGGTCACGCCCGCATTGCTCGCGTCGGCGACAAATACGGCTACTACTACCGGGCGCACCTGCTCGAAACCAACGCCTGGGCCAACTATACGTGGGGCATCGGCGGTTTCTCGCTGGGTGTCGCCGGATCGGTCGGCTATTCGCAGATGTACCGCGAGGGTATGTGGCGCAAGGGTCTGTTCCCCAACAATTCGAAGGGCGACTCGAAGAAGCTCGGCTACCTGACCTACGAGGGCAAACTCTCGCTGGGCTACAAGTTCTCGGGCGCCCATTCGCTCGAAGCCAATGCGGTTTACTTGCAGCAGGCTCCGAAGTTCGCCACGGCATTCGTGTCGCCGCGCACGCGCAACACGACCACTCCGGGCCTGAAGGCCGAGAAGGTGTTCGGCGTAGACCTCACCTACAACCTCAATCTGCCCTACATCAAGGCGCGTCTCTCGGGATACTATACGACGATCACCGACCAGTCGAAGGTCATCTCGTTCTACGACGATACCCGCAGTTCGTTCACCAACTTCGCCATGAGCGGCATCGATAAGGAGCACTACGGCGTGGAACTGGGCCTTTCGGTTCCGGTATGGCAGGGGCTTTCGGTCGTCGGCGCCGTGAGCTGGGGCGAGTACACCTACACGTCGAACCCCAACTTCGTGCAGACGGTGGACAACATGGACAAGATCGTGTTGAAGGATAAGGTCAACTGGGACGGCTTCCATGTGGAAAGTTCGCCGCAGCTGGCCATCAACGTCGGTCTCGACTACCGCGGACCCCGCAACTGGTTCGCTGGCGTGAATTTCAACTACTACGACGATCTCTACCTCTCGATGAACCCGCTCTACCGCACGGCAACGGCTACGGAGTACTACACCAACCAGATCATCGCCGAGGTGTCGAAGCCCGAACCGAACGTCGAAACGCTGGCGCAGGCCATCGCTTCGGTGAAGAAGATCCGCAATCAGGAGAAGTTCGGCGGGTATTACACCCTCAGCGCCAACGTGGGCAAGAACTGGTATATCCACCGCAACTACATGCTGGGATTCAGCCTCGAGGTAAAGAACATCCTCAACGATCAGGACATCCGCACGGGCGGCTACGAGCAGATGCGCATGAGCAAGGTGCGCGGCGAGGGCGGCGATTACATCTACGGCCGCTTCCCCTCGAAGTATTTCTACCTGTTCGGTACGACCTATTACCTGAACGTCTATTTCCGTTTCTAACCGAGAAGAGATTATATTATGAAAAGTCTTAAAATAGCATTTGCACTTCTTGTCGGCGTTCTGGCCGCAGGATGCTACAACGATTTCGATACCCCGGGGCCGCGGAAGCTCTACACCGACGACGACATGGCGCAGCTGGGGCTGCAACAGGTCTCGATCAAGACGGTCAAGGGCTGGTTTACGGAGGCTTTCGGCGGCATTTCCGGCACGGGTACGAACAACAACGGCTGGGAGAATACCAAGACGCTGAAATTCGGCGATCTCACGCCCGACGAGGCGCAGTTCATCAGCCTCAAAGGCCGTCCCGATGCTTCCGATAAGTATATCAAGGGCAAGGTCATCAGCAGCGACCGTCAGGGCAACATCTACAAGTCGCTCTACATCTACGACGGTACGGCCGCCATCGAGCTCAAGCTCTACAACGGCCTTTACCTCGATTACCTGCTCGATCTGGACAACATGAAGAGCCAGTGGGTCTATGTGCGCCTCGACGGCCTCTATCTGGGCAACTACCGCATGATGCTTTCGATCGGCGGCGCTCCGTCGGACGGCATCAACACGGCCGGCACGCACAAATACTACGCCAACTCGAATCTCGACAATCCGCGGGTCGCCAAGCTGAATGTCTTCGCCGGGGAGTACGTGCCGCTGGAAGCCTCGGACATCCTTGAGGTGGACGCTTCGAACTACACCTCGCTGGGCGAGGATCAGTTGGGGCGTCTGGTGCGGTTCAAGGGGATCAAGGTCCGCTATGCGGGCTATCCGAATCAGGACGGGGTGACCAATCCGCCTCTCAAAAGCGGCACCTCGTCCAGTTCGAGCGAGAATCCCTATCCGAGCTGGATCGTGACCGACTGGGGGACGCCCCGTTTCGGTGCGTGGTACCGTTGGGCCTATAACCGGGACAACGTGCGCCTCTATGCTTCGGTGCTGATCTCCTACAACGACGCCGCCACATCTACGGCTGAGGCGGGCATCTACGGAGTTCGCACGAGCGGTTATTCGCAGTTCGCCATGAAGCCCATTCCGAAGGACGGGGCCGTGGGCGACGTGCTCGGCATCTACGGTGTTTACGGCACGCAGTGGAACTATGCCCAGTATCAGATTTCGGTGAGCCGTATCGAGGACCTCGCCTTCAAGACGGAGGACCTGCTGACGGAGGCGCAGATCGAGCGGATGACGCCGGCGTCGTCCTACGATCCTCCCGTGAAGAACGGCGGCGACGACTATACGGGCGAATGATCCCGTCGCGGATTCTGAAAAAAACTGCGGTCCTCCAGTTTCGGAGGACCGCAGTTTTTTCGTGCAGGTATGGGTGGCGCCTCAGCGCTTGTGCCATTTGCAGGAGGTCTGGTAGTAGTAGACGGCCCGGTCGAGCTGCGTCGTGTCGGTCTGCGCGGCGGGTTCGAGGTTGTGGGGATTCTCCTCGGTGGGCACCACGCGGTATTGCTCGTAGCGGCGCACGGGCGACAGGATGGTGAACGTGTCGCCTTCGAGATAGCCCAGGTCCTGATAGGTGGCGATGAAGGCCCGGTTGACGTAATCGGGATCGAAGATGCTGCGGCCGTAGAAATGCGAATCGTAATCCATGTCGAGCAGCGACAGCAGGGTGGGCATCAGGTCGATCTGCGAAACGATCCCCTCGATCTGCTGCGGGGCCACGAATCCCGGGGCGAAGATCAGCGCCGGAATGTGGTATTTGTGCAGCGGGATTTCGGTGCGGCCCGCGCTCGACGCGCAGTGGTCGGCGGTGATGAGGAAGATCGTATTGTCGAACCACGGCTGTTTCGACGCTTCGGCCAGGAACTGCCCCAGGGCGTAGTCGGTGTAGAGCACGCCGCCCGCGCGGGTCTTCGAGTCGTTGGGGATGCGGATCTTCCCGGCGGGGTAGGTGAAGGGGCGGTGGTTGCTGACGGTCATGACATGGGCGAAGAACGGCTTCCCGTCCCGCGACTGCTCGCCGAGGGTGCGGATCACTTTCCGGTAGGCATCCTCGTCGCAGACGCCCCAGATGTTGGCAAAGGTGATCTCTTCGGGCGAATAGCTCTTCTGGTCCACGATGTCGTATCCGTTGCCCGAGAAGAAGGTCTCCATGTTGTCGAAATAGCTGTTGCCGCCGTAGAAATAGGTCACGTTGTAGCCTTTTTCACGCAGCAGGGCTCCCGTGGAGTGCATTCCGGCGTTGTTCGGGCGTTTGATGATGCTCTGCCCGGGGCAGGGCGGGAGCGACAGCGTCACGGCCTCCAGTCCGCGCACCGTGCGGTTGCCCGTGGCGTAGACGCGGTCGAAGGCCATGCCCAGCCGGTAGAGCGAGTCGAGGACCGGCGTGATCGACTCCGTGTTGCCGAAACGCTCCATGTACGAGGCGCTCATGCTCTCGATGGTGACGAGCACGATGTTGCGGCGGATTTCCGACCCCCCCCCGGCGCTTACCGCATGCAGGTTGTCGCCCGTACTGCCGTAAACGCCGTGGACGAAGGCTTCGGCCTCGGCTTCGGGACGCGTGATGTAGAATTGTTCGTAGTCGAGGGAGTTCTTGACGAAGGCGTCGTAGAACTTGTAGAGCCCGTTGGCTTGCAGTTCGTTGACGTAGACGTTTCCGCTGTCCTGAAAGCGGGTGTTGAAGTTCAGCAGGCCGATCGCCGCGAACAGCGCCGCGACGTAGGCCGGGGCGACGACGGCTTTCCACCGCCATCCTTTGAGGTATTCGGCCTGTACGAGGTCGCGGCGGAAGAGATACCACGTGATGAGCAGCGTGACGACGACGATGCCGAGCGTCATCGGGACGACCGGATAGGATTCCATGATGTTGCCCACCACCTCGTTGGTGTAGACCAGATAATCGACGGCGATGAAGTTGTAGCGGACGCCGAATTCGTTCCAGAAGAAATATTCGCTGATGCCGTTGAAGACGATGGCGCCCACGTAAAGGACGACGAAGAGCGCGAACCACACCGTAGTCCAGTGGTTGCGGAATCCCTCGGGCAGGAAGAGCCGCAGGGCGAAGCTGCCGGCCCAGTAGCCCAGGACGCACGTGGCGATCCGGGGTGCGACGCTTCCGTATTCGTCGAAGATCGTGTTGAAGAACGCGACGTAGCAGAATGCCGCCGCGAGCAGGGCGAGAATGATCCAGCCCCACGGCTTCGTGTACTTGGTGCGCGAGACGCTCAGCATGAAGAGCCACAGGAAGACGAAGCCCACGGTCGCGGCGCAGAGGTCGTTCATGGCCCCGAACAGGAATATTTCGAGCCATTCGCCGAACGAGAAGTCCAGCGATGTCGTCTGGGCGTTGAACAGGAGTACGATGCGCAGCACGAAGCCGACGGCTGCCGTCAGCAGCGCGAGCTTGATGTAGAGGCCGGAGACCAGCCGGATACTTTTTTGCATGATAAAGCGTGTTGGTTGTTTCGGTTGACAAAGTTAACCATTTTCGGCTATTCCGGCTAACGGAGAAGGCAGCCTTTCGGGGCTGCCTTCTCTGATCGGTTTGAAAAAATGTTCTATTTTTCCTTTTCCTTTGCCGGACGCATGATGACTTTCACGAGGTTGCCGTCGGCGAGGAGCTTTTTGGCGAGGGCCTGTACGTCGGCATTCGTGAGGTTGCGGACGGCCTGCTCGTATTGGCCGACGTAGTCCAGCCCCGAGCCGTATTTGGCCTGGATGTAGTTCATCCATCCCGAATTCATCTCCAGACTGTTTTTCCAGCTTTTGAGCATGAACTCGCGGGTTTTCTCGATGTCCTCGCTTCTGGGGCCGTTCGCGGCGATCTCCTCGATCTCTTTCATCACGATTTCGCACAGCTCGTCGGCCATCTCCTCGTTGGTGTCGAACGAGATGGTCATGTCGTAGGTCTCGCGGGGGATGTATTCCGTCGAGCCCTGGACGCTTACGCCGTAGGTGCCGCCCTTCTCCTCGCGGATCGAGATCAGGTAGCGCGAATCGAGCGCTTGAGTGAGGAACGTCAGGGCCACCTTGTCCTTGAACGTGTAGGGCATCTTGCCCGAGAAGTAGTAAACCACCGACACCTTCGGCTGCTGCATCGGGGCGGTGAACTCCTCCGCAACCTCGCCTTTGACGGGTTCTACCTTGTCATCGACGTAATTCAGGGGCTTCCTGGCGGCGGGGATCGAACCGATGTACTTCTCCGCGAGGGGTTTCAGCGTTTCGGGGTCGATGTTGCCCACGAACGTGAAGACGAATCCGTTGGCGCCGGGGTAGAGTTTCGCGTAGACGGCGGGCAGCCGCTCGAAGTCGAATTTGTCGATGATCTCGTTCGAGATCATCTGCCGGCGGGGGTTGTGGCCGTAGGTCACGTCGATCACCTTCTCCTGCATCAGGTAGTCGGGGTTCGTGCGGGCGTTCTCCAGCTGCGAGCGGAGCATCTTGATCAGGTTGTCGTAGTCGTTGCGGTCGAAGCGCGGCTGCGTGAAGTTGAGGTAGAGCAGTTGGAGCATCGTCTCGATGTCCTTGGGCGAGCAGACACCCTTCATGGCGCTGGCGTAGTTCTCCACCGAAGGCTGCACCGACGCCGTTTTGCCCGAAAGCTGCTTCTTGAGCTCCGTGGCTGGGAATTTGCCGACGCCCGACATCGAGTTCACGGCGGGCATCATCTCGCCCATGTAGAACTCCCCGTCGGAGAGCACCGACAGACCGCCTTTGGCGACGACGCTCATGCGCACCTCGTCGGCTTTGAAATCCGTGTGTTTCACGACGACCTTCGCACCGTTGGCCAGCGTCCATTCCGTCGTGCCGAGTTCGGCGTCTTCGGCCGTCTTCTTGACGGGCGAACCTTTCAGAACGGTGCCTTCGGGAATCAGCGGCTCCTTGACCACATTGTCCTCGTAGGCGGCGACTTCGCCGGCGGCCACCTTGTCGCGGATGGCGAGCAGCTCTTCGGCGGTCGGCGCCGCGAGCCCCTCCTTCTCGGGGGCGGTGACGATGATGACCTGATTGTTCGGGGTGATGGTCTGCGCGGCGAAGGCGTTGACGGCATCGACGTTGAGCATCTTGATCAGCATGCTGTCGAGCTGCCATTCGGTCTCGGCGTCGGGCATCGGGGTGTTCTTGCTGTAATTGTTCAGGTAGGTCTGCACGAACTCGCCGTTGCGGCGGTCGTTGCGGTTGGCGTAGGTGCGTTCGGCCTGGCGCATCAGGTTCTCCTGGGCGCGTTCGAACTCACCCTGCGTGAAGCCGTGGCGGCGGACCCTCTCCAGCTCGGTGCAGAGCGTCTCGAAGCCGCGGGCCAGCTTGCCGTCCTGCGTCATCGCAACGAATACCGTGGCGTTGAGCGTCGGGATGATGCCGATCACATCGCCCGTGCCCATGCCGGCACCGAGGAACGGTGCGTCGGGCTGCATGGCGATCTCTTGCAGGCGGGCGTTCTCCATGGTCGTCATATAGGCTTCGATCACGTTGTTGGCCTCGGCGACGACCGTATTGGCCAGCTGCTCGGGGAGCGCCGGGCGCTTGATGAAGAGCTGCACCTTCGTGCCCTGCATTTCGGGGTCGGTGAAGATGCTCACGATCGGCTCCTCGTTATCGGGGACCACGATGGTCTCTTTCTGCGAAGCGTCGGCGGCGGGTGCCGGAATGTCGGCCATCAGCGTCTTGATCTTGTTCTCCACGGCGTCCACGTCGATGTCGCCCACGACGACGACGGCCTGATAGTCCGGACGGTACCATTGGGCGTAGAAATCTTCCAGCTCCTTATGCCGGAAGCTCTTCAGTCCGTCGAGGTAGCCGATCAGGTTGCGGTGCTCGTATTTCGTGCCCTTGCCCAGCGCTTGCAGCAGCTTCATCGTCGAACGCCACGATGCGCCGTCGCGCGTGCGGAGCTCCTCCATGATCACGCCGCGCTCGGAGTCGATCTCCTTGGGTTCCAGGGCGATGAAGTGCGACCAGTCGTGCAGGATCAGCAGCGCCGAGTCGATGATGCCTTCGCGCGAGGTCGGTACGTCCGAAATGTTGTAGATCGTCTGGTCCCAGCTGGTTCCGGCGTTGAGGTTGGCGCCGAATTTCACGCCCACGGTTTCCAGATACTCCGTGAGCTGCTTGCCCGGGAGGTTCTTGGTGCCGTTGAAAGCCATGTGTTCGAGGAAGTGGGCGAGTCCCTGCTGGGAGTCGTTCTCTTGGATGGCTCCCACGTCGTGCAGGATGTAGAAATCGGCCTGTCCCTTCGGCTTTTCGTTGTGACGGATGTAGTAGGTCATCCCGTTCTCCAGCTTTCCGGTGCGGAGCTCGGGGTCCGCGGGGATCGGCTGGGTCATCTGTGCTGCGGCCCCGGCGGCGGCGAACGCCGCAACGGCCAGCATCATCAATCTTTTCATGGATATTCGTTGTTGGTTTGAATTTCTTATTCCCGGGGTTCCTCCGGACGGTATTCGATGATGTCTCCCGGCTGGCACTCCAGTTCGCGGCAGATCGCTTCGAGCGTCGAAAAGCGGATGGCTTTGGCTTTCCCGTTTTTGAGGATCGAGAGGTTGGCGGGCGTGATATCGACCCGTTCGGCCAGTTCGCCGAGCGACATCTTGCGTTTGGCCATCATTACGTCTATGTTGATGATTATCGCCATAAATTCCTCCCTCTCGTTTTGTGTGTTCGTATCATTTGCATGTCGTTCCTTCTGTTAAATGGTGTATTTCTGCTCTTCGCTCAGGTTCTGGCCGACGGCGAAGACCTCGGCGGCGAAGAGGATCAGAATACCCATGATGATCATGGCGTAGGAGATGCGGAATTCCGTGTTCACGGTGTATCCGCTTCCGGCCAGCAGTTCGGCGGCGCGGCTGTTCATGGTCCAGTTCACGGTGTCGCTGACGAGCTCGGCGAGGATGGTCAGCAGGCCGATGGTGCGCAGATACCAGACGTTCCGTTTGTCGAGCGTGCGCTCCTCGCGGATCGAACGGCGCAGCGAGTGGATGATGACGAACATCAGCACGATGATCCCCAGGTAGAGCAGCGGCACGAGCATCACCAGCGCATAGAGCCATGCGCTGCCGCCCACCGAGCGGAATGCCAGCCCCAGCGGCGAAGCGCCCGGGGCGTCCTGCTCGACGATCAGCCCGAGCCGTTTGACGCTCGCGCTGATCTCCACGCCCGGGGCGGACGTGATTGCGAGGGTGTTCCCGGGCTGTTCCGTGATCTGGATATCGCTCAGCATGTAGATCATGCGGGGAATCCCCGATTTCCACTTCTCGGCGATGTCGTTGCCCATCTCGACGCCTTCGGCCGCACCCCGTGTGAAATTGGGCAGGATGCCGTGCGCGACGCTTGCCACGAGTACGATGAAGAACGTGATGTAGATGACCAGCAGACGTTGCAGGAGCGGTTTTTTATTTTGCATCTCTCTTTTTTTTGGTTTTTACTTCTGCAAATATACCATATATTTTCGAAAAACAAATAATATTTATCGTTTTTCGATAAAAATGATTGAGCGGGCCGAAAAAAGACGGCACACAGTGCCGTCTTTGCAGGGATTCGGGACGGGTTACGCCACGTTGTCTTTCAGCTGTTTCCAGTACGAAGCGTTGATGGCCATGCCGACCGACATGATGATCACGATCAGGGCGAACATCACGATGAACGTGATGAAGCCGACGTTGATCATGCCGCAGATTACGTTGAATATCTGTAGGACGATAACGGCGGCGATGCCGAATACGAGTGCCACGGCGAACATCGTCCATTTGCTGCCGTAGGTAGCGTCGTTCGATGCCCGGATGGCCTCGATGGGGTTCTTGCCCTTCTCGATCAGGAAGTAGTAGGCCAGCGTCCAGGCGAGCGAAAGCACGATGCCGGGGACGAACATGAAGAGGAAGGCGATGGAGGTCGGAATGACCATCAGGCCCATGGTGATGAGGAATTCGCCCATGTAGCGGCGGTACTTGCTGTCGAAGATTCCCAGCGGGTTGATCACTTCGCCCTTGGCCAGCTGCGTCGGCAGCAGGGTGATGGCGATGAAGGTTCCGATGTTGATGTAGGGAATCCAGATCGTGACCAGAAACAGGGCGACGGCCGCAATGACCGAAGGTGCGTTCTTCATGCCGATCGTGATGGCGTCTTTGAAGGTTTCCGTGAAATCGAGTTGCTTCATTTCCATAACTGACAGGTTTAAGGGTTAATATCAGAAACAAATATACAAAAAAATCGTATCTTTGCCTGTATGAAACGCTAAAATGCAAGCGAATGGCAGAAAAATCACGCTATGATTACCGGGTCGAGCCTCAGGATGTGGATTTCACGCTGCGGGCGACGATCTCCTCGCTGGGGGCTGCGATCCTCAATACGGCGGGCATCGACGCCCACGGCAGAGGCTTCGGCGTCGATGCGCTGAATGCCGACAACCACTCGTGGGTGCTTTCGCGTATGGCCGTGGAGTTCGATTCCCGGCCCGTGCAGTACACCGATTACGAGGTTGCGACGTGGATCAGCGACTATGGGCGTGTGCTTTCGACACGTAATTTCACGCTGACCGATACGGCTTCGGGGCGCGAGTTCGGCCGGGCCGTGACGCAGTGGGCGATGATCGACCTGCAAAGCCGTTCGGCGATCGACCTTTCGTGGGTGGGCGACGCCCATGCCGACGCCGTCGTCGATGCCGCTCCCCCGACGGACAAGCCGCGCAAGATTCGTGAGGTCAATCCCTCGGAGACCGCCGACCACCGCGTAGTATACAGCGACATCGATTTCAACCGCCATGTCAACACCATGCGCTATATCGAAATGATGCTCGACATGCTTCCCGTCGAGACGCTGACCCGGGAGTCCCCCGTGCGGCTGGACATTCATTTCCTGAAGGAGTGCCGTTTCGGGCAGACGTTGACGGTGGGGTGTGAGCAGCGGGAGCGTTCGGCGTTGTTCGAGATTTCGGCCGACGGCGGACCGGCGGCCGTGCGTGCCTCTATCGAATGGAAATAGGTCCGGGCGGCGTGTTGCGCCGGGGGCTTGTGGAACGGGTTTTGCAGCTATGGCGGCAAAACCTTTTTCATTATGGAAAGCGCGACTAAAACACAAACACAGAACAAGTATCAGGTGAGCATCGACCTGTTGAACGATGCCGTGGGCAAGGAGATCGCAACCTCGCTGCAATACATGTATTTCCACACTCATTTCGAGGATGACCGCTACCAGTACCTCTCGAAGATCATGCGCGAGATATCGATCGCCGAGATGCGCCATATCGAGGAGTTCTCCGACCGCATCCTGTTTTTGCAGGGCGACGTGGATATGAACGCTTCGTTCCGCACCAAGCAGGTCACCGAGGTCAAGGAGATGCTGCGGATGGCCATGCAGCTGGAGCAGAGCACGATCGACAGCTACAACGAGGCTTCGCGCCTGGCCGCCGAGCACAAGGACGCCGTGACGCATAAGATGTTTCAGGACATCATCGCCGAAGAGGAGCAGCATCTCGATACGTTCCGCACCGAGTTGCAAAACCTGCTGGACTACGGCGAGGAGTATCTGGCCTTGCAGTCGGCCGCCGGCAGCAAACACACGTCGAAGAGCTTCGGCCATCCGGGCGGCGGCGAATAGCCGGTGCCGTAACGGCACTTTTAGGAAGCCGGACCGTTTTACAGGGACGGATGCAATTCAGTTTTGCATCCGTCCCGGCATTTTCATATCTTTGGCGTCGTTACGACGCTTTTAGGAGGCCGGAAGGTTTTGCCGGATCGGATGCGGTTCGGTTTTGGCATAGGCCGACTTTTTACTATCTTTTGTATATATGAAAATAACGATTTTAGGACCTGCGCATCCCTACCGGGGCGGTTTGGCGTCGATCATGGAGATCATGGCCCGCACCTTCCAGCGGCGGGGCAACGAGGTCGATATCAAGACATTTACGCTGCAATATCCCTCGCTGCTGTTCCCCGGCGAGAGCCAGACGGTCGATACGCCGCCGCCCGCCGACCTGCGCATCTGCCGGTGCGTCAATACGATGAATCCCCTGAACTGGCTGCGCGTCGGCCGCCGTATCCGGCGCGAGTGTCCCGATTTCGTGCTGATGAAGTACTGGACGCCTTTCATGGCGCCCTGTTTCGGCACCATCGCCCGGCTGGCCCGCGGCAACGGCCACACGAAAGTCCTGTGCCAGATCGACAACGTCGAACCCCACGAACACCACCTGACCGACAAACCGTTCAACCGCTACTACCTGCGTTCGGTGGACGGGTTCGTCTATATGTCCGAGCAGGTCCGCGGCGAGCTGAAAGCCTACACCGATGCCCCGGCGCTGTTTTCGCCGCATCCGCTGTTCGAGAATTTCGGCGAACGGGTCGAGCGTTCCGAGGCGTGCGTGCGGCTGGGACTGGACCCTGCGAACCGCTATGCGCTCTTTTTCGGACTGATCCGCGACTACAAGGGGCTCGATCTGCTGCTCGATGCGTGGGCGCGGCTCAGACGCGCCGGGCGGACCGAAGGACGCCGGCTGATCGTGGCGGGGGAGTTCTACACCGCGAAGGAACCCTATCTGAAGCAGATTGCCGACAACGGTTTGCAGGAAGAGGTGTTGCTGCACGACCGTTTCATTCCCGACGACGACGTGAAATATTACTTTTCGGCGGCCGATTTCGTCGTACAGCCCTACAAGACCGCCACGCAGAGCGGTGTGACGCAGATCGCCTACCAGTTCTGCGTGCCGATGGTCGTCACGAAGGTCGGGGGACTGGCCGAGATCGTGCCCGACGGCCGGGTGGGGTATGTCTGCGAACCCACGCCCGAAGGGGTTGCCGGGGCCATCGAACGGATGTACGAAGGGGACACGCTTCAACGCTTCCGGGAAAACTGCGTCGAGGAACGCCGCCGCTTTTCGTGGGAGGAGATGTGCAGCCGCATTGCGGAGCTCTACGAAAAGGTCGCTGCCGGGCGGTGATAAAAACGGGAGCAGCCCTGCGATGCAGGACTGCTCCTCTTCTTCATTTATTCGGGGTGTAGCTTGGGCTACTTCTTGATATTGGGCAGTTCCAGCCCGTATTTCTTTTTCCGGTCCTCGGCTTTGAGCCAGATTCCCAGCAGCATCGCCAGCACGCCGCATGCGACGAAGATCAGCATCGGGCGCGTGTAGTCATAAGGCGCTCCGGCGGCCCGGTTGGCGTTGAAGTATTTGAGCGCGAATCCGAAGAGCATCGGGAAGAGGCACAGTCCGATGTTCTGAATCCAGAAGATCAGCGAATAGGCCGAACCCAGATAGCGCGTCTCCACGATCTTGGGGACCGAAGGCCAGAGCGCCGCCGGAACCAGCGAGAACGAGATGCCGAGCAGGACGATCGAACCATAGGCGATGGGTTTGCTCGGGTACTCCGGGAGCACGAACGCGAAGGTCAGGTGGCAGACGATCATCAGCACCGCGCCGAGAATGAGCATCGTGGCACCCTTGCCCTTGTGGTCGAGGTAGCGGCCCAGGAAGGGGGTGATGGCCGCCGCACCCATCGGGAACCAGCGGAAGATGTCGGCGGCGGTCTGCGCCGAGACTCCGAGATTGCTCTCCAACATGTTCGTGGCGAAGCGCTGGAAGGGGAAGATGGCCGAGTAGTAGAGCACGCAGAGGAATGCGATGATCCAGAACACCTTGCTGCTCAGGATGAATTTCAGGTCGCTGACCTTGAACTCCTCCTCGCTGCCGCCTCCGCCACGGCTGTTGAGGCCGAGTTGTTTGTCCAGCTTGCGGTCCATGACCGAGAAGATCACGAAGGTCAGCAGGCCGATCAGCAGCAGTACGGTGCAGAACGCCACGGGGCGCACGACCGTTGCAGGAGCCATGTCGGCCAGCCAGGGCGAGATCGAGAAGATTGCGAAGACGCCGACGCGCGCGATCGCCATTTCGAGTCCCATGGCCAAAGCCATCTCCTTGCCTTCGAACCATTTGGCGATGGCTTTCGACACGGTGATGCCGGCCATCTCCATGCCGCAGCCGAAGATCATGAAGCCCAGCGACGCCAGCTTGGCCGATGCGGGGAAGGAGCTCCACCACGAGTTGAGCCACATTTCGATCCCCGAACCCGCGAACGAGTCGCTCACGGCGTAGTATTTCAGGCAGGCTCCGATGAACATCAGCGACGCCGACAGCTGGCCGGTGAACCGCACGCCCATCTTGTCGAGGATGATGCCCGCGAGAATGAGGAATCCGAAGACGTTGAGGATGAACTCCGAACTGCCGTACATGCCGAACACGTCGGGCGTCCACCCGCGCTGCGCCTCGATCATGCTCTGGAGCGGCGACATGAGATCGACGAACATGTAGCCGAAAAACATCGTGGATGCGATGAGTAACAACGCCGTCCATCGGGCCACGGGCGAATCGTTGAGTTTGCGTTGGATAGTTTCTGACATTTATCTGTGTTGTTTGAGTTAGTTTTCCGGCTGTGCGTAGCGTTTCAGTACCTCGTAGGCTTCGAGGATGCCCAGTTCGCCGGCCTTCGAGATGTCGAGACAGCCCTTGCGGGTGTCTTTCATGAATATCTGGATGATACCGCGGTTGTAGTACGCCTCGGCGAATGCGGGGTTCAGTTCGATGGCTTTCGAATAGTCTTCGTAAGCCTCCGGCAGACTGCCCGAAAGGGCCAGCAGGTTGGCGCGGTTGTAGTAGGCGTGGGCGAAATCGGGGAAGAGCTTGACGGCCTTGTTCAGGTCGGCCACGGCCTCGTCGTAGCTGTACGTGCGTTTCGAATTGTTGTTCAGCCGGTTGGCGGGGTCCGAGTCGATCGTGATCCGCTGGTACGAATTGTCGATCGACGAGATGAAGTCGATCATCTCGGCGCGTGTCGTCGAGCGGTTCAGATAGAGGAACGGGTTCGACGGATTGAGCTCGATGGCCGACGAATAGGTGTTCACCGAGTTGGTGTACTGCTTGATGAGCGACTGCGTGACGCCGCGCTCGAAGAGCACCGTCCACGAGGGGTTGCTCGCATTGAGCTCCTGTACGTACTGTTTGTCGAGTAGCACAAGCGAGTCGGCCGGGATGTTGCTTTCGCGGCACGAGAGGGTGAGGTACTCGTTGTCGATGCGCTTGCGGAAATCCTCCACGCGTTGCAGGTGGTAGGGTTTGACGGCCGGCAGGGAGTCGGCGCGCATCAGCGTGAATTTGAACAGCGGCAGGAGGCGCATCTCCTCGCGACCGCCGTTGTGGCCCGTGATGCGGTCGAAGCTGCCGCCCGCGAACTTGCTGTCGAACGACAGCAGGCGGTCGAAACGCTGCGTGGTGTCGGCGTAGATCGAATAGGTGCTGTCGCTCAGGCGCGAACGGTATTCGGCGATCTTTTGCTGGGCGATCGCGCGGTCGGACTTGGCGCCCTGCGGGTCGTTCAGGTATTCGCGCAGGCGTCCGCGGTAGATGTAGGCGTTGGCGAAGTCGGGATAGAGCTTGATGGCCGACGTATAGTCCGCCACGGCCTGCTCGATCTCGCCCAGCTGGGCGTAGACGCCCGCCCGGTTGTAGTAGACCAGCACGTTGTTGGGCGAGTAGAGCGCCACCTTGTCGTAATCCTCCAAAGCGCGGTTGTAGTCGCCGATCTGCGTGCGCAGCATGGCGCGGTTGAAATAGGTCAGCGAGTTGGTCGAATCCAGCTGGATCACCTTGTCGAAATCCGCGAGCGCCTGCATCGGGCGGTTGGTGGCGTTGTAGACCAGCGCGCGGTTGAAATAGGAGAGCAGATAGGTGGAATCGCACGAAATGGCCTTGTTGAAATCCGCTTCGGCCTCCTTGTACTGCTCCTGTTGCAGGTGCAACGATCCGCGGCGATTGTAGCCGTTGGGATTTTCGCGGTTGGTGCGGATCGCGGTGTTGAAATTCTCGTAGGCCCGCGTGGTGTCTTTCAGATGCAGGTAGCTGAGGCCCCGGCAGATGAAGGCGTCGGCGACCTTGTTTTCCTGGCGGATGAACTTGTCGAAATCCTCGATGGCCTCCTTGAACTGCTGGTTCAGCAGGCGCGTCACGCCGCGGCTGTAATAGGGGCCGGGCAGGTCGGGGCGCAATTCGATCGCTTCGCGGAAATCCTGCAAGGCGTCGTCGTAGTTGCCCAGCCGCGAGCGGGTGATGGCGCGGTAGGTGTATGCCTGGGTGTAGACGGGATTCAGCCGGATGGCGGTCGAGAAATCGGCTTCGGCGCCCAGCAGGTCGTCGAGGTTGTATTTGGCGATGCCGCGCAGGAAATAGCCCTCGAAGGCGTCCTCGTCGAATCGCAGCAGGGTGTTCAGGGTGCGGATGGCCTCCTGGTAGTCGTTGTTCATCATCGACGAACGGCCCATCCAGAAGAAATACTCCCGGTTGTACTGTGCGCGCGCCTTCATGCCGCACAGCAGGGCGGCTCCCAGTATGATTCCGAAGATGAATTTCCGCATGTCCGAATTTTCGTTTGCTTTTTTAACGGCCTTTCCGTTCGATTTATTATTCCTGTTCGTATCCGAAACGGCGCAGCTGGCGTTCGTCGTTGCGCCAGTCGTCGCTGACCTTGACGAAGAGTTGCAGGAAGACCTTCTTGCCGAGGAACTGTTCCATATCCTCGCGGGCCGTCTGTCCCACTCTCTTGAGTTTCTCGCCCTTGTGGCCGATCAGGATGCCTTTCTGCGAGTCGCGGGCCACGTAGATCGTCGCCGCGATGCGGTCGATGGCCGGCTCCTCCTTGTAGCTCTCGATCTCGATCTCGCAGCAGTAGGGGATCTCCTTGTCGTAGAATTTGAGAATCTTCTCGCGGATGATCTCCGAGGCGAAGAAGCGCAGGGTCTTGTCCGTGAGCGTATCTTTGGGGTAGAACGCCGGGCCTTCGGGCAGCAGTTCGAGGATGGTTCTGAAAAGCCCCTCGACATTGAAGTTCTCCTTGGCCGACACCGGGACGATCCGCGCTCCGGGAATCTCCGCCTGCCATCTCTCCACCAGCGCATCCAGCGCTTCGGGCGTCGAGAGGTCGATCTTGTTGATGACCACGATCGTCGGGATGCCGCTCCGGCTGATGCGTTCGATGATCTCGGCCGAGCGGTCGCTCTGCTCGACGGTGTCCGTCACGTAGAGGATCACGTCGGCGTCGGTCACAGCCCCGGTCACGAACTTCATCATCGACTCCTGCAACTTGTACGAGGGTTTCAGGATGCCCGGCGTGTCGGAGTAGACGATCTGGAAATCCTCCCCCGAGACGATGCCCATGATGCGGTGGCGCGTGGTCTGCGCCTTGGAGGTGATGATCGAAAGCCGTTCGCCGACCAGTGCGTTCATCAGCGTCGATTTGCCCACGTTGGGATTGCCGATGATATTTACGAAGCCCGATTTGTGCATTGGAATATGCTGTTTTGAGCAACAAAGATAGGTTTTTTATCGAATTTATCCTATATTTGCTCAACAATATACCAAAATCGGGCTGCCTATGGAACGGTAGAAACTTTTGATTTTTAATGCCGCCACGGCGGCACACGACATATAAAAGCGCATCGGCTTTTCTTCTTACATTCAGAACTTGGACACTTTTGAATCACAGAGAGGAATTAAAGGCGATGCTCGTGCTGTTTTACGGCGCGGGCATTTCTTTCATCTTTCTGTGTAGGTAGTCCAAGGCCTTGAATGTGGATGAACGATTTTGTCCGCGTTTTTTATTCGGACGCATAGACGGCATTGTGTCTGTCGTTCCTGTTGTCGGAGTGATGTTTGCCATCCTGTTGGCCGTTATTCCGGATAGAGGAAATAGAGAGAACTGAACGGTTTAGAGAAGACATAAAAAAAGAGTACTTGTCGGGTACTCCTTTTTTTGAATTCGATGTAATCCGGATTTACCGCCGCATCATGCCGCCCGGCATTTTGGGCATCTTCAGATTGCCGCCGGCGACGGTCTTCATCATCTTGCGCGTGTCCTCGAACTGCTTCATCAGGCGGTTCACGTCGGCCATCGTCGTACCCGAACCCTTGGCGATGCGTTCGCGGCGGCGGGCGTTGATGATCTCGGGATGCTCGCGCTCCGCAGGGGTCATCGACGAGATGATCGCCTCGGTCTGCTTGAACACGTCGTCCGGAATGTCCACGTTTTTGAGCATCTTGCCCACGCCCGGAATCATCGAAGCCAGGTCTTTGAGGTTGCCCATCTTCTTGATCTGCTGAATCTGCGAGATGAAGTCGTTGAAGTCGAACTGGTTCTTGACCAGCTTCTTTTTCAGCTTGCGGGCCTCCTCCTCGTCGAACTGCTCCTGCGCACGCTCCACGAGCGACACAACGTCGCCCATGCCCAGAATACGGTCGGCCATGCGCTCGGGGTGGAACACTTGCAGGGCGTCCATCTTCTCGCCGCTCGAAATGAATTTGAGGGGCTTATCGACCACCGAACGGATCGAGATGGCCGCACCGCCGCGGGTGTCGCCGTCGAGTTTCGTGAGGACCACGCCGTCGAAATCCAGCCGTTCGTTGAACTCCCGGGCGGTGTTCACGGCGTCCTGACCCGTCATGGCGTCCACCACGAAGAGCGTTTCGGACGGTTTCACGGCGGCCTTGATGGCCGTGATCTCCTGCATCATCGCCTCGTCCACGGCCAGGCGTCCCGCCGTATCGACGATCACCACGTTGCAGTTGTGCTGACGGGCGTACCGGATGCCGTTTTCGGCGATCTGCACCGGATTCATGTTGCCCTCCTCGGTGTAGACCTCCACGCCGATCTGTCCGCCCAGCACTTTCAGCTGGTCGATGGCCGCGGGACGGTAAACGTCGCTGGCCACCAGCAGCACCTGACGGCCCTTCTTGCTTTTGAGCATCGCGGCCAGCTTTCCCGAGAAGGTGGTCTTACCCGAACCTTGCAGACCCGCGATCAGGATCACGGCCGGCGTGCCCTCCAGCCGGATGTCCGTGGCCGTGCCGCCCATCAGTTGAGCCAGCTCGTCGCGCACGATCTTGGTCATCATCTGCCCCGGTTTGACGGCTTTGAGCACGTTCTGGCCCAGCGCCTTCTGTTTCACCTCGTCGGTGAAGCTCTTGGCGACCTTATAGTTGACATCGGCGTCGATCAGCGCGCGGCGAATCTCTTTGAGCGTCTCCGCGATGTTGATTTCGGAGATGCGGCCCTCGCCCTTGAGGATTTTGAACGACCGTTCGAGTTTGTCCGTTAAATTTTCAAACATGGTTGTTTATGGCTTGTTTCGGGGAACAAAGATAATCAATCTTTCACAAAGCACAATCCGCCGCCGGAATTTTGTTATTCTATATAAAAGGCATACATTTACCGGGAACCAACACTCCTTCGAATGAAAAAACTCTTTGCGGCGCTGCTGTGCGCCGTCGTGGCCGGACCGGCTGCGGCCCAAACCCTTGTTTATCCCGGCGAACGGGAAATGCCGTCCGTCCCGAAGACTTTCGACAACGAACTGGGCGTGCGCTACGGGGCGCAAATCTATGCGGGCAGCGGGCAGGGACCCGAATTGCAGGCTTTTTCGATCGATTACGCCCGTTACAATTTCTACAACATCGGATTCAGGACGGGGCTGAACGTCTTCTTCGACGAGGACGCCGAGAACTATTTCTCCGTGCCGCTGCAATTCACCTGGCGGACCGGGCGCATCGCGTCGGCCTGGCGGCGTGACAGCCGGGAACGGAGTGTGCAGAACAATTATTACAACGGTTATTATACCGATTCCTCCGGGGGTTATTCCGGCGGTCGGAGCGCGGATGCAGGCTCTACATTCCTGACCGTGTTGCTGGCCATTCTCCCTTCGGCGTTCGAGGTCCACGCGGGTTTCACTCCGGGACTGATGTGCGGGCCTTTCACGACCGATGGATATTCGACGACCGATTCCTCCTGGAGACCCTATACGGTCCGGCAGCGTTTTTCCTGCACGTTCGACGCAGGTGTACGGCTGATTATTCCGATCTGGCGGTTCAACCTCTTCGGCGATTTCACCTATCACTGCTATCTGACCGATAATTTCCGGGCCGGGGAGTTCCGCCCTTCGCGCTCCTATTTCGGGCTGGGCGTCGGTTTGTCGTTCAATTTTTAGGGGATTTTACCGCAGCAGCCCGGCTTCGTAATAAATGACGATCTGTTCGATCATCCGGTCCTCGCCGTCCTTGTCGTACTGCGACTTGAGGTCCTGGCCGAAGATTTTCGAAACGCCCTGCCAGAATCCCGCCACGAAGCCGCCCCGGAACTCCTTCAGCACCTCGTAGGCCGTGTATTCCGTTTCGCGGTCGATGAGTTTCAGCAGCACGCGGCCCTGCGTGCGGGTCATGCGTTTCAGCACGGGGGTGTACTCCTCCTTGATCTCGTGGTAAACCTGCTTGATATACTCTTTCTGCGCCTTCTTGGTCGGCAGGTGCGTGAGCTCCGCCTCCATCGTCGCCATCTTGGCCCGGGCGATCTTGGCAATGGGGTAGACCTTCTTCACGGCGTCCACCAGCCGGCGGTAGCGCCGCAGGTCCACCGGACGGCTGAAGACATAGACCGGCAGGATGTGGACCAGCGGGATCGAATCGCCCCTCTCGACCGTCCACTCCTGATGCCAAAAGCCGCGCCCGCCCTGTGCCTGCGCCTCGGGGAGCGCGGCGACGCATAGGACAGCGAGCAGAAACAGCCATTTTTTCATTGTCGGCGGAAAAATCGTACCTTTGCGAAAGATAAACTTTCGCTTGGATAGGCGTCGCCTCGGCATGGCTCAAATGGATTTGGCTCTGCTCCCGGCTTGCACCATCTTTGCGACAAAGGTAATTATTTATCGCAAGAACGAAACCCGTAAAACGATTATTATGCTTGAAAAAGGACTTTCCGCCCGCAGCGCCGCGACCGTGGTCCCGGGCAATACGGCCGCCGCGATGGGTTCGGGCGACCTCGACGTATTCGCCACGCCCGCGATGGTGGCGCTGATGGAGAACGCCGCGATGACGGCCGTGGCTTCCGAGCTGCCCGAAGGCTCGACCACCGTCGGCGCCGAGATGAACGTCACGCACATCAAACCCTCGGGGCTCGGGGCGGAGATCACCGCCACGGCCGTGCTGACCGAGGTAGAGGGCCGCAAGCTGACTTTCAACGTCGGGGCCCGCGACGCCGAGGGGATGATCGGCGAGGGCATCCACATCCGTTACGTCGTGGACCGCGCGAGGTTCATGGCCAAACTCGGCTGACCGTGGACCAGTCCGCGCCCCGACCGCTGAAACGTTCGCGGCTGCGCCTCTGGTGCGGCCGCCTTTGGTACACGTTCCTGCGTTATGGAACGTGGTACTTCGGCGGACTGCGCTTCGCCCGGAAAGCCTCGGCTCCGGGGTGTCCCCACCTGCATTTTCGCCACCGCACGCCGCTTCTGCGCAAACTGAAAGACGTGGACATGCAATACCAATACAACAAGATCGTCAACCTCCGCCTGGCCGCCGCGCGTCTCGACGGCGTGGTTCTGCGTTCCGGCGAAACGTTCAGCTATTGGCGGCTGATCGGGCGTCCGACGCGCCGCAAGGGGTATCTCGACGGCATCGTCCTCTTCTGCGGAACCTTCCGTCCGGGCGTCGGGGGAGGTTTGTGCCAGCTGTCGAACCTGATCTTCTGGATGACGCTCCACACGCCCCTGACCGTCGTGGAACGCTACCGCCACTCCTATGACGTGTTTCCCGACAGCGGCCGCACGCAGCCTTTCGGCAGCGGAGCCACGTGTGTCTATCCCTACCGCGACCTGATGATCCGCAACGACACGCAGACTACTTTCCGGCTCCACGTCACCGTGGGCGAGGAGTGCCTCGAAGGGGAGTGGCGGGCCGACCGGCGTCCTGAGTTCGCCTACCGCGTCGTCGAGCGCGGCCACCGCATGAAGAACGAATGGTGGGGCGGTTACAGTCGCCACAACGAACTTTTCCGCGAGGTTTACGACACCGAGGGCCGCTGTGTGGATGTGCAGTACATTACCCGCAACGACGCATTGATGATGTACTCGCCGTTCCTCTCCGAAACGTCCGGAAAGCCGTGAAACGAAGAAGCGGGGCCGCAGCCCCGCTCTTTTCGCTTAAAGTCCGACGATCAGGTGTTCGAGCCAGATCACCGCGATGCCCGCCGCATAACCGGCCAGGGCCAGCAGCGAGATGCGTTTGAGATACCATCCGAACGAGATCTTTTCGAGCCCCATCGCCACGACGCCCGCCGCCGAACCGATGATCAGCAGGCTTCCGCCCACGCCGGCGCAGTAGGTCAGCAGGTGCCAGAACAGTCCGTCCTGCACGAAGTTCTGCGCGAAGGCCGGATCGGCGCTCGCGGCCACCGCTGCGGCGTCGGCTACGGGGTACATGCCCATGCAGGCGGCCACCAGCGGCACGTTGTCCACCACCGACGAGAGCAGGCCGATGGCCCCTGCGATGGTAAACACCTCGTGTACGGTCTTGTCCAGCCAGTCGGCCATGTCGGTCAGCACGCCTCCGGTTTGCAGGGCTCCTACGGCCATCAGGATGCCGAGGAAGAAGAGGATCGTCGGCATGTCGATGTGTTTCAGCACCTTCGCCACGCGCGGCTGGATCGACTCCTCCATGTTGCGGATGCTGCGTTTGCGGTCGTAGATGATCTCGGTCAGTATCCACATGAATCCCAGCGAAACCATCATGCCCATGTAGGGCGGCAGTCCGGTGAGGCTCTTGAAGACCGGCACGAACAGCAGGCTCAGCACGCCCACGACGAGGATGAACTTGCGCAGACGCGGCCCGATACATTCGGGACATCCCGTTGCGAGGGCCCTGGCGCCGACCGGAGCCGCCGGCCTGTCGGCGACGTAGCGGCTGGCGATGGCCGTGGGGATGATCACCGACACCAGGCACGGCAGGAAGAGGGCGGCGATCAGATTTCCGGCCGTGACGTTGCCGCGCATCCACAGCATGATGGTCGTCACGTCGCCGATGGGCGACCAGGCGCCGCCGCTGTTGGCGGCGATGACGATCACGCCGGCGAAGATCCACCGCTCCTTTTTGTTGGCGATCAGCCGCCGCAGCAGCATGACCATGATGATCGTGGTGGTCATGTTGTCCAGCGCGGCCGACATGAAGAAGGTGATGATTGCGAGCAGCCACATCAGCTTGCGCTTGTTGCGTGTGGTGATGTGATCGGTGATGACGCCGAATCCCCCGTAGCTGTCGATCAGGTCCACGATGGTCATGGCGCCGATCAGGAAGACCAGTATCTCGCAGGTGTCGCCCAGCTGATCGACCAGTTCGTGCTGGATTTCGGGGTCGTTGCCCAGAAGGCTGAAAACGGTCCAGATGGCTCCCGCCATGAGCAGCGCGACGGCCGATTTGTCGATTTTCGTCTTGTGTTCGAGCGCGATGAACAGATAGCCCACCACGAAGAGCAGAATCATTGTCGTTATCATTCTGTGCGCATCATTGAAGTTCCGATAATTGCAAAGTTAATAAAATACCGGAGGTCGGAGTTGCCGGAAGGGGCATTTTTTGTTTTTTGGATTGGATTTTGCGATTTTTTGTATATCTTTGCCGTCGCTTTCGAGCGAATGTTTGAGCTGTGGTGTAATGGTAACACAGCAGATTTTGGTTCTGTCGTTCTGGGTTCGAATCCCGGCAGCTCAACGACCGCAACGGTAGTAGACGCTGCGGCAAAAGCCGCAAGGCTCAATAAAAACGGATGCGGTAATGCGTTTGCGCAGGTTACCGCATCCGTTTTTATCGTATCTCCGAAGGCGTGCGCCGCAACATGAAATCACTGTTCGCGTACCTTGCGGTGCGAGACGAGCGCCGCGATCCACAGCAGGACGACCGAGCCGATGACGGCCGTAGCCAGGCTGCCCAGCGTGCCTACGGGCACCCATCCGAAAAGCGAGAATATCCAGCCTCCCAGTACGCCGCCGATAAGTCCGACGATCAGGTTGACGAAGAGTCCCGAGCTGCCTCCCTTGACGATCAGGTTGGCGATCCATCCGGCCGCCAGGCCGAGGAGCAAATACCATAGAAAATACATAGTCGTGCGTTTTAGAACGCACGACCCGCTGCAAAATTCGTTCCCGAACCGTTCACAAAGCCTTTTTCAGCGCTTTTGCCAGCTGATCGGGACACGAGGTGCCCCGGCCCCGGCAGTCGATGCCTTCGAGCCGGGCCACGGCCTCCGCGGCCTTCATTCCCCGCACGAGCGCCGTAATGCCCTGCTGATTGCCGTGACAGCCGCCTGTGAACGCGACGCTGCGGACGATGCCGTCCTCCACTTCGATCTCGATCTGCCGCGAGCAGGTTCCCTCGCAGGCGTGGGTTATTTTACGTATCATAAGCTATCCGTGTGACGAAAGAAACGAAAAGAGCTGCAAGGCATTGCAGCTCTTCGTGATATGTCGGCGACTCCTATTGGCGTTGGAGGTCCGAATTGTCGGCTACGACCATGTTCTTGTCGATGCGCAGCGTGACGTTGCCGTCAACCTCGATCAGCAGGGTGGTCTCCTTGATCTCCTTTACGACGCCGTAGATACCGCCGGCGGTGATGATCTTGTCACCCTTTTTCAGACCGTTGCGGAACTCCTGCATCTGCTTGCGGCGCTTGGCCTCGGGACGCCACATGAAGAGCCAGAGAACCAGCACCATGAGGCCGATCATAATGATGAAACTGTACTGCTGCATGAAACCCGGCTGGGGTTCTATGGGCGCACCCTGAAGAAAATTGATCATAATTGTTATTCTGTTTTTAAGTGTTTATTTCAGTGAACGGCATAAAGGTACGAATTATTGCCGAATAAACAAGGATTTATTTTATGTCCGCTTCCACCAACAGCCGCAGGGGCTGCTGTGCGCCTGCCAGCGAGATGTCCAAAGTCTTGAGCTGCCAGCCCCATTCGCCGCGCGAATCGAAAGTGAGCGTCACTTGCCGGGCGTCTCCCGGCGCAATGGGCTGGGAATCAAATTCGAGGGACGTGCATCCGCAGCTGCGGCGGTAGGAGGCGACGGCCACCGGACGGCTCGCGTCGTTGGCCAGCCAGATTCGCAGTTGGGCGATCTCGCCCGAGCCGAGGCGTCCGAAACGCACGGTGTCGATACCTCCCGCGGTGAGAATCGAATCCGTAAGCGCGATGATTCGGCCTTTGCGTTCGGTCGTCTGAGGCCGTGTGCCGCAGGCTGCCGTCAGGAGGGCCGGGATGAGGATGGCCAACGCGCGGAACATGGCTGAAAGGGGTTATTCGATCAGGCCGCGGCCCGCTTTCTTGATGCTTCCCTCGGCGGTGAGCGACTCGACGATCTTGTCCAGCACGCCGTTGATGAAGGTGCTGCTGCCGGGGGTGGAGTAGTATTTCGAGATTTCGATCCACTCGTCGAGCGTCACCTTCACGGGGATCGACGGGAACGAGGTCAGCTCGGCCATCGCCGTGCCGATGATGAGGTTGTCCATGAAGACGATGCGCTCGACATCCCAGTTCGAGGTGAACTTTTCGATGTAGTCCTGATAGGTAGAGTAGTTGACCAGCGACTTTTCGAACAGCGTCTTGACGAACGCCGGGTCCTCGTCGCTCTTGAATTTCGGGGGAACCCGCAGTTCGGTGTGCGACACGCGCAGTCCCGACAGCGTGCGCAGGATCATCATGATGATATAGGGGAGGTCGTCGCTCCACAGGATCGACATCTCTTCCAGCACGTCGTCCAGCGCCTCGCAGCTCTGGAGCTCCTTGAAGAAATCCTCCAGCAGTTTTTTGTCTTCGTCGAACGGGCGCTCTTCGCGCTGCATGTAATCCTTGTAATAGTCGCTCTCGGTGAGCTGCGTGTAAAGCGTGCGGATCAGCTCGGGGTATTTCGCCCAGCCCAGCTTGCGGGCGGCGATATGGTCGTTCACCGCGTCGCTGTTGGCGATGGTGCGGATCACGGCGTTATCCACGAACTTGGTGTTGGGGTTGAGGTCCTCGAATGTCGGCAGTTTCTTCTGCTTGGCCAGTTCCTGACGCTGTTCGGCATAGCGCGCGATCTCCACGGGAAGGGTCAGTATCTGGAAATAGAGGTCGTAGGCTTTGTCCACGGATGCCATGAGCGTCTTTTCCGACGCGATCATGTTGTCGGCGCCCGACTTGAGGTGGGCGAACAGCGCCTTGACGACCTTTATACGAAGTAATCTTCTGCTCAACATATCTTTTAGAACGATTGGAACGGTTTCAACGGCCGCAAAGATAGGAATTTTTTTCCGGAATGAAAGAAATAAATCCCTATCTTTGCACCCGTATGGAACAAATGGAAGAAAGACAGCCGTATGACGTTATCGTCGTCGGGGCGGGCGCCGCGGGCATGATGGCCGCAGGCACCGCGGCGCGCAACGGGCGCCGTGTGCTGCTGATCGAAAAGATGGAGAAGTCGGGCCGCAAGGTCCGCATCACCGGCAAAGGCCGCTGCAACGTCACCAACGCCCGGCCCGCCGAGGAGTTTGCGGAGCAGGTGCGCACCAACGCCGGCTTTTTCGCGCAGGCGTTCGCCGAGTTCAACAACCGTGCGACGATCCGGTTTTTCGAACGCGCGGGCGTGAAGCTCGAAATCGAGCGCGGCGAGCGGGTTTTCCCCAAGAGCGGCAAGGCGTGGGACATCGCCAACGCCCTGCTGGAATACTGCTTCGAAAACGGCGTCAAGATCATCTACGACACGCGCGTCACGGAGATCATGACCCTCGGAAACCGGGTCTTCGGCGTGAAATATATCAACAAGCGGGGTTTCGAACGCAAGGAGGAGTGCGCGCAGGTGATCCTCGCCACGGGCGGCGTGTCGTATCCCGCGACCGGATCGACGGGCGACGGCTATGCCTTCGCCGCTGACCTGGGCCATACGATCGAGCCGCTGCGCCCGTCGCTGACGCCGCTCGTTTCGTCGCATGCCCAGATCCGCTACCTCGACAAGGTGTTGTTGCGCAACGTGCGCGCCACCTTATATATAGACAATGAACCCGTGCGCGAAGAGTTCGGAGAGATCGGCTTTTCCGACCGCGGCATCGAGGGCGCCGTGGCGCTGCGCATGAGCCGCGATGCGGTGGATGCCCTGATCGACGGCCGGCGGGTGAAGCTGACGCTCGACCTGAAACCCGCGCTTACGGAGGAGGTTTTGCGCGACCGCATCGCCCGCGAGCTGGCCGAGCTGGAACCGACGGAGTTCTTCGGCGAACTGCTGCGCAAGCTGGTGCCCAAACCGCTGGTGATGCCGCTGGCGCAGGAGATGGACATACATTCGAAATGCTATGTCGGCAAACTCACCGAAGAGCAGATCACGCGCCTCGTGCGGACTCTCAAGGGGCTGACCTTTCCGATCACGGACTATGCGCCGTTCGAATACGCCGTCACGACGGCCGGCGGCGTGCGGTGCGACGAGGTGAATCCCTATACGATGGAGTCGCTGAAGGTCAGGGGGCTCTATTTCGCCGGCGAGGTGCTCGACCTCGATGCCAACACGGGCGGTTACAACCTCCAGATCGCCTTTTCGACGGGGCGTCTGGCCGGTATGCTCAAGAAATAGGTACCATGAGGCTCGGCCGCTATCCTCTTTCGCTCCGGCTCTCCGGACGGGTCGCAGAGTTGCGCAACCGGCTCTCCCGCGCCCGTTATTTCCGCGGGCACGGGGTGCATTCGCCGTTCGTCTACGACATCGTGCGCGAGGTGTTCATGCACGACGGGCTGCTTCCGGGCGACCGGACGGTTTACGACTCCCTGACGGCTGCGGGCGTATCCCGGCGTCGTGCCGGACAGCTGCAAAACCTGGCGATCCACTGCGGTTACAAGACCTTTGGCCTGAATCGTGCGGATGCGGAGTTGTGCGTGGTGACGCGCGACAGGTCGCGGGCCGAGACGCTGGCGCTGGTGCGCGAGGCGGGCGAAGCGGGACACACCGTGGCCGTGATGTCGCCCTACGACGGTCGCGTGCGGCAGGCTCTGTGCGCCCAGATCGTTGCGCAGCACCGTTCGACGACGGTCGATAACCGCGGTTACCTGCTGATTTTCAACAACCATTTGCCAAAACAACACTTTCGGATATGAAGGTATACACCAAGACAGGCGACAAAGGGACCACTTCGCTGATCGGCGGCGAGCGGGTCTTCAAGACCGACGAGCGGGTCGAGGCTTACGGCTCGGTGGACGAACTGGCGGCCTTCACGGCCCTGCTGGCCGACAACCTGCGCGCAGACGACGCATTGGCGGCTTGCGTCGATGATTTGAACCGCATTCTTTCGCGGCTGATGACCGTCGAAGCCTTGCTGGCGACGGGCGAGTCGGGGCGCGGCAAGGTGGCTCCGCTGGACCCTGCGGTCGTCACGTGGCTCGAAGGGCGCATCGACGCCATGCAGGAGGCGTTGCAGCCCATCGACAAATTCACGATCCCCGGCGGGCATACTGCCGTGTCGCTGTGCCATGTCTGTCGCACCGTCTGCCGGCGTTCGGAACGCGCGGCGCTCCGGGCCGATGCGAAATACGGCGTCGAACCGTCGGTGCTGGTCTGGCTGAACCGTCTTTCGGACTATTTCTACCTGCTCGGACGCACGCTGACGGCTCATTATGAGGTGAAGGAGGTTTTGTGGATTTCTTAATTCGCTGATTTGCAAAAGTATGCGTATGCAGTAACGATGTTTTGTCGTTTTTTCTTTGTTTTTCTCGATTTTTTTATACTTTTGCAAATCAGTCATACTGGGTCGAGAGCCCTGCCGGGCTTTTAACCGGTTGATATTTGGGAACTTAAAAACTTTGTGACTATGTATTGGACACTTGAACTGGCTTCTAAGCTCGAAGACGCCCCCTGGCCTGCCACCAAAGAGGAGTTGATCGACTACGCGGTGCGTTCGGGAGCGCCGCTCGAGGTGCTCGAGAACTTGCAGGAGATAGAAGACGAAGGCGAGATCTACGAATCCATCGAAGACATCTGGCCCGACTATCCTTCGAAAGACGACTTTTTCTTCAACGAGGAGGAATACTAATGAAAATGCGGAGTTCGGGCTCCGCATTTTTTATTGACAGGCTTGTGCTGTCCGCTATTTCGTGGCGACGTAGAACAAGTCGAAACAATCCGCCCCGACCGGACCGATACGGTAGTCGTCCATCCGGATCGAGGTCGTCAGATCGGTGTTCTGACGGAGGAGCTTGCGGCGGTTGAGGCGGTTCAGCAGGTCGTAGGGCAGTTGCAGCAGGCGGCGCGGCAGGCGGTGCTGGAGGTCCAGAACGTCGAACCGAGTGATGCGGCGGACGCTGCGGCGGTTCTCTTCGTAATAATCCATCACTTTTTCATCTCCGAACACCCCGAGGGTCTCGACCGTGGAAAAACTCCCGGCGAGGAGCCTCCGGAGTTCTTCGGCCGTGTATTCGCGCACGTGCCACGGATTGCGTGTCAGCGACATCGGCGCGTTGGGGGTCGTCACGATGAAGCGTCCGCCCGGACGCAGCACCCGGGCGATCTCGCGCACGAAATCGCCGTCGCGCCGGATATGTTCGATCACCTGGAACGAAATCACGCAGTCGAAACTCCCGTCGGGAAAATCCAGCGGCGGCACTTCGGCCTGCCGGAATTCGATATTGGGCAGTTGCAGCAGTTCCGGCGCCGGGACGTGCTTGTCCACGGTGACGAACCGCCGGGCGCGCGGCGCCACGACTTCGATGCCGTAGCCGCTTCCCGTGCCGATTTCGAGCACGTCGCCCGCGATGCGTTCCGCTGCGGCGTGGTAGGCCAGCAGCGAGCGTTGGAATACGAAATTGTCGGAAGCCTCCGCCGACACGCGCTCTGCGGTGTTAATCTTCGTCATGGGTCTTGCTCTTTATTCCCTTTTCATCGACCTCGACTTCGCCGCGCTTCAGGAGCATTCCCAGCGAACGCTTGAAAACCTTCTTGCTCATCTGCGTCAGCCGCACCACCTCCTCCGGGGCGCTGTCGTCGTTCAGGGGGAGGAATCCGCCGTTGTCGCGGACCAGCCGGAGCAGCGTTTGCGCCGAGTCCTTCACCTGCGCGAATCCGGCCTGCTGGAGGCTTACGTCGATGCGGTTGTCCTCGGTGATGCGGCGGACGTAGCCCGTCAGGCGGTCGCCGACGGCCACCGGACGGAAGATCTGGTTGCGGTAGATCATGCCCCAATGGCGGTTGTTGACGATCACGCGGTAGCCGATCTCGCTTTCCGAGGCGACGAGCAGCGAAACTTCCTCGCGGGGTTTCACCGAGATCAGATCGTTGTTGATGAAGCCCTTGAGTTTGGTCGTGGCTACGCAGCGGCCCGTGATGCTGTCTTCGTAGAGGTAGACGACATAGCTGTGCCCGGCCAGGATGCCGCCCTGCTGGTTGCGGTTCGGGAGGAAGAGGTCCTTGCCGTGGAGTCCCCAGTCGAGGAAAGCCCCGTGGGCCGTCTTGTCCACCACGCGCAGGAAGCCCGCCTCTCCGGCGCGCAGCAGCGGCGTTTCGGTCGTGGCCACCAGCCGGTCTTCGGAGTCGTGGTAGAGGAACACCTCTTTCCGGTCGCCGACCTTGTCGGTCAGCGAGGTGTAGCGGTTGGGCAGCAGAACTTCGTTCTGTTCCTCGTCCGCGAGGTATAGTCCGTATTCCGATATGCGGCTTACGGTGAGGGTTTGTGTGCGTCCTGCTCTGAGCATTGTCGTTTGTTGAGAGATACGGTGCAAAAGTACGTTTATTTTCGCCCGAATCCAAACATTGCAGTCCTGCCGGTCGGAAGAAATCGCGCTTTTGTCGCGGCTTGGGCCTCTCTTTTTGCGTTTTGACCGGAAAAAGGCTATCTTTACCGGAAACAGAAAACGATCCCGCCATGAATTTCCGCCGATTCCTGCCGCTGCTCTGGGGCGGACTGCTGGCTGCCGCCGCCGCATGGGCTCAGCCTGTCAGCACGCTCTACGACAAGGCCGAATACCGTATCGCCATGCGCGACAGCGTGCGCCTCCACACCTCGGTCTATACCCCCAAGGCCCCGGGGCGCGCTCCGATCATCATTTTCCGCACGCCTTACGGCACGGGGCCCTACGGCGCGGACGCATTCCCCGCCGGGCTCGAAAAAGGCTACCTGCGGAGCTATGTCGATCGCGGCTATATCATCGTCCAGCAGGACGTGCGGGGGCGTTACATGAGCGAGGGCGAGTTCATGCACGTCCGTCCGGTGGGCTTCGGCGACGTGGACGAGGCCACGGACAGCTACGACACGGTGGAGTGGCTCGTGAAGCACATCCCCGGCAACAACGGCCGCGTCGGGTTCGCGGGCAGCTCCTATCCGGGCTTCTATGCCCTGATGGGGGCCCTGAGCGGACACCCTGCGGTGAAGGCCGTCTCTCCGCAGGCACCCGTGACCGACTGGTACATGGGCGACGACGTGCACCACAACGGCATACTGATGCTGAGCGACGCCGTGCGGTTCCTCAATTCGATGAACACCCCTTCGGGACACACGCCGACGGACCGGATGCCCCGGCGCGAACTGACCTTTTCGCCCGATGACCGCACGTTCTTTCTGGAACACCCGACGCGGGCCGACCTGACGACGCTGCTGGCTCCCAACGCCTTTTGGGAGGAGATGTCCGGACACTCCGACTACGACGAGTGGTGGCGGGCCCGCGACACACGCCGGGCGTGCTACAACATCCGCCCGGCGATGCTCGTCGTGGGCGGCGCCTACGACGCCGAGGATTGCTACGGGGCGTGGAACCTCTACCGGGCCGTGGTGCGGCAGAGCGCGCAGACTCCGGTGCATCTGGTCGTGGGGCCGTGGTCCCACGGGGCATGGCGCGGCGACGGCCGCAGACTCGGGGACTTCGACTTCGGCGAGGAGGCTTCCGGACGCTATTACATGGAGCATTTCGAGGCGCCGTTCTTCGACTGCCACCTTTGGGCCCGCGATACGGTCGATCGGCTGCCGCCCGTGGCGGTCTTCTCCTCGGGCGACGACCGCTGGCATGCGTTCGGCCGCTGGACGCCCGCCGGGGCCCGCCGGATGACTTTCTACCTGGCCGACGGAGGCCGCCTCACGACGGAGAAGCCCGCGGCCAGGAACTCTTCGACGGGCTATCTGTCCGATCCGGCCGATCCCGTGCCGTACCTCGAAACTCCGGGTCTCGGGCGGCCCAAAGAGTATATGGTCGCCGACCAGCGGTTCCTCGCGGGCCGCAAGGACGTGCTGACCTTCGTAACCGAACCTCTTGCGGAGGATATGACCCTCGTGGGACCCGTCGAGGCGACGCTCGAAGCGGCGCTATCGACTTCGGACGCCGATTTCGTCGTGAAGCTGATCGACTGCTTCCCCGACGGCGGCGGCGAGGCCGGGATGCAGATGCTCGTGCGGGGCGATGCCGTGCGGGGACGCTACCGCGACGGATTCGCACGCCCGAAAGCCTTTTCGCCGGGCAAACCCGAGTGCGTGCGGCTGCGCATGCCGGACATCGCCCATACGTTCCGTGCCGGACACCGCATCATGGTGCAGGTGCAGAGTTCGTGGTTCCCGCTCATGGAGCGCAGTCCCCAGCAATTCGTGGATTTGTGGAGCTGTGCGGCGTCGGATTTCGTGCCCTGCCGGGTGACGCTCTTCCACCAGCGCGACCGCGCTTCGTTCGTCTCCGTCCACAAACTCTGATTCCGATGCAGCTGCGTATTGCCTTATGTCAGACCGACATCGCGTGGGAACAGCCTGCGCGGAACCTCGCCCGGCTTGAGCCGTTGGTGTCCGGTGCCGATGCCGACGTGGTGGTGCTGCCCGAGCTGTTCGCCACGGGCTTCACGCTCGATCCCGCCCCGGTCGCCGACGGTCCCGGCGGGGAGGTCGTCACGGCCTTGCGCCGCTGGGCCGCGCAGTACGGCAAGGCCGTCGCGGGCAGCGTCGCCGTCGCCGAAGGGGGCCGCTTCTTCAACCGGATGTATTTCGTGACGCCCGACGGCGGGTGCGCCCGCTATGACAAACGCCATCTGTTCGCGCCCGGCGGCGAAGCCCGGAACTACACGCCCGGCAGCGACCGCGTGGTGGTCGAATACCGGGGTTTCCGGTTTCTGCTGCTCGTCTGCTATGACCTGCGGTTCCCGGTCTGGAGCCGCTGCCGCGGGGATTACGACGCCATCCTGTGCTGCGCTTCGTGGCCCGCGTCGCGGCGCGAGGTGTGGCGGACGCTGCTGCACGCCCGGGCTGTCGAGAACCAATGCTACGTCGCGGGGGTGAATCGGGTGGGGGACGACCCCTCGGGGCATTACGCCGGGGATTCGCTCCTCGTCGATTTCAAAGGCCGCACGCTGTCCGAGGCCGGCGACCGTGAGCAGACGCTCTCCGCGGCGTTCGACGCCGATGCGCTGGCGGCTTTCCGCACCGAATTCCCCGCTTGGAGGGATGCCGACGATTTCCTGATTCGAATGTGATTCGCCCGGCTTGTTTTTCAGGCGCAAATGTCGTATCTTTACGCACTTTTCGCGCCGGATTCCCCGCGCACTCAATAAAAGGGGCCTCCGGTACGTTTTCTGAGGACAATGGAAGATACGATCAAAATACTCGGCGCCCGGGTCCACAACCTCCGGAACGTGGACCTCGAAATCCCGCGCCGCAAACTGGTGGTCATCACCGGGCTTTCGGGTTCGGGCAAATCGTCGCTGGCCTTCGACACGATCTATGCCGAGGGACAGCGCCGCTATATGGAGACGCTCTCGACCTACGCCCGGCAGTTCGTGGGGACGATGGAGCGTCCCGACGTGGACAAGATCACGGGACTGAGCCCCGTGGTGGCCATCGAGCAGAAGACCACCAACAAGAATCCCCGTTCGACGGTAGGCACCGTCACCGAGATCAACGACTTCCTGCGCCTCCTCTATGCGCGGGCGTCGCGGGCTTATTCGCCCGTCACGGGCGAGGAGATGGTCCACTATTCCGACGACCAGATCGCCGATCTGATCCTCACGGGTTTCGCCGGGCGCAAGATCGCCCTGATGGCCCCCGTGGTGAAGGGCCGCAAGGGCCACTACCGCGAACTGTTCGAATCGCTGGCCAAGAAGGGCTACATCTACGCCCGCATCGACGGCGAGATCCGCGAAATATCCTCCGGGATGCGTCTCGACCGTTACAAGATACACACCATCGACCTGGTGGTGGACCGTCTGTTCGTGAACGACGAATCCCGCGAGCGGCTGATGACCTCGCTGAAGGAGTCGATGCGGCAGGGCAAGGGAACGATGGCCGTCTACGACTACGGCACCGAACAGCAGCGCTTCTATTCGCGCCACCTGATGTGCCCCTCGACGGGCATGGCTTTCGAGGACCCTGCGCCCCACACCTTTTCGTTCAACTCCCCGAAGGGCGCCTGCCCTCATTGCAACGGACTGGGCGAGGAGGCGGTGTTCGACATCGGGAAGATCATCCCCGACACCCGGCTTTCGCTGCGCGACGGGGCCGTCGAGCCGCTGGGCAAGTACCGCAACAACATGCTCTTCGCCATCCTCGAGATGCTGGGCCGCCGCTACGATTTCACGTTGGACGATCCCGTCGAGAGCTTTTCCGAGGAGGCGCTGAACGCCGTGCTGTACGGCGATTCCGAACCGCTGACGGTCGATCTTTCGGAGTTCAGCTCCCCGGGCGGACGGCAGTTCCTTTCGTGGGAGGGTGTCGCCGAGTATATCGGCCGCACCGAGGACGACGATTCGAAACGCGGACAGAAGTGGCGCGACCAGTTCCTCGTCTACCGCAAATGTTCGGTCTGCAACGGCACGCGCCTCAAAAAGGAGGCTTTGCAGTTCCGCGTCGCCGGCAAGAATATCGCCGAGGTCTCGGCCATGTCCATCGCGGAGTTTTCGGAGTGGGTGCCCACGATCCGCGAACAGATGACGGAAAAGGAGTGGAAGATCGCCCAGGAGATCGTCAAGGAGATCCGCGAGCGCCTGCGCTTCCTGATGGACGTGGGGCTGGGCTACCTGTCGCTGGCGCGTTCGTCGCGCTCGCTGTCGGGCGGCGAGAGCCAGCGCATCCGCCTCGCCACGCAGATCGGGTCGAAGCTCGTCAACGTGCTCTACATCCTCGACGAGCCCTCGATCGGCCTGCACCAGCGCGACAACCAGCGGCTGATCCGCAGTCTCGAAGAGCTGCGCGACGCGGGCAACTCGGTGATCGTCGTCGAGCACGACGAGGACATGATGCGCGCCGCCGATTTCATCGTCGATGTGGGGCCCCGCGCGGGCCGCAAGGGCGGCAATATCGTCGCCGCCGGAACTTTCGATGACATTCTGAAATCGGACACCATCACCGCCGACTACCTCACGGGACGCCGGCGGATCGAGGTTCCCGAAACGCTGCGCAAGGGCACGGGCGGGAGCATCGTGATCCGCGGGGCCCGGGGCAACAACCTCAAGAACGTCACGGCGGAATTTCCGCTGGGCAAGTTCATCTGCGTGACGGGCGTCAGCGGTTCGGGCAAATCGACGCTGGTCAACGAAACCCTGCGGCCGATCCTTTCGAAGGCGCTCTACCGCTCCTTCGATCAGCCGCTGGAGTACGATTCGGCCGAGGGCATCGACCGTATCGACAAACTGGTGGTCGTGGACCAGTCGCCCATCGGGCGCACTCCGCGGTCGAATCCCGCGACCTATTCGAACGTCTTCGCCGACATCCGCAAGCTGTTCGAAATGACCCCCGACGCCCAGATCCGCGGCTTCAAGGCGGGGCGTTTCTCGTTCAACGTCAAGGGCGGCCGCTGCGAGGAGTGCCGGGGCGCGGGCGTGCAGACGATCGAGATGAATTTCCTGCCCGACGTTTACGTGCGCTGCAAGGCGTGCGGCGGCCACCGCTACAACCGCGAGACGCTCGAGGTGAGATACAAGGGCAAGAATATCGACGACGTGCTGAACATGACGGTCAACATGGCCGTGGAGTTTTTCGAGAACATTCCCAATATCCATCAGAAACTCAAGGCGATTCAGGAGGTGGGCCTCGGCTATCTGACGCTCGGGCAGCCCTGCACGACGCTGTCGGGCGGCGAGAGCCAGCGCATCAAACTCTCCTCGGAGCTGTCGAAGCGCGACACGGGGCGCACGCTCTACATTTTGGACGAGCCCACGACGGGGCTTCATTTCGAGGACATCCGTCTGCTGCTGGAGGTGTTGAACAAGCTCGTCGATCGCGGCAACACGGTGATCGTCATCGAGCACAACCTCGATGTCGTGAAGGTCGCCGACCATATTATAGATATAGGTCCCGAGGGCGGGGCCGCCGGCGGTGAGATCATCGCCGCGGGGACACCGCACGAGATCGCGCAGTGCGAACGCAGCTACACGGGGCAGTTCCTTAAAAAGATCGGATTGTAAACCATACGGACCGTCCGACAACACGAATCGACTCTTTTCGCGGCATTCTGCATTTCGGTACGGATTTTGTTTTCATAGCCGTAACAAACCTTATGTGCTATGAAAAAAACAGTCATTATCGTCTTGGGGCTGCTGCTTGCCGCAACGGCCTTCACCGTGATCGGACAGAAGAAGATCCTGTCGCCCAAAGAGGAGCGCCGCGAGGTGCGCGAGAAACGCCGTGCGGAACGCATCGCCAACTACGAGAAGTTCATGGACTCGCTCGTGCTGTCGCGCAACTTCCAGTTCAATCCCTCGACCATGCAGCGTCAGCCGGCAGGTCCCATGCGCCAGATCATGAACCCCGCGTTCAACGTCGGCGTCTGGGACGGCACGATCGACATCTGCCTGCCCTATATCAAGGGATACGTGCCGCCTTATTACGTGACGGTCATCAACTATACGGTGCCCGACGTGCAGGGCTACACCACCGAGCAGACCCACGAAGGATGGATGGTGACTTTCTCGACATCGTTGTTCTCGGCTTCGACCTACACCTTCACCTTCGAAATATTCTCCCGTACGGGCGGCGCCAACCTCACGATCACCAATCCGTGGTACAGCCCCGTGCAGTATTCGGGTTCGATTTCGCAGTTGTATTGACCCGCCGTTTTCGGCCGGATTGAGAAAGGGTGCCCGCAGGCACCCTTTGTCGTTCGTGCGGGCTCTCGCAGCCTATTTTTTGTAGATCAGCGCCACGGCAGAGACGGAGATGCCCTCCTCCCGTCCCTCGAAGCCCAGCTGTTCCGTGGTCGTGGCTTTGACCGACACCCGGTCGCCGTCTACGCCCATCGCTTCGGCCATCGCGGCGCGCATGGCGTCGATATGCGGCCTCAGTTTGGGCCGCTGCGCGCGGATCGTGCAGTCAGCGTTTCCGATCTCGTAGCCTTTTTCGCGCAGCAGCGCCGCGACCTTCCGCAGCAGGATCTTCGAGTCGATTCCTTTGAACTCGTCCGACGTGTCAGGGAAGTGCATTCCGATGTCGCCCAGTGCCGCAGCCCCCAGCAGGGCGTCGCACAGGGCGTGGATCACCACGTCGCCGTCCGAATGGGCGACGCACCCCTTCGTGTGGGCGATCTCGACGCCGCCGAGCACCAGCGGCAGACCCTCGGCCAGGGCGTGTACGTCGTATCCGTGTCCTATTCTGAAATCCATCGGTTTCCGTATTTTATATTGCCAAAGTTACGGATTTTTCCTAACTTTGCAAAAATGCAAATACCTATGTCAGAAATTACCTCGCTGGAGCCCCGCCTCGTGTGGGAGCAGTTCGACGCCATCACGCGCGTTCCGCGTCCTTCGAAAAAGGAGGGCAAGATCATCGACTTTCTGGTCGGTTTCGCCAAAAAACACAATATCGAGTATAAAAAGGATGCCGTCGGCAATGTCGTGATGCGCAAGCCCGCGACGCCGGGCTTCGAGGGACGCCCTGCGGTGATCCTCCAGTCGCATATGGACATGGTCTGCGAGAAGAATTCCGACGTGGAGTTCGATTTCGACAACGATCCCATCCGCACGAGCATCGACGGCGGGTGGGTCCGGGCCGAGGGCACGACGCTGGGTGCCGACTGCGGTATCGGCATGGCCGCTGCGCTGGCCGTGCTGCTCGACGAATCGGTGGAGCACGGGCCTCTCGAAGCGCTGTTCACCGTCGATGAGGAGACGGGTCTCACGGGCGCGTTCGAGCTGGGCGAGGGGATGCTCACGGGCAAATACCTCCTCAATCTCGATTCGGAGGACGAGGGCGAGATCTTCATCGGCTGTGCGGGCGGCATCGACACCATCGCCACGTTCCACTACACGATGGAGCCTGCTCCGAAGAATTACGCCTTCTTCCGCGTTGACGTTTCGGATTTGCAGGGAGGGCACTCGGGCGACGACATCGACAAGGGCCGCGTCAACTCGAACAAGACCGTGGCGCGCCTGCTGTGGGACGGCATGCAGTCGTGCGAACTGAAACTGAGCTACTTCAACGGCGGAAACCTCCGCAACGCCATTCCCCGCGAAGCCTACGCCATTTTCGGCGTGCCGGAGCGGCTCAAAGGCGAGTTCGTCAAACGCTATAATTTGTTCGCCGCCGACCTGAAGGCCGAATTCCAATTCCGCGAACCCGATTTCCGCATCACGCTCAACGAGATGCCGCAGGTCGAGGAGGTGCTCGACGCGCGGACGCAGTTCGCGCTGGTCTACTCGATCGTGGGCGTGCCCAACGGCGTCATCGCCATGTCGTTCGCCGTTCCGGGGCTGGTCGAAACCTCCACGAACCTCGCGTCGGTGAAGTTCGCCGACGGCAACCGCATCGTCGTCACCTCGTCGCAGCGGTCGTCGGTCGAGAGCGCCAAGACCTATGTGATGCAGATGGTCGAGTCGGTCTTCGCGCTGGCGGGCGCCGACGTGGCCCATTCCGACGGCTATCCCGGCTGGAATCCCAATCCGCAGTCGCGGCTGCTGGAGGTCACGGTCGATGCCTATGAACGGCTGTTCGGAACCGAACCCAAGGTCCGCGCGATCCACGCCGGACTGGAATGCGGCCTGTTCCTCGAAAAATACCCCGACCTGGAGATGGTTTCCTTCGGCCCGACGCTCCGCGGCGTGCATTCGCCCGACGAACGGCTGGAGATCGCCACGGTCCCCAAGTTCTGGAATCTGCTGTGCGAAACGCTGAAAAGTCTGTAACCGCCGCTTCATTTTTTGCAATGGGGTGTTTCCCGACACGGACCGGATGGTTGTTGACTGCGTTTTTCAGCGTGGTCGTATCGTCGATTTCCCCCCCCCTCTGCGCTGCGCTGAACATCTATGACTACCGGTTCCACACCATGCCCGAAACCTCCTATTACGGAGGTATTCACAGCATCGCCAAGGACAGTATAGGACGAATCTGGTTCAGCGGATACGATGCGCTGTTCATGTATAACGGCAGTGCGTTCGTCCGGATGGACGATTTGGTCACGGGCCTCTCGCCGAGTTCCTATTGGAATTACGGACAGGTGGTCACGGACCGCCGCGGCGGTCTGTACGTCGGAACCAACCACGGACTGCTGCGCTTCGACTACGGCTCCCGGAGTTTCGAATCCGTACTGGACGGAAACATCGGTTCGGTCATGGTCAACGGCGACGGTACGGTGTGGCTGATCCGCAACAACGACATCGAATCGTTCGATCCGGAGCGTCTGCCCGAGGTGGTGCGTTACGAGCGGCCTCCGGACTGCTCGGTTTCGTCTTTGGCGCTGATATGCACCCGCGAATACGTTTATGCCGCGACGAAGGGAAACCTCTACCGGCTCAACCGCGAGACCGGACAGTACACGTTTTTCACGACCGTGGGCGGCGACGGCTGCGTGATCCGCGATGTCGTGGAGTGCGGCGGATCGGTCTATGTCCTTACGCTCATGGACGGCCTGTACGAATGCGACGGGGACGGCCGTGTCACGCAGTATTTCAGGCTGCCGGTCGAATACGAAAAATCCGCCGGAGCCAAGGAGCTGTTTCTCGATGCGTCGGGCGTTATCTGGGTGGCCACGCAGTCGGGGCTTCTCCTTCTGGACCCTGCGACCGGCAGTACGCACCTCCTGCGTTCGAACCTCCATTATCCCTATTCGCTGCCCAACAATTCGGTGTGGTCTATCTTTCCCGATCCCGACGGCGGAGTATGGGTCGGCACCTACGGGGGCAAACTGGCCTACATGACGTTGGCGGACAACGGCGTGAACTATTTCAAGGCCACGCCGGGCGGGCTGAACCATCCCATCGTCAGCTGTTTCGAGGAGGACGACGCGGGCAACCTGTGGATCGGTACGGAGGGCGGAGGTCTGAACTACTGGGACCGGAAGAACGACCGCTTCGTCTACTATACGCAGGAGAGCCGCAGCGGCATTACGTCGAACATGATCAAGCGGCTGCGCTACGACAGGGACGGAAGGTTGCTGATTTCGGCTTTCAACGGCGGCATCAAGTCGTTCGACGCGCGGCGGGGGCGTTTTTCCGACCTGCGCATGTATTATCCGGCCTCGCCGCAGCCGCTGAGCGTTTACGATTTTTTGCAGGAGGGCGATTCGGGAATCTGGCTGACGAATCCCGATGCTGCGTTGATGTACGGAGATGCCGGGAGCGGCATCGTCGGGACCGTGCACCTGACGGACGACCGCGGAAACGAGGTCTGGCCGCACGTCGAAACGCTCTTCCACGACGGACAGGGCCGTCTGTGGCTGGTGACGCACAACGGAGCGTATGTCGTGGATGCCGCTTCGCGGCGGATTTTGGCGCATTATTACCTCGACGACGCTCCCTATTCGGAGAACAACCTCTGTTCGTATTGCGTCACGTCCGGTTCCGAAATCTGGTTCGGGACGCGCGGCGGGGGAGTCAATCTGTTGAGCCGCGACGGGGAGTATGCGAATTTCAAGGACCGGACCGGCGAAGGGCTGTCGGGGAAAACGGTTTTCGGCATTTTGGAAGATACGGTTTCGAAAAACGTCTGGTTCAGCACCAACAGCGGACTCTATTATTACGACTATGTGAGCCGGATGATCCGTAAGTCCCAGATCGACAGTCCGAACCTTTGCGGGGCTTACTACGTGCGGGCTTGCTATAAGACTTCGCGCGGGGAGATGCTTTTCGGGGGAACCGACGGATTTATCCTGTTCAACCCGGGAAAGATCGGGCACAACGAGCAGAAACCGAAGGTTTTTTTCACCGACCTGCTGATCAACAGCGAACCCGTGAGGCCCGGTGCCAAAGACTCGCCCCTGCGGAGGTCCATAACCACGATGGCCTGCGACGGGGACGACGGCAGCGCCATCGAACTGTCGCACCGGCAGTCGAATCTCGAAATCTGCTTTTCGGCGAACAGCTACCTGGACGCCGGGAAAAATCAGTATGCCTACCGGATGCTGGGGCTTTCCGAACGCTGGTCCCTGCTCCCGCGGGGTCAGAAGGCGGTGCAGTTCTTCAACCTGCCTGCCGGGAGTTATGTCTTCGAGGTCAAGGCCGCCAATAACGACGGATTGTGGGGCGACGAGGTTTCCTCCCTGCGCTTCGAGGTGAGCCCCTCGCCCTTTCTTTCCCGCTGGGCCTATGCCGTTTACGCGATGCTCCTGCTGGCTGTCGCCAGCTTTATCTGGCGCTATTTCACCGACAAGAAGATCTTCCAACAGCGGCTCGAACTGGAACGGATCAAGGAGCAGAACATGAAAGAACTGACCCAGGCCCGGATCAATTTCTTCACGAACATCTCCCACGACCTCAAAACACCGCTTACGCTGGTCATCGATCCGCTGAAACAGCTGAAACAGCATTTGCCCGGGGACGCCCCGTGCAACGACTATGTCCGCCTGATCGAAAAGAACGTGGGGCGTATCCAGCGAATGATCAGCCAGCTGCTTCAATTCCGGGAGATCGAGAGCCAGAAAATGACCCTGAACCGGCAGCCGGGCGACCTGATCCGGTTTATCGACAGCATTTTTTCGTTGTTCGAGTTCTATGCCAGCAAAAAGGGCATCGAAACCGATTTCAGTTCCCGGTACGAGAGTTTCTACACCAGTTTCGACCACGACGTGATCGAGAAAATCTTCACCAACCTGTTCTCCAACGCGATCAAATACACCTCTGAAAACGGCTACGTAGGGGTGAAGATCGGCCGGGCTCCCCGGGAGCGGTGGCCGAAAGGGGCGGTGCCGGCCGCCGATACCGAATACCTTTCGTTTACGGTCACCAATACCGGGGCGGAGATTCCCGAGGACAAGAAGGATATTATTTTCGAATCGTTCAACCGCCTTTCCGCGCGCCGTCCCGAGTTCGAGAGCAGCACCGGCCTGGGCCTCGCCATCGTCCGGGAGCTGGTCGGCAATCTGGCGGGGAGCATAACCCTGCATTCGGGAAATTCGAAGGTTGCCTTCACGGTGGTGCTTCCCTTCTCGCGGAGCGCCGAAAAGACCAACAGCGCCGCCGAGTCGTACGACTACACGGTTTCCGAGATCGACAACCTGCTGAAAGAGTCCGATGCGGCGGACCGGAACGACCGGCGGGTCCGCAAGGCATACGACATCGTGGTCATCGAGGACGATCCGGATCTGAGAGGTTACCTGGAACGGCGGCTGTCGGAATATTATAATGTATATACGGCGGACGACGGCCGGGAAGGCATTGCCAAGGTGGAGAAGATCTATCCCCAGATGGTCATCACCGACCTGATGATGCCGGAAGCCGACGGTTTCGATGTCTGCCGTTCCCTGCGGTCGAACATCAAGACCAGCCATATTCCGGTCATCATGCTGTCGGGGCAGGGCAAAGACGCCGACAACAAGATCAAGGCGCTGGAGTGCGGCGCCAGCGTGTTCATCGACAAGCCCTTCGACATGGATTACCTGCTCGGGCAGGTGGCCAACCTCATCAAGACTCAGAACGAGCTGAAACAGCGTTACAGCCGGAAATACATCGCCGAACCCTCGAAGATCACGATCTCCTCCGTGGACGAAGAACTGCTGAAAAAGGCGATGAACTACATCGAGCGGAACATCGATAACAACGATTACGACGTGGAGTCGTTCGTGTCGGACATGGCCATCGGGCGGACGCTCCTCTACCAGAAGCTGAACGACATTACGGGCATGTCGATCAAGGAGTTCATCATGGACATACGGCTGAAACGCGCCGCCCAGCTGCTCCGGGAGTCCGACCTGACGATCTCCGAGATTTCGATCATGACGGGCTTCGCCAATCCGAAATATTTCAGCATCTGTTTCAAGCGCCACTTCGAGCTGACCCCTTCCGAATTCAAGAAAAAGGCGTAACGTCTGCCGGCCGGCCGCGCCGTTTCCGCCCTGCGCGACAAGGGGGGAGGCCGTGTTCGGCCGGGAATGGTTCCATTTTGTGCGATTCGTACAAAATGGAACCATTTCTGAATAAATGGCTACCATGTTATGAACTCATTTTCTGGATATTTGCATTGCCGGGAGCTGAAACGGACTCTCCGGAAAAACTAACCGAAAATGCGAATTAAAACCGAATGCTTATGGGAAAATGACCTGAAAACCGCCCAGGGACGACCGGGTTCTCCTGCCGTCCGCACAATCTTTTGAAGATGCAATTTTAACCCAAACGGAACCTTTTATGATAAGAATGTACAAAATGCTTAAAGGCACTCTGGCGATGACCGTTTTGCTGCTGTTGTCGGCCGGACCTTTGTTTGCACAGAATGCGATTAACGTGACCGGAAAGGTCACCGATGAAAACGGAGCGCCCCTGGCGGGTGTCGTCGTACTCGTAAAGGACGGCGGGAACAACAATGCCACCGTCACCAATACGCAGGGTGTTTATGAGATCAAGGCCCCCGCGGCCTCGACGCTGGTTTTCTCGTGCCTGGGTTATTCCAGCCGGGAGATCGGGATCGGCACGTCCAACGTCGTGGACGTGAAGATGGCGCAGGATGCGCAGTCCCTCGACGAAGTGGTCGTCGTGGGTTACGGTACGCAGAAGAAGAAGGACCTCACGGGAGGTCTTGCCGTGGTCGGCAAACAGACGCTGGAGATGGTTTCGACCAACAACCTGATGGACCGTCTGGTCGGACAGGTCGCCGGTCTGAACATCACCACCGGCAACGAGGCTCCGGGCAGCAATCAGACGTTGCTGATCCGCGGCCAGAACTCGCTGACGGCCAGCAATGACCCGCTGATTATCCTGGACGGCATTCCCTATTCGGGCGGCCTGGCCGACCTCGATCCGAACATCATCGAGAGCCTGTCGGTGCTGAAAGACGCTTCGGCGGTCGCGATCTACGGTTCACGCGGATCGAACGGCGTCATCCTGATCCAGACCAAACGCGGATCGAAGGGCAGTTTCCATGTGACCTACAAGACGAAACTCTCCGTCGCCGAGCCGATGCAGCGCATCGAGACGATGGGTCCCAATGAGTTCATCCGTTTCAAACAGGATATGGGCCGGCTCAAAAACAATTACAGCGGCGAGCAGCTCGATCCGCTGGTGGGTTCGATCATCAGCGCCAGCGAGAAGGTCAACTACGCCAAAGGCGTCACCAACGACTGGCAGGACTATGTTTTCCGCACGGTCTTCACGATGGACCACCAGCTGAGCTTCCAGGGCGGCAGCGAAAAGACGACCTACATGGCCGCCGTTTCCTACCTGGACAATCCCGGCGTCGTCTACAACTCGAATTATCAGCGTACGACCGTTTACGCCAGCATCAACCAGACGATGAACGACTGGTTGTCGGTGGGCCTCACCACGCAGTTCGTCAACCGCGAGAGCGGCGGTGCGACGCCGAACCTCGAACACGCCATCAAGCAGAGCCCGTGGGGCATCTACAAGGACGAGACGGGCGGTTATTACGAGGAGCCGATGGACTATTCGAACCTGCCCAACCCGATGAAGGATGTCAACGCCGATCAGAAACGCACGGGCCGCAACTTCATGGCCAACGGTTTTCTCGACATCAAACTTCCCGTCGAGGGTCTCTCGTTCCGCTCGCAGTTCGGCTACAACTACCGCAGCCAGCTGAACGGCACCTACTACGGCCGCAACACCGTGACCGGTAAGAAGGTGGACGGCCGCGCCGAACTGGATAACAACCACACGACGGACTGGACGTGGGAGAACGTGCTGAAATTCGACCGCAATTTCAAAAAGCACCACATCGACTTCACGGGATTGTTCTCCATGCAGGAAACCCAGTATACGGGCGCTTCGCAGAGTGGCGAAGGCTTCGTGAACGACGATTCGAGCTTCTACCGGATGGACGGCGCCGAAAACAAGATCACTATCGGTTCGTCCTATTGGAAGGAGAATTTCGTTTCGGGCATGTTCCGCGTGAACTACGGATTCGACAGCAAGTATCTGCTGACGCTGACCGGACGCGCCGACTCGTTCTCGGGATTCGCCGAAAATCACAAATGGGCCTTCTTCCCTTCGGCCGCCGTAGCCTGGCATCTGGGCGAAGAGAGTTTCATCAAGGACAACGCTTCGTGGATCGACATGCTGAAAATCCGCTTGTCGTACGGCGCTAACGGCAACAACGCCATTTCGCGCTACCAGTCGCTCGACCGTCTTTACGCAACCAACGGCGTCAAGTACATTTGGGGCGACGGCGGCAGCGCCGCCAACTCGGCCTATCTGCCGAGCGATGGCATCGGCAACCCCGACCTGAAGTGGGAGACGACCTATACGGCCAACCTCGGTATCGACTTCCAGTTTTTCAACGGACGCTTGGGCGGTACGATCGACATGTATCTTTCCAATACGCACGATCTGCTGATGTCGCGCTCTGTGCCTATCATGAACGGTTACAGCAAGATTCTCTACAACGTCGGACAAACCCGCAACAAGGGTATCGAGTTGACGCTCCATTCGCAGAATATCCGCAAGACGAATTTCCGCTGGGAGACCGATTTCACCTTCTCGCTCAACCGCGACGAGATCGTCGAACTGCGCGGCGACGGCAACGACGACATCAACAACAAGTGGTTCATCGGCAAGCCGCTGTCGGTCTACTACGACTGGAACATGATCGGCATCTGGCAGCAGGGCGACGAGTTCACCTTCACCGACAAGGACGGCAAGGAGGTGGCCCATCAGACGGGAGCCACGCCCGGCGCCGCCAAATTGGAGGATGTTGACGGCAACGGCGTGATCGACTCCAATGACCGGAAAGTCATCGGAAGCAAACAGCCGAGTTTCACGATGTCGATGGGTAATCGTTTTACCTACAAGGATTTCTACTTCTCGTTCCTGTTCAACGGCGTCTTCGGCAAATGGATGACCGACAACGTGGCCAACATCGGTTCGTATACGTTCGGTTCGGGCAACTACATCCACGGCGTGAGATACTGGACGCCGGAGACTCCCGATGCGGAGGTCGTTTCGCCGGGCTACCAGGCCTCTTTCGACCACGGCTACTACAAGAAGCTCAATTACGTGCAGCTGCGCAACATCACGCTGGGCTACCGCGTCAACCAGAAATTCGTCCGCAAGATCGGCCTGAGCGCCATCGATGTCAATTTCAGCGTGAACAACGTGTGCGCCTTCTCTAACATGCGGCAGATGCTGAACTACGACAACACCTGGTTCGCATCGTTCCCGACCGCCCGTTCCTATGTGTTGGGATTATCCTTAACCTTTTAAGTAAGAACTGATTATGAAAACGATGAATTATATCAAACTCAGCGCCGCATGCTCGGTTCTGGCAATCGTTGCGGGTTGTACCTCCTTTCTGGAAGAGGATTTGAAAAGTTCGTTGGCTCCCGACAACACCTATACCAGTTCGCTGGGCTTCGAGGTCGGCTCCACGGGACTCTATGCCATCGCCCGTTCGGAGTACAACACTTGGGGCGAGCAGGGTGCCTTCATGCACAACGGTGCCTGCGCCTACGAAGTGTTGCAGATTTCGACCGATCTCTGCCGGATGGGCACCGTCCGCGACGGTTCGCTCGTTCCGTTCGCCGAGCTGACGCTCAATCCCTCGACGCTTTTCGTCGGATCGTACTGGAACTGGGCCTATAACCTGATCGGCTCGGCCAACGAGCTGCTGATCTATTCCGAGAAGAACGACAACTGGGATTATCCGACCGACAAACAGCTCTATCAGGCCGAGGCGCGGTTCTTCCGTGCATACGCCTATCGCACGCTGGTCTATCTCTACGGCGACGTGCCCTGGGTCGAGACCATCCAGAAACCCTTCCTGCTTTCGTTCTCGCGGGACCCCAAGATCGAGGTGCTGGGACACATCATCGACGACCTGAAATTCGCCAAGGAGCATCTTCCCGAAGATCCCGATGCGGTGAAGGAGGGCAAGCTCACGACGTGGGCCGCACGCCACCTGCTGAGCGAAATGTACCTGCTGCGCGGCGCTGAGGGCGATTACAAGCTGGCCGAGGAGAATGCGCAGGAGGTGATCGACAGCAAGCATTACAGCCTGGTGAAGAGCCGTTACGGTGCCGACAAGAGCAAGCCCGGCGACTATTTCAGCGATATGTTCCTCGAAAACAACCAGAACCGTTCGGCCGGCAATACCGAGAGCATTTGGGTCATGCAGTTCCAGTACAACACCGTCGGCGGCGGCACGAACTCCGATGATTGGACCCGCCGTGCCTGGAATCCCCAGTACCATGCCATCGACGGTTTTGCGCTGGCCGATTCGCTCGGCGGCCGCGGTCTGGCGCAGATCTATCCGCTGAAATGGTGGATCGGCGTCAAGGGCACGAACGCCACGACCGCCGGCGAAAAGGAGGGTTTCCCCGAAATCAAAGAGAACGGTATCTTCGACGACGGCGACATCCGCAATTCGGAGTACAACATCAAACGCAACTGGTACTACAACAACCCGCTGACACCCAACAAACTCGGCCAGAAATGCCCCATCGACGACAAATCGTGGTCGCAGGCCCAGCTTTTCCCGGCGCTGAAAAAGTTCTTTTTCGGAAAAGAGGAGAATTTGCAGCTCACCGGTTCGTACAAGGACCGCACGAAATTCCGCCTGGCTGAAACCTATCTGCTGCTGGCCGAAGCCTACCTGCGTCAGAACATGCCCGACAAGGCTGCCGATGCCGTGAACGAGGTGCGCCGCCGTGCCAAGGTGGCCGACGTTTCCGACGACGAGATGACGATGGACTACCTGCTCGACGAGCGTATCCGCGAATTGTACGGCGAGGAGAGCCGCCGCTTTACGCTGGTGCGCACGGGCAAACTGATCGAGCGTGTGAAGAAGTACAATCCTGAGGCGCGCGACCTCATCCAGGATTTTCATGTGCTGTGGCCCATTCCGCAGGCTGTCCGCGACGCCAACACCGGAGAATTCCCGCAGAACCCCGGTTACGAAGGCTACGAGGGCTGATGACCGGTCCGACCGGTTTTCGGCCCCGCCTCCGGGCGAACAAGAAAAGCAATGTGTCCGGACGCTTCCGGACCCTATCAGCAAACATGAAAAAAACAGCTATGAAAAAGATGAAATTTGCATGTAACATATCGCTGCTGACCCTTGTGGCACTCGGCCAGTGGGCTTGTGCGTGGGACCCGTACGAGCATGACAGCGACCCGGTCAGGGAGACCCTCGAACTGACCGCCTCCGCCTCCCAGATCGCTCTGGACGAAAACGACCTGACGGCTACGGTCCTCACTTTCGACTGGACGCCGGCGCGTCCGATGTCCGATGAGTATCTGGTCTCCTACAAGACCAAACTGGACCTGCTGACCAACAACTTCGGTTCGGCCACGACCATCGAGACGAGCGAGGACGACGGAATATTCAGCCGGAGCTACACCTCCGAGCAGCTCAACAACTGGGCCAACGAGCGCTGGAAAGTGCCCGTGAACAAGACCTTTACGCTGGCGTTCCGCGTCATCGCGGAGTATGCGGGCGGTCCCACTTATGAAATGCCCGAGGTGCGGACCGTCGAGGTGACCGTAACCCCGATCAAGGTCGATGTCTTCGACGCCGACAAGGTGTCGCTCTCCGGTACGGCTCTCAGCAGCGTCACGGAGATCGAAAAGACGGTCGAGAATGCGAACCTCTATGCGTGGTACGGTGCGCTGAGCATCGGCGAGCTCCAAATCCCCGTCGAGTTGGAGGGCCAGACCTATTATATCGTTCCGAGCGACGGCAACGGTGCGCTCCGCGACGGCGAACTCGTTGACGTGAAGATGCAGGACGATCCCGTTTCGTGGGCCATTCCGGCCGCCGGCAACTACCGTCTGCTGATCGACATGGAGAACAAGCAGGTGCGCATCTACTCGCCGGCGACCGACCTGAAACCGCTCTCCGTGACGTTCCGTCCGAACGGGGCCGAGGCCAATCCCGAGACGACGATCGAGGTGCTCGACCTTTGGGCTTACGGAGCCGGTACGGGCTGGGGCGTCCGCAAACTCAACCTGAAACAGAGCCTTGCCGATCCTCAGGTGCTGATCTACGATGCCGAGGAGCATGACGGCACCAAATTGTCCAGCGGCTTGAAGTTCTGCGTGGCCCAGAATTTCACGGTGGACGAAGTGGGTTACAACCAGAACAACGCCTACTGCTTCACCTGTCCGCTGACGGCAGAAGGCAAGAGGCAGAACCTCACGCTGGTGCTCGATAAGGAGAGCGAACTGCACGGCGGTGCCGACGGCGAGACGCGTAACTCGTATTACACGATTCCCGCTTCCGACCTGCTGATCTTCGATCTGCGGCACAATACGATCCTTGCGCGGAACAAATAGGACCGCGGCATCTGAAACAGCGCCGTATCGGACTGGATACTGGGTTCCGGCCGACAGAACGATACGGCGCTGTTTTTCCGACATGTTGTCCATCAATTCAAAAACGATATGACTGCTATGAAAAATCTGATGACGGCCTGCCTTTTGGCCGCGTTTCTGTGCTCCGCCTCCTGCGGATGTTCGAAAGACAGCGGCGGAGGGGAGGATGACGGCGGCAAGATCGCCGGCGTGACCGTGAAACCCGCATACAACAAATCGCAGGTGCTGCACAATCCGCTGAACGGCTGGGTGATGTATGTGAGTGCCGACTACGATCCTTCGTATTTCGACAAGGAGATCTACGTGCCTCTGCTGGGCAAGAACGTGAAGGTGGCGGACTATGCCTCCGCCTGCTACATCCGCACGAAATGGTCCGTGCTGAATCCCGCCGACGGCGAGTATGCCTGGAAGAATCCCGATTCGAAGATTTACAAGCTGGTTCAGGCGGCCCGCGAACGGAAACTTCCCATTGCGTTCCGCGTCGTGGTGGACGGCCGCGATCAGGGAGCGAACACGCCCCAGTTCGTTTACGACGCCGGGGCCGAATATGCGATGTCGGAGCCGAAGTACCCCGACCGCAAGACTCCCATGCCGCAGGACCCGGTTTTCCAGCGTTACTACGAGAAGTTCGTCGAGGCTTTCGCCGCGGAATTCAACGATCCGGAGAACACCTCGTTCATCGACGGCTACGGCCTCGGGAAATGGGGCGAGGGTCACAGCGTGGCCTACAACAAGGACGACGTGTCGGCCGTTGACGCGAATACGGAGACGGTCAAGCGCGAGGTGCTCGACTGGATCACGAAGCTCTATGCCAAGTATTTCACGCAGGTTCCCCTCGTTATCAACTACCACCGCGTGCTGGGACATCCCACGAGCGAGGGCACGGCCAATCCGAACAGCGAGAGTTTGGTCGCCTTGTCCGTGGCCAACGGCTATTGCCTGCGTCACGACGCCTTCGGCATGAACAACGCCAGCTGGGGTTACAGCACCTGGGAGAAGGCCATCGCCGCGCAGTGGCGCTATAAGGTCCCCATCATTATGGAGGGCGGTTACATCGTCAGCAGCCACAGCTACTGGAACGATCCGGCGGGCTATCGCCAGGGCCATCCCGAAGATGTCCGCCAGGGTGAATTCGACTCTTCGGCCGAGGCGCACGTCAATATGATGGACTTCCGTGTGGGGCAGGAGACCGAGTCATGGTTCGGCGACGCTTTCAACCTCGTGCAGCGTTTTGTTTCCGAGGGCGGTTACCGCCTCTATCCCGACCAGGTGACTCTTCCCGACCAGGTGAATGCCGGCAGCCGCGTCAAGGTCGCTTCGCGCTGGCGCAACATGGGTTGGGGCTATTTCCCGAACAACCTTCCGCAGTGGAACTACAAATACAAGGTGGCCTATGCGCTGCTCGACGCTTCGGGCAAGGCGCAGCGGGTCTTCGTTGACGGGGAGTGCGAGCCTTCGACGTGGGTCGAGAGCAAACCTTTCTCCTATACGTTCGAGACGCCTGCCGTCGATCTCCCCGCCGGAAAATATACGTGGGGCATCGCCATCGTCGATACGACGAAGGAGAACGTTCCGGCCATCGAACTGGCGGTGAACGACGAAAAGACCGCCGAAGGTTGGGTCAAACTGCTCGACGTTCAGATCCATTAGTGCCGGGTAAGTTATGAAACGGGTTGTTTTGCTTGCCGCCGCGTTGCTGCTCTCCTCGACGACGGCTTTCGGGACCGGCGTTTGGGTCGAGGCCGAGAGTTTCCGCGACAAGGGCGGCTGGTCCGTCGATCAGCAGTTCATGGATCTGATGGGATCGCCGTATCTCATCGCACACGGCATGGGCAAACCCGTGGCGGATGCCGTTACGACCGTCGAATTCCCCGAATCCGGGACTTATCACGCCTACGTGCGGACGTTCAACTGGGTCGCTCCCTGGTACGACGGCGAGGGCCCCGGGAGATTCTCCCTCCGGGTGGGGAAACGGACGCTGCCCGAGGTGCTGGGAAACCGGGGCCGGGAGTGGATGTGGCAGTATGCCGGACGGGTCGCTGTCCGGAAGGGTCCGGTCGAAGTTTCGCTGACCGACCTTTCCGGCTTCGACGGCCGCTGCGACGCCGTCTATTTCACCCGGGATCAGGGGGATGTGCCTCCTGCCGATTCCGGGGAGCTGGCGGCTTTCCGCCGCAGGATGCTGCATATTCCCGATACGCCGCAGCGCGTGGAGTCGTTCGATTTCGTCGTGATGGGCGGCGGCATCGCCGGGATGTGTGCCGCGGTGTCGGCTTCGCGGCTGGGATGCCGGGTCGCGCTGGTCAACGACCGTCCGGTGCTGGGCGGCAACAACAGCTCCGAAGTCCGCGTACATCTGGGCGGTGTCATCGAGGTCGGCCCGAACAAGGGGCTCGGGCGCATGATCCGCGAATTCGGCCACTCGCGCGGCGGCAACGCCCAGCCGGCCGGGAACTACGAGGATGCGAAAAAGGAGGAGTTCATCGCTGCCGAAAAGAACGTCGCCCTGTTCGCCGGCTGTCGGGCCGTCGCCGTGAACACGACCGGCGGCCGGATCGCTTCGGTGGTCGTCCGCCACATCGAAACCGGGGAGGAGACGCTTCTCGAAGCGCCGCTTTTCGCCGACTGTACGGGCGACGGTACGGTCGGGTTTCTGGCCGGGGCCGATTTCCGGATGGGCCGCGAGAGCCGGGACGAATTCGGCGAGGAGCTGGCCCCTGCGGCCGCCGACAGGATGACGATGGGTTCGTCGGTGCAGTGGTATTCGGTCGATGCGGGTAAAAAGACGGATTTTCCGGTGTTCAGCTATGGCCTGAGGTTCGACGAAACGAACTGTGAGAAGGTGACGATGGGCGAGTGGAAATGGGAAACCGGCATGAATCTCGACCAGATCGCCGATTTCGAACGCATCCGCGACTATGGTCTGCTGGTGGTCTATTCGAATTGGAGTTTCCTGAAAAACGGACTCCGTGACAACGGCGAATTCCGCAACCGCGAACTGGGCTGGGTGGCCTATGTCGCCGGCAAACGCGAATCGCGCAGGCTGCTGGGCGATTACGTGCTGAAACAGGACGACATCGACAAACACGTCTTCCACGAAGACGCCTCTTTCGCCACGACCTGGGACCTCGACCTGCATTTCCCCGATTCGCTCAATTCCGTGCGCTTCCCGGGCCGGGAGTTCAAGGCGGCCACGAAGCACGTCCATATCTATCCCTATGCCGTGCCTTACCGGTGCCTCTATTCCCGCAACGTGGACAATCTGTTCATGGCCGGGAGAAATATCAGCGTGACGCACGTGGCGCTGGGCTCCGTGCGCGTGATGCGCACGACGGGCATGATGGGCGAAGTGGTCGGCATGGCGGCTTCGCTGTGCCGGAAATACGGAACCTCGCCCCGCGGGGTCTATCAGCGGCATCTGGACGAACTGCGGTCGCTGATGCGCGAAGGCGTCGGCAGGAAGGACGTTCCCGACAACCAGCGATTCAACCAGGGAGCTTCGCTGAAGGCTCCCCGCGCATTGCGCAACGATTGAAAACGACGACGAAACGGATTTTTCAGAAACGATGAAACACACATTCCCGATACTTGCCGCGGCGCTGTTGTGCGGCGCCTGTGCATTTGCGCAGGACGATTGTTACAGCCGTCTGCGAAACGACACCCTGACGATCGGCAACTCCCGGATCGAGCGGAAATTCGTCTGGAACGGCGGAAACCTCGTGACGTACAGCCTGACCGACAAGTCGTCGGGGCAGGTGTGGCTGAACCGCACTCCGGCGCCCGATTTCGAGATTCCCGGCGATGCCGAAGCCTCTGCCGGAACGTATTCGTCGGCCCGGATCGGCGAGACCGGAATCCATCCGGAATACCTGGAAACGACCGTGGAATTTTCGCTGGGCGCGCTTGCCGTCCGGCGGGTCTACCGGATTTACGGGGATACTCCGGCCATTGCCTGCGACACCTACCTGAAAGGACGCGCCGCCGGAGCGCTTGCCGGCGACCGTGCCGCGAACCTCGGCGACCGGAAGAACATCGAGTCGAAAGAGGATATGCGTGCGCTCGGGAGTTCGAACGTGCTCGACCGGTTCAATCCCGGCGGGTTCCATTGGCGGACGCGGATCGTCGAGTTTCAGGACGTTACGGACTGGAACAACAATCTGGTCTTCGAGACCGACGTGATCCCTTACCGGAAGAACCACTACCGGGGCAATCTGCTGTTCGCCCGCAGCGGGGAGAACGACCGGGGCTTCTTTTTCTTGAAAGAGGCTCCCTGTTCGAACGTGCAGCCGGCCTATCAGGGTTACGATTTCACGGCCGAATTCGGGAATTTCACGGTTTCGGGGCTCGGTCTTACGGAGCGGGACCTCGACGGCGGGGAGTGGATGAGGGCCTACGGATGCGTCGTCGGCGTCTGGTCGGGCGGGGAGCTGGAGCAGCTGACCGCTCTGCGGAGCTATCAGAAACAGCTGCGGAAACAGCTCCCGGGGCGCGACGAGATGGTGATGATGAACACGTGGGGCGACCGCAGTCAGGATACGAAGGTCAACGAACGCTTTTGTCTGGAGGAGGTCCGGCGGGCCGCACGCCTCGGCATCACGCATTTTCAGATCGACGACGGCTGGCAGGTCGGCAAAAGCCCCAATTCGGCGGTGGCGAAAGGCTCGTTCCGGAACATCTGGGACAATCCCGACTATTGGAAACCCGATCCGGAGAAGTATCCGAACGGTCTGCATTCCGTCGTGGAACTGGGCCGGGAGCTGGGGGTGGAGATCTGCCTCTGGTTCAATCCGAGCGTGCAGGACGGCTATGCCGACTGGGAGAAGGACGCCCGGGCGATGATCGACCTGCATGACGAATACGGCATCCGCACCTTCAAGATCGACGGACTTGCGATTCCCGACAAACGCGCCGAGGCCAACCTGCGGCGGTTGTTCGACCGGGTGCTGGCCGAAACGGACGGCAGGGTGGTGTTCAACCTCGACGCCACGGCCGGCCGTCGCGGAGGTTACCACATGTTCAACGAGTACGGCAACGTTTTCCTCGAAAACCGCTATACCGACTGGCAGAACTATTACCCTTACTGGACGCTGCGCAACCTGTGGATGCTGTCGAAATACGTCCCTGCCGAGCGGTTGCAGATCGAATTCCTGAACAAGTGGCGCAATGCCGGAAAATATGCCGGCGACCGCTTCGCCCCGGCGAACTACGGTTTCGGATACCTTTTCGCCGTGACGATGGCCGGGCAACCGCTGGCCTGGATGGAGGCGGGAGGGCTTCCCGACGAGGCGCTGGCCCTCGGCCCGGAGATCGGACGTTACAAGGAGGTGCAGCACGATTTCCACAGCGGGGTGATCCTGCCCGTGGGCGACGAACCGTCGGGACGGTCGTGGACCGGGTTCCAGTCGTTGAACGGCGACCGGGGCTATTTCATCTTCTTCCGCGAGCAGCATCCCGACCGGCGGGCCCGTATCGGAACGTGGCTGCCGGAGGGGGCGACGGTGCGGCTGACGCCCGTGCTGGGCAGCGGGAAGGCTGCCGTGCGGAAAGCCGGCCGCCGCGGAGAGCTGGAAGTGGAACTGCCGTCGCCCGACGACTATGCGATGTACCGCTATGAGATAATCCGTAAACCGAAACCCTGAATTTACGAATCTGAAACGAACATGAAAACGCTGACAAAATTTGCAATAACGCTCGCCCTGTCGTTCCTCGCGGTGACGGGAGTTCGGGCGCAGGACCTTATCGCCAACGTTTACGGACGCGAGATGCAGTCGCTGAACGGGAAATGGGACGCCGTCGTCGATCTCTACGATCAGGGACGCAAGAACAAGATTTACCTGAACCGCAAACCCGAGGGGAAAACCGATTTTTACGAATATGCGTTCGAAAACGGGCTGCGGCTGGATGTTCCCTCGGACTGGAACTCCCAGACGCCCGAACTGAAATACTACGAAGGTACGGTTTGGTACGCCCGGCGGTTCGACGCTTCGCGGCAGGACGGACGGCGGCTGTTCCTCCATTTCGGGGCCGTAAGCTACCGTTGCCGGGTCTATCTCAACGGCGAGGAGATCGGGAGCCACGAGGGCGGTTTCACGCCCTTCCAAATCGAGGTGACCGGCAGACTGAAACCTGCGGATAATTTCCTCGCCGTGGAGGTGAACAACACGCGCACGCCAGATGCCATTCCGGCGATGGCTTTCGACTGGTGGAATTACGGCGGCATCACGCGCGACGTGTCGCTCGTCAGCGTTCCCGAAGCCTTCGTCGAGGATTATTTCATTCGTCTTGACAAGGATTCCGCCGACCGGATCAGCGCCGATGTCCGGTTGTCGGGGGCTCCTGCCGGGACCTCCGTGCTGGTCGAGATTCCCGAACTGAAAGTCCGGGAGACGGCTTCCGCCGACGAACGGGGAGCGGCAGCGCTTTCGTTCCGGGTGAAGAACCTGAAACGCTGGTCGCCCGAGGACCCGAAACTCTACCGGGTGATCGTCTCCGCGGGCCGCGACCGGGTCGAGGAGATGATCGGGTTCCGCAACGTGCGGGTCGAGGGCGAGGACATTTATCTCAACGGCGCGCCCGTGTTCCTCAAATCGGTCAGCTTCCACGAGGAGATACCGCAGCGCATGGGCCGTGCGTTCTCCGAGTCGGATGCTGTGATGCTGTTGTCCGAGGCCCGGGCGCTGGGCTGCAACATGATCCGCCTGGCCCACTACCCTCAGAACGAATATATCGTCCGTCTGGCCGAAAAGATGGGTTTCATGCTTTGGGAGGAGATTCCGGTCTGGCAGGGCATCGACTTCGCCAACGATGTCACCCGGCAGAAGGCGGGCCGCATGATCCGCGAGATGGTCGGGCGCGACAGAAACCGTTGCGCGCTGACTTTCTGGGGTGTGGCCAACGAGACGCAGCCGTCGGAACCCCGCAACGAATTTCTCCGCTACCTGATCTCCTGCTGCCGGGAGCTGGACGATACGCGGCTGATCGTCGCGGCTTTCGATCTGGTGCGGTTCGACCGCGACCGTCAGCTGTTCGTGATGGACGATCCGTTCATCGAGGCGCTGGATGTCGTGGCGGTCAACAAATACATGGGCTGGTACCATCCGTGGCCCGTCACGCCCGATCGGGCTGCGTGGGACGTTGCGCGGGGGAAACCGCTCATCATCTCCGAATTCGGCGGCGAGGCCCTTTACGGACAGCACGGCGCGGCCGATACGGCCAGTTCGTGGAGCGAAGAGTATCAGGAGGCCCTTTACCGGGACAACCTCCGCATGTTCGAGAACATCCCCAACCTGCGGGGCGTGTCGCCGTGGATTCTCTTCGATTTCCGTTCGCCGTTCCGGTTCCATCCCACGAATCAGGAGGACTGGAACCGCAAGGGGCTGGTTTCGGACCGGGGATACCGCAAGAAAGCGTGGTATCTGATGAAAGCCTATTACGATAAACGCTAAAAATACAAGACGATGAAGAAGATATTGCTATGTATGGGGCTGTCCGCGCTGTTCGCGGGTTGCGGCGGCCGGGAAAAACCGCTGGCGGAGGTCGTGGACGAGGCGCTGGCCCGGGCCGAGCGGCAGGTGCTGCTGATGGCCGAAAAGTACAGCGGCCGCGAAGGCCGCCTGCCGCGCACGTGGGAGAACGGCGAGGACGTTTCGTCGGATTCGCGCTGGTGGTGCAGCGGATTTTTTCCGGGAACGCTGTGGTACGTGTATGAAAACAGCCGCGATCCGAGGGTTTTGGAATATGCCCGGATGTACACCGCGCGCGTCGAACGCGAGAAATATACGACCGACAACCACGACGTGGGATTCATGCTGTATTGCAGCTTCGGCAACGGACTGCGCCTCACCGGGGACAAGTCCTACGAAGAGGTGCTGCTCACCGGAGCCCGGTCGCTGGCGACGCGTTTCAAGCCGGAAGTGGGTCTGATCCGCTCGTGGGACCACAACCGCGACAAGTGGCAGTACCCGGTCATCATCGACAACATGATGAACCTCGAACTCCTGCTGTGGGCGGCCGGTTATTCGGGCGACGAGTATTTCCGGAAGATGGCGGTTTCGCACGCCGACAAGACGATGGAATATCATTACCGCCCCGATTTCAGTTCGTGGCACGTGGTCTCCTACGACACGGTTTCGGGCAAACCCCATATCCGGCAGACCCATCAGGGCTTCTCCGACGATTCGGCATGGAGCCGCGGACAGGCGTGGGGGCTCTACGGCTACACCTGCATGTTCCGTCTGACGGGGGAGGAACGTTATCTGCAACAGGCCCGCCGCATCGCGGCGTTCCTTCTGAACCATCCGAATATGCCGGCCGACGGGGTTCCCTACTGGGATTTCGATTCTCCGGAGATTCCCGACACGCCCCGCGACGCTTCGGCCGCGGCGATCATGGCTTCGGCGCTGATCGAACTGAGCGGTTTCGCGGAGGGCGCCGAGGCGGACGAATACATGGCTTTCGCCGAAAAGCAGATCCGCAGTCTGGCTTCGCCGGAATATACCGCACCGGAGGGGACCAACGGGGATTTCATTCTCATGCACTCCACGGGGGCCTATCCCTTCTCGTCCGAGGTGGACGTGCCGCTGACCTATGCGGACTATTATTACCTGGAGGCCCTCACCCGCCTCAAACGCAGATTGCAGTCATGAGACTCTTTCACAAATACGCGCTGCTGTGTTGTCTGGGCGTGTCGGGCGTCCGGGCGCAGGAGCCGGCGATGAATTACGACGAATCGCGGGTTCCGGCCTACACGCTGCCCGATCCGTTGACGATGTCCGACGGCCGGAGGGTCGCCGACGCCGAAGGCTGGATGTCCGAACGCCGTCCCGAACTCCTCGCCCTGTTCGAGTCGCAGGTCTACGGAAAGGCGCCCGGGCGTCCCGAAGGAGTGCATTTCGAAGTGCTGAGCGAAGACCGTTACGCCCTGAGCAACATGGCCACCCGGAAGGAGATCGCGGTCTATTTCACCGACGACGAAGAACACTTCATGACCCTCCTGCTGTACGTGCTCAACAAACGCACGGATGCCGTTCCGGTGTTCCTCGGGCTGAATTTCAAGGGCAACCATACGATTTGCGACGATCCGCTCGTCACGCCCTCGACGCTTCGGACGGAGCCGGGGAAAGGCCCCTCCGAGGGATTTCCGCGGGCTGCGGCGGCTTCGCGCTGGCCGGTCGAGATGCTGATCGCCAACGGCTACGGGCTGGCGACCGTCTACCGCGGCGACATAGATCCCGATTACGACGACGGCTTCCAAAACGGCGTCCAGCCGTTGTTCTACCGCGACGGTCAGACCCGTCCTGCTCCCGACGAATGGGGTACGATCGCCGCATGGGCCTGGGGGCTCAGCCGGGCGATGGATTACCTCGAAACCGACGAGGATGTCGATGCCGGGCGCGTGGCGGTCATCGGTCATTCGCGCCTCGGGAAGGCCGCGCTGTGGGCGGGAGCCGTCGATACGCGTTTCGCCCTGGTCGTTTCCAACGATTCGGGGTGCGGAGGCGCGGCATTGGCCCGGCGTCGGTATGCGGAGACGGTGGCCCGGATAAACCGGCTTTTCCCGCATTGGTTCTGCGACAATTACAAACGCTACGCCGGCAACGAGGACGCGCTGCCCGTGGACCAGCACGAACTCATCGCGCTGATAGCTCCCCGCCCGGTTTACATAGCGAGTGCGGCCGAGGACAAGTGGGCCGACGTGAAAGGCGAGTTTCTCGCGGGAGTCCATGCCACCCCCGTCTACGAGTTGTTCGGATCGGAGGGGCTTTACGGCACGGAGCCGCCGCCGGCCGACGAACCCTGCATGTCGGGCCGGATCGGTTACCACGTCCGTTCGGGCGGCCACGACATCACGCTTTACGACTGGCGGCAATTCGTGAAGTTTGCCGACAACTATTTGAAATAACCCTAAAACAAACGACGATACATGAAAAACCGGTTTCTAAAACTGTTCCTTGCCATCGTGTTCCTGGAAACTTTCCCTTCGGCGTCCGCGCAGACCTGCGAAGTGGACCTTTCGGGAGAGTGGCGGTTCCAGACGGACGTGATGGATTTCCGCCGAGGATCGCTTTCGCCCAGGTACAACCATGAACTTCAAGAGACGATCACGCTTCCCGGCATCACCGACGACTACAAGATCGGGTATGAATCTCCCTACCGGCATGTCGATCGCCTGACGCGCGTCTACGAATATATGGGTCCGGCGTGGTACCAGCGCGACATCGAGTTTCCCGCCGACTGGAAGGGCAAGCGCATCTTCCTCTATTTCGAACGTACGCACTGGCTCAGTTCGGTGTGGGTGGACACCAAGGAGGTGAGCCGCATCGACTATATCAGCGTTCCGCACAACCACGACCTGACCGATTTCGTCACTCCGGGAAAGACGCACCGTATCACGGTGTGCATCGACAACCGCTTCCAGTACAATACCCACAAGTGGGACCACGCCCATACGGAGTTCACGCAGATCAACTGGAACGGCATTCTCGGCGAAATGAAACTGGTGGCCGTGGACCCGGTCTTCGTCGAGGACATGCAGCTTTACCCGCGCATTTCGGACCGGAGCGTCGAGGTGCGGATGACGATCGCCAACCATACCCGGAAGCCATTCGAAGGCAAGGCGCTGTTCACCGTCTCGGGGAACGGGCTCGAACTGACCCGGGAAGTGCCCGTGAGTGGCGGCGGGGAGACGGCAGACCTGACGGAACGCATTCCGCTGGGGCGGGATGCGAAACTGTGGGACGAATTCGACCCGAATCTCTATACGGTGACGTGCCGGCTGGCGACGACCGCCGGCGGACGAGCCTGCGAGCATGAAAAATCGGCTGTGTTCGGCCTGCGCGAGGTGGCTCAAGGCCGCAACCATGTGCTGCTGAACGGCCGTCCGATCCACCTGCGGGGTACGGTCGAGAACGCCGTTTTCCCGAAAACGGGACACGCGCCGCTCGACGATGCCGAGTGGGAACGGATCATGCGGATCGTCAAGGAGTACGGCTTGAACCACGTCCGTTTCCATTCGTGGTGTCCTCCGGCCGCCGCTTTCCGCATGGCCGACAAATACGGCGTCTATTTCGAGATCGAAATGCCCATGTGGGGCAAGGATGCCGAGCCCGACGAGGCGCGCTACGACTTTTTCCGGCGTGAAATGCGGGCGATTCTCCGCGAATACGGCAACCATCCGTCGTTCGTGCTCTACTGCAACGGCAACGAGATCACCGGCAATTTCGACTTCATCGAGGAGCTGACCTCCGACGGGCGCAAACTCGACACGCGCCATCTTTACAGCGGTTCGACCGCCCGCACACGGGTGCCTTCCGACCAGTATTACGTTTCGCAGCAGACCAACAAGGGGCCCGTGAAGGTGTACGAAGGCCGTCCTTCGACCGACTGGGACCGCAGCGTCGAATCGGACGTGGACGTGCCCGTCATTTCCCACGAGTCGGGACAGCGGTGCGTATATCCCGATTTCCGGGAGATCGAGAAGTTCACGGGGCCGGTGCAGGCCCGGAATTTCGAGCTGTGGCGCGAAATGTTGGGGGCGAACGGGATGCTCGATCAGGCCCACGATTTCTTCCGGGCGTCGGGAGCGCTGACCGTCGTGGAGTACAAGGCTGTGATCGAGGCGTTGCTCCGTTCGTCCAAGTCGGCCGGATTCCAGCTGCTGTCGCTCAACGATTTTCCGGGGCAGGGCTATGCTCCGGTGGGTGTGCTCGATCCGTTCTGGGATTCCAAAGGGCTGGTGACGCCCGAGGACTGGCGGGCGTTCTGCGCTCCGACGGTGGCTCTGCTGCGCTATCCGAAAAGCGCATGGTTCTGCGATGAGACCTTCACGGCGAAAGCCGAGGTGTACAATTTCAGCGGCTCGGCCCTCCGGAATGCGAAAATCCGCTGGTCGATGACCGACAGCGCCGGAAAGACCGTCGCCAGGGGATCGCTGAAAACGCAGACCGTCGGCGTCGATGGCGTTTTCCCGGTCGGGGAGTTCTCGATCCCCCTGAACAAGGTGGAGGGAGCGCAGAAAATGACCGTGCATCTGAGCGTCGGCGGGGAGATCGGCAACAGCTGGGACATCTGGGTCTTCCCGCGCAATCCGTCGCTGATGCGGTCGGACGACGACGTGCTCTATACGACGGAGTTCGACGACCGGGCGAAATCGTATCTGGCCGCCGGGAAAAAGGTGGTCTTCACCCCTGCGCCGGGCAAGGTCAAAGGGCGTAAATCGACTTTCCACAACCATTTCTGGAACCCGATCATGTTCGCCTGGGCGCCTATGACCATCGGCTGCCTGATCCATGCCGACGAACCGGTGTTCGCCGATTTCCCGACATCGTACCACACCGACTGGCAGTGGTGGGACATTCTGGAGAACGCCAAGGTGATCGAGATGCAGCAGACGCCGCGCGAACTCCGTCCGTTTATCCAGGTGATCGACAGTTTCGACAACAACGAAAAGCTGGGCATCGGCTTCGAAGCTCGCGTCGGCGGCGGCCGGCTGCTCGTGCTGGCCGTCGATACCCGGAAGAAACTCGACGAGCGTCCTGCGACGCGCCAGCTGCTCGAAAGCATCGACAAATACGTCCGGAGCGATCGTTTCGATCCTCAGGTCGAGCTGGACGGATCGTTCATCCGTTCCTTCGTCCGATAAACCGTGAATCGCATGAACAGAAAGACGATATTGCTCTGCGGCTTTTTGCTGACGGCTCTCGTCGGAGGGGCGCAGGAGCTGAAAATGACCGGAAGCGCTCCGCTGACGCAGGTTTTCGGCGAGTCCGTCGAATCCGACGAACCGCTTCCGATGAACGATCTCGGGATGGAGTTCGGCTATGTGCTCTATGAAGCGGAGGTGACGCTTCCCGGAGGCGATGCGGAATTGGAGCTGGCGAACGTGCGGGACTATGCGGCGGTGTATCTCGACGGGGAGTTCCGGGGGACGATGACGGACAGCCGGAAAACGCTGACGCTGCATGCCGAAGCGGGCTCTCACGCTCTGCAACTCTATGTGGAAAACATCGGCCGCATCACCTACGGCCCGGAGATCCTCGACAACTCGAAGGGGTTGTTCGGCAGCGTCCGTCTCGGCGGCGAAGAGGTTGCCGGCTGGAGGATCACGCCGCTCGAAGTCCGCGAAGCCGACACGGAGTCGCTCGATTTCGGTCCTTTGGGGCCCTGCAACGTTCCCTGCTTCCGTCGCGGGTATTTCGACTGTGCGGCCGGAAACGGCGTCTATCTCGACGTGTCGGGATGGGGAATGGGCGAGGTGTGGATCAACGGCCGTTACCTGGGCGCCTTCTGGGACGAGGAGAAGCAGCAGTCGATCCGGATTCCGGACGACGTTCTGGAAACGAAAGGAAACCGGATCGTCGTTTTCGACATCAGGAACAACGATCCGGATGCGGCGATGCGTCTTTCGGACAAACCTGTGTTCAAATAATCAGTACGAATAATCAATACGACCGAATGAAAAAGATCCTTATCCTCTGCCTGGCAGCGGTCTCCGTGGCCGGAGCCCGGGCACAGAAAACACATGGGCGCATACCCGTTTACAAGGATGCGTCCCGCCCCGTCGAGGAGCGCGTCGGGGACCTGCTGTCGAGAATGACCCTCGAAGAGAAGGTCATGCAGCTCAATCAATATACGCTCGGCCGGAACGACAACGCCAACAACATGGCCGATCCGGTGAACGACATTCCGGCCGAAATCGGCTCGCTCATCTATTACGGCAGTTCTCCCGAGTTGAGGAACCGGGTGCAGCGCAAAGCCGTGGAGGAGTCGCGGCTCGGCATTCCGATCCTCTTCGGGCACGACGTGATACACGGTTTCCGCACGACCTATCCGATCTCGCTGGCGCAGGCTTGTTCGTGGAATCCCGCCCTGGTGGAAAAGGCCGCCGGGGTCGCCGCGCAGGAGGCCCGGATGTCGGGAGTGGACTGGACCTTCTCCCCGATGATCGACGTGGCGCGCGATCCCCGCTGGGGGCGTGTGGCCGAAGGTTACGGCGAAGACCCCTACGCCAATGCGGTCTTCGGTGCGGCCACGGTGAAAGGCTATCAGGGCGACGATTTGTCGGACGACCGCCATGTGGCTGCCTGCCTCAAACATTTCGCGGGTTACGGTGCTTCGGAGGCGGGCCGCGACTACGTATACACGGAGATTTCGCGGCAGACGCTCTGGGATACCTACCTGCCGCCCTACGAGGCGGGCATAAAGGCCGGAGCCGCAACGGTGATGAGCAGTTTCAACGACATCAGCGGAACCCCCGGATCGGCCAACCGCTATCTCATGACCGAGGTGCTCAAAGAGCGGTGGGGACACGACGGGTTCGTCGTGTCGGATTGGGGCGCCATCCAGCAGTTGAGGTCTCAGGGCGTTGCCGCCGACAAGAAGGAGGCGGCTGAAAAAGCCTTCGTCGCGGGACTCGAAATGGATATGATGAACCGCTGTTACGACGCCCATCTGGCCGAACTGGTCCGTGAGGGGCGTGTCTCGCAGGCGCAGCTCGACGATGCCGTCCGGCGGGTGCTTCGGGTGAAATTTCGGCTGGGACTGTTCGAAAGGCCCTACACTCCGGATTCGACCGAGGAGGAACGTTTCCTGCTGCCCGAGAGCCTCCGGATCGCCGAGGAGCTGGCCGCGGAGTCGATGGTGCTGTTGAAGAACGAAGGCGACGTGCTGCCGCTGAAAGGCGTCCGCCGGATCGCGGTCGTCGGTCCCATTGCCAAGAGCCGTTATCACTTGCTGGGATCGTGGTCCTCGAAGGGCGATGCGGAGGACGTGGTGAGCGTCTTCGCGGGACTGGAAGCGGAATACGGGGACAAAGCGGAACTGCTCTATGCCCAGGGCTGCAACTTCGACGGAGAGGATGCTTCCGGCTTCGGGGAGGCCGTCGCCGCGGCGTCCGCCGCCGACGTGGTGGTGCTTTGTCTGGGCGAGAAGCGGGATTGGAGCGGTGAGAACGCTTCGCGCTCCTCGATCGCGCTGCCCGAAATCCAGGAACGGCTGGCGCGCGAACTGGCGAAGACCGGCAAGCCGATCGTGCTGGTGCTTTCGAGCGGCCGTCCGTTGGAGCTGTGCCGGCTCGAACCGCTGAGCGCGGCCATCGTCCAGATGTGGCAGCCCGGTCTGAGGGGCGGCGGTCCGCTTGCGGGAATCCTCGCGGGACGGATCAATCCGTCGGGCCGGCTGGCGATGACCTTTCCCTATTCGACCGGCCAGATACCTATTTATTATAACCACCGCCAGAGCGCACGCACGCATCAGGGCAAGTATCAGGACATTCCCAGTACGCCGCTGTACGGGTTCGGTCACGGGCTCAGCTACACCGCGTTCGAATACGGCGATCTGAAACCGTCGGCCGTGACGTTCCGGCGCGGTGACAAAGTGACGGTCGAGATCGCCGTGACCAACACCGGAAAGATGGACGGAGCCGAAACGGTCCATTGGTTCGTGTCGGACCCGGTGTGCACGATCTCGCGTCCGGTCCGGGAGCTGAAACATTTCGAGAAACAGCCGATCCGGTGCGGCGAAACGCATCTCTTCCGGTTCGAGATCGACCCCGAGCGGGATTTGAGTTTCACGGACGGCGACGGCCGGAGATTCCTCGAAACGGGCGATTACTATGTGATCGTCAAGGACCGGAAAGTGAAACTGACGCTGACGGAGTAGCCTCCGGCGGAGGTTCGCGTCGAAACTGCTCGTGCGAAATTCGTTTCGCACGGGCAGTTTGTGTTTTCCCCGCCTCGTTCCCGGCCGGGTTTCGGTGTCGTAACGACACTTTTATGGGGCACACCGTTTCTCCGCGCCGCATCCGATTCGATTTTTTGCTATCTTTGTCTTTCGATAAGTCGTGAAAGTATGCCGAAAAGTCGTTGCTGTCTGCTGTTCCTCTTGCTGTCGGGCCTGCAAGCTGCGGCACAGCATCCCGACGACGAATACTATCCCTATGCCGAACGCGAGGAGCTGCGCGAGACGCTTGCGACCGATTCCGCGATCTTCTACCGCGCCGTGCAGGGCGTTTCGGACCTCTACGGCGACCATACCGACTTCAATCTGCCGCAGGTGGCGCGGAAGCGCCGCGGGCTGGATCACCGCGCCGTGCACATGTCGCTCTCGGGTGTGGATTTGTCCTATCGTTATCTGCCGCTTCTGCGCCTGCTGGGGGCCGAAGAGGAGCGTTGCGCGGGGCTTGCGGCGGCGTCCGGGGAGTGGGCTCCTGCCGGCGGCGTGAGGTTGTTCCGGTTTCCGGAAGGGGAGCCGCTGCAACCTTATTTCGCTTCGGTGCGCTTCACCGACCGCAACTATCTTTTCGGGGCCCGGGTCGCCGCTTCCGGGACCCTCGGCAGTGGATGGAGCCTTTCGGCCGCCGCCGATGTCTGCACGGGCCGCGACATGCACGTCGAAGGGGTCTTCACCAACGCCTTGACCGCCGGACTGCGCCTTGCGCGACGCTTCGGTCCGGGGCACGAACTCGCCCTGCTCTGCATCGTGCCGCCCTCGACGCGGGGCACGCGCCTCTCCTCTTCCGAGGAGGCTTTTTCGCTGACGGGCGACCGGCTCTACAACCCTGCGTGGGGATTTCAGGACGGCCGGGTCCGCAACTCCCGCGTGCGGCGCGAGACGATCCCGCTGGCTCTCGTCACTTACGGCGTTCCGCTGTCGCCCGCGACCTCGTTCACGGCGGCTTTCGGCGCCGAGGCGGGCATTTCGAAATACAGCGTGCTCGACTGGTACGACGCCCGGACGCCGATGCCCGACAACTACCGCTACCTGCCGGGCTACGCCGGCGACCGGGAGACCGAACTGGCGTGGCGTTCGAACGACCCGCGCTTCACGCAGATCGACTGGGACGAACTGATCCGCCGCAACCGCATGGCCGGAGGGCACGCGGTCTATGCGTTGGAGGACCGCGCCGAACGGCTCTGCAACCTCTCGCTGAACGCACTTTTCACCACCGATCCGGACCCGCGGCTGACACTCCGTTACGGAGTCGCCCTCCGGCGCGGGACGACCCGTTCCTACAAACAGATGCGCGATCTGCTGGGTGCGGAGTACGTCACCGACATCGACCGGTTCCTGGTCGATGACGACACGTACAGCAATCTGTTGCAGAACGACCTGCGGCATCCCGACCGTACGATCCGCGAGGGCGGCCGCTTCGGCTATGACTATGCGCTCACCGTCCGCACGGCCTCGGTCCGGGTGCAGGCCGACTACCGCTCCGACCGCTTCCGGGCCGATCTCTCCGCCGAGCTGGGCAGCGGGGCCGTCAGCCGCCGGGGCTATTACGAAAAGGAGCTCTTTCCCGGGGCGCAGTCCTACGGACGCTCGCGGGTGATGCGCTTTACGCCCTATGCTTTCCGGGTCCTTGCCGGCTGGGCCTTCACCCCGCGCTGTTACCTCGAAGCCGCCCTGCTGGCCGACGCGCGGATACCCGCAGCGGAGGACCTCTTCTATCAGCCCCTTTACAACAACCGCACGATTGACGATCCCGTGCCCGAACGCACCTCCGCCGCCGAACTCGGCTGGCGCCTCACGGGCCCTGTCCTCGATTTGCAGGTCACGGCCTTCGCCGTGCTGACGCTCGACGGCACCGAGACGCGCCGCTATTACGACGACATGGCCTCGGTCTACTGCGATATGGCCGTCACCGGGATCGGACGCCTCTCCTGCGGTGTCGAAGCCGCCGCCGACATCCGGTTGTCCTACCGCTGGCGGCTGTCGCTGGCCGCCTCGGCGGGACGTTACAAATATGTCCGCGACCCGGTCGTCACGGTGATTTCCGACGTGGACAATTCGGCCGTGGACATGCGTGCCGTCAGCCGCATGGGCGGCTGTGAGACGGGAGGCGCTCCGCAGCTGACCGCCGCGGCCGAACTGGCCTGGTTCGGGACGAAAGGGTGGGGATGCCGCGCTTCGGCGGGCTTTGCCGGACGGCGTTTCGTCGAACCGATGCCCCTGCGCCGCACCGACCGCATCGCCGGGCAGGCGGGCATCACGCACGAGGCTTTCGACGCCTTCACCCGGCAGGAGCGGCTGGCGGATGCCTTTACGCTGGATGCGTCGTTCTTCAAAACCGTCCGGTTCGACCGCTCGCGGCTGACCGCAGCGCTGATGCTGCGCAACCTGTTGGGCGACGCCGATACGCCCTACGGCGGTTACGAATCGTTACGTGTGCGCCGCATCCGGCCGGGCGACGACACCCTTTACACGCCCCATGCCACGCGCTACACCTATGCGTGGCCCCGTTCGTTCTATCTTACAATCTCTTACCGATTCTGAGCGGATCGTAAAAAAACGGACGTTTTTTTTGGATTTTACGATGAAATTCGTATTTTGTAAGGGCGAAAGAACCCTAAAACTTCCAAAACCAATGATTATCGGTATTCCAAAAGAGATCAAGAACAATGAGAATCGCATTGCTCTTACCCCTGCGGGCGCTCAGGAGCTCGTGAAGCGGGGACACAAGGTTTATGTGCAGGCTTCGGCCGGTGTGAACAGCGGTTTTGCCGATGATGATTATATAGGTGTGGGGGCCGAGATGCTCCCCACCATCGAAGAGGTCTATGCCCGGGCCGAAATGATCCTCAAGGTCAAGGAGCCGATCGCCCCCGAGTACAAACTCATCCGCCGCGACCAGCTGGTCTTCACCTATTTCCATTTCGCCAGCAGCGAACCCCTCACGCGGGCCATGATCGACAGCGGGGCCGTCTGCTGCGCCTATGAAACCGTCGAACGCGCCGACCGTTCGCTGCCGCTGCTGATTCCGATGTCGGAGGTCGCAGGCCGCATGGCGACGCAGGAGGGGCGTTATTTCCTCGAAAAACCCCGCGGCGGCAAAGGCGTGCTGCTGGGCGGCGTCCCGGGGGTGAAACCCGCCAAGGTCTTCGTGATCGGCGCCGGGGTGGTCGGTACGGCCGCCGCGCGCACGGCCGCCGGAACGGGCGCCGACGTTACGATCTGCGACATCTCGCTGCAACGCCTGACCTATCTGGCCGACGTGATGCCCAAGAACGTCAAGACGCTGATGTCCTCCGAATACAACATCCGTCAGGAGCTGAAACACGCTGATCTGGTGATCGGCTCGGTGCTGATTCCGGGCGCCAAGGCCCCGAAACTCGTCACGCGCGACATGCTGAAAGATATGGAGCCCGGCACGGTGATGGTGGACGTGGCCATCGACCAGGGCGGCTGCTTCGAGACATCGCATCCCACCACCCACGAAGACCCCGTTTATTATGTTGACGGGATGCTCCACTACTGCGTGGCCAATATCCCGGGCGCCGTGCCCCGCACCTCGACCCTCGCGCTCACCAACGCCACGCTTCCCTATGCCATCCAGCTGGCCGACAAGGGCTGGCGGTGCGCTGCGAAGGAGAATCCCGAACTGGCTTCGGGTCTGAACATCATCGGCGGCAAGGTGGTCTGCAAACCCGTCGCCGATGCCTGGGGGCTGCCTTACGAACCGCTGGAACTCTGACGCTTCCGGCTCCGCGGCGGCCTTCCGGGTACCGGAACGCTCCGAAAGGCCGCCGCGATGCCGCAAACCGGCCGGTTATCATCCGAAAATTCGGCGCCATTCTTTTTGAAATTCTTGAAAAATTTGTATATTTGCAAGTAAACGAATGGGTTACGATGGTCGTTCGTGTTTCGAACCGTGCGAAAAACAGGCCGGAATATCATGCGATTCGTAGGAATACGGCGGATTTTCATTACAGATCGTAATCAAAAGGTCCCGAAATTTAGGTACGAGGTTCGGCGGTGTGCGGGGTGTTCCGGATGCCGGGCACCGGACGACGGTTTCCCCGTACTGACTGAATATAGTGCGCCGCCTCAGAAACCGGGCGGTAATAAAAACCAAGAGTCATGAAACAAATCGCCAAGAATCTTTCCTTCGCAGGGATGTTGCTGCTCGCCGGCTTCTTTGCCTCGTGCAAGGACGATGAAGATCCCATCAAGGATCTGACCGTCAGAATTTCCCCCCCCCCTCGCGGATGAATATGTAATCGAGCAGGGACAGCATTTAGAAATACCCTTTACGGTAGGTGAGGCGAAAAACGCCGAACTGACCGCCACGGCTTCGGCCGACAAGACCGAATACACGGTCGCAGCGACTCTTTCCGAATCCGATCCCGGATCGGGAGTCATCACGGTAACGGCCCCCGATCTCATCCTTTCCCCAGTTACCGTCACCGTCACCCTCAAAGTTGACGATTCCAAAACACAGCGTTCCGCAACCGGAACGGTCGCCGTATCCTCGAAACTCATCGACGGATTCACCGAAATCACCGCTCCCGCCAACTGCTATGTGGCAGCTCCCGGAGCTCTCGTGAAATTCCCCGCAAATATCGGCAATACGACCGAAAAGGCCGCTTTCCAGACGGCGGATCTCCTGTGGCAGGACGTCGCCGGAATGGTCGAGCAGCTCATCGCCGCTCCCGAAGAGAACTGCGTCTATGCAGTCCTCAAATCCGGTGTGAGCGGCAATGCCGTCGTCGCCGTCAAGAACGCCGACGGAGCCGTCGTGTGGAGCTACCATCTTTGGGTGGCCGATTTCGACCCCGATGCGAACGTCATGACCTGGACCGACTCCGAGAGCGGCACCTCTTATAAGATGATGGACCGCTATGTGGGTGCCGTCAGCAACCAGCCGGGCAGCGACCTTTCCAACGGTCTGTTCTACCAGTGGGGCCGCAAGGACCCGTTCGGCTCCTCGAATTACGAAAGCAAGCTGAAAGCCATGTACGACATGGCCGGCGCAGAGGTGACGCGCACCGTCGAGCCTGTTTCGGTAACAGATAACATGCCGAACGCCATTCTGAATCCTCTGACGCACTATTCCGGTGTCAGCGGAGGTAATTACAGTTGGCTTTCCAACAACAAGGGTTCTGCCGACATTGATGCGATCAGCGATTATTGGGGAGGGGTTACCGGTGTACAGACCAAATACGACCCGTGTCCGGCGGGTTGGCGCGTGGCGCCGAGCGGTGCATGGTATTTCTATACCGATTCCAACGTCACCGTCGAAAAAGTTTTCGCCGAAGGCGTGGATGCTCCTGCCAACAAGGACCTGCTCGGACGTTATGTCAGCACCGACGGCGGAACGACGAAATTCTGGTTCCCGGCCCAAGGTGAAGTTGCCCACGCCGGCAGCTATGGAAATGGCATCGGTACGAACTGGCCCAGTTCGAAGACATGGTCTTCGACCGTTGATGCGGACAATTTCCGGGTTTGGGCGACGAGTATTTCTCCAACTACCGTATCTCCGAAAGGCGGTATAGGCTTTGGTTACGAACTTCCCGTGCGCTGTGTGAAACTCTGATCGGATTCCAAAAACCTTTTTAACTCAAATACGTATGATTTCAATCAACAAACTCGGCAAGAGCCTGCTTGCCGCATTGCTGCTGACGGGGGCTGCGACCATCGTGTCGTGCGGCTCGGACGATTCGGACGACGGTCCGAAGCTCGGGGAACTGAAAGCGATCTTTTCGTCGGATAATTTCTCGGTCGAGGCCGGCGGGACCGTGTCGCTTCCCTTTACCGTGACCGGAGTTGAAGGCGCCACGCTCGCTCTGAGCGCTTCGGCTTCCAATACGGCTGCCGCGACGAGCGTCACCACCGACGCCAACTATTCGGGGTCGGTCGAGTTTACCGCTCCGGCGATTACCGACGGTGAGACGATCTCCGTGACGCTGACCGTCACCGACAGCAAGAACAACCGCTCGACGACGGCCCAGACCTCGGTGACCGTGGGGGCTTCGGAGAAACTCGCCGTCGCGCTGAGCGCCGACATCAAGTCAATGGCCACCAAACCCGGCGGTTCGTTCGAACTGCCCTTCACGGTGACGGGCATCGGCACGGCCACGATCGCTTCTGACGTGACCCTGACCGCCACGTCGGGTTGGAGCGCCGCGTGCGAATGGGGTTCGGACAAGAGTTCGGGCAAGATCAAGGTGACGGCTCCGGCCGCTCTCACCCCGACGCTCGCGCTGTCGATGACCATCTCCGACAACCACAACCGCACGGCGAAGCTCGAAGCGACGCTGACGATCGTCGAGATCTCGATCGCAGCCAATGCCGCCAACTGCTACATCGTGGCTCCGGGCAGCACGCTGACCATCAAGGCTGTCGAGGGCAATTCGACGACGGAACTCAATTTCAACAACGCCGCGCTCGTATGGCAGGACGCTCTGGGCATGGTGAAGTCCGTTTCGGCGAACAGCACCGAAAAGGTGGTGGTCGTACAGCTCAACCCCGGGATTACGGGCAACGCCGTCGTCGCCGCCAAGCTCGACGACGTGATTGTTTGGAGCTGGCATGTCTGGGTCACCGACTACGATCCGATGAGCGATCCGTTCGTCTGGACCGACAAATCGACGGGTACGAGCTATACCTTCATGGACCGGAACCTCGGTGCCAAAAATGCCAAGAAATACGATGCAGGTGCGCTCGGTCTGCTCTACCAGTGGGGCCGCAAGGACCCGTTCGTAAATGCTGACGGCACGGAATCTTCGGTTTACGTGGCCAAATACGACATCGACGGCAACCGGGTGCGCGAGGTCAGCGAGGAGCGTCCGACCTATCCGTCAAGCGACTACGAGAGCACCAACCTTCAGTTGGCTATTCAGAATCCGACCATTTTTTATACGGCACCCAGTTCGTCGTATCCCGTACAGGATTGGCTGACCGACGACGCGCAGCGTCAGGACCATGACCTGTGGGGCGGCGTTTCGGGTTACAAGACCAAGTACGACCCGTGTCCCGAGGGCTGGAAGGTTCCCGTTGCGGGTGCTCCGTGGGGATTCCGTAGTGAATATAGGAAAACAGGCGGTTTGCAAGATGATGGTGCTTATGATGCTACTGCTCCTTGGTACTGCGACTATGTTAATGATAATGGTTTCCGTTACAAGCAGGCCGATTCGGGCAAGGAGTACTGGTTTCCTTTCACTGGTAAAAAAGACGTTGTGACCGGCGTGTTGAACGGGGTCGGCAGTGGTGCCAACTACCATACGGCGACTCGTCAGAACACGTTGGCCATTATGGAGTTGTTCGCGTGGGGCAATCCGGCCAGCGAGACGGGGCTCAACCGTCCTTACGGTTCTTCGGTTCGTTGCATCAAGGAGTGATGACCGCCCCGGAAGCGTAGAAATCGGAGGGGTTGCCGGCCTGTCAGGCGGGCAACCCCTTTTATCAGCAATTCAAACCCGCTTAAAACAGCATGAAATGAAGAGATTTCTGGCAACAGTCATAGCCTGTGCGGCGATCTGCGCCGTGTGGGCCCAGTCCCGTACGGTGCGGGGCACTGTGACCGATGCCGCCGACGGATCGCCCGTGGTGGGCGTCGCCGTCACGGTGGAGAACGGGACCGCGGCTGCGGTCACCGGGCTCAAGGGCGACTATACGATTAAGGCCTCTCAGGGGCAGACGCTCGTCTTCTCGTTCCTGGGCATGACCACCCAGCGGCACAAGGTCGGCGCGGCCGACGTGATCGACGTGAAGATGGCTGCCGACAACAAGGTGCTCGACGAGGTGATCGTCGTGGCTTACGGAACGACCAAGAAGGAGACGTTCACCGGCTCGGCCGAGATCGTCACGGCCGAGAAGCTCAAAGACCGTCCCGTGACCGATGTCACCAAGATGCTCGACGGACAGGTCGCGGGCGTCATGTCCACCTCGGGCGGCGGACAGCCGGGCAGCGGCGCCGAGCTGCGCATCCGCGGCTTCGGGTCGATCAACGCTTCGAACTCCCCGCTGCTGGTGGTTGACGGCGTGCCGTTCGACGGCGACCTGAATTCGATCAACAGCAGCGACATCGAGTCCATGTCGGTGCTCAAGGACGCTTCGGCCGGAGCCTTGTACGGGGCCCGCGGCGCCAACGGCGTGATCCTCATCACGACCAAGCAGAACGCCGGACGGGGCGAATCGCTCAGCGTGAGCCTGAGCGCCAAGGTGGGCGTCAGTTCGCGGGCCATTCCCTCCTACAACACGATGTCGGCCCGCGAATATATGGAGCACATGTACCTGGCGTGCTACAACGATCTGGTCTACACGGAGGGTTATCTTCCGTCCGTGGCAGCGGGGATGACCGCCGACCGGCTGGCGCGCCAGATTCTCGGCACGGACAATATCTATAATGTCTACGACAAGGAGGTCGGGCAGCTTTTCGACCCGAACGGAAAGATCGTGAAGGACGCCCGTCAGAAATACAGTGAGAACTGGCTCGACGAGGCCGAGGCCGAATGCCCGATCCGTCAGGAGTATCAGGTCTCGGTCAACGGCTCGGGCAAGAACAGCCGCTATCTCGCTTCGCTGAGCTATCTCAACGAGGAGGGTACGCTCAAGACCACTGGTTTCGAGCGCTATACGGTGCGCGTCGGCGCGGATTTCTCGCCCAAGAAGTGGCTCGATTTCGGCGCCAACGTCAATTATGCGCACACCGACAGTCAGTTCTTGGGTTCGGAGGGTACGGCCAACAACACCAATGTCTGGTACTCCGCGATGCTGATGGCCCCGATCTACCCGGTCTACAAGAAGAATCCCGATGGCAGCACCGTTTACGAGGAGGGCCGGAAGGTCTTCGACTACGGTTCGTCGCGTCCGGCCGGAGCGCAGAACAACCGCAATTCGGTGGCGACGCTCTTCGACGACGACTATTATACGTTGACCGACAACGTCAGCACCCGCGCCTATGTGGGCTTCAACTGGAAAGGGCTGAAATTCACCTCCAATATCGGCGTGGACAACGTCAACGCCTACGAGACGACCAATTACAATCCCTTTTCGGGCAACGCCGCCGGCACGGGGCGCCTCACCAAGGAGAGCAGCCGCATGATGAGCTATACGTGGAACCAGCTGCTGTCCTACAAGACGCAGATCGGACGGCACAACCTCGATGTCATGGCGGGCCACGAGTTCTACAACTACAACATGCGCTACATCGTCGCCGAGCGCACGGGCTTCCCCTTCGCCGACTACGACGATCTGGGCATGGGTTCGACGCTCGCCGAGGCCAATTCGGCGTCCGACAACTATTCGATCAACTCCTATCTGTGCCGCGTCAACTACGACTTCTCCGACCGCTACTATCTCTCGGCGAGCTTCCGCATGGACGCCTCGTCGCGTTTCAAGAAGGAGAACCGCTGGGGAGCCTTCTGGTCGGTGGGGGCTTCGTGGCGTATCTCGCAGGAGAAATTCCTGAGCGACGTGAGCTGGATCGACAACATCACGCTCAAAGCCAGCTACGGCGTGCAGGGCAACGACAACCTCGGCTCCTACTACGCCTGGCAGTCGCTCTACGACATGAACTATCCGAACGCCAACCAGTCGGGTGCGGTCATCAACTCGATCGAGAACCGGGACGTGACGTGGGAGAAGAACGGCAACCTGAACGTCGGCGTCGAATTCCGCCTGTTCGACCGCCTTACGGGCACCGTCGAGTGGTATAACCGCAAGACCACCGACCTGCTGCTGGAGTACCCGATGGCCATTTCGCTTGGCTTCCCGGGCTATTACGCCAATGTGGGCAGCATCGTCAACCGCGGTTTCGACATCACGCTGGGCGCCGACATCGTCACGACGCGCGACTGGCGCTGGAACGTCACGGTGATGGGCTCCACGCTGAAAAACAAGGTTCTGAAGCTCACCGGCAACGGCGAGGACATCGTCAACGGCGTCTACATCATCCGCGAGGGGCAGGAGATCAACACCTTCTACATGTCCAAGAGCGCGGGCGTCGATCCGACCACCGGCGAGCAGCTCTACTGGGCCTATGAGAAGAACGCCGACGGCAGCATGAAGCCCGGTTCGGAGTACGTGACCAACGACGCCACGGTGGCCGCCAGCTGCAAATACCTGCAAGGCAGCCGTATTCCCGACATCTACGGTTCGATCTCCTCGTCGCTGAAATTCCGCGGCTTCGACTTGGGACTGTTGTTCACCTATTCGCTCGGCGGCAAGATCTACGACTCGATCTACAACGCCCTGATGGAGCCTTCGTTCGTCGGGCAGACCTACCACCGCAACGCCCTGCGCACGTGGACCGCCCCGGGGCAGCGGACCGACGTGCCGCGCACGACGACCACCGCTTCGACGCAGATCACCGACCGTTACCTGATCGACGCCTCGTATTTCGCCGTGAAGAACATCTCGCTGGGTTACAGCCTGCCGAAGCAGCTGCTGGGCAAGGTCGGCATCGAGTCGCTGCGCGTCTACCTCGCGGCCGACAGTCCGTGGATCTTCACCCACCTGAAGGGCATGAACCCGCAGGCCAGCTTCACGGGATCGACCTCCTATTCCTATACGCCCAACCGCACGTTCACGCTGGGCGTGGACTTAAAATTCTAAACCGCGATGAAAAAAATCAACTGCATACTCCTTTGCCTCGCGGCCTGCGCCGGGCTGTCCGGCTGCGGCGACCTGATGGAGACCGCTCCGTCGAACGAGGTGGACAAAAGTTTGATCCTCAAGGATGTCAACGCTGTCAAGGTGGCCATGAACGGGGTCTATTCGACGATGTACAACCGCATCGACTTCGTGACGGCCAACGCCCACCAGTGCTTCGGCAACATGGCCGTGACGCTGTGCGCCGAGGTGATGGGTGACGACATGATCCAGACGGCCCAGGGACCCGGATGGTTCTGGAAGGACTACAACTACGAGGCCCGTGTGCGCTACACCAGCAAGATCTGGCGCAGCTATTTCACGTGGAAATATTTTTACGAGATCATCAGCAACGTCAACTATATTCTATCGGTCGAGCACACCGCCGCGGGCGACGAGAACGAATTGAAATGCGTCATGGCGCAGGCTTATGCCGCCCGGGCGTTCGCCTACTTCATGCTGATCCAGTCGTTCCAGCAGACCTACAAGAAACACGAGACGTGGCCCGGGGTGCCGGTGTACACCGAACCCACGACCAGCGCTTCGAAAGGCAAGGGGCGCGGAACGGTGGAGCAGGTCTATGCGCAGATCAACGACGACCTGACGGCGGCCCTGACGCGCTTCGAGGAGTGCGGCATCGCGCAGGAGCACATTTCCAACCTCGACTACTACGCCACGAGCCTGCTCAAGGCCCGCGTCGCGCTGGTGCAGAACGACTGGGCGACGGCTGCCGAAGCCGCTGCCGAGGCGATGAAGAAACCGGGGCGTTCGCTGCTCAGCATGACCGACGCCACGGTCGTGAAGGGAACATTCGACGATGCGACGAAGAACTGGACCACGGGCAAGACGCCGTTCAACTCCGTGGCGTCGAGTTCGGTGCTGTGGGGCGCGGAGATGCTCTCGGAGCAGTCCACCGTCTATGCGTCGTTCTTCTCCAACATGGACGCCTGTACCGATGTCTACTATGCGGCCGAGACGCCCAAGTGCATCAGCAACTGGCTCTATGCCCAGATTCCCGACACCGACGTGCGCAAAGGGTGGTGGAACGGCAATATCGGCATTCCGGCCGAGGATTGGAGCTACGGCGCCAACATCAACTACAACCAGCACAAGTTCCAGTGGGCCGACCAGAAGGCGCACAAGGGCGATTATATCTTCATGCGGCTGGAAGAGGCTTACCTCATCCGCGCCGAGGCGCTGTGCCGCATGGGCGCCGAATACGAGGACGAGGCCCGCAGCACGCTGCTCGAACTGGGTTCGCGCCGCGATACGGAGTACGCCAAGCGCATCGAATCGCTGACGGGCAGCACCCAGACTTTCGCCACGACGGGCGTCGTGAAGACTCTGCTCGACGAGATCATCCTTCAGCGCCGCATCGAGCTTTGGGGCGAGGCCGGGCGCATCTTCGACATCCTGCGTCTGGCGAAAGGGTGGACGCGCTACTGGGAGGTGAACGGCGAGAAGAGCAACCACACCAACTACCTGAGCAAGTACTCCGAGTACCTCAATTTCCCGGCCGACTACCTCGAATGTATCATGATGATCCCGCAGGCCGAGATCGACAACAATCCCAACATCACGGCCGCCGACCAGAATCCCTATGTTCAATCCTAAATGCGTACAAGCGATGAAATCATTCCATATAGTCGCACTGGCCGCCGTCGCGGCGCTTGCCGCGGCGTCCGGATGCAGTGACGACGTGCAGAAAACCACCTATTCGGGCAGCTCGGGCTTCGGGTTCGCGGCTTCGGTGCTCAACGTGGAGGTCGGGTCGGCGAATGCCAACCAGATTCTCGTGCCGATCTACCGCGGCAGCGAGGACGCCCAGATCGCCGAGCTGAAATTCGAGTACGACATCTCCAAGGCGGGGGCCTCCGAACCCTATTGGTCCGACGCCGATCCCGCGGGCATCTTCTCGCTGACCACTCAGCGGGTGATCTTCGCCGACGGGGCGAAGGTGGCCTATGCGCAGGTGCGTTTCACGAACCTCGACCTGCTGGGCATCACCACCAAATACAAGATGCGCCTGACGATCAAGGACTCCCTGAGCCCTTCGAAACGCAGTCAGGTGACGATGTCCGTGAGCCGCCAGCTGACGTTCGACTACCTGGGCAAGTGCGATTACCGCGACGCCTGCGTCTTCGACGGCACCTACAAGGCCGACATCTACCGGGCGCAGGAGGCGGAGATCTACCGGGTGATGGACCCCTATACCGAGGGGCTTATCAAGGAGGAGTACGCTGAGAACGGCTGGATGGGAACTCCGGCTCCCTACGTGCAGTTCGCCGTCGATGCCAACGGGCAGATCACCTACGAACCCTTCTGTACGGGTATGATGGTCAATGCGAAATATACGGCCTATGCCTATTATCCGGGCGAGTATATCTGGGGAAAGGATTTCTCGGAGTACAACAAGGAGAATAAGAAGCTGTCGGACAAGGTGTTGCAGCTTTATCCCGTTTACTGCCTGCCCGAATACCAGTACGGATTTCTCAACGACGGAGCTTATCCGCTGACCGTCACATTGCCATAAAAGAGCGCTAAATAAGAGATTTAGGCTATTATTTAAGAAATTTTATTTATATTTGCGAAAACAGGTTTTCGCTTGGATAGGCGGCGCCCGACAGAGCCGGTGAGATCGGCTTTGTCTGTGGCCCGCACTGTCTTTGTCTGAGTTCACAGGTTAAAAACAGGTTAGTTATGAGTGAGAGATTGTACATTTTCGACACCACGCTCCGCGATGGTGAGCAGGTCCCCGGCTGTCAGCTGAACACCACCGAAAAGATCGAGGTCGCCAAACTGCTCGAAAATCTCGGCGTGGACGTGATCGAAGCGGGCTTCCCGATCTCCAGCCCCGGGGATTTCAATTCCGTGCTGGAGATTTCCAAGGCCGTTTCCGAGCCGACGATCTGTGCGCTGACGCGCGCCGTAGAGAAGGACATCGACGTTGCGGCCGACGCCTTGCGCCTTGCCAGGCACAAGCGTATCCATACGGGTATCGGCGTGTCGCCGCAGCACATCTACGACAAACTGCGCTCCACGCCCGAGAAGATTCTCGAACGGGCCGTCGCGGCGGTGAAGTACGCCAAACGCTACGTCGAGGACGTGGAGTTCTACGCCGAGGACGCCGGTCGCGCCGATGTCGAGTATCTGGCGCGCGTCGTCGAGGCGGCCATCGCCGCCGGTGCCACCGTGGTCAACATCCCCGACACGACGGGCTACTGCCTTCCGAACGAATACGGCGCGAAGATCAAATACCTCGTCGATCACGTTTCGAACATCGACCGGGCGATCATCTCCACCCATTGCCACAACGACCTCGGCATGGCTACGGCCAATACGCTGAGCGGCGTTCTGAACGGCGCCCGGCAGGCCGAGGTGACGATCAACGGCATCGGCGAGCGCGCCGGCAACACCTCGCTCGAAGAGGTGGTGATGACCCTGCGCTGCCACAAGGATGTCCATATCGACACGAATATCAACTCGCAGCTGATCACCAAGGCTTCGCATCTGGTGTCGAGCCTGATGAACATGCCCGTGCAGCCCAACAAGGCCATCGTGGGCCGCAACGCTTTCGCCCATTCGTCGGGCATCCACCAGGACGGGGTGCTGAAGCAGCGCCAGACCTACGAGATCATCGACCCGCAGGACATCGGTCTGAACGAGTCGGTCATTGCCCTCACGGCCCGCAGCGGCCGCGCGGCCCTCGTGCACCGGCTCGAACTGCTGGGCTACGATCTCACGCAGGAGGAGCTGGACGCCACCTACGAGAAGTTCCTCGTGCTGGCCGACAAGAAGAAGGAGATCCACGATTACGACCTGATCTATCTCGTGGGCGACATCGACCGCATGAAACAGCAGTCCGTGGCGCTGAAATTCCTGCAAGTGACCACCGGAACGCTGGTTCCGACGGCTACCGTGGTGCTGAAATTCGGCGACCACGAGCGTATGGCCATCGCCACGGGCAACGGTCCGGTCGATGCTGCGGTCTCGGCCATCAAGAAGCTCATCAACGAGAAGGTCGTGTTGTCGGAGTTCCTGATGCAGGCCATCACGCGGGGATCGAACGACGTGGGCCGCGTGCACGTGCAGGTCGAGTGCGGCAGCCGCACGGTCCACGGGTTCGCCGCGCACACCGACACCACGCGGGCTTCGATCGAGGCGTTCCTCGACGCCCTGCGGGCCCTGAACGTAACCGAAAAACGCGAAGAAGAGGCATAATATGAAACAGACGCTTTTGGACAAGATTTGGGACGCGCACACCGTGCGCGTCGAGGACGGCGGCCGCTGCGTGCTCTACATCGACCGGCAGTATATCCACGAGGTGACTTCGCCCGTGGCTTTCGGGGGCATCGAACGCCGCGGGTTCGGCGTGGCGCGCCCGGCGCAGATCACCGCCACCGCCGACCATAACATCCCGACCGTCAACCAGCACCTCCCGATCGAGGAGCCCGAGTCGCGGCGGCAGGTCGAGGCGCTGGCCGAGAACTGCGCCCGGCACGGCATCGAGCATTTCGGGGTGGGGCACCCCAAGCAGGGCATCGTCCACATCATCGGCCCCGAACTGGGCTTCACGCAGCCGGGCATGACCATCGTCTGCGGCGACAGCCACACTTCGACCCACGGGGCGCTGGGTGCCGTGGCCTTCGGCGTGGGCACCTCGGAGGTCGAGATGGTCTTCGCCAGCCAGTGTATCCTTCAGACCAAACCCCGGTCGATGCGTATCACCGTTGACGGCGAACTGCGTCCGGGCGTGGAGGCCAAGGACGTGATCCTCTACATCATTTCGCAGATCACCGCTTCGGGCGGTACGGGTTATTTCATCGAATTCGCGGGCAGTACCATCCGTTCGCTTTCGATGGAGGGCCGCATGACGGTCTGCAACATGAGCATCGAGTGCGGTGCCCGCGGCGGCATGATCGCTCCCGACGAAAAGACCTTCGAGTACCTCCGCGGCCGCGAACGGGTTCCGCAGGGGGGCGAGTTCGACAAGGCCGTGGCCCGCTGGCGGGAGCTTTACAGCGATGCGGACGCCGTTTTCGACAAGGAATACCGCTTCGATGCCGCCGATATCGCCCCGATGATCACCTACGGCACCAACCCCGGCATGGGCATGGCCGTCGATGCGTCGATCCCCGCCGATGCCGATCCCAAGGCGTTGGAATACATGGGTTTCAAAGCTGGCGAGAAACTGTTGGGCAAGCCGGTCGATTATGTTTTCGTCGGCAGCTGCACCAACGGCCGTATCGAGGACCTGCGGCGCTTCGCCAAGTTGGTCGAGGGACGCCGCAAGGCCGACAACATCACGGCGTGGATCGTCCCCGGTTCGAAGGGCGTCGAAGCCGCCGCCAAGGCCGAGGGGCTGGACCAGATACTCGCCGCCGCCGGTTTCGAACTCCGCCAGCCGGGCTGTTCGGCGTGTCTGGCGATGAATGCCGACAAGATTCCCGCGGGCAAATACAGCGTCTCGACCTCGAACCGCAATTTCGAGGGGCGTCAGGGGCCCGGCGCCCGCACGATGCTCTCGGGCGTGGCCGTAGCGGCCGCTGCCGCGGTGACGGGACGGATCGCCGATCCCCGTGAAGTGTTCGATATGTAAAAGATTCTCGTTATGTCAATACCCAAATTCGTGACCTTCACTTCGGGGGCGGTGCCCGTCGAGGTGGAAAACATAGATACCGACCAGATCATTCCGGCGCGCTTTCTGAAAGCCACCGAGCGCAAGGGATTCGGCGACAACCTCTTCCGCGACTGGCGTTACGACGCTTCGGGCGCGAAGATCGCGTCGTTCCCGCTGAACGATCCCCGCTACGGGGGGCAGATCCTCGTCGCCGGGCGCAACTTCGGGTGCGGCAGTTCGCGCGAGCACGCCGCCTGGGCCATCGCCGACTACGGCTTCCGCGTCGTGGTGTCGAGCTTCTTCGCCGACATTTTCCGCAACAACGCCCTGAACAACGGGCTGTTGCCGATCCGCGTCAGCGAAGAGTTTCTGAAAGCCGTGTTCGACGAGATCCGCCGCGACCCTGCGGCGCAGTTCACGGTCGATCTGGACAACCAGACCCTGACCGTCGTGTCGAGCGGCCGCAGCGAGGGTTTCGAGATCGACGCCTATAAGAAACGCTGCCTTCAGAACGGCTACGACGACGTGGACTACCTGCACAGTATCGCCGACCGGATCGCGGCTTTCGAAGCCGCCCGCAAATAGGACCGGGCCGATGGTGCGTTCGGTCGAAATAATGGACACCACGCTGCGCGACGGCGAGCAGACATCGGGCGTTTCGTTCAACGCCCGCGAAAAGCTCACCATCGCCCGGCTCCTGCTGGAGGAACTGCGTGTGAGCCGCATCGAGATCGCTTCGGCGCGGGTTTCGCAGGGCGAGCAGCAGGCCGTGCGCGCCGTCGCCGAGTGGGCCGCCGCCAAGGGGTATGCCGACCGTGTCGAGGCCCTCGGGTTCATCGACGGCGGGCTGTCGCTCGACTGGCTGGGTGCGGCCGGATGCCGCGTGGTGAACCTGCTGGCCAAAGGCTCCCGCAGGCATTGCGAGGGACAGTTGCGCCGCACGCCCGAACAGCACTTGGCGGATGTCCGCGCCGAGATTCTCGCCGCCGTCGATCGGGACATGCGCGTGAACCTCTACCTCGAAGACTGGTCCAACGGCATGCGCCACTCGCCCGACTACGTGTATGCCATGCTCAACGGACTGGCCGACGCCCCCGTGCAGCGTTTCCTGTGCCCCGACACGCTGGGCGTGCTCGATCCCTACGACACGGAGCGTTTCTGCCGCGATCTGGTGGCGCGCTACCCGCATCTGCGCTTCGATTTCCACGCCCATAACGACTACGATCTGGCCGTGGCCAATACCGCCGCCGCCGTGCGGGCGGGTTTCCACGGGGTTCATGTCACCGTCAACGGGCTGGGTGAACGCGCCGGCAATGCGCCGCTGTCGAGCACCGTGGCGGTGCTCCACGACCGGCTGGGCTGTAAGACCGGCATCGACGAGACGAAGATCAACCGCGTCAGCCGCACGGTCGAGTCGCACACGGGCATCCGCATTCCCGCCAACCGTCCGATCGTGGGCGAAAGCGTCTTCACGCAGTGCGCGGGCATCCATGCCGACGGCGACAACAAGAACAACCTCTATTTCAACGAACTGCTGCCCGAACGCTTCGGCCGCGTCCGCGAATACGCGCTGGGCAAGACCTCGGGCAAGGCCAATATCCTCAAAAACCTCGAAGTGTTGGGCATCGACCTCGACGAGGCCGCGATGCGCAAGGTGACCGAGCGGGTGGTGGAGCTGAGCGACAAGAAGGAGCTGGTGACGGTCGAGGACCTGCCCTATATCGTCGCCGACGTGCTGCGCTACGACCTTGCGGACAATCCGGTGAGGATACTCAATTACAGCCTTTCGCTGGCGCAGGGGCTTCGTCCCGTGGCGACGCTCAAGATCGAGATTCACGACCGCCCCTACGAGCAGACTTCGGCCGGCGACGGCCAGTACGACGCCTTCATGCGGGCCCTGCGGCAGATCTACCGCGAACAGCTCGGCCGCGAGTTCCCGATGCTGCGCGACTACGCCGTGTCGATCCCGCCCGGCGGCCGCACCGACGCTTTCGTGCAGACGATCATCACGTGGGAGATGGACGGCCGCGTGTTCAAGACCCGCGGGCTGGATGCCGACCAGACTGAAGCCGCCATCAAGGCAACGATCAAAATGCTGAATATCATCGAAATAAATTATAACGACAATGGATGTTAACATCGCTCTTTTAGCCGGCGACGGTATCGGTCCCGAGATCGTTGCCGAAGCCGTGAAGGCTCTGGACCGCGTGGCGGAGAAGTTCGGACACAAGATCACCTATACCCCCGCGCTGGTGGGCGCCGCGGCCATCGACGCCACGGGCGACCCCTATCCCGACGAGACGCACGCCGTCTGCCTCGCCGCCGACGCCGTGCTGTTCGGAGCCATCGGCGACCCGAAGTACGACAACGACCCCACGGCCAAGGTGCGCCCCGAGCAGGGGCTCCTGCGGATGCGCAAGTCGCTGGGGCTGTTCGCCAACCTGCGTCCCGTGGCGCTGTTCGACGCGCTGGCCGACCGTTCGCCGCTCCGGGCCGAGGTTGTGCGCGGAACGGATTTCATCTGCGTGCGCGAACTCACGGGCGGCATCTATTTCGGCCGTCCGCAGGGCCGCGACGACGACGGAAAACGCGCCTTCGACACCTGCACCTATACCGTCGGGGAGATCGAACGGGTTCTGCACGTGGCGTTCCGGCTGGCCGCTTCGCGCCGCCGCAAGCTCACGGTCGTGGACAAGGCCAACGTGCTCGAAACCTCGCGTCTGTGGCGTGAGACGGCCCAGCGCATCGCCAAGGAGTATCCCGAGGTGGCGGTGGACTATATGTTCGTGGACAACGCCGCCATGCAGATCATCCGCCAGCCGGCCTGGTTCGATGTCATCGTGACGGAGAACATGTTCGGCGACATCCTCACCGACGAGGCCAGCGTCATCAGCGGTTCGCTGGGTATGCTCTCTTCGGCGAGCGTCGGCGCCGAGGTGGCCCTTTTCGAGCCCATCCACGGCTCCTATCCGCAGGCTGCGGGCAAGAACATCGCCAACCCGATGGCCACGATCCTCTCGGCCGCCATGCTTCTGGAGCACCTGGGGCTCGACGCCGAGGGTAAAGCCGTGCGCCGTGCCGTGGACAAGGCTCTTGCCGACGGCATCGTCACCGAGGATCTCGCGGTCGCCGGCGGACGGGCGTATTCGACCTCCGAGGTGGGGGATTACGTTGCGAAGAACGTATGAACGGTCCTCTGAAATAACGGGTTGTTTGCAGACTGCGTTTCGCAGTCTGCTTTTTTTGTAGTATCTTTGCAATCCTAATCAGAGTGCTGCATTCCGGTCGCATGCGATAAGCCCCTCCCGAGGGAGGGGTTTGGGGTGGGGTCAGACTTGTAAACGACGCCGAAGGCGGCGACAAGGAGTATCAACAGCACAAAAAACGATGGATAATCATGGCAAGCTCAAATTTTGTCGATTACGTAAAGATATTCGCCCGTTCGGGACACGGCGGCGGCGGCTCGACGCATTTCCGGCGCGAGAAATTCGTGGCTTTCGGCGGCCCCGACGGCGGCGACGGCGGCAAGGGCGGGAGCATCATCCTGCAAGGCGACAAGCAGTACTGGACGCTCATCCACCTCAAATATCAGCGCCACCAGTTCGCTGAAGACGGCGAGCACGGCTCCGGAGCCCGTTCGTCGGGCAAGGATGCCAAGGACATCATCATCCCCGTGCCGCTGGGCACGGTCGCCAACCGCATCTATGAGAACGAGGACGGTACGATCACGACCGAGACGGTGGGAGAGGTGACGGCCGACGGCGAACGCCTCGTGTTGCTCAAAGGCGGCCGGGGAGGTCTGGGCAACTGGCATTTCAAGAGCGCCACGAACCAGACGCCGCGTTACGCCCAGCCGGGCGAAGAGGGCGAGGAGGGCACGTTCATCCTCGAACTGAAGGTGCTGGCCGACGTGGGGCTGGTGGGCTTCCCCAATGCGGGCAAATCGACGCTGCTGTCGGTGGTTTCGGCCGCGAAGCCCAAGATCGCCAACTACGCCTTCACGACGCTGGAACCTAACCTGGGCATCGTCGAGGTCCGCGACCACAAATCGTTCGTCATGGCCGACATCCCGGGCATCATCGAGGGCGCCCACGAGGGCCGCGGTCTCGGAACCCGCTTCCTGCGCCATATCGAGCGCAATTCGGTGCTGCTGTTTATGATTCCCGCCGACAGCGACGACATCCGCCGCGACTACGAGGTCCTGCTGGGCGAACTGACGCAGTACAATCCCGAACTGCTGGACAAAGAGCGCCTGCTGGCCGTCACCAAATGCGACATGCTCGACGACGACCTGATCGCCGAGATGCGCAGCCATCTGCCCGAAGGCATTCCGTCGGTCTTCATCTCGTCGGTTTCGGGGCTGAATATCCAGCAGTTGAAAGACATGCTTTGGGAGGCGTTGCAGCGGTAGCGTGCGGTTCCCGGACGCCGGGATCGGGCCTCTGCTACTCAGGATGTGCCGCGTACGGCGTTGCGGTCCTGGAAAAGACGATCTCGCGGTTGGTAACGCGGAGCGTGTATTTTCCCGCGAAATAGTCGATGATTCCGTACAGGGAGCCCGTGCCGGAAGGCAGGGGCTCCTTTGCGTATGCGCACGTCGCGGCGCTCCGCACGGTGAATTCGTTGCCTTCGGCGTCGAGGATCGTCCGCTCGGTGGCGACGGTGCGCCCCGTTTCGGGATCGGTGTCGCACCACGTCTTGCCCGGCTCGGCGAAACGCACGCCGTCGAACCGGACCCGGGTGTCGATATGCCGGGGCTCGACCTCCCCGAAGGTGAGCGGGGCGGTCCGGTGGCTTTCGCCCTCCTCCGGCAGCGTGACGCGGATATGGCGGGAGAGCTCCTCGCGCGGAATGGCTCCGGCGCCGTAATCCCCGGGTTCGGCGCCCAATTCGATCTTTCCGCCGTAGTTGCAGAGCGTCAGTCCGTTGCACCGCACGGTGGCGATAGCCCCGAACGGATAGTCGTCGGCCAGCGAGGGATGATCGGCGGCGATGGAGATGCCGCCGCTGGCATCCTCGACGACGATCGTCCTGTCGAATTCCCCGAAAAGGTCGTTGGCGGTGATGAATCCCCGGATGGTGACATCCTGCGTGACGGCGACGCTGGCGCGGCCGTCGCAGAGCGATTTCAGGTAGGCGACGGTGTGCTGCGACGCTTCGGGCGTCTCGGCGAATCCGGGTTCCGTGGCTTTGTCGCACCCGGCCAGCAGCAGCGACAGGCTAAGGCCGGCAATCGCTTTCATCGCGCGGTTTGAGGATGTAGCGCCCGTCGCCCGCGGCGTCGTATTGGAGAATCCCCGTGAGCGATACCGTCCCGGCGGGAACGTCGGCATCGGCGAACCGGGCGTAGGGGCGGACATAGGTGTAGACGGTGTTGCCGTCGCTGTCGGCGAAGCGTTTGTATCCGGACCACGTTGACGCCGAGAGGTCTTCAGGCGTGTAGCGAAGGCCGTCGATGCGGATCAGCGTGCCGCAGAGGGCCGGGGTGAGTTCGGGAATCCGGCGCAGGGCGGGTGCGGGGGTATTCAGGCTCTCGCCGCTGCGGACGAGCACCGCGGCCAGCGCCGGCTGGGAGCCGATGTAATCGGTCGCATAGCCGCTTCCTGCGGCGGGAGGGCGTCCGACCTGCAATACGCCGCGGCTTTCGGCCACGGTCAGCCCCTTCAGCCGCAATGTCACGCGGCATCCGTCCGGAAAGTCGTTGTGCAGGTGGTCGATACCCGCCATCACTTCAAGTCCCGCTTCATTGTCCTCGATGCAGAGCGTGCGGTAGAAGTTCTCCGCCCGGTCGCTGGTCGTGACCCTCCCTGCGACCACGATGTCGCCCGTGACCGTGAACGGCGTCCCGGCGTAGAGCGCCCGCAGGGCGGCGATGGTCTCCGTCGCAGGTTCCCCCGATGCGCCGCCGTCCGGCTCTCCGAACCGGGAGTCGTAGCACCCGGCCGTCAGAAGTGCGGCAAAGGCGACGGCGATGCAGCGGAAAGGGAGCATACCGGGTCAGGCTTCGATGCGGGAATCTTTCAGGCCGAGGAAATAGAGGATGCCGTCCAGTCCGATCGTCGAGATCGACTGCCGGGCCGTGGCCTTCACCTTGGGTTTGGCGTGGAAGGCGATGCCCAGACCTGCGAGGTTGAGCATCGGCAGGTCGTTGGCGCCGTCGCCGACAGCCACCGACTGCGCGATGTTGATCTCCTCGAACTGGCACAGCAGCCGCAGCAGTTCGGCTTTGCGGCGTCCGTCAACCACCTCGCCGACATAGCGGCCCGTGAGGTGTCCGTTCTCGATCTCCAGCTCGTTGGCATAAACGTAATCGAAGCCGTATTTCTGGCGCAGGTAGTTGCCGAAATAGGTGAATCCGCCGGAGAGGATCGCCGTCTTGTAGCCCACCCGTTTGAGAATGGTCATCATGCGCTCCAATCCCTCGGTGATGGGCAGGTTGCGGGCTATTTCGTCCATGACCGAAACGTCGAGCCCCTTGAGCAGGGCCACGCGCCGCGAGAAACTCTCGCGGAAGTCGATCTCGCCGCGCATGGCGCTGGCCGTGATCGCGCGCACCTCGTCGCCCACGCCGGCCCGTTCGGCCAGTTCGTCGATCACTTCGGTCTCGATCAGCGTCGAATCCATGTCGAAGCAGATCAGACGGCGGCTGCGGCGGTAGATGTCGTCCTTCTGGAACGAAACGTCCAGTCCGATGTCCGAGAGGTTCATGAACCCCGCCTGCATGGTGCTGCGCTCCTCGTCGGAGAGCGACCCGCGCACCGAGAGTTCGATGCACGATTTGGCCGCGCGGTCGTCCTCGCAGAGCGGCATGCGTCCCGTGAGGCGCTTGATGGCGTCGATGTTGAGTCCGTGTTCGGCCACGACCTTCGTCACCTCGGCGATGTGGCGTGCCGTGACGGTGCGGCCCAGCAGCGTGATGATGTAGCGGTTTTTGCCCTGACGGCCCACCCAGTCTTCGTAACGCTCCTCGGTGATGGGCGTGAAGCGGATCATGACGCCCAGCTCCGAGGCTTTGAAGAGCAGCTCCTTCATAATGCTTCCCGACTTGTCGGAGGTGGTCTTTATCAGAATGCCCAGCGTCAGCGACTGGTGGATGTTGGCCTGGCCGATGTCGAGGATGAAGGCGTCGTAGCGCGCGAGAATCTCGGTGAGCGACGAGGTCATGCCCGGCTTGTCCTCGCCCGAAATGTTTATCTGGATGATTTCAACGTTGTTCTGCATCGTGTCGTGTATGGTGTTTTCCGTTGCTTTCTGCAAAAAGCGTAGACAAAGTTAATAAAGTTCTCCTTTTTTTGGCTATTTTTGCGTGACAAACCTAAAATAATGGAATTATGTGGACATTTTTAGCGGCTGAAGACCCTGCGTCGCTGATCGTGCCGGACAGCGTGCAGAAGGCTAATTTTGCGAAAGCGGTCGAGAAGATCGCCAACATCGATTATCACGCCCTGCTGCAATCGCTGCTTTCGGAATCGGTCTGGATACTGATAAAGATCCTCATCGCGCTGGCCATCTATTTCGTCGGGCGGTGGATCGTGCGGCGCATCCTGAAACTCGTGGACGTTGCCATGCAGCACCGCAACGTCGATATTTCGCTGCGGTCGTTCACGCGCAATACGATCAGCACCGTGTTCACGCTCCTGCTGGTGCTGATCGTCGTTTCGACGCTGGGCGTCAACGTCACGTCGCTCATCGCCGTCGCTTCGGCCGCCACGCTGGCCATCGGTATGGCCCTGAGCGGTACGGCGCAGAACTTCGCCGGCGGAGTGATGATCCTGCTGATGAAGCCCTACCGCGTCGGCGACTACATTTCGGCCCAGGGACAGTCGGGCACCGTGCGCGACATCAAACTTTTTTCGACGGTGATCACCACGGCCGACAACCAGACGATCTACATCCCCAACAACTCGATCGCCACGGCCATCATCGACAACTATTCGACGGCCGACCTGCGCCGTGTGGACTGGAGCGTCGGCATCTCCTACGGCGACGACGTGGACGTGGCCCGCAAGGCCGTGCTGGCGATGCTGGCCGCCGATTCCCGCATTCTGAAAGACCCCGAACCGGTGGTGTGGGTCGCCGCGCTGGCCGACAGTTCTGTGAACCTCACGATCCGTGCATGGGTGAAGAACAGCGATTACTGGAACGTCTTTTTCGAGCATAACGAGGAGTTCTACAAGGAGCTGCCCAAGCACGGGCTCAGCTTTCCGTTCCCGCAAATGGACGTTCACGTGAAAAAGGAGTAGACCGATGAAACGGACGTTGTTCGCCGCTGTTGCCGCACTGTGTCTCGCGGCCTGCAATTCCGATTCCGGGCCGGAGAGGACGACCCCTGCGGAGTTCGGCGAAGTGACGTTTTCTCCGGCCGAGGTCGCGTCCGATACGGAGGTCGCGGTGGAGGCGTTCATTACGAGCGAATACGGATTCCGCCGCGTGGACATCGTCTATTTCTTCGACGACGACGAATCCTACGTGCTGTTCGCGTCGCCGATGCGTTCGTTCGAAGCCGAAACCAGGGCGCTGACCTACAAAGGGATCATTCCCGGGCAGAAGGCGGGCCGGAAGGTGACTTTCCGGGTGCGCGCCATCACGGCTTACGACGTGGTCACCTACTCCGATCCCCGGTCGTACACGATTCCCGACGGAGAGGGGGATGAAAAAACCGAACAACCCAATTAACAACAAGAAATAACGCAATCACTATGGAACTGAAAGAGATTCTGGCCATCTCGGGCCAGCCCGGACTTTATAAATACGTGGCGCAGTCGAAGAATGGCGTGATCGTCGAGTCGCTGCTCGACGGCCGGCGCATGAACGCCGCGGCGAATGCCAAGGTGAGCGCCCTGACCGAGATTTCGATGTTCACCGAGGGCGACGACATCGCGCTGGCCGATGTCTTCACCCGGATTTACGCCCACACCGGGGGCAAGGAGGCGATCAGTCACAAGGAGGCTCCCGAGAAGCTGAAAGCCGCGTTCGCCGAGGTGCTTCCCGAGTACGACCGCGACCGGGTGCACGTTTCGGACATGAAGAAGTGCTTCGCGTGGTACAACACGCTCGTGCAGGCCGGATTCACGGAGTTCAAGCTCCCCGTTGAAGAGGAGGCGAAATAACCCTGACGCATCAGAATCATGGACAAGAAGACGAAGGTGCTGGCCCTGGTGGCCCACGACAACATGAAGCGCGACCTGGCGGAGTGGGTCGATTGGAACAGCCGCAAACTGAGCCGTCATCACCTGGTGTGCACGGGAACGACCGGCAAGATGGTCGAAAAGACGCTGCGCGATCACAAGGAGGAGCACGAGGACGACGAGCCGAAGCCCGAATTGCGGATCACGCTGCTGAAATCGGGCCCGCTGGGCGGCGACCAGCAGTTGGGATCGCTGATCGCCGACGGCAAGATCAACGCGCTGATCTTCTTCTGGGACCCGATGTCGGCCCAGCCGCACGATGTCGATGTGAAGGCGCTGCTACGTCTGGCGACGCTCTACAACGTGCCGACGGCCGTCAACCGTTCTTCGGCGGATTTCCTGATCTCTTCGCCGCTGTTCGAGGACGACGAGTACGAACCCGTCGTGAAAGACTACAAAGCCTACGTCGAGCGGGTGCTGAAATAGACGGAGAGGTATCGGTAGAATGAAAACGGGCGTGAATTTCACGCCCGTTTTCGTCGTTTGTCATTTGGGTTGCCCCGGGAAGCTCACGTCCATTGCGGCGCCTTTGTCTCCCTGCTGTTCCATCCATTTTTCCAGTTCCTTCTTCATCTTTTTGATCCGGTTCCGGTATTCGGGTTTGTCGGCCAGGTTGTTCATCTCCCACGGGTCGTTCTCCACGTCGTAGAATTCGAATTCGGGACGGTGCACGAATCTGTCGATCAGCCGTTTGGCCTCGGGGTCCGTATTCTCCGACGATTTCCACGCCTCCCAGACGCCCGTGTTGCTGGGGGGATCTTTCATCAGATGCTTTTCGTGGTACTCCTTTTCGGGCGTCAGGTTCCAGATCAGGGCGTATTTCTCGTCGCGGATGCTGCGGATCGGGTAGGGATGGCCTTCCGGAATGTTGTTGTGGATGCCGTAGGCATACTTGCGGGCTTTCTGCGACTCGCCGAACAGCGCTTTCTTGAAACTGATGCCGTCGAGTTCCTTCCGCGGTTTGCCGCCCGCGATGTCGAGGAACGTGGGCAGCAGGTCTTCGTATTGCACGATGGCGTGGGACAGGCTTCCCGGTTCGATTTTCGAGGGGTAACGGGCCACGAGCGCGCTGTTCACGCCCGGATACCAGCAGGTCCATTTGCCGCCGGGGAACTGCGGCCCCTGTTCGCCGAGGAACATGACGATCGTATTGTCGAGCTTGCCTGTCTCTTCCAGCACTTCGAGCACCGAGCCGACCTCGTTGTCGAGCGCGCGGACTTCGGCCAGATAGTGGGTGAATATCTCGCGCATTTTGGGATTGTCCACGCAGTTTTCGGGCATCACGAGTTTGTCCTTGTCGAACTCCGTCGGATCGCCCCATGTCCACGGCGCGTGCGGGTGGATGCTGCACACGTAGAGCAGGAACGGATTGTCGTCGCGGGTCACGAATTCGCGGATGCCGTCCACGTTGTAGGGGGCTCTCTTCGCCGTGCAGCCTACGGTGAATCCGGGGACCTTTTCGAATTTGTAGACCGACGGAGTGATCGGGTGGTTCTTGCCGGCGCGGCCTACGCGGTAACCCTCTTCGGGCATGTATTCGTTGACGGTCTTGGTTCCCCCGAAGGTCGCCTTGTGGTTCTGGTAGGAGCCGTGGCGGACGGGGTAGAGACCCGTGTACATCGAGGCGCGGATGGGTACGCTCATGGCGATCGAGGCGTAGTTGTGGGTGAACCGCACTCCTTCGTTGGCCAGTCTGTCGATGTTGGGGGTTACGATGTTCTTTCCTCCGTAGCAGCTCAGCTCGGACGACAGCAGGTCGTCGGCCACGATCACCACGATGTTGGGCCGGTCGCTCTGGGGTTTGCTTTTTTCGGCTGCCATGCCCGTTGCGGGCAGTGCCGCCGCGGAGAGTGCGGAGGCTTTGAGCAGCGTGGAATTCAGATTCAGTTTGTTCATGGCGGTAAAATTAGTGAATTTGTCGTTAACGCGGATCTTTCATCACGTTCATGGCTTCGAGCAGCGTTGCGCCGCTGACCTGCCATCCCAGTTTCGGCTTCTGATAGTCGCCGCCCTTGCGGGCCGCCTGCTCCTGCGTGAGCTTCCAGTCCGGTGAGAACAGACCTTTGGGGTTTCCGGCCTCGTCGCGTCCCAGACCTTCGGTCCAGAGGGTTTCGGCCTGGTGGCGGATGAAGTCGTAGAGCTGGATGCGGGCCTTGCGCTTGATGCGGCGGTCGTTCACCAGCTCGACGGCGTAACGGATGAAGATTCCCTTGAAGAAGGAGTTGTCGCCTCCGGCCCCTTCGTCGCGGAGAATGCCGCCTTTGGTGATGCCCGGATGGGTGATGGTGTAGAGGGCGGCTTTCAGGGCGTCGTTGCGGTAGAGCTTCTTGCCGGTGTAGCGGTAGAGCAGGTGGGCGGCCCCGAGGAACGTTCCCTGATCGTAGGTGAGCGAGTAGGCCGTCATTTTGCCCTTCTTCTGCGAGAACGAGCCGTAGACCTGTCCCGTTTCACGGTTGAAAAGTTCGCGGGCTATCCATTCGTAGACCGTTTCGGCATTTTTCAGATAGTCGAAATCGGCGTAGTCGGGATGCGAGTCGGCGCGGTAGCGCGCGGCCGGAGTCCGTCGCTTCACTTCGTGCAGGCGGATGGCCGCAAGACAGCCGGGGGCATTCGAACAGGCGTTCTTCGCCAATCCCTGAGCGGTGTTCTCTTTCCCGTAGCACCAGATGAATCCGCCGTTGCCGCCTACGTCGCGGGCTGCGGGCAGATCCCAGGCTTTCCATATCTGGGCGTAGAGTTTCTGCGCCTCGCGCAGATAAACGGCTTCGCCGGTGGCTTCGTAGAGCCGGATCAGCGTCAGCGCGTGCCACTCCATGTCATCGACGAACTGGTTTCCGAAGCATGCCGAGATGTCCGCGTATTTCTTCATGCCGTAGCTGGTCCAGAGGATGCCGGTCTGTTTTTTGACTTCGCCCGTGCCGATCGGGTCGCGGTAACCCTTGTCGAAGCACTCTTTGTAGAAGGCTTCGGCTTCGCTGTCGCCTTCGCGCTGCGCCCGGAGGTAGGCGTCGATGAAAACGTCCATGCCGTGAGCCTGCGGCCAGTAGTTGTTCGGGAAGTCCTCGGCGCCTTTCACGCCGTTGGTGAAGTGGTACGGCGGCTGTTTGCCGACGAACCCGTTGTCGGGTACGCGCCAGAAGTTGTCGGCCAGTGTCCCGGTGGCGTAGTCCGCCGCCGCGCTCCACGATACGGAGGCTTTCCGGTCGTCGTTTTTCCGGCTGCTGCGGGCCTGCGCGGAAATTCCGGGGCCGAGCAGCAGCGCCAGGGCGAGGGCTGCGAGTGTATGGTTCATCGTAGGTCGTTATTTATTGTTCGTATATTTGCCTTCGAGCATTTTGATCCAGTAGCCGCCGACCACCGCGCGGGCCTTGAAAATCACATGGGCCGGCACGTCGGTCTTGTACCAGTCGGACATCGGCACGCGCAGTACGGTTTCGTTCATGAAGTTCCAGAGCGGTTCGATGAACGCTTCGAAGGTCTCCCGGTCGTCGGCCAGCGTGGCGCTCCAAACGATCCAGTCGGCCTTGGTCCACTGCCGGCGGCTGTCGAGCGGGAGTCCGTAGCGGTTCTGCTTGCCGAGGTAGTAGGCGATCTCCTTCTGCGTCACCTCCTTGGGGAAGATGTCGAAGCCCAGCAGTTTGTCCCATACGAGGTTGTATTTCTGGCTCCACGTTCCGCTCTTGTCGAAGGTCAGACGGTAGTGGTCGCCGTCGTCGGCCATCTTCACCCATTCCGAGGCCATCTCCCTGGCTTTGGCGGCGTATTTGGCGGCGGTCTCCTCCATGCCGAGCAGCCGCGCGCAGTAGCCGTAGGAGGCTATGCCCATGATGGCCTTGATCGAGAGATTGGCGTTGTGGGCGAAGTGTCCCGCGAAGTCGTCGGTGCAGAGCTGGTTGTCGGGGTCGAGTCCGTTCTCGACGAGGTAGTCGGCCCATCGGGTCAGCTCGGTCCAGTGTTTGCGGGCATATTCGGCATTGCCTTCCGATGCCGCGACGGCGGCGGTCAGCACGAGCATGTTGCCCGATTCCTCGACCGGCATGTCATGTTTGTAGGTCTGTCCGTTGGCCTGGGGATAGGTGCCCACGTCGTGCGCAGGGAAGGGTTTCTTCCATTTGCCGCTTTCGCTGTAATAGAAGATGTGGTTGAGCAGCGCCTTGCACAGTTCGGGGTTGTAGTAGAGCAGCAGCGGGGCCGAGGGGTAGGTTATGTCCACGGTTCCTATCGAGCCGTTGCTGGCATTCTCCTTCGAGAGCAGCATCAGGTCGCCGTTGGGGGCCTCCACGAGCTTGTGGGCGGCGATGGCCTGCCGATAGGCCAGCGCGCAGAGTTCGGCGTATTTCCGGCCTCCCCTGCGGGTCGCCGATTCCATCAGCTCCCGGTCGAATTCCCCGCATTTCCGCTTCAGGGCCGTGTAGTCCCGGGCCGCCAGCGCGAACTGGCGTTCGATCGAGCTGTCGCCTTTGCGGTTCCAGTAGGGACGCAGGTCGGTCTTGAAATACTGGATCGAGTAGATGTCGTCGAATCCGGCCATGACCATGCCTTCGGCTTCGACCGAGCGTCCCAGGCTGCGGGCGACCGCGATGTTGGCATTGTCCGCGGAGGCGGTTTTGCCGTCGAGTTTTCCGTTCGCGGCGAAAGCCTTCCGCAGCGTCATGGCGCCGCCCACCGATTGCGTCGTGCCGCTGTCGGCGGCCGAGAGGTAGAAATAGCCCCAGTCGATCTTGATCTGATCGCCTTTGCGGTGGAGTATTTTTTGCTCCTTGCTTCCCGTGCTGACGAACGTCAGGCCCTCTTTGCGATAGCTTTTGCTTACGCTTTCCTGCTCGGCGTTGTTGACGGCGCAGGCGGGCGACGCCTCGAAATAGATCTGTGCGTCGTGTGCGGCTCCGTCGAGCGAACGGGTCTTATACGAGATGTAGTTCACCGGGCGGGAGATCAGGTCGAGGTCGTCGAGGAACAGAGGCGCCGTGAAGGTCAGCGTCAGCGCCACCGGGCCGCAGACGAATTCGTAGACGGTCTGCATGGCCTGCACGTCGGCCGATCGCTGCACGGCCGGGACCGAGAAATGGCGTTCGCCTCCGAAGTTGGCATCGAAGGCTCCCGTCGGGGCGTCGATGCCCATGAAACGGTAGACCTTGCCATCGACGCGCAACGCGCCCACCAGCGGGAACGGCTGGCCGGTCCAGTGGGTCGTGTGGCTGTCGTAGAGGTAATCGCCCGCGGACCAGCAGCTGGTGTAGGGGTCGATGGTGATCAAGGGATAGGCCGGAGCGCGCAGTGCGTTCCGTTGCGCGGGCTCCGCGGCCCGTGCGGTCGCAAGAAGCGATGCGGCCGCCAGAATCGTTATGAACAGGTTTTTCTTCATTCGTACAGAAATCAAAGATAGTTTATCGTTTTGTATTTTGGGTTTTCTTGCGGTTGCTCAGCAGGTGCTGCGTCGCGTCCAGTTCGGTCTGCGCACCCAGGTCGCCCTGGCTTTTCATCCACGCATCGAGCTTCGGGCGCATCCGGGCCATCACTTTCGCGCAGGCGGGGTCTGCGGCGAGGTCGTGCATCTGGCAGGGGTCTTTCACGATGTCGTACAGTTCCTCGGCAGGCCGTTTCTGGTACAGCCCGGCGCGTTCCCGGGCGAATGCGTCCCCCGAGGCGCCTCGTCGCTGCCACTCCTTGAAGTACTCCTGCTTCGTTATGACGCATTGGAACGTCGCTTCGGGTGTCAGGTTGCGGATGTAGAGGTAGCGTTCGTCGCGGACCGAGCGGATGCCGTAGTGGTCGGGGCCGTTGAGAATGCCCCGGGAGGTCTGGATGCCGAAGACATACTGTTTGTGTCTCGATTTTCTGCCTTCGATTACTTTCCGGAAACTCTTGCCGTCGAGGCCCTTCGGCACCGCGCCCGAAGCGATCTCTACGAGCGTGGGGGTCACATCGACATATTCGCACAGTGCGTCGGTAGTCGTGCCGGGCCGCGTGACGCCTTTCCAGCGCACGATGAAGGCTGTTTGGAGGCCGGCGTCGTAGCAGGTCCACTTGGCGAACGGGAACTGGTGCCCCTGCTCGCTGGTGAAGATGAAGATCGTGTCGTCGTCCAGTCCGTATTTTTTCAGCAGGGCGTCGATGCGGCCGACATCGGTGTCGAGCTGGTTGATTTCGGCCAGGTACTGCACGTACAGGTCGCGGACCTCGGGCGTATCGACCAGCGTCGGGGGCAGGGTCAGCGTGGCCGGATCGAAGAGCGAGCGATCGCCGCGCGTCCATGGAACATGGGCGTCGTGCGAGGCCACGTAGAGGAAGAACGGCTCGCCGCTTTCGGCGACTTCGCGCAGGAACGGTTCGATCCGTGCGGGATTCACATCGGCGTTCGGCTTGGCCAGTTCCTCGAAAGGAAATGCGCTCATCGGCGCGATGTGCCGTTTGCCCTGCATGGCCACCCGGTAGCCGCACTCTTTCAGATATTGGGGCAGGGTCGCTACGCCGTCGTTGATGTAGGTGTGGTTGGGATAGGCGCCCGACCGCACGGGGTAGAGGCCCGTGAGCAGGCAGTGGCGCGTGGGCGAGCTCATCGCCGTCGCCTGGAAGAACCGCGTGAAGCGCAGACCCTCCGCTGCCAGCCGGTCGATGTTGGGCGTCACGGCGTCGGGACTGCTGTAGCAGCCGAAGTCGAGCATGCGCGTGTCGTCCGAGATGACGAGCACGATGTTGGGCCGTTTGGCGGCCGCGACCGCCGGAAGTGCCGCGAGGGCGGCGGCCGTCACGACGATGCGGGTTGCTTTCATCTCCATCTTATTCGGCGCAGAACAGGTAGTTGTGGGGGTTGCGCTTGAAGCGGTAGCGCTGACGGGGCAGCGGCAGCGGATCGTCGGTGGCGATCTCCCATTTGAGCAGTTCGGCCAGCAGTTCCTGCTGTCTGGCGGCGTATTTTCTGTTGCCGTAGAGGTTCTTCATCTCCGAGGGGTCCTTTCTGACGTTGTACATCCGGCCGTTGCCCAGCATGTCGAATTCCAGCTTCCAGTCTCCCATGCGCACGCAGCGGCTCGAACCGCTTTGCGTCCAGGTGTTCAGTTCGTCGAAGAATCCGGGCTTCTTCCGGGTGGCTCCCTCCCGGGCATAGTCGGTTCCGTCCTCCTTGGTGTAGTACTGGCCGCCGTAGCCGTCTTCGCTCATCACGCTGCGGAACTCCTCCTCGGGGTAGTCGCCGCCGCCGATGACGTTTGCGAGACTGCGGCCCTGCACGCCTTCGGGAATCTCGCCCCCGGCCATCTCGCAGAAGGTGGGGAACACGTCCACCAGCGAGACGTGTGCATGGCTCAATCCCTGCGCCGGGACCGGGCCGCCGAACCAGACGAACGGCACGCGCGCGACGATGTCCGAGAGCCCTACGCCCTTCTTCATCAGCCCGTATTCTCCGGCGAAGTCGCCGTGGTCGGACATCACGACGAAGACCGTGTTTTCGTACAGGCCCTCTTTGCGGAGCTGTTCCACGAAACGGGCTATCTGGTCGTCGATCAGGCGGATCATCCCGTGGTAGTTGCTGCGCAGGCGTCCGAGGTGTTCGTAGTAACCCGCATGCCCCAGCGACATCATCTCGTGGAGAAGTTCGTATTCCGGGCCTTTCACCGCAAGGTCCCGGATGTCGGTCCGCATCGGCGGCAGTTTCTCGGGCGGGAACATCGAGTAGTAGGGTTCGCTGACCTGATAGGGATTGTGCGGTTCGGGGAACGAGAGCCACATCATGAAGGGTTTGTCATCACCGTTGCCGATCCATGCCAGCGCGTCGTCCACCATGCGCCAGGGGTGCTGCATCTCGGGACCGAACGGCGCCGGATCGTAGTCGGCGTACATATCGGTCGTGCCGAGATACCGGTTGAAGGCTTTGGCCTTTTCATCCACCCGGCCCTGCTGGGCGAAATGGTTGTAGGGCCGCCAGCAGTCGGCGTCCTGCGGTTTGAGGTGGGCGTGGTTCTTGCCGACGAGGGCCGTGCGGTATCCGTTGCGGCGGGCGAAGGAGAACAGGTCGTCCTTGTAGACCGCATCCTCGATATTGTGGTTCGACTTCACGCGCGTGGCTTTCGGAAAACGCCCGGTCAGGAACGCCACGCGGGCGGGGCCGCTGATCGGTGCCGGGGTGTAGGCCCGGTCGAACCAGACGCCCTCGCCGGCCATACGGTCCACGAAGGGGGTGACATCCAGCGGATAGCCCTCCCGGCCGCAGAGGTCGGCGCGCTGCTGGTCCGTCATGATGAAGACGAAATTGGGTTTGGAGGAAGCTCCCGTCTCCTGGGCCGTTGCGGTCGATACTGCCAGTGGCAGCAGCGCGGTCGCACCCAGCGGGATTTTAACAGGATTCATCGGATATTTGATTTTAGATTGAAATTTTAGTCGGTCGCCGGAGCAGATGACACAAAATTAGGCGGATCGGGACAGACCGGGGACTCTATTTTGTCCAAATATGGCCAAAAAATGACCAAACCCCCGTTCGGGTGCGGCGGGGCGTTGACCGGGCCGATTTTTTCCTTTACCTTTCCTGAAATTACGAACCTAATTCCGACGTATATGATGAAATTCGACAAGCGTGCAGCGCTCGTTTCGGCTGCCGCCCTGACCTCTTCGCTGGCCTGTGCCGCGCAGCCCAACGTCGTCTTTATCCTGGCCGACGACATGGGCTACGGCGACGTGTCGGCCCTGAATGAAAAATCGCGGATTCGAACTCCTGCCATCGACGCGCTCTGCCGGGAAGGGGTGACCTTCACCGACGCCCATTCGGGCTCTTCGGTCAGCACGCCCTCGCGCTACGGCATTCTGACGGGGCGTTACGCTTTCCGCACGACGCTCAAGAGCGGCGTTACCAACAGCTACTCCCCGCCGCTGATCGCCCCCGACCGCCGCACCATCGCCACTTTCCTCTCGGAGCAGGGCTATTCGACGGCCTGCATCGGCAAGTGGCATCTGGGGTGGAACTGGGCGATGCGCGACGGCGAGGTGGATTTCTCCGGTCCGATCGACGGCGGTCCCGTGACCCGGGGGTTCGACTATTTCTTCGGCATCCCGGCGTCGCTGGACATGCCACCTTATGTATATATAGAGAACGACCGGGTGACGGCGCTGCCGGACCGGACCGCCGCTGACGGCAAGGGGCTCCTGTTGCAGCGCAGCGGTCCGCAGGGCGCCGATTTCGAACATGGGGAGTGTCTGCAACGGATTACGCGCAAATCGCTCGAATACATCGCCCGGCAGCGCAAGGACAGGCCCTTTTTCCTCTATATGCCGCTGACGGCCCCGCATACGCCGATCCTGCCTTCCGAGGAGTTCCGCGGCAAGTCGGGACTTTCGCCCTACGGCGATTTCGTGATGATGGTCGATGACGTGGTGGCGCAGGTGGTCGCCCGGCTCAAAGAGCAGGGGCTTTACGAGAACACCGTCATCGTTTTTGCCGCCGACAACGGCTGTTTCCACGGAGCGGGGGTGAGACAGATGGAGGCCGACGGGCATTATCCCAGCTATATTTACCGGGGGTATAAGTCCGACCTTTTCGACGGCGGACACCGCGTGCCGCTCATCGTGTCGCGGGGCGGAAAGAACGGCGGGCGCGTCGAGCAGGGGCTCGTTTCGCTCACGGACTTCTACGCCACGTTCGCCGAGATGACGGGTTACCGGCTCACGCCCGGCGAAGGCGAGGACAGTTACAGTCTCTGGGGCGTGTTGACGGGCGAGGGCCGGAACGTGCGTCCCGATGCCGTGCACCATTCGAACACCGGCTGCTTCTCGCTGCGCGAGGGCCGCTGGAAGATTCTCTTTACGGCCGGTTCCGGCGGTTGGAGTTTCCCGACCCTGCCCAAGGACAGGGAGTATATAGCCACGCTTCCCGCCATGCAGCTCTACGATTTGGAGAGCGATCCCGGAGAGACGCGGAACGTGATCGGCGAACATCCCGATGTCGTGCGGCGCCTGACCGCCCGGATGAGGGAGCATATCGAGCGCGGACGTTCGACTCCGGGCCCCGCTCAGACGAACGAAACGCGCGGCGAGTGGAAGCAGACGGCCTTGTTTATGAATGATGCGAAATAGCCCAGAACGGGCTGCAAGGCCGCTTTCGCCCGATTTGACCAAAAAATGACGTTTTTTGGATAAGAGTTCAAGGCTGTTTTCTCGGAAACAGCCTTTCTTTGTTATCGAGTAAAACTTACTAAACCTAAAACCAATTTGTATGAAGGTATTTCGACTATGGTCGCTGATGCTTTCGGCGGCAGTGCTCTTCCTCGCCGCCTGTGAATCGACGGATGAGAAGGACGGCGGGAGATATTCGCTCGGAACGACTTGCCGGATTCTCGAAAGCAGAGGCAATTTCACCAGCTTCATTAAGGCGCTCGACCGCAGCGGTTACCGCAGGCTTGTGGACGGCGGCGGACTCGTGACGGTTTTTGCACCCGACGACGATGCTTTCGACAGTTATCTCGAAGGCAGGTACGGAACGTCGGACGTAGATCAGGTTCCCGTTGAGGAGCTCACGCTGCTCGTAGGCTGCCACATGATCCAGTTCGCCTACACGACGGAGGATTTCCTCTCTTTCTCGATGACCTCTTCGGAGGACGGGACGGATGCGGGCGACGGCTCCTGTTACAAGTACAAGACGTACGGGCGTGCCGCCATCGAGGATTATACCGACCCGGTGACCCGGCGGAAGGTGAAGCTCTTCTCCCGGGAGAAGTACATGCCCGTCTTCTCGACCCGGATGTTCGCCAAGCGGGGGATTTCCGATGCGGAGGGCGACTACCGCAAATTCTTTCCCGACGTGAACTGGCAGGGTTCGGACGACCGCCTTTATGCGGGCAACGCCGCCGTGATCGAAAGCGGCATTCCTACCGACAACGGTTATCTCTACATCGTCGATAAGGTGATGGAGCCTTCGCGCACCATATATAAAGAGTTGTCGGACAATTCGGGGACCGGAGCCGATTATTCGCTCTGCAAGGGCCTTTTCGACCGGATCAGCCTTTACAAGTACGACGCGTCCGTGTCGAAGAACTACGCTGCGTCGTCGGGCGACTCGCTTTTCTATTTCTACCACTGGAAAGAGCCCAGCCGTACGGCCGAGATTCCGGAAATCGCCAGCGAATGGACCTATCACGACGAGAGCGGCGTGGTCTTCGACCGTCCGCTGCGTTATTCGGTCAACTGTTTCCTGCCGGACGACGAGGTGCTGGAAGAGTATATGAAGGAGTATTTCAGCGAGTACGGCACGCAGACCTCGGACGATTTCCTGAGCCTGATTCCCAAAAACGCCATATACCATTTCCTGCGGGCCCATGTCTACGGGAGCCAGGATCTGATCCTGCCTTCGGAGCTCGACCGGCGTCCGGTGGCCGGCGTGAACGGCGAGCAGTTCCGCGTTTCGTCGTCGGAGCTGCGCAGCGTGACCTACTGCTCGAACGGCGTCATTTACGGGATGAACAAAGTGTTCGAACCGGCTGTCTTCACCTATCTGACGGCCCCGTTGTTCCGCTATCCTCAGTTTTCGTTCTACGCGCGGGCTTTCAACACGAAGAACATGTACAATCAGACGGTCGATCCCAACAACCGCTTCACGCTCTTCATCCAGAACGATCAGGACCTGGCCACGGCCGGTTATTCGTCGAGCGAGGGGACCGGGACGAACGGCGACTATGCGTTCCGCAGCAGGTCCGGTGCGATGAACGCCAACCAGGTGTCGAATCTGGTGATGTCCCAGTTCGTCTATGGAACTCTTCCCGAGCTGGCGGAAACCGACGACCTGCGTTATTTCATCGCCAAGGACGAGAAGACCTATTTTTATATAAAGGATAAGGCGCTTTACGACTATTCGGGCCGGGAGCTGGTCGTCAAGGCGACGTTCGATACCGAAAACGGAACGGTCTACCAGATCGACCGGGTGATTCCCGCCCGCGTCGGAGCCTACTCCGAGACCGGTAAGCTGCCCGAATACGAGCAGTTCAAGGCCCTGATGATCACGGCGGGCCTGGGCAACAACAGCGGCGGTCTGGTCACCCCGATCGCCGACGGACTGGTCTTCTTCCCGACCAACGAGGCGGTTATCGCCGCCAAAGCGGCGGGAATGATCCCCGAGGTGGTCGATGGCGACGTGACGGAGCTGCGGAAATATCTCCAGTACTATTTCGTGCCGCTGAAGAAAAACAAGCTCAACTATTACCTGCTGCCGGGTCTCGGTCCCGAGGGAGCGACGGAGGAGCCCTATTCGGGAACCTACGTCACGCTGTCGGAGTACCAGAACGAGGTCGATGCCAAGACGATGTCTATCGCGTGGAATCCCGAGAATCCCGAGTCGCTGACGATTACCGACATGGCCGGCAACTCCATCACGACGGAACCCGGGGTGATCAATCTGCGCACCAACTGTGCGACCTATTCCATCACCACCTGCTTCGATTATCGCACGATGTACGGAAACTAAGTCAGAACCAAAATCAAAACTACATACCAGCGGATGATGAAAAACTTTTCACTTCTACTAATAATGGCCGCCATGTGCCTGCTGCCGTATTTCTCTCCGGCACAGGCGCAGCAATCCTCCAAAAGCGCCAAAAGCCAGAAGAAGGAGAGCTATACGATGCGCGGTGTCGTGTCGGACAGCCAGGGCGTGCTGCCGGGCGCCACGGTCTACTTGCAGAACAAGGATCAGCGAATTATCGTCGGAGCCGTAACGGGTATTCAGGGCGAATACATTCTGAGCGTGCCCGCCGACGCGAAGGAGCTGACCATCGTTACGGGTTTCGTGGGCTATATCACCCAGAAGGTCCCCTATACCGGGCAGCGGGTCTACGACGTGCGTCTGAAAGAGGATGCCAAGTCGATCCAGTCCATCGTCGTCGAGGGCAAGATCGTGCGTAAGAACGACCAGGGCGTCAAGCGCGAGAACCTCGGTACGGCTACCGAATTTCTCGACGTGACGCAGTTCGAGGATATGAGCGTAACCTCCATCGACCAGATGATTCAGGGCCGAATGGCCAATCTCGACATCGTGGCGGCGTCGGGCGATCCCGGTACGGTCTCCACGATCCGCATCCGCGGTTCGGCGTCGCTGAACTCCAGCAACGAACCTCTGATCGTGATCGACGGCATTCCGCAGGACAACGACATCGACGAGGATTTCAACTTCGGCGATGCCAACGTGGAGGATTTCGGCTCCCTGCTCAATATCTCGCCGAACGACATCCAGTCGATCGAGATTCTCAAAGATGCGGCGGCCACCGCTCTCTGGGGCCCCCGTGCGGCCAACGGCGTGCTGCTGATCACCACCAAGCAGGGCGGCGTGCATAAGCCCGTCTTCTCCTTCAATCAGAAATTCGACTTTGCGTTCGATCCCAAGCCGATTCCGCTGCTCAACGGTCCGGAGTACGTGACGCTGATGCAGGACGCCATGTGGAACTGGATCAAGGACGGCGACTACGACCAGCAGCGCGTGAGGACGCTGACCAACCAGAAGGACATCCTCTACGACCGTTCCTACGAATATTTCAACGAGTTCAACTGCAATACCGACTGGCTGGATCTCATTTCCCGGAATGCGTTTACCTCCACGACCGACTTTGCGATGGACGGCGGCGGCGAGGTGGCCAACTACCGCTTTTCGCTGAACTACCTCGATCAGGACGGTACGACCAAGGCGACCGACTTCGCGCGCATCACCTCGCGCCTGAACCTGACGATCAAGTTCTCGCGGAAGTTCCGCGTCTCCTCCAAATTCGACTACACCGAATCGACGCGCAACCAGCCTTATGGCTCCACGTCCAAGGACCTGGCCATCGGCGCGACGGAGAATGCGACGAACGAGGCCAATTCGGTCTATGCCATCAACGACCAGCTGAAAAAGCCGGTGCGCAACACGGCCATGATCAAGATGCCCAACGTGAGCCCCTGGGTGCTGGACCAGTATGGAAATCCGACCAGCGAGTATTTCAGCACGCCCGAAGGCTCCATCCAGAAGACGTTCCCCAATCCGCTCGCCCATGTGCTCGAATCGACCCAGCGGACCAAGGCGCGCACCGTGGGTGCCAATTTCGGCATCGACTATGCGCCGGTTCAGGGTCTGAACATCAAGGCCAATATCTCTTACCGTCTCACGGCCGTCCGCACCAACGGTTTCCTGCCCTCGTCAGTGATGAACGTGAAGTGGTCCAATCAGAATTACAACCAGGGTCTCGAAGCGCAGTCCAACAAGGCCGTAACCTATGCCGATGTCAATATCAACTACGGAGTGAACATCAACCGGCACAGCATTCAGGCGACGCTTCAGGAGCAGATCGAAGCCACCAACAACAACAGTTACAGCATCACGACCACCGGCAGCGGCGCCGAAGCGGTCAGCTCGCCTTCGTCCGAAGGCAAGATCATCAAGATGAATTCGGCCTGGGCCAAGCGGCGTACGCTCGGATTCGCGGGCAGTCTGAACTACGTGTACGACGAACGCTATGCCCTGAACATCGCCGGTCGTCTGAACGCCAATTCCAACACCGGCCGCAACAACCGCTGGTCGGCCATCCGTCCTTCGCTCTCCGCCGTTTGGCGAATCAACAACGAAAAATTCATGAAGGAGGCGAAATGGATCGACGAACTGCGCCTGAAAGCCAGCTGGGGACAGAGCGAGCGCGTTCCGGCCGCAAGTTTCGTTACGGGTACGTTCGCATACGAGGACGCCTATATGGACCGTCCTTCGATCAAGCCCAACCAGATGCAGCTCGACAACCTCAGACCCGAGATCGTCTCCTCGTACAACCTGGGTTTGGAGGGCACCTTCAAGCGGAATATGATCCGGTTCAGTTTCGACTACTACGACAAGAAAACCTCGGACCTGATCATGGAGAACATGAGCATCCAATCGACGACCGGTTACAGCTCCGTGCGCCGGTATAACGGCGGCGACATCCGCAACCGCGGCTGGGAGTTCTCGGTGAGCCTGAACGACATCGTGAAAATAGGCGCTTTCCGGCTGGGGCTCTCCAATATCAACCTCTCGCGCAACGTCAACGAGATCACCTCGCTGCCCGAAAGCATGATCGCCGAGAAATACACGATCGGAAACGGCAATTATCCCCGGAAGATCATGGAGGGCAACCCGATCGGCTCCATCTACGGTTATATTTTCGACGGCGTTTATCAGAATTACGACGAGACGCTGGCCCGCGACGCCCAGGGCGAGCTTATCCGCGATGTCAACGGCAATACGGTTCCCATCCGCGTGGGCGGCACCACCCGCATGCGCCCCGGCGACGCCAAGTACCGGGATCTGAACCACGACGGCGTGATCGACGAGCAGGACATCGTATACCTCGGTTCTTCGTTCCCGACGCTCACCGGAGGCGGAAGTCTCGTGCTGAAGTACAAGGGCTGGCAGCTGCGCACCTCGCTGCATTTCCGTCTCGGACACAGCATTGTCAATATGGTGCGTCACGACCTTGAAAATATGAACACCGGTAACAACCAGTCGAAGGCCGTGCTTCGCCGCTGGCGTTACGAAGGCGACCAGACCGACGTGCCCCGTGCCTTGTGGGGCGTGAACTACAACTCGATGGGTTCCAGCAAATACGTCGAGGACGGGTCGTTCCTGAAGGTCAAGGACATTACGCTGACTTATCGCGTTCCCCAGAATTTTTGCCGGAAACTGGGGCTGATGAACATGGTGCTTTCCGCCACGGCCTACAACCTGTTCACCCTGACGGACTATTCGGGACAGGACCCTGAGGTGGGCGTCGGAGCGGGTGCCTACGGTCTGGCGATAGACACCAGCCGTACGCCGCCTGCCCGAAAAATCGCGTTCAACATTTCGTTTAGCTTCTAAATTGTGCGAGTTATGAATAAGAGATACTTTTTCAATCTTCTGAAAACGCTCCTGCTGCTTCTGACGGTTTCCGGGGCCTCGGGATGCAACGACTGGCTCGATGTGCGACCCGAGAACGAACAGCCGATCGACGAGTTCTGGAACAACAAGGAGGAGGTCGATGCCGTTATGATGGGCGCTTACCAGCAGCTCCGCAGCAGCCTCGAATATCTGGTTCGCTGGGGCGAGCTGCGCGGGGACGTGGTGGAGCTGGGCCCCGGCCTGACCTCCAACGAGAATATGTTGGCCGTCAAGGGGCTCGATATAAAGTCCGACAACCCGATCTGCAAATGGCAGCCGTTTTACAACGCCATCGGCCGCTGCAATGCGGTCATCCGGTATGCGGCCGACGTGCTGCCGCGCGACAAGACGTTTACCGACAGGGCTTGCGAAGCGTATATCGCCGAGGCGAAGTGGGTGCGGGCGCTCTGCTATTTCTACCTGGTCCGCACCTTCCGGGACGTGCCCTATATCACCGAACCCTATCTGAACGACCGGCAGGAGTTCCGGATTCCGAAGAGCGACGGCATGGATATTCTGAGAACCGTCGTCGCAGACCTCCGCGCATGTGCGCAGCTGATTCCGGTGGCTTACGATCCCGGTTCGTGGGAGAACAAGGGACGGGCTACGGTGTGGGCGCTCTATGCCCTCGCCGCCGACATCTATCTTTGGCTCGGGGAGTACGACGAGGCGATCGGCATGTGTGAAAATATCGAGAAATCGGGCCTTTATACGTTGCTCTCCACGGACGACTGGTACGGTCTCTATTACCCGGGAAACTCCTCCGAAAGCATCATCGAGTTGCAGTGGGACGGCATGCAGCTCCAAACCAATTCGCTTTTCGCGTGGTTTTACAATGAGAGCGCCAATGCGAACAACTATGCCGTTTCGGATGCCGCCGTCGCCAAGTTCAACGAGTTTCCCGATGAATCCGATCAGCGCGGAGACGGGGGCAGTTACATCGAGTCCAGCGGCAAAATCTGGAAATATGCCGGAACGGCGCGCGGCGTCAGTAACCTGCGGGAATCCGGACGCCGCGACGCCAACTGGATTTTCTACCGTCTGGCCGACGTGCTTCTGATGCGCGCCGAGGCGCTGGTCATGCGCGAGGGCGAGGGCGACATGGCCGCAGCCTATGCGATTGTCCGGCAGATCCGGGAGCGTGCCGGATACACGATGCACCCGGATATGCCCTCCAGTCAGTCCGAAATGATCGACCTGGTGCTGGACGAGCGCCTGCGGGAGCTCTGTTTTGAGGGCAAGCGCTGGTTCGACCTGGTGCGGGTGGCCATCCGCGACGACGGAAAGTACAAGAGCAAGCTGGTCAAACTGCTGCTTCAAAACGTGGCCGCCAAGGACCGTCCGCTCTATGAAGCCAAATTGCAGAATACCTACGGCTATTTCCTGCCGATCAACGAGAGCGACATGGTCGCCAGCGGCGGGGTGCTCGTGCAAAACCCTTATTACCTCTAACCTAACCGACCAAACAAAAGGACCTTATGCGTAAAATCATAGCAATCATAGCGGGTTCGCTGCTGCTGGGCAGTTGCAACGACCCGTTCAAAGATCAGGTGTTCCGTGCTTACGACGAGAAACCTGTCGGCGAATGGCTTTCCGGCCAGCCCGAATTTTCGATGTGGGTCGAGATGCTCCGCAAAGTCGATCTCTACAACGCCATGAACCTCGGTGCCAGCCGGTTTACCTGCTTCGTCGCCGACAACGATGCCGTGCGGACCTATCTGCGGGAGAAGACCGATTACGAGTCGATCGCCGAGATGCCGGACGACGAGGTCGATTTCCTGCTGCGCTACCACATCATCAACGGTGCGAAGATGGCCAGCGCGAACCTGATGCTGAAACTTTCGCTGCCGACCCTTACCGGCGATTACCTGACGGCCGGGGTCGATGTCGTGACGCAGCAGCGTTATATCGACAACGGCGAGGGCAAGGAGCCCTCTTTCCTCGTTCGCAGGGACATCGAGACTACCAACGGCGTGATACACACGCTGGACAAATTGCTGGAGCCTCTGACCGTGAGCGTCTGGGGGATTATCTCCGGAAATTCCGATTATTCGATCTTCACCGGGGCGCTCCGGGCCAGCGGGTTCGATGAATGGCTCGACAACACCTACCGGACGATCAACGAGACCACCATCCGGGAGAACAAGACCGTGCTGGTCGTTTCCGACGAGGTGTTCCGCCGCCGGGGCATCAACAGCCTGGATGATCTGATAGCCTATTTCGGCGGCGGCGATCCCGCCGATCCCGAGTCGGATTTCTATCAGTATGTGCGTTATCACCTGATGGATAAACTGAACGGATATGCCGAGCTGACCACCTTCCCCTCGGGCTATAAGTCCATGACGATCTACTCCTGTTCCGAGATCAAGGGCATTTCGGTGCTCGACACGGGCAGCGCCATCGACTTCAACCCCCAGGCCGGCGAGGAGAGTTTCCGCATCGTCGATGGACGGCGCGACATTCCGGCCAAGAACGGTTATGTCCATGAAATCGACAATCTGGGGCTGCTCCCGGAAACCATGGCCCATTACGTTGTGGTGTGGGAGCCGACCGACAAGGTCGAATTCCAGGCGATTCCCTTCTACCGCGCCGAGAAGAGCGAGGGCAGCGAGGTGCAGAAATTCGACCTGATTCAAAACGACCTCTCGATTCCCGGTATCCGTTGGGAGTCGATTCCCTCGACCAGTGCGCAGGTGTGGTATTACAGCGCCTACGTGGATAACGGCCGCTATCTCAACAACGACGCTCTCTACTGGGACATGGGCGACATCGGCTGGCTCGAAGTGGACATCCCCGTGCTTCCTGCCGGAACCTACACCTTCACGATCGAGAAGTCGAACGATGCCGACTACGGCGGCAAATGCAACATCCTGTGGGACGACGTGTCGATGGGCAGCGACCGCAACTTCGTCAACGGCGACAAAGTGGGATCGTGGGGCAATCGTACGCTGACCAGCGAGGAGGCCCATACGGTGCGGTTTACGGTCGGTTCCGTCGGCGGGACCTGCGGATTCGACCGCATCGTGTTCGTTCCCGTGGAATAACCTCATTTGTGGCAGAATCAAAAAATGAAACTTATGCATATTCCTGAAAATAAGATTGTAAAAGCGTTGTGCTGCCTGGCGTTCCTGACCGCTTCGGCCTGCATCGACGCCGTGGACGACTACTATACGGGCGGCGAAACGGCTACCAGGGAGGGGAGCGTCCTCGAATATCTGGAGAAGACGCCCGACTATTCCGATTTCGTGAACCTCGTCGCCGAGACCGGCATGACGGAAATTCTGTCGGGCACGGACCTCGTGACGGTCTGGGCTCCGGCCAACCCGATGCCTGCCGGGGTCGCTTCGATGAGCCCGTCGGAGAAAATTCGCCTGGTGCGCAACCATATTTCGATCACGACGGTTTTCAGCCGTAATCTCGACCGCCTTTCGACCGTGGGGACTCTGGCGGGCAAATACCTCACCGTGGGAAAAGGCTCGGAGGGGTACACCGTCGATGGCGTCGCGCTTTCGGAGCTCGACCGGGTCTTCGAAAACGGGGTCGTCCACCGGGCTGCCGACTGGCTTACGCCCCGGAAGAACCTTTACCAGTGGCTCGAAGAGGTCGGCGACGACTATTCGCGCTTCCGCGACACGCTTTTCGCGCATAACCTGCGGGTTTTCGACAAGGAGAACAGCCCGATCACAGGCGTTGACGAGAACGGCCGGATCATTTACGATTCGGTGTGGATCGTGAAGAACGACTTGCTGAACGATCTTGACCTGAACGACGAAAGCGTGCGCTATACGATTCTCGCACCGGACAATGCGGCTTTCGAGGCAATGTTCCGGGAGAAGACGGAGTATCTGGAAAGCGTCGAGCGTGAAGTGACGAAGGAGGACACCGTCAAGTGGGTGAACTGGATGATGCAGGCGTCGCTCCACAGCGGGGTGGTCGATTTCCAGCCGAACAGTTCCTTGAGATCGGTGCTCGGGAAGGATGTCCGCACCGATTACCAGACGGTGCTCGATCCCGTTGAGATGAGCAACGGCCGCGTCTATCCCATGAGCCGGTGCTACGTTCCGCGCAGCGTCTATTTCGAGAGCTTCTGGTTCAATCCCTACTTCTTGCGCAAGGAGATCATCGACGGCGGAGGCTCCATCACCAAGAATCCCGGAACCTACGACTCCTACAAAAGCACGATCAACAATGCGAACAGCCGGTTGGTTCCCGACAAATTGGCGGTTTTCCTCCAATACACGACCAATTTCCAGGACAACTACTACCAGTTCAAGAGCTGCACCTACGATCAAGAATCGCTGACGAATATCCCGCTCAGCGTCATGCCGGGCAAGTACAAGATTCAGTGCCATCTGGTCAGCTACAAGTTCAACAATGCCAACCAGACCGACATTCTGGACATTTACCAGGTCCACGGCGAAAACGACATGACCTTGATCGGACGTGCCGAAGGAATCGTCGCCAATGCGTTCGACAACGGTCTGGCCACCGGGAACGATGTGATCGGGCTGCTTTCCGCCGAATACGAGGTCACCGGCACATACCAGCCGCTCGAACTGCGGATTGTCATTCCCGGCAAGTTCACCGCGGGCGAGAAGCGCCGGATCTGCGTGGGACGGATCGTTCTCACCCCGACCGATAATTATTAACCCCAAAAAAGAGTGAAAAATGCGTAACTCCATCAAATACATTTTGCTACTGTCCGTACTCTTTGCCGGGGGACGAGCAGCGGCGCAGCAATACCGGGATCGGGAGACGGCCCGTCAGATCGTGGGTCTCGTGCTGGATGCCGACACCCGGAAGCCGCTCGGCGCGGCGCAGGTCAGCTCCGACGAACTGGTGCGTTCGGTCGTCAGCGGTCCGAAAGGTGTTTTCCGGGCCAAGGTCTTCTCCGACCGGGCGACTCTCAACGTGGTGAAAGAGGGCTATTTTTCGGCCCGCGTCAACCTGCTCGGCCGGGACAGCGTGGTGATCTACCTCCAACAGTCGGCCAACACGCTGGCGACCGACCATTACTCCTCGCCCGACGGCGAAGTCCCGATGTCCGACCGCATCGGTTCGGCCGGAGCGGTGGGCATCAAGGACATCAACCGCGGTTATTTTACGGCGAGCGACGCTCTCACGGGCCGCTTCGCGGGTCTTCGCGTGAGCAACAAGAGCGGCATGGTGGGGGAGGGCTCCTTCTTCAACCTGCGCGGCAACCGCACGCTGCTGGGCCAGAATACGCCGCTGCTGGTCGTTGACGGGGTTCCTTTCCTGTCGGACCAGAATTCGTCGAATATCATCAACGGTTTTTCGGGCGACCTGCTCGAACCGGTCAGCCTGGGCAACGTCGAGCAGATCACTTTCCTGAAGGGCGCCGACGCAATGCCGTACGGCTCGCTCGGCAGCAACGGCGTGCTGATGATCAAGACCGAGCGCGGTAAGGTCAGCCGGACGCTGGTCGAATTGCAGAGCGTCGAGGGCGTGGGGTTCATTAACAAGACGCTGCCCCTGCTTTCGGGACTCGACTTCAGCCGTTACATCGCCGATATCGCCGGCAGCTACTATGCGGATTCCGGGGAGATCGGCAAGGCGTTCCCGTTCCTGAGCGGCGACATGACCGCCGGACAGAAGGTGCGCTACGGTTTCGACACCGACTGGCAGAAAGAGATCTATTCGCCCGCGTTCGTATCGGACAACATGCTCAAAGTGCGCGGCGGCGACGCTGTGGTTCAGTATTTGGTTACTGCCGGTTACCAGAAGGGCAACGGCGTGGTCGATGGAACCACGCGGGACAAGTTCTACACCAACGGCAATACCAATATCAATTTCAGCGAGAAACTCAGCGCTTTCGCTTCGATCTCCTTCGATTTCCTGGAGATGAAGCTCCAGGAGCAGGGCCTTTCGCCCGAGACCAACCCGCTGCTGGCGGCCTATTCCCACTCCCCGCTGACCGGAATCTACGAGGTTGACGACCGCGGGGCCATCCTGACCGAATATGCGCGGATCGACCCCGTGATGAACGTCTCCAACCCCGTGGCCATGCTGACGGGCATCGAGGGCAAGAACAAGATCTATGATTTCCTCGTCAACACGGGTCTGAACTACAATATCCTGAAGAACCTGAAAGCCGACATGACGTTCGGTATTTACTACCGTTATGTCAAGGACGACATTTTCATCGGCGGTCTGAGTTCGGGGACCATCGCCCCGCTGATGGGCGGTCTCGCGCTCAATACGGTCCGCAGCGGCTCGTCCGAATCGAGGGACTATTTCGGCAAGGTCGGCGTGACCTACAATTTCTCGACCGGCAGTCACAGCCTCGACCTGAGAGCGGGGTGGCAGATGATCTCGTCGCGCACGCAGGCCAGCAGCGGATCGGGCATCAACACCACGACCGACCGTTACCGCACGCTCTCCAACGTCTCCTCCGTGGGCCGCTCTTCGGGCGGTTACGCCGAGCTCCTGAACTGGATGAACGTCTATCTGAAAGCCGATTATAATTTCCGGAACCAGCTCTACCTTTCGGCCATCGGGGTCGTGGACGCCTCCTCGACCTACGGCAAATACAGCGACCGCTGGTATCTCTTCCCCGGTGTCAAGGCGGGCTGGAAGATCAGCAACGCGCCGTTTCTGCGCGACAGCCGGAGCGTTTCCAACCTGATGGTGCGCGGCGAATACAGCGTCAACCCCAACAGCCGTTACAGCAGCGCTTACGGCAGTTATTACTACATGCTGCAACTGCTGCGCGACGTGAGCGGCTTGGTCCGCGCCGGGGTTCCCAACCAGAAGATCGGTCCCGAGCGCGTGACCAATATCGACTTGGGCGTGGACTTCTCGCTGCTGGGCGACAAGTTCTCGGTGAGCGCCGACATTTTCCAGGAATATACCCGCAACATGATCGTCGATACCAAGGCTTCGCCCGTTTACGGTTCCGGCGTCATCTACAAGAACAGCGGTTCGATGCGGTCGCGCGGCGTGGAGCTCAGCGCCAGCGTCCTGCTGACCGGAGGCAAATTCCGCTGGCGCGTCGGCGGCAACATCGCCTATTACAAGACCCGTATCATGAGCCTCGGCGGTCAGGACCAGCAGACCATCGACCTCGGCGACGGCGTGACGCTCATCAACAAGGTCGGCGAAGCTCCCTTCTCCTATTACGGACACCGCGCCGACGGCGTTTACGCCACCTCGGAGCAGGCCGCAGCCGAGGGCTTGACGACCCTGAGCGGCTATCCCTACACCGGTGGCGACGTGCGTTTCCGCAGCCTCGACGGCGACAAGCTCATTACGGACAGCGACCGGGAGATTCTCGGCTGCGCCGACCCCGATTTCTTCGGCGGCTTCCATACCCGGATGAGCTGGAAGGGTTTCTCGCTGTTCGCCAATTTCTCGTACAGCTGCGGCGGCAAGGTCTACAACGGAACCCGCCGTTACAACGAACTGGGCAAAGGCTTTACCAACCAGGCGGCCAGCATGGGGCGCCGCTGGATGGCCGAGGGACAGCAGACCGACATTCCGCGCGTCGTCTACGGCGATCCGGCCGGCAACAACCGCTTCTCCTCGCGCTGGATCGAGGACGGTTCCTATCTGAAACTCAAGGAGCTGACGATTTCGTGGGAGACCCGGAAGAAACTGCTCTTCATGACCGGATTCAAGGTCTTCATCACGGGTGAAAACCTCCTTTGCTTCACGGATTACACGGGCTCCGACCCTGAATTTGCCTACTCCTACGACATGGCTATGGCAGGTATGGACGTTGCGAAGGTCCCCGTGCCGAAATATGTGAAAATCGGTCTTATCCTGAATTTTTAACGGTGAAAACGATACGAGTTATGAAACTTTTCAAAAAGATAACGCTTGTCCTGTGCGCCGCTTCGCTGGCGTCGTGCTCGGATTTTTTCGAGCAGACGCCGGACAACATGCTCGACGCGGACGATAACTATACTGAACGTTCGAATATCTACGCCTCCTTCATGGGTCTGTATGGAACCTTGCAGGACGTAGCGCCCAAACTCGTGGTGACGAGCGAACTGTGGGGCGATCTGTTGACCCCTACGGATCAGGCGCCCGACAGTTACTGGGAGGTGTTCCGCTACGACGTTCAGCCGGACAATTCGGTGGCCGATCCTGCGCCGTTGTACCGCATCGTGATGAACTGCAACGATTTCATGCGCAATACCATCGAATATAACAAGAGCTATCCGGGCGTTATTCCGACCACCACCTACCGGCAGATGATCGCCGGGGCGGTCGCGCTGCGCACCTGGGCTTACCTCAATATCGGCAAACTCTACGGCAAGGCCGTCTATTACGACTATGCGATGACCGGCGAGACGGATCTGAGCAAACTTCCCGTGCTGACGTTCGACGAGCTGATTCCCGAGCTGATTCATTTCATGAACACCGGCGTGGACAACATCAACGGACTCCGCCGCGTGGACATCAATACGATGTTCGGCACGACGGGTATCTGGAACAGCATCGCCATTTCGCCCGACGCCCTGCTGTGCGAGCTCTATCTCTGGAACAAGGATTACGAATCCGCGGCCAAGAGGGGCATCAACCTGATCACGGGACAGGCTCTGACGCCCGCCGGGGACAACAACAAATTCACCCTTTCGGAGCAGTTCGGCAAGACGAAACAGTGGAGCTCGCTCTTCTCCGATACGCCGGCCAACCCCCAGACCAACGAGGGCCTCACGATGGTGCTCTACGATTATTCGCAGCGCCAGATCAATCCGCTCTATTCGCTCTTTTCGAGCGAAACCGTCTGCGAGTACTACATGAAGCCGACTGCGGTGCTGACATCCCGTTTTTCGCTCCGTGCCGATTATCAGATGACGGGGTCCCAGGTAGCCAAAGATCCGCGTACTGATCCGGTCACCTTTACGACGAGCATGGGGGAGAGCGTGTTCAACAAATACAACTATATCCGCTCCATCCAGAGCCAGGACGCCCCGATCTACCTATACCGGGCGGCGGAAATCCATCTGATGATCGCCGAGGCGCTCTCCGCGATGGGCAACTACGATGCCGCCGATGCCATTCTCAACGACGGTTTCCAGCCTTACTGGGTTTCGGGCAACCGTTACAATCCGCCGTTCGATGCGCCGATCTACGCCTATGAGAAACTGAAGGCGGGGCGCGGCGTCCGCGGAAGGCTCAGCCTCCCGGCCGTGCGTTCCACCGACGAACGGTTCATGGGGGCGCTCGATCCCGGAAGTCCGGAGTACGCCGGGCGCAGGCGCCAGGTGCTCGACAGCCTGATCATCGAGGAGACGGGCCGCGAACTGGCCGGCGAAGGAAAACGCTGGTTTACCATAATGCGCATGGCCCGTAACAGCAACAATCCGTCGATGCTTGCCCGAATGATTATGCGCAAGTTCCCGGTTGCAGAACGCCCCGCTTATTATGCGAAACTGAAAGACCCCGCCAACTGGTTTATCGACTACGACTTGAAGTTGGACAAATAAGAGAATTGGAATCATTACGAAGATAAAGCTATGAAAAAGTCATTGATTATATTGCTGGCGGCAGTCATCGGCGCAGGAGCTTTTTCGTGTTCGAAAGACCTGACCGAGGAGGCCCCGCTGATCGACATGGGCGGTTCCGACCAGGGCGGTTCCTCGGGCAATCCCTACTGGGACTGGGCCGACAAATTCCCGGGTATCGTCTCCTCGGGCGTCGAGCGTGTGTTCGGTGTGCAGGTTCCGGTGAAGGGCGGTTACGAACCGCTCGCTTTCGCCCCCGATTCGGCCGTACTTCAGCGCACGGGCCTCTACGTCGCTTCGGGCGATCAGGTCGAAATCGTGGTTCCCGAAGGGACCGACGACCTGCAATACCAGATCGGCATCGGCCATCAGCTGCTTTCCGGACAGCTTCGCCAGCGTTACGGGAATGTCGTCACGCGGGGATCGCTCCATTCCGGAACGAATGTCGTTTCGAGTTATTTCGGCGGTTTCCTCTATTTCTGCTATCCGGCCGACAAGGTTTCGGCCGGGGATATAACCGTTACGGTCGGCAACGCGGTTCCCTCCGACGACTATGTTCAGGGCGAAACCCGCTTCGGCGACTGGATCAACACCATGCTCGAACGGGCTGCGCTGCTGGCCGCACCCAGCGAGGACCCCGATTCAATGGCGTTCCTCAACTGGACGGAGCTCGTTTCCGACAAGGTGATCCTTACGGCCGGCGTTTCGGAGATGAGCGCGATGACCGATCCCGACGGCGTTCTGGACTACTACGGAAAGATCGCCGACGCCTATTACCGTTTCGGCGGCTACGATCCCGCCAACCAGCCTCCCATGCGTGTTTATTCCGACATCCAGCTGCCGGATGCCGGGCAGACGGCGCTTTTCCCGGCGGCCAACGTCCAGCAGTACGGCGGTTATCCCATCGGGTTCCTGCGCGGCGAGTCCTCCACGACGTTCGTGGACGAAAAGAAGTTGATCAACACGACCCTGTTGCAGGCGCAGACCGACGGTTCGACCAACTGGTTCAATGTCTTCTTCGGTTTCGGCGAGGCGGTGAAAAGCCCGTGGCAGGAGAGCGACAAACTCTTGCAGCCTTCGCTGAATATCGGTTACTACCACTATGCGCGCACGCTCGGCATGTGGCCCGGTCAGGTGATCAATTTCGCGGACAACGTGGACAAGCTCAACAAGGAGTTCGCCCGGACGGTCAGCAACCGCGACAACGGCATCATGTACGGTCACGCCAACGACAATGTTCGCACGACGATGCTCAAACAGCTGGCCGATTATCTGGGCTGGGGGCTTTTCCCCTACGTTTCCCAGCGCGCCCGCGAGCTGGGTTTCGAGTATGAGCCCGACGAGCTGCTCGAGGGGCAGGCCGCCTGCGATTTCTTTGCGATGAGCGCCTGCGAGTACGCCGACCGCAATCTGCTGCCGTTCTTCCGCCGCTGGCATTTCCCCTGTTCGACCGTCGCCATCCGCTACATGATGCAGTTCCGGGAGCTGGGCGAGAACGAACGCTTCTGGACCAGCTACGACAGTTCGACGGAGCCTTCGTTCGAGTCCCGGACGCCGAATAAGAGCATCGCGCGGCCGGCTCCCGGCCTGACGTTCAGCATGGCTTCCGCCGACGACAAGATGAACTGGTATCTGCGCGGTGTGGCGTGGGATTACAACGCCTATAACGATCCGGTCAATCCCCGCTGCGACACGGTCGTCAGGGCCAACGGAACGAAGTTCACCGGAAACTCGATCGACAACCCGCTCTGGAAAAACGTTTTCGACGGCAACACCAGCAACATGAACGGACTTCTCGGCCATATGCAGCCGGCTACCGGTTCGATGTGGGCCCATATCCCGTTCTACATTCTGAGCTTCACCGGCCCCGGCGAGGATACTCCCGAGGACGACGACTTCGAGTATTCGCAGGAGCCCGTTACGTTCAACACGTTCGCGCTTTGGAATGTCGCCAACTACTACTACACGAGCTACATTTACGACATCGAATACCTCGACGATGCGTCCGGCGAGTGGAAACCCACCGCTCCCAGCGAATTCAAGCTGCTGTACAATTCCAATTGGGAGTTCTACTACTTCGAGCGGGAGTACACGACGACCCGTATCCGCTTCAAGTTGCAGCCCATCACGCCGGGTACTTCGGGCTACTCCATTACGCAGATGTGCGAGATGGGATTCGGACTGGTGGAAGAGAAGACCGAATAGAGAGATAACAGAACAATCGAAAATCGAATATCGTGAATAAAACCGTTTTTGCATTGGGAGCTTCGGCCGCGGCACTCGCCGGAGGCGCTGCGACGGCGGCGAAGCAGCCCAACATCATTTTGATCATGGTTGACGACATGGGCTATTCCGATGTCGGCTGCTACGGCGGCGAGATTCCCACGCCCAATATCGACCGTCTCGCCAAGAGCGGAGTGCGCTATACGCAGTTTTACTCCACGGCGCGTTCATGTCCCACGCGGGCCAGCCTGATGACGGGTCTGTATGCCCATCAGGCCGGCATCGGCGGCATGTCCGAGGACCCCGTTCCCGGACGCAAACCGGGCGATCCGTCTCCCCGGAAGCCTGCCGCTTATCAGGGCTATCTCAACCGGAACTGCGTAACGATCGCCGAGGTGCTGAAGAGCGCGGGCTATCATACCTACATGGCCGGCAAGTGGCATCTGGGTATGCACGGACAGGAGAAATGGCCTCTTCAGCGCGGCTTCGACCGTTTCTACGGCATCCTGGCCGGGGCCAGCAGCTATCTGCGGCCCCACGGCGGCCGCGGGCTCACGCTCGACAACACCAAACTGCCGCCTCCGGAGGCGCCGTATTATACGACGGATGCTTTCACCGACTATGCCATCGAGTTCCTCGACAGCAACAAGGGCGACGGCAAGCCCTATTTCCTCTACCTGGCCTATAACGCTCCCCACTGGCCGCTCCATGCTAAACAGGAGGACATCGACAAGTTTCTCGGCAAGTACGACGCGGGTTGGGAGGCGATCCGTGAGGCTCGTTTCCGCCGTCAGGCCGAACTGGGCCTCGTGGACGATTCGTGGGAGCTCGCCGAGTGGGAGTCGCGCCGCTGGGAGGATCTGACGGATACCGAGCGGAAGCACTCCGCGATGCGTATGTCGGTCTATGCCGCGCAGGTGCACTGCATGGACTACAACGTGGGCCGTGTGCTCGACTGGGTGGAAAAGAGCGGCGAGAAGGACAATACGCTGATCATCTTCCTTTCGGACAACGGAGCCTGCGCCGAGCCCCATACCGAAACGGGCTTCGGCACGGTGGCCGACATCAACGATCCCCAAAGCTGGGTGGCTCCCTCCTACGGTCTGCCGTGGGCGCAGGTGAGCAATACGCCGCTGCGCAAGTACAAGGTGCGCGCCTACGAGGGCGGCCTCGCCGTTCCGCTGATCGTTTCATGGCCCGGACGCTTCTCCCGTTTCGACGGACAGATCCGCGACAACGTGAGCTTCCTGCCCGACCTGATGGCTACGTTCGTCGATGTCTCGGGGGCGACCTATCCGGCGACCTACGGCGGTAACGACATTCATCCGCTGGAAGGCAAGAGCCTCGTGCCGACGATCCGCAAGCCGAAGACCGTGCTCCACGACTATCTTTTCGGCGAGCATTTCGACAACTGCTACGTGCGCCACGGCGACTGGAAAGCTGTCAAGGACGAGAAATCGAAGGAATGGGAGCTGTTCAACATTCCGACCGACCGCACCGAACGCCGCAATCTCGCCGCCCGGTATCCCGAGCTCCTCGATGAACTCGTGGCCAAATGGAAGGCGTGGGCCGATACGCACGAAGTGTACCCGAAGAGGTTGCAGAAATAGGGTTCGTGGCCCCGTCGTCCGGGACCGTCGAACGCCTGCTTTCCGAACGGCGGATGCGGGCCGCGGTGATTCTGCGGCCCGTGTCCGCGAATGGCCGCGTTGGACATATTCGATCTGTCTGGTGTACGAAAACGGCCGGGTTGCGCGTTTGGAAACTGTTTTCTACCTTTATCGTATGGATTCATATATGAAAAGATTCATCATATCGCTCTTTCTGCTGATCGGGTGCTCCGGAGCCGTTTCGGCCCGGAATTACGCGCTGGTCAGTTATAACGCGGACAACGGTCTGTCGCACAATACGGTCCGGTGCATCGCCCAGGATCAGCGCGGGTTCATGTGGTTCGGCACGGCCGACGGCCTGAATCGCTTCGACGGGGTTGCGTTCCGCGTCTATGATTCGGAAGACCTCCGGCACGGACTGCTGAACACGTCGGTCCATGCGCTGTGCGCCGACCGCAAAAACCGGTTGTGGGTGGGGACCGAGCAGGGCGTTTACCTGTACGACGAGCGTAAGGATCTGTTTTCCTCTTTCAGCGTGCGCACGCAGTATGGCGTGGTCATCACCGGGCGTATCACCCGCATCTTCGAGAACGGCGACGGCAAAATCTGGATCGGCACGGAGGCCCAGGGGTTTTTCATCTATTATCCCGAGGACGGCACGCTCGAACAGAACAGCCGTCTGTCCGACGCCGTGACCGACATGGTCGGCGGCCCGGACTGGAACGTCTTCGTGAGCGCCCGGAACGGCACGGTCGCGGAGTTCGACAGCGAGGGGAAACAGCGGCTGGCGGTCTATGCGAAGGAGCGGAGCGGACATGTGCCCTCCGTGGTCAGATCGCTTTGTTACAGCAACGACGAACTGTGGGGGTGTTTCGAAACCGACGGACTTGCGAAAATGGTCTGGTCGGGGGAGAGCGCCGCGGACTGGACGATGCGCCGGGAGATGTCGGCCCGTGCGCTGCTGCCGCTTTCGCGCGGCGAGCTGATGGTCGGTTCGGACGACGGACTGTTCGTCTTTTATACGGGTTCGGAAGAGATCGACCCCGTGACGGACATGACCGTCCGCCGCGAGAGCTACACCCATACGGTCAATGCGCTTTTCCGCGACCACGAGGGCGGAATCTGGGTCGCCACGCAGTACAACGGCATTACCTACCTTCCCCGCCGGCTCAAACCGATCGAACATATGCCGTTGAAGATCGGGGAGCGGGGCAAGACGCTCGCCACCTGTTTCGCCGAGGACGGCGGCGGCAGTCTGTGGGTTGCCATTGACAAACGGGGCGTGCTGAAGGTGAGTGCCGACGGGCGCACCGTCTCGGAACCTTTCCGCGGCGGTCCGGATTCTTTCCTGCGGGAGGTGAAAAACGTGCGGACGATGCTCGTCGCCGGGGGACGCCTGTGGATGGGAACCTTCGCCGGGGGTGTTTATACCCGCGACATGAAGACAGGGGCGGTGCGCAACTACCGGAACAACCCCGGGGTGGGAACTTCGCTCTGCGACGACGACGTGGAGGCGCTTTTCCGCGACGACACCGGGACGATCTACGCCGGAACGCCGTGGGGATTCGCCCGCTACGATCGCAAACTCGACGATTTCGTGCGGGTGAACAAAGGGGGCAACGACCTTTCCGTCTGCGATTTCGCCCAAGCGGGGCCCGGCATGATCTGGGTGCTGGCCCGCAACAAGGGCGCTTTTCTGTTCGATGTCGCTTCCGGAGATTTCCGGCACTATATGTTCGCCCGGAGCAGCACGCCCAACAGCGTCTGCATCCTGACTGACAGCCGCGACGACGTGTGGCTGGGTACGGAGACGGGGTTGTTCCGGCTGAACCGCGAAACCCGGCACTTCGTTCCGTTCAATGCCGGCGGCGACAGGCTGAAAGGAGTGCCGATCGCCTCGCTGGAAGAAGGCGACGACGGAATGCTCTGGATTGCGAGCAACAACGGGCTTTTCAGCCTCGACACCGAGACGCAGGAGGTGCGCTACCACCTGACCGTCCGCGACGGCCTCACCGGCAACCAGTTCAACGACCGCGCTTCGCTGCGCATGCGCGACGGACGGCTCTGTTTCAGCGGCATCAACGGTTATTCGGTCTTCCGGCCCGGGGATCTGCAACGCAACGGGTTCGTCCCTTCGGTCTGCATGACCGGGCTCCTCATCAACGACCGCGGGGTGGAGATCGACCGCGGGGGCCGGAATCCTTCGCCGCTCAAATATCCGCTGCATCTGAACAAGGAGCTCAGACTGAAATACAACCAGAACTCCGTCGGGTTTACCTTTGCGGCTCTGAGCTACCAGTCCTCGTCCAAGAATGGCTATACCTACCGGCTCGTCGGGCAGGATAAGGAGTGGAGCTTCACCGACCGCAACGAGGTCCATTTCACCAATCTCTCGCCGGGGCGCTACACCTTCGAGGTGCGCGGCTCGAACGATGACGGCGTGTGGAGCGAGAATACGGCCCGCGTCGCCTTCGTGATTCAGCCGCCGTTCTACCGTTCGGCGCCGGCTGTCGTGTGCTACCTGCTTCTGCTGGGCCTGCTGGCCGGGTGCGGGACTTGGTACGTCCGCCGGAAGCACCGTCTGAAACTCGCCGAGTTCGCCTCGCAGCAGGAGAAGATCAACTATCAGTCGAAGATTGATTTCTTCACCAACGTGGCCCACGAAATCCGGACGCCCCTTTCGCTGATCAAGGTTCCCCTCGAATCGATTCTGAGGGAGGATGCGCATTTCCCGCCCAAGGTCCGGGATTACCTCCGCGTCATGGAAAAGAACACGAGCAATCTGCTGGAGATGGTCAACCAGCTGCTCGATCTGCGCAAGACCGAAGAGACGGATTACACGCCGACGATGAAGTCGTGCGACGTTTCGGAACTGGTGAACGAACTGTGCGTGCGTTTCGGTCCGGCCGCGGAGGTCGGCGGCATCCGCCTCGAACGGCACGTCGAGCCCGGCGTGGTGGCGCAGGTTGACTGCGACGCCATCTCGAAGATCGTGAACAATCTGTTGTCCAATGCGCTGAAATACGCTCGAAGCAAATGCTGCGTGGCTCTCGCCGCCGGGGATAATTGTTTCCGCATCACGGTTTCCGACGACGGGCAGGGCATCGTTCCCGAAGATATGGAGCGTATTTTCAACACCTTCTACCAGTCGGGCAACAGCAAGGGCGGAACCGGTATCGGGCTGCCGCTGGCTCGCCTGCTTGCCATTAAGCACGGCGGAAGCGTCGTGTGCGCCAACGGCGAGCGGGGCGGGGCTGTGTTCACCGTGGAGATTCCGCTCGATCCCGCGGCTGTCGCGTCCGGCGCGTCGGACGGCCCGGATTCCGGGACGGACGGCGGCGGGGATGCGCAAATCCCCCCCCTCCCTTCGCCGCCGAAGAGACGGGAACCTGCAAGATACTGATCGTGGAGGATAACGACGATCTGAGGGCGGTCATCGCCGAGATCATCGGTGCCCGCTACGAGGTGCTGACGGCCGCCAACGGCAAAATAGCGCTCGGCGTCCTCGCCGACAACAACTGCGATCTGATCGTGAGCGACATCATGATGCCCGAGATGGACGGCTATGAATTGTGCGAATACGTCAAGTCGGAATTGCGTTACAGCCACATTCCCATCATCCAGCTCACGGCGAAGACCTCGGTCGAGGACAAGGTCCGCGGATTGGAGTACGGCGCCGACGCCTACATCGAAAAGCCTTTCTCCGCCGAGCACCTGATGGCTCAGATCGACAGCCTGATCAAGAACCGGGAGCGCATCCGCCGTGCGCTGCTCTCCGGAACGGGGCACGCCGACACGGCGTCGCTTGGCCTCAGCAAGCGTGATGCGGAGTTCGTCGAGAAACTGAACTTCCACATCGAGGAGCACCTCTGCGAAGAGACGTTCTACATCGAACAGCTGGCCGAAAAGATGTTCATGAGCCGTTCGAACTTCTATCGCAAGGTCAAGAGCCTGTTCGGCATATCGCCCAATGACTACATGAAAACCTACCGCCTGCGCAAGGCTGCGGAGATGATCCGCAGCGGCGATTTCCTGATCAAGGAGATCTACGAGCAGGTGGGCTTCAAGACTTCGAGCTACTTCTCGGCCTGCTTCCGCGAGGAGTTCGGGATGACGCCCAAGCAATATAAGGATCAAAACTCAAAACCCAAAGAATGAAAGACAAACGATTGCTGTACCTGCTCGGAGCAGGTACGTTGACAGGACTTGCAGGGACTGCCGGGGCGCAGCAGCAGCGTCCCAACATCATCTACATGATGGCCGACCAGCTGCGGGCCGACGTGCTGGGGTACGCCGGCGACGTGCTGGCCGTGACGCCCAACATCGACCGGTTCGCGCGTCAGTCGCTCGATTTCACCAATGCCGTGTCGGTCAGCCCGGTCAGCGCCGCCTACCGGGCGAGCCTGATAACGGGCAAATACACCTCATCGACGGGCATGGTGATCAACGAACTGAACCTGAATCCCAACCACCGGACCCTGGCCCATGTGCTCACGGATGCCGGCTACCAGACCGGTTACGTGGGCAAAGTCCATTGGAACGACGCCCACCGCCGTCCCTACAAGCCGGGGCCCGAGCGCATGGGATTCGACGGCTATTGGGCGGCCTATTCGTTCAACCACATCAATTACAGCGCATTTTACGATACGGACGGTCCCGGCGGCGAGCCCGTGCATGTCGATCTCAAAGGGCAGTACGGTCCGGAGGTCTTCACGGGACTCGCGCTCGACTACATTCGTGAACATGCCGGCGACGAACAGCCCTTCACGCTGATGCTCTCCTGGAGCCCCACGCACGACCCCTGGGTCCGCAGGAACGTTCCGGCGCATTGTTACGAGAGATTCAAAGACGTGAAATTCGAGCTTCCGGAGAATTTCAACGAGAATCCCGATCCCTATATGGACCGCTTTTTCTCCGAGTATTTCAACGGCCGGACCAGCTGGCGCGACGATTTCGTCAAAGGGGAGGGGTATCAGGAGGCCATGCGCTGCTATTATGCGATGGTGAACTCCATCGACGAGCAGTTCGGTCGCGTGGTGGAGCTGCTCGACAGCCTGGGCATCGCCGACAACACGATTGTCGTCTTTACGTCGGATCACGGCGAGATGATGACCTCGCAGGGCCGCATGTTCAAGATGATCTTCTACGACGAGGCGTGCCGCATTCCCTTTCTTATCCGTTGCCCCGGGGCGAAGAGGGGACGGACGGATGTCTGCCTCAATACGCCGGACATTGCGCCCACGCTGCTCGGTCTGGTCGGGCTCTCCGACAGCATCCCGGCTGAGATGGAGGGTGACGACCTCAGTTTCGCGGTGCGCGGCGGCAAGGGCCTCGAACCGGATTTCGCCTTCATGCAGGGAATGGGACATACCCACCTTTGGCGCAACGGGTTCGAATGGCGTGCCGTACGGGACAAGCGCTACACCTATGCCCGTTATCTGCGCGACGGTTCCGAACTGCTTTTCGACCGGCAGAAGGACCCGCACATGACCCGCAATGTCGCTGAAGACAAGAAATATGCGAAGGTCCTCGCCTCGCTCCGCAGCGGAATGGCTGCCAAAATGGAGGAGCTGAACGACGAATTCAAGCCCTGTACGTGGTATCGTGACCATTGGATGTACAAGGATTTCAGCATCAAGGCCGCTGCGCACGGCGAATTCGGGCCGCTGCCTCCGATCGAGCCGGTCCGCGTCCGGAAATAGTTTCGGCGAAGTGCAAAAAAATACATCCTCCCGGAACCCCGGATGAGTGTTTTTTAAGAACGGGGAGGTAAAAAGTGTAAAACGCAGATAATCAAGATATATAAAATCTGTCTTTTGCACGAATTTCAGGCAGAAGAGCCTGGAAAAGCAGAATTCGACGGGAGTTGCGTTACTAAATCGTAACCCCGTCGAATTGCTTTATAATAGCATATATACGACTGAATTACAGTTTCTTGCGCAAATATACGTAATTCTTGAGAACTCAACAACCGATACCTTTGTCACATTAAAAATTGTTGAGTTATGAAAAGCACGTTCAAAGTTCTGTTTTATCTGAAAAAGGATAAAATCTCGAAAGACGGGAAAGTTCCGGTCATGGGCCGCATCACGGTTAACGGCACGCAAGCCGGTTTCAGTTGCAAGTTGAATATCGACCCGGCACTATGGGATGAGAAAACCAATTATCTGAAATCGCAACGAAATACGCTTTCGCGCGAAATTCACCAGATGCTTGAAAACATCAAAGCTCAAATCGCCAAACACTATCAGTCGATCAGTGACCGTGATGCGTATGTCACGGCCAATAAGGTCAAGAATGCTTACCATGGTTTCGGCGACCGATATAAAACGCTTATCGCAGCTTTCGACTACCATGCCGATTCTATAAAAGCGAGAATCGGACGTGACAGAGCGCAACGTACTTACGATAGGCTGATGGAAGAGCGCCGTTGCCTGATGCGGTATCTGGTTCTGAAAAAACTGGAAGATGTGACTTTGAAGGAGTTGGATGTCACGTTCATCGAAAGATATTACGCATGGATGCTCTCAGACGGACATTGCGGTAAGACAACGGCTTTCGATCGCACCCAGACATTGAAATGTGTTTTATATGTATCCGTTGAGCAAGGCTGGATAGACCGTCATCCCTTTCTGGCGTTCAAATGTGCTCCTGATTATAAGCCCCGCGTGTTCCTGTCCGACGAAGAAATACAGCGGCTTATGGATATAGAATTGCGTCATCATCGTCAACGGGCCGTGCGGGATATGTTTATTTTCTGTTGTTTCACCGGACTGGCTTATAT